>Ga0209257_1000144_pt1 | contig 197078 bp, 205 predicted proteins | sample AraplaCvi_mCL_r2_FD_184277 | JGI IMG/M metagenome (GOLD analysis project Ga0209257, IMG submission 184277) | Arabidopsis root microbial communities from North Carolina, USA - plate scrape MF_Cvi_mCL_r2 (SPAdes) (version 2) | ecosystem: Host-associated > Plants > Roots > Endosphere | place... | reverse complement strand
GCATGTGCCTGGTCGGCGCGCCACGAAAATCGGCTTCTGGGCACCTCAGGTGCTGCGCGAGTTCGGCCGCCCACTCGATTTCGAGCTGCCGCGCACGAGACGGGATGGGAAACATGCGGTCTAACGTGAAGGTGACCGGCACGTTGCGGCAAGGGGCCGCACGGTGCAGGATTCCAAACGGCACTGTGCGGCCCCTTGCCGCAACGTGTCCGAGTCGACCGACCTGTTATGCGTCATTGCCACAGCTCTCAGCATAGCTTCCTGGCATCCGGGCGGCGGACGCAAGCACCGGAAGCGCCAGAAGAAAGAATACTGATTGGTACAGGGCGCCAGCGATGCCATCCCGCAACGTCGGAGGATGCTCAGATGACCACGAGACGGAGCCGAAGACCAGGCCGGCAATGACCAATACGAGAACGCCGAAGACGGCGGCGAGCTTGTATGCAGGAGGTGCCCACTGGAGAAGCGAAGAAATCTCGCTGCTACTCAGGCCAGAAACCTTTTGCCAGTAGGACTGCGGTCGCCGAACCGTCCGGACGTACTCGCCTCCCAGTACGCAGGCTGGGCCGAACGTCACCATGAGCAGAGCAAACCCACCGATGAACGCCAGTTCAATTGCTTCCGAACCTCCGCCGAGATAGCACCGCATGGCAAAGGCGAGACTTGCTAGCGCTCCGATTGCCGCGAGGACTTCGGCGACGCGGAGAAGAGACTTGTGCTCGCTCAGCATTGGAGCCTGCGCTGTCGTTCCTATGACGTATAACGTGAAGGTGACCGGCACGTTGCGGCAAGGGGCCGCACGGTGCACGATGCTCCACGGCGCCGTGCGGCCCCTTGCCGCAACGTGTCCGAGTCGACCGACAAGTTAGACATCACGTCGCACCGCCCTTCGCGCGACGGATCACATCCTGCCAGGCGTTCGGTCGGGACACGAGATCCTGCAGGTCCTCAATTTGGCTTCGGAGCTCGTCTTGGACGCCCCGTGACGCCAGCACAGCCTTCTCAATTTCCGGAGTGAAGGTCTGAAATTCGAGGGCGTCGATCGCGATCTGGTCTTGCCAGTTGTACGCGACCTCCGCCGCCCAAAGGACATTCTCGATGTCTTCACCACCGGACAGGTGGCGCAGCACGTACGCACAGCTCGAATGACGCTCATCATCGATATCGATTTCTTCCAGCTTCGCACTGAGATCAGCGCAAAGCGCAAGGCTCTTCCCGTCGCCCGCTGCCGCCCTTTCTGCAACCTCCAATGATCGTCGGCATAGCGCGCTCACCGCCTGCGGCAAGTCGCCGCGCGCAGTTCGGAGAGTGCGGATGGCGCAAGCCTGGGCGAACGCCGACTGCGCCGCGATCGGGAGCTTGCCGAGGGACTCTCGCAATGTCGCCTTGCTGAATTGGTGCATGTCTAACGTGAAGGTGACCGGTACGTTGCGGCAAGGGGCCGCACGGTGCACGATTTCCAATGGCACTGTGCGGCCCCTTGCCGCAACGTGTCCGAGTCGACCGACAAGTTAGGCCGCATGCTCATGGCGCCCATCTTGCCGCCAAGGTGTGGAGCGGCATGGCCAGCACTACGATGCTCGCGCAAACCACAAGCAGCCACAGTGCCGCCACTCTGTTCTCGCGAGGTCCCTGCGCCAGCATTGCCAGGGCGGTAACCCCAGCGACGCCGAGCGCACCCATAAGAACAAAACCGAGCGCCGCCTCGATGAGATCAGAGATCCCGAACGGAGCATCCGGCGCAATGTACATGTGCCGGTAGATCGCGAACCTGAAGAAGAGGCCCGCAGCAAAAAGCAGCCCGCACGTGAGAGCGAGCCTCTTCGCAAGTTTTGGCCGGAGGAATGCCATGCGGTCTAACGTAAAGGTGACCGGCACGTTGCGGCAAGGCGCCGCGAGGTGCAGGATATCCAACGGCGCCTCGCGGCGCCTTGCTGCAACGTGTCCGAGTCGACCGACCTGTTAGACCGCATGACTACCTCCAAGTCGGTCGCGCTTCAATCTGCCCACCCCAGGCGATTTCCGACGCCTTCCCACATTCCGCGCAGCAATTGAGGATTTTCGGAGGAAATTGTGATCAATGACAGCAAGTGATCCGAAGCGAACGTCGTTCGACTTCCGGATATTGAATACTCGAGTCCGACGAAATCTTCTCCCGGCTCGTACCCCGGCACTGACACCGGTGTCACTTCGTACCCCCGAGCAGCGACTTCAGTGAGAAAGACCTCCACGCATTGCCGCCACTCGTGATTGTCGAAGGACTCCCACTCGTACGACAGCCACAGCGCTTCTGGATCGTGAGCAACTGAGCCGAGACGATATAGCGTGCACATTCTGCGGTCTAACGTGAAGGTGACCGGCACGTTGTGGCAAGGCGCCGCGAGGTGCAGGATATCCAACCGCGCCTCGCGGCGCATTGCTGCAACGTGTCCGTGTCGACCGACAAGTTAGGCCTCAACGCGCTGCACCTCTATTCCCTTCGCAGCCAGCGCAGCTTCGATGGCCTCCGTCAAGCGCGCTGGGGCGGTCACCTCCGGACGTCGACCGAACAGCTTCTTCAGTGATTGGTGCGGCTTCACGAAGACGGACCAGGAGATCGGCTTTCCGGTGTACCCCTCGTCCACACCCGCCATGCTCGAGCATCCAATCATCGTCTCCAGGTCGCCTTCGGTGTATTCGATGAACCAGCCCCAGTCTTCTCCGAGGGGATAACTCGTCACAAGACCGCCTTCAGCAAGTGCGCGGGACAGCCAGTGCGCGAGCTCAAACCCGTACACGCCGGGATTCGCTTGGGAGTCCTCGGGCAAGTAAGGGAGGAAGTCGGCCGACGAAAATTCGATGCGCCACATAGTGAGGTCTAACGTAATGTAGACCGCACGCCCAGAACTCTTATCCGTCGACGTCCGGACAGAGCATGCCGCGCAGAATCAACAGAGCCCCGTGAATTCAAGAACTTGTCTCCCATCTTGGCCGACCGAACGATTCGCGCCATAGACCTCTTATCCCGCGAGCGGTGGGGTGAGCTGGTGCGGGATAAGAACATCCGAATGCCGGATAAAACTGCCGGATAAGACGTCTCCCGCGTCGCTCGCAGCCCTTCTCATGTGTCCCATGCAAGCGCCGGCATTGGCGACCTTCAGGGATGCTAAGCGCGGGAGGGCAGGAAGTACACCCACCAAAGGTCGCATGGTGAGCAAATGCGACAGAAGAGGGGGTTGAGCCGCAATCGGGTGGGAGGAGGCCGTGGGCCGGAAAAAGCGGAAAGGGGCGCCAGGCGCCCCTTTCAATGAATCACGCGCCCCATGGACTGCGGGTCAAGCCTGCATTGATATGCGCATTGGCATTGGGCGCGCGTGGGCGCCCTACACCCCCAGCCGCTGCCGATGCCGCTCGATCTGCGCCTTCACCTGCACCGGCGCCGTCCCGCCCAGCGTGTTGCGCGCATTCAGCGACCCGCGCAGCGAAAGATGGTCGTACACATCCTTCTCGATCGCCGCATTGAACTGCTTCAACACCGTCAGCGGCAGCTCCGACAGATCGCAGTTGTGCGATTGCGCCGCCTTCACCGCATGCGCCACCGTTTCGTGCGCATCGCGGAACGGCAGCCCCTTCTTCACCAGGTAGTCGGCCAGGTCCGTCGCCGTGGCATAGCCTTTCAGCGCCGCCTGCTCCATCGCCTGCGGCACCACGGTGATCCCGCCCGCCATCTCCGCGAAGATCCGCAGCGTGTCCTTGAGCGTGTCGACCGTGTCGAACAGCGGCTCCTTGTCTTCCTGGTTGTCCTTGTTGTAGGCCAGGGGCTGGCCCTTCATCAGGGTGATCAGTCCCACCAGGTGTCCCACCACCCGGCCGGTCTTGCCGCGCGCGAGCTCCGGGACGTCCGGGTTCTTCTTCTGCGGCATGATCGACGAGCCGGTCGTGAAGCGGTCGGCGATGCGGATGAAGCCGAAGTTCTGCGACATCCACAGGATCAGTTCCTCGGACATGCGGCTCACGTGCACCATCACCAGCGATGCCGCCGCCGTGAACTCGATCGCGAAATCGCGGTCGCTCACCGCGTCCAGCGAGTTCTGGCACACGCCTTCCATGCCCAGTTCCTTGGCCACGAATTCCCGGTCCAGCGGGTAGGTCGTGCCGGCCAGGGCGGCGGCGCCCAGGGGCAGGCGGTTCACGCGCTTGCGCACGTCCAGCATGCGCTCGTGGTCGCGGGCGAACATCTCCACGTAGGCCAGCATGTGGTGGCCGAAGCTCACGGGCTGCGCCACCTGCAGGTGCGTGAAGCCGGGGAGGACGACGTCCACGTTGGCCTCGGCGAGCGCCAGCAAAGCCTTCTGCAGGTCCTCCAGCAGGTCGGCGAGCAGGTCGATTTCGCCCCGCAGCCACAGGCGGACGTCCGTGGCGACCTGGTCGTTGCGGCTGCGGCCGGTATGGAGCCGCTTGCCGGCGTCGCCCACCAATTGGGTCAGGCGGGCCTCGATATTCAGGTGGACATCCTCCAGGTCCAGCTTCCATTCGAAGGCGCCGGAGCCGATTTCCTGGCGGATTTGCTCCATCCCGCGCCGGATTTCGGCCAGGTCCGTTGCGGAAATGACACCCTGTCTGGCCAGCATCGCGGCATGCGCCAGGGAGCCGGCGATGTCCGCCTGCCACAGCCTCTTGTCGAAGAACACGCTGGCGGTGTAGCGTTTCACGAGGTCGCTCATGGGTTCGCTGAAGAGGGCGGACCACGCCTCGGACTTGTGATCGAGTTGGCTCATAGGGGCTGCAACGGAATGCTTTTGACTGGGGCTGGGCGGTCGGTTCACCAATAATGGGGGCGGAGGAGGCCCGCGGCGACACGCGGGTGAGCGCGCACTGACTCTGATGGACGACTCGAAACTATTATCCGCGTTCCAGGAACTGGCCCGTCCGGTGCCGGTCAAGCCGCGCCCGCGCATGGCCTTCGACGTGTGCCAGCCGGGGGTGGTGCTGCGCGCCGTGCTGTTCGTCTGGGCCGTGCTGGCCGTGGCGGCCCTGTTTCCGGCGCGCGACTGGTACGACTGGCTGCAGCGCCTGGCCCTGCTCAGTGGCGCCGCCCTGCCGGGCGCGCTGCTCTGGCTGGTGCTCACCTGCGCCAGCAGCCAGCTGCTGGCCCGCATGCCGTCCTCCGCGCAGCAGGCCGTGTGCATCGCTCTGGGTGCGGTCTGCGGCTTCCTCAATTGCGCCTTGATCGCCGCGACGGGCCTCCTGGGCATGGGCGCGCCCTGGCTCGCATCGACCTTTGCAGGCGCCTTGCTGGCCGCCGTGGTGGTCACCGCGCTGGTGCTGCGGGACAAGGGCCGCATGCCGGCGGAAACGGCGGCGCGGCTGGCGGAGCTGCAGGCGCGCATCCGGCCGCATTTCCTGTTCAACAGCCTGAACAGCGCGATCGCCCTGGTGCGGGAGGACCCTGCGCGGGCCGAAGCCCTGCTGGAGGACCTGAGCGAGCTGTTCCGGCACGTGCTGATCGCCAAGACCGACGCCGCCACGCTGTCCGAGGAGGTGCAGGTGGCGCGCCATTACCTCGATATCGAGCAGGTGCGCTTCGGCGACCGCCTGCGGGTCCAGTGGTCCATCGACCCCGAGGCGGCCAAGGCCAAGGTGCCGGCGCTGTTCCTGCAGCCCTTGGTGGAGAATGCGGTGAAGCACGGCGTGGAGCCCAGTCCCACGGGGGCCGACGTGAAGGTCACCACCCAGAAGCGCGGCAGCGTCGTGGTGGTCAAGGTCACCAACACGGTGCCGTCCGGCCAGGGCAAGCCGGGCCACGGCGTGGCGCTGGACAACGTACGCGACCGGCTGCGGCTGCTGCACGACGTGCAGGCGCAGTTCCAGACGGCGCTGATCGACGGGCGCTACCAGGTCCGGATCGAAGTACCTGCATAGACAGACAGAGAGAGTGTGTGAGATACGGAGGGGAAACCATGGGCTTGAAGATGCTGTTGGTGGATGACGAACCGCTGGCGCGGTCGCGTCTGCGCACGCTGCTGGCGGACTGCAAGGCGCCGGCGGCGGAGGTATCCGGCGAGGCGGCCAACGCGGCCCAGGCCATGGAGCACCTGCGGCGCCAGGCGTTCGACGGCGTCCTGCTCGATATCCACATGCCGGGCGCGGACGGCCTGGCCCTGGCGCAGGTGCTGCGCACGCTGCCGGAGCCGCCGGCCGTGGTGTTCGTCACCGCGTATGCCGAGCACGCCGTGACGGCCTTCGAGCTGGAGGCCGTGGACTACCTGACCAAGCCCGTGCGCCTGGAGCGCCTGGAGCAGGCCCTGGGCCGCGTGGAGAAGGCGCGCCAGGCCGCCGCCGGCGGGCCGGAGCCGGAGCAGGAGGTGCTGGTGATCCAGGACCGCGGCCGCACCGAGCGGGTGCCGGTCACCGAAGTGCTCTATTTCAAGGCGGAACTGAAGTACATCACCGTCCGCACCGCGGCCAGAAGCTATATCCTTGACGGGTCGCTCAGCGACCTCGAGGAGCGTCACGGGACGCAGTTCCTCCGTGTCCACCGCAACGCGCTGGTCTCCCGGCGCGCCGTGCGGGCGCTCGAAAAGCACTACGACGCGGAGGAGGGCGAGGGCTGGGCGGTGCGCCTGAACGGGATCGAAGAATCCCTGTCCGTGTCGCGCCGGCAATTGAGCGCCGTGCGGGAGGCGCTGGCGAGCTGACATCGAGGAACAGGGGGACTCGCTCTTGCAGGAAGCCCAGGTGAGTTCCGACCTGTCCGATCCCGGCATCGACCCGCCGCCGGCCCCTCCGGCGGATCCGCAGCCACCGCCGCCCGAGCGCGTGCTGCTGCACATGCCCGTGGACGTGCGCAACCTCGCGCTCGTCGTGCTGATGGCGCTCGCCGTGCTGGGCGTGCTGCACTGGGCGTCGAGCTTCTTCATCCCGCTGCTGCTGGGGCTGGTCTTCAGCTACGCGCTGTCACCCGTGGTGGACGGCCTGCAGCGCTGGGGCCTGCCGCGCTGGCTGGGGGCCGCGACCCTGATTCTGGCGATCCTCGGCGGCATGGGCGGCGCGGCCTATGCCTTCTCCGACGACGCCAACGACCTCGTCGCCTCGCTGCCCGAAGCGGCGCGCAAGCTGCGCGACTCGCTGCACCGCAAGCCGAGGGCGAACGCCGGCACCCTCGACTCGGTGCAGAAGGCCGCGACGGAACTGCAGAAGGCGGCGGAGGAGGCCGCGGCGGGCGGCACGCCGGCGCGCGGCCCGACGCAGGTCGTGGTGGAACGCCCGCGCTTCGACCTGCGCGAACACCTCTGGAGCGGCACCGTGGGCCTGGCCACGCTGGTGGGGCAGGCCGTGGTCGTCACCTGCCTCACCTTCTTCATGCTCATGTCCGGCGACACCTACCGGCGCAAGCTGGTGAAGATCGCGGGGCCCGGCCTCGCCGAGAAGAAGCTCACCGTGCAGGCGCTCGACGAGATCAACGCGCAGATCCAGCGCTACCTGCTGGTGCAGCTGCTGGCGAGCCTGGGCACCGGGCTCGTCACGGGGGTTGCGTTCGCGCTCGTGGGGCTCAAGCACGCGGTGGTGTGGGGCATCGGCGCGGCGATCCTGAACCTGATCCCCTACGTCGGGCCGATCGCCATCACCGCCGGTGCCGCGCTGGTCGCCTTCCTGCAGTTCGGCGGCAACCCGCAGATGGCATTGCTGGTGGGCGGCATCGCGCTGGCGATCGAGACCGTCAAGGGCTACGTGATCCTGCCGTGGGCTACCAGCAAGGCCACGAGCATGAATGCCGTGGCCGTCTTCATCGGCGTGCTGGGCTGGGGTTGGCTGTGGGGCGTGTGGGGCCTGTTGCTCGGCATGCCGATCCTGATGGCGGTGAAGGCCGTGTGCGACCGCGTGGACCACCTCAAGCCGATCGGGGAGCTGCTCGGCACCTGAAGGACAATACGGGCATGACCGACAACGCCGACAGCACCGCCCGCCCGCCGCTGCCGGACCGCCTCTCCGCGGATCCGCGCAGCCCGCACCACGTCCAGGCCATCTTCGAGCACGACGTGGGCATCCTCTTCAACGGCAAGGAGCGCACCGACGTCGAGGAATACTGCGTCAGCGAGGGCTGGGTGAAGGTGCCCGCAGGCAAGACGCTGGACCGCAAGGGGCAGCCGCTGATGCTGAAGCTGAAGGGGAAGGTCGAGCCGTTCTATCGGTGAGGGAGGGAGTTCGGTGGGGTTCGCTGCGCTCACCGCCACCCTACACCGTGCACCGTGCACCGTGTACCGTGTACCGCGCACCGCGCCCCGTGCACCACGCGCCGTGCATCGCGCGCCGTGGGCGGTGGGCGGTGGGCCGTGCGCCGTGGGTCGTGTGCCGTATTCGTAGGGTGGCGGTGAGCGCAGCGAACCCCACCGCCGCTCACGCACCCTTCCCCAGCCAGCACGCCACCACCCCATTCGTCCACCCGAACCCGTCCTGCAACGGGTACTCCCCACCGCCTCCCCCCGTGGGCACCTGCCCTGGCCGGATCGCGTACTTCTCCATCAGCTTGGTTTCGCGCGCATACACCGTACGCACGGTGTCCAGCCAGCGCGCGCGGATCTCGTCGGCCAGGCTCGCCTGGCCGCAGCGCGTGAACCCTTCCACCGCCAGCCACTGCAGCGGCGCCCACCCGTTGGGCCGGTCCCACTGCTGGCCGCTCGCGCACTCGCTCGTGCCCAGCCCGCCGGGCGCCAGCAGGCGCGCGCGCACGGCGCGGGCGAGCGCGCGGCCTTGTGCCGGGTCGCCCAGGCCGCAGTACAACGGCACCAGCGCCGCGGCCGTGAACGCCCTGCGCGGCCGGCCCAGGCGCGCGTCGTAGTCCACCCAGATCCCCTGGCCGGGGTCCCAGTGGATGCGCGCGATGGCCTCGGCGCGCACGTGCGCGCGCCGGCGGAAGTCGGAGGCGGTGGCGGTGTCGCCCTGGCGTTCGCCGAGGTCCGCGATGTGCGTCTCCAGCAGGTACAGCAACGCGTTCAGGTCCACCGGCACGATGTCCGTGGTGCGGATGGTGCAGAGGTCCGCGGACAGGCGTCCCGCGTCGTCCTCCGCCAGCCAGCGCGTGCTGAAGTCCCAGCCCGACTCCGCGGCGGCGCGCAGGTGCCGGAACACCTCCTCCCGGGGACGCGCGGACTGCGCCGCCGTCGCGACGTCCTCGCGCCAGGACTCCTCGCGCGGCGTGCAGCGGTCGTCCCAGTAGCGGTTCAGGAGTTCGCCGCTGGCGAGGCGCACCACGCGCCGGTGCGCCTCGCCGGGCTGCAGGCGGTCCGCACCGTCCATCCAGAACGCATGTTCGCGCCGCAGCTGCGGCAGGTAGTCGCACGCGTCATGGCCGCCGCGGCCCTGGCACAGGCGCGTCATCAGCGCGAACACCGGCGGCTGCGAGCGGCTCAGGTAGTACGTGCGCGTGCCGTTCGGCACGTGGCCGTAGGTGTCGATCAGGTACGCGAAGTTCTCGGTCATCTCCTCCACCACGCTGTCGTGGCCGCCGGGCAGCCCCAGCATCGTGAAGAAGGAGTCCCAGTAGTACAGCTCGGTGAAACGCCCGCCGGGCACGACGTAGTGGTGCGGCAGCTGCACCAGCGAGCCGCGGTGCGGGTGGCGCATGGGCGCGCGCGTGAGGTGCGGCCACAGCGCGGCGATGTGCGCCAGCAGGTCCCGGCCGGGCACCGCTACGAAGCCGCTGTGCGCCGGGCGCGGCCCGACGAACGACGCGGCCACGAAGGCGCGCAGGTCGAAGCCCGGCTGGTCGCGGTGGGCGCGGTAATCGGCAAGGATCTCCTCGGGTGCACGCCTCGGTGCGCAGTCGACGAAGGTCTTGCAGTCCGGGAACAGGCCCTGGCGCTGAACCTCCACGAACAGCTCCGCGTAGCGGTCCGCGGGAGTGCACGTGTCCGGCGGCGGTGCCTCCGCGGCCGTCGCCTGGCGGTGGTGCGGGCGCGCGTGGGGAGCGGCGCTCACTGCTCCGAGTAGTTCCACAACAGGCCGCCGTCCACCACCAGCGACGCCCCGGTGACGTAGCTTGCATCCTCGGAGGCGAGGAAGGCGACGGCGCCCGCGACATCGGCCGGCTCGCCGAGCCGGCCGGCGGGGATCTGCGCCTGCAGGGCGGCGAGCTTGGCCGCGTCGCCCAGCAGCGCGGCGTTGATCGGCGTGCGGATCGCGCCGGGCGCCACGTTGTTGACGGTGATCCCCAGCGGCGCCAGCTCGAGCGCCATCGTGCGCATCACCATGCGCAGGCCGCCCTTGCTGGCGCAGTACGGCGCGAAGTGCGGGAAGGGCAGGTCCTCGTGCACCGAGCTGATGTTCACGATCCGCCCGCCGCGGCCCGCCTGCTGCACATGCAGCGCGAAAGCCTGCGCGAGGAAGAACGGCCCCTTCAGGTTGGTGGCGAGCACGGCGTCGTAGTCGGCCTCCTGCACGTCCAGCACGCCGGCGTGGCGTTCGATGCCGGCGTTGTTGACGAGGATGTCGAGCCGCCCCAGCCGTGCCACGGCATCGCCCACCAGCGCGTGCGCCGCGGCGACGCCGCCGACCTCGGCGACCAGGACTTCGCAGCGCACGCCGTGGGCCGTCACCTGCTGCTGCGCATCCTGCGCACGCTGGTCGTCGCGCCGGACGTTCAGCGCGATGTCCGCGCCTTCGCGCGCCAGCCGCAGGGCGATGCCGAGACCGATGCCTTGCGCGGCACCGGTGACCAGGGCGGCGCGGCCGGCCAGCCGGCCGGGCGCGCCAGGGGAGGAGGGCATGGTCGCGTTTCCTTGTCGTGCATGGGCGACCTGCCCGTTATAGCGGCAGCCGGCGCGCGCGCTTGTAGGCGCGCAGCGCGGCAGCGGGATGCGTCAGCGCTGCTGCAGTTGCTGCTGCTGCTGCTGCTGCTGGAGCTGCCGCAGCTTGGCGCGCTTGGTGTAGTCCTGGTAGGCCGGCAGGGCGATCGCGGCAATGATGCCGATGATGGCGATGACCGGGAGCAGCAGGGCCAGCAAGCGCACGCCGGTGGTGTTGGGCGGGGGCGGCGCGCCGAAGCGGTTGCCGCCGCGCGTGCCGCCCTTGAAGATCCAGATGAAGCCCACGAAGGGGATCAGAGCGAGCAGGACCGACCAGCCGGTCCAGTCCATGTCGTGGGCGCGCTGGATCGACTTGAGGAGGATGAACAGCCCATACGCGATGCCGATGACGACCAGGAGGACGTTGACCAGGGTGGGCGAACGCACCACTGCGCCCAGGGCGCCGATCAGTGCGCCGGCAACGCCCATCAGCAAGTAGGCTGCCACGGTGTGGGCCAGGTAGCGCAGGCGCCCGACGCGTCCCTGCGAGGACCAGGTCTTCACCGGCTGGACGCCGGCATCCCCGTCCTCGTCGACATCGGCCACCTGGGCCCGCGGCGGGGCATACGGATTCATCGTTGCCATTCTTCTTCCCTCCTTGATCCTTTCCGGCCTGCCTAGAGCAGCCCGGCCCTCTTGACGGCATGGTAGCGATTGACCAGGGCGGCAGGCAGTTGTGCCGGCTCCACGTCAAGCGATAGTGGGTCGCCCGCCACGATCCGGGCGAATGCGTCACGCCGGTTCTGGTCGAACAGGTGGGCGGCGGCCGCCGCCACGACGTCCTCCGGGTGGGTGAGCGGCTGGTCGGCCAGGCCTCGGAGCACGCGCTCGCGCAGGCTGGCCACCAGCACCAGGTGGCGCCGGCGCAGCAGGCGCAGGGCCGGGGCCAGTTCCGGCGCGTCCTCGTCGCGGAAGTTGGTCAGCACGATCACCAGGGCGCGCCGCGGGAAGTGCCGCAGCAGGTCCTGCGCCGCCTGCAGGTAGTCGGAATGCACGGGAGCCGGCTGCAGGTCGTACAGCCGGTTCATGAGCGCGTTGAAGGTGCCCACGCCCTTGCGCGGCACGTAGTCGCGGCGCTCGCCCGGCCGGTTGCCGAAGGTGATCGCGCCCACTTCGTCGCCTTCCTTCAGCGCCACGTAGCCGAGGAGCATCAGGGCGTTGAGCGCGTGGTCGAAGTGGCTGCCGCCCGGGCCGCTGCCGGTCTCGTCGGCGCGCATGCGGCGGCCGCAATCGAGCAGGAACAGCACGCGCTGGTCGCGCTCGTCCTGGAACTCGCGCACGATGGGCTTGCCCTGGCGCTGCGTCGCCTTCCAGTCGATGTGGCGCACCGGCTCGCCGCGCCGGTACTCCGACAGCTGGCGGAAATCCGTCCCCTGGCCCCGCGGCGCATAGCTCTTGATGCCGATCTGCGCCAGGCGCCGGTCGCCGGCGAGCCACGCATAGCCGGCCACCGCCGCGAAGTTGGGGTACACGCGCAGCGACTGCGGTTCGCCCGCGACGTACAGCAGGTCGAAGCAGCCGCCCCGGCTGCGGCAGCGCAGCGAGGTCGCGCCGAATTCGACCGGTCCGCGGTGCAGCGCGGTGACGGTGTAGCGCAGCGTCGTGCGGCTCGCCGGCGCCAGGCGCACGCGCTTCGGCAGGCCTGCCACGGCGAAGCGCGCATCGGGCGCGTCGAAGACCTCCACCTGCCAGTGCCGCCCGCCCGGGCTCGTGAGACGCACGCTGACCTCGGTCGGCGTGCCGAGGGCGAAGGCCGTCGGCAGGGTGCGCTGCAGGCGCACGCGCGCCCGGTCCCAGGCGCGCCGGCTGTACGCGACATCCGCCGCGGCCCACAGGAGGCCTGAGCCCAGGAGGGTCCCGCACGCCACGGCCACCAGCCGCAGCGACGCGCCGGCCAGCAGCGCCATCCCGGCGCCGCACGCGAGCAGCACCAGCGCGGCCACCGCGAGGCGGCTCGGGACGACGGCGCGCAGCTTCATGCCATGGGCCTCACAGGCGCGGTGCCTGCACGCTGTCCATCGCGGCGCGCAGCAGGTCGTCGGCCGAGCGTCCTTCCAGCTGCGCATCGGGCGACAGCAGCACCCGGTGGCGCAGCGCGGCCAGCGCGTGCTTCTTCACGTCGTCGGGCGTGACGAAGTCGCGGCCCTGCAGCAGGGCGCAGGCACGGGCGGTGCGGACCAGGGCGATGGCGCCGCGTGGCCCCGCGCCGGCCGACAGGCCCGGCCACTGGCGGGTGGCGCGCACGATGCGCACCGCGTAGTCCAGCACGCGGGCGTCGGCCCGCAGGTAGCCGGCCATGCGCTGCAGGCTCTGCACGTGCCGCTGCTCCATGCGGGGCTCCAGGGCATCCAGCGGCAGCTGGTTGCCGGCGTGGCCCTCGGTGCTGGTGCGCACGATCTCGGTTTCCTCGTCGGCGCTGGGGTAGCCCATGCTGATCTTCAGCAGGAAGCGATCGAGCTGCGCCTCCGGCAGCGGGTAGGTGCCTTCGGTGTCGATCGGGTTCTGCGTGCCGAGCACCATGAAGGGCAGGGGCAGCGGCAGCGTGCGCCCTTCCAGCGTCACCTGGTACTCCTGCATGACCTCCAGCAGCGCGCTCTGGGTCTTGGCGGGCGCGCGGTTGATCTCGTCGGCCAGCAGGATGTTGGTGAACACCGGGCCCTGGTGCACGCGCAATGCGCCCAGGCCCTGCTCGCCCGGCGCGCCCAGGTCCAGCACCGCATGGCCCGTGATGTCCGAGGGCATCAGGTCGGGCGTGAACTGCACGCGCGAATAGGAGAGGCTCATCGACTTCGCGAGGGCGCGGGCCAGCAACGTCTTGCCGAGGCCGGGCACGCCCTCGATCAGCACGTGGCCGCTCGCCACGAGGGCCACGAGCGTCTGCTCCACGGCCTCGGCCTGGCCGACGACGGCCTTGCCCAGCTCGCCGCGCAGCGCGTTCAGCAGGTCGGCCGCGCGGGCCACGTCGGCGGGGTTCAGGGTTGTATCGCTCATGGAGTGGGTGCGGGAGTGGCTTGGAAGGAGGCGGCGAGCCGGCGGCGGGCCAGTTCGAGCAGTTCGAGGTTGACGGTGTGCAGCGGCGCGCCGGCCGCGGGCGGCTGCAGCGCCTGCTGCAGGTCGGTCGCGCGCAGGCCGGTCGCCCGGGCGATCGCGGCCGCGGCGTCGGCACGCCCCAGCCCCTCGAAATCGGGCAGCCGGCGGCGCGCGACGTCCCGCAGGGCGCGGACCTGCGCGGCATGGAGCGCGGCGGGCCCGTTGTGGCGCAGGAAGGCGCCCGTGCCCGTGACCTGTTCGACCATCGAGCGCCGCTCGGGCGGCGGGACGACGCCTACGGGGCCGAAGCGCACGGCCGATCGCCACACCCAGGCGGCCAGGGCCGCGAGCGCCAGCAGCACGGCGATCCACGCCTGCTGCCAGATCCAGCGGAGGAAAGGCTCGCGCGCCTCCTCGGCGACGATCCAGACCACGGCGCCGGGGCGGACCTGCAGGGCCGATGCCATCAGCGCCCCGTGGTCCGTGCCCGTGCGCAGGACCTGCGCGTTGCGCATCAGGAGCGAGGGCGACACCACCGTCACGGTGCCGCGCCCCACCTGCACGCGGAGGGCCTCGTTGCCGGCCGCGCCTTGCACCCGCCACGTCACCGCGGCTCCATCGGCGGGGTTCACCTGCAGGCTAAAAGGGGGTACGCACACGCGGTATTCCGGCGCCGGCGCAGCCTCTTCCCTCGCGCTGCGACACGCTTGCGCATTCCGGCGCTGCGCGGCGGGCACGGGCGGTCCCTTGGCCAGTACCACGGGGATCCAGGACAGGTCCTCGTCGTCATCGAGCAAGGCCGCATGCACGACGAGTTGCCCGCCTTCCTCGACCCAGCGCCGCAGGTGTTCCGAGCGGCCCGGGAACAGGGCCCAGTGGCGCGAATCCAGCAGCAGGCGCGCGTTGGCCGGCGGCATCGTGTCGAGGCCGGTGCGCCGTTGCACCTGCGCGCCGAGGTGCTGCAGCACCTGTTGCGCCGCGAAATGCGCATTGCGCACCGCCTCGCCCTTTGGCGGCGTGTCGACTTCGACCTCCGTCCACTCGGTGGCGGTCAGCACCCACCACGCCCCCAGGCCGGCGAGGGCCAGGACGACGAGGCGGAAGATGGAATCGCGGTTCATGCCTGCGCCGCCTCGCTGCCCGCGGGCAGCTCCTGCTCGAACGCGCGGCACAAGGCCAGCGCCTCGTCGTCCGCCGGCATGCGGCCGGCATAGACCGCGAGCTGCCACGCCGCCACCAGGCGCGCGAAGAACGCGGCGGGCAGCGCGGGAAGGCGTGCCTGCGCGAGCTGCACGCATTCGCCTTCGGTATGCGCCGCGCGGATCGGCAGGCCCTGGCCGTGGACCAGCCGGGAGAGCGCGCCCCGGTACAGCAGGGACAGCGCCGCGCGCCGCTCGCCGCGTTGCCACAGCTGCGCGGCCGCCTGGCCGATGTCCGGCGGCAGGCTTTCCGGCCGGATGTCCAGGTTCTGCACGTGGCTCGGCGGCGTGGGCCGGGCGGGCGCGACGAAGCCGCCGCGCACCTGGATCCACCGGCGCAGTCCCACCAGCACCAGGGCGACGGCGAGGGCGCCCAGCAGCCAGACGAGCACGCGTCCGGCATCGGAAATCCAGCGCGCCAGGTCGGCCAGCCAGCGCAGTTGCGGCTGCGGTTCGTCCTTGCGCGGCTTCTGCTCGGACGGCCGCAAGTGCAGCTGCATCTCGCGGCGCTTGCCGGCGAGATCGGGATGTTCGCGTGCGCGCTTCACGGCCTCCTCGACCTGCGCCCGCGTGGGCGCATCGTCGCCAGGCTGCGCCGCCGCGGCGCCGGCGGCGAGCAGCAGGACCAGGACGAGTTCACGCGAACGCACGGCGGAACTCCTGCTCGACGTCCCAGGCCTCGAGCTCGACCCGGCGATTGAGGTACATCGCGAAGCCCGCCGCCACGTAGAACGGCTCGAGCACCAGGACGACGAGCGCGTACAGCGCGTTGACCGCCACCTGGTTGGTCAGGGAGTCGCCCCGTGCCCATTCCCAGACGCCGCTGCGGGTGCCTTCGGGGGCGAACCAGAACGCGAGCGCGAGCAGCCCGAGGCACAGCACCATCTCCGCGTTCGCGAAGACGAAGTGCATGCCGCCCGCCGCGCCGCGCTTGCCGCGCAGCAGCTGGTCGCGGCGGCTGCGGCGGGCCTTGCCGCGCTGTCCCTCGAGCTGGCCGATGGCCTGCGTGTACGAGCGCCAGGGGGACAGGCGCGCGACGGTCAGCGTGGACAGCAGGTCGCGCCACCACACGGTGGAGCGCTGCGCCCACAGGTCGGCCCAGCGCGTGTCCTCGCCGAAGATCGCGCGCGACAGCACGAACATCAGCGTGCGGTCCAGCCAGGGCTTGGCACAGAAGATCAGCGTGCCGGGCACCCAGCCACCGAGTTCGACCGCCGCCAGCGCCAGCAGCGCGAAGACCAGGTACAGGGGGCCCCAGGTGCGCACGATGCTGCGCAGGTGCCGGCGCACCAGCAGCACGCCCAGGTCGGCGGCTTCCGCCATGGGACGGGGCCGCAGGCGGACGGCGAGCGCGTCAATCTGCACGGACGCCCTCCCGGGCCGGCCGGCCCTGCCACGAGAGGTAGGCGACCACGAGGGCCCAGCACGTCGCGCCCACGCCATACTTCACGGCGGGCGCGACCCAGCGCGCCGACGACCAGAACGCCTCCACGGCAGCCGCCACCAGCAGCAGGCCGACCACGCCATAGACGATCACCACCGCCTCGCGGGCGGCGGCGCGCAAGGCCTGCATGCGCGTGAGCCGGCCCGGTGCGATCCACGCATGCCCCAGCCGCAGGCCGGCGGCCCCCGCGAGCACGATGGCCGTGACCTCGAACGCCGTGTGCGTGACCACGAAGGACAGGAAGTTCTCGCCATAGCCGCGCGCGATCAGGTAGCCGCCCACCACGCCGGCGAACAGGCCGTTGAACACCAGGAAGAAGGCGCTGCCCAGGCCCGCGAAGATGCCGCCGGCAAACGTCTGGAAGACGATGCCGATGTTGTGCATGATGTAGAAGCCGAACATCTGCCAGTCCGTCTGCGAGCCGCGCTCGCGCCCGATCGCGTTCTCGCCGGGGCCGTACATCGCGTCGAACTCCTGCACCCGGGCCGCGTCGACCAGGTGCAGGACGAAGCCGGGGTCGCGCCACGCGGCCCAGCCCGCGGCCAGCATCGGCAGCGCGAACAGGAGGATGGCGGCGAACAGGTAGCCCCGGTGCGCGCGTACCGCTTGCGGGAAGCCGACGAGGCCCAGGTCGCGCAGCTGCGCCAGCTGCATGCCTTGCGCGCGGTAGATCAGCCGGTGCGCGCGCTGCGTCAGCGACTCCAGCCGCTCCACCAGGTGCACCGGGTAGGCGCGCGCCTGCGCGAGCGCCAGGTGTTCGCAGCAGGAACGATAGAGCTGCGCCAGGCGCGCGCCGTCCCAGTCGCGGCCTTGGCGGCTGCGCCTGGACTCGGCGCGGGCGAGCAGGTCTTCCAGCGCGTCCCAGCCGGCCGCGTGCGCCGCTTCGAACTGTGCCGGCGTCATGCGCGTTCTCCCCGGTGCCCGAGCAGCCAGTGCGCCAGGCGCAGCAGGCGGCGCGTGACTTCGGCCGGCGCGGCCTGTTCGCCGGGCGCGACGACCGCCGGACGCGCGAGCTGCGCGAGCTCCTCCAGCCGCGCCGGCGTCAGCCGCTGCGCGCGGCTGGCCCACGCCACGACGGCGACCTGCTGCGGCTGCGTGAGCGGGTGGACCGGCGGCGCCGGGTCCGCGTCGGGAATCGCGCCGTGCAGCCGCACGGGTTCGGCGTACACGACCAGCGTGCCGGCGGCGAGGTCGCCCAGGCGCTGGAAGTCCGCGCGCAGCAGCACCGACAGGACGCCGACGGCGTAGAGGAAGGGCAGGAAGTCGGCGGCCCGCAGCAGGTTGCGCACGAAGGAGGCGCCCGGTGTCACCGGCAGGCCCGAGTCCATCACCACCTGCAGGCCCATGATCCGCTTGCCCGGCGTGGCGCCGGAGCGTCCCAGCTCGAAGGCCACCGGGTACCCCCACTCCAGGAGGAACACGGAGATCAGCAGGAACGCGGTGCCCATGCCGCCGGCCACGCCGGCCACGATGGCGGCGATGATGTACAGGCCCAGGCGGATCGCCAGGTCGATCAGCCAGGCCTGGCCGCGCGCCACCAGGCCGGCCGGACGCAGCGCGAGGGCGATGCCCTCGGGAGTCTCCGCCCGCCGGATCGTGTCGAGCGGTTCGAGGACCTGGGCGGACGTCACGCCTTGACGACGATGGTGTCGGCCATCACGTCGTGCAGGCAGCGGCGCGAGTGGCGGAAGATCATCAGCGAGTCCACGATCGCGAAGATCTGTCCCAGCATGGGGATGATCGTGAAGGCATGGCCGACGCCATAGCGCAGGCCGAGCATGCGCAGCAGCGGCACGCGCCCGCCGTCAGGGCGCGTGATGCGGATGCCCAGCGCCAGCTTGCCGATGGTCTGGCCGCGCGATGCGAGCAGGAAGCCCTGCGAAATGCAGAACAGGGCGAAGATGGCCAGGGTCGGCAGCACCATCGGCTGCCACAGGCTGCGGCCCGCTTCGGGGGTGTACCAGTGCGCCCAGGTGGCTGCCATGAGCGCGAGCCAATAGAGTGCCAGGAGGATCAGGCCGTCGATCATCGCGGCGCCCAGCCGCCGGCCGCGGCCGGCAAGCACCAGGTCGGCTCCGGCAGGGAATTCGATGTCCTCGACCTGCGCTTGCGGCGGCGCGTAGCGCGCGTCCTGCAGTGTGTCCTCTTGCCTCACCGGCCCTCCCCGTAACACTTTGTTTGCGAGGCATTCTAGGGTGAGGGTGGCACGGCGTGAAGTCGCCAATCAGCCGGTGTTGCGCAAACCCGCCGCAATGCCGTTGATGGCGAGGTGGATGCCCAGGCGCTCGCGTTCGTCGGCATGGCCTTCGCGCCAGCGCCGCACGAGTTCCACCTGCAGGTGGTGCAGGGGATCGATGTAGGGGAAGCGGTGGCGGATCGACCGCGCCAGCGAGGTGTTGCCCGCCAGGCGCTGCTTCTCGCCGGTGATCAGGTTCAGCGCGTCCACGGTCCGCTGCCACTCCGCCTCCATGAGGCCGAAGATGCGCCGGCGCAGGCGCGCGTCCGGCACCAGTTCCGCGTAGCGCTTGGCGAGCGCGAGGTCGCTCTTGGCCAGCACCATGTCCATGTTGGAAAGCAGCGCGCGGAAGAACGGCCACTGCCGGTACATCCGCTGCAGCAGCGCGGCGCGCTCCTTGCGCTCGGTGCCGCCCAGGAAGGCCTCCACGGCGGAACCGAAGCCGTACCAGCCGTTGAGGGTCAGGCGGCACTGGCCCCAGCTGAAGCTCCACGGGATGGCGCGCAGGTCCTCGATGCGCTGGCTCGCCTTGCGCGAGGCCGGGCGCGAGCCGATGTTCAGTTCCGCGATCTCGCGGATCGGCGTGGCGCTGAAGAAGAAGTCGACGAAGCCGGGCGTCTCGTACACCAGCGTGCGGTACGCCTTCATGCTCGCCTGCGACAGCATTTCGGCGGCCTGCAGGAAGCCCTTGGGCGCGGGCTTGGTGGGCTGCAGCAGCGTCGCTTCCAGCGTCGCCGCGACCAGCGTCTCCAGGTTGCGCCGGCCGATCTCCGGGTTCGCGTACTTGGAGGCGATCACCTCGCCCTGCTCGGTGAGGCGGATCTGCCCGCGCACCGTGCCGGGCGGCTGCGCGAGGATGGCCTGGTAGCTCGGGCCGCCGCCGCGGCCCACGGTGCCGCCGCGTCCGTGGAACAGGCGCAGCTGGATGTCGTGCGTGTTGGCGAGCTGCTCGAACAGGTCGACGAGGGCGATCTCGGCGCGGTACAGCTCCCAGTTGCTGGTGAAGATGCCGCCGTCCTTGTTGCTGTCGCTGTAGCCCAGCATGATGTCCTGCTCGCCGCCGGAGCGCTGCACCATCTTCGCGACGCCGGGCAGGGCGTAGAACGCGCGCATGATCGGCGCCGCGTTGCGCAGGTCCTCGATGGTCTCGAACAGGGGGACGACGATCAGCGCGTTGGTGGCGTTGTCGTCCAGCATGCCCTGCAGCAGCCCCACCTCCTTCTGCAGCAGCATGACCTCCAGCAGGTCGCTCACCGCCTCGGTGTGGCTGATGATGTAGTGGCGGATGGACTGCGGTCCGAAGCGCTTGCGCATCGCCGCGGCCGTCTCGAAGATGGCCAGTTCCTTGTGCGCCAGCTCGCTGTACGTGGCGCCCACCACGCGCACCGGGCGCGCGTCCGAAAGAAGGCGCAGCAGCACGGCGCGCTTGCCGTCTTCATCCAGGGCGCGGTAGTCGCGCTCGATGCGCGCGGTGGCAAGCAGCTCCGCCACCACGGCCTCGTGCTGGTCGGAGCTCTGGCGCAGGTCCACCGTGGCGAGGTGGAAGCCGAACACCTCCACGGCGCGGATCAGCGGATGCAGGCGCTGCTGCACCAGCGCGCCGCCATGGTCTTCCAGCAGCGAGTCGCGCAGGGTGCGCAGGTCGGCGAGGAACTCCGAACACTTCCAGTACGGGTTCTGCGGCGGCAGCACGTGGCGGGCCGCGTCGCCGCCGGTGAATTCCTTCAGCGTGGCAGCGAGGCGGGCGTACATCCCGTTGATGGCGCGCCGGTACGGCTCGTCGAGGCGGTGCTCGTTGGTGTCGGGCGAGCTGTCGGCCAGCGCGCGCATCGCTGGGGTGACGTCGACCAGGCGCGCGGAGATGGAGAGCTCCCCGCCCAGCCAGAACAGCTCGGTGAGGTAGTAGCGCAGCGCCACCTCGCATTGGCGCCGCATCGCGTAGACGAGCGTTTCCGCCGTGACGTTCGGGTTGCCGTCGCGGTCGCCGCCGATCCACTGGCCCATGCGCAGGAAGCTCGCCACGGGGTACTGGCCCAGGGCCTGTTCCAGTTCCTGGTACAGCTTGGGGATCTCGCGCAGGAAGGTCGCCTCGTAGTAGCTGAGGGCGGTCTCGACCTCGTCGGCCACCGTGAGCTTGGTGAAGCGCAGCAGGCGCGTCTGCCACAGCTGCAGCACGCGCGCGCGCATCTGCGACTCGTTGGCCGCCAGCTCGCGCGGCGCCAGCGCGTCGCGGGGCAGGGCGCGGGCCTTGATCTCGTCGCGCTGCGCGAGCAGCCGGGCGAGGTCGCGTTCGGCGTCGAGGATGCTCTTGCGCTGCACTTCGGTCGGGTGCGCCGTGAGCACGGGCGAGAGATAGCTGTGGGCCAGCGTCTGCGACACCGTCTTCGCCTGGATGCCGCCCCAGCGCAGGCGCGCGAGGGCGACTTCGATGCTGCCTTCCTGCGTATCGCCGGCGCGCTCGTGCACCTCGCGGCGGCGGATGTGATGCCGGTCCTCCGCCAGGTTCGCGAGGTGGCTGAAGTAGGTGAAGGCGCGGATCACGCGCACCGCCTCGTCGCCGGAGAGGGACTTCAGCAGCGACTTGAGCTCGCGGTCGGCCGCCTGGTCGTCATGGCGCCGGAAGGACACCGACAGCTTGCGGATGCGCTCCACCAGCTCGAACGCATCCACGCCTTCCTGCTCGCGGATCACGTCGCCGAGGATGCGGCCGAGCAGGCGGATGTCTTCCAGCAGCGGACGCTCGTTCTCCTTGGCACGCCGCGCGGGCGGCTGCTCGGTGGCAGGCATGGTTTCCTTCCTTGGGGGGATGCGGGGGATGCTAGCATCGAGAATCCCCCACCGATCACAAGCAGGTTACGACGTGAGCACCCTCACCATCGCCACGCGCGAAAGCCGCCTGGCCCTCTGGCAGGCCGAACACGTGCAGGCCCTGCTGGAGCAGCGTGGGCACACCGTGTCGCTGCTCGGGATGACCACCAAGGGCGACCAGATCCTCGACCGGTCGCTGAGCAAGGTGGGCGGCAAGGGCCTGTTCGTGAAGGAGCTGGAAGTGGCGCTGGAGGAAGGCCGCGCCGACCTCGCCGTGCACTCGCTCAAGGACGTGCCAATGGACCTGCCGGCGGGCTTCGCGCTCGCCTGTGTCATGGAGCGCGAGGACCCGCGCGATGCCTTCGTTTCCAGCAAGTTCGCGCAGCTTTCCGACCTGCCGCAGGGCGCCGTCGTCGGCACCTCCAGCCTGCGCCGCGTGGTGCTGCTGCGCGCGCTGCGCCCCGACCTGAAGATCGAGCCGCTGCGCGGCAACCTCGACACGCGCCTGCGCAAGCTGGACGACGGGCAGTACGACGCGATCGTGCTGGCGGCCGCGGGGCTCAAGCGCCTGGGACTGGCGAGCCGCATCCGCCAGGTGTTCGAGCCGGCGGAGATGCTGCCGGCCGCCGGGCAGGGCGCGCTGGGCATCGAGATCCGCGCCGAGCGCCAGGACCTTGCCGAGGCGCTGGCGCCGTTCGCCAACCAGGCGACCTGGCTTGCCGTGGCCGCCGAACGCGCCGTGAGCCGCGCGATGGGGGGCAGCTGCTCCATGCCGCTCGCGGCGCACGCGCACTTCGAGGGCGAATACCTGCAGCTCCATGCGGCCTGGGGCGACCCCGACCAGCCGGGCGTGCTGGTGCGCGCCCGCAGCGCCGACGTCGTCGCGGACCTCGACGAGGCCGCTGCGCTGGGCCAGCGGGTCGCCGACCGCCTGCGCGCGGGCGGAGCGCGCTAGCCGCCATGGCGGTGGTGCTCACGCGCCCGGTGCACGAGGCCGAGCGGTGGGCGGCGCGGCTGCGCGAGCGCGGCATCGAAGCGCTCGTGCTGCCGCTGCTGGAAATCGGCCCGGCGCCGGATCGCCAGGCGCTGGCGGCCGCCGCGGCCGCGGCGGATCGCCATGCCGCCCTCATGTTCGTGAGTGCGAATGCCGTGCAGGGCTTCTTTGCCGCCCAGCCCCACTTTTCCACCGCGCGCGCCTGGGCGCCCGGCCCGGCGACGCAGGAGGCCTTGCGCGCCGCGGGTGTGGCGGCCGCACGGATCGACGCCCCCGCGGCGGACGCTTCGCAATTCGATTCCGAAAGCCTTTGGCAACAAGTGCAACAGCAGTTGCGCCCGGGCGACCGCGTGCTGCTGGTGCGCGGCGGCGACGGCGATGGGCGCGGCCAGGGTCGCGACTGGCTGCTGCAGCAGCTCGAGGCCCATGGCGTGGGCGTGGACAGCGTCGTGGCTTACACGCGCACTGCGCCGGCGTGGGATGCGGCCCAGGACGCGAGCGCGCGCAGTGCAGCCACCGACGGTTCGCTTTGGCTGTTCAGCAGTTCGGAAGCGGCCGGCCACCTGGCCCGCCTGCTCCCCGGCCAGGACTGGTCAAGCGCCCGGGCGCTGGCGACGCACCCGCGCATTGCGCAGGCCGTGCGCGCGTTGGGCTTCGGCGACGTCCGCCTCTCGCGTCCCGCGTGGGAGGACATTCTCGCGTCGATAGAATCGGCCCGATGAGTTCCGTGCCGCCTTCGCCACCGTCGTCACCCGAGCTGCCGCCGGTGCTGCCGGCATCGGAGCCGGCGACGATCCTGGCTCCCGTGCGTCCCGCGCCCGCGTCGCGCGGCACGGTCATGGCGCTCGTGCTGCTGGCGGGCGCCGGCCTGCTGTCCAGCGTGCTGCTGTGGCAGCGCCTGTCCGCCATCCAGGAACAGCTTGCCCGCCAGAGCGCCGACTCGGGCGCCAACGCGATCGAGGCCCGGGCGCTTGCGCGCCAGGCTCAGGACATCGCGCGCGACACGGCGGCCCGCCAGGTGCTCCTGGAGTCGCGGCTGTCCGAAGTGGCGCTGCAGCGCACGCAGCTCGAGGATCTGATGCAGAGCCTCTCGCGCTCGCGCGACGAGAACCTGCTGGTGGACATCGAATCGTCCCTGCGCGTCGCCCAGCAGCAGACGCAGCTGACGGGCAGCCCCGAGCCGCTGCTGGCGGCCCTGCGCAGCGCGGACCAGCGCCTCACGCGCGCTGCCCAGCCGCGCCTTGCCCGCCTGCGCACCGCCATCACCCGCGACATCGAACGCATCCGCTCGGCCAGCGTGACGGACGTGCCGGGCCTGCTCGCGCGGCTGGACGACATCGTCCGCCAGATCGACGAACTGCCGGTGGCCAACCAGGTCCCGGCGCGGTCCGTCGCCGAGCCGCCGCGCAAGCCCGCGTCCGCCCCCGCCGCCGGTCCGGCGATGTGGTGGCACCGCTGGCGCGACACGGTGCTGGAGGAAGCGCGCGGCCTCGTGCGCGTGAGCCGCATCGACACGCCCGAGGCCATGCTGCTCGCGCCCGAGCAGGCGTTCTTCCTGCGCGAGAACATGAAGCTCAAGCTGCTGAACGTGCGCCTGTCGGTGCTGGCGCGCCAGAACGAAACGGCACGCGCGGACGTGGCCGCGGCGCAGCAGGCGCTGTACCGGTTCTTCGACTCCAGCTCGCGCCGCACCCAGGCGGTGGCGACGCAGCTGCAGCAGGTGCAGGCCCAGGTGAAGACGACCGAACTGCCGCGGGTCGACGAGACGCTGGCCTCGCTGGCCACGCTCAACGCGGGGAAGTAGGCCATGCGCGCCGCTGTCTGGCTGCTGATCCTGTTCGCCGTGGCCGCGGCGGGCGCGCTGTTCGCGGGCAACAACCAGGGCACGGTGACGCTGTTCTGGCCGCCCTACCGCATCGACCTCTCGCTGAACCTGGTGGTGCTGCTGCTGGTGGCGGCCTTCATCTTCATGCACGCCGTGATGCGTGCCCTGGCGGCGCTCTTCGACCTGCCGCGGCAGGCCCTGCGCTGGCGCACCCAGCAGAAGGAGCGTTCCATGTACGGGGCGCTGCTGGAGGGCCTGTCGCACCTGCTGGCCGGCCGCTTCATCCGCGCGCGCAAGGCGGCGGAGTCGGTCCTGGAGCAGGAGGCCTCGCTGACCGCGTCGGGACAGAAGCCGGTCAACGCGGCGCAGCTGCGCGCGATGGCGCACCTGCTGGCGGGCGAATCCGCGCACGCGCTGCAGGACCGCGGCGCCCGCGACGAGCACCTGCAGCGCGCGCTGGAGCAGGCCTCGTCGCGCGACGCGTCGGAGACGCGCGAAGGCGCCGTGCTGCGCGCCGCCCGCTGGGCCCTGGAAGACCGCGAACCGGAGGCCGCCATCCAGCTGCTGCAGGGCCTGCCCCTGGGCGCGGGCCGGCGCACGCTGGCCCTGCGCACGCGGCTGCGCGCCTCGCGGCAGGCGGGGCGTCCCCTGGAGGCGCTGGAAACCACGCGCCTGCTCGCCAAGCACCATGCCTTCTCGCCGGTCGCCGCGCGCAGCATCGTGCGGGGACTGGCCATCGACCTGCTCAACGGCGCCTACGACGTGGCGCAGCTGCAGCGCGCCTGGAATGCCCTGGAACCTTCGGAACGGGTGATGCCCGAGGTCGCGATCCACGCAGCGCAGCGGCTGAGCGCGTTGCGCGGCGACGCGGCAACCGCACGCGAATGGCTGTTGCCGGCGTGGGATGCGCAGGCCGAACTGTCCGACGGCCTGCGCGTGAAGCTGGTGGGCGCGCTGGAGGAAGGCCTGGATTCGCTGGATGCGCCGTGGCTCGCGCGCATCGAGGCCGCGCAGAAGGCGAACCCGCGCGACGCGACGCTGCAGTATCTGGCCGGCATGGCCTGCATGAAGCGCCAGTTGTGGGGCAAGGCGCAGCAGCTGCTCACGCAGGCGGCGCTGGGCCTGCAGGACGCCCGGCTGCACCGCAATGCCTGGCGCGCGCTGGCGGCGCTCGCGGAGCAACGCGAGGATGCGCAGTCGGCGGCGATTGCGTGGAAGAGGGCGGCGGGGGAATAGCCGCGCCCGCTGGTCATTCCCGCGGAGGCGGGAATCCAGGGCTTCCAGAAGCGTGTCGCAGTTCTCGTTCCGCTTTCGCGTTCCCCCGTCTGGCGGATAGGTCGTTTGCCTTGCAAGCCGTAAGCTGAATGCTTATGGATGCGTTGCTGGATTGCCTCGGGGTCCTCTATTTCACCGCTGTCGCGGCGTTGCTGGTGGCCTGCGCGCTCGCTCCGGCGCGCAATTTCGAGAAGCGGTTCGCCGACGCATCGCATCTCCCCTGGCCGCCCAGCGACGGCGTGCGGATCTGAACACCATGTGGGGTTGGCTGGCCCGGGTGTTCACGCCGCGCAAGCGCGCCCCCGCCAAAGCCGGCGGCAGTGCGCTGGCCGCCGCGCGGCGGGAACTGCTGCGCAACGGCATTCCCGGGACGTGGATCGCGATCGAAGGCCTGCGGCAGACCGTGCACGGGGTATCGGGAACGCACCTGCGGCTGAAGGTCCTGCACTGGGACCATCGCCTCGTGGCGTGCTTTCCGGCGCTCGAGAAGGACCTCGTGCGCAGGCTCGCGGTGCTCGACTCCGCGCGGCTCCTGCGGCCGCAGGGGGTGTCCTGGCAGTTCACGTTGCCCGAAGGCGCCGGGTGTCCCGCCGACCTGCCCGCAGCGAGCACCTGGAGGATGCGGCCCCAATGAAGAAGGGCGCCATCGGCGCCCTTCTTCATCGCGGTGGCTGCGTCAGAACGGCAGCTGCAGGTTCTTCAGGTCCCGGCGCGTTTCCACCAGCACCAGCGGACCCTCGTCCGCCACCACCACCGGCGGCCGCTCGCGCGGCACGTGCACCGGCTTCGGCTCCGCGGCGATCGCGGCCTGGGCGGCGGCGATCTTGCCGGCGTCGGAGTTGACCCACTGCAGGCCCGAGCCCTCGGCGACGCCCTGGAGCTCGGCGACCGGCAGCTGGAAGGGCTGCACGCGGGGCACGGCGCGCGGACGGACCGCTTCGGGGGCGGCGTGGGCCGCGGCAGGGGCCTGCGCGGGCGCGTGGCCCGCGTGGTGCTCCTGCGGCAGCGGCGCATGGCCGGCAAACACTTCCATCTCCGCGGGGGAGACTTCGGCGCCGGTGGCGACGATGGCATCGGCGGCGCGCTCGCCGCGCTCGCGGCGGTCACGGCCATAGCGGTCGCGCGAACGGCGATCGCGGCGCTCGCCCTGCTCGCCCTCGGGGCGGCGGTCGTCGAAGTGCGTGTGCGACTCCAGCACCGGGTCGGCGGCCGGGGGCAGCTGCGCCTCGGCCGACTCCGTCACCGCGCCGACGGAACCGGCGGCGCCGGCCAGGGCGTCCGCTTCCTCGGCGGGCGCGCCTTCGCGCGGGCCGTGGTCGCCGCGGCGCTCGCCCCGGTCGCGACGCTCGCGGCGCTCACCGCGGTCGCCTCGTTCAGCACGCTCGCCGCGGGGTCCACGGTCACCGCGCTGCTCGGCCGGCTGGCCTTCGCCGTCGGCCGGAACGGTGCCTTCCGGCAGTTCGCCGCGGGCCGCGGCCGCATCACGGGCCATGCGCTCCGCCTCGCGGCGCTGGCGTGCCTCGTGGCGTTCGCGGCTTTCGCGCGGCTCGCGGTCGTCGCGGCCTTCGCGCGGCTCGCGCGGTTCGCGTTGTTCACGGGCCTCGCGCGGTTCGCGCGGTTCGCGTTGCTCGCGGGCCTCGCGCGGTTCACGCGGCTCGCGCGGCTCGCGCGGCTCGCGCCCTTCGCGTTGCTCGCGCGCTTCGCGCGGCTCGCGGCCCTCGCGCTGCTCGCGGCCCTCGCCGCGGCCGCCCCGCTCCCCGCGCTCGCGGCGGCCTTCGCCGCGCTGCTGCTGGTCGCGTTGCTGGCCTTCCGGACGCTGCTGCTGGCCGTCGGCCGCCTCGGCGCCCTGGCGCTGTTCGCGGCGCTCGTCGCGCCGGCCTTCGCCGCGGCGGTCGCGGCCACCGCGCTCGCCCCGGCCATCGCCACGGCGGCCGTCGCCGCGGCCGTCACGCCGGCCTTCGCCGCCGCGACCCTCGCCGCGCCTGTCTTCGCGCTTGGCCTGCGCAGCCGGCGCCGGCGCGGGCGCCGGTTCGGCGGCCGGCGCGAGGCCGAAGGCGCTCTTGAGCCAGGTGAAGAAACCGCGCTCGGCCGGCTGCGCCGGTGCCGCGACGGGAGCCGCCTTCGCCGCGGGCGCAGGCGCGGCCTTGGCCACGGGCTCCGGCACCGGCGGCTTGGCCACCGGCAGCGGCGCGGGCGCGTCGGGCAGCACGCCCTTGATCAGCGGCTCCTGCTTGTTGGTGCGCTCGTGCGAGCGGCGCGTGACCTCGGTGGCTTCCTCGAAGTCGTCGGCCATGTGGTAGCTGGCCTGGAGGTTGTCCAGGCGCGGGTCGTCGTGCTTCAGGCGCTCGAGGCGGTAGTTGGGCGTCTCGATCGTCTTGTTCGGGATCATCAGCACGCTGATGCGCTGCTTCAGCTCGATCTTGGCGATCTCGGTGCGCTTCTCGTTCAGCAGGAAGGAGGCGACCTCCACCGGCACCTGCACGTGCACGGCCGCGGTGCTGTCCTTCATGGACTCTTCCTGGATCACGCGCAGGATCTGCAGCGCCGAGCTTTCCGTGTCGCGGATGTGGCCGTGGCCGCCGCAGCGCGGGCAGGGGATCGAAGCGCCTTCGGACAGGGCCGGGCGCAGGCGCTGCCGGCTCATTTCCATCAGGCCGAACTTGCTGATCGAGCCGAACTGCACGCGGGCGCGGTCCTGCCGCAGCGCGTCGCGCAGGCGGTTTTCCACCTCGCGGCGGTTCTTCGACTCCTCCATGTCGATGAAGTCGATGACGATCAGGCCGCCCAGGTCGCGCAGGCGCATCTGGCGCGCCACTTCGTCGGCGGCTTCCAGGTTGGTGCGGGTGGCGGTTTCCTCGATGTCGCCGCCCTTGATGGCGCGCGCCGAGTTGACGTCGATCGACACGAGCGCTTCGGTGTGGTCGATCACGACCACGCCGCCGGACGGCAGCTTCACCTCGCGGGCGTAGGCCGACTCGATCTGGTGCTCGATCTGGAAGCGGGAGAACAGCGCCGCGTCGTCGCGGTAGCGCTTCACCTTGTTCGCATGCTCGGGCATGACATGCGACATGAACTGGTGCGCCTGCTCGAAGATGTCGTCGGTGTCGATCAGGATGTCGCCGACGTCGCTGTTGAAGTAGTCGCGGATCGCGCGGATCACCAGGCTCGATTCCTGGTAGATCAGGAAGGCGCCCTTGCCGCCCTTGGCCGCGCCGTCGATCGCGCTCCACAGCTTCAGCAGGTAGTTCAGGTCCCACTGCAGTTCCGGCGCGCTGCGGCCGATGCCTGCGGTGCGGGCGATGATGGACATCCCGTTCGGGTACTCCAGCTGGTCCATCGCCTCCTTGAGTTCGGCCCGGTCGTCGCCCTCGATGCGTCGGCTCACGCCGCCGCCGCGCGGGTTGTTGGGCATCAGGACCACGTAGCGGCCCGCGAGCGAGACGAAGGTGGTGAGCGCCGCGCCCTTGTTGCCGCGTTCTTCCTTCTCCACCTGGACCAGCAGTTCCTGGCCTTCCTTGATGACGTCGTTGATCCGGGCCTGGGAGACCGGGACGCCCTGCGCGAAGTACTGCTTGGAGATTTCCTTGAACGGCAGGAAGCCGTGGCGGTCTTCGCCGTAGTCGACGAAGCAGGCCTCGAGCGAGGGCTCGACCCGCGTCACGACCGCCTTGTAGATGTTGCCCTTGCGCTGTTCGCGCCCCTCGATCTCGATTTCGTAGTCGAGCAGTTTCTGCCCGTCCACGATCGCCAGCCGGCGTTCTTCCGCCTGCGTGGCGTTGATCAGCATCCGCTTCATAGCGTCACCTTCTCGTTGTCAAACACTGCGGACCCCCTTGGGGGCCCCACGATGCCGGACGGACGCTTCGAAACGGAGGGAATTGCCGGAGTACGAACAGGTTGCCGGGCTTCTAGCTCAGCAACCGTCGCAAGGGCACAGGGATGGGGGCGAGGGGGCGACGGCGCTGCACCGCAAAGGCTGCGGTGGGTGAGGCGCCTGCCAGGGGCCACGGTGCCTGCATGGCGGGCGCCGGCAGCAGCCAGCGCCAGAAAGCCAGGAGGTAAACCAGCAGCACCGTTGTCTCGCTTTGATCCGTCCGCGAGCTGCTAGTTAGGCAGCTGGCGGACTTTGTATTCCGTTCAGTGTTTCGAAGAGCCAGACCCTGCCGACAACGGCGCGCGCCATGACGGGCTGTGGCCCGGAATCTGCGCGGCTCGCTGTCGGTGGCACCGACCTGCCAGAACGCCCGAGTGGGATGCGTGGACTAAACTGCCAGCCAAATCAACCACTTACGGCGTCACTCTGGTGAAACAGATTATAGGGGGCAGCCCGCCCCCTGCAAGCGCGGAAGTCCAATTTCTGACGGTGGGGGAGGAATCGGAGGGCCAGCGCCTGGACAATTTCCTGATCCGGGTGCTCAAGGGCGTCCCCAAGACCCATGTCTACCGCATCATCCGCTCCGGCGAGGTGCGGGTGAACAAGGGCCGGGCGAGTGCCGACGCCCGGGTCGCCCTGGGCGACGTGGTGCGGGTGCCCCCCGTGCGCACGTCCGAAGCCGCGGCGGCCAAGGCGGACAAGCCCGCCCCGGCGCGCGAATTCCCCGTGCTGTTCGAGGATGACCACGTGCTGGCGGTCGACAAGCCGGCCGGCGTGGCGGTCCACGGCGGCAGCGGCGTGAGCTTCGGCGTGATCGAGCAGCTGCGCCAGGCCCGCCCCGCCGCGCGCTTCCTGGAACTGGTGCACCGGCTGGACCGCGAGACCTCGGGCATCCTGCTCGTGGCCAAGAGGCGCTCGGCGCTCACGAAGCTGCAGGACCAGTTCCGCGAGCGCGAGACCGGCAAGACCTACCTGGCCCTGGTCACCGGCGCCTGGCCGGCCAGCAAGAAGGTGATCGACCAGCCGCTGCACAAGTACCTGCAGGCCGACGGCGAGCGCCGGGTGCGGGTGGTCGCGAAGGACGATCCGGACGGGATGCGGGCGATCACGCTGGTCAAAGTGGCCGAAAAACTCCCTGTCCCGCTTGCGGGAGAGGGTGGCTTCACCCTGCTCGAAGTCACCATCAAGACCGGCCGCACCCACCAGATCCGCGTCCACCTGGCGAGTGCGGGCCATCCCATCGCCGGCGACGACAAGTACGGCGATTTCGACCTGAACAAGGCGCTGGTGAAGCAGGGGCTCAGGCGCATGTTCCTCCACGCGTGGCGGTTACAGTTCGACCATCCCGCCACCGGCGAGCGGATCGCGCTGCAGGCGCCGCTGCCGCCGGAACTCCAGAAATTCACCGAGCATGTCCGCGCGTCCTCGCCAATTCGACCTGATCGCCTTTGACTGGGACGGCACGCTCTTCGATTCCACGAAGATCATCGTCCGCTGCATCCAGAAAGCCGTTGCCGACGTCGGCGGCGCCGTGCCCACCGACGAAGCCGCCGCGTACGTGATCGGCATGGGCCTCATGGACGCGCTGGCCCACGCCGCCCCGGACGTGCCGCGCGAGCGCTATCCCGAGCTGGGCGCCAGCTACCGGCGCCACTACCTCACGCACCAGGAAGACCTGTCGCTCTTCGACGGCGTGCTGCCCATGCTCGTCGACCTGCGCGCACGCCACCACTGGCTGGCGGTCGCCACGGGCAAGTCGCGCCGGGGCCTCGACGAGGTGCTGCGCACCGTGGAACTCGCGGGCGTCTTCGACGGCTCGCGCACCGCCGACGAGACGGCCGGAAAGCCCGACCCGCGCATGCTGATGGAGCTGATGCGCGAGTTCGGCACCGAGCCTGACCGGACCCTGATGATCGGCGACACGACGCACGACCTGCAGATGGCGCTCAATGCCCGCTGCGCCAGCGTAGGCGTGAGCTACGGCGCCCACGACGTCGAGGGGTTCGCGGCGCTGCAGCCGCGTTCGATCGTGCACTCGGTGCGCGAACTGCATGCGTGGCTGCTGGAGAACGCATGACGGAAGATGCGCAGCTCGTCCCGCTGTGCAATTCGCGCGACCTGGCCGACGGCGGCCTGGCCGTTCCTTTCGACGTCGTCTACGGCGGCCAGACCTGCCGCGCCTTCGCGGTCAGGTTCCGCGGCCAGCCGCACGCCTACCTCAATCGCTGCACCCATGTCGCGATGGAGTTGGACTGGCAGCCGAACCGGTTCTTTGACGATACCGGGGCCTGGCTGCTATGCAGCACGCACGGGGCGGCCTACCATCCCGGCACCGGCGCCTGCGCCGGCGGCCCCTGCCGCGGCTCCCTGGTGCGCATCGACCTGACGGAAAAGGACGGCGTGGTGCACTGGCATACTGCCTGGAACCTCCAACCCATCTCCTTCTGATCCCCCACAAGATGAACGAGAACCTGCCGCCGGACCATCCGGCCGAACCGCCCGCGGCCACGCCTGCGCCCGCCACTCCCGCTCCTGCCGCCGCCGGCGCACCCGGCTGGGAACGCGCCACCATGGAAAGGCTGCTCTTCGCCACGCTGGAGGAGCAGAAGACGGCGCGCCGCTGGCGCGCCTTCGTGCGCCTCGCGTGGCTGGCCTTCTTCATCTTCATCGTCTGGGCGCTGACGTTCCGCAACGCGCCCTCCGACAAGCTCGCGCCGCACACCGCGGTGATCGAGATCGAGGGCGAGATCGGCGCCAAGACCGAGGCAAGCGCCGAGAACGTCCTCGCCGCGGCCAAGGCGGCGTTCGAGGACGAGGGCGCGCGCGGCGTCGTGCTCCTGATCAACTCGCCCGGGGGCAGCCCCGTGCAGGCGGGGATCATCAACGACGAACTGCGGCGCATGAAGGAGAAGTACAAGAAGCCGCTGTACGTGGTCGTGGAGGAGTCCTGCGCTTCCGCCGCCTACTACATCGCGGTGTCCGCCGACCGCATCTTCGTGGACAAGGCCAGCATCGTCGGCAGCATCGGCGTGCTGATGGAAGGTTTCGGCTTCGTGGGCCTGATGGACAAGCTGGGCGTCGAGCGCCGGCTGCTCACGGCCGGCGAGAACAAGGGCTTCCTCGATCCCTTCAGCCCGCAGACCGAGAAGCACCGCCAGCACGCGCAGCAGATGCTGGACGTGATCCACCGACAGTTCATCGACGTGGTGAAGACGGGCCGCGGCAAGCGCCTCAAGGCGGACATGCCGGAGCTGTTCAGCGGCCTGTTCTGGACCGGCCAGCAGGCGGTGGAACTCGGCCTGGCCGACCAGCTCGGGAACCTGGACTACGTCGCCCGCGAGGTGATCAAGGCCGAGGACCTGGTCGACTACACCCAGCGCGAGAACGTGGCCCAGAAGCTGGCCAAGCGCTTCGGCGCGGCGATGGGCGAGGGTGCGATGAAGGCGCTGAAGGAGATGCCGGCGCTGCGGTGATCTGAACCGTCATCCCCGCGCAGGCGGGGATCCAGGGCATTGAAACTGCGCGCTGCGCAGGGCGGCAGCCCTGGATTCCCGCCTCCGCGGGAATGACGGAGGAGCGTCAGATTCCGATCGCGAACACCGCGGGAATGTCGTTGCCCACGGGCGGCGACTGCTGTTTCCACCCCGATGCATTCGCGCTGCGGCAGCGCGCCGAAGGCAGCGTCAGGCCCGATGCCACGGCGATCCGCGTCGCCGGCTTCAGCGCCTGCAGCATCGCCTGCCACAGCGCCATGTTGCGGTAAGGCGTCTCGATGAACAACTGCGTCTGTCCGGTGCGCGCAGCCAGGGCCTCCAGCTCGCGCAGCCGCTGCGTGCGCTGCGCGGCGTCCTGCGGCAGGTAGCCGACGAAGGCGAAGTTCTGGCCGTTGAGGCCGCTCGCGGCCAGCGCGAGCAGCAGCGACACCGGGCCCACCAGCGGCACGACTTCCAGGCCCAGTTCGTGTGCCGCGCGCACCACCGAAGACCCCGGATCCGCCACCGCGGGCATGCCGGCTTCGCTCAGGAGGCCGATGTCTTCGCCCACGCCCAGCGACTGCAGCAGTGGCTTCGCGTCGAAGCCCGCCACGTGGTCGCCCTTCTTGTGGACCTCGCGCGGCAGTTCCAGGATCTGCTGCTGCTGCAACGGCGCGGCCAGCGGCTGCACCTCGCCCACGCGCTTGAGGAAGGCCCGGGCAGACTTCGCGTTCTCGCCCACCCAGCGCGTGAGGCGTGCCGCCACGGCGATGGTGCCGGCGGGAAGCACGTCCGCCAGCGGCACCTGCGGCTCGCAGCCGAAGTCCAGCGGCGTCGGGACGAGGTAGAGGCGCCCGGCCGGCATCAGAACAGCCGCACGCCGGCGGCACGCAGCATGCGGGCGGTGCGGATCAGGGGCAGGCCCACCAGCGCGGTGGGATCGTCGCTGTCGATCGCATCGAGCAGGGCGATGCCCATGCCTTCGCTCTTCGCGCTGCCGGCGCAGTCGTACGGCTGCTCGGTGCGGAGGTAGGTCTCGATCTCGTCGTCGTGCAGCTCGCGGAAGCGCACGCGCACGGGCGCGAGGTCGTGCTGCGCGAAGCCGCTCGCCTCGCACAGGACGGTCAGCGCGGTGTGGAAGATCACCGTGCGGCCGCTCATGCGCCGCAGCTGGGCCACCGCGTTCGCGTGGTTGCCCGGCTTGCCAAGCGGTTCGCCGTCGAGGTCGGCGACCTGGTCGGAGCCGATCACCACCGCCTGCGGATTCAGCCGGGCTACGGCCGCGGCCTTCGCGGCGGCGAGGCGGCGCGCGAGGGCAGCGGGCGATTCGCCGGGCTGCGGCGTCTCGTCGACATGGGGCGGCTCGACGGTGAAGGGCACGCGCAAGCGCGACAGCAGCTCGCGCCGGTACACGGACGTGGAACCGAGGACCAGGGAACGCGTTGCGGGTGAGGCCGAGGCAGGGGACATGGCGCGATTCTCTTACACTGCTTCGATGGTCAAGGATTTCGATCCCCGGCACCTGGACGTCCGCCGCTTCGCGGAAGAGGGCAGGGTGCTGCAGGCAAGCGATGCGTTGGGCCGGTTCAGCCGGCTCGTCGCCGAGACGGTCGAAGGCGAGCCGGAGGCCGCAGTGCATTGGCACGCGCGCGGCGAGATGCGCAACCCGCGGCATGTCGCGCCCGAAGTGTGGCTGCACGTCGAAGCCGACGCGATCCTGCCCCTGGTATGCCAGCGTTGCCTGACGGTGGTGGACCTGCCGATCGCGGTGGACCGCTCCTTCCGCTTCGTCTCCGACGAGGCAACCGCCGCCGCCCAGGACGACGAAGCGGAGGAGGACCTCCTGGCCCTGTCCCGCAGCTTCGACCTGCTGGAACTGGTGGAGGACGAGCTGCTCATGGAACTGCCGCCGGCGCCCATGCACGAGGCCTGCCCCGAGCCCGTGAAGATGTCCGCGATGGACGCGGACTTCGAGGCGGCCGGGGCGCAGAAGGAGAATCCTTTCGCTGTCCTGGGCCGGCTGAAGACGGGGAAGTAGGCTTGGGTTATAATCATCGGCTCCGCGCCAAGGGTGCGCCTGCCATTGCGGCGGCTATCCCGGGCTCGCCTGCAGGAGCAGGCGGGGCAAGGCGCCTTGTCCAACCCCACCCACGGCTGCCTGCATCGGGCCGCCCCCGGATTCCAGGAGCCCTCCATGGCCGTCCAGCAAAACAAGAAGTCGCCGTCCAAGCGCGGCATGCACCGTTCGCACAATGCGCTGACGGTGCCCGGCATCGCCGTCGAGCCGACCACCGGCGAAACGCACCTGCGCCATCACATCAGCCCCAACGGCTTCTACAAGGGCCGGAAGGTGCTGAAGACCAAGAACGACGCCTGATCGCGATCACGGACAAGGCCCGGCTGCGCAAGGCAGGCCGGGCCTTTTTCTTGTTTCCCCGCCCGCCCTGCGGCCCCGCGATTTGGCTCTACATTTGAGGCCATGACGACGACCACCCTGGCTGTCGACTGCATGGGGGGCGACCACGGCCCCCGCGTCACGCTGGCGGCCTGCCGCCAATTCCTGGACAGCCATCCCGACGTGCACCTGCTCCTCGTGGGCGTGCCTTCGGTGCTGGAAAGCTTCCGCCACGACCGGGCCCGCATCGTGCCCGCCTCCGAGGTGGTCGCGATGGACGACCACGTCGAGGTCGCGCTGCGCAAGAAGAAGGATTCGTCCATGCGCGTGGCCATCCAGCAGGTCAAGGAGGGCGCCGCGCAGGCGGCCGTGTCCGCCGGCAACACCGGCGCGCTCATGGCGCTGGCGCGCTACCTGCTGAAGACCCTGGACGGCATCGACCGCCCCGCGATCGCCACGCAGCTGCCCAATGCGAAGGGCGAGGCCACCACGGTCCTGGACCTCGGCGCCAACGTCGACTGCTCCGAGCAGCACCTGCTGCAGTTCGCCGTCATGGGTTCGGCCCTGGTCTCCGCGATGGAAGGCCACGACAACCCCACGGTGGGCCTGCTGAACATCGGCGAGGAAGTGATCAAGGGCAACGAGGTGATCAAGAAGGCCGGCGAACTGCTGCGCGCGGCGGGCGCGACCGGCGACCTCAACTACCACGGCAACGTGGAAGGCAACGACATCTTCAAGGGCACGACCGAGATCGTCGTGTGCGACGGCTTCGTCGGCAACGTGATGCTCAAGACCAGCGAAGGCGTCGCGTCCCTCATCGCGGGCTTCCTCAAGGAGGAATTCACCCGCAATCCGCTCACCAGGCTCGCGGCGCTGGCCGCCTGGCCGGTGATTCATGCGCTGAAGCGGCGCGTGGACCACCGGCGCTACAACGGCGCGGCCCTGCTGGGGCTGCGCGGCCTGGTGTTCAAGAGCCACGGGTCCGCCGACGAACTCGCGTTCGGGCATGCGCTCGAGCGCGCGTATGATGCGGCCCGGAACAATCTGCTGGACCGTGTGCAGGCGCGCATCGCGCACGCGCGGCCGCTCCTCGAGAGCGCCGCCGGCGACGCGCAGGTGGAACCGGCGACGAACTGAGAATGAACAGATATTCCCGGATCACGGGCACGGGCAGCTTCCTGCCGCCCAGGCGCGTGACCAATGCGGACCTGGCGGCGCAACTCGCCGCCAAGGGTGTGGAGACGTCCGACGAGTGGATCGTGGAGCGCACGGGCATCCGGGCGCGCCACTTCGCCGAACGTGACGTCGGCAGCAGCGACCTCGGCCTCGCCGCCGCGCGCCATGCGCTGGAGATGGCCGGGCGCAAGGCGTCCGACATCGATCTGATCATCGTCGCCACGTCCACGCCGGACATGGTGTTCCCGTCCACGGCCGCCATCCTGCAGCACAAGCTGGGCATCGCGGGCTGTCCCGCGTTCGACGTGCAGGCCGTGTGCAGCGGCTTCGTCTACGCGCTGACCGTGGCGGATTCCATGATCAAGACCGGCGCGGCGAGCAAGGCGCTGGTGATCGGCTCCGAGGTGTTCTCGCGCATCCTGGACTTCAACGACCGCACCACCTGCGTGCTGTTCGGCGACGGCGCCGGCGCCGTGGTGCTGGAGGCGTCGGACACTCCCGGCATCCTGGCGAGCGACCTGCACGCCGACGGCAAGCACGTGGGCATCCTGTGCGTGCCGGGCAACGTCGCCGGCGGCCAGGTCCTGGGCGACCCCGTGCTGAAGATGGACGGCCAGGCCGTGTTCAAGCTGGCGGTGGGCGTGCTGGAGCAGTCCGCGCGCGCCGTGCTGGCCAAGGCCGGCAAGACCGAGACCGACATCGACTGGCTGATCCCGCACCAGGCCAATATCCGCATCATGCAGGGCACGGCACGCAAGCTGAAGCTGCCGGCGGACAAGCTGGTCGTGACGGTCGACCAGCATGGCAACACCTCGGCCGCCTCGATCCCCCTGGCGCTGGACGCCGCGGTGCGCGAAGGCAAGGTCAGGAAGGGCGACACGCTCATGCTGGAAGGCGTGGGCGGCGGCTTCACCTGGGGCGCGGTCCTCCTGGACTTCTGAGCGTCGCCGCGGGAGGCGGCGACCAACACACAAGAGAGAGAAGAGACGAGCATGAAACCGTTCGCTTTCGTGTTTCCCGGGCAGGGCTCGCAGTCCGTCGGCATGCTGGACGCCTGGGGCGACCATCCCGCCGTCGTCGCGACGCTCAAGGAAGCCTCCGACGCGCTGGGCGAAGACGTCGCGCGCCTGATCAAGGAAGGCCCCAAGGAAGCGCTGGCGCTCACGACCAACACCCAGCCGGTGATGCTGGTGGCCGGCATCGCCGCCTACCGCGCCTGGCGCGCGGAGGGCGGCGCGGAACCGTCCGTCGTCGCGGGGCACTCGCTGGGCGAATACACCGCGCTGGTCGCTGCCGGCGCGCTCACGCTCGCCGACGCGGCGCCGCTGGTGCGCTTCCGCGCGCAGGCGATGCAGGAGGCCGTGCCCGTGGGCGCGGGCGCCATGGCCGCCATCCTGGGCCTCGATGCGCAGAAGGTGATCGAGGGCTGCGCCGAAGCCGTGCGCACCTTCGGCCCCAACTCCGGCGAGGTGGTGGAAGCCGTCAACTTCAACGATCCCGCCCAGACCGTCATCGCCGGCAGCAAGGCCGCCGTGGAGAAGGCCTGCGAGGTGATCAAGGGCATGGGGGCCAAGCGCGCGCTGCCGCTGCCGGTTTCCGCGCCGTTCCATTCGAGCCTGATGAAGCCCGCGGCCGAGAAGCTCAAGGGCCGGCTCGCCACCACGAACCTCCAGGCGCCGAAGATCCCGGTGGTGAACAACATCGAGGTGAAGGTCGAGACCGACCCGGACCGCATCCGCGCCGCCCTGTATGAGCAGGCCTTCGGCCCCGTGCGCTGGGTGGAGTGCGTGCGCGCCATCCAGGGCCGCGGCGTGGACACGATCGTCGAGTGCGGCCCCGGCAAGGTGCTGGCGGGCCTCGCCAAGCGCATCGACGGCAGCCTCAACGCCGCCTCGATCTACGACCCGGCGACGCTCGCCGAAGCGAAGGGACTGCTGGGATGACCACGCACATCGAAATGCACGGCCAGGTCGCGCTCGTCACCGGCGCCTCGCGCGGCATCGGCGCGGCCATCGCCCACGAACTCGCCGCCCGCGGCATGAAGGTGATCGGCACCGCCACCACCGACGACGGCGCCGCCAGGATCACCGAGGCGCTGGCCGCGTACGCCGACTGCCGCGGCGCGAGGCTGGACGTCAACGACGCCAAGGCCGGAGAGGCCCTGGTGGACGCCATCGCCAAGGAGCACGGCGCGGTGCACGCCCTGATCAACAACGCCGGCATCACCCGCGACCAGCTCGCCATGCGCATGAAGGACGAGGACTGGGACGCGGTGCTGGACACCAACCTCAAGGCCGTCTTCCGGATGAGCCGCGCCGTGATGCGCACGATGATGAAGCAGCGCTACGGCCGCATCGTCAGCATCACCAGCGTCGTGGGTGCCTCGGGCAACCCCGGCCAGGCCAATTACGCCGCCGCCAAGGCGGGCGTCGCGGGCATGACCCGCGCGTTGGCCCGCGAGCTGGGCAGCCGCGGCATCACGGTCAACTGCGTGGCGCCCGGCTTCATCGAAACCGACATGACCGCTGCCCTCCCCGAGGAGCAGCAGAAGGCGCTGCTGGGCCAGATCCCGCTGGGCCACCTGGGCAAGCCCGCCGACATCGCGCACGCGGTGGGGTGGCTCGTGTCCCCCCAGGCGGGTTACGTGACCGGCCAGGAGATCCACGTCAACGGCGGAATGTTCATGGCCTGAACCGGCCATCCGGACAGCCACCCGGGCACTGCCCAGCCGGACCCTCCGCCCGGCTTAAAATCGCGGATTCATTTACAACCCTTAGAGGGAACCCCATGAGCGATATCGAAGCACGTGTCAAGAAAATCATCGCCGAGCAACTCGGCGTGGAAGAGTCCCAGGTGACCAACGAGAAGGCCTTCGTGGCGGACCTCGGCGCCGACTCCCTTGACACGGTGGAACTGGTCATGGCCCTCGAGGACGAGTTCGGCATCGAGATCCCGGACGAAGACGCCGAGAAGATCACGACGGTGCAGAACGCCATCGACTACGCCCTGCAGCACCAGAAGGCCTGATCGAACATGCGTCGCCGCGTTGTCGTGACGGGACTGGGCTGCGTGAGCCCGGTCGGGAATACGGTCGCCGAATCCTGGGCCAACCTGCTGGCAGGGCGCAGCGGCATTGATACCGTCACGTCCTTCGATACCAGCAGCCTCGCGGTCAAGTTCGCCGGCGAGGTCAAGGGCTTCAACGTGGCAGATTACATGCCGGAGAAGGAAGCCCGGCACATGGACCGGTTCATCCACCTGGGGCTGGCCGCGGCCGACCAGGCGATCAAGGATGCCGGCCTGCCTTCCGGTGACAAGCTCGACCCGGAGATGGCCACGCGCATCGGCGTGAACATCGGCTCGGGCATCGGCGGCCTGCCGATGATCGAGGAAACGCACTCGGAGATGGTCAATCGCGGCCCGCGCCGCATCTCGCCGTTCTTCGTGCCGGCGTCGATCATCAACATGATCTCCGGCCACGTGTCGATCCGCCACGGCTACCAGGGTCCCAACATCGCCGTGGTCACGGCCTGCACCACCGGCCTGCACGCCATCGGCCTGTCCGCCCGCATGATCGAGAGCGGCGACGCCGACGTCATGGTCGCCGGCGGCGCGGAATCGTGCGTCTCCATGCTGGGCATCGGCGGCTTTGCCGCGGCCCGCGCGCTGTCCACCCGCAACGACGACCCGAAGACCGCGTCCCGCCCCTGGGACAAGGACCGCGACGGCTTCGTGCTGGGCGAGGGCGGCGGCGTCCTGGTGCTGGAGGAGTACGAGCACGCGAAGAAGCGCGGCGCGAGGATCTACGCCGAACTCGCCGGCTTCGGCATGAGCGCCGACGCGTACCACATGACCGCGCCCAACGTGGACGGCCCGCGCCGCTCCATGACCGCGGCCCTGCTGAACGCGGGCATCAACCCCGACCAGGTGGACTACCTGAACGCGCACGGCACCTCGACGCCCCTGGGCGACATCAACGAGACCAACGCGATCAAGAACACGCTGGGCGGACACGCGAAGAAGACGGTGGTGAACTCCACCAAGTCCATGACGGGCCACCTCCTGGGCGGCGCCGGCGGGATCGAGTCCGTCTTCACCGTGCTGGCCGTCCACCACCAGAAGAGCCCGCCGACCATCAACATCTTCAACCAGGATCCCGAGTGCGACCTGGACTACTGCGCCAACGAGGCGCGGGACCTGAAGATCGACGTCGCGCTGAAGAACAACTTCGGCTTCGGCGGCACGAACGGCTCGCTGGTCTTCAAGCGCATCTAAGAAGCTCGCAGCTTCCGATTCCCCATGCATGCCGCCCCATCGGTGACGTATCCGGTGGGGCGCAGCGCGTTCGCGGGCGCCGCCTGCGCCGCGCTGGTGACAGCCGCCCTGGCGGCCTGCGTGGCGTGGTCGCTCCAGGCGCCCTTCGGCTGGCGCCAGGCCGCCGGCTTCGCCGCCGTCCTGGCCTGCGGGGCGCTCGCCCTGCATGGCTGGTGGCGCTCCCCTTCCGGCGTCCTGTGCTGGGACGGCCTGGCCTGGACCTGGGACGAGGGCGGGCGGGCCGCTGCCGGCCGGCCCGCCATTGCCCTGGACCTGCAGGCGCGCCTTCTTCTCCATTGGCGTCCGGACGCCGGCCCCGCGCGCTGGCTGTGGCTGGAACGCGCGTCGGACACGTCCCACTGGGACGCGCTCCGGCGTGCGGTATATTCCCGCGCCAGCCCGCACGTGGCCGCCGGCGGCAAGCCTCCCGCGGCCGAACAATGACCAAGACTCCCGCCGCTCCCGCTGCTGCCCCCTCTCCCGGCGACACCGACCTGATGCTCGTGGAACGCACGGTGGCGGGCGACCAGAAGGCGTACGAGCTCCTGGTCCTGAAGTACCAGCGCCGCATCGAGCGCCTGATCGGCCGGATGGTCCGCGACACCGACCTGATCGAGGACATCGCGCAGGAAACCTTCATCCGGGCCTACCGCGCCCTGTCCCAGTTCCGCGGGGAGGCCCAGTTCTACACCTGGCTGTACCGGATCGCGGTCAACACCGCGAAAAAAGCCCTGGTCGACCTCAAGCGGGATCCCGTCGTCTCCGAAAGCTCCCTGAGGGGCGGCGATGATGATGAAGAAACTTCCGGCATGGAGAACGAACTAACCTCCGCCGAGACCCCGGAAACCGTGCTGGCGGCCAAGGAGATCGCCCAGACCGTGAACTCTGCCATGGAGGCGCTGCCCGAAGAACTCCGCCAGGCCGTGACGCTGCGCGAGATCGAGGGGCTCTCCTACGAGGAGATCGCGGAGGTGATGAACTGCCCGATCGGCACGGTGCGCTCGCGGATCTTCCGCGCGCGCGAGGCCATTTCGGCGAAGGTCAAACCCCTGCTGGAAAACCAGTCGGGCAAGCGCTGGTGAGGCGCGAGAACAGACGAATGCGATGGACAGGATGGACAACCAGGAACTGATTTCGGCGCTGGCCGACGGGCAGCTGCAAGGCGAGGCGTTCGCCCTGGGTGTGCAGGCCGCGTGCGCCGACCCGCGCGGGCGGGAAGCCTGGTATTCCTACCACCTGGTGGGCGAGGTGCTGCGCACCGGGAAGGCGGGGACCGGCACGGCGCCCGACGTCTTCCTCGCGAAGCTGCAGCGGCGCCTGCGGGACGAACAGGCCGCGGCGGCGCCGCAGCCGGCGTCCCGCGCCGTGGTGCTGCCGGTCCGCGAGGCCGCCAACGATTGGGTCTGGAAGCTGACCGCGGGCGTCGCCTCGATGGCCGCCGTCGTCGCCGTCGGCTGGAACGTCTACGGCGCGAACGGGGCGGGCACCCAGCCCCAGCTCGCATCCGCGCAGCCGTCCGCGCCGGCCGTCCTGGAAGCCAGCGCCGCGCCCATGATCCGCGACGCCCGTCTCGACCGCCTGTTGGCGGCGCACCGCCAGCTGGGCGGCGGCACGGCCCTGAGCACCAGCTCCGGGTTCCTGCGCAACGCCACGTTCGAGGCGCCGTCCCGCTGATGGCCCCGGGCTTCGCGCGCATCGCACCCAGCCTGGCCCGCCGGCGCGTGGCGCAAGGCGTGCTGGCCTTCTGGACGGCCGGCGCGCTGACCGTGGCCGCCACGGCGGCACCGCGCGCCGCCGATCCGCAAGCCGAGCGCACGGTGAGCGAATGGCTCGCGCGCATGCACGACGCTTCCCGCCAGCGCAGCTACGTCGGCACCTTCGTCGTCTCCTCCAGCAACGGCGGCATGTCCAGCGCCCGCATCTGGCATGCGTGCGACGGCCAGCGCCAGGTGGAGCGCATCGAGAGCCTGTCGGGCGAGCGCCGCTCCACCTTCCGCCGCGACGAGGAGGTCCTGACCTTCCTGCCGGAGAGCAGGACGGTGCGCAGCGAGCACCGCGATTCGCTGGGCGTGTTCCCCGAGCTCGACAAGCTGGACCAGGCGACCATCCCCGAGTTCTACAGCGCCCAGCGCGTGGGCAGCGACCGCGTGGCGGGCTTCGAGACGGACATCGTCCAGGTGCTGCCCAAGGACGCACTGCGTTTCGGCTACCGCATCTGGAGCGAGAAGAGGAGCGGCCTGGTCGTGAAGCTGCAGACGCTGGACGAGGGCGGCAAGGTGCTCGAGCAGGCCGCCTTCTCCGAACTGCAGATGGACGCGCCCGTGCGCATGCACCAGTTGCTCCAGATGATGGCCGTGCCGGTGGGCTGGCGGGTGGAGAAGCCGCAGGCGGTGAAGACCACCCCGGGCGCGGAGGGCTGGGCCCTCAAGGCGCCCGTGGCCGGGTTCCGGTCCCTGAACTGCTACAAGCGCCCGGCGGAAGGCGTGCTGCAGTGGATCTTCTCGGACGGGCTGGCTTCGGTGTCGCTGTTCATCGAGGACTTCGATCGCGAGCGTCACGTGCAGGAGGGCCTGTTCGCCAGCGGCGCGACGCACACCCTCACGCGGCGCGTGCAGGACTCGTGGGTGACGGTCGTGGGCGAGGTGCCGCCGCAGACGCTGAAGGCCTTCTCCCTCAACCTGGAGCGGCGGCGCTGACGCCCTCCGTCCGGCCCCACGAGCCGTAAAGCGTTTCATGGGGCGTTGGCTGACGCGCAACTTTCCCGCACCGGCGTATTCTCAGCGATTGCGTATCGCAAGCCTTTGGAGAGAGGTCTGTATGTTCCGCATGGATTCCAGCAACCTGCGCAGCTGCGGACTGGCGATGGCCCTGGCCTTCGCCGGCGCGGCGGCCTTCGCGCCGGCGGCGCCGGCGTTCGCCCAGTCGGCGCCGCAGCCGCGGTCGCTGCCCGATTTCACCGAGCTCGTGGACCAGGTCGGCCCCGCGGTGGTCAACATCCGCACCCTCGAGCGCTCGCGCCCCGGCGCCCACGGCAGCGGCGACCAGCAGATGGACGAGGAAATGCAGGAGTTCTTCCGGCGCTTCTTCGGCGTGCCGATGCCCAACGTCCCGCGCGGGCAGCGGCCCAATCCCAATCCCCGCGGCGGCGGCGGAGGTGGCGGCGGCGGTGACAGCGACGAGGAGCAGCCGCGCGGCGTCGGCTCCGGCTTCATCCTGACCTCCGACGGCTACGTGATGACCAACGCCCACGTGGTGGAGGGCGCCGACGAAGTCCTGGTGACGCTCACCGACAAGCGCGAGTTCAAGGCCAAGCCCATCGGCGCCGACAAGCGCACCGACGTCGCCGTGGTGAAGATCGAGGCGACCGGGCTGCCCTTCGTGCGCATCGGCGACGTGAGCCGCGTCAAGGTCGGCGAGTGGGTGATGGCCATCGGCTCGCCCTTCGGCCTGGAGAACACCGTGACGGCCGGCATCGTCAGCGCCAAGGGGCGCGACACCGGCGACTACCTGCCCTTCATCCAGACCGACGTCGCGATCAACCCGGGCAACTCCGGCGGCCCGCTGATCAACATGCGCGGCGAGGTGATCGGCATCAACAGCCAGATCTACTCGCGCTCCGGCGGCTTCATGGGCATCTCCTTCGCGATCCCGATCGACGAGGCGAGCCGCGTGGCCGAACAGCTGCGCGTGAGCGGGCGCGTCCAGCGCGGCCGCATCGGCGTGCAGATCGACCAGGTCACGCGCGACGTGGCCGAATCCATCGGCCTGGGCCGCCCGCAGGGCGCGCTGGTGCGCAGCGTCGAGACGGGCTCGCCGGCGGACAAGGCGGGCGTGGAGGCCGGCGACATCATCACCAAGTTCAACGGCCAGCAGATCGATCGCGCCACCGACCTGCCGCGCCTGGTGGGCAACACCAAGCCGGGCAGCCGCGCGAGCCTGACCGTGTTCCGCCGCGGCGGAACGCGTGACCTCGCCGTCACCGTCGCCGAGTTCGAGCAGGAGCAGGTCGCGCGGGCCCGGCCCATCCAGCCCACCCCGGACGAGAAGACCAAGGCGTCGTCGCCCGGGGCGCAGTCCATCGGCATCGTGGTGAGCGACCTCTCGGCCACGCAGAAGAAGGAAGCCAAGGTCAAGGGCGGGGTGCGCGTGGAGACGGTGAGCGATGGCGCCGCGCAGCGCGCCGGCGTGCGCGAGGGCGACATCATCGTGGCCATCGGCAACACGGAAATCTCGAGCGTGCGCGAGTTCGATGCGGCCGTGGCGAAGTTGGACAAGAGCAAGCCGATCCCGGTGCTGCTGCGCCGCGGCGAGCTGGCGAGCTACCTGCTGCTGCGCCCGGCGCGCGGCTGACCCACCCCCTCGTGACGCTTTCAAGGAAAGCCCCGAACCCTTGCTCGGGATTGGGGCCATTCCTTGCCGGGGTGTCCAAAAACGACAGGCGGCAAAGTATTTTTGGTGAACGGTTCTGGCGCGCTCCAGGTTGGTGCACGCTCACATGGACGGGGTCCTAAGAACCGGATTGGTTAGAATCCCGCCCAGCCAGAGGCCTTCCATGGCATATCGCATGGCTTCGTCACCACCATGCGGGATGGAAGGACAAGGCCACGGAGCCATCCACAAGTGGCCCACATGTTGTCCTTGCAGGTGTCCCCCGAGATTGTTGAAAAGCTGTGCACAAGCTGCGAGTTGCGGACCTGCAACGGCCGGGTTCGACTGACCCCGAGGGTGTACGCCCGGCGCGTTTTGCCTACAATGAAGCTCCAACTATCGCAGTTGCCATAGATTGTTGGTTCAGGGCGCGTCACCTTCATGACGCGCCCTTTTTTCTTTGTGCGCGGCTTTTGAATCAATCACTTATCCGTTCCCGTTGATGAATCACATCAGAAACTTTTCGATCATCGCGCACATCGACCACGGCAAATCCACGCTCGCCGACCGCCTGATCCAGCGTTGCGGCGGACTCTCCGATCGCGAGATGGAAGAGCAAGTGCTGGACTCGATGGATCTCGAAAAGGAGCGTGGGATAACCATCAAGGCGCAGACCGCGGCGCTCGCGTACAAGGCGCGCGACGGACAGGTCTACAACCTCAATCTGATCGACACGCCGGGCCACGTCGACTTCTCGTACGAGGTCTCGCGCTCGCTGTCCGCATGCGAAGGCGCGCTGCTCGTGGTGGATGCGAGCCAGGGCGTGGAAGCGCAGACGGTTGCCAACTGCTACACGGCGCTGGACCTCGGCGTGGAGGTGGTGCCGGTCCTGAACAAGATGGATCTCCCGCAGGCCGACCCCGAGCGCGCCAAGGAGGAGATCGAGGACGTGATCGGCATCGACGCGAGCAACGCGATCCCGTGCTCCGCCAAGACCGGCATGGGCATCGACGAGATCCTCGAGGCGATCGTCGCGCGCATTCCCGCGCCGAAGGGCAATCCTGCGGGCCCGCTGCGCGCCATGATCATCGACAGCTGGTTCGACAGCTACGTCGGCGTCGTGATGCTCGTGCGCGTGGTGGACGGCCGGCTCGCCAAGGGCGACCGCATCAAGCTGATGGCGAGCGAGGCCACCTACGAGGCCAACCAGCTCGGCGTGTTCACCCCGGCCAACGCGCAGCGCGAATCGCTCGAGGCGGGCGAGGTGGGCTACATCATCGCCGGCATCAAGGAGCTGCAGGCCGCCCGCGTGGGCGACACGGTCACCCTGATCAAGGCCGGCACCGGCGGCGCCGCGTTCACGGCCACCGAGCCGCTGCCCGGCTTCAAGGAAATCCAGCCGCAGGTGTTCGCCGGCCTGTATCCGGTGGAAGCCAACCAGTACGACTCGCTGCGCGACAGCCTGGAGAAGCTGAAGCTCAACGACGCCTCGCTGCACTACGAGCCCGAGGTGAGCCAGGCGCTGGGCTTCGGCTTCCGCTGCGGCTTCCTGGGCCTGCTGCACATGGACATCGTGCAGGAGCGCCTGGAGCGCGAGTTCGACCAGGACCTGATCACGACCGCGCCCAGCGTGGTCTACCAGGTCGTGCGCAACGACGGCGAAGTCCTGATGGTGGAGAACCCGTCCAAGATGCCGGAGCAGGCGCAGATCGCCGAGATCCGCGAGCCGATCGTGACGGTGCACCTGTACATGCCGCAGGAATACGTCGGCGCCGTGATGACGCTGGCCAACCAGAAGCGGGGCGTGCAGTTGAACATGGCCTACCATGGCCGCCAGGTGATGCTGACGTACGAGCTGCCGCTGGGCGAGATCGTGCTGGACTTCTTCGACAAGCTGAAGTCCGTGAGCCGCGGCTACGCCTCCATGGACTACGAGTTCAAGGAATACCGCGCCTCGGACGTCGTGAAGGTCGACATCCTGCTCAACGGCGACAAGGTCGACGCGCTGTCCATCATCGTCCACCGCACCCAGGCGCAGTACCGGGGCCGGGCGGTCGCCGCCAAGATGCGGGAGATCATCAGCCGCCAGATGTTCGACGTGGCGATCCAGGCCGCCATCGGGGCCAACATCATCGCCCGGGAGAACATCAAGGCGCTGCGCAAGAACGTGCTGGCAAAATGCTACGGCGGGGACATCACCCGCAAGCGCAAGCTCCTGGAAAAACAAAAAGCTGGCAAGAAACGCATGAAGCAGATCGGCTCGGTCGAAGTGCCTCAGGAAGCGTTCCTGGCCATCCTCCAAGTCGAAGAATGATGCCCTTCCTGACCGCCGCGGTGCTCGCGGCCTTCGTCGGCTACGCCGGCGCGTGGTATTTCGAGCTCGTCGAAGGCAACTTCGCCCTGCTCCTGTTCCTGGCAACGCTCGTCACCGGCCTGTACTGGCTGGCGGAGCGCCTGGTCTTCCTGCCGCGGCGACGGCGGGCGGCGGCGGCGCTGGAAGCACGGACGGCCGAACGCACCGCCTCGCTGGGCGAGCGCGGCATCGTGGCGGACGACCCCCAGCTTGCCGAGGCGAAGCAGAGGATCCTCGCGCAGCCCTGGTGGCTGGACTGGACCGCCGGCCTGTTCCCGGTGATCCTGGCCGTCTTCGTCCTGCGCTCCTTCCTGTTCGAGCCGTTCAAGATCCCCTCGGGCTCCATGGTCCCGACGCTGCTCGTGGGCGACCTGATCCTCGTGAACAAGTTCACCTATGGCCTGCGCCTGCCGGTGCTGAACACGAAGCTGACCGAGGGCAACGCGCCCCAGCGCGGCGACGTGATGGTGTTCCGCTACCCGCCGAAGCCTTCCCTGGACTACATCAAGCGGGTGGTGGGCGTGCCGGGCGACGAGGTGGCCTACCTGAACAAGCGGCTGACCATCAACGGCAAGCTGGTGGAGCAGACGCGCCTGCCCGACTTCTTCGACCGCGACGCGATGCGCTACTTCAAGCAGTTCGAGGAGCAGCTGGGCGACCGCAGGCACCGCATCCTGAACGACGACGAGCGTCCCGCCTTCGTGCCGGGCGTGGAGGATTTCGCGTTCAAGGAGAATTGCCGCTACAGTGTCGAGGGAGTCGTCTGCAAGGTGCCACAGGGCATGTACTTCATGATGGGCGACAACCGCGATAATTCGCTCGATTCGCGCTACTGGGGATTCGTCCCGGACAAGAACATCGTTGGCAAGGCGTTCCTGATCTGGATGAACTTCGCGGACCTCAAGCGCATCGGTTCATTCGAATAAGGTACGGAGGGGTTTCATGGGACTCAAGTCGCGGCAAGCTGGCGCGTCGATGTTCACGATCGTCCTGTTCCTGGCGGTGCTGGGGGTGCTGGGTGCCATCGGCATGCAGGTCTTCCCGTCCGCGGTGGAATACCAGGCGGCGCTGAAGGCGATCAACAAGGCGAAGGACGAGAGCACCGTCGCGGGCGTGCGCACGGCCTTCGACAAGGCGGCGGACATCAACAGCATCTCGTCCATCCAGGGCAAGGACCTGACCGTCACGAAGCAGGGCGACACGTTCCTGGTGAGCTTCGCGTACGAGAAGGAATTCCACCTGGCCGGACCCGCCTGGCTCACGATGAAGTACGAGGGGCAGTCGCGCCCCGGAAGGTAGCAACCCGAAAGTGGCCGACCCGCTCGCGGCCCTGCAGGACCGCCTGCGGCACCGCTTCCAGGACCCCCGCCTGCTCGCGCGGGCCCTCACGCATCGCAGTTTCTCGGCCGAACACAACGAACGGCTCGAGTTCCTCGGCGACTCCGTCCTGAACCTCGCGGTCGCCGCTCTGCTGTACCAGCGCCTGCAGGACCTGCCCGAGGGCGACCTGTCGCGCGTCCGCGCCAACCTGGTCAAGCAGGAAACCCTGCACCAGCTGGCCACCGGCCTGGGCCTGTCCGGGCTCATCCGCCTCGGCGAGGGCGAGGCGCGCTCGGGTGGCCACAAGCGCCCGTCCATCCTGGCCGATGCCCTGGAGGCCGTGATCGGCGCCGTGTACCTCGATGCCGGCTACGCGGCGGCCGAGGCATTGGTCCACCGCCTGTTCAGCGAGGTGGAGATCAAGCCGGAGATGTCCGCGGCTGCCAAGGACCCCAAGACCGAGCTGCAGGAGCTGCTGCAGGGCCGCAAGATGAAACTGCCGCTCTACCGCGTGGTCGGCACGCTCGGCGCGGCGCACAAGCAGACCTTCGACGTCGAGTGCGAGGTGACTGAGCTCGGCCTGGCCGAGCGCGGCATCGGGGCTTCGCGCCGGGCCGGCGAACAGGCGGCCGCTGCCGCTATGCTGCTGGTCTTGAAGACGAGGCTGAAATGAACACCGAAGGCGAAGTGCCCACCGGCCCCGGCGCCGGTGAGGACCCCATTGGCGCCGGCGCGGCGGCCACCGAAGGCGCCCGGCGCTGCGGGCTGGTGGCGATCGTGGGCAAGCCCAACGTGGGCAAGTCCACGCTGCTGAACGCGCTGGTCGGCCAGAAGATCAGCATCACGTCGCGCAAGGCGCAGACCACGCGCCACCGCATCACGGGCGTGCGCACGGAAGGCAGCGTCCAGTACGTGTTCGTCGACACGCCGGGCTTCCAGACCCGGCACTCCTCCGCCCTGAACCGCTCGCTGAACCGCGCCGTGACGGGCGTCGTGGGCGACGTGGACGTGGTGCTGTTCGTGGTGGAGGCCGGCGACTTCACCCTCGCGGACGCCAAGGTGCTGGCGCTGCTCAAGCCGGGCATCCCGGCGATCCTGGTCGCGAACAAGCTGGACACGGTGCATCGCAAGTCCGAGCTGGCGCCGTGGCTGCGGGACATGCAGCAGCGGCATCCCTTCACCGAGTTCATGCCGATCTCGGCCAAGAACGCCAAGGACATCGCGCGCGTGCTCGAGGTGTGCGGCAAGTACCTGCCGCAGCAGCCGTGGTGGTACGACGCCGACGAACTCACCGACCGCAGCGAACGCTTCATGGCCGGCGAGATGATCCGGGAGAAGCTGTTCCGCCTCACCGGCGACGAGCTGCCCTACACGTCGACCGTCGTGATCGACAAGTTCGAGGAAGAGCCCAGCCCGAAATTCAAGCGCATGGTGCGCATCGCGGCGACGCTGGTCGTCGAACGGGACAGCCACAAGGCGATGGTGATCGGCGAGGGCGGCGAGAAGTTGAAGCGCATCGGCACCGAGGCCCGCCAGGAGCTGGAGCAGCTGTTCGACGCCAAGGTGTTCCTGCAGCTGTTCGTGAAGGTGCGCTCCGGCTGGGCGGACGACGAAGCGCGGGTCCGCTCCTTCGGCTACGAATGAGGCCGCCTGGATGGCCACCCGCCGCATCGGCGATGAACCCGCCTTCGTCCTGCACCGCTACGACTGGAGCGAATCCAGCCTGATCCTGGAGACGCTGACGCGCCACCACGGGCGCGTGGCGCTGGTGGCCAGGGGCGCCAAGAAGCCCAGCTCCAACTTCCGCCCCGTGCTGCTGCCGCTGCAGCCGCTGCACGTCGCCTTCGGCGGCGATGCGGAGATCCGCACGCTGAAGTCCGCGGAATGGCTGGGCGGGCAGGTGATGCCCACGGGCGAGGGGCTGCTTTCGGGCTACTACCTGAACGAGCTGCTGCTGCGCCTGCTCGCGCGCGACGACCCGCATCCGGCGTTGTTCGACGTCTACGCCGCCACCGTGCAGGTGCTGGCTACCGACGATCCGCTGACCCTGCAGCCGGCGCTGCGCGCCTTCGAGCTGCTGCTGCTGCGCGAGATCGGCCTGCTGCCGTCGCTGGACGTCCAGACGGCGACGCTCGCTCCCCTGCAGCCGGAGGAACGCTACACCCTGCGCGCGGAGGGCGGCCTGGTGGAATGGCCCGAGCCGGACCCGCGCGGCAGCCTGGAAGGCGCCCAGTGGCTCGGGCTGCAGCAGGCGCTGGACGACCCCGCGCCTTTCCACGCCACCCTGCGCGCGGCAGCCGAGATGGGCGAGCTCAAGCCGCAGCTGCGCGCGCTGCTGCACTACCATTGCGGCGTCGCCACCTTGCGCACGCGGCAGCTGATGATGGACCTCCAAGCCCTATGACTACCGCCCTGTCGGTCAACCTCAACAAGGTCGCCCTGGTGCGCAACACGCGCCACCTGGGCATCCCGAGCGTGACCCGCGCCGCCACCTTGTGCCTGCAGGCGGGGGCGCACGGCATCACCGTGCATCCGCGGCCCGACGCGCGCCACATCCGCGCCGACGACGTGCGCGACCTTCACGCCCTGCTGCAGAAGGACTGGCCGCGCGCCGAGTTCAACATCGAGGGCAACCCGTTCCACAACCTGATGGACTTCGTGCGGGCGCTGCGTCCGCACCAGGCGACCTTCGTGCCGGACAGCGAAGGCCAGTTCACCAGCGACCACGGCTGGGACCTGGAGAGGGACGCCGAGCGGGTGCGGCCGCTGATCGCCGAATGCAAGGCGCTGGGGGTGCGGGTGAGCCTGTTCATGGACGCCGATGCGCGCACCATCCCGCTCGCCAAGGCCGTGGGCGCCGACCGCGTGGAGCTGTACACCGAGCCTTATGCGGCCGCCTGGGGCACACCGCAGCACGCGCAGCAGCTGCGACGCTTCGCCGACGCGGCGCAAGCCGCGCATGCCACGGGCCTGGGCGTCAACGCGGGCCACGACCTCAATCGCGACAACCTCACCGACTTCCTGCGCGCCGTGCCCGGCGTGCAGGAGGTGTCCATCGGCCATGCGCTGATCGCCGATGCGCTGGAGCTGGGTTACCCCGCCACGGTGCGCGCCTACCTCACGGCCATCCGCCGTGCGTCCGCGGTCGCGTTCGACCAGTGATCTACGGCATCGGTACGGATGTCTGCGACGTGCGCCGCATCCGCGGGATGCTGGAGCGGCACGGCGACCGCTTCGCGCACAAGATCCTCAGCGAGGCGGAGCTCGCGACCTGGAAGGCGCGCAGCGCCCGCTGGCCCGAGCGCGGGGTGCGCTTCCTCGCCACCCGGTTCTCCGCCAAGGAAGCCTTCAGCAAGGCCGTGGGCCTGGGCATGCGCATGCCCATGACCTGGCGCTCCTGCGAGGTGGGCAAGCTCGCCAGCGGCAAGCCCGTCATCGTGCTGCACGGGGAGCTCAAGGCCTGGTGCGAGGCGCGGGGGCTCAGCGCGCAGGTCAGCGTGACCGACGAAACCGACTACGCGGCGAGCTTCGTCATCGTCGAACAGAAAGAGAAGAACCATGAGTGAACACGCCCCGGTGATCATCGACGTCGCGGGCCTGGCCCTGACGGCGGAGGACCGCCGCCGCCTCGCGCATCCCCTGGTGGGCGGCATGATCCTGTTCGGCCGCAACTGGCAGGACCGCGAGCAACTCGCGGCGCTGTGTGCCGAGATCAAGTCCGTGCGCTCCGACCTGCTGGTCGCGGTCGACCACGAGGGCGGCCGCGTGCAGCGCTTCCGCACCGACGGCTTCACCCATCTGCCGCCCATGCGCCGCCTCGGCGAGCTGTGGCTGGAGCAGGAAGAACGCGAGGGCGCCAGCGCGATGAAGGCGATGGCCGCGGCGACGGCGACGGGCTACGTGCTGGGCGCCGAGCTGCGCGCCTGCGGCGTGGACCTGAGCTTCACGCCGGTGCTGGACCTGGACTTCGGCGCCAGCTCGGTCATCGGCGACCGCGCCTTCCACCGCGACCCGCGCATCGTCACGCTGCTGGCGCGCAGCCTCATGCAGGGCCTGCTGCAGGCGGGCATGGCCAACTGCGGCAAGCATTTCCCCGGCCACGGCTACGTGCGCGCGGACTCGCACCTGGAGATCCCGGAGGACGAGCGCGCGCTGGAAGAGATCCTGTCCGAGGACGGCGCGCCCTACGAATGGCTGGACACGGCGCTCACGAGCGTGATGCCGGCCCACGTGATCTACAGCCGCGTGGACGCGCGCCCCGCCGGCTTCTCGCCGCGCTGGCTGCAGGACATCCTGCGCGGGCAGCTGCAATTCAACGGGGCGGTCTTCAGCGACGACCTGAGCATGGCCGGCGCCCGCCAGATCGAAGGCCGGCTCGTGAGCTTCACCGAAGGCGCGGTGGCGGCGCTGGACGCCGGCTGCGACATGGTGCTCCTGTGCAACGAGTCGGTGAACAGCCCCGGCGGCGCATCCATCGACGAAATGCTGGACGGCCTCACCGAGGCGCAGCAGCGCGGCGAATGGCGCGCGAGCGAAGAAAGCGAGCACCGGCGGCTGGCGCTCCTGCCGGCCGGCCAGGCGATCACCTGGGATGCCCTGATGACCGAACCCCGCTACATGCGGGCGCTGTCGCTGCTGCCCTGACCGTCATTCCCGCGCAGGCGGGAATCCAGGCCTCCCTTGCGCCCCCTCACGCCATCGTCCCGACCGGAATGAGATAGACGACGTTCTGCGCCTGGGGCAGGGCAAGGACCCGCGCCGCACGCGACCCATCGACGGCGGCGATCGGCACGGCGGCCAGCCCGCGCGCGACGGCCTGCAGCAGGATGTTCTGGGCGGCATGCCCGACCTCGATGGTCGTGTACGCATCCGCCCGGTCGCCGTATCTCTGGACCAGGCGACCCGGTTCGGCGGCAATCACGATCACCACGGGCGCCGTTCCGACGGCAACCTGTTCGAGGGCCAGGGCCCGCAGCTGCGGACGCAGGTCGGGCGCGGCGCGGGTTTCGATCCGGTGGCCGCGCGGAACGTAGTGCATCACCTCCGAGGCGGTGACCGCGTAGAGCTCCAGCGGGTAGAGGGCGCCGGCGGACGGGGCCGTGCGCCTGTTGCCGGCCGGGTTCGTGGTGCCCTGTCCGGCCCACAGCAGCTGGCCGACGGTGGCCAATGGCAGCGGGTCCGGACCGAACATCCGCAGCGACCTGCGCCGCGCGAGGACGTCCTCCAGGGAGACCGTGCCGGCGAGAGTGGGCTCGGGCAGCGCGACCTGGCCGGTGAACCGCGCCTCGTTCTCCTGGGCCTTGCAGCCCTCGGCGATGGCAGCGGAAGCGGCCAGGCCGGCCAGCAGTTCACGGCGTTTCATCGGACCCATTTTCGGCCCGGCCCCGGCCGGGGGCCCTGGGTTCCCTTGTCTCCGGAAGGGTCGCGCGGACGTCGTCCCCGCGCAGGCGGGGGCGGGAATGACCGGGGCTAGCCTTCCCGGCGCAGCGCCGGGAACAGGATGATGTCGCGGATGCTCGGGCTGTCCGTCAGCAGCATCATCAGGCGGTCGATGCCGATGCCGCAGCCGCCCGCGGGCGGCATGCCGTATTCCAGCGCGCGGATGAAGTCGTGGTCGAAGAACATCGCTTCGTCGTCGCCCGCGTCCTTGGCCGTGACCTGCGCCTGGAAGCGCGCGGCCTGGTCCTCGGCGTCGTTCAGTTCCGAGAAGCCGTTGGCCATCTCGCGGCCGGTGATGTACAGCTCGAAACGCTCGGTCACCTCCGGCCGCTCGTCGTTGGCGCGCGCCAGCGGCGAGATCTCGGTCGGGTGTTCCATGATGAAGGTGGGCTGCCAGAGCTTCTCCTCCACCTTCTCCTCGAAGAACAGCACCTGCAGCGAAGCGAGCGAGCGGCCGGACAGGCGCTCCTTCTCCTCGGACATCCCCAGCTTCTTCAGCTGCTGGATGAGGAACTCGCGGTCGTTCACCTTCTCGCCCGCGTCCGTGTGGCGCACGATCGCCTCGGGGATCGTCAGGCGCTCGAACGGCCTGGACAGGTCCACATCCTTGCCGCCGTAGGTGAGCTGCAGCGTGCCCACGGCCTTCTGCGCCGCGTCGCGCAGCAGGGCCTCGGTGAAGTCCATCAGGTCGCGGTAGTTCCAGTACGCCGCGTAGAACTCCATCATGGTGAACTCGGGGTTGTGGCGCACCGAGATGCCTTCGTTGCGGAAGTTCCGGTTGATCTCGAACACCCGCTCGAAGCCGCCCACCAGCAGGCGCTTGAGGTACAGCTCCGGCGCGATGCGCAGGTACATCTCCTGGTCCAGCGCGTTGTGGTGCGTGATGAAGGGCTTGGCGTTGGCGCCGCCGGGGATCGGGTGGAGCATGGGCGTCTCCACTTCCAGGAAGCCCGCCTGCACCATGAAGTCGCGGATGCCGGACAGCGCCTTGCTGCGCGCGACGAAGCGCTTGCGCGCCTCTTCGTCGGTCATCAGGTCCACGTAGCGCTGGCGGTACTTCTGCTCCAGGTCCGTCATGCCGTGGAACTTGTCCGGCATGGGACGCAGGCTCTTGGTGAGGAGCCGGATCGACGTCGCATGCAGCGACAGCTCGCCCGTGCGCGTCTTGAACACCTTGCCCTCGGCGCCGAGGATGTCGCCCAGGTCCCAGTGCTTGAAGGCGGCGTACGCCTCCTCGCCGACGGCATCACGCGTGACGTACACCTGGATGCGGCTCGTGCCGTCCTGCAGCGTCGCGAAGCTGGCCTTGCCCATGATGCGCTTGAGCATCATGCGGCCGGCCACGCGGGCCATCGTGCCTTCGGCCTCCAGCTGTTCGGCCGGCTTCCCGCCGTGGGCGGCATGCAGGGCCGCGGCCTGGTCGGCGGGCTTGAAATCGTTAGGGAAGGCCGGGCCGGCGCCGTCGCGATGGGCCTCGCGCAAGGCCTTGAGCTTCTCGCGGCGTTCGGCGATCAGCTGGTTCTCGTCGGTGGGCGGGGTGGTCTGGTCTGTGGACATGGTCCGGGCGCGTTGCGCGTGGAGGGGACGAAACCCTCCATTGTAGGTTTCGCCGGAAAGCTCGGCCGTGCGCCCCCGATAATCCGGCCATGTTCCTGAAGGCCGGCGCCCTGTCCCTTGCTTTGCTCCTCGCCAGCCGCGTCCTGGGCCTGGTGCGCGAATCGGCCCAGGCGGCCGCATTCGGGGCCAGCGGCATGGGCGACCTGGCCGTGCTCATGCTGACGCTGCCCGACTGGGTTGCCGGTGTCCTGGCGAGCGGCGCGCTTGCCTATGTCCTGCTGCCGGTCTGGGCGCACGAAGAGGGCGCGCGGATCGCCGCCAGCCAGCGCCAGGTGGCGATCCGGCTGATCGCGGGCGGAGTGCTGCTGGCCGTCGTGGTGGCACTGGCGCAGGACCTCGTTGTCCGCTGGCTGGCGGGCGGCCTGCCGCAATCCCTGCTGCGCGTGGCCGGCACGGGCATCGTGTGGAGCGCCGCCGCGGTCCCCCTGGCCCTGCTCGCGGCCCTGTGGACCACCCGCCTGCAGCACGAACGCGACTTCCCCGGCCTCTATGCCGCCAACCTGGCGGTCAACGGGGTCCTGATCCTCGCCCTCCTGCTGGTGGGCCTGGCCGCGTCGACGGCGCGCACCGCGGTCCTGCTGCTGGGGCTGGGCGTGCTGGCCGCCATGGCGGCCCGCCTGGCATGGCTGCACTGGCGGCAGCGGCCGTTCCGCAAGGCGGCCGCGCGCGTCTTCGTGGCCCTGCCCAAGGCGTCCCTGTGGCTCTGGGCTGCCGCCGCCGCGGGCCTGCCGCTGGTGCTGCCGTTCGCGGCGCGCTCGCTGGCCTCGCACGAGGCGCCCGGCGCGCTCGCGACCTTCAACTACGCCTGGAAGCTGGTGGAGCTGCCCCTGGTGCTCGCGATCCAGCTGGTGGCCACGCTGGCCCTGGGCGCCATCGCGCGGGCCGTGCGCGGCGGGGACGCCGACGAGGCGCGTTCGATGATGCGGCGCGGCTTCGCGCTCGCGTGGACGCTGGCCTGCGCCAGCGTGGCGGGCCTGCTGGTCGCCTCGCCCGCGGTGGCGCATCTGCTGTTCGGATGGGGTCGCATGCAGCCGCAGGCCCTGGCCGACGTCGCGCTGTGGGCGCGGATCGGCGCGTGGAGCCTGCTGCCGCAAGCGGTGATCGCCATCTCCCTGGCGGTGCTGGCCGCGCAGGACCGCCTGCGCATCGCCGTCGCGGCCTACGGCGTCGCCCTGCTGGCCCTGCTGGTGGCGGGTGCGCGCGAGGGCGCCGCGCTCATGGTGTGGCTGGACGTGCTCTGGACCGCGATCGCGCTGGTGCTGCTGCGGGCGCTGCGTCCCGCGGCCCAGGGCTGGGTCCCTTGGCGGGCGGTCGCGGCATCCGGGGGAGTCGTGGCCCTCGTGCAGCTGCTCCTGCTGCTGGGCCGTCCCGAGGCGCCGGCCACGCAATGGGCGGCCGCCATCGTCGCGGCGGCCGCGGTCCTGGGCGCGGCCTGGGCGGCCAGCGCGGACCTGCGCGCGGCGCTGGCGCGATAATCGAGGCGGGCATGCTCGAGTTGATCCAGATCACCAACGATCCGGCGTTTGCCCAACGCTGCGACGCGTTGGGCGGCTTCCGCCTGTTCGTCGACCTCGAACGCCTGGGCAAGGCGGAACGGCAGGCCGGACGCAACACCTTCATCAGCGCACACCAGCTCGAAGACGTGGCGCGCGTGCGCGCCGTGCTGCGCCGCTCGCCGCTGATGGTGCGCGTGAATCCGCTGCACGATGGAACGCAGGCCGAGGTCGACGCCGTGCTGGCGCGGGGCGCGGATTCCATCATGCTGCCCATGTTCTCCGGCCGCGCGCAGCTGCAGGCCTTCAGCGACATCGTCGCGGGGCGCGTGCCCATCGTGGGCTTGCTGGAAACCGGCGCGGCGCTGGCCGGTATCGACGACTGGATCGCCACGCCGGGCCTGCAGGAGGTCTACGTCGGGCTGAACGACCTGCACCTGTCGCTGGGCTGCCGCTTCATGTTCGAGCCGCTGGCGGACGGATCCGTGGAGCGCGTCGGCCGCCTCGCCCGCAACAAGGGCCTGCGCTTCGGCTTCGGTGGCATCGCGCGCCTGGACGAAGGGCTGCTGCCCGGGCGCGACGTGCTGGCGGAGCACCTGCGGCTCGGTTCCGGCGCCGTGATCCTGTCGCGCACCTTCCACCGCGACTCCGAGATGGATTTCGAGCGCGAGGTCGCGGGGCTGCGCGAGGCCGAGCGCGCGCTGGCCGCTCGCACGCCCGGCCAGGTCGAGGCGGACGGCCAGCGCATCGCCGAGCGCATCCGTTCCATCACCGCCGGGATGGCTCCGCGCCCATGAAGCGCCTGATGGATGTCGTGTTGTCCGGCCTGGCCCTGCTGGTCCTGTCGCCGCTGCTGCTGGCGACCGCCGCGGCCGTGGCGATCGACAGCGGATTCCCGGTGCTGTTTCGCCAGGTGCGCATCGGCCGCGATGGGCGTACCTTCGGCATGTTCAAGTTCCGCAGCATGGTCGTGAATGCCACCGCCATCGGCCCTTTCAACACGGCGGCCGACGACCCGCGCATCACGCGCGTCGGCCGCTTCATCCGCCGCACGAGCCTGGACGAACTGCCGCAGCTGTTCAACGTGCTGCAGGGCGACATGAGCCTGGTGGGCCCGCGCCCGGACGTGCCGGTGCAGCGCGCCCTGTACAACGACACCGACTTCGCCCTGCGCTGCAGCGTGCGCCCGGGCATCACGGGCCTCGCCCAGGTGGTCCTGCGGTCCGAAGGCACCGAGGACCAGCGGCGCGAGCTGGACCTGCGCTACGTGCGCGAGCACGGCGTCTGGATGGACCTGAAGATCCTGGGCCGGACCGTCGGCCGCCTCACCGGCCGGGGAGCCAACTAGCCATGTGCGGCATCTTCGGCTACAGGGACCGCGGCCGGCGCACGCTCGCGCCCGAAGCGCTCGCCGCCATGGCGCGCAGCCTCGTGCATCGCGGGCCCGACGACGAAGGCATCCACCACGACACGGCGCGCGGCGTGGCCGTGGGCAACCGGCGCCTGTCCGTCATCGACCTCGCGCATGGCCACCAGCCCTTCGTCTCCGACGACGGCCGCATCGCCATCGTGCAGAACGGCGAGATCTTCAACTTCGTGGAGCTGGCCGCGGAGCTGCGCGCGCAGGGCGTGCGCCTGGACACGCAGTCCGACACCGAGGTGCTGCTGCGCCTGTACGAGCGCGAAGGCCTGGCCTTCGTCGAGCGCCTCAACGGCATGTTTGCGATCGCGATCGACGACGCGCGCGAAGACGCGCTCCTCCTCGTGCGCGACCGCATCGGCGTGAAGCCTCTGTACGTGGCGCAGCAGGGCGACCGGGTCCTGTTCGCCTCCGAGATCAAGGCGCTGCTGCAGGCGATGCCCGCGAAGCCGGATCTCGACCTGGAAGCGATCCACCATTACCTCAGCTTCAACTACATCCCGGCGCCCTGGACGGTGTGGCAGGGCATCCGACACGTCATGCCGGGCTGCTGGATGAAGTTCACCCGCACGGGCGTGGAGCAGGGCCGGTGGTGGAGCCTGGCGGCGCAACGGGAGCGCGAGCAGGACTTTGCCTCCTGGTCCGGGGAATTCCTCGCGATCCTGGACGACGCCACGCGCATCCGCCTGCGCTCCGACGTGCCCTGGGGCGCCTTCCTGTCCGGCGGCGTGGACTCCAGCAGCGTCGTCGCGCTGATGGCGCGGCACGTGAAGCAGCCGGTGCGCACGTTCTGCATCGGCTTTGCCGACCCGCGCTTCGACGAGTCGCGCTACGCGGCGGAGGCGGCGCAGCGTTTCGGCTGCGCCCACACCAGCGAGATCGCGGAGCTGAACATGCTCCAGCGCTGGCCGCAGGTGCTGTACCACCTGGACCAGCCGCACGGCGACGCGTCCTTCATGCCGACGCTGCGCGTGAGCGAACTGGCCGCGAAGCACGTGAAGGTGGTGCTCACCGGCGACGGCGGCGATGAGCTGTTCGCGGGCTACGAGAAGTACGAGGAGTACTTCGCGCGGCCGGATGCTTTCACGCAGGACGCGGACGCCTTCCAGCGCAGCTATTTCGATGCGATCTCGCTGTTCGCGCCGGAAGCCAAGAATGCGCTGTACCGGCCCGGGGTCGCGCGTCGCCTGCGCGACGTCGACAGCTTCTCCCTGGCGGCGCGCCCCTGGTTCGAGGAGGCCGCGCACTTCGACCGCATCAACCAGGCCCTGTACCTGGACATGCAGCTGCTGCTCTCGGGCAACAACCTGGTCAAGCCGGACCGCATGGGCATGGCCGTCTCCATCGAGGCGCGCACGCCCTTCCTGGACTGGCGCATGATGGAATTCGCCTTCCGCGCGCCGGGGCGCACCAAGCTCTCGGCCGAGGGCGACAAGAAGCACTGGTACAAGAAGGCGGTGACGCCGCTGATCGGCGAGGACCTGGCCTGCCGGCGCAAGCAGATGTTCACCGTGCCCGTCGGCGAGTGGTTCCGCCACGAGAGCCATGGCTGGCTGCGGCAGGTGCTGGCGGCGAGCGCGCTGGTGCAGGAGCTGTTCGCGCCGGAACAGGTCGAGCGCATGCTGGTGCAGCACCGGGACGGGGCCGCGAACTTCACGCGCGAGCTGCGCGCGCTCGCGGCGTTGGCGCTGTGGGACGCGCAGCGATGAAGGCGCTGTTCGTCAGCTACGGCGGCGGCCACGTCGAGATGTGCCTGCCGGTGATGCGCGCGCTGCGGGCGGCAGTGCCCGGTGCCGACGTGCAGTTGCTCGCCCTGACCACCGCGGCGGGCGTCGCGCGCCGCGCAGGCGAGCAGCCGCTGGGATTCCGCGACTTCTGCGATGACGCACGGGCCTCGCGCTACGGCGAGCAGCTCCTGGGCGACCAGCAGCACCCGGACGTCCCGCGCGAGGAATCGCTGGCCTATCTCGGACTCAATTTCCTGGAGTGGGTGGAGGAGCTCGGCGAGGCGGGCGCGTGGGAACGCTGGCGCGCAACCGGACGCCAGGGCTTCCGGCCGGTGCGCCTGATGCGGCGCGTGCTGGAGACCCTGCGTCCCGACGTGGTCGTCGCCACCAACTCGCCGCGCAGCGAGCAGGCCGCGATCGAGGCCGCGCATGCGTTGGGGATTCCGACGCTCTCGATGGTGGACCTGTTCGCCCTGCCGGGCGATCCCTACCGCGCCCGCGGCGTGCATGCGGACCGCATCGCGGTGCTGTCGGAAGGCACGCGGCGCAACCTGGTCGACGCTGGCGTGCCGGCGGGGCGCATTGTCGTCACGGGCAATCCGGCCTTCGACGCGCTGTCCGGGCCGCAGGCGGAGGAAGCCGCGCAACGCTTCCGCGCGGAGCGCGGCTGGGGCGATCGCCCCGTCGTCCTCTGGGCCGGACACATGGAGCCGGAGGATGCCGACCCGCGCTGGGCCGGCACGGCGCTCGCGCAGGCGGTGCAGGGCAGGCTGCTCGCCTGGGCCCTCGCGCGGGACGCGGCCTGCCTCGCGATCCGCTATCACCCCAACGAGTGGCATCGCTTCACGCCGCCCGCGGGGCATGCGCGCGTGCACTGGAGCCAGCCGGACCGCGAGGGCCTGCTGCCCGTGCTGGCGGCCGCGGACCTGGTGATCGTGCAGGCCACGACCGTGGGCGCGCAGGCGCATGCGATGGGCAAGCCGTTGCTGGGCCTGTCCTTCTCGCCGCTGGTGCAGGGCTCGGGCATGGACTACGGCCGCCTCGGCCTGGGGACGGGCGTTCCCACCCTCGAGGCGCTGCCCGCATTGCTGGAACAACAGGTTGCCGCCGTCCGTCGCGGCGCCCGGGCCGCCGGGCCGCGCCGTCACGCCGCCCGCGAGGTGGCGCAGGAAATTGCACGCTTGGCCGCCCTGCGGCCGCAAGGAATCCGCCCATGAAGGCGCCCCGCATCCTCGGACTGGTCCTCGCCCGCGGCGGCAGCAAGCGCCTGCCCGGCAAGAACATCCGGCTGCTGGCCGGCAAGCCCCTCGTTGCCTGGAGCATCGCGGCGGCGAAGGCGTGTCCGGCCATCGCCGACGTCGTCGTCTCGACCGACGACGAGGCGATCGCGCAGGTCGCGCGCGAGCACGGTGCCCGCGTGCCCTTCCTGCGCCCACCGGCGCTGGCGGAGGACACCAGCACTTCCGCCGACGCGGCGCTGCATGCCCTGGACTTCCTGCGCGACCAGGAGGGCGCGGCGTACGACGCGGTGATCCTGCTGGAGCCCACGTCGCCGCTGCGCGCCAGCGCCGACCTGCCCGGCGTGGCCAGCCTGCTGGCCCGGCGCTGGGACGACACCGATGCCGTGGTCACCGTGGGTCGCGTGCAGCTGGAACAGCCGGCGGTGATGAAGTCCATGGACGCGGACGGCCGCCTCGCGCCCTGGGTGGACCTGGGCACGGGCGAGATGCCCGTCGCCTGGTTCCCCTACGGCGTGGCCTATGCCGTGAAGACCGAGGCGCTGCGCCGGCACCGCACGTTCTATCCGCCGCGGGTGCTGGGGTACACAATCGAACGTTGGCAGAACTACGAGGTCGACGACCTGTTCGACTTCCTCTGCGTGGAAGCCGTCATGCAACATTTCAAGGGAAGGCTGCCGTGAAGGCGCTGGTGATCGGACTGGGTTCCATGGGGCGGCGCCGTGTGCGCTGCCTGCGGCAGCTGGGCGTGCGGGAGATCGAAGGTTTCGACACGCGCGCGGACCGTCGCGCCGCTGCGGCGCAGGAATACGGCATCGCCGTGCGCGAGCAGCTTGCGGCCGCCGACGTCCGCGGCTTCGACGCGGTGGTCGTTTCCACGCCGCCCGACCAGCACCACACCGCGCTGGCATGGGCCATCGAGGCCGGCAAGCCCGTGTTCGTCGAGGCCAGCGTGATCCGCGATCCGCTGCCGGCGCTGGACGAGCGCGCGCGCGCCAAGGGCGTGGTCGTGGCGCCGTCGTGCACGCTGCGCTTCCACGCCGCCATCCGCGACATCACCCGCCTCGTGCGCTCCGGCGCGTACGGCAAGGTGTGCAACTTCTCCTATCACTGCGGCCAGTACCTGCCGGACTGGCACCCGTGGGAGAAGGTGACCGACTACTACGTGTCCAACCCGCTCACCGGCGGCGCGCGCGAGATCGTGCCCTTCGAGCTGACGTGGATGGTCGAAGCCTTCGGCTGGCCGCAGGCAGTGCAGGGCACGAAACTGCGCACGACCGACGTCGGTGCACCCATCGACGACACCTATGCCGCCGTCCTGCGTTTCGACGGTTTCGTCGGCACCCTCGTGGTGGACGTGGTCGCGCGCCAGGCCGTGCGCAAGCTGACGCTCAACTTCGAGCGCGCCTCGCTCGCCTGGGACTGGGACAGCGGCGTCGTGCGCGTCTGGGAGGCCGAGCCCGGCCGCCTGGTGGAACTGCACCAGCCCAAGGCGGTCGCCCACGCCGGCTACCACCAGAACATCGGCGAGGCCATGTACGTCGAAGAGATCGAGAGCTTCCTTGCCGCCGCCCAGGGTCGCGGCGCCTTCCCCCACAGCCTGCAGGACGACATCCGCGTGCTGTCCCTGCTGGAACAGATCGAAGCATGAGCCAGAGCTACAGCGAGCGCCTGCACCGCGTCATCCCCGGCGGCGCCCACACCTATTCGCGCGGCGACGACCAGTACCCGGCCAACGCGCCGGAGATCCTGGCGAGCGGCAAGGGCGCCCATGTCACCGCCGCCGACGGCCGCACGCTGCTGGACTACGGCATGGGCCTGCGTGCCGTGACGCTGGGCTACGCCGACGAGCGCATCAACCGCGCGGCGCTGCGCGGCATGGAGCTGGGCGTGAACCTCACGCGCGCCTCGGTCCTGGAGCTGGAGGCCGCCGAGAAGATCGTCGACCTGATTCCCGGCGCCGACATGGTGAAGTTCGCCAAGAACGGCTCCAACGTGACCACCGCCGCGGCCAAGGTGGCGCGCGCCTACACCGGCCGGCGCTTCGTCTGCGTGCCGCGCCAGCATCCGTTCTTCTCCTTCGACGACTGGTTCATCGGCGCGACCGCCCTCAAGCGCGGCATCCCCGAGGTGCACCACGCGACGACGCTGCTGTTCGACTACGGGGACCTCGCCAGCCTGCAGACGCTGTTCGGCGAGCACCCGGGCCAGATCGCCGCGGTGATGCTGGAGCCCGCCACGACCGTGGGGCCCTGCGACGCCGCGCCCGGCTACGACCGCCTGCGTCCGCCGACGTTGCAGGTCGCGCAGTGGCCCGGCAACTTCCTGAAGCAGGTGCAGGACCTGTGCCGCAAGGACGGCGCGCTGTTCATCCTCGACGAGATGATCACCGGCTTCCGCTGGGACCTGCGCGGGGCGCAGCACCTGTTCGGCGTGCAGCCGGACCTGAGCACCTTCGGCAAGGGCATGGCCAACGGCTTCGCGGTCGCGGCGCTGGTCGGCCGGCGCGAGGTGATGGAGGTGGGCGCGATCAACAAGCCGGGCCAGGAGCGGACCTTCCTCGTCTCCACCACGCACGGTGGCGAAATGGCGAGCCTCGCGGCCTTCCTGGAGACGGTGGCCGTGTACGAGGAGAAGGACGTCGTGTCCCACCTCTGGGACTTCGGCGCGAAGCTGGTCACCGGCCTGGAGGCGCTCGCGCGCGAAGCGGGCGTGGCCCAGGCCTTCCAGGTGCAGGGCAACGCGATCAACATGAACTACGTCACCTTCGATGCGAAAGGCCAGCCCAGCCTGCCGTTGCGCACGCTGTTCTCGCAGGAGATGATCCGGCACGGCGTGCTGATGCCCTGGATCGCGCAGAGCTTCTCGCACGGCGAGCCGGAGCTGCAGCGCACGCTGGAGGCAGCGCGCAAGGCGCTCGCCGTCTACGCGCAGGCGCTGGAAGGCGGCGTCGAACGCTTCCTCCAGGGCCCCGCCGTCAAGCCCGTCTTCCGGCAGTTCAACTGATGGCCGCGAACCAGTTCCGCCTCGACGGCAAGACCATCGCGATGACCGGTGCCGCCGGCATCCTGGGGCAGGACGCTGTCGCGGCCTTCCTGGAAGCCGGCGCGCGCGTGTGCGCGCTGGACCGCAGCATGGCCGACCTCGACAAGCTGGGCGCGGACGGCGACCGGCTGCTCAAGATCCCCACGGACATCAGCGATGCGGCCAGCGTGCGTGCCGCGGCCGAGCGCCTGCATGCGCAATGGGGCGTGGCCGACGCGCTGTTCAACAACGCCGCGACCAAGAGCGAGAACTTCTTCGCCCCGTTCGAGGAGTTTCCGCTGGCGGACTGGAACGCCGTGATGGCGGTCAACCTCACCGGCGCGATGCTGTGCGCGCAGGCCTTCGGCGGGCCGATGGCGAAGCGGGGCGGCGGGACCATCGTCAACACGCTGTCCATCTACGGCATCGTGGCGCCGGACCAGCGCATCTACGAAGGTTCGGAGTATCTGGGGCGCGCCATCAACACCCCGGCGATCTATTCCGCCAGCAAGGCCGGCCTCTGGGGGCTGACGCAGTACCTGGCCAGCTACTGGGGCGGCCAGGGCGTGCGCACCAACGCGATCACGCCCGGCGGCGTCTTCAGCGGCCAGAACGAGACCTTCGTGCGCAACTATTCGCAGCGCGTTCCGCTGGGCCGCATGGCGCAGCGCGAGGACATCGTCAACGGCATGGTGTTCCTGGCGAGCGACGCTTCCTCCTACCTGAACGGCCACAACCTGGTGGTCGACGGCGGCTGGACGGTCTGGTGATGGAACCCGTGTTCGTCATCGCCGAAGCCGGGGTCAACCACGACGGAGACCTGGCGCGGGCGCTGGCGCTGTGCGATGCCGCGCGGGCCGCGGGCGCGGATGCGGTGAAGTTCCAGACCTTCCGCGCCGAGGACCTGGTGGTCCCCGGCGCGCCGACGGCGCAATACCAGCAGCGCCAGACCGGCGAGCAGGACCAGTTCGCCATGCTGCGCAAGCTGGAGCTCACGACAGCGCAGTACCAGCGCATCCGCGACCACTGCGCCGCGATCGGGATCGAGTTCTTCTCCACGCCTTTTTCCGTCGAGGCCGTGGACCTGCTGGTGGCATTGGGCGTCCGCCGCATGAAGCTGCCTTCGGGCGAGCTCACGCACAAGGCGCTGGTGCAGCACGCCTGCGCGACCGGGCTGCCGGTGCTGCTGTCCACCGGCATGGCGACGCTGGACGAAGTGCGCGAGGCGCTCGCTTGGGCCGAAGCCGCCCGCGGGTCGCTGGCGGGCGTGACCGTCCTGCATTGCACGTCGGCGTATCCGGCGCCGGAAGCGGCGCTGAACCTGCGCGCGATCGTGACGATGCGCGAGGCGCTGGGCCTGCCCACTGGCTATTCCGACCACAGCACGGGCATGGAGGCGGCGCTCGCGGCCGTCGCCCTCGGCGCGACGGTGATCGAGAAGCACCTCACGCTGGACCGCACGCTGCCCGGGCCCGACCACGCTGCCTCGCTGGAGCCGGCGGAGTTCGGCGCGATGGTGCGGGGCATCCGCAGCGTGACGGCGATGCGGGGTGACGGCGTCAAGGCGCCGCAGTCCGAGGAGCTGGACGCGGCGCGGGTGGCCCGGCGCAGCATCGTCGCGGCGGTGGACATTCCTGCCGGGGCTGCGATCGTGCCCGCCATGCTGGCCTGCCGTCGGCCTGCCACGGGCATCGCCCCGCGCGAATGGGACCGCGTCGTGGGCCGCACGGCGCGCCAGGCCCTTCCCGCCGGCAGCGTGCTGCAGTGGGACCAGCTGGGGCAGGCGTGACATGACGGCGCGCCGCATCGCCTACCTCACCGGGACCCGGGCCGATTTCGGCCTGATGGCGTCCACGCTGCGCTGCATCCAGGCCACGCCGGGCCTGCAGGTCGAAGTGGCCGTCACCGGGACGCACCTGAGTCGCGAACATGGCCACACGGTCGACGAGGTGCGGGCCAGCGGCATTCCCGTCCTGGCCGAGATTCCCGTGGACGTGCTCACGCGGACCGGTGCCAGCATGGCGCTCGCGATCGCGGAGGTCACGCGCGGCATGACGCAGCTGCTCGATCGTTCGTCGCCGGATGCGCTGCTGCTGCTCGGTGACCGCGGCGAGATGCTGGCGGGCGCCATCGCGGCGCTCCACGTGGGTGTTCCCGTGGTGCACCTGCACGGGGGTGAGCGCTCCGGGACCGTGGACGAACCGGTGCGCCACGCGATCAGCAAGCTCGCAAGCTATCACTGCGTGGCCACCGCAGGGGCGCGCGAGCGATTGCTGCGCATGGGAGAGGCCGACGAGCGCATCTTCGTGACCGGCGCGCCCGGCCTCGATGGCCTGCAGGACTTCGCCTCTGCCTCGCGCGAGCAGACGCTCGCGGACCTGCGCCTGCCGGCCGGAAGCGAATTCGTCCTGGCGCTGTTCCATCCGGTCGTGCACCAGGCCGGAGAGGCGGCGCAGCAGACGCGCAACGTTCTCCATGCGCTGGAACAGCAGGGGCTGCCCGTGCTGTGGCTGGCGCCCAATGCTGACGCCGGCGCGCGCGAGATCCTCGCCGCGCTGGACGCCGGGCGCCTGCCGCCCGGCTCGCGCCGCGTGCAGCACCTGCCGCGCGCGCAGTTCTGCGCCGCGATGCGGCACTGCGCCGTGATGGCGGGCAACTCCTCCTCCGGCATCATCGAGGCCGCGAGCTTCGGCACGCCGGTGGTGAACATCGGCACGCGCCAGCACATGCGCGAGCACGGCGCCAACGTGATCGACGTCACAACCGAGGCGAATGCCATCGCGCAGGCGCTGGTGCAGCAGCGCGGCCACGGCCCATGGCCGTGTGACAATCCCTGGGGCGACGGCCGCGCCGGCGAGCGCATCGCGCAGCTGCTCGCGCGCCTGCCGCTGGATCGCGCCGTCCTGGAAAAGACCAACACCTACTGACGTGCCCGCAGATCCCATCCTCCTGATCCTCGGTGCCGGCGGCCATGGCCGCGTGGTGGCCGATGCCGCCCTGGCGCAGGGCCGCTGGGCGCGCGTGCGCGTCACCGACCGGGACGCGGCACGCGTGGGCGAGGAACTGCTGCCGGGACTGCGGGTGGAACCTCTCGCGCAAGCACTGGCCGGCAGCACTGAGATCCACGTCGCGATCGGCGCCGCGGCGGCCCGCCAGCGCGAGGCGCGGGCCAGCGGCCTGCCGCTGGCCACCGTCGTCCATCCGCACGCCAGCGTGTCGCCGTACGCCGCGCTGGGCGAGGGCACGTTCGTCGCCGCCCGTGCCGTCGTCGCACCGGGCGCGCGCCTGGGCGCGTGCGTGATCGTCAACCATGGCGCGGTGGTCGACCACGACGTGCAGGTCGGCGAATTCACGCATGTCGCGCCCCTCGCCGCCCTCGGAGGCGCCGTGCGCGTCGGCCAGCGCGTGCTGGTGGGCGCGGGCGCGACCCTGCTGCCGGGACTGCGCGTGGGCGACGACGTCGTGATCGGAGCCGGGGCCGTGGTGCGCGAGCCCCTGGAGGCGCCCGGCGTCTATGCCGGCGTGCCGGCGAGGAGGGTGCGGTGAACGACGAGCAATTCCGCGCCTTGTGCGTGCCCGCCACGTGTTCGATCCGGGACGCGCTGGACACGCTGGAGCGCACGGCCCGCAACGTCCTGCTGGTCCTGGACAGCAACGGCAAGCTGCGGCGCACGGTGACCGACGGCGACCTGCGCCGCGCGGCGCTCGCGCGCACGCCGGAGCATGCCTTCATCGCCACCCTGCCGGGCCAGCCGCCCGTCACGCTCAAGGAAGAAGAGAACGTGGGCCGCGCGCTGGCGCTGATGGACCAGCACCAGATCGACCAGCTGCCCATCGTCGACGCGCAGGGCCGGCCCGTGGACCTCGTGCTGCGGCGCGAGCTCTCGCAGCGGATCTGGCTGTCTTCGCCGCACCTCGGCGCGGAGGAGACCGCGTTCGTCGAGGAAGCCTTCCGCACCAACTGGATCGCGCCGCTGGGCCCGCACGTGGACGGCTTCGAGCGCGAACTGGCCGCGTATGCAGGTGTCGGCCATGCCGCCGCCCTCAGCTCCGGCACCGCGGCCATCCACCTGGGCCTGCTGCTGCTGGGCGTGCAGCCCGGCGACACCGTCTTCTGCTCCTCGCTCACCTTCGTGGGCAGCTGCAACCCGATCCTGTATTGCGGCGCGCGGCCGGTGTTCATCGATTCCGAGCCGGGCTCCTGGAACATGTCGCCGCAGGCGCTGGAGCGCGCCTTCGAATGGGCGCGGCGCGAGAACCGCCTGCCGCGTTGCGTGATCGTGGTGAACCTGTACGGCCAGAGCGCCGACATGGACGCCCTGCTGCCGATCTGCGACCGCTACGGCGTGCCCGTGCTGGAGGACGCCGCCGAGTCGCTGGGCGCGACCTACCGGGAGCGCGCCAGCGGCAGCTTCGGCCGCGTGGGCGTCTTCTCGTTCAACGGCAACAAGATCATCACCACCTCCGGCGGCGGCATGCTGGTGTCGGACGACGGCGACCTGATCGCGCGCGCCCGCAAGCTCTCGACCCAGGCGCGCGAGCCCGCGCCGCACTACGAGCACGCGGAAGTGGGCTTCAACTACCGCATGAGCAACGTGCTGGCCGGCATCGGCCGCGGCCAGCTGCGCGTGCTGGACCAGCGCGTGCAGCGCCGGCGCGAGGTGTACGCGATCTACCGCCAGGCGCTCGCCGAGGTCCCCGAGGCGCAGTGGATGCCGGAGCCGGTGCCCATGCACTCCACCCGCTGGCTCACCTGCATGCTGCTGGAGGGCGAGGACGCCGAGCGCCGCCGTGACCACGTGCTGCGCAGCCTCGAGCGGCACTCCATCGAGGCGCGCCCGGTGTGGAAGCCCATGCACCTGCAGCCCCTGTTCGACGGCGCGCCCTACTTCCCGCATGCCGAGGGCGAGGACGTGTCGGCCCGCCTGTTCGCCGCGGGCCTGTGCCTGCCCTCCGGCTCCAACATGGCCGACGACCAGCTCGATCGCGTGATCGACCACTTGCGGCGCGCCCTGCAGCGCGCGGAGGCGCTGGGTGCGGTTGCCGTCTAGGGGCGCGCTGGCGCTGCTGGCGCTGGACCTCGCCCTGGCCCTCGCGGCCTGGTGGGCCGCGTTCTGGCTGCGCTTCAATTTCGACGTGCCGGCGGATTTCGCCGCGCTTGCGCTGCACGCGAGCGGCTGGTGCGCGCTGGGCATGGCCGCCGGACTGGTCGTGCGCCGGGTCGATCGCCAGGTCTGGAGCTACATCGGCCTGCCGGAGTTCCGCCAGCTCGCGGGCGGCGTGTTCCTGGGCGGCGTCTTCACCGCCGTGGCGGTGCTGATGCTGCGCCTGCCGGACTTCCCGCGCTCCGTGCTGCTGCTGCAACCCTTGCTGGCCTTCCTCCTCATGGGGGCCGCCCGCGCCGCATGGCGCACGTTCACGGAGCGGCGCACGAGCGTGCAGGGCGGCACGCCGGTCGTGGTGGTCGGATCGCTGAACGAGGCGGCGGGTGCGCTGCGCGCGCTGAAGGGCTCGCAGCGCTGGCGGGCGGTGGGGATCGTGTCGCCGCTCGCGGGCGAGCGGGGCCGCTCGCTGCAGGACGTCCGCGTGCTGGGCACGGTCGACGACCTGACGGAGGTCTGCGAAGCCGTCGATGCGCGCACGGCCCTCGTGGCCAGTCCCGCGGGTTCGGACCAACGCCGGCAGGCCTTGCTGCTGGCGTCGGAGGCGCGCATCTCGCTGCTCACGCTGCCGCGCCCGGACGAGTGGCTGAAGGCCGAGAGCACCGGCCCACGCAAGATCGAGCTGGAAGACCTGCTGGGGCGCGCCCCCGTGGCCCTGGACGTCGCCGGCCTCGCCGAACTGTTCTCGGGCCAGGTCGTGGCCGTCACGGGCGCCGGCGGCTCCATCGGCTCCGAGCTGTGCCGCCAGATCGCCCGCTTCGGCGTCGGCAAGCTGGTGTGCATCGACGTGTCCGAGTACGGCATCTACCAGCTCGAACAGGAGCTGCGCCGCTCGCATCCGCAGATGCACGGCGTCTACTACACGGCCAACGTGCGCGAGCCGGAGCGGCTGCAGGCGATCCTCTGCCAGCACCGGCCCGCGGTGGTCTTCCACGCGGCGGCGTACAAGCACGTGCCGCTGATGGAGGAGCACAACGAGGTCGAGGCCCTGCGCACCAACGTGCTGGGCACGCTGAACACGGCGCGCGCGGCCTCGGCCTGCGGGGCGCGGCGCTTCGTGCTCATTTCCACCGACAAGGCGGTCAATCCCACCAACGTGATGGGCGCGAGCAAGCGGCTGGCGGAGCTGGTGCTGCAGGCGCTGGCGGCGCGCGAGCCGCGCACGCAGTTCGTGTCAGTGCGCTTCGGCAACGTGCTGGGTTCCAGCGGCTCGGTGGTGCCGCTCTTCACGCAGCAGATCGACCGCGGCGGGCCGGTGACGGTCACGCACCCGGAGATCGTGCGTTACTTCATGACCATTCCCGAGGCGGCGCAGCTCGTGCTGCAGGCGGGGCTCATGGGCCGCAGCGGGCAGATCTTCGTGCTGGACATGGGCGAGCCCGTGAAGATCGTGGAGCTCGCGCGGATGCTGATCCGGCTCTCGGGCAAGACGGAGCAGGAGGTGCCGATCACCTTCAGCGGCCTGCGCCCCGGCGAGAAGCTGTACGAGGAGCTGCTGGCGGACGACGAGACCACCGAGCCGACGCCGCACGCCAAGCTGCGCATCGCGAAGACAGGCAGCGCGCTGCCGGACATCGACGAGGTCGTGCACTGGATCGCCGCCGCCGGCGCGCAGCCCGAGGCTGGTCCCCTGCGCGCGTGGCTGCGCGGCCAGGTGCCCGAGTACGCGCCGCGCTGAGCGGGGAGCTTCAACGCAGAGTCCGCCGAGCAAGCGCAGAGTCCGCGGAGCGATTCCCGAAGGCCATTCTCTGCGTCCACCGCGCTTGCTCGGCGGACTCTGCGTTCAGAGGGTCTTGCTGGCCCTTCCCGGAATTCAGGCCGCAGCCACGACCAGCTGCACCTGCGCCTCGGCCAGCAGCGCGGGGAAGGGCTCCGGCGGCGGCACGTCGGTGAACAGCCGGTGGACCTGGGCGAGGCGGGCCACTTCCACCATCGCCGGCCGGTTGAACTTGCTGTGGTCGGCCGCCAGCCAGACCTTGCGCGCGTGCGTGATGATGGTCTGGGCGACCTTCACCTCGCGGTAGTCGAAGTCGCGCAGCGACCCGTCGGCCTCGATGCCCGAGATGCCGATGATGGCGATGTCCACCTTGAACTGGCGGATGAAGTCCACGGTGTTCTCCCCCACGATCCCGCGGTCGCGGCTGCGCACCACGCCGCTCGCCACCACCACCTCGCAGTCGGTGTTGCCGCTCAGGATGGCGGCGACGTTCAGGTTGTTGGTGATCACGCGCAGGCCGCGATGGTGCATCAGCGCCCGCGCGATGGCCTCGGTGGTCGTGCCGATGTTGAGCATCAGCGAGCAGTCGTTGGGAACCTGTTCGGCCACCAGCCGGGCGATCGCCGCCTTGCCGTCGGCGTTGAGCGTCGTGCGCTGCGCGTGCCCGAGGTTCTCGATGGTCGAGGGCGGCGTGCTCACCCCGCCATGGAAGCGAGCCACCAGCCCGGCGTCCGCCAGCCGCTGGACGTCGCGGCGGACGGTCTGCAGGGTGACGTCCAGCTTGTCGGCCAGCTCTTCCACGCTGACCGCGCCACGGGTGCGGACCACCTGCAGCAGCTTCACCTGCCGGGGGTTGGCCGCTTTCTGGGCAGCTGTCATGCGCGCGACTCTAATTCGAAAGAAAAGGAAACACGACGAGGGTTAACTCGCACACAAACCGCGCCGAAGCGAAGAAAAATGGAACGACAACGAAAGCGAGTCGCTGGGGGTGCAGTCCCGTTTCTCCCAAGGAGAGGTGAGAGAACCCCATGGAACTGGTGCTGGACCGCATCGCCCGGAAGGTCGGTGCCCAGGCGTGGCTTTACGACCTGAGCCTGGCCCTGCGCGGCGGCGCGCTGACCGTGCTGCTCGGCGCCACCCAGGCCGGCAAGACCAGCCTGATGCGCATCATGGCAGGCCTCGACCGGCCCAGCTCCGGCCAGGTGCGCGTGGACGGCCGCGACGTCACCGGCGTGCCCGTGCGCGAGCGCGACGTCGCGATGGTCTACCAGCAGTTCATCAACTATCCCTCGCTGACGGTGGCCGGGAACATCGCTTCGCCCTTGCGGCTGCGGGGCGAAGCCGACGTGGACCGGCAGGTGCGCGAGCTGGCGGCGCGCCTGCACATCGAGGACTTCCTGGACCGCTACCCGTCGGAACTCTCCGGCGGGCAGCAGCAGCGCGTGGCGCTGGCGCGGGCCCTCGCCAAGCGCGCCCCGCTGATGCTGCTGGACGAACCATTGGTGAACCTGGACTACAAGCTGCGCGAGGAACTGCGCGACGAGCTCGGCCAGCTGTTCGCCACGGGTGACGCCACGGTCGTCTACGCCACCACCGAACCCGCCGAGGCCCTGCTGCTGGGAGGCTACACCGCGGTGCTCGACGCGGGCGAGCTGCTGCAGTACGGGCCGACGGCCGAAGTGTTCCATGCGCCGCAGTCGCTGCGCGTGGCGCGCGCCTTCAGCGACCCGCCCATGAACCTGATCCCGGCGGAGACCGCTTCGATCGGCGTGCGCCTGCAGGCCGGGCCGGACCTGTCGATCCCGTTGCCGGCCGCCGCGTCCAAGGCGCTCACGATCGGCGTGCGCGCGGGCGCGCTGCGCGTGCGGCAACGCGAGGGCGACGTCAGCCTGCCGGGACGCGTGGAACTGGCGGAGATCTCCGGGTCCGACACCTTCGTGCACGCGCAGACCGCGGCCGGCAGCGTCGTCGCGCAGCTGACGGGCGTGCACCGCTTCGCGCTGGGCGCGCCGGTGACGCTGTACCTGAACCCGGCGCACGTGCACGTCTTCGACGCGGCGGGCCAGCTGCTGGTGGCGCCGCACCGGCCGGCGAAAGGAGGGTCCTGATGGCGCGCATCGACCTCGATCTCGCGCATTCCTATCGCCCCGACCCGCGCGACGACGCCGACTACGCGCTGCTGCCCCTCACCATGCGCTTCGAGGGCGGCGGCGCCTACGCGCTGCTGGGGCCGTCCGGCTGCGGCAAGACCACGCTGCTGAACCTGATCTCGGGGCTGCTCGTGCCCTCGCGCGGCACGGTGAAGTTCGACGGGCGCGACGTCACCGGGGACTCGCCGCAGCAGCGCAACATCGCCCAGGTGTTCCAGTTCCCCGTCATCTACGACACGATGACGGTGGCCGAGAACCTGGCCTTTCCGCTGCGCAACCGCCGCCTGCCGGCCGACCGCATCCGCCAGCGCGTGGGGCAGGTCGCGGAGATGCTGGAGCTCTCGGGCCAGCTGGACCAGCGCGCCGTGCACCTGGCCGCCGACGCGAAGCAGAAGATCTCGCTCGGGCGCGGGCTGGTGCGCGAGGACGTGTCGGCGGTGCTGTTCGACGAGCCGCTGACGGTGATCGACCCGCACCTGAAGTGGCAGCTGCGCCGCAAGCTGAAGCAGATCCACCACGAGCTGCGCCTCACGCTGCTGTACGTGACCCACGACCAGGTGGAGGCGCTCACCTTTGCCGACGAGATCGTCGTGATGACCCGCGGCCGCGCCGTGCAGGTAGGCAGCGCCGACGCGCTGTTCGAGCGTCCCCGGCACACCTTCGTCGGCCACTTCATCGGCTCGCCCGGCATGAACTTCCTGCCCGTGCACGCCAGCGAGGGCCGGGTGCGGTTCGGGGCCGCGACGCTGGCCGTCGCCCGGACCCTGCCGGAAGGCGAGCTGAAGCTGGGCGTGCGGCCAGAGTACGTGAGCCTTGCATCCTCCGGCGCACCCGGTGCCGTGCGCGCCACCGCGACCCAGGTGCAGGACGTCGGCACGCACCTGCTGCTGACGGCCGACGCGGCCGGCCACGTGGTGAAGGCGAAGCTGGACCCGGAGACGGTCGCCCCGGCCGCCGGCGACATCGTGTGGCTGCGCGTGGTGGGCGAGCACAGCTGCTTCTACCGCGACGAGGAGCTGGTTGGATGACGCAAGTGAAACCCGTCAACCAGAGGGCTTGGTTCCTGGTGGCACCCGTGCTGGTGTGCGTCGCCTTCTCGGCCCTGCTGCCGCTGATGACGGTGGTGAACTACTCGGTGCAGGACATCATCTCGCCCGAGCGGCGCGTCTTCGTGGGCACCGAGTGGTTCGCGCAGGTGTTGCGGGACGAGGAACTGCATGGCGCGCTCGTCCGCCAGCTCGCGTTCTCGTTCGCCGTGCTGGCGGTGCAGATCCCGCTGGGCATCCTGCTGGCCCTGTCCATGCCGTCGGAGGGCTGGAAGGCGTCCGCGGTGCTGGTGCTGATCGCGCTGTCGCTGCTGATTCCCTGGAACGTGGTGGGCACGATCTGGCAGATCTACGGGCGCGCCGACATCGGCCTGCTGGGGGCGGCGCTGCAGAAGCTGGGCATCGACTACAGCTACACCGGCAACGCGCGCGACGCCTGGCTGACGGTGCTGGCCATGGACGTCTGGCACTGGACGCCGCTGGTGGCGCTGCTTTGCTACGCCGGGTTGCGCTCGATCCCCGATGCCTACTACCAGGCCGCGCGCATCGACGGCGCCAGCCGCTTCGCGGTGTTCCGCTACATCCAGCTTCCGAAGATGCGCGGCGTGCTGATGATCGCGGTGCTGCTGCGCTTCATGGACAGCTTCATGATCTACACGGAGCCCTTCGTCCTCACCGGCGGCGGCCCCGGCAACGCTACCACCTTCCTCTCGCAGTACCTCACGCAGAAGGCCGTGGGCCAGTTCGACCTGGGGCCGGCCGCGGCCTTCTCGCTGATCTACTTCCTGATCATCCTGCTGCTGTGCTTCGTCCTCTACAACTGGATGCTGCGGGTGGGGACCAGCGGGCGGGAGGAACTGCCATGAAGAAGCCCGCCTTCCGCGTCCGGTCGTTCTTCCTTGCCGCCTACCTGCTGTTCGCGCTGCTGCCGATCTACTGGATGGCGATGATGTCCTTCAAGACCAACGAGGAGATCCTTTCCAGCTTCACGCTGTGGCCCGCCACCTTCACCTGGCACAACTACCACACCATCTTCACCGACGCCTCCTGGTACTCGGGCTACATCAACAGCCTGATCTACGTGGGCATCAACACCGTGACGGCGGTGCTGGTGGCGCTGCCCGCGGCCTACGCCTTCTCGCGCTACAGCTTCCTGGGCGACAAGCACGTGTTCTTCTGGCTCCTCACCAACCGGATGACGCCGCCGGCGGTGTTCCTGCTGCCCTTCTTCCAGCTCTATACGACGGTGGGCCTGATGGACACGCACATCGCGGTGGCCATGGCGCACCTGCTGTTCAACGTGCCGCTGGCGGTGTGGATCCTGGAAGGCTTCATGAGCGGCATTCCGCGCGAGATCGACGAGACCGCCTACATCGACGGTTACTCCTTCCCGCGCTTCTTCGTGACCATCTTCCTGCCGCTGATCAAGGCCGGCGTCGGCGTGGCGGCCTTCTTCTGCTTCATGTTCAGCTGGGTCGAGCTGCTGCTGGCGCGCACGCTCACGAGCGTCAATGCGAAGCCGATCGTCGCCACGATGACGCGCACGGTGTCGGCCGCAGGCATGGACTGGGCCACGCTGGCGGCGGCCGGCGTGTTGACGATCCTCCCTGGCGCGCTGGTGATCTGGTTCGTGCGCCCGTACATCGCCAAGGGCTTCGCCATGGGGAGGGTCTGACCATGTTCGACTGGATGGTGTGGACGACGCCCGTGGCGATCTTCTTCGCCTGCGTCGCGCTGCTGCTGGCAGGCATGACGGTGTGGGAGATCAAGTCCCCCACCGTGCTGCGCAAGGGCTTCCTGCCGATCGCCACCACGCGCGGCGACCGCCTGTTCATCGGCCTGCTGGCCGCCGGCTACGTCAACCTCGCCTTCATCGGCGTCGCCGGCAAGCTGGCGCAGTGGTTTTCGCTGGAGCAGGAGCCGAGCGTCTGGATCGGCTTCGTGCTGTCGATGCTGGTCCTGGGCGTGGTCATGCGCCGAGGCTGAACCCGTTGCATTGCCACCCGGCCCGGTTGCTTCCCGGGGCCGTGCTGCCGCCGACACAGGGAAGCACCTAACGAGGAGATAGCATGAAGACGCGTTTCACCGCAGTGGCGATCGCCGCCGCCTCCATGCTGGCCGCGCAGTCCTGGGCCGGCGAAGCGGAGGCCAAGCGATGGATCGACAGCGAGTTCCAGCCTTCCACCCTCTCGAAGGACCAGCAGGCCGCGGAGATGAAGTGGTTCATCGATGCCGCGAAGAAGTTGCAGGCCAAGGGCGTGAAGGAGATCTCGGTCGTCTCCGAGACCATCACCACCCATGAATACGAGTCGAAGACGCTCGCCAAGGCCTTCGAGGAGATCACCGGCATCAAGGTGAAGCACGACATCATCCAGGAGGGTGACGTCGTCGAGAAGCTCCAGACCTCCATGCAGTCCGGCAAGTCGATCTACGACGGCTGGATCTCCGACAGCGACCTGATCGGCACGCACTACCGCTACGGCAAGATCATGGCCCTGACGGACTACATGGCCGGCAAGGGCAAGGAGTTCACCAATCCCGGCCTCGACCTGAAGGACTTCATCGGAACGAAGTTCACGACCGCGCCGGACGGCAAGCTGTACCAGCTGCCGGACCAGCAGTTCGCCAACCTGTACTGGTTCCGCGCCGACCTGTTCGCACGCAAGGACCTGCAGGACAAGTTCAAGGCCAAGTACGGCTACGAGCTGGGCGTGCCGCTGAACTGGAGCGCGTACGAGGACATCGCGGAGTTCTTCAGCAACGACGTCAAGACGATCGACGGCAAGCCGATCTACGGCCACATGGACTACGGCAAGAAGGACCCGTCGCTCGGCTGGCGCTTCACCGACGCCTGGCTGTCCATGGCCGGCGAAGCCGACATCGGCACCCCGAACGGGCTGCCGGTGGACGAATGGGGCATCCGCGTGGCGGCGGACAAGTGCACGCCCGTGGGCGCTTCGGTCGCGCGCGGCGGCGGCGCCAATTCGCCGGCGGCGGTCTTCGCCCTCACCAAGTACGTGGACTGGATGAAGAAGTACGCGCCCAAGGAGGCCACGGGCATGACCTTCGGCGAGGCCGGCCCGGTGCCGGCGCAGGGCCAGATCGCCCAGCAGATCTTCTGGTACACGGCCTTCACCGCGGACATGACCAAGCCCGGGCTGCCGGTGGTCAACGCCGACGGCACGCCCAAGTGGCGCATGGCCCCGGGGCCGAACGGCCCGTACTGGAAGCAGGGCATGCAGAACGGCTACCAGGACGTCGGCTCCTGGACCTTCTTTGCCAACCACGACCCGGACAGGACGGCGGCCGCGTGGCTGTATGCGCAGTTCATCACCTCCAAGACGGTCTCCACCAAGAAGTCCATTGTGGGACTCACCTTCATCCGTGACAGCGACATCCACCACGACTACTTCACCAAGAATGCGGCGAAGTACGGCGGACTGATCGAGTTCTATCGCAGCCCCGCGCGGGTGGCGTGGACGCCGACCGGTACCAACGTGCCCGACTATCCCAAGCTGGCGCAGCTGTGGTGGAAGAACGTGGCGCAGGCCGTGACGGGCGAGAAGACGCCGCAGGCGGCGATGGACACGCTGGCCGACGAGATGGACCAGGTGATGGCCCGCCTGGAACGCGCCGGCATGGCCAAGTGCCCGCCCAAGCTCAACCCGAAGAGCGATCCCGCCAAGTGGCTCAGCGACAAGGGCGCGCCCTGGAAGAAGCTGGCCAACGAAAAGCCCAAGGGCGAGACCATCGCGTACGAAAAGCTGCTGCAGGCGTGGAAGGACGGCAAGGCACGCTGAAGCTGCCGGGCATGTAGGCCCGCACCGGGCGACTCTGGCGGATCGGGATGACAGGGCGAGGGCGCGGGCCCCTTCGATACTGCCTTTCTCCATCCGCCAGGGGAACGCCCATGAAGAAGACACTCACCGCCCTCCTCGTCGCCGCCGCGTGCGGCGCCGCCTTCGCGCAGGCCGCGCAGCTTGACAAGAAGGACCGCGAATTCATCGAGAAGGCCGCCGCCGGCGGCATGCTCGAAGTGGAAGCCGGCAAGATGGCCGAAAGCAAGTCGCAGAACGCGGACGTCAAGTCCTTCGGCAACATGCTGGCCACCGATCACGCGGCCGCCAACGACGAACTCAAGGCGCTGGCGCAGAAGAAAGGCGTGACCGTCCCCGCGTCGCTGCCGAAGAAGGAGCAGAAGATGCTCGACAAGATGGCCGGCGCGAAGAACTTCGACAAGGAGTTCATCCACGACGGCGTGCAGGACCACAAGAAGGACATCAAGGAATTCGAGAAGGCCAGCAAGGAGGCCAAGGATCCGGACGTGAAGGCGTTCGCGGCCAAGACACTGCCGACGCTGCAGAAGCACCTCGAGAAGGCCGAGGCGATCGAGAAGGACCTGAAGGCCAGGAAGGCCTGAGGGTTCCTGCATGGCAAGGGGCGCCGCGGCGCCCCTTGGACTGTCAGGTCATGATCCCCGTGCGGGTGAGCACGTCGCTCACCAGCTCCAGCCGGACCAGCGGGTTGTCCAGCTCCATCAGGCGTTGCTTGAGCGCGATGGGCAGCGGCAGCAGTTCGCACCAGCGGTTGGCCACCCAGCCGCAGTCATCGAGCTTCCAGGGCGGCTGCAGCGGCATGGGGCCGGGCGCGCCGGGCTTCAACTGCAGCGACTGGATCAGGCGCTGCAGTGCCTCGGCCGCGGGCTGCAGGTCCTCGGGCACCGGCACCGGCAGGTCGGCCGCCATGCTTTCGACGTCCGCGACCCAGAGGCCGTGTTTCAGCTGGTCGCTGGACGTGATGCGGAAGCGCTGGGCGCCCACCGCGCGCACCAGCATGAGGCCGGGCTGCGGCTGCTCGAAATCCTCGATGGTCGCCAGCGTCCCGACCTTGGCGAAGGCTTCCTGCACGCCCGGCTGGCGCACCTCGCCGCCTTGCGTGAGGGACACGATCCCGAACGGCGCGCCGGCCTTGCGGCACTTGTTGATCATGTCGAGGTAGCGCACCTCGAAGATGCGCAGCGACAGCAGGCCTTCGGGGAAGAGCACCGCGCTCAGGGGAAACAGGGGGAGGGACTGCAGGGTCAGGGCGGTCGGCACAGCGGTTCCAGTGGCTGCCGCTATCATCCCACGACTCGACCTGATCCATGTTTGCAGACATCGTCTCCTTCCTGCTCGACGTCGCCGCCGGCCTGCTGGGCGGCGCCTGCCTGTTGCGTGCCTACATGCAGCACCAGCGCATCCCCTTCGGCAACCCGGTGGGGCGCTTCATCTTCGCGCTGACGGACTGGATCATCCTGCCGCTGCGCAAGGTGTTGCCCGGCTACAAGCGCTGGGATTTCTCCAGCATCCTCGCGGCCTACCTGTTCGAGCTGATGCAGTTCCTGGTGCTGGCCCTGCTGGGGCGGCTCCCCGTTGCGTGGGTGCCGGTGCTGGCGCTGTTCGGCCTGGTGCGCCTGCTGATCTCGGGCGCGGTCGGCCTGACGATCGTCTATGCGATCCTGTCGTGGGTGAACGCCGACTCCCCGATGACGGACGTGATCGACCGCCTCGCCGCGCCGCTGCTGCGGCCCTTCCGCCGCGTCATCCCCCTGGTGGGCGGCTTCGACCTGTCGCCGCTCGCGCTGCTGGTCGTGCTGCAGGTCCTGGGAATGATCGTCGGCAGGCTGCAGGTCGCGGTGCTGACCTGACCCTCGTCATTCCCGCGGAGGCGGGAATCCAGAGCTTCCAAAGAGAAAGGCGCGCTTGCGCGAGCTTCCTTCAAAGCCCTGGGTCCCCGCCTGCGCGGGGACGACGCCCTCACTCCACCGCGTCGGCGGACTGCCGCGTCAGCATCGCCAGCACGCTCGCCACCGTCTTGCGCAGCTCGCGCCGGTCGCAGATGAAGTCGACGGCGCCCTTTTCCTGCAGGAACTCGGCGCGCTGGAAGCCTTCGGGCAGCTTCACGCGCACGGTGGATTCGATCACGCGCGGGCCGGCAAAGCCGATCAGGGCCTTGGGCTCGGCGATCACGACATCGCCCACGAAGGCGAAGCCCGCGCTCACGCCGCCCATGGTCGGGTCGGTCAGCACGCTGATGTAGGGCAGGCCCTTCTTCGCCAGCCGCGTGAGGGCGGCGTTGGTCTTGGCCATCTGCATCAGCGACAGCAGGCCTTCCTGCATGCGCGCGCCGCCCGTGGCGGTGAAGCACAGGAAGGGCACCTTCTGCTCGATCGCGGTCTCGACGCCGCGCACGAAGCGCTCGCCGACCACGCTGCCCATGGAGCCGCCCATGAAGTCGAATTCGAAAGCCGCGGCCACCAGGTTGATGCTGTGCACCGAGCCGCCCATGACGACCAGCGCGTCGGTCTCGCCGGTGTTCTCCATCGCCTCTTTCAGGCGCTCGGGATACTTGCGGCTGTCCTTGAACTTCAGTGCGTCGACCGGCACGACTTCCTGGCCGATCTCGTAACGGCCTTCGGGGTCGAGGAAGGAGTTCAGCCGGGGGCGGGCGCCGATGCGGTGGTGATGGCCGCAGGTCGGGCAGACGTTCTGGTTCTGCTCCAGGTCGGCCTTGTACAGCACCGTCTCGCAGCTGGGGCACTTGATCCACACGCCTTCCGGCACGCTGCGGCGCTCGTTGGGATCCGTGGGCTGGATCTTCGGCGGCAGCAGTTTTTCCAACCAGCTCATTCAGTTCTCCCTCGTCGGCGTCGGGGACGCCGCAAAAAAATCGGTCATGACCCGCCCCGGAGGGCGGGCCGAATCAAGAGTCTAGCGCGGCGCGGATGCCGCCCAGGAAGGCGGACAGGGCCGCCGAGACGTTTTCACGGGGCTGGTCCTCCACGACCTGGATGACCTTGGTGCCGATCACGACGGCGTCGGCCACCCGCCCGACGGCGCGGGCCGAAGCCTCGTCCCGGATGCCGAAGCCCACGCCCACCGGGATCTTCACGTGCTTGCGGATGCGCGGCAGCGCCTCCTCCACGGAGGCCGTGTCCAGGTGGCCGGCGCCGGTCACGCCCTTGAGCGAGACGTAGTACACGTAGCCGCTGGCGACCCGCGCGACCTGCTGGATGCGCCGGTCGGTGCTGGTGGGCGCCAGCAGGAAGATCAGGTCCAGGCCATGCGCCTTCAGCTGCGCGGCGAAGGTCTCGCATTCCTCGGGCGGATAGTCGACCACCAGGACGCCGTCGACGCCGGCGGCGGCCGCGTCGCGCGCGAAGGCGCCGGCGCCATGGGCCAGCTCGTAGCGCTCGACCGGGTTGGCGTACCCCATGAGGACCACCGGGGTCTTCGCATCGCGCTGGCGGAAGGTCCGCACCATCTCCAGCACCTGCGCCAGGCCGATGCCGAAGGCCAGCGCCTTCTCGCCAGCCTTCTGGATCACGGGGCCGTCGGCCATCGGGTCGGAGAAGGGCACGCCGAGCTCGATCACGTCGCTGCCGGCCGCGACCATCGCGTGCATCAGCTCCGGCGTGACGTCGGGGAAGGGAAAGCCGGCGGTGACGTACGGGATCAGCGCCTTGCGCTTCTCGCGCGCCAGCCGCTCGAAGGTGGGGGCGATGCGGCTCATTGCTTCGGCCCTCCCTTGAGCGTGAGGCCGCGCATGGACGGCCGGTCGTAGAACTCCACGCCCGCCAGGTCCGCCACCGTGCCGATGTCCTTGTCGCCGCGGCCGGAGAGGTTCACGAGGATGTGCTGGTCGGGCCGCATCGTCTTCGCGAGCTTCATCGCATAGGCGACCGCGTGGCTCGATTCCAGCGCGGGGATGATGCCTTCCGTGCGGCAAAGGTAGTGGAACGCGGCCAGCGCCTCCGCATCGGTGATGCCGACGTATTCCGCGCGGCCCGTGTCCTTGAGCCAGGCATGCTCGGGACCGACGCCGGGATAGTCGAGGCCCGCGCTCACGCTGTGCGTCTCGATGATCTGGCCGTTGGGGTCCTGCAGGATGTAGGTGCGGTTGCCGTGCAGCACGCCCGGCGAGCCGCGCTGCAGCGACGCGGAGTGCTTGCCGGAATCCAGGCCCTCGCCCGCGGCTTCGACGCCGATCAGGCGCGTCTGCGCGAACGGGATGTAGGGATGGAAGATGCCCATGGCGTTGCTGCCGCCGCCCACGCAGGCGACCACCGCATCGGGCTGCCGGCCCGCCATCTGCGGCATCTGCTCGATGCACTCCGTGCCGATCACGCTCTGGAAGTCGCGCACCATCATCGGGTAGGGGTGCGGGCCCGCCACCGTGCCGATGATGTAGAAGGTGTTCTCGACGTTGGTGACCCAGTCGCGCATCGCCTCGTTGAGGGCGTCCTTCAGCGTCTTGCTGCCGGACTCCACCGGCACCACGCGGGCGCCCAGCAGGTTCATGCGGTAGACGTTGGGGCTTTGCCGGGCGACGTCGTTGCTGCCCATGTAGACCACGCATTCGAGCCCGTAGCGGGCGCAGATGGTGGCGGTGGCGACGCCGTGCTGGCCGGCGCCGGTCTCGGCGATCACGCGCGGCTTGCCCATGCGCCTGGCGAGCATGGCCTGGCCGATCACGTTGTTGATCTTGTGGGCGCCCGTGTGGTTGAGGTCCTCGCGCTTGAGGTAGATCTGCGCGCCGCCCTGTTCGCGGCTCATGCGTTGCGCGTGGTAGATGGGCGAGGGACGCCCGACGAAGTGCTTCAGCTCGTATGCGAATTCCGCCAGGAACTCGGGGTCGTGCTGGTAGCGCGCGTAGGCCGCGCGCAGTTCCTCGATCGCGTGGGTCAGCGTCTCGCTGACGAAACTGCCGCCGTAGATGCCGAAGTGGCCGGTGGCGTCAGGCTGCTGGTAAGGGGACATGGGATGACCTTGCAAGGCGCTCGTCGGCGGCCCGCACGGCCGCGACGAACTGATGGATCTTGCCGGCGTCCTTGATGCCCTTTCGGAGTGCCCCTCCGGTAGCGCTGGCCTCGACGCCGGAACTCACGTCAACGGCCAGCGTCTTGAAACGCGGCCGCACCTGCGCAATGCCATCGCCCACGTTTGCAGGTGTGAGCCCACCAGACAAAACGGCGTGAAAGCTGGCGCTTGTTGGCAGGCGTGACCACGGGAAGGAGGTGCCGGCGCCGCCGTAGCCCTCGACGTGCGCGTCGAGGAGCAGGGCCTGCGCCGCGCTGTATTCGGTGGCGAATTTTAGCAAGTCGAAGGAGGCGGCCGGATCGACCGGGATGCGGGCAGCCCGGATCCAGGGCCGGCCGGCGGCGGCCTCGTGGCATTGCTCCGGCGTTTCATCGCCGTGGAACTGCAGCAGCGCATTGGGCACGCCTTCCAGGGCCGCGTGCACCGCTGCGGCGGGCTCGTTCACCAGCAGCAGGACGGGCGTGACGAACGGCGGCAGGCGCCTGGCCAGTTCGGCGGCGCGCCGGGCCGCCACGTAGCGCGGGCTCTTCGGGTACAGGACGAGGCCGATCGCGTCGGCGCCGGCTTCCACGGCCGCATCGACGTCCTGTTCGCGGGTCAAGCCGCAGATCTTGATCCGGGTACGGCTCATGGCAGCCAATCATACGCAGGCACTTCGCTCGGCAAGCCCCAGTGGTCTTCGTAGACGGGGCCGAGGAAGTAGAGCCCGTCGGGGGAGAAAGTAGGCGCGGCGGCGTCGCGGCTGCGCGCTTCCAGCACCTCGCGCATCCACCCGGGCGGATGCAGGCCCTGGCCCACGGCCACCAGGCAGCCCATGAGGTTGCGGATCATGTGGTGCAGGAAGGCGTTGGCCTGGAAGTCGAAGCGCCAGTAGGCGTCCCGGCGGGTGATGGTCACCGGCGCCAGGGTCTTCACCGGCGTGGGCGACTGGCAGGAGGAGGCGCGGAAGGACGTGAAGTCGTGCTCGCCCACCAAGTGCGTGGCGGCCTCGCGCATGGCGTCGCCATCGAGGGGGCGGAACACCCAGCCGACGCGGCCCGCTTCCACGCTGGGGCGCACGGGCGATTCCAGCAGCACGTAGGCATAGCGCCGCGCCTTCGCGCTGTTGCGGGCGTGGAAAGCGTCGGACACCGTCCGGGCCCATTGCACCGCGATGTCGGGCGGCAGGAAGGTATTGGTGCCGCGGACCCAGGAGAAGTCCTCGCGCCGCAGCCCGGTGTCGAAATGGACCACCTGCATGAGGCCGTGGACGCCGGCGTCGGTGCGGCCGGCGCAGACCGTGGCGACGGGCACGGTGGCGAACGCCTCCAGCGCCTTCTCGAGGTGGTCCTGCACGGTGCGGCCCGACGGCTGGCTTTGCCAGCCGTCGTAGGCCTGTCCGTTGTAGCTGATGCCGAGGGCGAGTCTCACGGTGGGGTTCGGCGCTGCGCACGCTCACCGCCACCCTACACGGGAGCCGACTCGTAGGGTGGTGGTGAGCAAAGCGAACCCCACCGCGGATCGGCCGGGTACGCGATGCGGAAAAACCTCAGCCGATCTCCGCCAGCAGCCGCTGCGCGCGCGACTTCAGGTCGCCCGACGCCTCGGCCAGCACTTCCTCGGCCAGGCTGCGGGCGCCGTCGGCGTCGCCGATGGCGTTGAACTCCTCGGCCAGGGCCAGCTTCGTCGCGAGCGGTCCATCGGCATCATCGCCGCCGACGGACATGGCGGGCGCCGGGGTGTCCAGGCTCAGCGAAGGGGCGCTGCTGCGCGCGGGAGCCGGAGCGGGTGCCGCCGGCGCGGGCGCCGGAGCGTTGCCGGGCAGATCCAGCGACAGTCCGCCGAGGTCGAACTCCAGCATCTCGTTCTTGGCGGCCGCTGCGGGTGCCGCAGCGGCCTTGGCGGCCGGCGCGGGTGCCGTGGGCGCGTCGAACTCCAGCGTGTTGCCGAGGTCGAGCGAGGGGGCTGCGGCGGGAGGCGCGCTGAAGTTCATCTCCAGCGGCGGGGGATCGAAGGCAGGCGCCGGGGCAGGGGTCTGGGCGACTGGAGCCGGTGCGGGCGCGGCACGCCTGGTGGTTGGCGCAACCACCGGAGCCGCGGGCACGGGTTCAGGCTCGTCGCCCAGCGAAAAATCCAGGTCGAGATCCAGGTCGCCCGGGGGCGCAGGAGGAACCGTGGAAGCGGGAGCCGGGGCCCGGGTGAACCCGCCCGCGCCCGCGGCAGCGGCGGCGGATCCGGGGCCGGAGCCCGGCTGGCCGCCCGGCCGGTACATCGGGTTGGACGCATCCAGCTCGCGGCCCAGGTCGCAGATGTGGTCCCACTCGGGGCCGTTGCCCTGGGTGATGCTGTAGGCCTCGGCGGCCACGGTCTCGAAGGCCTTGGCATCGCGCCGCTTGGCGTAGATCTCCAGCAGCTTGGCGTGGATGGCCACGCGCTGCGGGTTGATGCGCAGGGCTTCCTTCAGGATTTCCTCGGCCTGCAGGTCGCGACCGTACGCGAGGTACACGTCGGCCTCGGCCACCGGGTCCACGTCGCCGGCCGCATCGAGCTGGCTCGGCGAATAGACCATCGAGGAACCCGTGGGGTTGTTGCTCTCGGCGGTGTCGATGCGCTGGCCGCCGCTGGCGCCGAAGAACGAGTCCGGCTGCAGGCGGCTTTCCAAGAAGGAGCTGTCCACGGCAGCGGTCTTGCGCTTCTGCCGCATCTTGTAGAAGCCGAACCCCAGGAGCAGGGCCAGCAGGCCCACGCCGAGGCCCGGGATCAGCGGGTTCTCCATGAAGTCGTCCAGCACGCTGGGCTCGGGCGGCGGAGGCGGCGCGTGCTTGACGGCGGGCTTCGGCGCCGGGGCGATGGGCTTGGGCGCCGCGGGTGCTGCGGCTTCTGCCGGAGCGGCGGCCACGGGCACCGGAGCCGGCGTCGTCACGGCATTCGCCGACACGGCGGGCGCCGGTGCGGGCGTGGGAGCCGGCGTCGGCGCGGGAGTGGGCGCAGGCGTGGGGGCCGGCGTCGGCGCGGGCGTGGGAGCCGGCGTCGGTGCAGGGGTGGGGGCCGGCGTCGGAGCCGGCGCGGCAGCCTTGGGCGCGGGAGCCGGCGTCGGCTTGGCCGCCGGCGGCGTCACGCCGGCAGGCGCGGTCACGCCGGCGCCCGGACGCGAACCGGTACCGCCGGCGGCACCGGGGGTGCTGCCATTGAGGCGGTTCAGGTCCTGGATGTTCTTGTTCAGTTCGGCGACGCGGGCTTCCTGCTCCCTGGCCTGGCGATCGCGCGCGATCTGGTCGGCGGTGGAGGGCTTGCCCTTCACTGCCCCCTTCGACAGCGTGAGGCGGTCGGGGGTGGTGCTCGCCGCCTTCTTGTCTTCCACCTGAGCCTGCACGCGGCCCGTCGCCTGGCGGCTGGCCGCGGGAGCGGTGGTGGCGGGCACGCCTTCGGCGAGGCGGCGGCGGAACTCGTTGAAGTCGCGGCTCTGCACGACCACCGTCTGGTGCGCCTGGTCCGGGGCGACGCTGCTGGCTTCCTCGGCGGTCGGGATCTCCAGCACCGCGCCCGACTTGAGCCGGTTCACGTTGCCGTCGGTGAAGGCCTCTGGGTTGGCGCGCAGCATGGCCAGCAGCATCTGGTCCAGCGACACGCTGGCCGGCTTGTTGGCCGCGGCGATCTTGCCGGCGGTGTCGCCACCCTGGACGGTGACCTTCTTGCCGCCTTCGGCAGGAGCAGGAGCCGGTGCGGGGGCGTTCGCGGTGGCCGGCGCCGGTGCGGGCGCAGGCACCGGCGTGGCTTCGGCGACCGGCTCGGTCGCAGGGGCCGGAGCCTCGGCGGTCGCCGGCGTGGGTTCGATCGGTGCCGGAGCCGGGGTTGCTTCCGCCGCCGGGGCAGGAGCCGGCGCGGGAACGGGAGCCGGGGCGGCGGCGGCAGGAGCCGTCGTCCGCGGTGCGGGAGAGACCTGGGCGGCCAGCGGCGCCTGGCTGCGGCGCAGGGCCGGCGGGTCGAACAGCAGCGTGAAGTCGCGCTGCACGCGGCCCGACGACCAGGTGGCCTGCAGGATCACGTCGACGAAAGGCTCGTTGACCGGGCGATCGCTGGCCAGTTGCAGGAAGTAGCCGCCTCCGGGGCGGCGCTGCAGGCTGATCGTGATGTTGGACAGGGAGGGGCTGAAGTCCAGGCCCTGGTTCCGGAAGGTCGCCGGGTCGGCGATGCTCGCCCGCAGCGAGGAGACTTCCTCGGGCGTGATCTCGGGAACGTCGATCTCGGCGCGCAGGGGCTCGCCCAGCGCGGATTGCACGGTCACGCGACCGAGCGCCAATGCGGATGCGTCGGGGGAGGCGAAGCCGAAGGTGACAGCTGCCGCGAGAGCCAGCGTCGACAGGCGCAGCTTCGGCAGGCTCTTCTGTGGCGGCGTCCCCACGCCTCCTCCTGGAGGCAGCTTTTTTCTCTTCATGCGGCCTATTGCCTTCGAGGCAGAATTCGAAAAAGGACCATAGCAGCAACGTCTTAGACTGACAAGCTGAGACACCGCTTAATGTCCGTGGAACGCTCGCGCACCCCTTCGGGACCCCCGCCTTGTTGTCGTGTCGCAACGCGCTGTAACGGTCCGATACAGGTGGACGCGCCACCGTTCCGAGGAAAAAGGCGCCGGCTTTGCGGCGCCTCGCCAACGCCCGTGGACCTGCTTCCTCAGGCTTCCAGCAGGATGCGCAGCATGCGGCGCAGCGGTTCGGCCGCGCCCCACAGCAGCTGGTCGCCGATCGTGAACGCGCCGACGTATTCGGGGCCCATCGCCAGCTTGCGGATGCGGCCCACGGGGATGTCCAGCGTGCCGGTCACGGCCACGGGGGTGAGGCCCTGCATGGTCGCCTCGCGCGTGTTGGGCACGACCTTCGCCCACGGGTTGTCGGCGGCGATCATGGCCTCGATGTCCGCGAGCGGCACGTCCTTCTTCAGCTTGAAGGTGAGGGCCTGCGAGTGGCAGCGCATGGCGCCCACGCGCACGCAGAAGCCATCCACCGGCACCGCGGCCGTGCCGAAGCCGGCGCCCTGGCCCAGGATCTTGTTGGTTTCCGCGCCGGCCTTCCACTCCTCGCGGGAGACCCCGTTGCCCAGGTCCTTGTCGATCCAGGGGATCAGCGAGCCGCCCAGCGGGACGCCGAAGTTGGCGGTCTCTTCGCCGGTCATGGACTGCTGGCGGGCCAGCACCTTGCGGTCGATCTCCAGGATGGCCGACTTGGGGTCGTCCAGCAGCGCGCGGACTTCGGCGTTGAGCGTGCCGAACTGCGTGAGCAGCTCGCGCATGTGCTGGGCGCCGCCGCCCGACGCGGCCTGGTAGGTCATGCTGGTCATCCACTCGACCAGGCCGGCCTTGTACAGCGCGCCCACGCCCATCAGCATGCAGCTGACGGTGCAGTTGCCGCCGATCCAGTTGCGGCCGCCCTTGCCCAGGGCGTTCTTGATCACGGGCAGGTTGACGGGGTCCAGGATGATGACCGCGTCGTCCTTCATGCGCAGCGTGGAGGCCGCGTCGATCCAGTGGCCGTTCCAGCCGGCGGCGCGCAGCTTGGGGAACACCTCGGTCGTGTAGTCGCCGCCCTGGGCGGTGAGGACGACGTCGCACTTCTTCAGCGCCTCGATGTCGAACGCGTCCTTGAGCGTCTTCTCGTTCTTCGCCTGGGCGGGCGCCTTGCCGCCGGCGTTGGACGTCGAGAAGAACACCGGCTCGATCAGGCCGAAGTCGCCCTCGGCCTGCATGCGGTCCATGAGGACCGAGCCGACCATGCCGCGCCAGCCGACCAGGCCGACCAGCGGTTGTTGTCCGTTCGAGAGAGTCATCGCGTCGCGCCTTTCAGTTGTAGGTCCGTTTTCCCCGGCTCGTCGAGCCGGGGATCAGGCGCGCGACGAACCGGAGCTTGCTAGCTCTTAATGGTCTTCTTCGTGGTGATCGCGGCCACGACGGCGTCGCCCATGGCGCGGGTGCCGACCTTCGTGGTGCCTTCGGAGTAAATGTCCGCCGTGCGCAGGCCCCGGGACAGCACGTCCTTCACCGCGGACTCGATCCGGTCGGCGGCTTGGGGCTGGTTGAGGGAGAAGCGGAGCATCATGGCGGCAGACAGGATTGTAGCCAAAGGATTGGCGACCCCCTTGCCGGCGATGTCGGGGGCGCTGCCGTGGGACGGCTCGTACAGGCCCTGGTTGCTGGCGTTCAGGCTGGCGGAGGGCAGCATGCCGATGGAACCGGTCAGCATCGCCGCCTCGTCGGACAGGATGTCGCCGAACATGTTGCCGGTCACGACCACGTCGAAGGACTTGGGCGACTTCACCAGTTGCATGGCGGCGTTGTCCACGTACATGTGGTCCAGCTTCACGTCCGGGTACTGCTGGCCCACTTCGGTGACCACGTCCTTCCAGAACTGGAAGGTCTCCAGCACGTTGGCCTTGTCCACGCTGGTCACCTTCTTGCCGCGCTTGCGGGCGGCCTGGAAGGCGACGTGGGCGATGCGCTCGATCTCCGGGCGCGTGTAGCGCATGGTGTCGAAGGCTTCCTCGGCGCCGGGGAAATTGCCGTCGGGGGACGTGCGGCGGCCCCGGGGCTGGCCGAAATAGATGTCGCCGGTCAGCTCGCGGATGATCAGGATGTCCAGGCCAGCGACCAGCTCCGGCTTCAGGCTGGAGGCGTGGGTCAGCTGCTCGTAGCAGATGGCCGGGCGGAAGTTGGCGAACAGGCCCAGGTTCTTGCGCAGGCCCAGGATCGCCTGTTCGGGCCGGAACTGGCGCTCCAGCTGGTCGTACTTCCAGTCGCCCACGGCGCCGAACAGCACGGCGTCGGCGGCCTTGGCGAGCTTCAGCGTGGCCTCGGGCAGGGGGTGGCCGTGCTTGTCGTAGGCCATGCCGCCGACGTCGGCGAATTCCAGTTCGAACTTCAGGTCCAGGACCTTCAGGACCTTGACGGCCTCGTCGACGATTTCGGTGCCGATGCCGTCACCCGGCAGGACTGCGATCTTCATGGTGCTTCTTCTTATCCGCGGAGGGTGTGGGTGAGCCAGGGCTTGGTGGCCAGGCGCTGCGCTTCGTAGGCCTTGATCTTGTCGGACTGGCGCAGGGTCAGGCCGATGTCGTCGAAGCCGTTCATGAGGCAGTAGCGGCGGAAGGGCTGGACGTCGAAGGGGATCTCCTCGCCCTGCGGCTTGACGACCACCTGGCGGTCCAGGTCGATGGTCAGTTCGTACCCCGGGAAAGCGTAGACCTCGTCGAACAGCTTGGCCACCGTGGCTTCGGGCAGCACGATCGGCAGCACGCCGTTCTTGAAGGTGTTGTTGAAGAAGATGTCGGCGAAGCTCGGGGCGATCAGCGCGCGGAAGCCGTACTGCTGCAGCGCCCAGGGCGCGTGCTCGCGCGAGGAGCCGCAGCCGAAGTTCCGGCGCGCGATCAGCACCGATGCGCCCTTGTACCGTGGCTGGTTCAGCACGAAGTCGGGATTCGGCTTGCGCGAAGCGGGGTCCTGGCCCGGCTCGCCGTGGTCCAGGTAGCGCCACTCGTCGAACAGGTTCGGGCCGAAGCCGGTCTTGCGGATCGACTTGAGGAACTGCTTGGGGATGATCGCGTCGGTGTCGACGTTCTCGCGATCCATGGGGGCGACGAGGCCCTTGTGCACGATGAACTTATCCATGTCTTGGTCCTCAGGCGAATTTCCGCACGTCGACGAAATGGCCATGCACCGCCGCAGCGGCGGCCATCGCGGGGCTCACGAGGTGCGTGCGGCCGCCGGCGCCCTGGCGGCCTTCGAAGTTGCGGTTGCTGGTGGAGGCGCAGCGCTCGCCCGGCTCCAGCCGGTCGGCGTTCATCGCCAGGCACATGGAGCAGCCCGGCTCGCGCCACTCGAAGCCCGCGGCCTTGAAGATCTGGTCCAGGCCTTCGCGTTCCGCCTGCTCCTTCACCACGCCGGAGCCCGGCACGACCAGCGCCGCCTTGATGTTGGGGGCGACCTTGCGGCCCAGGCGCTTCACCACCGCGGCGGCTTCGCGCATGTCCTCGATGCGGCTGTTGGTGCAGGAGCCGATGAACACCTTGTCGACGAAGATGTCGTTCATCGGCTTGCCCGGCTCCAGGCCCATGTAGGTGAGCGCGCGTTCCATCGCGTTGCGCTTGTTGCCGTCCTTCTCGCGGTCGGGATCGGGCACGCGGCCGTCGATGGTGGTCACCATCTCGGGCGAGGTGCCCCAGGTGACCTGCGGCAGGATCTGTGCCGCGTCCAGCGTCACCACGGTGTCGAACATCGCGTCGGCGTCCGAGAACAGCGTGCGCCAGTAGGCGACGGCCTGCTCCCATTCCACGCCGGTGGGGGCGAGCGGGCGGCCCTTGACGTATTCGAAGGTCTTCTCGTCGGGGGCGACCATGCCGGCGCGGGCGCCGGCTTCGATCGCCATGTTGCAGACCGTCATGCGGCCTTCCATGGACAGGCCGCGGATGGCGGAGCCGGCGAACTCGATGGTGTAGCCCGTGCCGCCCGCCGTGCCGATCTTGCCGATGATGGCCAGCACGATGTCCTTGGCGGTGACGCCGAGGCCCAGCTTGCCCTCGACCTTGACCAGCATGTTCTTCGCCTTCTTCGCCAGCAGCGTCTGCGTGGCCAGCACGTGCTCGACTTCCGAGGTCCCGATGCCGTGGGCCAATGCGCCGAACGCGCCGTGCGTGGAAGTGTGCGAGTCGCCGCAGACGACGGTCATGCCGGGCAGCGTGGCACCGGACTCGGGGCCGATCACGTGCACGATGCCCTGGCGCTTGGACAGGAAGGGGAAGTAGGCCGCCGCGCCGAACTCGCCGATGTTCTTGTCCAGCGTCGTGACCTGCTCCTTGGAGATCGGGTCATCGATGCCGTCGTAGCCGCGCTCCCAGCCGGTGGTGGGGGTGTTGTGGTCGGCGGTGGCGACCACGGAGCTGATGCGCCAGACCTTGCGGCCGGCCTCGCGCAGGCCCTCGAACGCCTGCGGGCTCGTCACTTCGTGCACCAGGTGGCGGTCGATGTAGAGGATGGCGGTGCCGTCTTCCTCGGTGTGGACGACGTGCTCGTCCCAGATCTTGTCGTACAGCGTGCGTCCCATGGGGGCTTCCTTTGGCGTGAAATTCTATGCGGCGAGGGCCTGCGGCCCGTCCGCGCGGGCCTGCAGGTGGTCGACGAGCAGCCGCGCCGTGAGCGGCAGCGTCGAGAAGTCGCGGGCGACCATGCGGATGTCGCGCGTGGCCCAGGCATCGGTGAGGCGCACGCATTCCAGGTCGCCCACGCCGTGCATCAGGGTGAAGGCGCGGCGCGGCATCACGCCGACGCCCAGCCCGTTGTGGATCATGCGGCACATGGCGTCGAGGCCGGTGACGTGGATGCGCAGGCGGATCGTGCGGCCCGCGGCCGCGGCGGCCTCGCGCATCGCGAGGTAGATCGAGCTGTTGGAGTGCAGGCCCACGTGGTCGAAGTCCAGCGTGTCCTCGAAGGCCACGGATTCCTGCTGCGCCAGCGCGTGGCCGCGCGGCACGATCAGCACCAGTTCGTCCTGGCGGTAGGGCAGGGTCTGCAGATCGTGGCCGTTGCCGCCGGCGGCAACGTTGCAGATGCCGAGGTCCGCCGTGCCTTCCTGCACCGCGCGCATGACCTCGTTGGAGAGGTGCTCCTCGAGGTCGATCTTCACCTGCGGATGCACTTCGCTGAAGGTGCCCAGGTCCTCCGGCAGGAACTGCACGATCGCCGAGATGTTGGCGTGGATGCGCACGTGGCCGCGCACGCCATCGGCGTATTCGGAGAGTTCGGCCTGCATCTTCTCGAGGCTGAACAGCACCGAGCGGGCGTGGTGCAGGAGGCTTTCGCCGGCCGGGGTGAGCTTCACGCCGCGCGTGTGGCGATAGAGCAGGGGGGTCTCCAGCGTCGCCTCCAGGTCCGACAGGCGCTTGCTCACGGCGGAGGCGGCGATGAACTCGCGCTCGGCCGCGCGGCCGATGGAGCCCAGCTCGCAGACCGCAACGAACAGCTGCAGCGAGGTGAGGTCGATCCGGCGGGCGAAGGAGCGTTCGGTGGGGCGCATGGTGTCGTCATCGCATCCGGCGATGACGATGACGCATTTTCCCTGATCAAGCCGGCTTCAGTCATCGTCATCCACGATGACCTGCCTGCCCGCGGGCGCAATCGTCAGCTTGTTCTGAATTCAAATAAGAATGATTCGCATTAGAATAATGTGACGGACGAGCATCGCCGCCGTCCGCCCGCCAAGAACAACACAGGCCTCATGACCAAGAAACTGCCTCGCGGCGCCTTCGCCGCCGCCCTCTCGCTGCCCCTGTCCATCAGCTGGGCGCAACAGGTGGCCGACACGGCCGGCACCCTCGGAACCGTCACCGTCAACGCCAGTGCCGACGCCTCGGCGCAGGGCCTCTCGCCCGCTTTCCCCGGCGGGCAGGTCGCGCGCGGCGGGCGGGCCGGCATCCTGGGCACGAAGGACAGCATGGAGACGCCGTTCTCCATCACCAGCTACACCAACGAGTTCATCCAGGACCGCCAGGCGCGCAGCGTCGGCGACCTGCTGCGCAACGATCCCTTCGTCAACGTGGCGCGCGGCTTCGGCAACTTCCAGGAGTCGTATTTCATCCGCGGCTTCGTCCTGAGCTCGGACGACGTCGCCTACAACGGCCTCTACAGCCTGCTGCCGCGCCAGTACATCGCCACCGAGCTGTTCGAGCGCGTCGAGGTGCTGCGCGGCGCCTCCGCCTTCCTGACGGGTGCCACGCCCAGCGGCAACGGCCTCGGCGGCACGGTGAACCTGCTGCCGAAGCGCGCACCCAACGAACCGTTGTCGCGCGTGACCGTGGGCACCGGCAGCGGCGGCTACGGCAACGTCGCTGCCGACATCGCGCGGCGCTTCGGCCCGGACGGCAGCACCGGTATCCGCGTCAACGTCGCCACCCGCGACGGCGGCACCGGCATCGACGACGAAAAGCTCAAGACCAGCGTCGCCTCGGTAGGCATGGACTGGCGCAGCCGCGACGTGCGCCTGTCCGGCGACATCGGCTGGCAGGACAACCAGCTGAAGCAGACGCGTCCCAGCGTCACGCCCTTCGGCGCCACGTCCATTCCCACGCCCGACGCGCACGTCAACTTCGCGCAGCCCTGGACCTATTCCAGCGAGCGCGACGTGTTCGGCACCCTGCGCGGCGAATGGGACCTGAATTCCTCCGTCACCGCCTGGGCCGCCTACGGCGCGCGCCGCGGCGACGAATCGAACCGCCTGGCCGGCTTCAATCTCACCGACGGCGGCACCGGCGACGGCTTCACCTACCGCTACGACAACCAGCGCGAAGACCAGGTCGACACCGGCGAAGTGGGCCTGCGCGGCAAGCTGCGCACCGGCGAAGTCGGCCACGAATGGGTGGTAGCCGCCGCGAGCTTCCGCTCGACCGAGAAGAACGCCTACAAGATGGACTTCTTCAACACGCAGGCGACCAACCTGTTCAACCCGGTATTCTCGCCGCTGCCGGCGTTCAGCGGCGCCGAGTTCCACGGCGGCAACCTCGACGCCCCCGGCCGCACCAACCGCATCGCCCTCACCAGCTACGCCATCGGCGACACGCTGTCCTTCGCAGGCGACCGCGTGCTGCTGACCCTGGGTGCGCGGCACCAGCAGATCCACACCACCGCGTACGACTTCGACACCGGAGCCGTGACCACCGACTACGACCAGGGCCACACCAGTCCGGCGGTCAGCATCGTCTGGAAGCTCGACCCCCACATCTCGCTGTACGCCAACTACATCGAAGGCCTGAGCAAGGGCGACGTCGCGCCCACCGGCACGCTCAACGCCGGCACGCCACTCGCGCCGTACGTCGCGAAGCAGAAGGAAGTCGGCCTCAAATACGATGGCGGCCGCCTCGGCGCCGGCGTCGCGCTGTTCTCGACCGAGCGTCCGCGCGCCACCGGTGCCGGCATCGGCGAGACGTTCACCGCCGGCGGCAAGGACCGCCACCAGGGCGTGGAGCTGAGCGCGTTCGGCGAACCGGTGCGGGGTGTCCGGGTCCTGGGCGGCATCACCTGGCTGGCTGCGAAGCAGGTCGAGACCGGCGATGCCGCGACCGACGGCAAGCGCGTGATCGGCGTTCCGAAGACGCAGGGCTCCATCGGGGTCGAGTGGGACGTCCCCGGCGTCCGCGGCCTGGCCGTGGACGGCCGCGTCGTCGGCGGCGGGTCGCGCTACGCCGATGCCGGCAACACGCTGAAGGTCGCGGGTTATGGCCGCATCGACGCCGGCGTGCGCTACCTGATGGACGTGCAGGGCAAGCTGGTCACGCTGCGGGCCCGCGTCGACAACCTCGCGGACCGCAACTACTGGGCGTCCACGGGCGGCTATCCCGGCCAGGGCTACATGGTGGTCGGCGCGCCGCGCACCTTCAACGTCAGCGCCAGCGTCGACTTCTGACCGCCATGCCCAGCGCGCGCGCCCTCCGGACCTGGTCGTGGCTGCACAAGTGGAGCAGCCTCGTCTGCACCGTCTTCATGCTGCTGCTGTGCCTGACCGGCCTGCCGCTGATCTTCCACCACGAGATCGGCGAACTGGCCGGGACGGACGTGTCCGCGCCAGCCATGCCCCAGGGCACGCCGCACGTGAGCCTGGACCGCGTGCTGGAAGCCGCGCGCGCGAAGTACCCGGACCGCATCGTGCAGTTCGTCTCGCTGGACGAAGAGGACCCGAACATCTGGTTCGTGACGCTCACGCCGACGCCCGATCCCACCGACGATTTCCGCTCGGTGGCCGTCGATGCGCGCACTGGCCAGGTGCTGGCGCAGCCGCGCTTCGACGAAGGCTTCATGTGGGTCATGTTCAAGCTGCACGTGGACCTGTTCGCGGGCCTCGCCGGCAAGCTGTTCCTGGGCCTGATGGGGCTGTTGCTGCTCGTCGCCATCGTCACGGGCGTGGTGCTGTACGCGCCGTTCATGCGCAAGCTCGCTTTCGGCGAAGTGCGCACCGGCCGGTCGCGGCGCATCCGCTGGCTGGACCTGCACAACCTGCTGGGCATCGTCACGCTGACGTGGGCGTTCGTGGTCGGCGCGACCGGCATGATCAACACCTGGGCGGATTTGCTGATCAAGTACTGGCAGAACGACCAGCTCACGCACATCCTCGCGCCATACCAGGGCCAGTCCATCGTGCCGGCGGCGGAGCGCGCGTCCGTGCAGCAGTCCTTCGCCGCGGCGCTCGCGCACGTGCCGGGCAGCCGGCTGTCCTTCGCGGCGTTTCCCGGCACCGCGTTCTCGAGTCCGCACCACACCACCTTCTACCTGAAGGGCGATTCGCCGCTCACCTCGCGGCTGCCGCGGCCGGTGCTGGTCGACGCGCGCACCGCGCAGGTCACCGCGGCGCCGGAACTGCCCTGGTACCTCACGGCGCTGCTGGTCTCGCAGCCGCTGCATTTCGGCGACTACGGCGGCCTGCCGATGAAGATCCTGTGGGCGCTGCTGGACATCGCCACCATCGTGGTCCTGGGCAGCGGCCTGTACCTCTGGCTCAAGCGCCGCGCGCCGCAGCCGCTGCCGCCCGAGGCCGGCGTCGCCGTCGCGGAGGGCGCGCGATGAGCCCGTCCTGGCGCCTCTGGGGCTGGCCGATCGTGCTGGCCCTGCTCACGGCCAGCGGACTCGTGAGCGCGCTCGTGTCCGACCACTGGGGCGACGTCTGGTCCTGGATCGGCCTGGGCGTGCCCGTCGCCGTCATGGCCTGGTACGCGAGCGGCCGCGCCGCCCGCAAGGAGCCGCGACCCCCGCGCTGATTCCGCCTTTCACGCCAGCCTCGCCGGTGTCCCGGCGCAGCCAGCCAATCCGATTTGACTGTCCTGCGAGGAGAACCCATGCGAAAAAGAAAAACGATCGCCCGTTCCGGGCTGGCCCTCATGTCCCTGGCAAGCCTGCTGCCCGCCGCACCCGTGGCGGCGCAGACGCTGCCCGAAGTCCGCGTCGAGGCGGCGAGCGAGCGCGAAACCGCCACGTCGCCCGTCAACGGCTACAAGGCGCGCAACGCCGCCACGGCCACCAAGACCGACACGCCCCTCATCGAGACGCCGCAGGCGGTGACGGTCATCACCCGCGACCAGATGGTGGACCAGGGCGCGACCACCGTGCAGGATGCGCTCAACTACGCTGCCGGCGTGCGCTCCAATGCCTATGGCCTGGATTCGCGCTCCGACGGCGTGCGCATCCGCGGCAACTTCCCGGACGAATACCAGGACGGCCTGCGCCGGATGTTCGACTGGTACACCAGCAACACGCGGGTCGATCCCTTCACGCTGGAGCGCATCGAGGTGCTGCGCGGCCCGTCGTCCATGCTGTTCGGGCAGAGCACCACCGGCGGCGTGATCAACTCCGTGAGCAAGCGCCCGCAGGCCGAGCCCCAGGGCGAGGTCGGCGTGCAGATCGGCAGCTGGGGCCGCAAGCAGGCGCAGGCGGACCTGACCGGCCCGCTCAGCGCCGACGGGCAATGGCTGTACCGCCTGGTGGCCCTGGGACGCAACGCGGACACGCAGGTCGACCACGTGCCGGACGACCGCGCACTGCTCGCGCCGACGCTCACCTGGCGTCCCAGCGGCGTCACCAGCCTGACGCTGCAGGGCCTGTGGCAGAAGGACAGGAGCGGTTCGACCAACCAGTTCTTCCCCTGGGAGGGCGTGCTGCTGCCCAACCCGAACGGCAAGATCCCGGACAGCCGCTTCATCGGCGAGCCGGGCTTCGACCGCTACGACTCCGAACGCAAATCCTTCGGCTGGCAGTTCGAGCACCGCTTCAGCGACCAGCTCGCGTTCCGCCAGAACCTGCGCTACTCGGTCAACGACGTCGACTACTTCAGCCTGTACGGCGACTCGTTCACGCTGCCCGGCGGCTGGTTCGAGGACCCGGTCGACAAGCGCGTCATCGGGCGCTTCGTGCAGGCGGAGCACAGCCGCGCGAAGATGCTCGCGACCGACCAGCACGTGCAGGCCGACTTCCTGACCGGCGCGCTGAAGCACAAGCTGCTGGCCGGCGTGGACTACGCGGACTACAGGAAGTCCATCCTTGCCTTCTACAATTTTCCCGCGGCGTATGGCGGCACCGCGCCGACGATCGACGTCTACAACCCCGTCTACACCGGCTACACGCCGGGTCCCATGACGGAGCAACCCGCTTCGAAGGTGCGGCAGACCGGCGTGTACCTGCAGGACCAGGTGCGTTGGAACGACTGGATCGTGGTGGCCGGGCTGCGCCGCGACAACGCCAGGATGTCGCTGGGCACCGACCAGGAGGACGTCGGCGCCACCACCAAGCGCCTCGGCGTGCTGTACGCGCTGCCCGGTGGCTGGTCGCCCTACCTGAGCTACAGCGAGTCGTTCACGCCGCTGTCGCCCGGCACGACGCTCTTCGGAAGCCAGATCCTGCAGCCGCAACGCGGGCAACAGGTCGAGGCCGGCGTGAAGTACGAGCCGGCGGGCAGTCCCGTCGCCTTCAATGTCGCTGCCTACAAGCTGCGCGAGAAGAACCTGGCCATCGACACGGGCCTGGGGCTGGAGCAGGTGGGCAGCACCCGCACCGACGGCGTCGAGATGGAGTTCAAGGGCCGCGTGAACCGCGCGCTCGACGTCGTCGCGAACTACACGTACACGGACGTGGACGAGCAGATCGAGGCCTTGCCCGCGCACCAGGTCTCGGCGTGGGGACGCTACCGCTTTGCGCTCGCAGGCATCAACGGCTTCTCGGCCGGCGCCGGCGTGCGCTACACGAGCTCGTTCGCGGACGGCGGCGCCCCGACCGTGCCCTCGGTGGCGCTGCTGGACCTGATGCTCGCGTACGAGGCGACGCACTGGCGCTATGCGGTGAACGTGGGCAACGCGACCGACAAGCAGTACGTCAGCACCTGCCTGCGGCGGGGCGACTGCTGGTTCGGCGCGCGCCGCAACGTCGTCGCGAGCGCCACCTACACGTTCTGACGCCTCAGCCCGCGGGGCAGAAGGCGCGCAGGCGGTGGCCGTCCGGGTCCAGGGCGACGGCGGTGTAGCCGAAGTCCATGCGCATGGGCGCCTGGGCGACCTTCACGCCCAGCTGCTTCCAGCGCGCGTGGAAGGCGTCGACCTCGGCGTCGCTGGGCAGCGAGACGCAGAACTCGCTGGCGCCGGGGCTGCCTTGCGGCGTGGGTTCGACGCCGTCTTTCTTCCAGAGGCCCAGCATCAGGCCGTCTGCCATGGGGAAGAGGGCGAAGGTCGGCGAGTTCTCGACCGGCCGCCGCTGGAGCAGGCGCTCGTAGAAGGCGGCGCTCGCGGGCGTGTCTGCGACGTACAGGAGGACGTAGTGCTTGCGTTCCATGGGATCTCCTTTCGTGTGGAAAGGAGGCCCATGCTAGGCAGCGCAGTGACAGGAACTGGCAGCAGCCTTCAGTCCGGCGGCGGCGCCGGGATCTTCTCGCTGACGCGCCATTCCTTCAGCAACTGCTGGCGCTGGCGCGGGTAGCGCTCGTGAAGCACCTCCATCGCGACGATGCGGTCCACCCGGAAGTGGCGGTAGCCGACCCGGCGTTCGCACCAGGCCGCGACCACGCGGGTCTGCTCGAAGAAGCCCAGCGCGAAGGGCCAGACGACGCGCTCCGAGGGATCGCCCTGGGCATCGCGGTAGGCAAGCCGCAGCTTGCGCTCGCCGCGGATCGCGCGGCGGAGGGTGGCGAGCAGCGCCTCTGGTGCCGGCGCGCGTGCCGAAGGCACGAGCAATGCGTTGCTCTCCAGTTCGTGGCGCAGTTGCGACGGAAGCACCGCGTGGATCTTGGCGAGCGCGTTGCGCGCGGCCTCGGCGAGCTCCGGGTCCGTGTGCTGCGCGACCCAGCGGGACCCCAGCACCAGCGCCTCGATCTCTTCTTCCGTGAGCATCAGCGGCGGCAGCGTGAAGCCGGGACGCAGCACGTAGCCCAGTCCCGCCTCGCCCTCGATGGCCGCGCCCTGCGCCTGCAGCGATGCGATGTCGCGGTACAGCGTGCGCAGGCTCACCCCGAGCTCCTGCGCGAGCGCTGCGCCGCTCGCGGGCGCGCGTCGGCGCCGCAGCAGCTGCATCAACTCCAGGAGACGCTCGGCGCGCGACATGGGGACTTGTCTTCGGTGGGGTTCGCTTCGCTCACCGCCACCCTACAAGTCAGTGATCGCCGTCTTCGTAGGGTGGCGGTGAGCGAAGCGAACCCCACCAAAGGCGTCTCAGTCGCGCAGCGACAGCCAGCGATTCGTCCGCAGCGCCAGCAGCGTGCACACCGCCCCGGACAGCAGGTACAGGCTGACCGCCACCAAGCCGAAGCGTGCCGACAGGAACAGCGCCACCAGCGGGGCGAAGGCCGCGCCGATCAGCCAGGCCAGGTCGGTGGTGAGCGCCGAGCCGGTGTAGCGGAAGGCGGGCAGGAAGTTGGAGGCCACCGCGCCGGCCGACTGGCCGTACGACAGGCCCAGGAGCACGAAGCCGACCAGGATGAACAGGTCCTGCATCGCGTCGTTGCCGCCCAACAGCCAGGGCGCGGCCAGGCTGAAGACGCCGATGGCGATGGCGAGCGCGCCGAGCATGCTGCGGCGGCCGACGCGGTCGGCGATCAAGCCGGACACCGGCATGGCGACGGCGGCCAGCACGGCGCCCATCATTTCCACGCGCAGGAACCCGCCGATCTCCTGCTCCGAATAAAGGTTGACCCAGGACAGCGGGAAGACCGAGACCAGGTGGAACAAGGCATAGGAGGCCAGGCTCGCGAAGGCGCCGATCACCACGTTGTGGCCTTGCCTGGCAAACAGTTCACGCACGGAGCAGGGCTCCAGCTCGTGGTTTTCCAGCTGGCGCTCGTATTCGTGCGTCACGACCAGGCGCAGCCGTGCGAACAGCGCCACCACGTTGATCGCGAAGGCGGCGAAGAAGGGGAAGCGCCAGCCCCAGTCCAGGAAGTCCGGGCTCGCCAGGTTGCCCCACAGGTAGGCGAACAGGCCGGACGCCACGAGGAAGCCGAGCGGCGCGCCCAGCTGGCCCAGCATGGCGTACCAGCCGCGGCGGTTCTCCGGCGCGTTCAGCGCCAGCAGCGAGGGCAGGCCGTCCCAGGAGGCGCCGAGCGCCAGGCCCTGGCCGACCCGGCACAGGACCAGTGCCGCGATCGCCACCATCCCGTGCGACGCGTAGCCAGGCAGCAGCGCCATGACGACCGTAGAGGTTCCGAGCAGGACCAGGGCGGTCGTGAGCTTGGCGCCGCGGCCCACGTGCCGCTGCAGGCTCATGCCCAGGAGCGTGCCGATCGGCCGCACCACGAACGCCAGTGCCAGTAGTGCAAAAGCGTACAGGGTGCCTTCCAGGCGGCCGGCGAACGGGAAGAACACCGCCGGGAACACCAGCACCGAGGCGATGCCGTAGACGAAGAAGTCGAAATATTCCGAGGCCCGGCCGATCACGACGCCGACGGCGATGTCGCCGGGGGCCACTTGTGCGGCTTCGGGGGAGTTCTCGGGATTCGCGCCGTGGGCGCCGGTCTGGGGGGAGGGCAGGGGAAACGCGCTGGCAGCAATGGTCATCGAACGGACTACTGGGGAAGGAAGCGGAAAACGGGGCGCCGCAAGGGCCGGGGACGGATGGGGTGGGACAAAATGTCCAATGTTTGACTTGTGTCAATGAGGATACATTCGCGCCCAAAACGCAATCAGCGTTTTCCCCAGCGCCCTGTCCTCCTGATGCCACTGAACACCCTCCGCCACCCGCTCGCCCGCCTGGGCGCCGTCGCGGCCCTGGCCACGACCCTTTCCGGCTGCAACGCCATCGTGATGAAGCCGCACGGCGACATCGCCATGCAACAGGCCAACCTGATCGTCACGTCCACCCTGCTGATGCTGCTGATCATCGTGCCGGTGATCGCGCTCACGCTGTTCTTCGCGTTCCGCTACCGCGCGTCCAACACGAAGGCGACGTACACGCCGGACTGGGACCATTCGACCAAGCTGGAACTGGTCATCTGGGGGGCGCCGCTCCTGATCATCATCGCGCTGGGCGCGATCACCTGGATCTCCACGCACAAGCTGGATCCCTACCGGCCCCTGGACCGCATCGACGCCCAGCGCGCCGTCGCCCCCGGCACCAAGCCGCTGGTGGTGAACGTCGTGGCCCTGGACTGGAAGTGGCTGTTCCTGTACCCGGAGCAGGGCATCGCCACCGTGAACGAACTGGCCGTCCCGGTGGACCGCCCGATCGAGTTCCGCATCACGGCCTCCACGGTGATGAACTCCTTCTACGTCCCCGAGATGGCGGGCATGGTCTACGCGATGCCGGGCATGCAGACCAAGCTGAACGCCGTGATGAACGCCACCGGCAGCTACGACGGCATCTCCGCCAACTACAGCGGCGCCGGCTTCTCCGACATGCGCTTCAAGGTCCTGAGCCTGAAGGACGGTGACTTCGACCAGTGGGTGAAGACGAACCGCGCAGGCGGCCAGGCGCTGTCCCGCGCCGGCTACCTGGAGCTGGAGAAGCCCTCCCACAAGGAACCCGTGCGCCGCTACGCCAAGGTGGAAGAGGGGCTGTACGACGCCGTCCTGAACCGCTGCGTCGACGGCCAGAAGATGTGCTCCCACGAGATGATGGCCATCGACGCCGCCGGCGGCCTGGGCAAGGGCAACGTCAAGGGCGTCCGGCGCGAGTCCACCGCCCGCGGCGAGCGCACCGTCGTCGCCGCCCTCTGCACCCCCGACAACCCCCTGGGCCTGCCGCGCCCCGCCGCCGCGCAGTGACGATGAACATGAACCTGAGCGAATCGATCTTCGGCCGCCTGAACTGGGAGGCCATCCCCTACCACGAGCCGATCCTCGTGGCCACCTTCGCCGGCGTCGTCCTCGGCGGCCTGGCCGTGCTGGCCCTGCTCACGAAGATGCGCCTGTGGGGCCCCCTGTGGCGCGACTGGATCTGCAGCATCGACCACAAGAAGATCGGCATCATGTACATGGTGCTGGGCATCGTGATGCTGCTGCGCGGCTTCGCCGACGCGATCATGATGCGGATGCACCAGGCCGTCGCCTTCGGCGCCAACGAGGGCTTCCTGCCGCCGCACCACTACGACCAGGTCTTCACCGCCCACGGCGTGATCATGATCTTCTTCGTGGCGATGCCGCTGGTGACGGGCCTGATGAACTACCTCGTGCCGCTGCAGATCGGCGCGCGCGACGTGGCCTTCCCCTTCCTGAACAACTTCAGCTTCTGGATGACCACCGGCGGCGCCGTGCTGGTCATGATGTCGCTGTTCATCGGCGAATTCGCCAAGACCGGCTGGCTGGCCTATCCGCCGCTGTCGGGGCTGCTCGCGAGTCCGGACGTGGGGGTGGACTACTACATCTGGGCATTGCAGGTCGCCGGCGTCGGGACGACGCTCTCGGGCATCAACCTGATCGCGACGATCCTGAAGATGCGCGCGCCCGGCATGAAGCTGATGAACATGCCGGTGTTCACGTGGACCGCCCTGGTCACCAACGTGCTGATCGTGGCGACCTTCCCGATCCTGGGCGCGACCCTGGCGCTGCTCACCGGCGACCGCTACCTCGGCACCAACTTCTTCACGAACGACCTGGGCGGCAACCCCATGCTGTACGTGAACCTGATCTGGATCTGGGGCCACCCCGAGGTCTACATCCTGGTGCTGCCGGTGTTCGGCGTCTTCTCCGAGGTGGTGTCCACCTTCAGCGGCAAGCGCCTGTTCGGCTACGCCTCCATGGTGTACGCCACCTGCGTGATCGGCGTGCTGTCGTACCTGGTGTGGCTGCACCACTTCTTCACCATGGGCTCGGGCGCGAGCGTGAACTCGTTCTTCGGGATCACGACCATGATCATCTCGATCCCGACGGGCGCGAAGATCTTCAACTGGCTGTTCACCATGTACCGCGGGCGCATCCGCTTCGAGGTGCCGATGCTGTGGACGGTGGGCTTCATGGTCACCTTCGTGATCGGCGGCATGACCGGCGTGATGCTGGCGGTGCCGGCGGCCGACTTCGTGCTGCACAACAGCCTGTTCCTGATCGCGCACTTCCACAACGTGATCATCGGCGGCGTCGTGTTCGGCATCTTCGCCGGCATCAACTATTGGTTCCCCAAGGCCTTCGGCTACAAGCTGGACGACTTCTGGGGCCGCGTCTCCTTCTGGTTCTGGCTGGTCGGCTTCTGGGTCGCGTTCACGCCGCTGTATGTCCTGGGCCTGATGGGCGTGACGCGCCGCATGAGCCATTTCGACGACCCGTCGCTGCAGATCTGGTTCCAGATCGCCGCCGTCGGCGCCGGCCTGGTCGCGATCGGCATCGCCGCCTTCCTGGTCCAGCTCGTGGTGAGCTACCTGCGGCGCGAGCAGCTGCGCGACCTCACCGGTGATCCCTGGAACGCCCGCACGCTGGAATGGTCCACGGCCTCGCCACCGCCCGACTACAACTTCGCGTTCACGCCCGTGGTGCACGACACCGACGCCTGGCACGACATGAAGCAGCGCGGCGCGCGGCGCCCGACCGGCGGGTTCAAGCCGATCCACATGCCGAAGAACACGGCAGCCGGCTTCGTGATCGCCATGCTGGCCACGGCCATGGGCTTCGCGCTGGTCTGGCACATGTGGCTGCCGGCCGCCCTGGCCTTCGCCGCGATGGTCATCGCCGCCATCGTCCACACCTTCAACTACGACCGCGACTTCCACATTCCGGCCGACGAAGTGACCCGCAGCGAGGATGCGCGCACCCGCGCCCTGGCCGCCGCCTGAGAAACGACGAACAAGAGATGTCTTCTTCTTCCTCCACGCTGACCGCGACCGGGGCCGCCCCGGTCTTCTACGACAACGGCGACCACCATCCCGAAGGCAGCACGCTGCTCGGGTTCTGGATGTACCTGATGAGCGACTGCCTCATCTTCGCCGTCCTGTTCGCCACCTTCGCCGTCCTGGGCCGCAGCTATGCGGCCGGTCCGTCCGGTGCGGACCTGTTCGACCTGCCCTTGGTGGCCGTCAACACCGGCTTGCTGCTGTTCTCGTCGATCACCTACGGCTTCGCCATGATCGCCATGCAGCACGGCAAGGTGAAGCACCTGCTCGCCTGGCTGGCGGTGACGGGCCTGTTCGGCCTGGGCTTCCTGTCCATCGAGCTGTTCGAGTTCTCGCACCTGATCCACGAGGGGGCCGGCCCGCAGCGCAGCGCCTTCCTCTCCAGCTTCTTCACGCTGGTGGGCACGCACGGCCTGCACGTGACCTTCGGCATCCTCTGGCTGGTCACGCTCATGTTCCAGGTGCGCAAGCTGGGCCTGACCTTCGAGAACAAGCGCCGCCTGGTGTGCCTGTCCATGTTCTGGCACTTCCTGGACGTCGTGTGGATCGGCGTCTTCACCTTCGTGTACCTGATGGGAGTCCTGTGATGAGCGCCGCCCACGACCACCACGACGCCCACGGCGACATCGGCTACCACGCCACGCTGAAGGGCTACGCCACCGGCTTCGTGCTGTCCGTCATCCTGACGGCCATCCCGTTCTGGCTCGTCATGGCCAAGGTGTTGCCGCCCGACGCGACCAAGTTCATCATCCTGGGCTTCGCCGCCGTCCAGGTGGTGGTGCACATGATCTATTTCCTGCACATGAACGCGAAGGTCGAGGGCGGCTGGTCCATGCTGGCCCTGGTCTTCACCGCCATCGTGGTGGTGGTCATGCTGGCCGGCTCCATCTGGGTCATGTACCACATGAACGCCAACATGATGCCCGTCGACCCGCACGCGATGCGCAACATGCCCTGAGCCATGGATGCTGCTGCGCGAGGCCCGTCGCTCGCCAGGCCGGTGGTGCTGCTCGCCGCCTGCGCCCTGGCCTGCGCGGGCTTCGTCGCGTTGGGCATCTGGCAGGTGCAGCGCCTCGCATGGAAGGAGGCCCTGATCGCGCGGGTGGAGCGCAACGTCCACGCGACGCCCGTGCCGGCACCGGCCCGTGCGGACTGGCCGGAGATCACGCCGGAGGATGAATACCGGCGGGTGAAGGCGCAGGGCCGCTTCGATTTCGCGCACGAGGTGCTCGTCGCCGCGACCACCGAGCTGGGCGCCGGCTACTGGGTGCTGACGCCCCTGCGCACGGGCGAAGGCACGTGGCTGTTCGTGAACCGCGGCTTCGTACCGCCCGAGCAGCGCGGCCAGGTCCCACAGGGGCAGGCCGAGGGCGAGGTGGTGGGCCTGCTGCGTTTCACCGAACCCGGGGGACGCTTCCTGCAGGCCAACGTGCCGGCGGCAGGCCGCTGGTACTCGCGCGATGTCGTCTCCATCGCCGCCGCGCAGGGGCTCACGGGCGCCGTCGCGCCGTTCTTCCTTGACGAGGTCGCGTCGCCGGGCACGGCAGCGCGCTGGCCGCGGCCCGGGCTCACGGTGCTCCGCTTCCCCAACGACCACCTGGTCTACGCGCTCACCTGGTTCGCCCTCGCCGCTATGATGGCCGCCGCCTTCGGCTACGTGCTGCTGGACGACCGCCGCCGTCGCCGCCAGGCCTGACCCGCTTGCCGACCCAACCCTCCACCTTCCCGCAGGCCGCCGCCGAAGCCGCGCCCGAGCGGCTGGCCCACCGGCGCAACCTGCTGCAGCTGGTGGAGCTGCGCTGGCTCGCCGTCGCGGGCCAGCTGCTCACCATCCTGCTGGTGCAGCTGCTGCTGCGGGTACAGCTGCCGCTGCGCGAGATGCTGACGCTGCTGGGGGTGCTGGCGCTCTTCAACGTGGCGAGCTGGCTGCGCGCGCGGCTTGCCCTGCCGGTGGCCAACGCCGAACTATTCGCGGGCCTGCTGGTCGACGTGGCGGCGCTCACCGGCCAGCTTTATTACTCCGGCGGCATCACCAACCCCTTCATCTTCCTGTTCCTGCTGCAGGTGGCGGTGGCGTCGGTCCTGCTGCGGCGCCGCTACGTCTGGGGGCTGGTGCTGGCGACCACGGGCGCCTTCGTGGCGCTCACGACCTGGCACCGGCCGCTGCCGCTGGGCGGCTTCGCCGAAGCGGCACTCTCCAGCGACTACGCCGGCGGGCTGCTGGTGTGCTTCGTCCTGTGCGCGGCGCTGCTGGTGATCTTCATCGGCCGCATCTCGCGCAACCTGCGCCAGCGCGACGAGGCGCTGGCCAAGCTGCGCCAGCGCGCGGCGGAGGAGGAGCACATCGTGCGCATGGGCCTGCTCGCGTCCGGCGCGGCGCACGAGCTGGGCACGCCGCTCGCGACGCTGTCGGTGATCCTCGGCGACTGGTCCCGCATGGCGCCGTTCGCCGCCGAGCCGGAGCTGCGCGAGGAGATCGAGGAGATGCAGCGCCAGATCGCGCGCTGCAAGGCGATCGTCGCGGGCATCCTGAGCTCCGCCGGCGAAACGCGCGGCGACGCCCCGTCGGAGACCACGCTGAACGCCTTCCTCGACGACCTCGTCGAGGAATGGAAGCGCACGCGCGGCCTCGGGCTGGACTACCGGCGCGAGGGGCTGGACCTTCCCATCATCTCGGACACTGCGCTCAGCCAGATGATCGGCAACGTCCTGGACAACGCGGTCGAGGCCGCGCCTGGCCAGCCGTTGCGACTGCTGGCTTCGTGGGACGACGACACGCTGACCCTGCACGTGCGCGACCGCGGTCCGGGCTTCCCTCCCGACATGCTGGAACACCTGGGCACGCCTTACCGGTCCAGCAAGGGCGGGGGACGCGGCCTCGGGCTGTTCCTCGCCGTCAATGTCGCACGCACCCTGGGGGGACAGATCGCGGCGCACAATGTTCCCGGGGGCGCCGAGGTGACCATCACGCTGCCGCTGGCGGCCCTCGTGCCGGAAGGGGAACCCGACGATGGACGTTGAGCGCGAGCTGCTGGTGGTGGAGGACGACGACGCATTCGCGCGCACGCTGCAGCGTTCGTTCGAACGGCGTGGCTACCACGTGCTGCGCGCGTCCGACCTCGAAAGCACCCGCGCCCTGTTGCAGGAGCATGCCCCCGGCTACGCCGTCGTGGACCTGAAGCTCGCCGCCGGCGCCTCGGGCCTGGCCTGCGTGCACCTGCTGCACGAGCACGACCCGGCGATGGTGATCGTCGTGCTGACCGGCTACGCCAGCATCGCCACCGCGGTGGAGGCGATCAAGCTCGGCGCGCGCCACTACCTGGCCAAGCCCGCCAACACCGACGACATCGAGGCCGCCTTCGCGCGCACCGGCGGCGACGCGGACGTGGAGCTGACCGAGCGCCAGACCAGCATCAAGACGCTGGAGTGGGAGCGCATCCACGAGATGCTGGCGGAGACCGGCTTCAACATCTCCGAGACCGCGCGGCGGTTGGGGATGCATCGGCGGACGCTGGCGCGGAAGCTGGAGAAGCAGAGGGTGAAGTAGGGCGCAGGGGCCGCGGTCGTGAAGGCTTCCGGCGTGGCCCATAATGGGTCCCACTTCCGTCTGCATTCGTTCAGACCCGCAACATCGAAGATCCATGTCCGCTGCGTTTCACCAGGCTCTGCTGGAGCACTTCGCCGCTTCGTCCACCGTGGACTACTGGGGCACCGCCATCACCCGGGCGCACGTGGACGACTACTACCGCCAGAGCGCTGCGAGGTTCGACTTGCTGGTGTCCCGCGTGCTGGCCAATGCCGCCCCGGGCGCATCGGTGGCCGAAGTCGGGCCGGCGTACGGCATGGTGCCGCTGCAGTTGAAGGCGCAGGGTTTCCGCGTCTCGACCTACGAGATGCCGGAAGGCATTCCCGCCTATTGCGCGCTGCTGCAGAAGGAGGGCATTCCGGTCCATCCGTGGAACATCCACCTGTCCGACGTCGAGGCTGCGCACGACGTGGTGATCGCTTCCGAAGTGCTGGAACACCTGCAGATCAGCCTCCATGCGGGCGTGGCCAAGCTGGCGCGCCTCCTGGGCCCCCGCGGCACGCTGGTCCTGACCGTGCCGAATGCATACAACCTCACCAACGTCGTGCGCGTGTTGCGCGGGACGAACATCCAGGAACCCTTTCCGGAGGCGGCGTCCGTGATCAACGGCGTCGTGGTCGATTCGCGCACCCACCCGCGGGAGCCCGTGCTGCGCGAATTGCTGGAAGCGGTGCGCCGTGCCGGGCTCGAGGTGACGCACGTCGGCCATTTCAGCAGCGCGCCGCGCCCGCTTCTCGCGCGCATGGCCTACGCCGTGGCGCCGAAATCGATGCGGGACCATCTCCTGGTGGAAGCGCGCCGCGGCGCCTGAACCCGTCATGCGCGTGCGCCGCCTGGCCGTCATCTCCGTCCTGCTCCTCGCCGCCGCCGCGCCCGCGCAGCAGCGCCGCAATGCCTTCGACGACCCCTTCCTCCAGGTGACCTCCGCCATCCCCGGCTGCCCCGCGCCGCGGCCGCCCGGCTACACCGAGGAGGAGGTCCGCAAGGAGGAGCACGTGCGGGCCCAGCACGGCACGAGCTGCTACCACTCGGGCCGCTGCCGCCTGCCGAACTCCTACCTGTACGACAAGGAGATCATCCCCCGCGTGAAGCAGTACATCGAGCGGGACGGCCGCTTCGACGACACCTCGGTGTGGGTGCTGGGCGAGCGGCGCATCGTCACCCTCATGGGCTGCGTGAAGACCAAGGAGCAGGCGGAGCAGATGGAGAAGTCCGTGCTCCTGGTGGACGACGTGATGGGCGTGGTGAACTTCCTGCTGGTCGGCACGAAGGAGAAGCCGCGCTACCCGCTGCCCGATCGCTGAAGCCGGCTGGTGGCGGGCCGTCAGCGTTAGCGGCGACAATCCCGGCTGACAGCCGCAGTCCTCCCTTCCATGCCCTCGTCCCCGCTGACCGACGCCGCGTCGCTCTCCCACGCCCGCACCGGCGCCTGGTCGCCCGCCGGCCTCACCGCCTTCCTGCTGGTGGCTGCCTTCGTCCTGCGCATCGTCCTGATGCTGGCGAGCGGCGCCGGCCTGCACGTGGACGAGGCGCAGTACTGGGACTGGTCCCGCCACATGGCCTGGGGCTTCTGGTCCAAGCCGCCCGGCATCGCCGCGATCATCGCGACCTCCACCGCCCTGTTCGGCGATGGAGTGCTGGGCGTGCGGCTGCTCGGGATGGCATGCTGGCCGCTGGCTGGAGCGGCCCTCTACGGCCTGGGCCGCTCCATGGGTGGCCCCTGGGTCGGTGCCTGGGCGGCGGTGCTGTTCATCGGCTCCCTGGCCGCCGGCATGCTGGGGCTGGTGGTGACCACGGATGGCCCGCTCGTGCTGTTCTGGACGCTCGCGATGTGGGGTTGCTGGGAAGGCTGGCAGGCCACCGAGCGCGGCGAAGCGGGCTGGCGCTGGTGGCTGCTCGCCGGAGTCGCGGGGGGCCTGGGGCTGCTCTCCAAGTACACGATGGGCGCCTTCGCCGTGAGTGCCCTGTGGCTTGCGTGGCGCGCGCCGCGCTGCCGCGCCGGCCTGCTGGCCGCCGCCGGCGTGGGCCTGGTGGTCGTCGCGCCGCACATCGCGTGGAGCGCCATGAACGGCTGGCCCACGCTGGGACATACCGCGGACATCACGGTGGATGCGGCGCCCCTCACCGGGATGCGGAGGCTGGCGTCGATCGCGGAATTCGCGGCGGGCCAGGCCCTCATGCTGGGGCCGGTCGCCATCGTCGCCGGAGTGCTGCTGCGCCGGGGCGCCGGCGCCCGTCCCGCGTGGCCCTCGGCCTACGCGCTCGCGTTCGCATTGCCGCTGCTGGCCATCGGCCTGCTGCAGGCGAGCCATGCGAAGGCGCAGATCAACTGGGCGGGTCCCTTCCTGGCGGGCGCCTGCCTGTGGCTGGCGCTCGGAGCGCGCGCCCCCGCGCGTCCCGGCGGACTCGTGTTCGCGTGGATCGCCGGCGTCTTCCTGGGCGCGCTCGTCGCGCAGGCGGCGGCCTGGCTGCCGGGCCCCACCGCCGCGCGCGCGGACCCATGGGCGCGCATGCGTGGCTGGGCGCCGGCCCTGGAGTCGATGGCGCCGGCGCTGAAGGCGCATCCCGGCCTGCCGATCGCATCCACCGACCGCACCCTCACCGCGCACGCCGCTTACGTCTGGCGCGGCCTCGGACGCGAGGTGCATGGCTGGCCGCCCGCGGGCGTGCCGCGCAACCACTACGAGCAGTTCAAGCCGCTGCGCGCGCCGGGGCAGCCCTGGCCCGAGGCGGCGCTGGTGCTGGTGCCCGACACCCCCGAGCCGTCCGTGCGCGCGGCCTACCGCGACTGGGTCCAGCTCGCCGCCGCGACGCGCGACGGCAACCAGATGACGCTGTGGCTCGCGAGCCATCCGACGGGAAAGCCATGAAGCGGCTGAAGGCGCGGCACGAGGAAGCGATCGCGTTCGCAACGCTGCTGGTGCTGGCGGCGATCGTGTTCACGGCATGGCCCGCGATCGACCTCACGGCGGCAGGCTGGTTCTACACCGACGGCCGTTTTGCCGGCACGACCTGGGCCTGGAGCAACTTCCTGTACCGCGGCATGCCTTGGTTGGGCGGGGCGGTGCTGGCGTGGGCGGCCATCGTCCTGCTGCTTGCCCGCACCTCGCGCCGGCAACCGGCGCCGCGCATGCGGCGCGCGGCGATGGTCCTGCTGGTGACCGTGTTCGGCCTCTGGCTCGCGGTGCACGTGGGCCTGAAGGACAACTGGGGCCGTCCGCGGCCCGGCCAGGTGGAGGCCTTCCACGGCAGCGCGGTGTTCGCGCCGGCCCTGCACCCGTCAACGGCGTGCGCACGCAACTGTTCCTTCGTGAGCGGCCACGCGGCCGGTGCCTTCACGCTGCTGGCCCTGGGCGCCTTCGGCACGCGGCGCACGCGCTGGCGCTGGTGGTCCGCGGGGGTGGGGTTGGGCACGGCCGTGGGCCTCGCGCGCATGGCGCAGGGCGGCCACTTCGCCAGCGACATCGTGTTCAGCCTGGTGGTGATGTGGGGGGTGACGATCCTGGTGCGGGAGGTGTGGCTGCGGTTCGCGTTGCGGCGCAGGCGGCGGCGTTCTGCCGACGCGGCGCCGGTCGAGGCGGCCTGACAAGCCCGTCATCCCCGCGCAGGCGGGGATCCAGGGCTTTCGGGGGCGCGCGCAGCGCGCTTTTCAACGCCCTGGATTCCCGCCTCCGCGGGAATGACGAAGACACAAGAAAAGGCCCGCGCAAGCGGGCCTTTTTCGTGACGCGCGCCGCGGATCAGCGCTTGTCGATCGGCTGCACGTCGCGCTTGGTTGCGCCGGTGTACAGCTGGCGGGGACGGCCGATCTTGTACTCGGGGTCGCCGATCATCTCGTTCAGCTGCGCGATCCAGCCCACGGTGCGGGCCAGCGCGAAGATGGCGGTGAACAGGGACACCGGGATGCCGATCGCGCGCTGCACGATGCCGGAGTAGAAGTCCACGTTCGGGTACAGCTTGCGGGAGACGAAGTACTCGTCTTCCAGCGCCACCTTCTCCAGCGCCATGGCCAGCTTAAACAGCGGGTCGTTGGACAGGCCCAGCTCGTTCAGCACTTCGTAGCAGGTCTCGCGCATCAGCTTGGCGCGCGGGTCGTAGTTCTTGTACACGCGGTGCCCGAAGCCCATCAGCTTGATGCCGGAGTTCTTGTCCTTCACCTTGGCCACGAACTCGCCGATCTTCGCCACGCCGCCCATCTTCTGGATGTCCTCCAGCATGTTCAGCGCCGCCTCGTTGGCGCCGCCGTGCGCCGGGCCCCACAGGCAGGCCACGCCGGCCGCGATCGCCGCGAACGGGTTGGTGCCGGAGGAGCCGCACAGGCGCACCGTGGAGGTGGAGGCGTTCTGCTCGTGGTCGGCGTGCAGGATGAAGATGCGGTCCATCGCGCGCACCAGCACGTCGTTGGGCTCGTACTCCTCGCAAGGCGTCGCGAACATCATGCGCATGAAGTTCGACGTGTACGACAGCGAGTTCTTCGGGTACATGTACGGCTGGCCCATGGAGTACTTGTACGCCATGGCGACGAGCGTCGGCATCTTCGCGATCAGGCGGATCGCGGAGATCTCGCGGTGCTCGGGATTGTTGATGTCCGTGCTGTCGTGATAGAAGGCCGACAAGGCGCCCACCAGCCCGGTCATCACGGCCATCGGGTGCGCGTCGCGGCGGAAGCCGCGCAGGAAGAACTGCATCTGCTCGTTGACCATCGTGTGGTTGGTCACGCGGGCGACGAAGTCCTTCTTCTGCTGCGGGTTGGGCAGCTCGCCGTACAGCAGCAGGTAGCAGGTCTCGAGGTAGTCGCACGAGGTCGCCAGCTGCTCGATCGGGTAGCCGCGGTACAGCAGCTCGCCCTTGTCGCCGTCGATGTAGGTGATGTTCGACTGGCAAGAGCCCGTAGACATGAAGCCCGGGTCGTACGTGAACATGCCGGTCTGCGCGTACAGCTTGCGGATGTCGATCACGTCGGGGCCGATGGTGCCCTTGTACACGGGCATCTCGACGCTGGGGCTGCCGTTGCTGAAGGACAGCGTGGCCTTGTTGTCAGCGAGTTTCATAAAGTGTTCCTCAACAGGTATTCAGTGCCCTGGCGCGGGCGACGCGGCGGGCTGCCGCAGCATCGCCAGCACTTCTCTCACGTCCGGCCGATCCAGTTCGCCTTGGGGATCCTTCCGCCGCAGCAGGAGGTCCAGCAGGTCGTTGTCGGCCAGATCCATCAGCTCCCCGAGCGCCCCGGCCTGGCGAACCGTCAGGCCGGCGGCGTAGCGGTCGAAGAACCGCTCGATGAAGAGATCGTTCTCCAGCAGCCCGCGGCGGCAGCGCCAGCGGAGCTTGCTGAGGGCACGTTCATCGAGCAGTGCTTCGGCCATTGTGTCCCAAATGCTCAGACCGCGCGGCGGACCATCAATTCCTTGATCTTGCCGATCGCCATCGTGGGATTCAGCCCCTTCGGGCAGACGTCCACGCAGTTCATGATGGTGTGGCAGCGGAACAGGCGGTACGGGTCTTCCAGGTTGTCCAGGCGGTCGCCGGTGGCCTGGTCGCGGCTGTCGGCGATGAAGCGGTAGGCCTGCAGCAGGCCGGCGGGGCCCACGAACTTGTCGGGGTTCCACCAGAAGCTGGGGCAGCTCGTGGAGCAGCTGGCGCACAGGATGCACTCGTACAGGCCGTTGAGCTCCTCGCGCTCCTCGGGCGACTGCAGCCGCTCCTTCTCGGGCGGGATGTCGTCGTTGACGAGGTAGGGCTTGATCGAGTGGTACTGCTTGAAGAACTGCGTCATGTCCACGATCAGGTCGCGGATGACCGGCAGGCCCGGCAGCGGCTTCAGGACGATGGGGTCCTTCAGCGTGAGCAGGTTGGTCAGGCAGGCCAGGCCGTTCTTGCCGTTGATGTTCATCGCGTCCGAGCCGCACACGCCTTCGCGGCACGAGCGGCGGAACGCGATCGACGGATCCTGCGCCTTGAGCTTCATCAGGGCGTCGAGCAGCATGCGCTCGTTGCCCTCCAGCTCGATCTCCACCGTCTGCATGTAGGGCTTGGCGTCCTTGTCCGGGTCGTAGCGGTAGATGTGGAAGGTGCGCTTTTGCATGGGTTGTTTCCGCAATTTAGACGTAGTCGGCTTGCGCAGAACTACTTAATCAGACGTCATCAGAAGGTCCGGACCTTGGGCGGCACGGTTTCCACGGACAGGGGCTTCAGCTTGACCGGCTTGTAGGCGAGGCGGTTGCCCTGGCTGTACCAGAGCGAGTGCTTCATCCAGTTGGCGTCGTCGCGGCCGAGCGGGGCGACCGGGTCGTCGGCCGGGCGCTCGTAGTCGCTCACGGTATGGGCGCCGCGGCATTCCTTGCGGGCGGCGGCGGACACCATCGTGGCCTGCGCCACCTCGATCAGGTTGTCCACTTCCAGCGCCTCGATGCGCGCGGTGTTGAACACCTTGGACTTGTCCTTCAGCTCGATGCCGCCCACGCGCTCGCGGATGGCGGCGATCTTGCGCACGCCGTCGTCCATGCTCGCCTGGGTGCGGAACACGCCCGCGTGCGCCTGCATGGCGGCGCGGATGTCGTTGGCGACGTCCTGCGCGTACTCGCCCTTCGCGCGGCCTTCCAGCCTGTTCAGGCGCTCCAGCGAGTAGTCGGCGGCGTCGGCGGGCAGCGGCTTGTGCGCCTTGGTCTTGCTCGCGAAGTCCACGATGTGGTTGCCGGCGGCCTTGCCGAACACCAGCAGGTCCAGCAGCGAGTTGGTGCCCAGGCGGTTGGCGCCGTGCACCGACACGCAGGAGCACTCGCCCACGGCGTACAGGCCGTTGAGCGGGTCGTTGTCGCCGCCGTTCTTCTGCAGGACGACCTGGCCATGGATGTTGGTCGGGATGCCGCCCATCTGGTAGTGGATGGTGGGCACGACCGGGATCGGCTCGCGCGTGATGTCGACGTTGGCGAAATTGATGCCGATCTCGTACACCGAAGGCAGGCGCTTGTGGATGGTGTCCGCGCCCAGGTGGTCCAGCTTCAGCAGCACGTAGTCCTTGTTGGGGCCGCAGCCGCGGCCTTCCTTGATCTCCTGGTCCATGGAGCGGGAGACGAAGTCGCGGGGGGCGAGGTCCTTCAGCGTGGGCGCGTAGCGCTCCATGAAGCGCTCGCCGTTGCTGTTCAACAGGATGGCACCTTCGCCGCGGCAGCCTTCGGTGAGCAGCACGCCCGCGCCGGCGACGCCGGTCGGGTGGAACTGCCAGAACTCCATGTCTTCCAGCGGGATGCCGGCGCGTGCCGCCATGCCCAGGCCGTCGCCGGTATTGATGAAGGCATTGGTGGAGGCCTGGAAGATGCGGCCCGCGCCGCCGGTGGCCAGCAGCACGGTCTTGGCGTGCAGCACGTGCAGGTCGCCCGTTTCCATCTCCAGCGCCGTCACGCCGACCACGTCGCCGTCGGCGTCGCGGATCAGGTCCAGCGCCATCCACTCGACGAAGAAGGAGGTCTTGGCGCGCACGTTCTGCTGGTACAGCGTGTGCAGCATGGCGTGGCCCGTGCGGTCCGCCGCGGCGCAGGCGCGCTGCACGGGCTTCTCGCCGTAGTTCGCGGTGTGGCCGCCGAAGGGACGCTGGTAGATCGTGCCGTCGGGGTTGCGGTCGAACGGCATGCCGAAGTGCTCGAGCTCGTACACGACCTTCGGCGCCTCGCGGCACATGAACTCGATCGCGTCCTGGTCGCCCAGCCAGTCGGACCCCTTGACGGTGTCGTAGAAGTGGTAGTGCCAGTTGTCCTCGGACATGTTGCCCAGCGACGCGCCGATGCCGCCTTGCGCGGCCACCGTGTGCGAACGGGTGGGGAACACCTTGGACAGCACGGCCACGTTGAGGCCGGCCAGGGACAGCTGCAGGGAGGCGCGCATGCCGGAACCGCCGGCGCCCACGATGACGACGTCGAACTTGCGCGTCGCGGTGTTGCTCTTGGTGTATGCCATTTGTTCTTCCTCAGACCCGCCACAGCACCTGGATGGCCCAGCCCGCGCAGCCGACCAGCCACACGATGGCCAGGAACTGCAGCACCAGGCGGATGCCGACGGGCTTGACGTAGTCCATCAGCACGTCGCGCATGCCGACCCACGCGTGGTACGCGAGGCCGACGAAGGTGGCGAAGGACAGCATCTTCATCCATTGCGGATGGAAGATGCCGGCCCAGCGGAGGTAGTCGACCGGGCCGCGGGTGAAAAGGACTTGCGCCAGCACCACGAGGGTGAACACCGCCATGAGGGCGGCAGTGACGCGTTGCGCGAGCCAGTCGCGGGTGCCGTAGTGCGCACCGACGACGGTGCGGCGGGAGCCGTAGTTGACAGCCATGTTTCGTTCTCCGGGATCAGTACAGGCCGAACAGCTTCGCGCCGAGGATCACCGTGAGCACCAGGCTCACGGCGAGGGTCACCTTGGCCGACGTGGAGCCGAAGGACTTGCTCACCGCCTTGTGGCTCACGTCCATCCACAGGTGGCGCAGGCCCGCGATGAAGTGGTGCAGGTAGGCCCAGATGAGGCCGAGCGCGATCAGCTTCAGGATCACGCCCGAGGCGCCGCCGCTGAACGCCATGCGCAGGCGCGCCGAGGAGATCTCCGAGGACACCGAGGTGTCGAAGATCCACAGGATCAGCGGCAGCAGCACGAACATCAGCACGCCGCTGATGCGGTGCAGGATGGAGACCAGGCCTGCAGCGGGCAGGCGATAGGTGGGCAGGTCCTTGAGGGCGTGGATGTTGCGGAATTCCGGCCGCTGTTTGGCGAGCTCAGTCATGAGGCGTTTCTTTCGGATGGCGGGGAGTCGGGTGCGGACAACCCAAAATTCTATTGCAACGCAACAGAGTGCTACCTGCGACTGACACCAGCCTTGCCGGAAGCGATCCGCGCGTTTCTTCAGCTCAACTCGTTGCGATAGTGGTGCGTGTCGGTGCGATAGAGGCCGCGGCGCAGCTCCATCGGTACGTCGTTATACGTATAGGACAGCCGCTCGACGGACAGCAGCGGCGAACCGGCGGCCACCGCGAGGTGCGCGGCCTGCTGCGGGTCGGACGCCACGGCCCGGATCTTTTCCTCGGCGCGCACCATGCGCACGCCGAACTCCAGTTCGAACAGGGCGTAGGTGGGGCCCTGCACCGCGGCGAGCTGCTCCGCCGTCAATCCCTTGAAAGGATTCCCGGGCAGCCACATGTCCTCGAGGATGGTAGGGACTCCCGCGAACGCGAGCACGCGCCGCACCTGCACGACCGAGTCGCCGGTGCGCAGCTGCAGCGCGCGCGCCACCTCGGCGCTGGCGCGCTGGCGCCGGCATTCGAGGATGGTGCGCTGGGCCGGTCCCTCCGCGACACCGTCGGGCACGAGCTTGAGGAAGCGGTAGCGCACGTGCTGCTCCGCGTGCGTGGAGACGAAGGTGCCCTTGCCCTGGCGGCGCACCACCAGGTTCTCGGCGGCAAGCTCGTCGATCGCCTTGCGCACGGTGCCCTGGCTCACGCGGAAGCGCGCGGCCAGGTCCATCTCGCTGGGGATCGCCTCGCCCGGCTTCCACTCGCCGGCCTCGAGGCTCTGCAGGATCAGTCCCTTGATCTGCTGGTACAGCGGGCTGAACGCGGGCGTCGCCAGGACCGACGCGGCGTCGCTGTTCGCGGTCGGGGGAAGGTCGGCGGGTTGGGAGGTGGCCATGGCGCGTCCGGTGGCGCAAGGCCACCGGCAATGTCCGCAATCATATCTTATATAAGACATAAGACGCGTTGACCCTTGCGGGTTTCTACGGGTAAACTCCGCGCCTGTCCCCGCCGGGCCGGCCCGGGCCCCACAGCCCCCTCGCGCGCCCCGCCGACGCCCGCATTTCTCATTCGCAGCCACTTCCATTCGGAGATTCCCATGAGCAAGAAGCCCGTCCGCGTCGCCGTCACCGGCGCCGCTGGCCAGATCGGTTACGCCCTGCTGTTCCGCATCGCCTCCGGCGAGATGCTGGGCAAGGACCAGCCCGTGATCCTGCAGCTGCTGGAGATCCCCGACGAGAAGGCCCAGAAGGCGCTCAAGGGCGTGATGATGGAACTGGAAGACTGCGCCTTCCCGCTGCTGGCCGGCATGGAAGCGCACAGCGACCCCATGACCGCCTTCAAGGACACCGACTACGCACTGCTGGTCGGCGCCCGTCCGCGCGGTCCCGGCATGGAGCGCAAGGACCTGCTGTCCGCCAACGCGCAGATCTTCACCGCCCAGGGCAAGGCGTTGGACAAGGTGGCCTCGCGCAACGTCAAGGTGCTGGTGGTCGGCAACCCCGCCAACACCAACGCCTACATCGCGATGAAGAGCGCCCCGAGCCTGCCGCGCGAGAACTTCACCGCCATGCTGCGCCTGGACCACAACCGTGCGCTGTCGCAGGTCGCCGCCAAGACCGGCACCCAGGTCAAGGACATCGAGAAGCTGACCGTGTGGGGCAACCACTCGCCCACCATGTACGCGGACTACCGCTTCGCCACCGTGAACGGCAAGTCCGTGAAGGACCTGATCAACGACCAGGTCTGGAACAAGGACGTGTTCCTGCCCACCGTGGGCAAGCGCGGCGCCGCCATCATCGAAGCGCGCGGCCTGTCTTCCGCCGCTTCCGCGGCCAACGCCGCCATCGACCACATGCGCGACTGGGCCCTGGGCTCCAACGGCAAGTGGGTCACCATGGGCATCCCGTCCAACGGCGACTACGGGATCCCCAAGGACACCATGTTCGGCTTCCCCGTCATCACCAAGGATGGCAAGTACGAAGTGGTGAAGGGCCTGGAGATCGACGCGTTCTCGCAGGAGCGCATCAACCTGACGCTCAAGGAGCTGCAGGAAGAGCAGCAGGGCGTCGCGCACCTGCTGTAAGAGGTTCGGCGTTGAGCGTTCAGCGTTCAGCGCCTTTCCCGCTCAACGCCCAACGCCCAACGCTGAACGCTGAACGCTCAACGACGTGCACCCCCGCGACATCCTCCTCGGCGCCCAGGCCCGCACCGGCACGCTGCCGGTGTGCGACCACTACAGCGGCGTCGAGGCGCGCATGCGCAAGAGCCTCGCGCTGCAGGAGGAGATGACGCAGGAGTTCGGCACGCCGGTCTTCGACGTCACGCTCGATTGCGAGGATGGCGCGCCCGTCGGCGGCGAGGCGGAACATGCAGCGCTGGTCGTGGAGCTGGCGCTGGGCGCGAAGCCCGGCGCGCGCGTCGCGGTGCGCGTGCACCCGGTGGACCATCCCGCGTTCGAAAGCGACATCGCCACGATCGCGGGCCGGGCCGGCCACCGGCTCGTGCACGTCATGCTGCCCAAGGTGGAGCGTCCCGAGGACGTCGAGCGCGCCAGCCGCGCGCTCGACGCCGCCGGCGCGAAGGACCTGCCGCTGCAGGGCCTGATCGAATCGCCCGCCGCCGTCCACCGCGCCTTCGACATCGCCGCGCACCCGCGCATGCAGTCCCTCAGCTTCGGCCTGATGGACTTCGTGTCGGCCCATGGCGGCGCCATCCCTTCGGAAGGGATGGGGGTGCAGGGCCAGTTCGCGCACCCGCTGGTGGTGCGCGCCAAGCTCGAAATATCGTCCGCCTGCCATGCCCACGGCAAGGTCCCGTCGCACGGCGTCGTGACCGAATTCCGGGACCAGGCGGCGTTCCGCGCCGCGGCGTCGCGTGCGGCCAACGACTTCGGTTACACGCGGATGTGGAGCATCCACCCTGACCAGATCAGGGCGATCGTGGAAGTGTTTGCTCCCAGCGCCAACGAAATTCACAAGGCGACACAACTTCTTCATGCTGCGGAGGCGGCCCACTGGGCGCCGATCAGCTTCGACGGCAAACTCGAAGACAGGGCGAGCTACCGCTACTACTGGCAGGTCCTGGAAAGGGCCCACCAGACCGGCAGGCCGCTCCCCGACCTAGCACGCGCGTGGTTTGCGCGTTCCCGAGATCCGAGAGGAGAGACGTCATGAAGAAAGTTGTCATTGCCAGCATGCTGGTCGCCGCGTTCGCCGGCACCGCCTTCGCGCAGGCCGCGACCGACGCCAAGCCGGCGGCGAAGTCGACCAAGCCCGTGAAGGTGAAGGACCATCCCGCGGCGACCAAGCGCCAGGCCATCGAGGAGGCGGTCCCGACGGAGGATTTCGATCCGACGGACAAGCTGAACGCGGCGGAGCTCGCGATCGCCAAGACCGTGTACACGGGCGAGATCCAGTGCGAGCTGGGCGCGAAAGTGACCATCAAGCCGATGCGCCGCGAAGGATTCTTCTTCGTCACGCGCGGCGTCAACCGCTTCGTGATGCGACCGGTCGAGAGCAAGACCGGCGCCATCCGCCTGGAAGACCAGGCGCGCGGCGCCCTGTGGCTGCAGCTGGCCAACAAGTCCATGCTGATGTCGCAGAAGGAAGGCAAGCGCCTTGCCGACGAATGCCAGAGCCCCGAGCAGGTGGCCTACGCCAAGAACATGAAGGCGGTGAACCTGCTGGAGCCGGCCAAATGAAACCCTGATTGAACGGAGAGAAGTCCCCATGTTGCAAGCCTACGTCGAACACGTTGCCGAGCGCGCCAAGCTCGGCATCCCCCCGCTGCCGCTGTCCGCGAAGCAGACCGCCGAACTGATCGAGCTGATCAAGGCGGCCCCGGCCAAGGAAGAAGCCTTCCTGCTGGACCTGCTCACGAACCGCGTGCCGCCGGGCGTGGACGACGCGGCCAAGGTGAAGGCCAGCTTCCTGGCCGCCGTTGCGCATGGGGATTTCGCCGTCAAGCTGGTTTCGAAGGCCAAGGCCACCGAGCTGCTCGGCACGATGGTCGGCGGCTACAACGTGAAGCCGCTGATCGACCTGCTGGACGACAAGGAAGTCGCGCAGATCGCCGCCGACGGCCTGAAGAAGACGCTGCTGATGTTCGACTACTTCCACGACGTCGCGGAGAAGGCCAAGGCCGGCAACGCGTTCGCCCGCGAAGTGATGCAGTCCTGGGCCGATGCCGAGTGGTTCATGAGCCGCCCGGAGGTGCCGCAGAAGATCACCGTCACCGTGTTCAAGGTGCCCGGCGAGACCAACACCGACGACCTCTCGCCCGCGCCCGATGCCTGGTCCCGCCCGGACATCCCGCTGCACACGCTGGCGATGCTGAAGAACTCGCGCCCCGGCACCGCCTTCAAGCCGGAAGAAGAGGGCAAGCGCGGCCCCATGCAATTCATCGAGGACCTGAAGAAGAAGGGCCACCAGGTCGCCTACGTCGGCGACGTGGTCGGCACGGGTTCCTCGCGCAAGTCCGCCACCAACAGCGTGATCTGGGCCACCGGCCAGGACATCCCCTTCGTGCCGAACAAGCGCTTCGGCGGCGTCACGCTGGGCGGCAAGATCGCCCCGATCTTCTACAACACCCAGGAAGACTCCGGCGCGCTGCCGATCGAGGTCGACGTCTCGAAGTTCGAGATGGGCGACGTCCTCGACATCTTCCCCTACGAGGGCACGATCGAGAAGGATGGCAAGGTCGTCCAGCGCTTCGCGCTGAAGTCCGACGTGCTGCTGGACGAAGTGCGCGCCGGCGGCCGCATCAACCTGATCATCGGCCGCTCGCTGACCGCCAACGCGCGTGCGTTCCTGGGCCTGGCGGCTTCCACCACCTTCCGCCTGCCCAAGCCCCCGGTCGATTCCGGCCGCGGCTTCACGCTGGCGCAGAAGATGGTCGGCCGCGCCTGCCACCTGCCGGAAGGCCAGGGCGTGCGTCCCGGCACCTACTGCGAGCCGCGCATGACCACCGTGGGTTCGCAGGACACCACGGGCCCGATGACTCGCGACGAGCTGAAGGACCTGGCCTGCCTGGGCTTCAGCGCCGACATGGTGATGCAGTCCTTCTGCCACACCGCCGCCTACCCGAAGCCCGTGGACGTGAAGACGCACCGCGAGCTGCCCGCCTTCATCTCCAACCGCGGCGGCGTCTCCCTGCGTCCCGGTGACGGCGTGATCCACAGCTGGCTGAACCGCCTGCTGCTGCCCGACACCGTCGGCACCGGCGGTGACAGCCACACCCGCTTCCCGATCGGCATCAGCTTCCCCGCCGGCTCCGGCCTGGTGGCGTTCGCGGCCGCGACCGGCGTCATGCCGCTCGACATGCCCGAATCCGTGCTGGTGCGCTTCAAGGGCGAGATGCAACCCGGCATCACGCTGCGCGACCTCGTGCACGCGATCCCCTACTTCGCGATCAAGCAGGGCCTGCTGACCGTCGCGAAGGAGAACAAGAAAAACATCTTCTCCGGCCGCATCCTCGAGATCGAGGGCCTGCCGAACCTGAAGGTGGAACAGGCCTTCGAGCTGTCCGACGCCTCCGCCGAGCGCTCCGCTGCCGGCTGCACGGTGAAGCTGAATCCGGAACCGATCAAGGAGTACCTGACCTCCAACGTCGTCCTGATGAAGAACATGATCGCCCAGGGCTACGCCGACAAGCGTTCGCTGGAGCGCCGCATCAAGGCCGTGGAAGCGTGGCTCGCCAAGCCGGACCTGCTCTCCGCGGACAAGGACGCCGAGTACGCCGCCGTGATCGAGATCGATCTTTCGACCATCACCGAACCGCTCCTGTGCTGCCCGAACGACCCGGACGACGTCAAGGCGCTGTCCGACGTGCAGAACACGAAGATCGACGAAGCCTTCATCGGCTCGTGCATGACCAACATCGGCCACTTCCGCGCGGCGTCGCTGCTGCTGGAAGGCAAGCGCGACATCCCGGTCAAGCTGTGGGTCGCCCCGCCGACCAAGATGGACCAGGAGGAACTGACGAAGGAAGGCCATTACGCCAACTTCGGCGGCGCCGGCGCGCGCACCGAAATGCCCGGCTGCTCGCTGTGCATGGGCAATCAGGCGCAGGTGAAGGAAGGCGCGACGGTGGTCTCCACCTCGACCCGCAACTTCCCGAACCGCCTGGGCAAGAACACCAACGTGTTCCTGGCCTCCGCGGAACTGGCCGCGATCGCGTCCAAGCTGGGTCGCCTGCCCACGGTCGCCGAGTACCAGGCCGACATGGGCGTGATCAACGCCAATGGCGCCAAGGTCTACCGCTACATGAACTTCGACCAGATCGAGGAATACGCGGACGCGGCGAAGGAAGTGGCAGTCTGACGCGCTGCTCCGACGCATGAAGAAACGGCCCCGCGGGGCCGTTCTTTTTTGGGAACCGCGCCTAGCGCAGTGCCGAGTACCGCTGCAGGAGGCGCATCTGGGTGCGGCTCAGGCGGGCAGTGTCGTAGCCGGGGGACATCGCCGAAGGCCCCGCGCCCATTTCGGTGACCGACGGGCCGCTTTGCGTGCCCGGGCTTCCCTCGATGGCGTTGCCGGTGACCGCGGTTTCACTTGTCAGCGCAGCGTTGCCCTGCACGCCCACGGCGGCCTTGCCGGCGGCAGGCGTCGTGGCGACGGAGCTGCTGCCCGCGCCGAGCACCGAAGTGCCGGAGCTGGTGCTGGCGGAGCCGATCCCGCCCCCTTCCGCGGAAGCGGCACCCATGGCGGTGCCCAGCGCGATGGCCACGGCGGCCAGTTGGAATTTGCGGAAGTTCATGCTTTACCTCCTTCAGGGATGGATGGCGTTCATTCTGCGAGCGCCTGCGGCAGCCCCGGTGGGAGCTGCGCGGCAGGTGCTGTCCGTACCGACTGACAGCGTCGGCCACCCCTGTTCCCTGCGCCTGCGGCAGTGACGTTGCGGCGCAACTTTTTCGTGCCCGGTTGCATCGAACTGTCCTTTGTCTTCCGGCCCTTGGGGCGCGGCGTGCCTGCAGCCCGGCGTCGTCCGCCATGCCCGCGGCGGGTCGGATCGCGCCGACAGCCGCCGCAACCGCCCCGCCGTCAGGCGCCAGCCCTTAGCATCGCCGCACAAGCACACCAAAAGGCTTCCCGCATGTTCCGTTCCTTCTTCTTTTCCCGCCGCTGGCTTGCCTGGTCGGTCCTGGGGACCGCGCTGATCCTCTTCGCCACCTGGTACCGGGTGGAACTGGACGTCAAGATCAACGAGTGGTTCGGCACGTTCTACGACCTGTTGCAGAAGGCGCTGGACAAGCCCGGCTCCATCACCGCCTCCCAGTACTGGCAGCAGGTGTCCACGTTCCTGTCGATCGCGATGGTGTACGTGACCGTGGCCGTGGTGATCGACTTCTTCATCAAGCACTACGTGTTCCGCTGGCGCCAGGCCATGAACGAGTACTACATGGCCCACTGGGACAAGCTGCGAACCGTCGAAGGCGCGGCCCAGCGGGTGCAGGAGGACACGATGCGCTTCGCCTCCATCATGCAGAGCCTCGGCGTGGACCTCATGCGCAGCCTCATGACGCTGGGGGCCTTCCTTCCCATCCTGTGGACCCTCTCGGACAAGATCACGTCGATCCCGATCCTCGGGGCGATCCCGCATTCGCTGGTCTGGGTCTCCCTCGGCTGGGCGGTGCTGGGAACCGTGGTGCTGGCCTTCACCGGCATCCTGCTGCCCGGGCTGGAATTCAACAACCAGCGCGTCGAGGCCGCGTACCGCAAGGAGCTGGTGTACGGAGAGGACGACCCGAGCCGCGCCGCGCCGGCGGTGGCGCAATCGCTGTTCATGAACGTGCGGCGCAACTACTTCCGCCTGTTCTTCCACTACCTGTACTTCGACGTCGTGAAGTGGTCGTACCTGCAGGCGAGTGTCCTGGTGCCCCTGGTGGCGATGGGACCGACGGTGGTCGCGGGCGCATTCACGCTGGGCGTGTACCAGCAGATCGCGCGCGCCTTCGACAAGGTGACCGAGTCCTTCCAGTACCTCGTGCTGAGCTGGAGCACGATCGTGGAGCTGATCTCCGTGTACAAGCGGCTGCGCGCCTTCGAGTCGAAGATCCACCAGACGGACGTGGCGCCGCCGGATGATGGGTTGGTGCCGTTGAATCCGTGAGGAGGGAGGGGCGCAATGGTGGGGTTCGCTGTGCTCACCTTCCGGCGGCCTGCGGCCGGCGCCACCCTACGCCGGTGGGCAAGGCCCATTTCGTAGGGTGGCGGTGAGCGCAGCGAACCCCGAACCCCACCGCTCACCGCGCAGCAAAGCCGCGCAGCTGTTCCGCGGTAAACGGATCCGCCGGAAAGAATGTCTCCAGCGCCAGCTCCTGCAAGGTCACGTCCACCGGCGTCCCGAAGATGGTCGTGGTGCTGATCAGGTTCAGCACTCCGCCCTCCGTGCGGAAGCGCAGGGGGACCGCGATTCCCAGCACCTCGCCCTCCAGCCGCGTCTCGTCGGCATCCTCGGGCACCGGATAGCCACGCAGCTCCTGCTCCAGGGCCTGCAGCGTGCGGTCGCCGGTGGCCTGGATCTGCTGGCGCAGGCGCTCGAACAGGTGGTGCCGCCACTGGCCCAGGTTGGCGATGCGGGGCGCCAGGCCGTCCGGATGCAGGCTGAGGCGCAGCACGTTGGCCGGCGCCTGCAGCAGGGACGCGTCCACGCCCGCCAGCAGGTGCGGCACCACGGCGTTGTGCGCGAGCAGGTTCCAGTGGCGGTCGATCGCCAGGGCGGGGTAGGGCTCGTGGCTGCGCAGGATCAGCTGCACGGCGTCGCGGGCCGCAGCCAGCGCGGGGTCATCCAGCGGCCGCTCCCGGTACATGGGCGCGTAGCCCGCCGCCACCAGCAACGCATTGCGCTCCCGCAAGGGCACCTCCAGGCGTTCGGCCAGGCGCAGCACCATCTCGCGGCTGGGCGCCGAGCGGCCGGTCTCCACGAAGCTCAGGTGCCGGGTGGAGATCTCGGCTTCGTGGGCGAGGTCCATCTGGCTCATGCGCCGGCGCTGGCGCCAGTCGCGCAGGTGCTCGCCGAAGGGGCGCAGCTGGGATGCGGGCGCGGCCGCGGCAAGGGCGATGTCCATGGGTGCATGGTAGAGCGGACGGCCGGCAGCTTCCATGACCTCCCAGGTCATGGAGCTGGCGCAAGGAGGCCGGGCCGGGCTTCTTGTATGCTGGCGGGCCGGGCGCCTGGCGCCCGCCCCTCCGAGAATCCAAGCACTCCATGACCCGCGTCTTCAATTTCAGCCCCGGCCCCGCCACCCTTCCCGAGCCCGTCCTGCGCCAGGCGGCGTCCGAGATGCTGGACTGGCACGGCAGCGGCATGTCGGTCATGGAGATGAGCCACCGCGGCAGGGAATTCATGTCCATCCACGCCGAGGCGGAAGACCTGCTGGCGGAGCTCATGGGCATTCCCGCGAACTACCAGGTCCTGTTCATGCAGGGCGGCGCGATCGGCGAGAACGCCATCGTCCCCATGAACCTGATCGGCGCCACCGGCCGCGCCGACTACGTGCTGACCGGCGACTGGTCGAAGAAGTCGTACCAGGAAGCGAAGACCTTCGGCACCGTGAACGTGGCCGCCACCGGCGAAGCCTCGAAGTTCACCGCGATCCCGAAGCAGCCCGAGTGGAAGCTCGACCCGGGCGCGTCGTACGTCCACATCTGCTCCAACGAAACCATCGGCGGCGTGCAGTTCCACTGGACGCCGGACACCGGCAAGGTACCGCTGGTGGCCGACATGTCCTCCGACATCCTGTCGCGCCCGATCGATGTGAGCAGGTACGGCCTGATCTATGCCGGTGCCCAGAAGAACATCGGCCCCTCGGGGCTCACCATCGTCGTCGTGCGCAAGGACCTCCTGGGCCACGCGCTGCCCGTCACGCCCTCGGCCTTCAACTACAAGATCCAGGGCGAAGCCGACTCCATGTACAACACGCCGCCCACCTACGCGATCTACATCGCGGGGCTGGTGCTGAAGCACGTGAAGTCGCTCGGCGGCATGGCCGCCATGGCGGAACACAACGCGAAGAAGGCGAAGATCCTCTACGACTGCCTCGATGGCAGCCGCTTCTTCCGCAGCCCGGTGGCCAAGGAAGACCGTTCGCTCATGAACGTGACCTTCTGGCTGAAGGACGAGGAGCTGGACGACCCCTTCGTGCAGGGCGCGAAGCAGCGCGGCATCTCCGGGATCAAGGGCCACCGTTCCGTGGGCGGCATGCGGGCGTCGATCTACAACGCGATGTCGGTCGAAGGCGTGCAGGCACTGGCGAAGTACATGCAGGAGTTCGAACGCGATCATGGCTAGCGCCCAGTCCTTCGGGGTCCTGGTCTACAACCAGATCTCGAAGGCTGGTCTCGAGCGGCTGCCTGCCGGCCGCTACCGAGCGGGCAAGGACGTGGAATCGCCCGACGCGATCCTGGTCCGCTCCGCGGACCTCCATGGCGTGGAGATCCCCGCGTCGGTGCTGGCGGTTGCCCGCGCCGGCGCCGGCACCAACAACATCCCCGTCCCCGCCCTCAGCGCGCGGGGCATCCCCGTCTTCAACGCTCCCGGCGGCAACGCCAACGCCGTCAAGGAGCTGGTGCTGGCCGGCATGCTGATGGCCGCGCGCCAGCTGGGCGCCGCGCAGCGCTTCGTCGACGGCCTGGACCCGGGCGCCCCCGCCCTGGAGCAGGCGATCGAGGACGGCAAGAAGGCCTTCGCCGGCTTCGAGCTCAGCCACCAGACCCTGGGCGTCATCGGCCTGGGCAAGGTGGGTTCGCTGGTCGCCGATGCCGCGATCAAGCTGGGCATGCACGTCATGGGCTACGACCCGGACATCACGGTCGATGCCGCCTGGAGCCTGCCTTCGCAGGTGCAGCGGGCCATGAGCGTCGAGGACGTGCTGCGCAACGCGCGCCTGGTCTCGCTGCACGTGCCGCTGGTGCCGGCCACCCGCCACCTGGTGAACGCCGGCAACGTGGGGCTGATGCACGCCGACGGCGTGCTCCTCAACTTCTCGCGCGAGGGCGTGGTGGACGATGCCGCCGTCGCCGCGGCCCTGCAGGCACGGCAGCTCGGCTGTTATGTCTGCGACTTCCCCAACCCGGCCATCCTGCGCCAGCCGCGCGTGATCGCCTTGCCCCACCTGGGGGCGTCCACGCGCGAGGCGGAAGACAATTGCGCGATCATGGTGGTCGAGCAGCTGCGCGACTTCCTCGAGCACGGCAACGTCCGCAACGCCGTCAACTTCCCCGACGTGCGCATGGGGCGGGGCTCGTCCTGGCGCGTGGCCATCGCCAACGCCAACGTGCCCAACATGCTGGGGCAGATCTCCACCGCCATGGCGCAGGCCGGCCTGAACATCCACAACATGGTGAACAAGTCGCGCGGCGAGATGGCCTACACGCTGGTGGACGTGGACAGCCCGGTCGGCGAGCCGGTGCTCGCGGCGATCCGCGCGATCGAAGGCGTACTCTCGGTTCGTTACCTCCCCGTGAACCCCTGATCCTCCCCCGGGTGCCCGTCTGGCGGCACAATGCGCGCAAAGCAACAAAGAGAGAGATCACGAGAATGGCCCACGCATTCGCAGAAACGCTCCAGAGCTTCAAGGCCGGCCCCGGCCTGGGCGGAAAGTTCTACTCCCTGCCCGCGCTCGCGGCGCACTTCCCCAACGTCAAGCGGCTGCCGGTCTCCATGCGCATCGTGCTGGAGTCCGTGCTGCGCAATTGCGACGGCCGCAAGGTGACCGCGGAGCACGTGGCGCAGGTCGCGAACTGGCAGCCCAACGCGCAGCGGACGGAGGAAATCCCCTTCACCGTCGCCCGCGTGGTGCTGCAGGACTTCACCGGCGTGCCGCTGCTGGCGGACCTGGCCGCCATGCGCAGCGCCGCGCAGCGCCTCGGGCGCGACGTGGGCCGCATCGAGCCGCTGGTGCCGGTGGACCTGGTCGTGGACCACTCGATCATGGTGGACCACTACGGCCAGAAGAACGCCATCGACCTGAACATGAAGCTGGAGTTCCAGCGCAATCGCGAGCGCTACCAGTTCATGAAGTGGGGCATGCAGGCCTTCGACACCTTCGGCGTGGTGCCCCCCGGCTTCGGCATCGTGCACCAGGTGAACCTGGAGTACCTGGCCCGCGGCGTGCACCGGCGCGAGGACGGCGTCTGCTACTTCGACTCGCTGGTGGGCACCGACAGCCACACGACCATGATCAACGGCGTGGGCGTGGTGGGGTGGGGCGTCGGCGGCATCGAGGGCGAGGCCGCGATGCTGGGACAGCCGGTGTACTTCCTCACGCCCGACGTCGTGGGCTTCGAGCTGACGGGGCAGCTGCGCGAAGGCTGCACCGCCACCGACCTGGTGCTCACCGTGACCGAGCTGCTGCGCAAGCACAAGGTGGTCGGCAAGTTCGTCGAGTTCTACGGCGAGGGCACCCGCAGCATCGCGGTGCCGGACCGCGCCACCATCGGCAACATGGCCCCCGAGTACGGCGCGACCATGGGCTTCTTCCCGGTGGACGAGCGCACCATCGACTACTTCGAAGGCACGGGCCGCAGCAAGGAGGAAGTGAAGCTGCTGGAGGCGTACTTCCGGGCGCAGGAGATGTTCGGCATCCCCATGCCCGGGGAGGTGGACTACTCGCAGGTGGTGAAGCTGGACCTCGGCACGGTCACGCCCAGCCTCTCCGGTCCCAAGCGGCCGCAGGACCGCATCGAGATCGGCAAGGTGGCAGGCACCTTCCGCACCCTGTTCTCCAAGCCGGTGAGCGAGAACGGCTTCAACAAGGCCGCCGAACTGCTGCAGACCCGCCACCTGGTGACCAAGCCCGGCGTGAATCTGATGGACGAGCGCATCCCGCCGGACAACCCGCCGGTGGCCGTGGACGCGCCGCGCTTCGTCGTCGAGATGGAGGACAACAAGCCGACGCCGCCCTCGGCGCACACCAAGTCGGTCCCGCACACGAAGGTGGGCGACGTCACCATCGGCAACGGCGACGTGCTGATCGCCGCCATCACCAGCTGCACCAATACGTCCAACCCGGGGGTCATGCTGGCCGCCGGCCTGCTGGCGAAGAAGGCGGTGGAGAAGGGGCTGCGGGTGCAGCCGCACATCAAGACCTCGCTGGCCCCCGGCTCCCGCATCGTCACGGAGTACCTGCAGAACGCGAAGCTGCTGCCCTACCTGGAGCAGCTCGGGTTCACGCTCGCGGGCTACGGCTGCACCACCTGCATCGGCAACTCCGGTGACCTGACACCGGAGATCAACGAGGCGATCACCCAGAGCGATCTCGTGTGCGCCGCGGTGCTCTCCGGCAACCGCAACTTCGAGGCGCGCATCCACCCGAACATCAAGGCCAACTTCCTCGCCAGCCCGCCGCTGGTGGTGGCCTATGCGATCGCGGGCACGATGCTCAAGGACCTCATGACCGAGCCCGTCGGCCAGAACGACAAGGGGCAGGACGTCTGGCTGGGCGACATCTGGCCCTCCAGCGACGAGGTCCACAAGCTGATGAAGTACGCCATGAACCCCAAGGCGTTCCAGGCCAACTACGCGAAGGTCAAGAGCGACCCCGGGGCGCTGTGGCAGGGCATCAAGGGCGTTTCGGGCGACACCTACAACTGGCCGAAGAGCACCTACATCGCGGAGCCGCCGTTCTTCGATGGCTTCGCGCTGGAGACGCCGGCCACCTCCGAGGCCGGGGGCACGGCCGGCTCCGCGGCGCCGCACGCGATCCGGGACGCGCGCATCATGGCCCTGTTCGGCGACTCGATCACGACGGACCACATCTCTCCCGCCGGCTCCATCAAGGACACCTCGCCGGCCGGCCGCTGGCTGCAGGAACACGGCGTGCAGAAGCCGGACTTCAACAGCTACGGCTCGCGGCGCGGCAACCACGAGGTGATGATGCGCGGCACCTTCGCCAACGTGCGCATCAAGAACCTGATGCTGCCGGCCCTGCCGGACGGCTCGCGCGAGGAGGGCGGCCTGACGCTGTACCGCGACGGCGACGGCCGGACGGAGAAGATGTTCATCTACGACGCCGCGATGAAGTACATCGCCGAGGGCCGCCCCACGGTCGTCTTCGCCGGCGAGGAATACGGCACCGGCTCCTCGCGCGACTGGGCGGCGAAGGGGACCCAGCTGCTGGGGATCAAGGCCGTGGTGGCGCGCAGCTTCGAACGCATCCACCGCAGCAACCTCGTGGGCATGGGCGTGCTGCCGCTGCAGTTCCAGGGCGACATGAGCTGGCAGTCGCTGGGGCTGACGGGCGAGGAGTGGATCGACGTCGAGGTCGACCCGCAACTGAAGCCGCAAAGCCAGGCCGCGCTGATCATCCGCAGGCCGGATGGCACCAGCCAGGAAGTGAAGCTGACGCTGCGCATCGACACGCCCATCGAGGTGGACTACTACCGCCACGGCGGGATCCTGCCTTACGTGCTCAGGCAGCTGCTCGCTGCATGAGCACGCAGGCAATCTGCTGTGAAATCGCCACGCGACCGCGTGGCGAGGTGTCGAGGCAGCTGCTGACGCAATGACGCAGGAGTTGCTCGTGGCCGGCGGCGGCATCGCCGGCCTCGCGGCGGCGGTCGCCGCCCGGCGCGCGGGCTGGGAGGCGCGCCTGTTCGAGCAGGCGGCGGAATTCTCGGAGGTCGGGGCCGGGCTCCAGCTGGGCCCCAACGCCACGCGCATCCTGCGCGAATGGGACCTGCTCGAGGGCCCGTTGAAGGCGCTGGCGGTCGCGCCACCGCGCCTGCGCGTGCGGGACGGTGCCGATGGCGCGGAGCTCGGCGTGCTGGAGCTCGGTGCTTCCTTCGTCCGGCGCTATGGCGCGCCCTACCTGGCGGTGCACCGGGCCGACCTCCATGCGGCCTTGCTGGCGGCGGCGCGGGATGCGGGCACGCGCCTGCATCCCGATTGCCGCGTGCAGGGTGCCCAGGAGCGCCAGGACACGATCGCGCTGGACACCGACCGTACGCGCGGGGTGGAGGGCGATGCCCTCGTCGCAGCCGACGGCGTGTGGAGCGCGTTGCGCGAACAGGTCGCGGCGGACGGCCTGCCGCGCCCGACCGGCCACCTGGCCTACCGCGGCCTCGCGCGCCAGCAGGACCTGCCGGCCGCTCTGCGCAGCGAAGAGGTCACGGTCTGGCTCGCGCCCCGCATGCACCTGGTCACCTATCCCGTGCGCGGCGGCGAATGGCTCAACGCCGTGTGCGTGGTGCAGGGCACGCAGCCCGGCGATCCTGGGGACTGGGACCATGCGGCATCGCAGGCGCAGTTGGACGCCGCGCTGGGTCCCGTGTGCGGCGCGGTGCGCGAACGGGTGGCGTCCATTGCATCGTGGCGCCTGTGGGTGCTGCATGCGCGGACACCGGTCGCGTCCGCGGACCAGATGGCGAAGGGCCGCATCGCGCTGCTCGGGGATGCCGCGCACCCCATGCGCCCCTACCTCGCGCAAGGTGCGGCCATGGCGATCGAAGACGCGCGCGCGCTGCAGCGCGTGCTGACCGTGGCCGACGGCCGCGTGATGGACGTGCCGACCGCCTTGCGGCGCTACGCGCTCAATCGCTGGGAGCGCGTGGCGCGCGTGCAGGAGCGGTCGGCGCGCAACGGCACGATCTTCCATGCGACCGGGCCGCTGCGGATGGCCCGCAACACGGCCCTGCGCACCCTGGGCGCGCGCCTGCTGGACCAGCCCTGGCTGTACGCTGCCGCGCGCTGAGCCTCAGTCCGCCGTGCGGATCGGAGGGACGGCGCTGGTCGCCGGCGGCAGCACGGTGGTCGTCGTTGCGGTCGTGGCGCGCGGCAGCGGGGTACCGGCCTGCGCGGCCGGCGCCGTGCGCGTGACCATGCCCGCGACCGTTTCCGCGATGCCGGTCAGCGAAGGATTGTTCAGGCCGGCGTCCTTCATGATCGCGTCGACGATCGGCTTGGCCACCTGGTAGTGCAGGGCGGAATTGACCACCTGCTCGGGCAGCGTGCCGCCGCCGCCCGCGCCATTGGTTTCGCCGCCGTTGCCGCCGCCCATGGCGGGCATGCCGTTCACCTGGAACAGGCGGATCGAGTCGATTTTTTCCAGGGGCTTGGACGCCTGCTGGATGATCAGCGGCAGCGACTGGATCAGCTGCATGCGCACGGCCAGGTCGATCTGCGCCGCGCCGAGGCGGTTCTTCGCTTCGTTGATGGCGGCAATGCCTTCCGCCTCGGCCAAGGACGCCGCCTTCTTGGCATCCGCCTCCACCTTGACGGCCAGCGCGCGGTTTTCGGCGGCCTCGCGTTCGGCCTCCGCCGCGACCTTCACCGCGATGGCCTGCTGCTCGGCTTCCTTGCTGGCGTCGATCAGCTGGATCGACTTGCCCCGTTCGGCGATCGCGATCTGGCGGGCGGTGTTCACGCCTTCTTCCGCCTTCACCGCTTCGGAGCGCGCCTGGTTCGCGACGGCGTCCGCCTGCGATTGCTCCTCGGACTTGCGCGCGATCGCGATCGCCGCGTCCTGGTTGGCGAGCTCCACCGACTGGCGCTGCTCCGCCTGCTTCACCTTGGTCTCGCGCTCGGCCTCGATCTGCTTCTTCTGGATCGCGAGGTTCTTGTCGATCTCGGCGCTGTTCACCGTGCGGTCGGCCTCGATGCGCCTTTCCTTCACCAGCCGCTCGGCGTTGATGCGCACTTCCTCCGCCTCGCGGTGGCGCTCCGCTTCGATCTTGGCGATCTCCGCGATCTGTTCGGCCTTGGCCGTGGCGATCTGCTGCTGCTGCGTCAGGGTCGCGCCTTCCTGCTGGCGCGAGATGTCCAGCTTCAGGCGCTCGGCCTCCAGGTTCTTGGCCCGCACCTGGACCTCGGTGTCCTGCTCGATGTCGTTGCGCTGCTTGCGGCGCGCCTCGGTTTCCTGCGTGAGGCGCGTGAGGCCCTCGGCGTCGAACGCGTTGTTCGGGTTGAAGAAGGTCTTGGCCGTCTGGTCCATGCTGGTGAGCGACACCGACTCCAGTTCCAGGCCGTTCTTCTCCAGGTCCTCGGCCACGGCGTTCTGCACCGCCTGCACGAACTCGCGGCGCTTGTCCTGCAGCTCCTGCATCGTCATGGTGGCGGCGGTCGCGCGCAGGGCGTCAACGAACTTGTCCTCCACCAGCGTCTTCAGTTCCGCGGGCGCCAGCGTCTTGCGGCCCAGCGTCTGGGCGGCGGTGCTGACGGACTCGGCCAGCTGCTTCACGCGCACGAAGAAGGCAGCGGCGACATCCACGCGCATGCGGTCCAGTGCGATCAGGCTCTGCTCCTCCCGCCGCGACACTTCGAGCTTCAGCGTGTTCATGTTGACGGGGATGATCTCGTGGAACACCGGCAGCACGATGGCGCCGCCGTCCATGATCACCTTCTGGCCGCCCAGGCCGGTGCGCACGAAAGCCGTCTCCTTGGTCGCGCGGTGGTACAGGCGCGCGAAGACCATGCCGATGATGAACAGCGCGAACAGCACGATGCCGGCCGGCAGGGCCATGTTGATGAGGGCGTCGATCATGGAGGTGTCTCTCGTGGTTGGAGTCAGAGCAGTTCGGGATGCGGGTTGGCGATGCAGCGGAAGCGGGCGCCGGTCTTTCGCACCAGCACGACGGAGGTGCCTTCGCCGAACTCCTCGCCGTCGATGTCGGGTTCCACCATCACGTAGTGGTTGCGTCCATGCGTGTCGCGCACCTTGGCCTGCGCGGCCAGGCCGCGGCGCGCGACCCCGGCGATCACGATGCCCGAGCGGCCCACGAGGGTCTGCTCGCTGACGGCGGACGTCTCGTCGCCGGGCATCACGCGGGCGACCAGCCCGCCGATGCCGCGCAGGCTGGACAGGCCTGCCAGCGCCGCCGGGATGCAGGCCAACCAGGCAGGCAGCAGGGCGCCGGTGAAGCCGTGCGCGGCCGCCTGCACCACGTAGCCCGTCAGCGCGAAGCCCGCCAGGAACAGGATCAGCAGCACCAGGAAAGGCACCTTGCCGACGTGCAGCCAGCCGAGCGGCCCGTCGGGCGCGTCGCCGATGTGGTCCGGCAGGAAGTGGTCCACCCAGCTGGACGGGTTCAGCGCGAACAGCAGTCCCGCGCCCTCGACGACGGCCAGGCCCACCATGAGGAGCAGCGCGGCGCCGAAGGGCCAGGTCTGGGGCGCGACGATGACGTTCATCGGGATGGCGTCAGCTCCCCGCCTTGAGGGCGGCCAGGCGTTCGCTGATCTTGTGCTCCCGCGCGAGGTCGTTCAGCTCGCGCAGGCGCGCGGCCTGTTCCAGCGTGGCGCCGCGGGCGGCGGCGTCGGTGCCGGTCTGGCGCCGGTAGGTGCGGTCGAAGGCCGTCTCAGCGGCCTGCGCGCGTGCCCGGGTCGTGCTGCCGGGGGAGCCCTGGCGCGTCATCGCAGCTTCCGCGTTGCGGCGCGAGGCCTCGAAGTCACGGATCGCCTGCTCCATCTCGCGCTTCTTGCCCATGAGCGCGTCGACGTAGCCGGAGAGCTCCTTCTCCTCCTGCGCGAGCTGGCCGAGGCTGGCTTCCAGCACCGGCAGCTGCGCCTCGATGTCCAGCTGGCGCGCGATCGCCGTGCGGGCGAGGTCGTCGCGACGGCCGGACAGCGCGGTCGCCAGCGAGCCCTCGAGGGTGTCGTGTTCCTTGTTCAGGTGCAGGTGCTGCTGCTGCACGAGGTGGCGGTTCGCCACGACCCGGCCCAGTTCCGCGCGCACGTCGTCGGTGACCTGGTCGACCTCGCGCACGTTCTGCTCCAGCATCGCGACGGGCGCCGTGTCCTCGATCTTGTCCAGCAGCGCATGCGCGCCGCCGGAAATGACGCGGGCGACGCGGGTTCGCAGGGTGTCGGCCATGACTGTCTCCTCTCAGGCTTTGGCGGGAATGATGCGGGCGAGCTCCAGCAGGCGGCCGGCGTTCTTCGACACGACCTGCGGATCATAGGCAGCGGCCCCCGAGGTCACGGCCTGGCGGAGCAGCGTCTCCGCCAATTGCATGGTCCTGCGGACCAAGGTTTCCTCGAGTTGTTGCGCTTCGCCGACGGAACGCGGCTGGGCCGCGTTGAGGGCGGCCATGAGCGCGGGCAGGTGTTCCAGCATGGCGGCGAGCACCTCCGAGTGTTCGCCGGTATCGCGCTCCAGCGCCGCGATGTACTCGCGGGTGCCGCGGCCCAGGTCGCGATACATGCCGAGGGCGCCGATGTAGTCGGAGTCGCCGTCGTTCATGCGCTTGAGCGTGGCCACCGCCACGCGCATCTTGTCGCTCAGCGTGGTGGCACCCTCCACGATGAAGGTGGAGAGCCACTCGTAGAGATCGTCGGGAAGCCGGCCGGAAATGGGGACCATGGATGCACCTGAATTCTGTTGAATTCAAGTGTATTCATAGAAATTCACGCGTCAACGCCTGCCGACGGACGGTATTCGTAGGGTGGCGGTGAGCGCGCGCAGCGCCGAACCCCACCGACCTACAGATCCGTCCTGAGCTGCCAGATCTCCGGGAACAGCACCACATCCAGCATCTTTCGCAGGTAGCTCACGCCACCGGTCCCGCCGGTGCCGCGCTTGAAGCCGATGACCCGCTCCACCGTGGTCACGTGCCGGAAGCGCCAGAGCCGGAAGGCGTCTTCCAGGTCCGTGAGCTCCTCGCCGAGCTGGTACAGGTCCCAGTGCTGCTGCGGCGCGCGGTAGACCTGCAGCCAGGCTTGCTCCACCTGCTTGTCCGCTTCGTAGGGCTGCGTCCAGTCGCGCTCCACGTGCGAGGCCGGCAGCGGCAGGCCGCGGCGCGCGAGCAGCCGCAGCGACTCGTCGTACAGCGACGGCGCCTCGAACGCCGCCCGCACGGTCGCGAGCCGCTCGGGGTGGTGCTCGTGCGGCTTCAGCATCGCCGCGTTCTTGTTGCCCAGGCGGAACTCGATGCAGCGGTACTGCCAGCTCTGGAAGCCGCTGGAGCTGGCGAGATACGGCCGGATGGCGCTGTACTCCGGCGGCGTCATCGTGGCCAGCACGTCCCAGGCGTGCACCAGCTGCTCCATGATGCGCGACACGCGCGCCAGCATCTTGAACGCCGGCGGCAGCTCGTCGCGCGCGATGTGTTCGATGGCCGCGGACAGCTCGTGCAGCATCAGCTTCATCCAGAGCTCGCTGGTCTGGTGCTGCACGATGAACAGCATCTCGTTGTGCTCGGGCGAGAGCGGCTTCTGCGCCGAGAGGATGGCGTCGAGCTGCAAGTAGTCGCCGTAGCTCATGTCGCGGCTGAAATCCAGCTGCGCGCGCTCGGCGTGGACGATGTCTTCGGGTTTGCTCATTCAGGTCACCGCGTGCTGGCGATGGAATTCGGGCCGGCGCCATGCGCCGGTGGCGAGGACGTCGCGCAGGTGCTCCACCGCGTTCCACACGTCCTCGAACCCCAGGTACAGGGGCGTGAAGCCGAAGCGCAGGATGTCGGGCCGGCCGGCGCGGAAGTCGCCGATCACGCCGCGGGCAATCAGTGCCTGCACGATGGCGTAGGCGCCGTCCTCGCGCGTGAGGCACACCTGTGAACCGCGCACGCGGTGCTCGCGCGGCGTCGCGAGGCCCAGGCCATGGCCGGCGCAGCGTTCCTCGACCAGCGCGATGAACAGGTCGGTGAGCGCCAGCGACTTGCGGCGCAGCGCCGCCATGCCGCCGAAGGGCTGCGCGGCGAGCAGCGTGTCGAGGCCGCACGCGAGCGCGGTCATGGACAGGATCGGCTGCGTGCCGCACAGGTAGCGCGCGATGCCGGCGGCCGGCCGGTAGTCGTGCGTGAACGCGAACGGCGCCTCGTGGCTCCACCAGCCGGAAAGGGGCTGCCAGAAGCGATCGGCATGGCGCGGATGCACCCACACGAAGGCCGGCGCCCCGGGGCCGCCATTGAGGTACTTGTAGCCGCAGCCGATCGCGAAGTCGGCATCGGCCGCGCGCAGGTCCACCTCCACCGCGCCGGCGCTGTGGCACAGGTCCCAGACCACCAGCGCGCCCGCTGCGTGCACGGCGCGGGTGATCGCGACCATGTCGTGCATGGCGCCGGTGCGGTAGTTGACGTGCGTGAGCATCAGCACCGCGGTGCGCGCGTCGAGCGCGGCGGGGATCTGGTCCGCTTCCAGCAGCTGCAGCTCCAGGCCGCGTTCGCGCGCCAGGCCTTCGGCGATGTAGAGGTCCGTCGGGAAGTTGCCGCGCTCGCTGACGATCGTCCTGCGCCCGGGCGCATCCGCCGCCGCGATCGAGAGCGCGGCGCACAGCACCTTGTAGAGGTTGATCGAGGTGCCGTCGGCGGCGACCACCTCGCCCGGCCCGGCGCCGACCAGCGACGCGATCCGGTCGCCGAGGCGGCGCGGCAGCTCGTACCAGCCCGCGTCGTTCCAGGAGCGGATCAGGCCGTCGCCCCATTCCTCGCGCACGGCCTTCGCAATGCGCTCCGGCGCTGCCTTGGGCAGCGGGCCCAGCGAATTGCCATCCAGGTAGATCACGCCTTCGGGCAAGGTGAAGAGTTCGCGCAGCGGGCGCAGCGGGTCCTGCGCGTCGAGCGCGCGGCAGTCTCGCAGGGTCGTCATGGCAGGGTCCTCAGGACGGCGCGCACCGGCGACGCGTCCGCGGTCATCAGCTTCAGGGGCAGGGCGATCAGCTCGTAGTCGCCCTCGGGCACGGCGTCGAGCACCAGGTTCTCCAGCACGCGCAGGCCGCGGCGGCGGATCACCTGGTGGCTCGCCAGCGTCTTGCTGTCGGCCGGATCGATGCTGGCGGTGTCGATCCCCACCAGGCGCACGCCGGCGTCGGCCAGGCGCTCGATGGTGTCAGGCGCGAAGGCCGCCAGTTGTGGATCCCATCGGTCCACCGGCGCGTGTTCGTAGGTGCGCACCAGCACGCGCGGCGGCAGCCCGCGCGCGGCATGCGCGATGTGCTCCCACGCCACCAGCGGCCCGCGCGCGATCGCGTGGATGACGCGGCAGGGGCCGAGGTAGGGATCGAGGTCCAGCGCGCCCACCGCCGTGCCCTGCGGGTCGTAGTGCAGGGGCGCGTCGGCATGGGCGCCGACGTGGGGGGAGAGCGTCAGCGAGCTGACGTTGACCGGGCAGCCGGGCGCGATGGTGGCGGCCCACTCCTGGCGGTACGGCGTGTCGCCGGGGAAGACGGGCGTGCCTTCCCGCACCGGCGGCGAGATGTCCCAGAGGCGTTGCATGCGGCGCAGTGTGCGCCGGGAAAAATGACCGTGGTGTCGGTTGCTTCCAACACGACGCCGAAATACTTGAGGCTTGAAGGATCGCCGCAGCCCGGCCGTGGATCAGGTGTTGCGCAGGCGGTCGAGCCGCAACCGGTGGCGCGGATCGGTGGCGCGCCAGGCTGCCGCATAGGTCGTCGCCGCGACGGCGATCGCGGCGGCGCCCGCGAGCAGGAACAGCACGAAGATCTGGTACTTGGCCGCTTCCACCGGCGCCATGCCGGCGAGGATCTGCCCGGTCATCATGCCGGGCAGGGTGATGACGCCGGCAGCGGCCATCTGGTTGATGATGGGGATCATGCCGTTGCGCGCCGCGCCGCGCTGGATGCCGCCCAGGGCCGCGTAGCGGCTCTCCCCCAGCGCGAGGCGCGCCTCGACGGCCGCGCGATCGCGCACCAGCGCCGTGGTGAAGGTGTTGAGCGTGACGCTCGCCGAGCTCATCGCGTTGCCCAGCACGATGCCGAACAGCGGGATCGCCACCTGCGGCGACAGCAGGTGCGCGGGATGCACGGTGGCGAGCGCGGCGCTGCTCACGAGGATGCTTGCCATGGCGACGGGCAGGCTGGCGAGCGCCACCGCCGTCGCGCCGGCGAAGCGCCGGTCCTGGCGCGAGAAGGTCTCGTGCGCCGCCGCCGCCAGCATGGCCAGCATCACCAGCAGCGTGAGCCAGGGCGCTTCGTGCGCGTAGAGCGTCTTGAGCACGGTGCCCACCAGCAGCAACTGCACCACCGTGCGGGTCGCGGCGACGAGCATGGAGCGCGCGATGCCCAATTGGAGCAGCAGCGACAGTGCGGCCGCGAGCAGGACCAGCACCGCGGTCGCCGCGAGCTGCAGCGCGGACAGTTGCTGCATCAAAGCATGTTCTCCTGCAGGCGCCCGTCGGCCAGCAGGTAGCGCTGCTGCGCGAGCCGCGCCGCCTGCTGGGGGTCGTGCGTGACCAGCACCAGCGCCGTGCCCGCGGCGAGGCGTTCGTGCAGCAGCGCCTCCACCTGCGCGGTGGTCTCGGCGTCGAGGCCCGAGGTGGGCTCGTCCAGCAGCAGCACGCGGTTGTGGGGCGTCATCGCGCGCAGCAGGGCGAGCCGCTGGCGCTCGCCCGTGGACAGGCGCGCGACCTCCCAGTCCGCGGCTTCGGCAGGCAGGCCCACCCGCGGCAGCCAGGCGCGCAGCTGCGCGGGATCAGCGAAATGCGGAGCGACGGTGTCGTGCCACCAGCCGGAAGCCGCGGCAACGTAGGTCACCTGCCGGCGCCACGCGGGCGCCGGCATCTGCGAGCAGCGCCGGCCCTCCAGTGCGGCGTCCCCTTCGTGCGGGTCGAGGTCGGCGACCATGCGCAGCAGCACGCTCTTGCCGGAGCCGGAACGGCCTTCGATGGCGACGCAGGTGCCGGCGTCCACCTTCAGGTCGACGGGGCCCACTTGCAGGCGCTGCAGCCGCAGGAGTTCGAGCATCCGCCGCGTTCAGTTCGGCAGCGGCGGCAGGCCGTGGCGCGCGCGCGCCTTCTCGCAGCCGTAGCTGCCCGGCTCCAGCTCGCGGCAGGGATTGGGGCGCCACTCGTAGATGCCGCAGGAGGCGCGCTCGCCCACCTTGCCGGAGAGCGCGGCGCAGCGGAGCGGTACGTGGTCGGTGCCGCGCATGCGCATGGTGTTGCCGTTGACCTCGACGGCGAGGCCGCGCGGCACGGTGCCGCCGTGGTCCTCCATCTCGTAGAGCGAGAAGTCGACGCGGTAGGCGGCGCAGCAGGCGCCACAGGTCAAGCAGGGATGTGTGGTGGTTTCTTGTGACATCGCAACGTCAACGTGCGCCCTGTCGGGGCCGTTGCGGGAGGGCTGTATGCAATCACAGTCTCATCCATCCCTTCAGGAGGCTCCATGGAACTGCAGATCGCGCGCCAGATTATCGACACCCTGGCGCAGGGCATCCATCCCGTCACCGGCGAAGCCATGCCGGACGACAGCCCTTACAACGCGCCGCCGGTCATCCGGGCGCTGCACGCGGTGTCGCGTGCGCTGGAGGACCAGGCCGCGGCGCCCGCGGAGGTGGCGCATGCCAAGCGCACCCCGCCTGCCAACGCGGGCAAGGCCTGGAGCGCGCAGGAAGACGAGGCGCTCGCCATCGCGTTCGACGCCGGCATCTCGCTGAAGCAGGCGGCGCAGGAACTGGGGCGCACGGTGTTCGCCGTGGAGCAGCGGCTGGTGAAGCTCGGGAAGATCGAGGCACCGGCGGGGGGCGGCCGCTTCGGTGCCTCGCGGGCGACGAACTAGATGTCTGGCCCCCCGGCTGCGCGGGCTCAGGGGCCGACGTGGAACTGCGCCATCAGGCCGTAGCCCTGGTTCGGGTCTTCCTTGAACGGCGCGCCGTTCCAGATCAGGTAGCCAGGATCGGGATCGGTGCCGGCACTGGGGCTGGCCGTCGCCGGGTCATAGACGCCCATGTTGAGGGAATCGTACGGCCCGGTCACGCCCAGCGGCTGCGGCCCCTGCGTGCGGGTGTTGTACGTGAGGTCGTAGCGGACGTTGTCGGGCAGCGTGACGTCCAGCGAACGCAGGTCGAACACGACCTTGAAGGCGAAACCGTTGTAGCAGGTGCCGTTCGGGGCCTTCCAGCGGCCGCCCGCGCAGGAGGCATCGGCGGAAGGACGGTAGGGCATCGTGAACGTCTGCGTCCGCGTGGCGAGCAGCGTGTTGGTGCTGTCGTCGTAGATGCGCAGCGTGATGGGATGCGTGAAGGTGGCGTTGGCCGCGGTCACGCAGTCGGCCGTGTTCCAGCCGCCGCCCTGGCAGGCCCAGCTGCTCATCGCGATGGTGACCTCGCGCAGATGGCGCGACGTGCCGGCCGCCAGCGTGATGCGATCCCCCAGGCTGGTCAGCTGGTAGGCCTCCGGTCCGTAGCTCGGCATGTTCGGCGGCAAGGGGTCGGGGATCGAATCGAAGGCCGCCACGCTGGGCGTGACGAGCGTTCCCGAGTCCGGGGTGCCGTCCTTGGCGATTTCGTTGGCCACCTGGTTCAGGGTCGTGCCCTGCTGGTCCAGAGAGGTCATCAGCGCCTCGAGCAGGTCGTCGTAGGGGTCGCCGTTCCTGGGCGTGAAGGAGGCGGTCAGCGGGTTGGCCGGAACGTTGGTGAAGCCCGCGTCCTTCAGCTGCGTGACCAGCTTGGCGGTGGCGGCATCGAGCAGGGCCTGCGTGAGCGGGCCGCCGTTGGCGGCGGCGTTCGCGTAGGCGCCGATCAGCGTGGTCAGGGGCGTGACGTTCACGTTGGCCTCGCTCGTGGCGTAGCCATAGAGCTGCGTCCCGGCGGGCAGCGACCCGCCCGTGACGGCGACCAGGCATGGGAAGGTCGGACTCGCCACGTTCACGCTCCAGGTGCCGTTCGCATTGGTGGTGGCCGTGGCGGTCGCGGTGCCGCAGGTGACGGAAACGTTGCCGCCCGCGACGGGAGCGCCGGTGGCGGCCGTGCCGTTCAACTGGGTCTTCTGGGCGTCATCCCCATCGCTGCAACCGGCGATGAGGACTGCCGCGACCACCGCGGGCAAGGTACGAAAGAATGCATTCACGCTGTTCTCCTTTGGTTGTGGGAGGGACAAGAAACCGGAGCGCGGCACAGGCCCCGGAGATGCATCCGGCGGCGTTGTGTGTTTATGAGTCAATCGTGACCAATTGAATCAGGTGCCAACTGTTTCACGAAATGGAGCGGTTAGCGGCCACTCATCCTCCAAATGGGCAGTGCGTAGCCGATGGACGGTCGCAGTCCCCCTATCCAGAACAGAACGGTGTTCCAAAGAAAACCGGCGACGGCAAAAGAAAAAGCGGCGCAGGAGGCGCCGCTTTTCAGGTTCCGGGGTGACCCGCGAGGCCAGCCCTCAGGGGGCGACCTTCCCGAGCAGCAGGTACTCCATCAGCGCCTTCTGCACGTGCATGCGGTTCTCCGCCTCGTCCCACACCACGGACTGCGGGCCGTCGATGACGTCCGCCTCGACCTCCTCGCCGCGGTGCGCGGGCAGGCAATGCATGAACAGGGCATCGGGCCGGGCGATCTTCATCATCTCGGTGTCGACGCACCAGTCGGCGAAGGCCTTGCGGCGTTCCTCGTTCTCCGCCTCGAAGCCCATGCTGGTCCACACGTCGGTGGTGACCAGGTCGGCGCCGCGGCAGGCTTCCATGGGATCGCGGAAGACCTTGTAGCTGTCGCTGCTGCGGATGCCGGCGATGTCCTGGTCCACCTCGTAGCCGCTCGGCGTGCTCACGTGCACCGTGAAGCCCAGGAGCTCCGCCGCCTGCAGCCAGGTGTTGGCCATGTTGTTGCCGTCGCCGACCCAGGCGACCACGCGGCCGCTGATCGAGCCGCGGTGCTCGATGTACGTGAAGATGTCCGCCAGGATCTGGCAGGGGTGGAACTCGTTCGTGAGGCCGTTGATCACCGGCACGCGCGAATGCGCGGCGAAGCGCTCGAGCTTGTCCTGGCCGAAGGTGCGGATCATCACCAGGTCCACCATGCGGCTGATCACCTTGGCGCTGTCCTCGATCGGCTCGGCGCGCCCCAGCTGGCTGTCGCCCGTGGTGAGGTGCACCACCGAGCCGCCCAGCTGGTACATGCCCGCCTCGAAGCTCACGCGCGTGCGCGTGGAGGCCTTCTCGAAGATCATGGCCAGCGTGCGGTCCGCCAGCGGGTGGTACTTCTCGTAGTTCTTGAACTTGCGCTTGATCTCCGCCGCCCGGCGGAAGATCCACTCGTGCTCCTCGGTGGTGAAGTCGCTGAACTGGAGGAAATGCCTGATCGCCATGGTCACTCAGCCAGGAACTGCTTCACCAGCGGCACCAGGAGGGCAACCACTTCGTCGGCCTGCTTCTCGGTCATGATCAGCGGCGGCAGCAGGCGGATCACGGTGTCGGCCGTGACGCTGATCAGGAGTCCTGCTTCGGCTGCGCGCTGCGTGAGCACGCCGCAGTTCCTCGCCAGCTCGACGCCGATCATCAGGCCCTGGCCGCGGATCTCGACCACGCCCGGCAGGGGGCCCAGCTCGCGGGCCAGGGCGCCCTTGAGGTGCGAGCCCACGCGCGCGGCGTTCTCCAGCAGTCCGTCTTCCTCCATGATGCGCAGCGTCTCGACGCCGGCGCGCATCGCGAGCGGATTGCCGCCGAAGGTCGTGCCGTGGTTGCCCGGCTGGAAGATGTTGGCGGCCTTGGGACCGGCGACGACGGCCGCGATCGGCACGCCGGAGCCCAGCCCCTTCGCGAGCGGCATGACGTCGGGAACGATGCCGGCCCACTGGTGCGCGAACCACTTGCCGGTGCGGCCCATGCCGCACTGGACCTCGTCGATGATCAGCAGCCAGTCCTTCTGGTCGCAGAGCTTGCGCACCTGCTGCAGGTACTCCGCGCGCATCTGGTTGATGCCGCCTTCGCCCTGGATGGTCTCGAACATCACGGCGACGACGTTCGGGTTGCCCTCGGTCGCCTCCTTCAGCGCCTCGACGTCGTTGAGCGGCACGCGGATGAAGCCTTCCACCAGCGGCCCGAACCCCTGCTGCACCTTCTCGTTGCCAGTGGCCGAGAGGGTGGCGATGCTGCGGCCGTGGAAGGCCTTCTCGTAGACCACGATCTCCGGGCGCTCGATGCCGCGATCATGCCCGTACTTGCGCGCCAGCTTGATCGCCGCCTCGTTGGCCTCCAGGCCGGTCGAGCCGAAGAACACGTTGGTCATGCCGGAGAGCTCGACCAGCTTGGCCGCCAGCTTCTCCTGGTTGGGCACGTGGTAGTAGTTGCAGCTGTGGATGATCTTCGCCACCTGGTCCTGCAGGGCGGGAACCAGCTTGGGATGGTTGTGGCCCAGCGTGTTCACCGCGATGCCGGCCAGCGCGTCGAGGTAGCGCTTCCCGTTCACGTCCCAGACGTGGCAGCCTTCGCCGCGCGCCAGCGCGATGGGCAGCCGGCCGTAGGTGTTCATGGTGTGGGGCGATGCCGCCTCGATCTGGGCCATGGGTACGCTTCCTCGAATCACAAATGAAAGCGGCTCAACGCGATGTGAGCCGTTGGAGCACGATTGTAGGCACACGCACCGGCCGCTTTGCTTGAGAATTCCGCATCACAGCGATGCCGCGCGAAAGCCTTGTGACAGGCCGGCCGGGACCTCCGGGCGGAGGGCTAACTCTTATATAAGATAGAATACTTGTGCGCCGCAGCAAGCACCCGCCTTGCGTCCCGGCCGTCCCATCACCATGGATCCCCGCAACGCCAGAGAAGTGTTCATCCAGGGCATCACCCGGGATGGCCGGACCTTCCGCCCCAGCGACTGGGCGGAGCGGCTGGCGGGCGTCATGAGTTCCTTCCGCCCCGGCGGCGCCAGGCCGGGCAGCCACCTCAATTACTCGCCCTGGTGCATCCCGACGGTGATCGAGGGCACCAAGTGCGTCATCGTCAACCGCGAACTGCGCGAGCACGAGCCCATGGCCTGGGACTTCGTCATGAACTTCGCCAAGGATAACGAGCTGCGGGTGTCGCTGGACAAGTTCGAGAAATAGCCTCCGTCGTTCCCGCGGAGGCGGGAACCCAGGGCTTTCAAGAAGAAGGGGCGCCGCGGCGCCCCTTTGCATTCCCGGAAGCCCTGGATCCCCGCCTGCGCGGGGATGACGAAGGGGGAGGCGGGGATGATGACGAAGAAGGACGCGGGGATGACGAAGAGGGATGCGGCGATGACGAAGCGGGACGCGAGGATGACCAAGACCCATGAAAAAACCGCCGGAAGGCGGTTTCTCATTTTGCTTTGCTGGCAGCGCACCCGGTTCAAACGGCGCAGGTCCTTGGCAGGGCCTGCGGGCTGACCCGACGCGGTTGCGTCAGGCGGCGGCGCCGAGCGCCTTCACCTTGGCCGAGAGGCGGCTCTTGTCGCGCGCGGCCTTGTTCTTGTGGAAGATGCCCTTGTCGGCCACCGTGTCCACGATGGATTGCGCCTTGGCGAACAGCTCGGTCGCCTTGGCCTTGTCACCCGCGGCGACCGCCTTTTCGACGTTCTTCACCGCGGTACGGTACTTGGAGCGCAGCGAGGTGTTCGCGGCGTTGAGTTTCACGTCCTGGCGGGCGCGCTTGCGGCCCGACGCCAGGCGGGGGTTCTTCTTCTTGGGTTTTCCAGAAGCCATGGGGGATTGTCCTTTACGTGTCTGAGGATGTTGCCAGCAAAGCCCACCATTATAGCCCGCAGGCATGCCCCTTGCGGCCGGCGGGCGAGGCGGCGAACCGCAGGGCTACACTCGCGGCGGTGAGCCTGTTCAAAGCCGCTTCCACCGTCTCCCTCCTGACCCTCGCCTCCCGCGTCACCGGCCTCGTCCGGGACGTGATGTTCGCCTCCTTCTTCGGGGTCAACGCGCTCACCGACGCCTTCTACGTCGCCTTCCGCATCCCCAACCTGTTCCGCCGGATCTTCGGGGAGGGCGCCTTCAGCCAGGCCTTCGTGCCGGTGCTGGCCAGCGTCCGCACCACCGACGGCGACGCCGGCGCGAAGAACCTCGTGGACCACGTGTCCACCGTCCTGCTGTGGACGCTCGTGGGCCTGTGCATCCTGGGCGTGGCGGGCGCGCCCCTCCTGGTCTGGGCGCTCGCGAGCGGGCTGCGCAAGGACCCCGCGGTGTACGACGCCGCGGTGCTCATGACCCGCTTCATGTTCCCCTACATCGGCTTCATGTCGCTGGTGGCGCTGGCGGGCGGGATCCTCAACACCTGGCGGAAGTTCGCCGTGCCGGCGGCGTCGCCGGTGTTGCTGAACCTGTCGATGATCGCCTCGATCGGACTGGCCGCCCCGTGGTTTCGGCATCTCGGCATCGAGCCGATCTACTCGCAGGCGATCGGCGTCATGGCCGGCGGCGTGCTGCAGCTGGCGATCCAGGTCCCGGCGCTGCGCCGTCTCGGCATGTGGCCCCGCATCGGCGCGACCCTCGCCGGGCTGCGGGCGTCCTGGAGCGATCCGTCCACGCGCAAGATCCTGGGCCTCATGCTGCCGGCCCTGCTCGGGGTCAGCGTGGCGCAGATCTCCCTCCTGATCAACACCCAGATCGCGTCGTACCTGCCGGCGGGCAGTGTCAGCTGGCTCAACAACGCCGACCGGCTGATGGAATTCCCGACCGCCTTGCTCGGGGTCGCGCTGGGCGTCGTGCTGATGCCGCAGCTCGCCGCCGCCCGCGCCAGCCGCGACGAGGAGCGCTATTCCGGCATGCTGGACTGGGGGCTGCGCCTGGTCGTGCTGCTGGCGGTACCGTGCTCGGTGGCCCTGCTGCTGTTCGCGGGCCCCCTGGTCGCGACGCTGTTTCACTACGGCGCCTTCAAGGACAGCGACGTGGGCCAGGTCGCCATCGCGCTGGCGGGCTACGGCACGGGCCTGCTGGGCCTGGTCGCCATCAAGGTGCTGGCGCCGGGCTACTACGCCAGCCACGACATGAAGACGCCGATGAAGATCGCGATCGTCGCGCTGGTCGTCACGCAGTTGCTGAACGTGGCACTCGTCCCGTTCCTGCGGCACGCGGGACTGGCGCTGTCGATCGGCCTGGGCGCGCTGGTCAATGCCGGCAGCCTGCTCGTGGGGCTCCTGCGCCGCGGCAGCTACAAGCCGCGCCCGGGATGGCTGCGCTTCGGACTGCAGGTCGTGGCCGGGTCCGCGCTGCTGGGTGTCTTCCTCTACTGGGTCGGGCAGGCGGTGCCGTGGACCGAGTGGCGCGGCGAACCGTGGAAGCGCATCGGCATGATGGCCGCCGCGCTCGCGGGCGCGGGCGTCGTGTACTTCGGCGCGCTGCTCGCCGCGGGCGTGAAGCTGCGCCAGTTTGTCACGCGGTGAGGCGAGGGCGCTGCCCCTCACCCTGAGGTCGCTTGACGCCCATTGGCCCGTCCATTACAACGGCTGCATGTCGTCGCTCCAATTCGCTACACCCTCGCCGCTGGAGTACTTCCGGATGCTGGTGCAGAGCGACGAACACTTTCCCCTGCTCGAGGCCGCGGCCAGCGTCGCCCAGGACGAGTATCCCGACCTCGACCTGCAGGTCGTGCTGGGCGACGTGGACCAGCTGCTCGCGCGGCTCAAGCGCCGCATCCCGGCCGACGCCGCGGCGCTGCAGCGCCTGCGCACGCTCAACCAGTTCTTCTTCCGGGACCTGAGCTTCGGCGGCAACGTCAACGACTACTGCGACCCCGACAACAGCTACCTCAACGTCGTCCTGCGCACGCGCCGCGGCATCCAGATCTCGCTGGCGGTGCTGTGGATCGAGCTCGCGCAGGGCATCGGCCTGCACGCGCGCGGCGTGTGCTTCCCGGGCCATTTCATGGTGAAGGTCAACCTGCCCAAGGGCCAGGTGGTGATCGACCCGTTCACCGGCCAGTCGCTCTCGCGCGAGGAACTGTCCGAGCGGCTGGAGCCCTACAAGCGCCGCAGCGGCCTGGTCGACGAGTTCGAGGTGCCGCTGGGGCTGTACCTGCAGGCCGCGCCGCCGCGCGACATCCTCGCGCGCATGCTGCGCAACCTGAAGGAGATCCATCGCGCGCAGGAGGACTGGCAGCGGCTGATCGCCGTGCAGGACCGCCTGCTGGTGCTGCTGCCCGATGCCTGGGCCGAGTACCGCGACCGCGGCCTCGCGCACGCGGAGCAGGGGCACGCGGCGCAGGCGGTGGAAGACCTGGAAACCTACCTGGGCCACGCGCAGGACGCGCTGGACATCGACGCGATCGCCGACCGCGTCGCGGACCTGCGCCGGGCGCTCCAGTAATCCGGGATCAGGCCCGGGGGGTCAGCGCTGCGTTCCGCCCAGGGCCAGGCGGCCGGCTTCGTTCAGCGGATGGCCACCCAGCACCGAGGTGCGCTGCGGCTCGGACGCCGTCCGTGCCGCGTCGTGGAGCGGCCGGCCCCCCAGCACGGAGGGCTTGCGCACCGGCAGGATCGGTTCGCGCCGCACTTCCGGCACCGGCGCCGGCATCAGCACCGGCTTGAGCCACTGGAGGATGGGGGCCCACTGCGCGAGGTCCGTCGTCGAAGCCCGGTCGCGCGGGATGTCGAACAGCGTCAGGCCCCGCTCGAGGCAGCGCACGTAGTTCTGCGTCTCGCGCAGGACGCCGATCATGGGCACGTGGTTCTCTTCCGCCCAGGCGCGCAGGGTGTTGGCGCCGGCGGTGCGGTTGTCCACGCGCATGCCCACGGTCGCCACCTTGCACTGGCCCTTCGCCACGCGCGGCTGCGTCGCGAGTTCGGCCAGGCAGGCCGCGGCCGATTCGCGGTCGAACACGGAGGGGCACACGGGCATCACGATGGCGTCGGCGAACATCACGATGCGCGAGAGCTCGAAGCCATGCAGGCCGCCGGGCGTGTCCAGCACCACGTGGGTGATGCCGGTGGGCACGCGCAGCACGTTCTTCTGGTCGATCACCCAGGGGGCGATGGTGGGGAGGGAGGCGTCGCGCCGGCGCAGCCAGCCGCGGCTCGATTGCTGGCGGTCGATGTCGCCCAGCATGACGGACAGGTCCTGGTTCGCGCACCACGCCGCCACGTGGGCAGCGAAGGTGCTCTTTCCGCTGCCCCCCTTGCGGTTGACGACTGCAATGACAGGCATGGACCTCTCCCCCGACGGTGAAGGTGCAGTTTCGGTCCACGGCGGCCGGAAGTCCAGCATCGGGGCGCATTTTTGTGCTCCCAGTCTTGTAGCGGCGCAACGCTGCGCCGCCCGTCCGCCCTCAGGCGCCGTTCGTTTCCCGCGGCGACTTCCAGGCCAGTGCGGCCAGGCTGGCCGCAGCGATCCCGGCGCCGGTCACGAACGTGCTGGGGGCGCCGAAGCGGTCCCACAGCGCACCCGCCAGGGCGCTCGCCACCAACAGCGCGATGCCGCTGGCCAGGTTGAAGACGCCGAAGGCGGTGCCGCGCAACGGCGCGGGCGAGGCGTCGGCCACCATGGCCGCGAGCAGGCCCTGGGTCAGCGCCATGTGCAGGCCCCACAGCGCGATGCCGGCCCACAGCAGGGGACCGCTGCCGGCCAGCGCCAGGGCGGCATCGGCCGCGACCAGCACGACCAGGCCGATGGCGAGCAGCTTGCGGTGCGACCTCGTGTCCGCCAGCTTGCCGAACGGATACGCGCCGACCGCGTAGACGACGTTCATCGCGATCAGCACCAGCGGCGCATACGCGACCGGCAGTCCGCCTTGCTGCGCGCGCAGCACCAGGAAGGCTTCGCTGAACCGGGCGAGCGTGAAGAGGGCGCCGATGCCCACGACCCACCAGTAGCCGGCGCCGAGCTGGCGCAGGCTCTCGCGCCGGATCGGGTTGACGCCCTTCGTGCCGGGCGGCGCATCCGGCTCGTGCACGCCGAAGGCCAGCAGCGCGACGGACAGCACGCCGGGAAGTACCGCCACCCAGAAGATGGCACGGAAGTCGTTGGCCCACAGCAGCATGAGCCCGATGGCGACCAGGGGCCCGGTGAACGCGCCGACCGTGTCCAGCGATTGCCGCAGGCCGAAGGCCGCGCCGCGCTGCTCCGGCGCGACCAGGTCGGCGACCAGCGCGTCGCGCGGGGCGCCGCGCAGGCCCTTGCCGACGCGGTCGACCAGCCGGGCCGCGAGCACCATGCCGGCGGTGCTGGCCAGGGCGAAGAGCGGCTTGGAGGCGGCGCCGAGGCCGTAGCCGAGCACGGCCAGGGGCTTGCGCCGTCCCAGCCAGTCGCTCACGGCGCCGGAAAACACCTTGACGATCAGCGCGGTGGCTTCCGCCGCCCCCTCGATGAGGCCGATGGCCAGCATGCTGGCGCCCAGGCCGGTGGCGAGGAAGACGGGCAGCAGGCTGTGGATCATCTCCGAGGAGATGTCCATCAGCAGGCTGACGAAGCCGAGCGCCCAGATGCCGGCGGGCAGGTGCGCGCGCCTGCCGGCGGCGGACGTCTCAGGAGACGGTGACGCTGGCACCGTCGCCGCGCGGAGCGATGCGGCCGATCTCGTGCACGGACTCGCCCTGCTGGCGCAGGGTCTCGGCGACCGCGGCGGCTTCGCCCGGGGCGACCACGACGACCATGCCGATGCCGTTGTTGAACGTGCGGTTCATCTCGTGGTCGTCGATCGCCGCCGTCTGCTGCAGCCAGGCGAACAGTTCCGTCCGCGGCCAGCTGCCCTTGCGCAGCTGCGCGGCCAGGCCGTCGGGCAGCACGCGCGGGATGTTCTCCAGCAGGCCGCCGCCGGTGATGTGGGCCAGGGCCTTGATCCCGGCATGCTGCGCCAGGGCCGCCAGCACGGGCTTCACGTACAGGCGGGTCGGCTCCATCACGGCCTGGCGGAAGGGCTTGCCGTCCAGGGTGGCCGGCAGGGTGCCGCCGGCGCGCTCGATGCACTTGCGCACCAGCGAAAAGCCGTTGGAATGCACGCCGCTGGAGGCCAGGCCCAGGACGACGTCGCCGGCCTGCACGTCCCGGCCGGTCAGGATCTTCGACTTTTCGACGGCGCCGACGGCAAAGCCTGCCAGGTCGTATTCGCCCGCCGGGTACATGCCGGGCATTTCCGCCGTCTCGCCGCCGATCAGGGCGCAGCCGGAGAGCTCGCAGCCGCGGGCAATGCCGCCCACCACGGCCGCGGCCGTGTCGACGTCCAGCTTGCCGCAGGCGAAGTAGTCCAGGAAGAACAGCGGCTCGGCGCCCTGCACCAGGACGTCGTTGACGCTCATGGCCACCAGATCGATGCCCACGGTGTCGTGCATGTTCCACTCGAAGGCGAGCTTCAGCTTGGTGCCCACGCCGTCGGTGCCGCTCACCAGGACCGGCTCCCGGTACCGCTTGGGCACCTCGAACAGCGCGCCGAAGCCGCCGATGCCGGCCAGCACGCCTTCGCGCAGCGTCTTTTTCGCCAGCGGCTTGATGCGTTCGACCAGTGCGTCGCCCGCGTCGATATCGACGCCGGCATCCTTGTACGAGAGGGGGGAAGCGTTCATGCAGGTGCTGGCCGGGACCCTGGAGCGCCGGCCGATAGAATTTGCGGCTGATTTTAGGTCACCGGGCCTTCCGTCCGGCTTCCACTCCCGCATGCAATTCACCTCCACCCAGAAGCAGGCCGCGGCCTGGGCGGCGATCGCCGTCCTCACCGTGCTGGTCCTGCGGGCCCTGGGCCCCGTGCTGACGCCCTTCCTGGTGGCGGCCGTGCTCGCCTACGCGCTCACCCCCCTGGTGGACCGCCTCGACAACCTGTGGGGAGGCCGGATGCCGCGCCTGCTGGCGGTCATCCTCGTCGAACTGCTGCTCATCTTCGCGCTTCTGTGCGTCGTGTTGCTGATCGTGCCGGTGCTGGTGAAGGAGCTGCCGCTGATGCGCGAGCAGCTGCCGACGCTGTTCGACCGCCTGCATGCGCGCGTCTCGCCCCTGCTGGCCCAGTTCGGGCTGCAGGTCTCCCTGGACCTGGACAGCCTGCGCGGCCAGCTGGCGGAATACCTGCAGGCCCGGGGCGACAGCTTCGGCTCCGTCTGGTCGTCCCTCAAGATCGGCGGCAGCATGGCCGCGGCGATCGTGGGCAACGCGGTCCTGGTCCCCGTCGCCCTGTTCTACCTGCTCCTGGACTGGAAGCAGCTGGTCGCCCGCGTGCTGCAGCTCGTGCCGCCGCGCGCGCGGCCCGGCGTCGACTCCTTCACCGCCGAGGCCGACGAGGTGCTGGGCCAGTACCTGCGCGGGCAACTGCTGGTCATGGTGACGATGGCCGTCTTCTACAGCACGGGCCTGGCGCTGTTCGGCCTGGAGCTGGCACTGCCGATCGGCGTGTTCACGGGCCTCGCGATGTTCGTGCCCTACGTCGGCTTCGGCATCGGCATGGTGCTGGCGATCCTCGCCGGCCTGCTGGAATTCGGTCCCCTGAAGGCCTTTGCCATGGTCGGGACGGTGTACGGCCTCGGCCAGGTGGTCGAAGGCTTCTACCTCACGCCGCGCCTGGTGGGCGAACGCATCGGCCTGCACCCGCTGGCCGTGATCTTCGCGCTGCTCGCGTTCGGCCAGCTGCTGGGATTCGCCGGCGTGCTGATCGCGCTGCCGGCCAGCGCCGTGCTGCTGGTGGCGATCCGCCGCGTGCGCAGCGGCTATTTCGCCAGCCGCCTGTACCAGGGATGAGCACGCCCATGAAGCAGCTGCCGCTGGACATCGGCTTCACGCGCGGGCCCAGCCTGGCGACCTTCCTCGCCGGTCCCAACGAGGCGGCCTGGAAACACCTGCAGCTGTGGGCGGGCAACCCGACGCGCTCGCCCGTGCCCACCTACCTCTGGGGCGCGCCCGGAAGCGGCAAGACCCATTTGCTGAAGGCGGTCCAGGAGAACCTGCGCGAGCAGGGCGCCACCTGCGGCTGGCTGGACCCCACCCTGGCCGAGCCGCCCGCCTTCGACGAACGCTGGGCGGTCGTGCTGATGGACGACGTCCAGCAGTACAACGCCGTGCAGCAGCACGCCGCCTTCAGCTGGTTCGTGCAGGCACAGGCCCTGCAGCGCGGCGTGCTGGCGGCTGGACTGGCCCCGCCCACCCACCTGCAGCTGCGCGAGGACCTGCGCACCCGCCTGGGCTGGGGCCACGTGTTCGCCCTGCACGTCCTGTCCGAGCCCGAGCGCCGTGCCGTGCTGCGCCAGGCCGCCGACGCACGCGGCGTGTTCCTCAGCGACGAGGTGATGGACTTCATCCTGCACCGCTTCTCGCGCGACCTGGGCAGCTTGCTGCAGTTGCTGGAGCACCTGGACGTGTACGCCCTGCAGACACAGCGCGCGATCACCATTCCGCTCATCAAATCCATGCTGGAGAACGAATGAGCAAACCGAAGGTCACCCTGTTCGACCTCGACCACACGCTGCTGCCGATCGACTCGGACTACTCCTGGGGCGAGTTCACGCAGCAGATCGGCTGGACCGACCCGGTCGTGTTCAAGCGCCGCAACGACGAGTTCTACGCGCACTACGTCGCCGGGACGCTCGACGTGCACGACTACGTGCGCTTCGCCGTGGAGGCAATGCGCCTGCGCGGGCGCTCCGCGTACGAGGACGCCCATGCCCGCTACATGCGCGAGTGGATCCAGCCCGTGCTGCTCCCGCCGGCGCTGGACCTCGTCCGCGGCCACCAGCAGCAGGGCGATCTCGTTGCCATCGTCACCGCGACCAACGAGCTGGTCACCCGTCCCATCGCCGCCGCCCTGGGCGTGCCCGAGCTGATCGCCGTGGAGCTGGAGCGGGGCGCCGACGGCTGGATCACCGGCGAAATCGCCGGCGTGCCTTCCATGCGCGAGGGCAAGGTCGTCCGCGTCACCCACTGGCTGGCCGCCCGCGGCCTGGACTGGCTCGACGTGGAGACCACCTTCTATTCCGACTCGATGAACGACCTGCCGCTGCTCGAGCGTGTCGAGCACCCGGTCGCCACCAATCCGGATCCCCGCCTGCGCACCCTGGCCCTTGAGCGCGGCTGGCGTATCCTCGACCTCTTCCCAAGACAATGATCAAGAAGTTCATCGACAAGCTGTTCGCCAGCACCACCGGCCGCAAGCCCAAGTTCGGCAAGCGCCAGGAGGTCGGCCCCGAGCAGCACGCGATCGACCCCACGCTGGTGGACGAGCGGGCGCTGTCCGTGGTCCACACGCTCAAGGAGGCGGGCTACGAGGCCTACATCGTGGGCGGCGCCGTGCGCGACCTGCTGCTGGGCCTGCGCCCCAAGGATTTCGACGTGGCCACCGATGCCACGCCGGAACAGGTCAAGAGCCTGTTCCGCCGCGCCTTCATCATCGGCCGGCGCTTCCGCATCGTGCACGTGGTGTTCGGCCGCGGCCGCGAGCACGAGGTGATCGAGGTCTCGACCTTCCGCGCCTACCTCGACGCGGCCGCCGCCGAGGCCGTGAGCGGCAACGAACGCACCAGCAAGAGCGAACTCGCGGGCATGCACCATGCCGTGGACGCGTCCGGCCGCGTGCTGCGCGACAACGTGTGGGGTCCGCAGGAGGAAGACGCGGCGCGGCGCGACTTCACCATCAACGCCATGTACTACGACCCGGAAAGCCGGATCGTGGTGGACTACCACGGCGGCATCGCCGACGCGAAGAAGCGCTTGCTGCGCATGATCGGCGACCCGGCCACGCGCTACCGCGAGGACCCGGTGCGGGTGATCCGCGCGGTGCGCTTCGCGGCCAAGCTCGCCGGCCTGGGCTTCAAGTTCGAGGCGAAGACCAAGGCTCCGCTCCTGCCCGCGCTGCCCCTGCTGGAGGAGGTGCCGCAGAGCCGCCTGTTCGACGAGATGCTCAAGCTGCTGCAGACCGGGCACTCGCTCGCGACGATCGAGCAGCTCAAGACGCTGGGCATGGCGCGGGGCATCTACCCGCTGCTGGACTTGGTCGTCGAGCGCGCCGAGCAGCCGTTCGTCCGTGCCGCGCTGCAGGACACCGACCGCCGGGTCGGGGAGAACAAGCCGGTCGCGGCCAGCTTCCTGCTGGCCTGCGTGCTGTGGTCGGACGTGCGCGACGGCTGGACCGAGCGGCAGCAGCGGCGCCGCATGCATCCCTTCCCGGCGCTGCAGGAGGCCATCGACGAGGTGTTCGATGCGCGCATCGGCGACATCTCCGGCCGCGGCAAGCTGGGCGCCGACATGCGCGAGATCTGGATGATGCAGCCGCGCTTCGAGAAGCGCTCGGGCCAGACGCCGTTCACGCTCGCGGAGCAGCCGCGCTTCCGCGCCGCCTTCGACTTCATGCGCCTGCGCGCCGACGTCGGCGAGGTCGACGTGGTGCTGGCCGACTGGTGGCAGGAGTTCAGCCAGGCCAGCGACACCGTGCGCGAGGACCTCGTCGCGGCACTGCGCGACGAGCAGCGCAAGCAGCCGCCGCGCGTGCGCCGCGTGAAGCCGCAAGGCGAAGACGCGGGCGCGCCGGCGCAGGAGCGCGCCGCGCGGGCGCCCGACGGCGAGGTGCGCGAGGAAACCGACGCCGCGTCCGGCGACGCACCGCGCAAGCGCCGGCGCCGCCGGCGCAAGCCCGCGGGGCCGGGCGGCGGCGAGCACGCCGAACGCTCGCCTTCGGCCGGCGAGTCCGCCGACTAGGACGACGCCCGTGCGCGAGCCGGTGACCGCCTTCGTCGGCCTCGGCGCCAACCTCGGCGACGCGCAGCGCGCGCTGCAGGACGCCATCGCGGGGCTCGGCCGGCTGCCCGGCACGGCGCTGGCGCGCGCATCCCGCCTGTACCGCAGCGCCCCCGTGGATGCGGGCGGCCCGGACTACTTCAACGCAGTGGCACAGCTCGAGACGCGGCTCAGCGCCCCGGAACTGCTGGCGCACCTGCAGGCCCTGGAACAGGCGGCGGGCCGCGAACGGCCTTACCGCAATGCGCCGCGCACGCTGGATCTCGACCTGCTCCTGTTCGGCGACGCGCAGGTCTCCAGCGCATTCCTGACCGTGCCCCATCCCCGCCTGCGCGAACGCGCCTTCGTGCTCCTGCCCCTGCAGGAACTGGCGCCGGAGCGCGTGGCCGCCGCCGACCTCGCGGCCGTCGCCGGCCAGCGCATCAGCCCATTACCTCCCGCGTCATCGCCGCGATGACGATGCACCGGCACCATCGGTGCAGGTTCAACAAAGGAGAGAAAAATGACTGACACGGGTCTCATCGCCGTCGCGTGCGGCTTGATCATCGGCCTCGGCGCCATCGGCGCCTGCCTGGGCATCGGCACCATGGGCGGCCGCTTCATCGACGGCGCGGTCCGCCAGCCCGAAATGATGGAACCGCTGCAGGTCAAGATGTTCCTGCTGGCCGGCCTCATCGATGCGAACTTCCTGATCGGGGTAGGCGTGGCGATGATGTTCGTGTTCGCGAATCCGTTCGCGAGGTAGGTCTCAACGCAGAGTTCGCGCGAGCGCAGAGTCCGCAGAGAACAAGCCGGAAGTGCTTTCTGCGCTCTCTGCGCTCGCTCTGCGTCCTCTGCGTTGTGGCTGTTGGCCAGTTCAGAACCAGTGCACCAGCCCCGACTGCTCCGCGTTCTGCGGATTCGAGCCGGCATCGCGCACGCGCTGCAGCGCCTCGCGGGCGTCGACGCCCAGGGCCTTCAGCAGGCAGGCCGCCGCGCTGCCCGTGCGTCCGAGTCCCGCCGCGCAATGCAGCAGGACGACGTCGCCCGCGCGCAGGCCCTGCGCGATGGCGGCGATGTCGCGGCGGAAGGCCGCGGGGTCCTCGGGCAGGCCGAAGTTGCGCATCGGCACGTTCATCCAGCGAAAGGGCAGGCTGTCGTGCGCGAGCGCTGCGTGGTAGTCCGGCGCGAGTTCGGCCACCTCGTCGCGCGGCGCCAGGCAGACCACCGTGCCCAGGGCGCGCAGCCTGGCCTCGTCGCGGAACGCGCTCCAGGCTTCGAAGCGGCCCGGCATGGGGCCCAGCCACACCTGGCCGGGCACCTCGGGCGGCAGGGACAGGGATCGCAGCGCCATGGGCCGATTGTGATCGCTACTCGCGCGTGCTGCTGCGCTGCTGGGTGACGGTGAGCTCGCTCACCGGCGCCGCATGGTTGTTCCACGATGCGCGGACGTACGTGAGCACGGCGGCGACCTCGGCATCCGACAGCACCGTCGCGAAGGGCGGCATGCCGAAGGGGCGCGGCTGTCCCTTCGTCGCCGGCGGGAAGCCGCCGTGCAGCACCACCTGCACGAGGTTGGTGGTGACGCCCTGCGTGACCATGCGGTTGCGGGCCAGCGCCGGATACGCACCCGGCACGCCCTGGCCCTTGTCGCCGTGGCAGCTCGCGCAGTGGTCACCATACAGCTTGCCGCCGCGCTCGAGCACGGCGGCGGCCGCGCGCGGCACCTCGCGCGGGTCGGTGTCGGTGGGGGTCTGCGGCAGGCTCTTGAGGTAGACCGCCATCGCGCGGATGTCCGAAGGCTCGAGGTACTGCGTGCTGTGCAGGACCACTTCCGCCATCGGCCCGAGCACCGCGCCGCGCGGCGACGCGCCGGTGGCGAGCAGCCGCACGATGTCCTCCAGCGGCCATTCGGCCACGCCCGCCTCGGTGGGCGATGCCAGGGAGGGCGCGTACCAGTTCTGCATCGGGATCAGTCCGCCCGACAGGTCCACGCTGTCACGCTGGCCGCCCAGCACGTCGCGGGCGCCGTGGCAGGCACCGCAGTGGCCCAGGCCCTGCACCAGGTAGGCGCCCCGGTTCCATTCCGGCGTGCGCGCGGGATCCTCCATCTGCCGCTCGGGCCGGAAGTACAGCGTGCGCCAGACCGCGAGCGCCCACTGCGTGCTGTACGGCCAGCGCAGGCGGTGCTGCCGATCCGGCCGGTTCACCGGCGGCAGGCTGCGCAGGTAGTCGAACAGCGCGTCGGCATCGGCTTCGGTCACGCGCGTCATGTGCGTGTACGGGAACACGGGGTAGAGCAGGCGCCCGTCCCGGGAGCGGCCTTCGTGCATCGCACGCCGGAAATGCGCGGCGGACCAGGTGCCGATGCCCGTCTCCGCATCGGGCGTGATGTTGCTCGCGAACACGGTGCCGAACGGCGTCTCCAGCGGCCGCCCGCCCGCAAAAGGCGGGCCGCCGCGTTCGGTATGGCAAAGCATGCAGTTGCCCACGCGCGCGAGGTAGGCGCCGCGCGCGACCTGCTCCGGCGCCGGCGGCGTGCGCGGCGCTGCATCGCGAATGCGGTCGCCGCCGAAGTTCATGGACCATACGAGCGCGGCGGCCACGAGGAAAGCCAGCCCGATCAGCAGGCCGAGGACGACCAGGACGCGCTTCATCGCGCGCTCCCGGCCGCGGGCAGCGCGGCCGCCCCGCAGCGCATGGGCGGCGGTTCGGGCGCGGGCGGAGGCTGCACCTTGCGGCCCTTGCGACGCGCCGGCGTGGCGGTCGCGTCGACCGACACCGGATGCGGATCGGCCGGCAGGGCCTGCGAGGACAGCCACGCGGTCGCGGCCGACAGGTCTTCCGGCGTCAGCCGGCGCGCGATTTCCGCCATGCAGTCGGGCGCCAGCGCGCGCCGCTGCCCGGTGCGCCAGGCGCCCAGCTGCGCATTCAGGTAGTCGCGGGGCAGGCCGAGCAGGCCAGGCATGTTGGGATGGACTCCGGTGAGCGCCTTGCCGTGGCAGCTGGTGCAAGCCGGCAACCGCCGGTCGGGATCGCCCTGGGTGACGATCTGCTGGCCCCGCTGCAGCGTTTCGGGCGGGACGTTCGCCGGCACCGGCCGCGGGTAGGGCACGTCCTGGGCCGCGAAGTGGCGCGCGATGTCGGCGAGGTAGTCGTCCGAAAGCGTCTCCAGCAGCCCGGCCATCAGGCCGTAGTGGCGGCGTCCCTCGCGGAAATGCAGCAGCTGGTTGTACAGGTAGCCCGCCGGCTTGCCCGCGATGCGCGGGTAGTAGCCGTCGGGCCCGGCCCGGCCCTCGCGCCCATGGCAAGCGGTGCACGCGAGCGTGCGCTGCGCCATCGTGTCGTGGAATTCGATGGGCGCCGCGAACGCGGCAGTGCCGCACAGCAGGAGGAGGAAGGGAAGCAGGCCGCGCATGGCAAGGGACTATGCCACTTCACACGCGGCGCGCCCGGCTCCGTCGGCGCGCAGCGGACGCGGGCAGGGGCAGCGTCCTACATGCTTGCAGGAGGGCCGCTCCCAAGATGGCCCCATGAACCTGTACCGACGTTCGAGCAGGCCCAAGCCGCAGGCGGAAACGCCGCGCAACCGCCGTCGTCCGCCGCCCGCCGACGAAGGCAGCAACGCGGTCCAGAACCGTCCGGACCCCAAGGCGGAGCCCATCCCCGACGGCGAGCACAAGTACGTGCCTCGCAGCCCGTACCGCACGGGCAACTACTGATCGCTCAGTCTCCCAGCGTGACGTCCGAGTCCGGATAGGCCACGCAGGGCAGCACCCAGCCGCCCGCTCTCTCCTCCGGCAGCAGGCCGGGCCAGGGAATGCGGTAGTGCACGCTGCCCGCATGCAAGGGGCGCAGGCAGGTGCGGCAGGTGCCGTTGCGGCAGGAACTGGCGAGCGCGATGCCCGCTTCCTGTGCCGCCAGCAGCAGCGGACGGTCGGCCGGCGCGCGGAAGCGCCGGCCCGAGGGCTGCAGCTGCGCCTCATACGATTCCGGCGCGTGCCCCGTTTCGCTCATGGCCTCATGATAATGATGAGGCGAGCGTCCAACGGCTCGCCCTCCGCATGCCCACCAGTCTCATTGCCCTTCTCGACGACATCTCCACCATCCTGGACGACGTGTCGGCGCTCACCAAGACAGCTGCCGCGAAGACCTCCGGCGTGGTCGGCGACGATCTCGCGCTCAACGCCCAGCAGGTGACGGGCGTACGGCCCGAACGCGAACTGCCCGTGGTGTGGGCCGTCGCCAAGGGCTCGCTCGTGAACAAGGCCATCCTGGTCCCCGCCGCGCTGGGGATCAGCGCGGTCGCGCCCTGGGCCGTGAACCCGCTGCTGATGGTGGGCGGCGCCTTCCTCTGCTTCGAGGGCGCGGAAAAGCTCGCGCACCGCTTCCTGCACAGCCGGCAGGAGGACGATGCGCACCACGAGCAACTGCGCGAGGCGCTCGTCGACGAACAGGTGGACCTGCGCGACGTGGAGAAGGACAGGATCCGCGGCGCCGTGCGCACGGACTTCATCCTCTCCGCGGAAATCATCGTCATCGCCCTGGGCACCGTGGCGGCCCAACCCTTCTTCACGCGCCTGGGCGTGCTCGTGGCCATCGCGATCGCGATGACGGTGGGTGTGTACGGACTGGTGGCCGCCATCGTGAAGCTCGACGACCTGGGCCTCTATCTCTCGCGCCGCGGCACCGCCGTCGCGCGCGCCGTCGGCAACGGCATCCTGCGGGCCGCGCCCTGGATGATGAAGGGGCTGGCCGTCGCGGGAACGGCGGCCATGTTCCTGGTCGGCGGCAGCATCCTGGTGCATGGCGTTCCCGTGCTGTACCACGCGATCGAGGACGTCATCGCCGGCGCGGGCGCGTGGCGCACGCCGTTCGGCATGCTGCTGGACGCGGTCGTCGGCGCCATTGCGGGCGGAGTGCTGGTCGCGGGTTACGCGTTGGTGCGCCGCGCTCGGGGGAAACCCGCGCTGCCTGCGTGATCCCGGGCCGCGCGTAGGCGCACTCCTACGTTGCCTTGCGTGTGCGGCGGATAGGACGCGTGCAGACGCACCCGAACAATGGCTCTTCGATAGAGGGAGAGTCGTGATGTCCGATCATCTGCAGCCGTCCATGCCGTCCGCCCATCCCTTGCCGGCAGGCATCGAAGCGGTCCCCGTCGACGACGATTTCGGTTTCGGCCTGGGCTGCGAATGCGCGGACCCCGCGCTGCAGATCGAGCGCTGGATGCAGGAAGCCGGCAGCGAGCCCAACTGAGGCTGCCGGTCCTGCTCCTACAGCGGGAGCCTGGCTCGGCCCACGCGCCGTCCCGTTCCCGCTGCCTAAGCTCCGGGCTCTTCTGCGAGACGTTCCATGCAAGAACCCAGACGCGAACAAAAACCCCCGGCACGCCGGGGCGGTGAGCCGTCCGAATTCCTCGACGCCCTGAAGAAGGGCATGCTGGTCGGCGCGGCGCTGCTGCTGGTCCTCGTGCCCGCCGTGCGCATGTCGCACAAGCCGCAGCAGCCGGAACAGCCGCCGCAGGTCGCAACCGCGCCGCAACTGCCGGCGCAACCCCGGACCCCCGCGCCTCCCGCCGCACGCGCGCCGGCGATCCGGCTGGCCGACTTCCGCGGCGACGAGCCGTCCGGCGAAGCCCGCCTGGTGGCCAACTGGGTGCTCACGACCGGCAATGCAGGACGCCATGCCTTCGTGCTCGTCGACAAGAGGGATGCGCGGGTGTACGTCTTCGGACCGGACGGCCGGCTCACGGAAAGCGCGCCCGCGCTGATGGGCGCGGCGCGGGGCGACGATTCCTTCCCCGGGATCGGCGACAAGCCCCTGGCAGCCGTGCGTCCGGAGGAAAAGACGACCCCCGCGGGGCGCTTCCTCGCCGAGCCCGGCCGCAACGCGAACAACGAGGACATCGTGTGGGTCAGCTACGACCTGGCGGTGTCGATGCACCGCGTGCGTCCGCTGGTGGCACGCGAACGGCGCCTCGAACGCCTGGCCAGCCGCACGACCGACGACAACCGCATTTCCTTCGGCTGCATCAACCTGCCCGTGACGTTCTACGAGGACGTGCTCAGTCCCACGGTGCAGAAGTACGGCGCCGTCGTCTACGTGCTGCCGGAGGTGAAGACGCCGCAGCAGGTGTTCGGCGCCTATGACGTGACCGACCCGCAGCAGGTCGCCTTGCGCCAGGTGGCGTTGACGTCCGAGCGTTAACAAAAACCGCTTTACAACCTCAGCGTTGCGGAGTCCCCGCAGAGCTTGCTAGCATCCGTCCCCTGCCGAGCCATGAAGGCCCGGCGCATGGGGACTCAGGATGTCAGCTTGGAGCCGATGGCTGCGCAACGCGGCCGGCAGTACGGCATGGGCGATGCTGGCGTGGGCGCTGCCCGCGCACGCGGCACCGCAGGATTTCGTCGCGACCGGGGCCGGCACGGAGGCGACCCGCCTGGTGGACTGGGTACTGGCGAGCGGCGATGCGCGCGGCCAGCCCTTCGCGATCGTCGACAAGCGCGCGGCGCACCTGTACGTGTTCCATCCCGACGGCCGCCTGGCCGGCCACACGCCGGTGCTGCTCGGAAGCGCGCTCGGCGACAACATCGTGCCGGGCGTGGGCGAGCGCACCCAGAACGGGACGCTGCGGCCCGAGGACAAGACCACGCCCGCAGGACGCTTCGAAGCCGCGCCGGGCACGAACGCCAAGGGCGAGCACGTCGTCTGGGTCGACTACGACAGCGCTTTCGCGATCCACCGCCTGCGTCCCGGCTTCGCGTACAAGACACGCAATGCGCGCCTGGCCACGACGGGCAGCGGGGACAAGCGCGTGTCGTGGGGCTGCGTGGTGGCGCCGGTGTCCTTCTACGAGAAGGTGGTGGAACGCGTGCTGGGGCAGGGCCGCAGCATCGTCTACGTGCTGCCGGAGCGCTCGCCCGTGCAGAAGGTGTTCGACGCGCTCTAGGCCGACACCGCCGCAAGCGCGGAACTGACGCAGTCTCATCGGCCCCTCCTTATCGTGGACCTGCCGGCGGTCCATGCCGCCGCGACCCAGCATGTCCCACCAAGGAGACCTGAAATGACCTCGCTCAAGATCCTCGCCGCCGCGGCGGCCGCCGCCACCGTCAGCCTTGCCATGGCCCAGGGCGTCCCGCCGAAGCCGGCGGCCGACCCTGCCGTCGGCGCCGGCCAGCGCAGCACCCAGAACACGCCGATGGGAACGACCGGCACGCCGGGTGGCGCCGGCGCCGCCGCGCAAGGCACCACGGCCGGCAGCTCCGCCGCGATGAACGCAGCCAACAGTGGCGCGACGATGAGCGCCTCCTCGGACACCAGCGGCGCCGCTTCCTCCGGCACGCACACCACCAAGAAGCACAAGAAGGCGAAGAAGGTCGCGAAGGCCGATCGCAACTGACGTCGATGCGCGGATAAAGAAGGCCGCTCGACGAGCGGCCTTTTTCATGCGGCGTGGCCGCGCGGACTCAGGTCAGGACCTGGCGCCCCTGCGGCGTCACCACGCAGCCGCTGATGCGCCACTGGTTGTCGTGCTGGCGATTGAGCAGGTAGGTCAGCGTCCACGAGGAGCCGTCTTCGTCCGCCAGCCGCACCTTCTGCAGCGCGATCGTGCCGTCGCTCTCGGGCTTGAGGAACAGCACGCTGGCCGGGTGCAGCAGCATCGGGTACTGCTCGCGCACCGCGGTGAGGAACGCATCCGCCGTGCCGAACTGGCTGCGCAGGTCCTGGTCCGCCAGCGCGAAGGCCTGCATCGCATCCTGCGCCGCCAGGGCGTGCAGCTGCTCTTCCACGACCTGCCGGACCACGTCGTTGCCTGCGGTCGCGGCAACGGCGCTGGCCTCACGGTGCGGGTCGGATGCGAACACGGCGCCACCGAGCACCGCGGAGAACACGAGCGCCCAGGCGAGCGCGGCGCCCGTGCGATGGCGCGGCCGCCGCGCGGAAGGGGAAGCGAAGGATGGGATGGGCACGGTCACCTCAGCACTGCGACCCGGCAACGATGCATTGCACGGGCACCACGAGCGGCAACGTGTCCGCGCGGGCCTTCAGGCTCGCCGCGGCCAGCGCGATGCCGACCAGGGTGAAGATGCGCATCATCAGCGGGGTCATCGGGTTGCTCCGGAACGTCTGGACTGTTGCCCGAGAGGGTAGGGTGGGGGTGCGCTGCGCCGCTGTAGGCCGATGACGCCGGGCGGCGTGGGAGCGTCTTGCGGGGTGGCTGCGGGAACGCGCAAATGGGAAACGGCGCACGCGGCGCCGTTTCTCTCCGCAGGGAAGCCCGCCGGCCCACTGGACAATGTTCTCGCTCATCGCCCGCGGAAGGGGGAAGAGTCCGATCCCTGTCGTTCTGGCGCGGAATCCGGCTGGCTTTGACGGATTGGAGTGCCCCGCGCGTCGCAGGATCGCAGGCGGCGTCCGCAAGGATGTGTAGGCCGCGCTCGGCGCGGCCTGTGCTCCTAGTCCCCGAGGAGGATGGCGAGCCCGTCGTCCGGTTCGAAGCGCTTGTTGCGCCAGGCAAGGCGCGTCGGCCCGGGCAGCGCCTGCGCGCTTTCGCTGTGCCACGGGTCGCCCGGGTAGCACAGGATCCGCACGCCGTCGACGTCGCGCGGTTCGGGCCGGATGCAGGGCGGCCGGCGCGCCGCCGCGGCGGCCAGCACGCTCGCGACGCTGCGATGCCGGGCGAGGTGGTTCAGGCTCATGATCTGCGGCGGGGCCAGCTCGATCTGGCCGTCCCAGTACTGGCGCAGGGCGGCGCGCGGTGCCAGCCACAGGCCCTCGGTCGCCTCGTGCTCGTCGTGGCGCGCCTCCTGGCCCGCCGGCACCGTCGCGACGAAGAAGCGCGTGTCGAAGCGCTTGCGCCCCACGCTGCTGAGCGTGGGCGTGACCCAGCGGGACCAGGGTTGCAAGGCGCCGGCGTGCAGGCGCAAGGGGCTGCCTTCGAACAGTTCGTCGAACCGCGGTCCCTGGCGCAGCGCCGCCCAGGCCGCGCGCGCCGCTTCGGCCGCGAGGTCGGCGAACAGCACGCCCGTCTCCTCGAAGACCTCGCGGATCGCGGTGACGAACAGGGCGGCGGCTTCGTCCTCGGCCAGCTCCGGTTCGCCCAGCAGCGCATGCAGGTCGGCCGGGGGGCGGTCGAGGCGGGAGACCCATTCGCGGTCCTCCGGGTCCGTCTTGCCGCCCGGGAAGACGTAGGCGCCGCCCAGCACCTCGGATTGCCCATGGCGGCGCAGCAGGAACACCTCGATGTCGTCGCCCGCGTCGCGCAGCAGCACCACGGTGGCCGAAGGCGCGGCGGGCCCCTCCAGGCGGGTCGTGTTCAACTCCATGCCCGGAGGCTAGCAGAGGCGGCTTATGCTTGCGCCATGCCCGATTTCAGCGAAGCCATTGCCCACGCCCAGGCGCACGAAGTGCCCTGGCCCCGCGATCCCGCTGCCGACCCGGCCCGCTGGGGCGTGCACCACGACGACCCGCCGCCGTTCAACCGGCTGCGCGGCCCCGTGTATGCGCGCGGCGGCGTCTCGGGCGTGATCCGCGTGGGCGGCCGCGAGGTGGCCGCCTGGGGCGAGGCGGACCGCGCGGACCAGACCTTCAGCGTGGCGAAGACCTATCTGGCGCTGCTCGCGGGACTGGCGCAGTCGCGCGGGATGCTGGATCCCCAGGAGCGCATCGCCGAGCGCCTGCCGGGGATCGGCTTCGACGATCCGCACAACCGCGCCGTCACCTGGGCGCACATGCTGGAACAGACCAGCGAATGGCAGGGCACCTGCCTCGGCATGCCGGACACGGTGGAACACAACCGGCGCGTGTCGCACGATCCCAAGCCGCCGCAAGGTGCCAAGGGCGAGCCCCGCCCGCTGCAGGCTCCGGGCACCTACTGGGAATACAACGACGTGCGCATCAACCAGCTCTCGCTGGCGCTGCTGCACCTGTTCCGCCGGCCGCTGCCGGAAGTGTTCGAGGAGTCCGTGCTGCGGCCGCTGGGAGGCGGCCAGGGCTTCCGCTGGGACGCGTATGACGATGCGTGGATGGACGTCGGCGGGCTGCGCATGCAGTCCGTGCCGGGCGGATCGCACTGGGGCGCGGGCGTGTCCATCAGCGCGCGCGACCAGGCGCGCGTCGGCCAGCTGCTGCTCGATGCCGGCGTGCACCAGGGCCACGCGCTGCTGCCCAGCGAGTGGATCGCGCGCATGCACCAGCCGGGCGCGATCGCGCCGTTCTACGGCTGGCTCACGTGGCTGAACCGCGGGCAGGCGATGTTCGCCAGCGCCTCGCCGGCGAGCTGGTTCATGGTCGGCGCCGGAGGCCACTACACCTGGATTGATCCCACGCACCAGGCCGTGGTGGTCGTGCGCTGGATCGACCCGGCGCACAGCGCCGGCTTCGTCGCGCGGGTCGCGCGCACGCTGCGTTTCTAGGAGCCCGGACTGCGCAGGCGTTCCTCGATCAGCTGCCGCGTCGCGCGGATCTCGCTGGCGAAGGGACTCTGGGTCGCGTCGGCGCGGCGGATCACGAACAGCGCCTCGGCGTTGCGACCCTGGTCCGAGAGCGTCTGCGCGAGGTTGTTCAACAGGACCACCGAATCGGGATGGCGCTGCAGCGCGGCGTGCAGCACGCCCGCCGCTTCGTCGAGCTTGCCCTGGTCGTGCAGGTGGTTCGCCAGGCCTACGGCGGCCGGCAGGTTGTCGGGCCAGCGGGCCAGCGCCGTGCGGTAGGCCGTCACGGTGGCCTCGGGCTGGTCGCCGCGCGCCAGTCCCAGCAGCGACTCCATCCAGCGGTCCTCGTTGGCCGTCGCCGCAATGCGATCGGGAGGCAGCACCACCATCGCCCAGTAGTTGCCGGCCCGCCAGGTGCGCTCGAAATACGAGAACGGCATCTCCTGCCGCGCCTGCTTGCCCGAACGCAGGTAGATCGTGCCGGTCGCGTAGTCGAAGCCGTTGACGACCGCGTAGTGCCACTGGGTGAAGACGAGCCCGGCGTCCTGCAGGATCACGACCGGGTGGCCCGCCGCGATCTCGCGCAGCACGTCGGTGTAGCTCGGCGCGAGCCGGTAACTCACCAGCCCGTGGCGGCGCGGCGCGGCCAGCATCTCGAGCTGCAGGCTGCCGTGGCGCGAGGGCAGCCACACTTCGTCCACCAGCGCTTCGGGACGGATCGAGGCACCGCTGTAGTCCATGGCCATCGCCAGGGCGGCCGGGCCGCACTGGTATTCGTCCTGCGGGAAGAACGGGACGCTCGCCAGTTCGACCTGGCGCGGCACGCCTTGCGGCCAGTCCGTGCGCAGGGCGACCGTCTGCGGGATCAGCGTGCCGCAGCCGGCGAGCAGCAGCGCGGCGGCCCACAGGGTGAGCCACCGCGCGGCACGCGAAAGAGTCGTGGCCTGTGCGTGCATCCGCCCCTTACTTGCGGACTGCGTAGTACCAGATCAGCACGACGACCAGGATGATCGCCAGCCAGCCCCAGGCGCTGACGTCGCCGCCGGCCGGCGCGGCCTGGATGTCCTGCGCCATGGCGTGCACTTCCTGGTCGGTCATGTTCTGCACGCGCGCGCGGGCGTCCTGCGGATCGACGCCCGCAGCGCGCAACTGCGCCGCGACGTCCGCGCGGTCCAGCGTGGACAGCACCATCGCACGTTCGGTGGGCACGGTGGTGCCCGCGGCCTGGTCAGCCCCGATGAGGCCGGCACGCGCCGTCTGGAACGACAGCGCGAGAAGGGACACCACCAATACCCGACAGGTTGTCTTCTTGAAGGCGAGGCTCATGGATGCGCTCCTTTGGTTGGTTCTTCCGTGTCCGGCGCGACGCCGATTGAACGCGGAGGAAGATTTACGCACTTACCTCGCTGGCGAGGGTGACCCGGCCTCCGCGGGACACAGCTTGGTACAAGTGTTTCCGGCGGCCTCGTACGACAACGCGATGCGGGGGCTGCCTACGCGCGTGCCTGCGCGGCCGCGCTGCAATCGGGGCTCATCGCAAGGAGAGCACACATGCGCTGCAAATGGATCGCCGTGGTCGCCGTGGCCGCGCTGCTGGCGGCATGCGCCACACCGCCGGAGCGCACCACGCAGAAGGAGCCGTGGAATGGCGGCGTCTGGAACAGCGTGCTCGGCTACGTGGGCCCGGCCAACGTGATGGTCACGAACTGACGGGCTTGCGCCAGAATCGGGCGATGCCTGCGCCCGATTATTCGCACGGCGCCGCGTGGCAACGCGGCCGCTTCGTTCCCATCGCCGAGGCGAGCGTGCCGCTCACCGACTGGGGCTTCCTGCGCTCCGACGCGGCGTACGACGTGGTCACCGTCTGGGATGGTGCGTTCTTCCGGCTCGACGCGCACCTGGAGCGCTTCGAGCGCAGCTGCCGGCGCTTCCGCCTGGACCCCGGCCGTTCGCCGGCGGAGATCACCGCCATCCTGTCCGAGTGCGTGCGCCTGGCGGGACTGCGCGGCGCTTACGTCGAGATGCTCTGCACGCGTGGCCAGCCGCCCTGGGGCTCGCGCGATCCGCGCCAGGCCGTCAACCAGTTCTACGCCTTCGCCGTCCCCTTCGTGTGGATCGCCAACGAGGAGCAGCGCAAGCGCGGCCTGGACGTGTCGATCAGCGACGTGCAGCGCATCCCGGCGTCAAGCGTCGATCCCACGGCGAAGAACTACCACTGGAACGACATGACCATGGGCCTGCTCGCGGCGCTCGACGCGGGCCGCGACTCGGTGCTGCTCACCGACGCGGCGGGCAACGTGGTGGAAGGTCCCGGCTTCAACGTGTTCGCGGTGCGCGACGGGCACCTGGTCACGCCGAAGGAGGGCGTGCTGGAAGGCGTCACGCGTCGCACGGTGATCGAGATCGCGCGGTCCGCCGGCCTTCCCGTGGAAGTGCGCGCGCTGCCGGCCGCGGAGCTGCGCACGGCCGACGAAGCCTTCCTCACCAGCTCGGGCGGCGGCGTGCTGCCGGTGACGCGCATCGATGGCCGCGCAGTGGGCGTGGGGCAGCCGGGCGCGATCACGCAGCGGCTGCGCGACACCTACTGGGAATGGCACCGCGACCCGCGCTACGCCACGCCGGTCGCGTATTGAGGCACCTCAGGACTGCGGCGGCACCCGCTGGTCGATGACCTCCGGATCGCGCCGGATGGTCTCGCGTTCGCGGTGCTCCCGCCGGTCCAGCTTGCCGAAGGTGTGGTCCAGGGCATGGGCCAGCTTCTCGGCCGCGCCGCGGAAGGCGAGGTCCTGGTTGGGAGCGTAGTTGGTCACCGCCACCGGCGCGCGGCCGGGGATGCGCGCCTCCATCGTGCAGCGCTTGTCCACGCCGCCGCCCCGCGTCGCGTGGTTCTCGTCGCTCATCTGCACCTCGATGGTGGTGAGGTCCTGGTCGAAGCGGGCCATCTGCTCGTTGAGGTACTCGCTGGCCCAGCGCTCCAGGGTGTCCTTGTTCTCGATGTTGTTGGAGGTGTTGACTTGCACTTTCATGCGGTTTCCTTTCCTATCCACCATCGTGCGGACGGCCGGGCTGCGCGGCAAGTCGGACGGAGTGCATGTCCCTGTCGGACAGGCCTTGCCAGCCGGTATGCTCCCGGCCCAAAGGAGCTCCAAGCATGCTGGACGTCATCGAGGCCGAGACGGGCGACCACCCCACCGCCACCATCCTGATCCTCCACGGACTGGGCGCGGATGGCAATGACTTCGTGCCCATCGCGGAAGAACTGCAACTCGACCGCGTGGGAGCGGTGCGCCTCCTGTTCCCGCATGCGCCGGTGATGCCCGTGACCATCAACAACGGCTACCGCATGCGGGCCTGGTACGACGTCCTGTCCTTCGATGCCGACGCGCCGCAGGACGAGGCAGGGCTGCGCCGCTCGCAGGCGCTGGTGGAGGCGCTGCTCGCGCGCGAGGAGCAGCGCGGCATCGCATCGGACCGCATCGTGCTCGCGGGCTTTTCGCAGGGCTGCGCGATGGCCTTGCTGGCAGGGCTGCGCCATGGCCGGCGGCTGGCGGGAATCACGGGGCTCTCGGGCTACCTGCCCCTGGCAGACCAGACCGCGGCGGAGCGCCATGCGGCCAACCTGCAGACGCCGATCTTCCTCGCGCACGGCACGCACGACGAGGTCGTCGCGCTGGAGCGCGGCGAGCAGTCGCGCGATGCGCTGCAGGCGCTGGGGTATCCCGTGGAATGGCACGAGTACCTCATGGGGCACTCGGTGACGCCGCTGGAGATCGAGGAATGGAACGACTGGCTGCTGCGGGTGCTGGCGGCTTGAGCGTCTCCCCCGCCTGCGCGGGGATGACGAAGATCAGACTTCGCCGCCGAAGGTCTTGACCAGGCTGGCGATGTACTTCTCGACCAGCTTCTCGAACTCGGACGAGACGATCGGATCCACCACCAGCTTCATGAGCGCCGGCACGGGCACGTCCACGGTGCCCTCGGTCTGCAGCACCAGCTGGGTCGACTTGCCCTTGTTGTCGGTGATCTTCCAGTGGCCGCCGACCTGCGCATTGCCGATGTCCTTCACGGGCGTCCACTTCACGCTGCCCCTGGCCTTGTCCGCCGTGTACTTGCAGGCGTAGACGGTCTGGATGTTCACCTGCGCGGTGCCCACCTTCTGCATCTCCCACTTGTAGACGCCGTCGCCCAGGTCGGTGAGCTTCTGCACCTTCGGGAAGTGGGAGACCGACTCCGGCACGTTCGAGAGCAGGGCGAACACTTCGTCGAACTTCGCCTTGACCTCGAACTCGTAGCCCAGGTCGATGTGGACGCTGACCGTCATGGCGTGGCTCCTCCTCGTTGTGCGAGCCTCGGCGGCTCAGCGGCCCATTCTGCCACCCGCAGCGCGTTCGGCCGCTTGCACCAGCGTCGCCACGGCGCGTTCGGCACCGGCAACCGACAGCGCGACGCCTTGCCCATAGCGGCGGGCCACGACGTCGCGGAAGTGGCTGGCATTGCGCCGCGTCTCTTCCGACAATTGCGGGCTCGACTCCGCGAAGGCGCGATCCCAGCGTGCGCGCGCCACTCCGCCCAGCCGCTCGGCGCCCGTGCGCCAGCCGGCGATGGCGCCTTGCGCGCCGTGCTCGAAGCCGCTGATCCATTGGCGGGCGGTGCCGCTGAAAGCCGTGTTCATGGAAAGTTCTCCTGGTCGTCTGCGATGAAGTCATTGTCCGGACAGGGCCTAGGGCGCACGACCTAAATCGGGGACAAACCCTAGGGGACGCTCCCTAGCACAGGTGCGTTTCCCTTTCCTGTCCCGTGTCAAGCAGGCTTTGCGCAAAGGTGTTACCTTCCCGCGCAACGACGATGGACGGGCGAAGAGAAGCATTCCCATGAGCACATTCCAAGAGGCCTTGAGCACGCTGGCGCCCGCGCGGCTGCAAGGCATCCGCCGCGGCATCGAGAAGGAGAGCCTGCGCGCGACCCTCACCGGCGCGCTGGCGCTGACGCCGCATCCGGCCGCCCTGGGCTCGGCCCTGACCCACCCGAACATCACCACCGACTACAGCGAGTCGCAGCTGGAACTGATCACGGGCGTGCACGCCAGCGTGGAGCAGTGCCTGGAAGAGCTCACGCAGGTGCACCAGTTCACCTACCGTGCGCTCGGCGACGAACTGATGTGGGTGAGCAGCATGCCCTGCCTGCTGCCAGCCGACGAGAACATCCCGATCGGGCGCTACGGCTCCTCGAACGTCGCCCGCGCCAAGAGCGTGTACCGCATGGGCCTCGCCCACCGCTACGGCCGGCGCATGCAGACCATCTCGGGCATCCACTACAACTGGTCGCTTCCCGGCGTGAGCGACGCCGAGTACTTCGGCCTGATCCGCAACTTCCGCCGCCACGCCTTCCTGCTGCTGTATCTGTTCGGCGCCTCGCCGGCGGCGTGTTCCAGCTTCGTGGCCGGCCGCGAGCACGAACTGCAGACGCTGTCGCCGGGCACGGTGTACATGCCCTATGGCACTTCGCTGCGCATGGGCCGCCTCGGTTACCAGAGCGAAGCGCAGGTCAGCCTGGCCGTGAGCTACAACAGCCTCGAAGGCTATGCCGCTTCGCTGCACGAGGCGCTCACCAAGCCCTATCCGGCGTACGAGAAGGTCGGGATCGTCAACCCGGGCGGCGAGTACAACCAGCTCGCCACGACCCTGCTGCAGATCGAGAACGAGTTCTACGGCACGATCCGCCCCAAGCGCGTGACACGTCCCGGCGAGCGCCCGCTGCATGCCTTGCGCGAGCGCGGCGTCGAGTATGTCGAGGTGCGCCTCATGGACCTCGACCCCTTCGTGCCGGTCGGCATCAAGGCGCAGACCATCCGCTTCCTGGACATCTTCCTGCTGCACTGCCTGCTGGCCGACAGTCCGGACGACACGCCGCAGGAAATCGCCGCATTGGGCCGCAACCAGCATCGCACCGCGGCCTTCGGGCGTGACCCGGCGGCCATGCTGGAGCGCGGCGGCCGCGAGGTGAAGCTCACCGACTGGGGCGCGGAGATCGTGGGCCAATGCGCGCCGATCGCGGCGCTGCTGGACTCGGTCCACAACACCACCGACTACGGCGACGCGTTGCGCGCCGCCGAGGCGCTGCTGCAGAACCCGGAGATGCTGCCGTCCGCGCGCGTGCTGTCCGCGATGGCGCAGGAGCACGACAACAGCTTTGCCGCGTTCGTCCTCGCGCAATCGGAGCTCGCGAAGGCCAAGCTGCTCAAGCTGCCCTACACGGGCGGGCTGCAGGCACGCATGGAGGCGCTCGCGCGCCAGTCCATCGAGGACCAGGCGGCGGTCGAGGCGGCCGATACCCTGCCCTTCGAGCAGTACCGGCAGCAGTACATCTCTCCCGAGCGCCTGGGACTGTCCGAGGACGCCGTGGCGCCGGCGCTCGCCGCCGTCTAGGCACCGCGGCCTCGGCCGTCTCCGACGGCACATTGCGCCTTTTCCGACAGCCCGGCGCGGGCGGCGGCCGCACAGTTCGCGTTGGCTCAGCGCCAAACGGAGAACCGCATGCCCACGACCGCCCGCCGCTCCCGGCTTTCCTGCTTGCTGCTGGCCGCCTTGCTGGCGGTCGCGCCGGCGTTGGCCGCTGCCGCGGGCGACGAGGCCCCGAAGGAGCACAAGGCCAAGCAGGCACTGGACGACCGGGCCGACCCGCACATGCGCATGGACGACGTCGGCAAGGGCACGCACATGGGCAGCAAGGCGACGCAGCCCGGCACCTACCTGGGCAACAAGAGCCGCGAGGCCGTGCGCCGCTGGTACGCCGAACACCCGGTGCAATGCGACCGCGGCTGCGCGGATCCCGCCTGGCAGATCGGCGTGCCGCTGCCCGCCGGCGCGCCCGTTGCGAGCGTTCCCGCACCGCTGCTGGCCAGCCTGCCGAAGGCGCCGCCCGGCGTGCGCTACGTGCGCGTGTCGGGCGACATCCTGCTCGTCGCCTCGGGCTCGCGCATGGTCGTCGACGGCATCAAGGCACGCTAGGCGTCCATCCAGTTGCCCGCGGTGAACTTCACCGGCGGCGCATCCGGATCGAACGACACGCCGGCCGGGTCGCCCCCTTCCTTCATGGCATCGAGCTGCTTCTGCAGCAGCCGGCGCAGCATCACCAGTCCACGGTCGCTGGTGGCGAGGTGTTCCTCCGAGTGCTTCGCGACGTTGCCCTGGCTCACCATGGCTTCGTAGTCGCCCGGATATTGCTGGTGCTCGGCCTCGCTGAGGTCTTCCCACAGCTTCCTGCCGTCCGGCCGCGAGCGCATCCTGTGCAGCTCGCCGGCCTCGCGCACACGGCCCGCCACATAGATGCGGAAGCTGTGGTCGTCGATGGGCAGCACCCAGCCGATCGACTCCACCATGCCGAGGCGCCCGACGCGCGGGCTCGGCACCACGCGCAGCGTGGGCAGGGCCGCCTCGGTGATGCGGCGGAAGGTGCGGCCGTCGGGCAGGTTGCGCCGGGAGAGCACGCGCACGGAATGGCCCATCGTGTCCCAGTTCACCTCCGGCATCACCGCCATCTCCGGCACGAACTGCGTGCCGCTGAAGGAGGAATGCAGGATCACGACGTGGAACGGGTCGACGATGTTCTCGTAGTGCTGCAGCCAGTTGCAGGGGATGACCTGCGGCCCGCCCCCGCCGATGCTGTGGTCGTCCGACTCCAGGAATTCGCCCGGTTCGAGCTGCTCCAGGCATTCGTAGCGGGGCAGCACCGGCTTCTTCTCCGGCGGTCCCAGGTAGGCCCAGACCAGGCCGTACAGCTCCTCCACCGGATACCAGGGCTGGCGGATCCTGCCGCGCGCGCGGCCGCCTTCCGGCTCGCAGGGCTGCTCCACGCAATGGCCCTGCACGTCGAACAGCCAGCCGTGGTAGCAGCAGCGGATGCCGCGCTCCTCCACCTTGCCGTAGTACAGCGAGGTGCCGCGGTGCGCGCAGTGCGGGTACACCAACCCTGGGCGGCCCTGGCCGTCGCGAAACAGGATCAGGTCCTCGCCCAGGACGCGCACCTTGCGTGGCGTGGCGCCCGCGTCGCCGGCCAGGCCGACGGGATGCCAGTAGCGCCGCAGCAGCTCGCCCATGGGCGTGCCGGGGCCCACCTCGGTCAGTTCGCGCCTGGAAGTCGGTGCCGGCTTGCCGTAGGCGGTGCCGGTGTCCACGGCGATGGGAATGATGCGTGCCTTGTCGTTCATCGTGCGGTCACTCCAGCGTCACGCCCGCGGCCTTGATCAGTTCGGCCATGCGGGGGAAGTCCGAGTGGTAGCGCTCCATGAACTGCGCCGGCGTGTTGCCCAGCGGGTCGAAGCCGAAGGCGTTGAGCCGCTCGCGCACGTCGGGCAGCGCCGTGGCCTCGCGCAGGGCCGACACCCACGACTGCACGATGGTCTCGGGCGTCTTCGCGGGGGCGTAGAAGCCGATCCAGCTTTCCAGGTCGAAGCCCTGGAAGCCCTGCTCCTTGAAGGTGGGGACGTTGGGGAGGATGGACACGCGCTGGGTGGCCGCGATTGCCAGCACCTTCATCTTCCCCGCTTGCGACTGCGCGCGGGCCGTGGAGGGGTTCGCCCAGGCGAAGTCGATCGCGCCGCCGAACATGTCGATGTGCGCGGCCGATTCGGCCTTGTACGCCACGTGCACGAGGTCGGTCCCGGTCTGGCGCTTCAGCAGTTCGCCCAGCAGGTGCGCCGTGGAGCCGTTGCCCCAGGTACCGTAGGTCATGCGGCCCTTCTTCTTCGCGTACTCCACGAACTCCTTGACGTTGCTGTAGGGCGCGTCGGCGCGGGCGACCAGCATCGGGCCGCCGGTGGCCACCATCGACAGCGGCTGGAAGTCCTTCACCGGGTCGTAGGGCAGCCGAGGCTGCAGGATCGCGTTGTTGATGTGCGTGAGCGGCAGCGTCATGAGCACGGTGTGGCCGTCCGGCGCTGCCTTGGCCACGTAGTCGGTGGCGATGATCCCGCTGGCGCCCGGGCGGGGTTCCACGATCACGGGCTGGCCGAACTTCGCCGAGAGCTTCTCGGCGTAGACCCGGGCAAGGGCGTCGATGGGGCCGCCGGCCGTGCCGAACGGTACGATGCGGATCGGGCGCGACGGGAAGCCTTGCGCGCGCGCGGGCAGTGCGGCCGCGGCCAGCGCCGCGATCGCGCCACCCAGCAGCTCTCTGCGGGTGCTCATGTTGTCTCCTGGTGTCGTTCGAATTCCGTCCATCGTGGCCCGCGGCCGGCGTGCCGTCCATTCCAATGTTTCGATACGAGATATGAGCCAACGTGATATCCGCGGCCTGGACGTCGCGATGCTGCGGACCTTCGATGCGCTGATGCGGGAGCGGAACGTGTCGCGGGCCGCGGCACGCCTGTTCCTCAGCCAGCCGGCGGTGAGTGCATCGCTCAATCGCCTGCGCCAGGTGTTCGGCGACCCGCTGTTCACCCGCACCAGCCACGGCGTCGTGCCGACCGGCCGGGCGCTGGCGCTCGCGCCGCAGGTGGACAAGGTGCTCGCCGACCTGGCGGCGCTGCTGGAAGGCGAGGCGGGGTTCGACCCGGCCACGAGCAGCCGCATCTTCCGCATCGCCGGTTCCGACCATGCGAGCCGCATGCTGCTGCCCGAGCTCTCGCGCACGCTGATCGCGCTGGGCTCCGGCATCCGGCTCGTCTGGGTGCCGCCGGGCACCTGGTCGCTGGCGGAGCACCTGCACAAGGGCGAACTGGACCTCGGCGTGATCGCCCGCATCGAGCGGCCGCGCGACATCGCGACCGAGGTGCTCTACGAGGACCGCTACGTCTACGTCATGCGCAAGGGCCATCCGCGCGCCGGCGAGCCCGTGACCCTTGAAAGCTTCTGCGCCATCCCCCAGGTGTTCCTCGGCTACGGCACGTCGACGCTGGACGACCTGATCGACGGGATCCTCGCGCGGGGCGGCCGCCGGCGGCTGGCGCAGATCGCCGTCACCAGCTTCGGCCAGGTCGTGCACCAGCTGCGCCACAGCGACCACGCGGCGGTGCTGGGCGGCCGTGTCGCACGGGCCTACGCGCAGGAGCTCCACATCCAGTCCGTGCCGTTCGAGCTCCCGGGCTACCAGTCGCTGGTGTGCTGGGCGCCGCGGGCGCAGGGCGACGCCGGCGTCGCCTGGTTGCGGGAGCAGGTGCTGCGGATCGCCGCGGCGGCGGATTGACCCTGCGCCAGCAGGCCTCGTCCCCGAGGCTTACAATACGGCTATCGGGGGCTGGAGTGCCTGCCAGTGCATGGCCGGCCCGAATCTGGCGAACCATTCCCTGCCGCCGCAGGACCGTACCCGGGTTCGCACGCTCCGGCCGCCAGGCCGGCCATCATCAAGCCCGGCGCTGCCCACCGCGATGGGAGCCAGCGATGTCGCTGGCCGAAGCAGCGCCGGCTGTACCAGAAGGACCCTGCATGGCGAAGGAAGAACTGATCGAAATGAACGGCCGCGTGGCCGAAATCCTGCCGGACTCGCGCTACCGCGTGATCCTGGACAACGGCCATGAACTCGTGGCCTACACCGGCGGCAAGATGCGCAAGAACCACATCCGCATCATCGCGGGCGACCTGGTGAGCCTGGAGCTGTCGCCGTACGACCTGACCAAGGGCCGCATCATGTTCCGCCACCTGCCGAACCGCGGCCCGGGGACGGGCGCGCCGCAACACCGGCGTCGTTGACCGTCTCCCCGCGCCGGCGGGGATGTCGAAGAAGGCGGCCCATCGGGCCGCTTTTGTTTTGCGCCTCAATCCACCCGCACGTCGTCGAGGTGGCGGCGCAAGCCCTCGATCTGCCTCTGCAGGCCTTGCGCATCGCCCTGCGCCGCCTGCGAAGAGATCGCCCGGCTCTGCCAGGCCGCCCACTGGAAGCCGAACAGGGCCAGCCCGCCGGCCGCGCGGTGCGCCAGGGCGCGCAGCTGCGCGCGGTCGCCGGCGGCCAGCGCTGCTGCCATGTTGTCCACCATGCGCCGGCGCGAATCGAGGAAGGCCGGGACCTCCTGCAGCAGTTCGCGGTCGATGTGCACGGGCATGTCGGGCGGCACCGGCGCTTCCATGGCGGCCGGCCGCGGCACCTCGCCCTCCAGCGGGGCCGGCGAGGACACCACCTGCTCGCTGCTCGCCAGCTCGAACAGCAGCGCCAGCAGCGTTTCGCGGGTAAAGGGCTTGGTGAGGTAGCGGTTGCTGCCCGCCTCCAGGCCGCGGCGGATCGAGGCCGCGTCGTCGTTGGAGGACATCATCACGATGGCGCAGGGCCGGCGTCCTTCCTGGCGCTCGCGGGCGCGCATCCAGGTCACCGCTTCCAGGCCGTCCATCCCCGGCATCTCCATGTCGATCAGCACGATGTCGGGCCACTGCCTGGCCACGGCATCGGTGGCTGCCGTGCCGCTGGCCGCCGTCTCCACCGTGAAGGGCGGGGAAGGCAGGAACCGCAGCAGCAGCAGCCGGTTGTACTCGTCGTCGTCCACCACCAGGACGCGCCGCGGCGGGAAGTCGCTGGCCGCGACCGGCTGGTGGGCCGGCTGCACGCTCGGCGGCGCTGGCAGCCCTTCCGCCCCGAGCGGCCGCAGCGTCAGCGTCAGCACGGTGCCCGTGTGGCTGGTCTGCATCTCCAGCTCTCCGTTCTGCACCCGCGCCATGAGGCGCGCGGAATAGGTGCCCAGGCCGGTGCCGTCGCTCTTGCCGGCCGTGACGTACTTGTCGAAGAAGCGGTTCAGGATGGCCGCGGGGACACGCCCCGGGTTGTGGACGCGCACGCGGATGGCATCGCCCGCCTCCAGCCGCAGGGTCACCACCCCGCCGTGCGGCGTCGCCTCGATCGCGTTCTTCACCACGTTGCCGAGGATCGAGTAGCACAGGAGCTCCTCCGCGCGCGCATACACGGGCTGCTGGGGCGCCGCGTCCACGCGCACGCCCACGTGCGCTGCCTGCGCCAGCGGCTGCAGGTCCAGCAGCACGCGCACGATCACGTCCACGACGTTCACGGCCTGCGCGTGGAACTGGTAGGTGCCCAGTTCCATGCGCGACAGGTCCAGCGACAGGTTGACGATCTCCAGCATGCGGTAGCCGGCCCGCTCCGCGATCGCGAGCAGCTCGCGCTGTTCCGGCGTCACGGTGGTGTCCTCGCGCAGCAGCCGCGCCACGCCGATGATGCTGTTCAGCGGCGTCTTCAGGTCGTGGCGCGACATGCGCTCCACGTCCTCCCGCAACTGCGCAACCTCGGCGAGGGCGGCGTTCTGTCGCTTGAGCCCCTCCGCGACGGCGCGCTGGTCGGTGATGTCGAGGAAGGAGCAGATGTAGCGCAGCGTGCGCCCGTCCGCCGCGCGCAGGCTGATGGCCTCGGCGTGCACCCACACCGCGCTGCCGTCGGCGCGCAGGAGCCGGTACTCGTGCGGCTCGTGCTTCATCTCGCCGCCACGCACCGAGCGGTCGCGCAACTGGCTCATGAAGATGTCCTGCAGCAGCTGGCGTTCCTCGGGATGGATGCGCTCGAAGAACAGCGGCCACTCGCCGGTGTCCGTGTCGGGCGGGAAGCCCATGATCTCCAGCAGGCGCGGCGAGTAGCGGGTGAGGTTGCGCGTGTAGTCCCAGTCGAGGATGCCCGCATGGGTCGCGCGCACCAGCAGGTCCACCTTCTCGCGCTCCTCGGCGCTGCGCAGTTCCTCGACGTTCAACGCTCGCCCCAGCCGGCGCAGCAGCACGATGCCGGGCGACAGGACGAACGCGAGCAGGCCGATGGCGGTGACGCCGCGCTGCTGCATTTCGCCCGCGGCGGGGCCGAGGTTGATGGCGAGCACCAGGCCCAGGCAGGCCAGGCCGCCCAGGATCACGCCGGCATCGGGCCGTCCCTGCCGCCCGGCGCGGATCAGGCACCACGCGATGTGCAGCGCGATCGCGAAGCCCAGCACCTGGCCCAGCACCACGTAGCTGCTGTACACGCGCGCCGGCGTGAGGAAGATGCCCGCGAGGCCGGCCACGCAGGCGGCGAGCAGCGCCCGCACGGCCAGCGGCCACAGCGTGCGCGGGAAGAGGCGATCCACCAGCAGCAGGAACAGGCCCATGGAAAGGAACCACGAGGCGTATTCCGTGCGCAGGAACACCTCCCAGGGCGTCTGCGGCCCGGCCCACAGCTGCAGCAGCAGGCGTTCGCCCGTCATGTCGGCATAGACGGTCTGCGCCAGCGCGAACAGCCCGAAGTAGAGCGCCACTTTCTCCTTGCGCCGCACCAGCAGGAAGAACAGCGGCGCGATGCTCATGACCAGGTAGCCGCCCACCAGGAGCGTGTCGAGCGCGAAGCGCTGCTGCGATTCCACCGACAGCCGCTGGATCGGCCCCGCGACCGGCGTGCGGATGATGCCGCCCGCGCGGTGCGACCAGTTGGACACGTGCATGGTCACGCGCAGCGGGCACGGGGAAGAGTCCGTCAGCAGGGCACGGCGGCCGATCGCGGGCTGGGCCTGTTCCTCGCTCGTCCCCGGCGTGCCTTGCGCGGCGACCAGGACGCCGTTGACGTAGACGCGCATCGCGGTGCGCTGCGGCGGCACCGAGAGGGCGAGGTGCTGGCCCGCGGGGCAAAGCACCAGCAGCGAGTAGGTGGCGAAGCCGTCGGGGCCGGGCGGCTTGCCGTCGGCGGTGAGGTCGTTCCAGACGCCCGGCACCGGGGCGAGGGCGGGCAGGGGCGCCTCCGACGCCGGGTCGACGAAGCGGCCCCACGCGAAGCCCCATTCCCCCTGCAGCGGCTGGACGGAGGCTGTCGCGCCGGGGGCGGTCAGGTCGATGACGCCGCCCTTGGCGACGGGAGGGACAGGGGCCGCGAATGCCGGCAGGACCGCGCACCACAGGACGACGCGCACGAGCCAGGCGAGCCAGCCGGGGTGCCTGTGCGCGCTTCGCCGCATCGGCGCCGCCGGAAGTGGATGGGTGGAGTTACAGGGGCGCAGGGCGGGTGGCAGCGAAAGTGTCGCCCCCTTGCGCGTGACGCTTCATTTCGTCGTCGCCCGCAGCGAGAAGGCGTTCCAGGTCGGCGCGCACGTCTTCCGCCGGGCGCGGGATGACCACGGGTCCTTCGATGATATCGCCGGGCTTGGTGTGCGGGGCCATGCGCGCCTCGGGGTCGCGCGGCTGGGTCGCCGTCCAGGACGACGGGTGCGGCAGCGCAGGCGCCTCGAAGTCGTCGGGCAGCGCGAATTGCCAGGAAAAGCCCATCAGCCACTGGACGGCCTGCGGATCCAGCAGCAGCAGCCGTTGCAGGAACTCCTTCTCCAGCGCGGGGCCGAACTGCATCAGGCGCGGATCCCACATCCGGACCAGGAAGCGGACGTGGACGCCTTGCTCGCGCCGGGGACTGCTGGTGCGCAGCAGGTCGGCCGCGACCCAGGGCTGCGGGATGCCGTTGCGGGCGAGCGTTTCGCGCAGGACCAGCTTCAGCAGGTCCTTGCGCACGCTGTGGGGCGAGTTGGAGACTGGCGCCTGCTGCGACGCGACGAATTGCGTGCTGTTCGGCGCCGAGCGCGAATGGCGCGATTTGGCGGGAGAAGAAGGCTTCTTCCCCCGCAAGAGGTCCAGCATGCCCATGATGGCTCCGGTGACGATGGGCGTCCACGCGGGCGCGGGACGGTGCGGCCGGATCCTGCGCACGGCCGAGTTCACCGCGATCTTACAGATTGATGCAAACACGCCAAGGGGCGGAACGGCAAATACGCCAAGCGGCGGACGTGGCGTGTCTGCTGCAGCCAACAAAGCTGGCGACAGGCGGCCCGCCGGCCCTGGTCTACATTCGTCCCTTTTGCCAGCAGCAAAGGGAGATGGAATGGCATTGGATTTCGCGGGCCGGGTGGCGATCGTGACCGGAGCGGGCGGCGGCCTGGGCCGCCAGCACGCGCTGGCGCTCGCCGCGCGCGGCGCCCGGGTGGTGGTCAACGACCTGGGCGGCGCGGTGGACGGCTCGGGCGGCTCGACGTCGGCCGCGCAGAAAGTGGTGGACGAGATCCGGGCGGCCGGCGGCGAAGCGATCGCCAGCGCGGCGTCCGTGACGGATTTCGCGGCGGTCCAGTCCATGGTGGACGAGACCCTGGCGGCCTGGGGGCGCGTGGACGTCCTCGTCAGCAACGCCGGCATCCTGCGGGACAAGAGTTTCGCCAAGATGGACCTGGCGGACTTCGGCCTCGTGCTGGACGTGCACCTCATGGGCGCGGTGCACTGCTGCAAGGCGCTGTGGCCAGCGATGACGGCGCAGAAGTACGGCCGCATCGTGCTGACCACCTCCTCGTCGGGCCTCTACGGCAACTTCGGCCAGGCCAACTACGGGGCGGCCAAGATGGCCCTGGTGGGCCTCATGCAGACGCTCGCCATCGAAGGCATGAAGCACGACATCCGCGTGAACTGCCTGGCGCCCACGGCGGCGACGCGCATGACCGAGAACCTGTTCCCGCCGGACATGCTGCGGGCCTTCGGGCCGGAAGCGGTGGTGCCGGCGATGCTGGTGCTGGCCGCGCAGGACGCGCCCACGCGCACCACGCTGTGCGCGGGCGCCGGCGGCTTCGCGGCCGCGCACGTGACCCTGACCCAGGGTGCGGCCATCGGCATCGGGCCGCACGTGCCGGAGGAACTGCAGGCGCGCCTGGACGAAGTCCGCGACCGCCGCGGCGAGACGGTGCCGGCGAGCGGCGCGGACCAGGGCGCCAACGAGATGCGGCTCGCGCGCGGCGCCTCGCGCTGAGGCGCCGTCCGGGGGTCAGTAGCCGTTGACCAGCGCGTTGGCGATCAGGCCGGTCGCCAGCGCCACCAGCAGGAACTGCCCGTCCACGTTCATCCACTGGTAGCCGTACGGAGGCGCGTACAGGCCGGGGTAGCTGTTCCAGTTGGTCACGTAGTAGGGGTGGCTGCGGTACTCGTGGGGCAGGTAGCCGCCGCGGTAGAAGCGCGGGTAGCTGGGTTGCGAGTAGACGTAGCGCGGCTGGTGGCTGTAGTAGCGGGGCTGCTCGTACCCGTAGCGCGGCTGGTTGTAGAAGGGGCGCGGCTGCTGCGCAGCGCCGGACCAGCGCTGATGGTCGCCGCCGGACCAGCGCTGGCCGTCGGTACGGCCGTCATGGCGTTCATGCTGCTCGGCGCGCTGGCCGCGGTCGTGGTCACGGCGCCCGTTCCAGTCCTGGGCGGACGCGATGCTGCTGAGGCCGAAGGTGCCGGCGAGGACGGCACAGGCGATGGCTGAGGCTTTCATGGGGTACTGCTCCTGTTCTGATGCCTCGATGTTGCGCGCGCGAGGTGTCCCCCCGACGAAGCCCCTGTACCGGCCCGCAAAGTGTCGTAAACGGATGTGCGGGGCCCCCATTCGGCAGAGGCGCAAGCGGGGTCCGGCCACCACAATGGCTATCGTTTCCGGGAGAGCTGCCATGCCAACCAGCGTCCTCATCGTCGAAGACGAGCCGGAATTCCTGCGCCGGTTCACCAATGCCGTGCTGATGGATCCCGAACTTGTCCTGGCCGGCACCGCCGGCACGGCCCGCGCCGCCATCGCGATGCTGGAGGCCGCGTCTCCGGACGTGATCCTCCTCGATCTCGGCCTGCCGGACCTCGACGGCGTCGAGGTGATCCGCCAGGCCATGCGCCGGCCGCGTCCGTGCGAGGTGCTCGTGGTGTCCATGTTCGACGACGACCAGCACGTGCTGGACTCGATCGAGGCGGGCGCGGCGGGCTACCTGCTGAAGGACGCGCTGCCGGAGAGCATCGTCTCCAGCATCCGCGACCTGCGCGGCGGCGGTTCGCCGATCAGCCCCGGCATCGCGCGGCGCATCCTGCAGCGCTTCCGCGTGGCGCTGGGCCCCGCCCGTCCGGTCCCGCCGGCGCGCAACGGCAACGGTGCGAGTTCTTCGCCGCTCACCGAGCGCGAGACGGAACTGCTGCGCCTCACCGCCAAGGGCCTGAGCTTCGACACGATCAGCGAACTCATGGGCATCTCGCCGCACACCGTGGTGGCGCACGTGCGCAAGATCTACCGCAAGCTGGCCGTGCACTCGCGCGGCGAGGCGGTGTACGAGGCGACGCAACTGGGGCTGCTGTGATGCGTCGCGTCCGCGCATGCTGCGGGCTGCTGCTCGCGCTGGCCGCGGCCGCATGGCAACCCGCGATCGCCGACGTCCAGGAGCCGGCGACCGCGCGCATGCTGGTGGATTCCGCGCGCACGCCGCCTTCCGACACCGGCGCCTGGCAATCCGTGACGCTGCCGGACCTCTGGCGCAAGTCGCGGCCCGCAGCCATTCCCTCTGCGACGTGGTACCGCGTGTCCTTCAGCGTCCCGGAGGGCGCGCCGCAGGTCTGGGGTGTCTTCTTCCCCTACCTCTACGAAGGCGGCGACGTCTGGCTCAATGGCGCGCTGCTGGAGCAGATCCCCGGCAACACGCCCGAGGTCCACGTGCGCTGGTCGCGGCCACATCTCGTGTCGCTGCCGCCCGCCCTGCTGCGGCCCGGCGCCAACGAGCTGTGGGTGCGTGTCGCGGCTCCGCCCCTCGGATCCACCGTGCGCTTCCCGGGCGTGCGCCTCGGGCCCTTGCCCGAAGTCGCGGCGCTCTACGACGGTCGCTTCTTCCTCGTGAACATCACGCCGCAGATCACCGCCATCGTGTGCCTGCTGGTGTCCGCGTGCATGCTGTTCATCTGGTGGCGCCGCCGCAGCGAGGTGCTGTACGGCCTGTTCGGCGTCGCGGTGGCGCTGTGGGGGCTGCGCACGCTGACGTTCGTCGTCGAGATGATCCCGGTGTCGACGTGGTTCTGGTGGCGCCTGGTCTATCACTCCGCCACGGGCGGCTTCATCGTTGCCATGACCGCGCTGGCCTGGCGGCTCGCAGGCATCCACAAGCCGTGGTTCGAGCGGGCGCTGTTCGCGTACTGGCTGCTTGGGCCGCTGTGGCTGCTTGCGCAGGGCCCGGCCGCGGAGCCGCTGGTGAACCGCTGGTGGGTGGGCGGCTTCCTGCCGATCGGCGCGAGCATCGTGGGCATCTCCGTCTGGTTCCTGGTACGGCGCCGCACGCTGGAAGCGGCGGCCCTGCCGGTCACCATGGCCATCGCGGCGCTCGCGGGCATGCACGACTACCTGATCAACTGGGAGCTCGATCCCGCGATTCCCTGGCTGGCGGGCTGGGCCGCGCAGCGCTTCCAGCTGATGCACCTGTGCGCCAACCTCGTCCTGCTGGCCATGGGCGGCATGCTGACGGCGCGCTTCGTGCGCGCGCTGCACGCGCTGGAGCACCTGAACCAGACCCTGGAGCAGCGCGTGGCGGACCGCGAGAAGGAGCTCGCCGGCAACTACGTGCGCCTGTTCGCGCTGGAACGCGAGAACGCCGCGTCGCAGGAGCGGCAGCGCATCATGCGCGACATCCACGACGGCATGGGCTCGCGCCTGTTCGTGCTGCTGTCGCGCGTGGAGCGCGGCGACATGACGGCGGTGTCGACCGCGGAGGCCTTGCGCGGCTGCATCTCGGAGATGCGCCTGGCGCTCGACACGCTGGCGCCGCTGGAACAGGATTTCCGCTCCACGCTCGGCAACTTCCTGTTCCGCTGGCGCAGCCAGCTGCAGGCCTGCGGCATCCATCTCGCGTGGGACATCGAAGTGCCCGATGAGGCCCTGCAGGTCGCGCCGCATGCGGCATTGCAGCTGCTGCGTGTCGCCCAGGAGGCGCTCACCAACGTGGTCAAGCACGCGAACGCCTCCGAGGTCGCCGTGCAGCTGCGGCTGGTCGACGGCCGGCTGGAGCTGGAGGTGCGCGACAACGGCATCGGCGCGGCCGGCGTCAGCGAGGAGTCCAGCGGGCGCGGCCTCAACAACATGCGCGCGCGCGCGGGGCAGCTCGGTGGCCAGCTGCAGGTGCATGGCGGCTCGGGCGGCACCAGCGTGACGGTGCAGGTGCCGCTGACCACCGTCTGCGCATGACTTCACGGATCGCACGATCGGGCTGGCGCACCCACGCCACGCGGGCACCGATGCTTGCTATTTCGGCTTCGCATCCCGCTTCCTAGATTGAGTCGCACGCCCCGCGGGGCGTGCACACACCGGAGGAAGCCATGCGAGACCACATCCGCCGCGAAGCCGCGCACTACGTCGAAGCCGTGTGGTGGCTCGTGCCCGTCGCGTTCGCGGGCGCGGCCCTGGCGGCCGTCGCCCTCAGCACGCAAGACGTGGACGACGCGACGCCGGCGTCCGCGCAGCATGCCGCGCTGAGCCAGCCCGCCGCGGTGCCGCAGCGGCCCGCGCCGGCGACCCCGACGTCCGTGCGGGCGCCGCAGGACGCCGAGCCCGCCTACGACGCCACGGAGCACGTGCAGGCGTTCTGACGCGCATGAAAAAGCCGGGGCTCGCGCTGCGAGCCCCGGCTTTGCGGCTGGTGAGGCGCCTGGGCGCCTGGCGCTTAGTGCGCGTTGCGGACCGGCTGGCCGGCCAGCTGGCGCGAAGCGTCGAAAGCCGTGCGGTTGACCGCCAGGTAGGCGGAGCCGCTGTCCTCGGCGGTCATCGCGGCGACGGCGTCGCGGTTGGCGAGGAACTCGTTGCGGACCTGTTCGCGGGTCTTCTGCGCCTGGAACGAACGCAGCGGGTTGTACGAGGTGGACCAGGGGTTCACGCCGGCCTTCTGGTAGTCGGTGAGCTGCGCCTGGACTTCGGCGCGGGTGGCCTGGCCCTTGACGCTGGCGGCGAACTGGCCGGACGGGTCCCCACCTTCCGCGTGAGCGGCCAGGGCGGCGACGGACAGGGCGGCAGCGGTGATGGCGAGACGGGTGCGGTTCATGGTGCTTCTCCTTCAGGGGTTGCGTTGACGATGCATGAACTGTATTCCTTCATCGAGAAGCAAAAAACAGCCTTTAGAACAATCCGGCATTGCGATTTATGAAATAATGGCGGTCATGGACAGGCTGCAATCGATGAGGGTGTTCCAGCAAGTCGTGGACGAGGGGGGCTTTGCCGCGGCCGCCCGCAAGCTGGAACTGACGCCGGCGGCGGTGACGCGGCTGGTGAGCGACCTGGAGAAGCACCTGGGGGTGCGCCTGCTGCAGCGGACCACGCGGCGCCTGTCGCTCACGCCGGCGGGCGAGGCCTACCTGGGCCGCCTGCGCGGGATCCTGAGCGACATCGACGAGGCCGATGCCGTGGTGCAGGCCCAGAGCCGGGAAATGAGCGGCACCGTGCGCATCCTCGCGCAGCCTTCGGTGGCCACGCACATCATCGCGCCGGCCGTTCCCGAGTTCCAGCGGCAGCATCCCGAGGTGCTGCTGGAGCTGCACGCGCACGACCTGCTCGATTTCAACGTGGAGGACTACGACCTCACGATCGTGAACAACCGCGTGCCCCTCGTCTCCAGTGCCATCGTGCGGACGGTGATCGAGAGCCAGGCCGTGTTGTGCGCCTCGCCCGACTACCTGCGCCGCTACGGCGAGCCGCGCGTCCCGGAGGACCTGCGGCAGCATCGCTTCATGCGCCTGCGCGCGGAGGGCGAGCGCCTGCGCGCGTTGACGCTCGTCGACCCGACCGCCGGGGACCGCCGCCTGGAGATCGAGGTGCCCGTGGCGATGACCACCAACCAGGCCGATTCGCTGATGTACGCCATCATCGCCGGCGGCGGCATCGGCAGCTATGCGGCCGACCTGATCGCACCCATCCTCAAGGCGGGCGCGCTGAAGCGGGTGCTGGCGCCGTGGATCACCGGCCGGGTCGGTCTCGTGGCGGCCACGCCCAGCCGCAAGTACATGCCGGCGCGCACGCGCGCCTTCCTCGACTTCGTGGTGGACTACACCCGCAAGGCGGTGTCGGGGCTGGACGCGACGCGCGAAGCCCCGTGAGGCCGCGTGGTGCTCAGGCCCGCGCCGGGTGGACGCGCAGTCCCACCCAGGCGGCGCCGATCACGGCATTCACCGGCACGGCCAGCGCGCACGGCAGGTAGAACACCACGGACAGGCCAGGAGCGTTCAGCAGCGTCTCGACGACGGCGCCCAGCACGTAGAAGAACAGGCCGCACCACAGCCAGCGGCGCATGTACGTGGGCAGCCAGCGCGCCTGGTCGCGGTTGTACCGCAGGGCGGCGGCGCGTTCGATCAGGTTGCCGCGGTTGGCGTCCTTGAACAGCCAGCCGAAGAAGAAATAGCGATACAGCAGCGTGCCGAAAGACATGATGCGCCTTCACCTCGATGACGCGGCCCGCCGCGCGCGCCGCGGTGCCATGTTCGTTCGTTGTAGCGTCCGGGGCCGTGCGTGTCCATGCTTCTTTCATGTAGGAACGCGGGGCGCGGCAGGAGGAATTCACGGCCGCCGGCAAGGGCACTGGGCTGGTGCACCGCAGGCGGGGCCGGGGCGATGCATACTGGGTGTTCAAAGAGAGAAGTACATGACCCATTGGACGGAAGAACTTGCCGCCGCGGAGGTGCTCGCGGAGCGCTTCGAACAGGTGGAGAACCAGGCCGAACAGCAGTTCCACATCGTGCTCGCCGAGGCAGAGCAGGCCGGGGACAAGCAGCGTGCGTTGGGCAGCCCCGAATTCCGGCGGTGGATGGATGCCCGCCGGGCCACCGACCTGGCCTGGGGTTCCTGGTTCCTGCTGAAGGATTCCTCGCACTAGGCGCTCTCAGAGCCGCAGGCCCAGCGCGAGCAGGCCGGCCACCACCAGGGCGAGGCCGCCTTGTTCCGCCGGCGCGAGCTTCTCGCGCATCAGGCGACGTGACACGAGGTAGCTGAAGACGACTTCCACCATGCCCAGCGTGCGCACGTTCGCGGCCGTGGTGAGGGCGAAGGCCGTGAACCAGCCGATCGAGGCGAGCGCACCCATGGCGCCCGCGATCGTCGACACGCGCCAGGCCCGGGCCGTCGCCCGCAGGGCTTCGGGCGTGCGCCACGCGAGCCAGCCACCAAGCAGCGCGGCCTGCAGCGACTGCGCCAGCAGCACGCCCCACGCACCCGCCAGCCAGGCGGAGGTCTCCGGGATCCGCAGCGCGGCGCCGCGATAGCCCACGGCGGAGAGCGCGAATCCGGCGCCGGACGCCAGGCCGTACCAGGCCGCGGCCGAGGTCCACGGGCGGCCTTCCAGCACCGCGCCCTTCTGCGGCAGCGACAGCATCACGACACCCGCCGTCGCGAGGGCCATCGCCACCATCGTCATGGACGCGGGCAGCTCGCGCAGGAACAGGGCGCCAAACAGCGCGACCTGCAGCGCATCGGTCTTCGAGTACGCGACGCCGATGACGAAGTTGCGCTGCTTCATTGCGGCCAGCAGGAAGGCGGTCGCGGCCAGTTGTCCCAGGGCTCCCAGCAGGAGCCATGCGAAGTAGGAGGTGCCGAACGTGGGCAGCGGCGCCGCCGTCGCGGGCAGCTCGTGCAGCAGCAGCACCCAGGCCGCCGCGAACGGAATGCCGTAGAGGAAGCGCGCCAGCGTCGCGCCCAGCGTGCCCGCCTGCGCCACCAGCGAACGCTGGGCGGCATTGCGCGCCGTCTGGGCCAGGGCCGCCCAGAGGGTGATGGGCACCCAGAGCCAGGCCGCGGTGCTCAACGCGTGCAGCTGCCGCCGGCGGCGCGCGTGAACGACTGGCCCACGGCCAGGGCCAGGAGGCCGGTGGCGGCGACGATGCGCAGCTCGTCGCCTTCGGCGCGCAGCTCCATGCTGTGGTCGCGTTGCGGATCGACCTTGACGGTCTTGCCTTCCACGTGCCCCGTGAGCTCGCGCACGCGATCCTTGCGGATCAGGCGGCCCTGCACGTTCTGCAACTGCTGCGCGATCTCGAGCGAGAAGCCGTTCAACAGGCCGGCGCCGCACCATGTGCCGCCGACCGAAGCCAAGCCCACCCGGTTCAGGCTCACGTCCTCGCGCGCAGGCGCAGGCGACTGGGCGAACCCAGGCGGCGCGCCGAGGGCAAGCACGGCCGCGAGCGCGGCGCAACGGGACGGGAACGACATGGCGGCCACGATAGCACCGCGGCGCCGCATCGACACGAACGGGGTGTAAAGCCCGACTCAGCGAGGCGGTGGCAGCTTCGCGCGCATGGGCTGGCGGCCCGGCTTGCGCAGGTACAGGCGGTCGGACCAGGTGGCGAGCCAGCGGGGCTTGTAGGCCACCAGCAGGCTGATGACGGCGCAGGTCCACGAGGCCTCGCCCATCGCAAGCAGGAACACCGCGACCCGCTGCAAGGCGACGGTGGGCCCTTCGACGCCCTGCGTCAGGGCCGCGGCGAAGAAGCCGCAGGCCGCGAGCGTCGCCAGCGGCACGAGGAAGCCGCGCCCCAGCATGTACGCCATCGGGTTGGACCCGAACGCCTTGCGCACGCCATGGCCCAGCAACAGCACCAGCGATGCGGGCAGCAGGCCGGACCAGACCGTCATGGCCAGGGCCTCGGCCACCGAACGGTCGCTGGTGAGCACGGTGGCGAAGCCCGCGACCGTCACGACCACCACCGTGAGCGGCCAGCCCAGCACCAGCGCCACCAGCGGTGCGCCGGACCAGTGCAGGGCCAGCGGCAGGGCGGCGAGTCCCGGCAGGGACCACAGCCAGGGCAGCACCGTGAGGCAGGCGAGGAAGGGCGTGACGAGGGGCGGCAGTTCGCCGCCGTACGGGCGCAACTGGCGCCAGGGCCGCACGCTCAGGCTCGCGACCCACGCCAGCAGCAGCAGGACGGCCTCCACGATGGTTTGCGTCTCCACGGTGCCGATTCCCTATTGGCCTGCCACGCGGATCTTGCCTTCGCGGCAATAGCGGTCGAACTCGTCGCGCGTGATGGCGGCCGCGCCCGCGTTGCCGTGGCCGTCGGTCCACGACAGCGTCACGCTGTCGTCGGCCACCTCGATGTCCACGTCGCCGTCGGGCACCGGCATGAGCACGCCGTCGCCCGCGCGGAAGCAGACCTCACCCCGGATGATCGCGTGCTGCGACATGGCGCTCTCCCGTGTCATGGGCCCAGTGTCCCGGCGCGGCCGTGGACGGAGCTGTCAGCCGGGAGCGCGTGTCGGTGCCGGACGGTCCGGCGTCCACGACCCGTCACAATGCGACCCATGAGGAGAGCCTGGAGGGATGTGGTCGCGGTGCTGGCCGTCGCGCTGCTGACCGGGGCGCTGCTGGTGTTCGCGCTGCTGTACCTGCGCGAGTCGGCGCTGCGCAGCGGCCAGGAGCTGACGGATTCGCTGTCCCGCGTGATCTCGGAGCAGACCACCCGCACCCTGCAGTCCGTCGACCAGACGCTGCAGCTCGCCGCCGTGCGCCTGGACGCCGGACGCGTCCGCACGCGCGCGGATGCGGCGCGCGGCCAGGAGGTCTTGCGCGCCCACCTGCAGGAGCTGTCCTTCCTGCGCGCCCTGTGGATGGTGGACCGCGAAGGCCGCATCCTCCTGGACACGAACGCCGGCACCCTCGCCGCCGAACTGGCGGAGCAGCCGGCATTCCAGGCGTACGTCCGCGACCCTGGCGCGTCGCTGTTCATCGGCCCGGTGCAGCGCAGCCGCGCGAGCGGGAACTGGACGATGAGCGTGGCCCGGCCCATGCGTGACCCGGACGGAAGCGTGCATGCGGTGATCGCCGGTGCCGTGGAGTCGCCGCACTTCGAGCAGCTGTGGCGCGGCATCGAGCTGGGCCCGCATGGGGCGATTGCGCTGTACCACCGCAGCGGCCAGCTGCTGGCGCGCAGCCCCGCCGATGCGGCGATGATCGCGAAGGACTTCTCGTCCCTGCCGTTGTTCCGCGAATACCTGCCGCGCGCGCCGCAAGGCACTTTCCTGCGCGAAAGCGGCATCGACGGCGTGCTGCGCGTCGTCGCCTACCGCCAGCTCTCCGCGTATCCCGACCTCGTCGTCGCGGTGGGCATGGGCCATGCCGAGATGCTGGCGTCGTGGCGGCGTTTCGCCACGCTCACCACCACGACCTGGGTCGCCGCGGTGCTGGTGGCCGTGGCGCTCACCCTGAGGCTGCAGCGTCATGCGCTCAGCCGCGAGGAAACCGAGCAGCGTTTCCGCGACCTGGCGCAGGCGATGCCGCAGATCGTCTTCATCTCGGGCGGCACGGGCAGCGTGGAGTTCGTGAACAGGCGCTGGGTGGAGGTGACGGGACGCACCGTGGAGGAGGCCCTGGACACCGGCTGGCACCAGCTGGTGCATCCGGCCGACCTGCCCTTGCTGGTCGAACGCCTGACGGAGTCGCTGCGCGCCCGTACCGAACTGCAGCAGGAATTCCGCCTGCTGTACCGGGACGGCAGCTACCGCTGGCAGCTCCTGCGCGCGGCGCCGGTGGACGCGCCCTCGGGCCGCGTGGAATCGTGGTTCGGCACCGCCACCGACATCGACGGCATGAAGCAGGCCGAGACGCGGCTGCGCGAGCAGGCCGAACGGCTGCACATGGCCAGCCGCCTCACGCGCATGGGCCACTACCGCGTCGACCTGCGGACCCAGCGCATCGCGCTGTCCGAGGAAGCCGCGGCGATCCTGGACCTGCCGCCCGATGCCGAGCCTTCGATCCAGCGCGTCTACGGGATGATGACGCCCGACTCCCTGGCCAGGGCCACGCGTGCGTTCGAGGCCTGCGTGCGCGAGGGACGGCCCTTCGACCTGGAGATGGAGCTGGTCACCCCCGCCGGCCGCCACGTGTGGCTGCGTTCGGTCGGCGAGGCCGAGCGCGATGGCGCGGGCGACGTGGTCGCGGCGCAAGGCGCCCACCAGGACATCACGCTGCGCATGCTGATGATGGAGGAAATCCGGCGCCTCAACGCGGGCCTCGAGGAACGCATTGCCGAACGCACGGCGCAGCTGTCGCGCCAGGACGCGCTGTTCCGCACGCTGGCGGAGCAGGCCCCGCTGCCCTTCTGGACGGTCGATCCGCAGGGCGCCGTCACGTTCCTCAGCCGCGCCTGGTACGAGCTCGCGGGAGGGCAGCCGCCGCAATGGCACGGTACCGAATGGCTGCGCCTCCTGCACCCCGACGACCGCGATGCCGTGCTGCGCAACTGGCGCCATGCCGTGGCGGCCGGCGAGGCCTATTCGGGCACGCGCCGCATCCGCACGCGTGACGGCACCTACCACACCACCCGCTACCGCGCGGTGCCGGTGCGGGACGAGCAGGGCACCATCCTGCTGTGGGTCGGCGCGGACAACGACATCACGGACCTGATGGCGAACCAGGAGGCGCTGCGCCTCGCCAACGGGCAGCTGGAAGCCTTCTCGTATTCCGTGTCCCACGACCTGCAGTCGCCGCTGCAACGGGTGGCGTCATTCGCCCGGCTGCTGCAGCAGGAGCTCGCGGCGCTGCCTGAGGGGCGCGCGCACCACTACCTCGCGCGCATCCAGGCGAACGCCGACGAGATGACGCAGCTGGTCCAGGGCCTGCTGGCGCTGGCGCACGTGTCCGAGGTGGACATCATCCGCGCCGTGGTGAACCTCGGGGACACCGCCACGGAGATCCTGCAGCGCCTGCAGGCCGAGGAGCCGCTGCGCAAGGTGCGCTGGCGCGTGGAGCCCGGCCTCGTCGCGCTGGGCGATGCGCGGCTGGTCCGCTCGGTCCTCGAGAACCTGGTCGGCAACGCCTGGAAATTCACGTCGAAGGTCGCCGACGCGGAGATCGTGGTCGGCGCAGGGCCCGAGCGGGGACAGTTCCACGTGCGTGACAACGGCTGCGGCTTCGACATGGCCTATGCCGACCGCCTGTTCGGCACCTTCCAGCGCCTGCACGGGCCGGACGAATTCCCGGGCACCGGCATCGGGCTGGCGACAGTGGCGCGCGCCGTGTCCCGCCAGGGTGGAAGGGTGTGGGCGCAGTCCACGCCCGGCGCGGGAGCGACGTTCTGGTTCACGCTGCCGCCGGCGGAAGCCTAGGGCCGGTCGCGCCGAACCGATTCCAGCGGCTGGAAGGCGGAATCGATCGGGTGCCGGCGCGGCGCGCCCTGCTTTTCCTTGCCCAGGACCAGGCGGGTGATCTTGCCGGCGCGCCCGACCACGAAGTTGGCGAGCGCGCGCAGCAGGATGGAGCCGTTGAACGGGATGTACGTGAGCATGCCCGTGCCGCCCACGTAACCCGGGTTGTGTTCCAGGTAGAAGCGCGTGTCGCGGCGGCGGCTGTTCAGCCAGCGCTGGCGCTCTTCCTCGGTTTCGAGCGTGATCCAGTTGACGTGCCGCACCAGCGGGTTGGCGGGATCGACGCGCTCCAGGTCGAAGCAGCCCGCGAGTTCCTCCATGCGGTCCATGATGGACCGCGGGATGTCGCGCCGCGTCGCATGCGGCCAGATCACCGGCGCGTAGTGCGACAGGAAGGTGTAGCTGCTCGGGTGCGTCAGCGCGGCGAAGATGCAGAAGCGCCGCCACGGATGCTGCGCCCACACGCGCAGCAGGCGCAGGCAGGCGTACACCATCGTGATGTCGCGGCCGCGGTAGGCGGGCAGGGTGCCCGCTTCGATGCGGATGACGGTGGAGAGCCGGTTCTCGACGATCAGGCGGAAGGCGTGGATCGAGGTGTAGCCGACCACCTCGTCCTGCGCATTGAGCTTGACGTACACCCAGGTGCGCCAGGCATCGCGCTCCACGACGTAGCCGCGGAATTCCTCGTAGCTGAGCCCGGTGAAGATCTGCGCGTGCACCGCGAACAGGTCGCGCGTCAGGGACTCCCGCGCTTCGCGGTTCATTTCATGGACAGCGTGACAACGGATGCGGGACAGCGAGCTCATGGACTAGGGCTTTTTCCTAGTATGACAGTTCATTACAAATTGCAACAGTCCCCCGAATGGAGGATTCAAGGATAGCCCTTTCCGGGCCGCGATATCGACGAGAAAGTTGACCCGGGACAGGGTTTTCCAGTTGTAAGCGAGGCCTCCGGATGTCTTGCGTGGAGCTTCCTGTTTGAAACTGGATGTGAATGAAACAGCCGCTCGTCGGAGGACGGACGGCATCCCATGGGCGTGTTCGTGCGCTTGTTGGCAACCGCACCTGCGCACTTTGTCGATTCCGGCCTGGGCGATGCGTCGTGCAGGGGGACGGGCCTTCCGTCCGAACCACAGGAGCCACCATGCCGACCCTCGACAGCTATCTCTTTTTCCGTGGCCAATGCGCGGAGGCGATGCGCTTCTACGAGCGCACGCTCGGCGGCAAGCTCGAAGCCTTGATGACCTATGCCGACGGGCCCGAACCGAACCAATGCACCGCAGGGGCGAAGGATCTCGTCATGCATGCCCGCCTGATGATCGACGGCCGCGCGCTCATGGCGTCGGACCAGCCGCCGGAACAACCGGCGCAGCCGATGGGCGGCTTCGCCGTGTCGCTGCAGTACCCGGGCGCCGCCGAAGCGCGACGCATCTTCGACCAGCTCGCCGCGGGAGGCCAGGTGACGATGCCGATGCAGAAGACGTTCTGGGCCGAGGCCTTCGGCATGCTGGTCGATCGCTTCGGAACCCCCTGGATGGTCGGCGGGGGGCTACAAGCGGTCTAGGTTGTTGGTTGCCCGCATCGCGGAAACCTCTTGTAGCAGGCGCCCCTTGCCTGCCGGACCTAGCATCGGACTCAACAGCAATGGAGGGGAGCCATGCCTGGAACGGCGATCCGTTGGGGAACGGTGCTGGCCGCATTCGCGGCCCTGCACGCCATGCCCGCCGCGCACGCGCAGGGGACGCCCGCGTACCGATGCGGGTCCGGCAAGCACGTGACCTACAGCCAGGTGCCGTGCGGCAACGCCAAGCCGGTGACCGGCACCGCGCCCAAGCCGCGCGTCAACGTGCGCTACGAGACACCGTCGCAGGACCGCGCCAGGATCGCTCGCCGCGCCCCGCTGACGGTGGAGGCCCGCGAGGAATGCGGCCACCTGGACACGCGCCTGAAGGAACAGGAAGCGGAGATCAAGTCGATGGGTGACGCAGCGACGATCCAGGACGAGATGCCGCTCGTGAAGTCGAAGAAGCGGTACCGCGAGCTGAAATGCTAGCAGGCGAACTGCGGCTGCGCGTCGGTCAGCAGCTGCGTGCGTGACGGCACGCCCCACGCCTCGCGCAACGCTTCTGCCACCGCCGTGACCAGCCCGGCCACGTCGGCCTCCCCGCCTTCGTGCATGGCCTCGGCCACGATCAGCACTTCGGCGGTGTCTTCGCGCACGGCGGACAGGCCGCTTTGCCGATTGGTCCAGCGGCGCGCGTGGGCGTTGCCCTCGGCGTCCACGAAGCTCACCTCGCCCGGCTCGGGCATTTCGATCTCTCCGCCGAAGGTGAGGTAGCGTTCGCGGCCTTCCGCGTGGCGTACCTGGAGCCACCCGCTGACCCGCGAGGTGTCGATCACCGCCACCGGAATCGCGAAAGCCATGGAGATCGCGTTGCACAGGTCGATCAGGGGATGGATCCGCGGCATCGCGTCTTCCTTGCGGAAGCGCCGCAGCAGGGATTCCGACGCGCAACGGTACTGCGTGGGCTTCAGGCCCATCCGCGCGAAGGCGCGGCGCCAGGCCTGGATCTCGGGCAGTTCCGACTCGGAGCCGACGGCCGCGAGA
>Ga0209257_1000142_pt1 | contig 200756 bp, 161 predicted proteins | sample AraplaCvi_mCL_r2_FD_184277 | JGI IMG/M metagenome (GOLD analysis project Ga0209257, IMG submission 184277) | Arabidopsis root microbial communities from North Carolina, USA - plate scrape MF_Cvi_mCL_r2 (SPAdes) (version 2) | ecosystem: Host-associated > Plants > Roots > Endosphere | place... | reverse complement strand
CAACGGAAGAAGGAAAACATGGCGTTCTACGAACACGTGGTCATCGCGCGGCAGGACATCTCGCCGCAACAGGCCGAAGCTCTGAACGAGCAACTGAAGACCCTCATCGAAGAGAATGGCGGCCACATCGCCAAGATCGAGTACTGGGGCCTTCGCAACCTCACCTACCGCATCAAGAAGAACCGCAAGGGCCACTACTCCCTGCTCGCGATCGACGCCCCGGCGCCGGCCGTGAAGGAAATGGAGCGCCAGCTGCTCATCAACGAAGATGTGCTGCGCTTCATGACCATCCGCGTGGAAGAGCTGGACCTCGAACTCTCGCCGGTCCTGGCCCGTCGCGATCGCGGCGACCGCCCGGAACGTCCGCGCGAAGACTTCGGCGCTCAGGCTCAGGCGTAAGGGAGAGATAGATCATGACCGATACGACTGCTCCCGAAGCCGGCGCGCCGGCCGCCGCCGCTGGCGGCGCTCGCCGCCCGTTCTTCCGCCGCCGCAAGGTTTGCCCGTTCTCGGGCGCCAACGCGCCGAAGATCGACTACAAGGACGTGAAGCTTCTGCAGCGTTATGTCTCAGAGCGCGGCAAGATCGTCCCGTCGCGCATCACCGCGGTGTCGGCCAAGAAGCAACGCGAACTGGCCAAGGCCATCAAGCGCGCCCGCTTCCTGGCTCTGCTCCCCTACGTCGTGAAGTAAGGGAGACGCCACGATGAAAGTCATTCTGCTCGAACGCGTTGAAGGCACCGGCGTCCTCGGCGACGAAGTCACCGTCAAGGACGGCTTCGCCCGTAACTACCTGCTGCCCCGCGGCAAGGCCCTGCGCGCCACCAAGGCGAACCTGGCCCAGTTCGAAGCTCAGCGCGCTGAGATCGAAGCCCGCAACGTGAAGAACCGCGAATCGGCCGCCAAGAACGGCGAAGCGCTGGACGGCACGCAATACGTCCTCATCCGTCAGGCTGGCGAAAGCGGCCAGCTGTACGGCTCGGTCGCCGGTCGCGACGTGGCTGACGCCATCCGCGCCGAAGGCGGCAAGGTCGACCGCTCGATGGTCGTGCTGGACAAGCCGATCAAGACGCTGGGCGTTCACGAAGTGAAGGTGAAGCTGCACGCCGAAGTGACCATCACGGTCACCCTGAACATCGCGCGCAGCCAGGACGAAGCCGAGCGTCAAGCGCGCGGCGAAAATGTCATCGCCTCGCAGTTCGAAGAAGAACGCGCCGCCGAAGCCGAAGCCGCCCAGGACCTCCTGGAAGGCGGCGCCGGCTCGCAAGAAGGCGACTACGAAGCCTAGCTCCTTCCGGAGTCGGAGCTTTCGAAACGAGAACGGCGCGGAGCGATCCGCGCCGTTTTTTTCTGCGCGATCGCGCAGAATTGCTTAGCTTGTACGCATAAGTGCGAAATCCCATGTTCCAAGTGGGGGATGCAAAGCCCCTCCGGGGACGCGGGCAAACGCGTTCGTCCCTTGGCCAAATGAGAGGGGATATCTCATGCGTTACAGAAGCTTGCTGCTCGCCGCAGCCTCGCTGACGGCCTTCACCGCCACCGCCCACGCCCAGACCGCGGCCCCGGCGGGCGACAACACCAATGTTGAGGAAATTGTCGTCACCGGCACCCGCACCGCAGGCCGCTCGCGTCTCGACACCTTGGCGCCGGTCGACGTCGTCACCGCCAAGACGTTGCAGCAGCGCGGCAGCACCGAGCTGGCCGCCGCCCTTGCCGCCACGGTGCCGTCGATCACCTTCCCGCGTCCGTCCAACACCGACGGCACCGACTCGGTTCGTCCGGCCGTGTTGCGCGGCCAAGGCCCGGACCAGACCCTGGTGCTGGTCAACGGCACACGCCGCCACGCCACGGCCCTGGTCAATCTGAACGGCTCGGTGGGCCGCGGCTCGGCCGCCGCCGACCTGAACGCCATTCCGTCGGTCGCCCTGGAGCGCATCGAGGTGCTGCGGGACGGCGCCTCGGCCCAGTACGGCTCGGACGCCATCGCCGGCGTCGTCAACCTGCGCCTGCGCGAAGCCGACCACGGCGGCGGCGTCACGGTCTCGACCGGCAAGTACATCACCAGCTTCGACGGCCTGCAGACCGGGAAGAAACAGAAGCGCCGCGACGGCCTGACCACCACGGTCTCGGGCTGGCAGGGCCTGAAGCTGGGCTCGGACGGCTTCCTGACGCTGTCGGCCGAATATCTGGACCGCGACTACACCAACCGCAGCGACACCGACACCCGCGTCACGCCCCAGCGCGTCACCTCGCGCTTCGGCGATCCCGAGGTCGAGCAGGTCAGCTTCTACGCCAACGCCGGCAAGCCGATCGGCGACAACTGGGAACTCTACGGCTGGTACGGTTATCAGCAGCGCGACGCCGAGGCCTCGGCGACCTACCGCCTGCCGACCGACGCCAGCCAGAACATCCCCAGCGTCTATCCCAATGGCTACCTGCCGCTGATCACGACCAACACCGAGGACGTGACCGCCGCCGCGGGCCTGCGCGGCGAGCTGGCCGGCTGGAAGCTGGACGCCAACCTGGTCTACGGCAAGAACGACATCGACTTCGGGGTCAAGAACACCCTCAATCCGTCGTACGGCCCGACCTCGCCGACCCGCTTCAAGGCCGGCGGCCTGACCTATGACCAACTGGTGTTCGGCCTGGACGCCAGCCGCGAGTTCGACGTCGGCCTGGCCGGTCCGCTGAACGTGGCCTGGGGCGTCGAGGCCCGCCGCGAAACCTACCAGATCAACGCCGGCGAAGTGGCCTCGTACGCGCGCGGCGCGGTGTCCCCCACCCTGTCGTTCGGCTCGCGCGGCTTCACCGGCTTTACGCCCAGCAACGCCATCGACGTCGATCGTGACGCCGTCGGCGTCTATCTGGACCTGGAAGGCAAGCTGACCGAGAAGCTGACCGCCTCGGCCGCCGTCCGCTACGAGGACTATTCGGACTTCGGCACCAACACGAGCGGCAAGCTGTCGGCCCGCTACGACTTCACCGACGCCTTCGCCCTGCGCGGCGCGGTCTCGACCGGCTTCCGCGCCCCCAGCCTGCAGCAGCAGTACTTCACCTCGACCTCGATCCTTTACATCAACCAGACGGTCGGCGGGGTGACGACCGCCGTGCCGTTCGAGACCGGCACCTATCCGTCGGTCAGCCAGGTCGGCAAGGCCCTGGGCGGCAAGCCGCTGGAGCCCGAAAAGTCCAAGAACTTCTCGCTGGGCGCGGTCTTCCACAAGGGGCCGTTCGAGCTGACGGTCGACGCCTATCAGATCGACGTCGACAACCGCATCGTCCTGACCGAGACCCTCACGGGCAGCGCGACGGCCGCGGCGGGCACCAACGCCCGAGTGATCTTCGACCTGCTGGCTCCGTACGGCGCGTCGGCGGCCCGCTACTTCACCAACGGCGTCGACACCAAGACCAAGGGTATCGACGTAGTGGCGCGCTACCGGATCTTCGACGACCAGGCCGGCACCTTCGACCTGACCGCCGCCGGCAACGTCAATAACTTCGACGTCCGCCGCACGCCGACCACGACCGTGCTGCCGACTCCGGTGACGCTGTTCGCCCGTCAGGCGACGCTGCGCTTCGAGGAAGGCACGCCCGAGTGGAAGGTCTCGCTGCAAGGCGACTGGAGCAAGGGTCCGTGGGGCGCCACCCTGCGCACCACGCTCTATGACGACGTCCTGGCCCCCGGCACCGCCGCTGACGGCAGCGGCGACTGGCACACCGGCACACAGGGCATCGTCGACCTGGAGGCCCGCTACCGCTTCGGCGACCACACCACGGTGTCAGTCGGCGCGGACAACCTGTTCGACCAGTATCCCGACCAGGTGCCGCCGAACCTGAACACCAGCGGCGGCAACCCGTTCTCCAGCTTCTCGCCGTTCGGCTTCAACGGCCGCTTCGTCTACGGCCGCGTGGCGGTGAGCTGGTAGTTATCCACAGGCCTCAAAACCCGCAAACGATTGGGCGCGGAGAGCAATCTCCGCGCCTTTTTCGCAACAAGAGTGCAAACGCACGGGTCATGGCCAAGCGTCCGGTTTTGACGTAAGCGGGGTTCAAAACATACACAGAACATCCCCGTTCATCTGACGCCCGGAGGTTCATCCGAACGGGCGTCAGACCCCGCCTTCCGTTAACATCGGCCGATGTCTCTCGTCCCCGCGCTCGACCTCGTTCTCCCCGGCCTTCCCGAGCCCACGATCAACGTGGCGCCGCACAACATGGAAGCCGAACAGGCGCTGCTGGGCATCCTGCTGTACGACAACGCCGCCTACGAGCGCCTGACCGACAGCCTGCAGGCCCGCTGCTTCTACGAGCCCTTCCACCAGCGGCTGTTCCAGTCGATCGAGACCCATGTCCGCAAGGGCCAGCTGGCCGAGCCGATCCTGCTGGCTGACGAGTTCAAGGCCGACGCGGCGTTCGAGGAGCTGGGCGGCCTGCGCTACCTGGCCGACCTCGTGGACCGCGCCCCGCCCGCCGCCAACGCCGGCGACTACGCGCGGGTGATCTTCGATCTCTCCCTGCGCCGCGAACTGATCCGCATCGGCGGCGATATCGCCACGGCCGCGCAAGGCGGCGCGGGCGGCAGGGACGAGGAGAAGAAATCCGCCCGCGACCAGATCGAGGCGGCCGAACAGCAGCTGTACAGTCTGGCCGAAAGCGGCACGGCCTCGTCGGGCTTCGTTTCATTCGGCGACGCCCTGCGCGGCGCGGTCGAGATGACCGCCGAGGCCTACAGCCGCGAAGGCGGCATGTCGGGCATCTCCACCGACCTGATCGACCTGGACCAGAAGATCGGCGGCCTGCACCCGTCCGACTTGATCGTGCTCGCCGGCCGGCCGTCGATGGGCAAGACCGCGCTGGCGACCAACATCGCCTTCAACATCGCCAAGAAGTACGCCTACGAGATCCAGCCCGACGGGACGCGCAAGACGGTCCAGGGCGGCGTCGTGGCCTTCTACTCGCTGGAAATGAGCGCCGAGCAGCTGGCCTTGCGTATGCTGGCCGACGCCTCGGGCGTATCGGGCGACAAGCTGCGCAAGGGCGAGATCGACGCCAGCGAGTTCGGGCGCGTGCGCGACGCGGCCATGGAGCTGCAGGAAGCGCCCCTCTACATCGACGCCACCGGCGGCATCTCGATCGCCAAGCTGACCGCCCGGGCCCGCCGCCTAAAACGCCAGGTGGGGCTCGACCTGATCGTGGTCGACTACCTGCAGCTGGTCACCGGCTCGGACCTCTCGGCCAACGCCAGCCGCGTGCAGGAAGTCTCGCAGATCACCATGGGCCTCAAGGCTCTGGCAAAGGAGCTGTCCTGCCCGGTCATCGCCCTGTCGCAGCTGTCGCGTCAGGTGGAACAACGCGACGACAAGCGGCCTCAGCTCTCCGACCTTCGGGAATCGGGCTCGATCGAGCAGGACGCCGACATGGTCTGGTTCGTGTACCGCGAGGCCTATTACGTCGGCCGCGCGGAGCCGCGCGAGGGCACGCCCGAGCACTTGACCTGGCAGGAGGAGATGGACCGCCTGCACGGCCTGGCTGAGGTGATCATCGCCAAGCAGCGTCACGGTCCGATCGGCACCGTGCGCCTGTCGTTCAACAGCGACACGACGCGCTTCGGCAACCTGGCCAAGGACCACTACTTCGCCCAGGCGCGGAACATTCCGTCGGACGAATAGGCGCGGTTTGACGAAAGCTGATCCATCGGGCCACGGTCGGTCTCTCGCAGCGTAATCCGACGAGTCGCATGGACTTCAGCCCCCTGCCCACCTCCAGCCTGGTCGGCGCCTTCCTGCTGGCGTTTCCGGCGCTGTTCTCGATCGTCAATCCGGTCGGGGCCTCGCTGATCTTCCACCAGGCGATGGGCGGCCGCGCGCGCGAGGAGCGACGCAAGCTGGCGCGACAGATCGGCTTCTATGCGTTTTTGGTGCTGCTGGGCTCGCTGCTGCTGGGCGGCTACATCCTGAACTTCTTCGGCGTCAGCCTGGGCGCCCTGCGGGTGGCCGGCGGCCTGGTGGTGGCGATCCGCGCCTGGGGTCTTCTGATGGATCCGCAGGAGAACGAGGATCGCAAAACCAGCCAGACCGAGCCGGCGCAGCGCCACGAAGACGTGGCGTTCTTCCCGCTGACCATGCCCTTTACGACCGGCCCCGGCTCGATCTCGGTGGCCATCGCCCTCTCGTCGCAGCGCCCGACCGAAGGCGACGCGGTGGCCCCGTTCTTCATCGGCGCGGGCCTGGCCGCGGCGCTTGTGGCGATCATGGTCTGGCTGTTCTACAGCGCGTCGGGCAGCGTCATGCGCCTGCTGGGCCCTTCTGGCGCTCGTGTGCTGTCGCGGCTGGTCGCGTTCCTGCTGCTGTGCATCGGCGTGCAGATCATCGCCTCGGGCGTCGAAAACCTGGTGGCCAAGTTCATGAGCACGCATCACGGCTAGGTCGGCTTCCCGACACCAAACGCAGGTTGAAATTAATCAACCCAAGATGGGCGCCTCACCTTGCGGCCACGCTCGATTTCCGTAGGTTCCTCCCTCTGGGTTGGGGGAGTTTTGCATGCCGGTGAATCCGAATTGGACCGTGAGCGATGTCGCTCTGACTCTTTCGCTTGAGGAATATCAAAATCCGGACGGCAAGCTCGTCTTCACGACGTCGACCGTCAAATACTACGATAACGAAGCGTCATTCACCGGCGCCTTCACGACCGGCGAAGTCCAGGATTTCATTCTGGTCGATATGAAGGCGGGTGCGGAATATGACTTCCTGGCCAGCGGCGACTATCAAGTCACACTCAGCCTGTTCGACAGCACCGGACACCTGCTGCTCTTCTCGGATGGCGATGACATCGGCATTCCCGATCGCTACCCGCAGGACAGCATCCTGAACTTCAAGCCGGACTATACCGGCACGTACAAGCTCTACATCACCTATTCGAACCTTACGACGCGCGGGAACTACTTCATCGTCGGCTCTGAGGATCTGGGCGCCAACGGCGTAAACGATCACCTCGGCGGTGGGACTGGAGGGGGCGGCCCGCTCGACAATAGCAACCCGATCCTCACGGCGGTCCGAAAGGCCATGTACAATGTCGGCCGTGAGGATGCGTATTCAGGCTCCGGCGCGGCTTTCTATACGGACTTGGGCACGCGCCTGGTGGCTGGCAAGGTAAGCGTCAATGCGGCCTACGCTGAGATCGTCAATCGGGCCGACAATACCGCCAGCGTCGCGACCCTGAGCTACGAGTTCTTCACCGGCAAGGTCCCGACGGGCGCCGGCTTCGACTACCTGCTGTTGTCGACTGGCATCAATCCGAACAACCTCTACAGCGCCTATTACCAGAACTTCAATCTTGAGAACCGCTATATCAACTTCGCCGTCAACCTGGGCAAGGTCGGCGAAGGCAAGACGAAGTTCACGGCCGACTACGGCTCGCTGTCGCTGTTCGACGCAACCAAGAAGGCTTACGCGACGATCTTTGGCGGCACGCCGACGGACGCCAAGATCCACGCCTTGATCGACACCCGGGTCGACTATTTCGCCAGCTATGGCGGCGACGGCCCCAACGGCATAGGGACCAAGGCGGCCATGGTCGGCTGGCTGCTGGCCGAAGCCGAGAAGGCCGACGTCGGCATGTACGCCAAGGCGAACTTCGCCTTCCTCACCGATCTGGCCCTCGGCCTGGCGAGCTACGGCGTCGATCTGATCGGCGTCTATGGCAAGGCCGAGTACGCCTACGGCGGCTGATCGGAAAATCTGTTGGTCCAAGTCGCTCTAGACCCTAAAGAGCGCCTTGTGACCGAAGCTCGCCTGACCCTCGACCTCGACGCCCTGGCCGCCAACTACGGAGCGCTGCGAAAGCGCGCCGGCGACGCCGAGCTGGCGCCCGCGGTGAAGGCCGACGGCTACGGCCTGGGCGCTGGCCTCGTGGCCGACCGACTGTGGGCCGAGGGCGCACGAAGCTTCTATGTCGCCCGCCTGTCCGAGGGCATGGCGTTGCGCCAGGCCCTGGGCGACCGCGACGCGACAATCTACGTCCTGGACGGCGCCACGCCCGGCTCGGGCGACGTGCTGGAAGGGGCCAGGCTCGTCCCCGTCCTCAACAGCCTGCCGCAAATCGAGGCCTGGAACGCCCAGGCCCGCTCGGGTCGGCTGAAGGCGGCGCTCCACATCGACACCGGCATGAACCGGCTGGGCTTGCGCCTGGAGGAGGTCAAGGTGCTGGTCGGAGCGACCGATCGCTTGAAGCGCCTGGATCTGGATCTCGTCATCAGCCATCTGGCCTGCGCCGACACGCCCGACCATCCGCTGAACGCCAGCCAGTTGGCGCGCTTTCAGGAAGCCACCGCCCTGCTGCCCAACGCCCGGCGCAGCCTGTCGAACTCGGCCGGACTGTTCCTGGGCGAGGCCTGGCGCTACGATCAGGCCCGGCCGGGCATCAGCCTCTATGGCGGCGGCCCCGAAGGCGTCCCGCATCCCGAGATCCGCGCCGTCGCCACGGTCGAGGCCCCGATCCTGCAGGTCCGCGTCGTCCCGCGCGGCGAGAGCGTCGGCTATGGGGCCGGTTGGACCGCCCCGGAAACCACACGCGTCGCCATCGTCGCGGCGGGCTATGCCGACGGCGTGCTGCGCTCGAGCCACCCGAACGGCCAAGCCTGGTTCGACGGCGCCCGTCGCCGGTTGCTGGGGCGCGTCTCCATGGATCTGTTGGCCATCGACATCAACGACTGCGACGCGGCCCGTCCCGGCGCGATGGTCGAGCTGTTCGGCCCGAACCTGCCGATCGACGAAGCCGCCAGCGCCGCCGGCACCTCGGCCTACGAGCTCCTGACCCGCGTTGCGCCCCGCGCCCGCCGCGTGGTGGTCGGCGCCTAACCCGCCAGCGCCCGCAGCCGGGCGGCGTTGACCGTCTCGACCGCCGCCTTCAGCACATCGACCGTATCGGCCGAGCCTTCGGCAGACACCGCGAAGCGGTCGGCGGCCACGATGCTGTAGCGGCCCGACCTGGACCCCGTGTCCCAGGCTTCCGTGACCAGCCGCCCGCCGGAGGTCGTGATCGTCTCATAGCCGGTCGCCGTGCGTCGCGTGGTGGTCGAGCCCTGGGCGTCATCCGAGGCGCCGACACTACCGATCGCGCCGAAGTCGGTGACCTCCAGCACGAAGGCCGAGGTTCCCTTCCCATAGCGCGCGCTGGCCTTGGCCATGCCCGGCTCGGGCCCAAGACTGTCGCTGACCGGTCCGCGCGCGAAGCCGCCGACACTGGCTGGCAGCAGGGTCTTCAGACCCGCCGGCGCCAGAGGTTGCGCGCCCCTCCGCGCCGCCTTCTCGGCGCGCTCGGATTCCTTTTCCAGCTGGCTCAGATAGACGGGCTTGCCGTTGACCTCGACGGCCCCTGAAGACGAGCGCCGCTCGCCCGGCTTTCCGCATCCGGCCAAGACCAGTACGGCGACGATCGCCGCCCCGTAACGCCACACCCTGCTCCCGGCCATCGGCCCCGCTCTCCCTCGCAGCGTCCCTACCACCCCAACGCGTGCCGGGCGGCTTGGCTGCGTCCGGCTTTGGCGCATCGCCCCGCCAGCCTGTAGTCTCACGTCATTCGAGAATCAGGAGACCTCATGGCCCGCGACGGCGCCGTCTACGCCTGCCAGTCCTGCGGCGCGGTCCAGACCAAGTGGTCCGGACAATGCCCCGCCTGCCAAAGCTGGAACACGCTGGTCGAGGAGGTCGGCGCCAAGCCGCCGGGCGCCCTGTCGACGACCAGGGCGACGCGCGTGCGCGGCCTGCAGTTCACTGGGCTGGAAAGCGAGACCGCTCCGCCGCCGCGTCTGCTCACTGGCGTCGACGAGTTCGACCGCGTCTGCGGCGGCGGCGTGGTGCCTGGCTCGGCCCTGCTGATCGGCGGCGATCCGGGCGTGGGCAAGTCCACCCTGCTGCTGCAGGTCTGCGCCAGCGCCGCGTCCCGTGGCGTGTCCTGCGCCTACATCTCGGGCGAAGAGGCCGTCGAGCAGATCCGCGGGCGAGCCGACCGCATGGGGCTTGCGAAAGCGAATGTCAGCCTGGCCGCCGAGACCTCGTTGCGCGACATCCTGGACGGCCTCAAGCGCGACAGCTTCGACCTGGTGGTCATCGACTCGATCCAGACCCTGTGGAGCGACGCCCACGAGGCGGGCCCCGGCACCGTCACCCAGGTCCGCGCCTGCGCCACCGAGCTCGTCCGCCTGGCCAAGAAGAAGGGCGTGGCGATCCTGCTGGTCGGCCACGTCACTAAGGACGGCCAGATCGCCGGCCCGCGCGTGGTCGAGCACCTGGTGGACGCGGTGCTCAGCTTCGAGGGCGAGCGGGGCTATCCCTTCCGCATTCTCCGGGGCGCCAAGAACCGCTTCGGCGCGACCGACGAGATCGGCGTCTTCGAGATGGGCGATGTCGGGCTGCGCGAGGTCAAGAACCCCTCGGCCCTGTTCCTGAACGAAGGCGGCGAGCGCGCGGCGGGCGCGGCGGTCTTCGCCGGCATCGAGGGCTCGCGGCCCGTTTTGGTGGAATTCCAGGCCCTGGTCGCGCCCTCCGCGTACGGAACGCCTAGACGCGCCGTGGTCGGATGGGATTCCGGACGCCTCGCCATGGTCTTGGCCGTACTCGAGGCCCGATGCGGCCTTGGTTTTGGCGACAAGGACGTCTATCTGAACGTCGCCGGCGGCCTGCGCATCACGGAACCGGCGGCGGATCTCGCGGCGGCGGCGGCCCTGGCCTCCTCCGCCTTGGACGTCGCCCTGCCCCAGGACTGCGTCGTGTTCGGCGAGCTCAGCCTGTCGGGCGAGGTACGGCCCGTCAGCCGGATGGAGACGCGTTTGAAGGAAGCCGCGAAACTGGGATTTGGCCGGGCGCTGGGACCGCTCGCCGGCCTTCCTGAAGGTGGCGGAGCCTTGCCCGTGGCCGGCGTGGCGCGCCTGACCGACGCCGTGCGCCGCATCGGCGACGAGATCTGGACGAGCCTGACGTGACGCCCTTCGACATCATCGCCGGCCTGCTGCTGCTGGTGTCCGGCGTCACGGGATGGGTGCGGGGCGCCTCGCGCGAGTTGACCTCGGCCCTGTCATTCATCTTCGCCGCCGCCATCGCTCTGTTCGGCTTGCGCGTGTCGGGTCCGATCTTCCGCAAGCTCATGGACCCCGACTGGGCCGCCACGGGCGCCGCCGTCCTGGTAGTGTTCGTCGTCTTCTTCCTGATCTTCCGCCTGATCGGCGGCAATCTGACCAAGCGCCTGCAGGAAAGCTCGGCCGGCGCGCTGGATCGCGGCGTCGGTGCGACCTTCGGCCTGGTCCGCGCCTGCGTGATCCTGGGCGTCTTCAACCTGCTGCTGCACCTGGCGACACCGCCGGACCGTATGCCGCACTGGGTCAAGGACTCGATCTTCTACCCGGTCTCCGAGGTCAGCGGCGAAGTGCTCAAGGTTTTCGCCCCCAAGGGCAAGGCCCTGGCCGGCAAGCTGGCCCCGGCGATCAAGGACGCCGTTCATGAAGGCGGCGACAATACGTCCGGCGAGAAGTCGTCCGGAAAAGGCTATGATGAGAACCAGCGTCGACAGCTCGACGACCTGGTGGAGAAATCGCGATGACCTTCCTGGGCCAGTCGACTGACCGGTACTCCTCCGCACCGTGGCGTGATCCGGAGGACGACACCCTGCGCCTGGAGTGCGGCGTGTTCGGCGTGTTCGGCGCGCGGGACGCGTCGGCCATCGCGGCCCTGGGCCTGCACGCCCTGCAGCACCGCGGCCAGGAAGCCTGCGGCATCGCCGCCTTCGACGGCAACCGCTTCCACACCGAGCGCCACATGGGCCATGTCGGCGACGCCTTCACCGGCGCCGACCTCGTCCAACGCCTGCCCGGCAACATGGCCATCGGCCACACCCGCTATTCCACGGCCGGCGGCGCGGGCATCCGCAACGTCCAGCCGATGTTCGCCGATCTCGAGACCGGCGGCGTCGCCATCGCCCATAACGGCAACCTGACCAACTTCCTGACCCTGCGCGAGCGCCTGGTTCAGGAAGGCGCGATCTTCCAGTCCACGTCGGACTCCGAAGTGATCCTCCACCTGATCGCCCGCTCGCGGAAGGCCAGGATCGTCGACCGCTTCGTCGACGCGGTCGGCCAGATCGAGGGGGGCTACGCCCTCGTGGCCATCACCAACAAGAAGATGATCGGCCTGCGCGACCCGCTGGGTATCCGTCCCCTGGTGCTGGGCGACTTGGACGGCAAGCCGGTCCTCGCCTCGGAGACCTGCGCCCTCGACATGATCGGCGCCCGCTTCGTGCGCGACATCGAGCACGGCGAGATGGTGGTGATCGAGGACACGGGCATCACCTCGACCAAGCCGTTCCAGACCCAGGCCGCGCGTCCGTGCGTGTTCGAATACGTCTACTTCGCCCGTCCCGATAGCGTGGTGAATGGCCGCTCGGTCTACGGCGTGCGCAAGCGCATGGGCCGCAACCTGGCCAAGGAAACCGGCGTCGAGGCCGATGTCGTGGTGCCGGTGCCGGACTCGGGCGTGCCCGCCGCCCTGGGCTTCGCCCAGGAGAGCGGCCTGCCGTTCGAGATGGGCATCATCCGCAACCACTATGTGGGCCGCACCTTCATCCAGCCGACTCAAGGCGTCCGCGAGCTGGGCGTGCGCATGAAGCACAGCCCCAACCGCGCCATCCTGGCCGGCAAGCGCGTGGTGCTGATCGACGACTCGATCGTGCGCGGCACCACCTCGCTGAAGATCGTCCGCATGGTCCGCGAAGCCGGCGCCAAGGAGGTCCACCTCCGCTCGGCCAGCCCGCCCATCAAATGGCCCGACTTCTACGGCATCGACATGCCCGAGCGCGAACAGCTGTTGGCGGCCAACAAGTCGCTGGAAGAGATGGCCAAGTTCCTGGAAGTGGACAGCCTGGGCTTCCTGTCGGTCGAGGGCCTGTACGACGCCCTGGAAGCTGGCCCGCGCGACCCGGCTGCTCCGCAGTTCACCGACCACTACTTCACCGGCGACTATCCGACCCGCCTGACGGACCGCGAGATCGCCGAAGGCCGCAACGAAACCAATGACAAGCAGCTTTCGCTGCTGGTCAGCGCGTGACATACCGCTCGTCCCGCCCAAGCTGGGCGGGACGAGGATTTGTCGATGAGTTTCAAAAGCCTGCTCGATAAGCTGAAGCTCGAGCCATACGTCATCGCCCTGTTCGGGATGGTGGTGCTGGCGTCGATCCTGCCCGTGCGCGGCGAGGCGGCGCATGGCCTGAACATCGTCGTCAAGCTGGCCATCGCCCTGCTGTTCTTCCTGCATGGCGCCAAGCTGTCGCGGGAGTCCGTCCTGGCGGGCGTGACCCATTGGCGCCTGCACCTGCTGATCCTGGCCTTCACCTTCGTGATGTTCCCAATCCTGGGCCTGGTGATCAGCAAGGTCGGCGTGCTGACCCCAACCCTGGCGGCCGGCATCGTGTTCCTGTGCTGCCTGCCGTCGACCGTGCAGTCGTCGATCGCCTTCACCTCGATCGCGCGCGGCAACGTCGCCGCCGCCGTCGTGGCGGCCAGCGCTTCGAACCTCTTCGGCATCTTCATCACGCCGGTGCTGGTCAGTCTGCTGATGCACACCCAAGGCGGCGTCTCGGGCGGCTGGAAGTCGGTCCAGGACATCGTCGTCCAGCTCCTGCTGCCGTTCATCGCCGGCCAGCTGGCCCGCCCCGTGGTCGCCAAGTGGATCGAGCGGCACAAGCAGTTGATCGGCTATGTCGATCGGGGCTCGATCCTGCTGGTGGTCTACGCCGCCTTCAGCGAGGCCGTGGTCGGCGGCATCTGGCATCGGATCTCGCCGCTGCAGCTCCTGATCCTGCTCGTCGTCTGCGGCGCCCTGCTGGCGCTGGTCCTGGCGGTCACGACCTACGGCGCGCGGGCCCTGGGCTTCTCGCCCGAGGACGAGAAGGCCATCACCTTCTGCGGCTCCAAGAAGAGCCTGGCGACGGGCGTTCCAATGGCCAACATCCTGTTCCCTGGCCCGACCGCCGGGATCCTGGTGCTGCCGCTGATGGTCTTCCACCAAATCCAGCTGATGGCCTGCTCGGTCATCGCCCAGCATTACGCCAAGAAGGCCGCGGAAGCCGAAGCTTAAGGGTTTCCCACGGTTTCCGTCCGCCCTTCCCTGCTCTAGAACCCGCCCATGATTTCCGACTCCCAAAAGCCACTAGCCAGCCGCATCGCCCTCGTCACGGGCGCCACGCGCGGCATCGGCGAAGCGGTCGCCCTGGGCCTGGCCAAGGCCGGCGCCCACGTCATCGCCCTGGGCCGCACGCAGGGCGCGCTCGAGGCCCTGGACGACGCCATCCTGGACGCCACCGGCGAGCGCGCCACCCTGGTCCCGCTGGACCTGCGCGAGCCCGACGGCCTCGACCACCTGGGCGCGGCGATCCATCAGCGCTGGGGCAAGCTGGACATCGTCGTCGGCGCGGCCGGCCTGCTGGGCCCTTTGACGCCCGTCAGTCATCTGGAGCCCAAGGGTTGGGACATGATCCTGTCCACCAACCTGACGGCCAACTGGCGCCTGATCCGCGCCATGGACCCGCTGCTGCGCGCCTCGGACGCCGGCCGGGCCGTCTTCTTCTCCAGCAGCGTGGCCAAGAGCCGCCCGGCCTTCTGGGGCGCCTACGCGGCGACCAAGGCGGCGCTGGAGGCCATCGTCGACGTCTATGCCGACGAGGTCGAGAATACGCCGATCCGCGCCCTGTGCGTCGATCCGGGGGCCATGCGCACCCGCATGCGGGCCGGCGCCTTTCCGGGCGAGGATCCCAAGACCGTGCCCGCGCCCGACACGATCGTCCCGTTCATTGTCGACCTGGTCCGTCCCGACCTTGAGCCGCCCAGGGGCGTGGTCCGCTTCAAGGATCGCGGCCAGGAATCACCCAGCATCGACGCCTGAAGCCAGCTCCGGACCGCGCCGAAAGGGTTGCAAAAACAAACGTCAGAATTGTCCAAACGTTAAAAATACTACCCTGGCGCTGAGTGGCGGAACAAGGTTTTGCCACCGGACGCCAAATTAGCGCCTCGTTAACCCTGTCCCGCGACACCCTGCTGCACGGCAACGACGCCGTTCCTTGGGGCTCCGCATATGGCGCTGTTCTCTCGCGGCCGTGACACCGGCGACACGAGCAAGATTTCCGACCTCGAAGGTATCGTCGCCGCGATCCAGCGCTCCCAGGCGGTCATCGAGTTCAGCCTGGACGGCACGATCCTGACCGCCAATGAGAACTTCCTGCGGGCGATGGGCTACAGCCTGTCCGAGATCCAGGGCCGCAAGCATGCGATCTTCGTCGAACCCGCGCAGGCCGACAGCGCCGACTATCGCGAATTCTGGCGTCGGCTGAACGCCGGCGAGTTCTTCGCCGACAAGTTCAAACGCGTCGGCAAGGGCGGCAAGGAGATCTGGATCCAGGGCTCCTACAATCCGATCTTCGACAAGGCGGGTCGCCCCTTCAAGGTCATCAAGTTCGCCACTGACGTCACCGCCGTCGAGATCGAGCGCCGCGACACCGAGGTCGAGCGCGAACGCGTCCGCCAGGAGCAGGAGCAGATCGTCTCCGTCCTGGCCGACAACCTCGGCCGCCTGGCCCGGGGAGACCTGACCGCCCGCATCGAGACCCGCTTCGAGGGCCGCTACGCCCAGCTGCGCGACGACTTCAACGCCGCCATCGATAGCCTCCGCGAGGCCATGGCCGCGATCGCCCAGGCCGCCGACGGCATGGAGAGCGGCGCCAACGAGATCGCCAGCGCTTCCAACGACCTGTCCAAGCGCACCGAGCAGCAGGCCGCCAGCCTGGAAGAGACCGCCGCCGCCCTCGACGAAATCACCGCGACCGTCAAGCGCAGCGCCGAAGGCGCCAAGCAGGCCTCAGCCGCCGCCTCGGCCGCCAGCACCGACGCCGATCGCTCTGGCGCCGTCGTCGCCGAAGCGGTCGCGGCCATGGGCGAGATCGAGAAGTCCTCGGGCCAGATCACCCAGATCATCGGCGTGATCGACGAGATCGCCTTCCAGACCAACCTGCTGGCCCTGAACGCGGGGGTCGAGGCGGCCCGCGCGGGAGAGGCTGGTCGCGGCTTCGCCGTCGTCGCCCAAGAGGTCCGGGCCCTAGCCCAACGCTCTGCGGAGGCGGCCAAGGAGATCAAGACCCTGATCGCCAACTCGTCCTCGCAGGTCGAGCGCGGCGTACGCCTGGTCGGCGACACCGGCGAAGCCCTGGCCGGAATTGTCAGCAAGGTCGGCGAGATCAACAGCCTGATCCGTGAGATCGCCGAGAGCTCGCAGGAGCAGGCCACGGGCCTGAACCAGGTCAACGCCGCGGTGAACCAGATGGACCAGGTCACCCAGCAGAACGCGGCCATGGTCGAGCAGGCCAACACCTCGTCGGCCTCGCTACGCGGCGAGGCCCAGGACCTGGCTCGTCAGGTCTCGCGTTTCCAGACCGGCGCCCGGGTCCGGGCGCGTCTCCCCGAGCCGGCTCACAACCCGCTCGCCGAACAGCGCGCCCGCATTCAGAGCTTCGCCCGCCCCGGCGGCGCGGCGACGGCGGCGGCGACCGACTGGCAAGAGTTCTAGGAGAACCTGCCGTAGCAGCAAGTTCGCCGTGGCGGCCGCCGAGCCGCCGTCCCGGTTCAGCTTCGCAAGCTAAATCCATATGGCGAAGTCAGGCTCGGTGGACGGTCGCCCTCAATGGCCTTGGGGCGCACAGCCATAGCTGCTCTCGATGTCTGCACTCACGCAAACCGAGTCCCCACACACCGAGACCAGGCGAACAGCGCGCAGATTTTAGCAACCTCCGGCGGATCAACGCCCCTTCTTGCCGCCCGGCCCCGTATTGCCGCGCACCGTCCGCGAGCCCGCCGTGGGGCGGCGTGGCGCCGCGGCCGCCTTGCCGCCGGCCGACTTGGCGCCGACCTTGTAGCTGGGCGTGGTCGAGACCTTCTTCTGGACCTTGGGCCCCAGCTTCTTGACCGACTTCACGGCCCCCTTGCCCGGTTCGGCAGCGGCGGCGACGGTCTCGACAGCAGTCTGGATGGCGGCCTTCGGGACCTTCTTCTTGACCGGCTTCACGGTCGGATCCGGCAGGCCTGCGGCCTCCGCGGCCTTGGCGGCGGCTTCCTCGGCCAGGCGCTTGGACTTCTTGACCGTGTTGCGCGAGGCGCGGATGCGCTCCTCCTCACGTTCGCGGCGCTCGAATTCGCGCTTGCCCCGGCCGCTGTGGCCTTTGGCCTCGCCCTCAGCATAGGGGTTGGCCCCCGACTTGATGGTGATGCGCAGCGGCACGCCGGGCAGGTCGAAGCTCTCGCGCAGGCTGTTGATCAGATAGCGCCGATAGTGGTCGGGCATCTGGTCGGCGCGGCTGGAGAACAGCACGAAGGTCGGCGGACGCGCCTTGGTCTGGGCCATGTATTTGGGCTTAACGCGGCGGCCGCTGACGGCGGGCGGCGGGTGGCGCTGCATGGCCATCTGCAGCCAGTCGTTCAGGTCGCGGGTCTTGACCTTGGTCGACCAGTCCTTGTGGATCTTCAGCACGGCCGGCATCAGCTTGTTGACGCCGCTGCCCGTCTCGCCCGACAGCGCCACCACCGGTGCGCCGCGCACCTGGGGCAGCATGCGCTCGGCATGCTCACGGAACGCGGCCAGGGTCCCGGCCTGGTCCTCGATCAGGTCCCACTTGGCCAGCACGAACACCAGGGCCCGCCCTTCCCGCTCGGTCAGGTCGGCGATCTGCAGATCCTGGATCTCGAAAGGGTGAGTGGCGTCCATGACCAGCACCACGACCTCGGCGAAGGTGATGGCGCGGATGGTGTCCTGGGTTGAGAGCTTCTCCAGCTTTTCCTGAACCTTGGCCTTCTTGCGCAAGCCCGCGGTGTCCACGAGGCGGACTTTCTTGTCGCCCCAAACCCAGTCGACCGAGATGGAGTCGCGGGTGATGCCAGCCTCCGGACCGGTCAGCAGGCGCTGCTCACCGATCAGGCGGTTGATCAGGGTGGACTTGCCGGCGTTCGGGCGGCCGACGATGGCCAGCCGGATCGGCTTGTCCTCGTCGTCTTCCTCGCCCGAATAGAGCTCTTCAGGAACGGCTTCCAGCATGGCGGCGTACAGCTCGGCCATGCCTTCGCCATGCTCGCCCGAGATCGGGATCGGCTCGCCCAGGCCCAGCTTGTAGGCCTCGCCGATACCCGACTGGCCCGCTTTGCCCTCGGCCTTGTTGGCGGCGATGATCACCGGCTTGCCGCGACGACGCAGCAGCGCAGCGAACACCTCATCCAGCGGCGTGACGCCCTCGCGGGCGTCGTAGATGAACAGCGAGAGATCGGCTTCCTCGATCGCCAGTTCGGTCTGGGCGCGCATGCGCGCTTCCAGGCTCTCGTCGGCGACGTCCTCGAAGCCGGCGGTGTCGATCAGCTGCAGGTCGAGGTCGCCCAGGCGACCGTCGGCGTAACGGCGGTCGCGGGTGACGCCGGGCTGGTCGTCGACGATCGCCAGCTTCTTGCCGGCCAGACGGTTGAACAGCGTGGACTTGCCCACATTGGGCCGGCCGACGATGGCGAGTTTCAAAGGCATAGGCGTCCAGTAGTCGATTTTTGCCCTCTCCGCAAAAGCGACGGCCCGGGACAGCTTTCGCCGCCCCGGGCCCGAAGGCGTTTGATTGTCTTTCGGCCCGCCGAAACGGGCCGCTTGATCACCGGATGGCCACCAGATCGGCCTCGTCGGTGACGAGGTAGAGGGTGTCGCCGACCGCGATCGGGTTCAGCAGGACCGGCGCGCCGATCTTCAGGGTCTTTTCCTTGGCGCCGGTCTTGGCGTTGAGGGCCACGGCCTCGCCGGCGCTGGACACCGTGATCAGGCGGCCATTGGCCAGGATCGGCGTCGACCACAGGATCGGGTGCTTGGCGCGCTTCTTCTTCTGCTTCTTGCTCAGGGCCTCGGTGTTGTTGAGGTCCTGGATCCAGTAGACCGAGCCGTTCTCGCGCGAGACGCAGATCACCTGGCCGGCCTTGTCGACGACATAGACGACGTCGCCAGCGGCCCACGGGGTGGTGATGGCGGTCACCGGCAGGCTCCAGCGGGCCTGGCCCGAACGCAGATCGGTGGCGGCGAAGACGCCCGAGTGGCTGACCGCGAAGACGTCGCCCTTGTAGATCACCGGGCGGCCCGGGATGTCGCGAATCTCGGACAGGGCGTTGGTGCGGCTGGCGCGGCTCAGGGCCTCGCTCCACAGGTCGTTGCCGTTGGCCGCGCGCAGGGCCACCAGCTCGCCCGAGGCGAAGCCGGCGACGACCGTGTCGCCGCTGACGGCCGGGGTCGAGGCGGCCAGGATGCGCGCCGGCTCGCTGAGGGCCTGGTAGGTCCAGCCCGGCGCGCCGCTTTCGATGTTGTAGGTCAGCAGCTCGTTGTCGGTCGACACGACGAACAGGCGGCCGTCGACCACCGTTGGGGCGCCGTGGATCGGGGTCGAGGTCTGCTGCGTCCAGCCCAGATTGCCGGTCGCGGCGTCCAGCTGGGCCACGAAGCGGAAGCCCGAAGCGACATAGAGCTTGTTGTCGGGGCCGACGGCGATGCCGCCGCCGAAGCCCAGGCGGTCGTTCTTCTTGGGCATCAGGCCCAGAAAGCCGCCCTTCCTGGTCGGACCGGCGGCCGGACGCAGGTCCTTGCGCCAGATCTGCGAGCCGGACTTGGCGTCGATCGCCACGACGTCGGCCTCGCCGTCCATCACATAGATGCGGCCGTCGGCCGACACCGGCGGCGCGGTGACGTGGAACTTCTTCCCGCCCTTCTTGCCGAAGCCCTTCTTCCAGGCGATCTGGAAAGTCTTGCCGGCGTCGACATGCTCGATCGACTGCTCGGGGTTGCCGCCCGGAAGGCGCCATTCGGTCTGGACCACCGGTTCGGGCAGGAAGAAGTCGGCGCCCTTCAACGACTCATTGGCCTCGACCTTCTGGTCGAAGGCGATGATCGAGATGCGCTGGCCCTGGCTGGCCGTGGACTTGTTCTTGTCGCCCTTGCCGCCGAACGGATTGAGCTTGGAAACCGTCGAGCAGCCGGTGACGGCCATGGACGCCGACATCAGCGCGACCAGGGCGACGGAACGCTTGGAGATCATCAGGCGGCTCATTGAGGGGCGTTGGGGGCGGCGGCGTCGGGCGCGAGACCAGGGGGCAGCTGGCCCATCGGCGGCATGGGCGGCAGTTTGGCGGCGGCCTTCACGGCCGCGCCCAATTCCTTGGCCGCGCCCGAGTCGATCAGCTGCATGGCGGCCTGGGCGCGCTGGCGCACATCTTCCGACGTGCTGGTGTCCAGCGAATTGGCCAGGATCACGAAATCGGCGCGCGCCCCGGCCAGATCGCCGGATTGGAGCTTGGCAAAGGCCAGGGCCTCCTTGGCGTACACGCGGTACGGACTCTTTTCCCCCGCCAAAGGCGTCAACCTCGACTCGATATCCTTGTACGAGGCGGTGTCCATCAGGGCGAAGGCGGATTTGAGGCGGGCCAGGTCACCGAGGATAACGCTGGGCGCGGCCTTGGCGGCCTCGTCGAAATAGCCGACGGCCTCCTGGGTCTTGTTCTCCTCGAGGCGGATGTCGCCCATCTGCAGCAGGGCCAGGGCCTTGTAGCCCTTGGAACCGCTCTCGGAGACGGTCTTGAACTGGCTGAAGGCCTTGGCCGGCCCCTGCTTCTGGGCGGTTTCCAAGGCGGCCTGATAGCCTTCCGAGGCCTTGTCGGCCTGGGTGGTCTCATACGAGGTCCAGCCCCAGTAGCCGCCGACGCCGATCACCACGGCCGCCGTCGCCGCCGCCACCCAGGGCAGCGACTTCACCGCCAGGCTGCGATAACGCTCGGACCGAAGCTGCTCTTCGACTTCGTCAAAAACATCGACCACGAAACGAGGCTCCGAAAACAGGCGCTGGCCCAGAGACGGCCCACCCGATCGCGGGCGTCCATCACTGGATTTAAGATAGATTGTGGCGAGCGGAGGGCCGCTCGCCGAGGCGGCGAACCTATAGCGTGCCGCGCCACGCCGCAACGAGCCGTTTCAGACCTTCTTGGCGTAGTAGGTCTCGGCCTCGCCGGGGAAGCTGCGATCCTTCACGTCACGGGCGTAGTCGGCCGCGGCGCGAGTGATCTCGCCCTTCAAGTCGGCGTAGCGGCGGACGAACTTCGGAGTCCAGTCGAACAGGCCCAGCATGTCGTCGGTGACCAGGATCTGGCCGTCGCAGCCGGCCGAAGCGCCGATGCCGATGGTCGGGGCGTCAATCGCCGCGGTGATCTCGCGCGCCAGGCTCTCGGCGACGCCCTCGACGACGACGGCGAAGGCGCCGGCCTCGGCGGTGGCTTTGGCCTCGGCCAGGATGCGCTCGCGCTCGGCGGCGTCGCGGCCCTTGGCCTTGAAGCCGCCGTCGACCAGCACCGCCTGCGGGCGCAGGCCGACGTGCCCCATCACCGGCACGCCGCGCTGGGTCAGATAGCGGATGGTCTCCGGCACGGTCTGTCCGCTCTCGACCTTCACCGCCTGGGCGCCGGTCTCCTTCATGACCCGCACGGCGTTGGCGTAGGCCTCCTCCAGAGAGCCCTCGTAAGAGCCGAACGGCATATCGATAACGACCATCGCCTTCTTCGAGCCGCGCATCACCGCCTGGCCGTGCAGGATCATCATCTCCAGCGTGACGCCGACGGTGTTAGGCAGGCCGTGCACCACCATGCCCACGGAATCTCCGACCAGCAGCAGATCGCAGGCGTCATCCAGCGCCGCCGCGACCGGCGCAGTATAGGCCGTCAGACAGACGATCGGCTCACCGCCCTTGCGCGTGGCGATGTCGGGAGCGGCCAGACGGCGGACCGTCTCTTGACGTTGGGCGGACAGGACGAGCGCTCCCTAGCAGCTTCTAGTGCGCGCCGTTTGTGGGCCGGATCGCGCCGCATCGCAACATGAACAGCGATCAGAGTTCCTCGACCGCCCGCGTCACGGCGAAGGCCAGCGCCACCACCGCCAGTCCCGCTGCCAGCCACAAGGCCTCTGCGCTCGTGGAGGAGGTCAGCACGGCGTTGAACTTGGCCACCCCGGCGTCGATTTCACCCTGCAGGTTGTGACCGCTGGTGCGCGACAGCTGCGAGATTTCGCTGGAGAAGCGGCTGCTCAGGATCTGGAACGCGGCGAACAGGCCAGCGGCCGTTCCGGCGGCCGCGATGAACATGCGCCTGATCGCCCAGCCGCGATCAAGCTTGGCCTCCATCTGAGCGTTGAACAGAGGCGCGTCGGGGAACGAAGGCGCTTCTGCGAACATGCGGCTCAGTTGGGCTTCGAAATCGGGTTCAGCCATGAGCTTCCCTCCTCGCGCCTTCCTCCGGTCGGGCGAGCTTCGCCCGAAGTTTGTCCAGACCACGTTTGACATGGGATTTGACCGTGCCGATCGGGATGTTCAAGGCCTCGGCCGTCTCGCCGTGGGACCAGTCGGCGCCATAGCACAGGGAAACGCACAGCCGCTCGCCGCGTGACAGCGTCTTCAGCGCTTCATCGAGATCCAGTCGGTTGGCCGCGTCCCTCGACACGTCCCGCGCCATGACCTCTTCGGTCGGCTCGATGGCGTCCGAGAAAATCAGACGCGCCTCGCGCTTGACCCGCCTTAGATAGAGGCGCGCGGCGATCTTCTTGATCCAGCCGCCGAAGGTCCCCTCTCCTCGGTATTCAGCGACCTGTTCAAAGCCAACCATGAAGGCGTCCTGCGCCAGGTCGTCCGCGGCGGTCGGGTCAGCCCCCATACGCCTTAGAAGGCCGCGCACCGCCGAGCCGTGTCGGCGCACCAACTCCCCATAGGCTCTGCGGTCGCCCGCCGCCGCAAGGGCGGCGAGTTCGACATCGTGACCGGTTGGCGGGCGTTCGATGCCCATGGGATCAAGCCCCTCCCAGGCTCGCGACGACTAGGCGCGCGGATCCTTGTTCGGGTTGAAGAAGCTCAGAACAACATAGGCGATGCCGATCACGGTCGGGATCGCCGCGACGCCCAGCGCGGGCGAGACCACATCACGCTCGTCAAAGCCGACGCAGAAACCGAAGATGGCGAAGCCGATTCCGACGGCGATCATGATCACGCCAGTCCGAATGTCACGGATGGCCGATGAAGCCGGGCGAACGTCGCGGGTTAGGGTCTCGACCACCTCAGGTGGCAGAGCCTGACCCTTTTCGATCGCGGTTCGCACCACGTCATGCATCCGGCGCCGTTCCAGGTGCTTGAAAAGGCCCAAGATGGGCAAGCAGACGATGGCCGCGACCATGGCGAACGCGCCCAGCGGAACAAGCATTTCCATATCTTCCTCCAGTTCAGTGAACGACGCCCCCAGCGTCGCTTTCACACGTAAGAGGCTTCCACGGCGTCGTTTGGAGGCGCCCGCCCGGATGAAACTTTCGTAAGCCCCAAATCGGCCGGGGGGTCAGCCGGTCGACAGTCCCAGGCGCCGCGGACGTCTGGCCCGCCAGCCATCACCGAACTGGGCGATATCGTCGGCGTCCCAGAGTCAGGTCGTCCATCGGTTCTCCCTTCAATCAGAGGCCCGATCATCGCGCCTTCGAAGGTTAGTCGCCGCCGACCGCCTTGGATGCGCCGACATACGAAATAATCTCGGACATCGAATTGAACGACACCGTCGGGCGATGCTCGGCCAGGATCGAGGGCTTGGCGTAGCCCCAGCCAACGGCGCCGCAGTCCAGCCCCACCGCGCGGGCGGCCTCGATGTCGCGGGTCTCGTCGCCGATGCAGATGACCTTGTCGCGGCGGACCCCCTTGGCGGTCACCTGCTTGAACTTGCGAGCCTTGCCGAACAGCGACGCGCCACAGGCGTAGAGGCTGATCAGATCGCCCAGCTCCTCGCCCAGCACGCGACGGATGACCGCCTCGCTGTTGGAACTGACCACTGCGATCTTGACGCCAGCCGCGTGGAGGGCGCGCAGCATCTTGGCGGTCTCGGGGAACAGCGGGATCGTGTGAGCGTCGGCGGCCATCAGCTTCTTGCCGGCGCGAGCGATCATCGGCAGCTTCCAGGGCGAAACGCCGAGATAACGGATCACCTCGCGCGTGCTGCGGCCGCGCAGCATCTCGATCTCCTCGTCGGTGACGGTCTTGAAGCCGTACCGGCGCGCCATCGGATTGACGGCCCGCATCATCCACGCGGCGCTGTCGGCCAGCGTGCCGTCAAAATCGAAGATGACCAGCTCGTATCGCGAAACGGCGTCCCCCACGCGCGCAATGTCCTTATCAAGTCCGCCTCAAGCGAACGTCCGTCCAGTGATAGACTGATCCTCTCGAAGTTGTCGTCTTAAACTTCGCGCACCAGGCGATGGAAGCATGGATCTCTTTCCACAGCTTAGCCGAACGCCGCTTCGTAAAGGTCCGGCTTGAAACCAACCAGGCGCCGGTCGCCCAGGTCCAGGACGGGGCGCTTGATCATTGAAGGCTGGGCCAGCATCAGGCCGATGGCCTTGTCGGCGTCCAGGTTCTGCTTGTCCGCCTCGTCCAGCTTGCGGAACGTCGTGCCGGCCCGGTTCAGGATGGTCTCCCAGCCATGCTCCTTGACCCAGCCCTCCAGGGTGGCGCGGTCTATGCCGACGGCCTTGTAGTCGTGGAAAGCGTAGGCTTGGCCGCGATCCTCCAGCCACTTGCGGGCCTTGGCGACGGTGTCGCAGTTCTTGATGCCGTACATCGTGGCGGTCATGGGAGGGTCCTTGCGCGAATCCTCGCGATCCTAACCGGTCAGGTTCCAGCTTCGCAGCACGACGTGCTGGGTCTGGCCCAGCTTGCTCTGCACCAGCGCGAAGCGGTCGACGGTCCAAGCGACCGGCGCGACCGCCTGGGCCGGGACCACTTGGCCGTCGTACAGCAGCGTGACGTGCGGGACGAACTGCTTGTCGGGCTTCAGGGCCGCGCCGGCCATTTTCAGACCCAGGGCCCTCTGGAACGCTATCAGGTCGGCCACGCCCGCCCCGCCTTGCAAGGTGAAGGGGTTGTTGCCCGGCCGGTTGGCGAAGCTGACGGCCTGGTCGAGCACGATTTCAAACGGCGCGTAGACCAGCGCCCCGCCGGCCATCTCGCCCTTGGCGACGATGTCGTTGGGCAAGCCGACAAAGTCGCCCAGGTGATGCAGGGTGATATGGAAGCGGTCGGTCAGCAACGGCTGGCCGCGCAGGCCCAGCGCCGCCTTCAGCCGCCGCGCCTCGCTCGCGATGCGTTCGGCCGTCGCCGGATCCGGATACAGCAGAAACATCAGGCGGTCGGTCGGCGTCGGCGGGTCGAAACCCGGCAGACCCATCTGCAACGTGTCGGCCATCCGCCTCCCCTCTTGATCGGCCGTCAGCACTACGCCGCTTCGCCCTGCACTCCAAACACCACATTGCCTCGCGGAAGGTTCGCCGTAGGAACCGCGCGCGACCGGGCGGGTTGGCTCTGGCGACAGAGGAGATCCGCCATGCCCCAAGGCGACAAGAGCAAGTACACCGACAAGCAGGAGCGCAAGGCCGACCACATCGCCGAAGGCTACGAGGCCAAGGGCGTCTCGGAAAAGGAAGCCGAGCGACGCGCCTGGGCGACCGTCAACAAGGACGACGGCGGCGGCAAGAAACCCGGCGGCTCGGGTCGCGGCAAGCACACGGGTCATCCGGCGGCCCACAAGGGCGGTGAAAAGGGCGGCAAGGCGTCGGCCGGCCGCAGCGCGGCGGATCGATCCGCCTCAGCCAAGAAGGCGGCCGCCACCCGTAAGCGCAACGCCGAGCATCACGCCCACCGCTGAAGCGGAGAGGTTTAGAGGGCGCGGCCGCCCGGCGCCGTCGCGGTGTCGACGCGCGTCCAGGTCTGCGACTTGCACAGGAAATTGGGCAGCAGGCAGCCCTTCGCGCGCAGAGAGACGCTGCTCAGCAGACGCACCTGACCCGAGAACGTCATGTCCAGATCGGGCACGAACACCCGGCCCTTCCACTCGTTGGGATCGGTGGCGGAGAAGTCGCGCAGCAGCTGCATGCCGACCAAATCCTGGTTGTTCTTCTTCTTCACGTCGGCCCGCGCTTCGGCGTTGGCCCAGACGACATAGCCACAGGTGCGGTTCTCGCAAGGCTTGATCTCGATGTGGACGCTGCCCTTCGGATTGCGCCAGACGCCATAGATGTCGCCAGGCTTCGGCGGCGAAACGTCGGCGGCCAGCGACGCGCCCGCTGCGCCCCAGAGCGTCAGCACAGCCGCCACCAGGGGCAGTCCGCCCGAATTCCGTCGACCCATAGAGTCCCTCTTGCACATCTCGTCGCGTACGGCGCTGAACGCGCCGCAAGGCTAGACGTTCGATGAGATCAGGTGAAGCCGTCAGAATCGTGGCGCGGGCGGTCAGTCGACCGTCAGGCTCTCGACCGGCACGGTCAGCAGGTAGCCCTGCCCCCGCACCGTGCGGATGAGCGCGTCGCCGCCTTCCACGCGAGCCAGCTTGGCGCGCAGGCGGCTGACAATGACGTTGATCTGGCGCTCGCCGTCCGAGCGGTCGCCCGTCCTGGAATCCTGTAGCAACCGCGCGCGCGGCACGATCTGTTGGGGGCTGGCCAGCAAGGCGCCCAGCAGGGCGAACTCGCCGGACGACAGCTCGACGCTGCGGTCGTAGGGGTCGAACAGCTGCCGGGTGATGATGTTCAGGCGCCAGCCGTCGAAGCGATAGACATTGGCGCGGTCGTCGTCGCGGCGCATCCGCAGACCGGCTTGGCGGCGGCGCAGGACCGAGCGGATGCGCGCCAGCAGCTCGCGGGAACGATACGGCTTGGCCACGTAGTCGTCGGCGCCGATCTCCAGGCCCACGACCACGTCGCTCTCCTCGGCCAGGGCGCTGACCACGATCACGCCGGGCTGGGGCTGGTGGCTGCGCAGACGGTTGCAGACTGAAAAGCCCCCCTCGCCCGGCAACATGATATCCAGCACCACCGCGTCGACGGGCACGGTGGTCAGGATCTTGTCCATCTGCCGAGCCGACGAGGCCGTGACCACCTCGTATTCATGCCTGCACAGCAGGTCGTACATTTGCGATCGCGCGGCCTGGTCCGCGTCGAGAAGTAGAATCCTTTGCCGCACGCTCGTTACTCCGTCCTCTGGCGCGGGTAAGGCTTAGCTTTAGGGAGCGGCGGAATTACCTTCCGTTTGTATTGCTACATTCGCGATTAAGGCGCGATTGTGGCGACTTGCGCCAGATCTCAGAACATCGCCCGGCCCGAGAATCGCATGTAGTAGCGGGTCTGCTTCTTGGCCGCCTCCGCCCCACCCTCTAGCGCCAGGTAGGACATGGTCGAGCCGGCGCGAATGGCGAAGCCCAGGGTCGGCGCGCCCTGCTTGTCAGCCACCGAGGTGAGGGTGAAGCTCTGCCCCCCTCGGAAACGAGCCACCGTGTCGCCGATATCGCCGGCCAGGGTCTGGCGGTAGCCGATGCGGATCTCCGGGCGCCACCACACCGTGTCGCCAAACTGAGCGCCCAGCACCAGACCAACATCGCCGCTGAGATTGCTGAAGCTGCGCGCCTCGCGGATCAGGTCGAAGCCGTCGCCGCCGCCCGTTTCGCTGCGCTCGCCTTCCGAGAAGTAGACGTAATCGAGACGCGTTTCCGGCCGCACGAAATAGCGGCCGATCTTCTGCTCGTAGGCCAGGCCGGCGAAGGCGTTGGCCGTCACGCCGTTCCAGTGGGCGACGTTGGTCGCTGAGGCGTCGGCCTCGCCGTCGGCGTCGACGTCCTCGCTGTAGAAGCTGCGGTCGCCGGTCAGCCAGCCATAGCCAGCCCCACCGCCCAAGTTGAAGCGCCAGCCGCCGAGCGAACGGCGCCAGTAGACGCCTGCCTGCACCATGGTGTTGGTCGTGTGCTCGCCGGCCTTGGCCGTGGTGTCGTGTTCCTCGATGCTGACCAAAGCCAGGGTGACGCCCAGCGCGCCGCCCGCATCGCCCATCGCCTCGTAGCCCGCCACGAACCCCACGGCTTGGGTGTCCGAGCCCTGGTCCGAGCCGTCCTCGCGCTTGACCATGGTGTTGATCTGCTGAGCCCAGATGCTGTCGGGGCCGTAGCGATCGCCCAGGTCGGGACGTATGGCCGTGGCGGCCGAGATCTGCTGGTTGACCGTCTGCAGGGCCGAGAACATGCCCAGTCCCTGGTCGGGCAGCATCTGGTTGTAGAGATTGTAGAAGCCGTCGCGGGTGTTCTGGTTCAGGAAGGCGCCGGCGATGTCGTCGTTCTTCGACAGGGCCGCGAACACCGCGTCATAGGCCGAGGCCTGGTTGGCGGTCATGCCCGCCTCGGCGGCGGTGCGCCGGCGCACGTCGATATTGACGCTGTTCCCCGACTGATAGGCGTTGGCCACGTACAGATAGGGGGCGCTGCCCAGCAGGTCCTGGCTGATGTCGCCGGCGGTCAGGCTGCCGGCCTTGATCACCTCGAAAGTCGAGGCGGTGGTCAGCAAGTTGTTGAGCACCAAACCCAGCTTGGCGCCGGACTCGAGGGTGGCGGTGTCGGCCACGATGCGAGTCCATGTCCCGGCGTCCGGGTCGATGCTGAAGATCAGCTTGCTGCTGGCGCCCAGCTTCAGGTTGGTGACCTTCAGGTCGTTGGTGTTGGTCAGGCCCAGAATGCCATCGCCAATGGTGATGTTCAGACGGCCGTCGCTGTCGGAGAGGCTGGTCAGCACATAGGCGGCTCCGTCGATGTTCAGGGTGTCCGCGCCGTCGCCGAAGCTGATCGAGCCGACCACCGTGCCATTCAGGGCGTTCAGCGTGTCGTCGCCCGAACCGAACAGGATCTTGCCGATGATGGTCGGTTCGTCGGCGTCGTCCACGCCGTCGCCGTCGGTATCGGTGTCGGCCACGTCGTCGTCGCCGTCGTCCCCATCGTTGACGCCGGTCTGGGTGATGGTCACGCCCGTGGTGTTCTTGGAGACGTCTATGGCGATGGCCTTGCCAGTGACCGTCTCGTTCGAGGCGTCGGTGTCGTCGTCGTCGGTGTCGTAGTCGTCGTCGGTCGCGACGACATAGGCGGCGATCGTACGGGTGTTGTTGATCGTCGTCAGCGCGCCGGCGGCGTCGAGGATAGCGTACGAGGTCCCCTTCTCGCCCGACACCGTCGCGGTGATCACGCCGTCGTTGTTCAGCACGCTGGCGACCGCGCCGGAGTCGATGACCAAGGCCCGGGCAGAGAAGTCGCCCTCCGAGATCGAGGTCGAGCTGATCGTACCCGCGTTCCAGATCGTGTCGGCGATCGCGCCCGCCTTCAGGCGCAGGCCGTTGGTCTGGGCCTCGTAGCCCGAGGCGCCGATGGAGCCGGTGACGCGGACGCCGCCCGTGATCAGGGTCTGGTAACCGGCGTCGCCGCCGATCTGGACGCCGGTGGTCTCGACGCCGTCATAGACGCTGCTGGCGCTGACCGAGCCCTTGATGATCAGGCCGTAGCCGTCGTCGCCCGTTCCGACCGCGCCGATCGTCACCGTGCTGGTGTTCGAGCCGATCTTCAGCGCCGGGGCGCCGCCGTAGACGCTGATCGACGCCGAGCCTTCCGAACTGTCGGTGACGCCGTCGCCGTCCTCGTCGTCACTGGTGTCGTCGTTGGTGTCGGTGGGCGGCACGTCGAGCAGCACGCCGCCCGAGACGTTGGCGGCGATGTTCACTCCGCCGCCGCCTTCCAGCATGTCGTCGGCGTCCAGCAGCGCTCGATCGTCGGGATCGCTGTAGCGCGAGGTGACGCGATAGCCGCTGGAATAGACCGAGCCCTGCAGGACGAAGGCGCCGTCGATCGCGGAATCGACGGCCACGCCGACCGAGCCCTCGCCGGTGACGCTAGTGGAGCCCTCGATCTGGACCTTGCCGGTCACCGGCGCGGCGATATGGACGCCGTAGCCGCGATCGCCGGTGACGCTGATCGAGCCGGAGTGGACCAGATCGCCGACCAGCGGCGCCTCGATGCTGATTCCCGCCGAGTCCATGCCCTCGATCGTGATCGTCCCGGAGTTGGTGATCGTGCCCGTGAAGGCGTCTGTCCCGGTGACCCGGACGCCGTAGCGGCGCGAGCCCTCGGCGAAGAGGCCGTCGTAATCGCCGTCGTCGTCGGTGTCCTCGTAGTCGTAATCCTCGTTGAGGGTGATCGTGCCCGCGCTGGTCACCGTCCCCGTATGGCCGCCGATCACCAGGATGCCGACCGAATCGTCGACGTCGGCGCTGGCCAGGCCGCCGTTCATGGTGACGGTGTTGTCGCTGTTCAGGGTGATGATCGCTCCGGACTCGCTGAGCGTAATCACTCCGTCATCCGTGACCTTGACGTCGTCGGCGGTCCCGCCGTTCGGGCTGGCGGTGGTGATCGCGGTGGTCCGCGAGCTGCTGGTGACCTCGACCTCGGCGAAGGCGGAACCGGCATAAAGCAGCAACGGGGCGGCGGCGGCCGTGGCGACGAGAAGCTTGCGCGGCATGGGGGACCTTCGAGGACAATCCCCGCAGCCCTAGCGAGCGCGCTTGGCCGCCGCGTGGCTGGCTTGTTTCCCCGTCGCCGCGCCCTGCAAGCTTGCGCAGCTTTTGGAGACCAACGGTTATGTTCGGAGACATTCGATCGCCCCAAAGCCAAAAGCCCTCGCCTTTCGGGCGAGGGCTCCTGTCTTCCTTCGAGGCGGAAAGGCTCAGTAGAAGGTCACGTCGTCCAGCTCGAACCACAACTTGCGGCCGGCCGGGCGCGAGCCCGAGACTCCGACTTCCAGCAGGTCCGCGCCGCTCCATGCGCCGGCCTCGCTCCTGCCGGCGCGCTTGAAGTCGGAAAACGGCACGGCGACCTTGGCCCAGGCCTTGTCGGCCGTGACCTTGGCGGTCCAGGCCCCCGAGACGGTGTTGATGGTCACGATGTACGGACCGCCGTCGCCGCGCAGCTCGAGGGCCAGTCCCTTGAAGGCCGAGGCGTCGACCGGCTGCACTGAGCCCCGACTCAGCGGCAGCAGCACGCCCGCGTCGGGCTCGGGCTTCTGGGCCATCTTGGCCGCCACGCTCAGCACATGATCGCCGTCGCCCCTGTCGACCGTCTGCAGCACTTCGACGCTGCGGTCGCGGCCGCCGTCGAAGTCGCTGAGGCGCAGGGTGTCCAGGCTGGTGCGGCCGTCCTCACGTTCGAAGTCGTCGATCAGGGCCCCCTTGGCCTTCACGACGGGCAGAGTCGGCTTGTCGTTGGCCGGCGAACGGGTCGAGCCCGGACCGAACACCGCCTTGCCGTCGATGAACACGCGCTCGACCTTGCGGACGTCGGCGATATTGGTCCAAGGCTGACCGGCGATCAGCACGAAGTCGGCGCGCTTGCCCTTCTCCAGCGTGCCGCGGTCGCCCAGCAGGTTCATGGCCTTGGCGCTGGTGGCGGTGCCGGCGATCAGGGCCTCGGACGGGGTCAGGCCGGCCTGGACCAGCAGCTCCATCTCATGCAGCGTCGAGAAACCGTGGACCGTGCCGGGCATGCCAGCGTCGGTGCCGAGAGCGATCGGCACGCCGGCGTCCTTCAGCGTCTTCACATTGGCCAGGGCGTAGCCGAACTTGCGGGCGGCCTGCCGGGCGCGCGGGCTGTCGGCGTCGGCCGGCGGCTTCTGGCCTGGCTTGACCGGCTCGTAGACTGCCAGGGTTGGGGCGTAGAACGTGCCGTTGGCCTTCAGCTTGGCGACGGTTTCGGCGTCGATCGGCGCGTCCTGCAGGCTGTGGGCGATGATGTCGACGCCGCTGTCGGCCGCCACCGCGCCGCGCTCCACGGTGACGGTGTGCGACAGCACCTTCAGATTCAGAGCATGCGCCGAGTCCGTCAGGGCCTTCAGTGTCCAGCCGTCCATGCTGGTGTTGTCGGGCGCGGAACCATAGCGCCAGCCGTCGGTGAAGGCCTTGATGGCGTCGGGCTTGTAGGGCGCCAGGCCCTCGATAGCGGCCTTGGCCGCTTCGGGGGTGTTGACCCACCGCGTGGTCGCCTCGTCCGCCCAGTCGGCGCCGTGGCCGCCCGGCGTGCTGACACGAGCGACGAAATTGACGTGCGGCGCGGTCAGGGTCGACAGCCACTGGCGACGCGGCAGGAAGGACTCCGGCTGCTGGTGGAAGTCGTTGATCGTGGTGACGCCCGCCGCGACATAGGCGTCGGCGATCTTGGGCGTGATATTCGGCGCGCCGGCCGGGGTCCAGTGGGTGTGGACGTCGAAGAAGCCGGGCGTCAGCGCCTCCCCCCTGGCGTCGATGACCTGCGCGCCCTTGGGGGCCTTCACGGCCGCGCCGACATCGACGATCCGACCATCCCGCACGACCAGGGTCCCCTTATAGGGCGCGGCGCCCGTGCCGTCGAAGATCTGGGCGTTGACGATCGCCAGCGCGGGCGTCGCGGCCTGGGCGGCGGCCAACGGCAGCAGCACGCCCGCGGCCGCGATCAAGGCCGCGCGTGAGCTGGCCTTGAGCAGCCGGGTGGACAGAACGGTCATGGACGGCATTCCTTCTTGGATACGCATTACAAACCCGCGCTCGGCGCGCAGAACCAGCAGTCTTCTCCGCCAATCGGCATGCCCGGCGGTAGGGTCTCGACCGCGCCCGCGTGGGGCGCGGCCAGAGCCTGTTTCGCGGTGATGTCCTCGCTGAGCAAGGCGCGCGACAGCATCTCGGCCTGGTCGCCCTCGGCCCCGCCGCCCTGATAGGCGGCAAGAGCCTTACCGAAGGTGCGCAGGGCCGTCTCGATCTGAGCAGCAGCCGTCGGCGACAGCGCCTTGTCGCCCAGCACCTCGACCAGGTCGCCGACCACGCGGGCCCGGATCCGGCGACGCAGGTCGCCCAGCCGGCCCTCGGCCCGGCTCGGCGCGACGCTGGCCAGCAGGCGGTCAGCCAGCTCGGCCACGCCCAGTTGGGCTGGGTCGCGGCGGTTCTGCTCGACCACTCGGTTCAGGCGCGCCGGATTGACTAATAGCGACACGGTCTGGTCGGCGGCCATCTCGGCGGCGGTCGGCAAGTCGAAGACCGACGGACCCGAGGTCGGGAAGATCTCGATGTCATAGGCCTTGTCGCGCACGCCGGACTGGCCTGAGGACAGCAGGGCCAACAGACCGTCGGGCAGGTCCAGGGTCGCCGCATCGGTGGTCTTCAACAAGGCGTCCAGCGCCTTGCGCTGCGTCGCCGCCGGCGGGATCGACGCAGCCTCGTGGCCGTCGCCGCGCACCGCGTAGCTGTAGTCCACCCCGCCGATCAGCTTCACGGCGGCTTCGACCTCGTAACGGTGGAAAAGGTAGATCGGGGCCAGCACGCGCTTGAGATCGGCGGCTGGCGCACCCTTGGGCAGGTTGGCAAGACCAAAGCGGCTGAGCGCGATCTTGCGCACGGCCAGCACATGATCCAGCTCGGCCACCGCGTCAGGACCGTTGTCCCACAGCGCGCCGTAGGGCTGGCCCGAGGCGCCGCCGCGCGAGTCCGCGTCGGTGACGAAGCGCAGGCCCTTGGCCTGAGCCTCGCGGGCCAGGCGATCCAGGCGCGCGGCCTCGTCCGAACCCGGCGTCCCTTGCGAGTACAGCCAGTTGATCGCGAAGCGGTCCCAGGCCCCCACGCCCGTGGCGTAGGCGTCGGACAGGTCCAGCCGGTCGCCGGCGATCTTCACCACCGGCGCCGGGTAGTCCATGACCGAGGCCCGGCCGTAAGTGCTGCCCGCAAAGTTGTGGGCCAGGCCCAGGGTGTGGCCGATCTCGTGCACCGACAGCTGGCGGATACGCGCTAGGGAGACGGTGATCGGATCGTTCGGACCGCCCTTCCCCGTCCCGTCCGCGCCGACCAGGCCCTCGAAGATCAGGCGGTCCTGGCGCACGCGCAACGAGCCCAGCTGGACCACGCCCCGGACGATCTCGCCCGTGCGCGGATCGACGACCGTGGTGCCGGTTGACCAGCCGCGCGTCTGCCGGTGGATCCAGTTGACGACGTTGTAGCGGGCGTCCATCGGGTCGACGCCCTCGGGCAGCAGCTCGACGCGGAAGGCGTCGATAAAGCCGGCCTCCTCGAACGCCTTGGCCCACCAGCGGCCGCCCTCGATCAGGGCGCTACGGATCGGCTCGGGCGCGCCGCGATCGACATAGTAGACGATCGGCTTCTTGACCCGGGAGCGCGCCGCGCCCGGGTCGGTCTTCTCGAGCCTGAACCGCCGCGACAGGCGCTGGACGATCGGCTGGTCCAGCCGCGAGGCGTAGTCGGCGTACAGCACCTGCGCCGACGTGCCCGTTCGCGGATCCTGCGGACGTGGAACGAAGCCCGGCCCCGGCAGGCGGATGAAGCTGTGATGAACCCCGAACGTCACCGACCGACCGTCCGGGACGATGCCGTTGACCTCGGAACCGGGATCGTCGGCGGTGAAGGTCTGCCGCGTCTCGAACTCCAGATTGTCGGGGAAGCTTCCGACCGCCGACAGATCCACATAGCTGAGCGTCGGGGCCGGCTTGTAGGCGCCCTGCTTGCCGCGCTTGAGGCCGCCGGCGACGTCGAAGGCGTCACGCAGCAGGAACGAGGCGATGTCGACGGTGACGCCGCCGTCCGGCGTATCGGCGATCACATCGCCGGACCAGACGACCGAGGCCGGGAAGCTGTCCTGGACGGTGCGCGCCTCCTCGGGCGTGCCGCCGATGGCGCGGAAGCCGTAGTTCTCGAACGCGATCAGCACCTTCTTGCCCACGCGCCGGAAGATCAGCACCTGGGTCTCGCCCGTCGCGGCCCGATCCAGGCCGACCGAGGCCGCGCCCAGGCCGCCGCTGAGGCTGGGCTGGTACAGGAACCGTCCTGACACGCCGTCGACGCCGGGCGCCGGCAGGGTGACGACGACCGAGCCCTTGGCCGCGTCCGCCTTCACGGGCAGCAGACCCGACGACGAGGCGGCCGCCGGCGCTTTCGCGCCGGCGGTTTGAGCGAAGGCGGCCGGCGCGGCGGCGAGCGCGAGCGCGACCAGCGCGCTCGAAACCCGCCAGCGCGCACGACAAGCGCTGAACACGTACTTCACTGGTCGCCCCCGTTTCCTAGAACGTCTTCTTGACCGAGACGTACCAGTAGCGGGCGTAGGGCAGATAGACCGTCCCGTCATAGCCCGCCGAACTGAGCGGCGGGTCCTTGTCGGTGATGTTCCGGACGCCCAGGCGCAACTTGGTGTTGGCCTCCGCGAAATCGTACTCGCCATACAGATTGGCGGTGATCTGCGAGTCCACGACCCACGGCGCGCCGGTCGAGTCCAGCAACGCCGTGTCGTTGTACTGGCCGATATACTGGGTGAAGCCGCCCACGGTCAGCTGCTTGTAGCGCCAGGTCAGCGCGGCCGAGACCTTCCAGTCGGTCTTGCCATTCTGCTGCAGCAGGTTGCCGCCGCCAGTGATGGTGGTGCCGGCGTTGATCTGGCCGGCGCTGCGGGCCGCCAGCAGCTGGGCGATACCCGCCGACGGCGACTGGTAGTACTTGATCAGATGAGCGGCGTTCACGTTGAAGTCGAAGTCGCCGAGCTTGTCGGTGCTCAGACGATAGATCAGGCCCAGGTCCAGGCCCTCGACGTCCTGCGGCTGCAGGTTGGTGTACTTGTCGTTGACGTAAAGGACCTGGCCCGCCGCCGCGAGGCCGGTGCCGGCGAACGCGGCCTGGTCGTCGGCCGTCGGCGCGGCGCGAACCACGTTCGGATTGCTCGAGCCGGACTGCCGCAGCAGATAGTCCAGGATCAGGGCGTTGCCCTCACCGAAGACGCCGATCAGGCCTTTCTGCTTCACTTTCCAGTAGTCGGCGGTGAAGGTCAGGCGACCGAAGGACTCGGGAATGAACTTCGGCTCCAGGACGACGCCGTACGACAGGGTCTCGGACTCTTCGGGATCCAGGTCGGGGTTGCCGGCCCGACGCGCCGTGGTCAGCTGCGAGCGCGAGCAGCCCGCGAACGAGGTGATGCGCTTCGCCCGCAGGTCGGCCTCGCAGAAAGCGTAGTCGGTGCGGGTGTTCGAGCGCGACACCACGGTGGCGTTGATCTGCTCCAGGTTCGGGGCGCGGAAGCCCTTGGCCCATGAACCGCGGATACGGAAGCCTTCGACGACGTCCCAGGCCCCGGCGACCTTGGGCTTGGCGGTGCTGCCGAAGTCGCTGTAGTGCTCGTAGCGGCCCGCCAGCTGCAGATCCAGGCGATGAACCAGCGGGATCGACATCTCGGGCGAGACCAGAGGAACGGCGAACTCGACATAGGTCGAGGCGACCGAGCGATGGCCCTTGGTGTCGGGGTTGATGCTGGAGTTGATCAGGTCGCTCAGCACCACGCCGCTGATCGGATCGGTGAAGGTGATCGTGCCGTCGATGCGCTTGTCGCGGTCGTCCAGCTGGGTCTCGCGCCGCACCTCAACGCCCGAGGCGACGCCAACGTCGCCGGCCGGCAGGTTGAAGAGATCGGGCTTGGAGACCTTGAAATCCCACGAGGCCAGGCTGCTCTTGGTGCGGCGCTTGATCTTGACGCGAATGGCGTCGATGGCCGCTTCGCTGTTGCGCGTGGTGTCCGCGCCGCTGGGATTGTTGATGTCCGAGCCGTTGAAGACGTTGTAGGCGTCGGGCGTGGACAGGGCGAGCTGGGCATAGAGCTTGGTGTTGGAGATGTTGTCGCTGATGTCGTCGGCGGTGGCCTCTGAATAGACGACGGCCGATTCCCAGTCGAAGCCGAACTTCTGGCCCCGGACGCCGGCCAGCACGCGATACTGGTCGTTGGTGACGTCCACGGCGGTCAGGCCCAGGTCGGCGAAGGTGTAGCCGCGCAGGGTCAGCGAGAGGCCGCTCGCAGGAACGTTCAGGTTCGGCAGCCTGTTGGGGTTGGCCGTCCCGTTGGCGAAGGTCACCGGACCGAAGGGGTTCCAGTAGTTGCTGGCCGGGATGCTGATCACCCCCGACGACAGGGTCGAGATCGGGGCCTGCAGGGCGCTGGTCTTGGCGTGGTACAGGCCCAGCTCGCCGAAGACGGTCAGATCTTCGGAGATGTCGTAGTGGCCGGTCAGGAAGACATTGGTGCGCTTGAGCTCCGGGATCACCGTCGTACCTAAGGCGGCCGAGTTGAAGCGCAGGTCGCGGTCGACACCCGATGTGGCGAGAGCGCCGTCGTCGATGCACATGCCGCCGCTGATGTTCAGCTGGCAGCCGGCGAAGGTCGAAGGCTGGATGTGGAAGTAGCCGGCGCTGCTGGTCAGAGCCGTCGTGCCCTGGCGCACGGTCCCAAAGCTCTGCGGCGTCTGCACATAGGCCCACGGCGTCGTGGTGCTGCGGCCATCCAGGCTGGCGACGCCGTCGAAGCGCGTGCCGGCGAACAGCGGGCGACGGTCCAGCGAGGCGGTATAGTCCTGGTCGGTCGAGCGCATGCGGGTGCGCTGGTCGTACGAGACAAAGGCGCTGACATTGCCGCGGCCGTCGGCGAAGTTCTTCCCGCCGAAGGCGTTGAAGTTGTACTCCTTCAGGTTCGTGCCCTCGGCGAAGCCGTACTGGGCCGAGGCGGTCAGGCCGTCGACGTCGTCGCGCAGCACGGTGTTGACCACGCCAGCCACTGCGTCGGCGCCGTAGATGGCGGCGGCGCCGTCACGCAGGACTTCCAGGCGCTTCAGGCCCGACACCGGAATGGCGCTGGTGTTGTAGGTCAGCACCGGCACCAGGTTGTCGTTGGCCTGGCTGGTCGGATGGGTGACCACGCGGCGACCGTTCAGCAGCACCAGGGTGTTGCCGATACCCAGGTTGCGCAGGTTCACCGAGCCGACATCGCCCCGGGCGCTGTTGCTGGTGCCTGGCAAGTACTGAGCGTTGAAATTGACATCGCCCATCTGCGGGATCGACCGGAAGAGCTCGTCGCCCGACACCGCGCCCGAGGCGCCAATCTGATCTTCGCCGACCACGGTCACCGGCAGGGCCGCGTTGATCTTGGCGCCCTTGATCTGTGAACCGACGACCACGACCGCCTCGACCTCGGCCACGTCGGCGGCCGGCGGCGCGGTCTGGGCCCAAGCCTGGGCGGCGAAGCCGGCGGCGCATAGCGCCGTGGTCGCCAGAACGAGTTTGCGGTGATTGGTCGTCATTGAAAGCCCCTCCAGAAACGCAAGCACGCCAGCCGCTCCCCGCCCCGCTTCAGCCGAAGCAGCGCATGGCCGACGCCACACTCCGGACACAAAGGACCGGACGGGCGGTATTCCCATCAAATTAGTGGGAATTGGTAGGGCAGTTTTTCTGATAACCGCCGCAGCAATGATCACAGAAACTGTCTCAAACGAATGGAAATGCCCAAGGGAAGAGCACAGATTTGCAATGTAAAAATGGATTGACGCAGGGGTGGAAACGAGCCCGCTCGCGACAAGTACACTTAAAAATTCAATGCTAGTTCTAAACAACTTTATGGGGCGAAGGCTGGGATCGCGGCGTTCTCTGAATCGCCAGATCCCAGCCAATCATGACCTGATGGCCCCATCGGGCGACGCCACGCCTATCGCTCACTTCTTGATCTGATCGAACTCGATGTCGATCTGGACGTCGACCTCATTGCCGATCGGACCGGACAGCGTGGTGAAACCGAAGTCACGGCGGTCGAACTTGGCGGTGGCGGCGAAGCCCAGCTTGGCGCCGTCCTTGGCCTTGCCCACGCCGCCGAAGGTGACGTCCAGCACCACTGGCTTGGTGACGCCCAGGAAGGTCAGATCGCCGGTCACCTTGCCCGTGGTCGGGTCGCTCAGGCTGATCGATTTGGACACGAAGGTGATGGTCGGGAACTGGGCCGTCTTGAGGAACTTGTCGCCGGCCAGTTCCTGCGCGAAGCCAGCCACCGGGCTGACGATCGACTTGGGATCGACGGTCACCGACAGGCTGGATTGCTCGGGCTTGGCGCCGTCCCACTTCAGCATGCCGTCTAGACCATCGAAGCGGAACACGCTCTTGGACACCCCGCCCTGGTGGTCGATGCGGGCGATCAGGGCCGCGTGGCGCTTGTCCAGGGCGTAGTCGCCGCTGGGCGCGCTGGCCGGGTTCTTGTCCGGCGCGGCGACGGCGACGGAAGCGGTGAGCAGCGCGACGGTCGTCGACAGCGCGAGAATGGCAGCCCGAACCATAGGAATCCCTCCGAAGTCTTTGTACAGACGCGCCGAACCCGGCCGCGGCCGCCGCATATCGGCAGAATGTTCGCGCGGGCGATATACCCTTTTCGCATAAGCTTATCGGAAAGAGAGCGGCGGCGCAGGATAACGGCGCCACCCCGCCTTCGCCAATTCAGGTCACCCGGAACGTCGCCGCGCTGCGCTTCTGGACTGGGCCCACGATCATGACTCCGTCGCGGTGGCCCAGGTGACCACCGCCCACGGCCGCGAACGACACGGCCCTGGCGTCGGCTAGGCCCGGCGCGCGGCGGAAGCTGGCGGCCTTCGGATCGGCGCCCGCGGGAGCGACCAAGACAGCGCCATCGGTTCCAACGGCGAGGACGTGGCCGGGCTTGAGGATCGGCTCCAGCGACACAGCGCCGGCGCCCAGCGGACTTGGAACCTCGCGAAACTGGCTCGTCGGCAGCGGGCCGGCGCCGACCACGACCTTTTCGCCTTCGTGACGCAGAAAGGCCTCGGGACGGTCGAGCGGCGAGAAGCGATCGGGAACCGCCCCCGCGCCCACCGGCGCCCCGAAATCGGGCGTTCCATCGGACTTGTAGTAGAACCGCTGCACCCGGGTGTGGCGATTGGGATCGAACAACGGGTCGCCCTTGATCTCCTTGTAGTCGCGACCGTGATAGATCAGAACGTCACGGCCCTGTTCGTCGACCGTGAAGGAATTGTGGCCAGGGCCCCAGACCCGCGTTTCTTCGCAGGACGTGAAGACCGGATCGGGCGACTTGCCCCAGGCGTCTGGCGACATCAGGTCGGCGTCTGCGTCGGCGCTCAGCAGGCCCAGGCAGTAACGGTCGTCGGTGGCGCTGGCCGAATAGCTGATGAACACCTTGCCGTTGCGGATCAGCGGCGCCGGCCCCTCGGCGACCTTGAAGCCCCGGATCTCCCAGTCCAGCGCCGGCACGGTCAGGCGCGCAGGCGGCTTGGCCAGGCTCGTCGCGGTCTTCAGCGGGGCCAGATAGAGGTTGCTGTTGGTCTTGATCCCCGGCTCCTGCTGCGCCCACAGGACGTAGCGCACGCCGTTATGGCTGAAGATCGTCGAGTCGAGGGTGAAGGTGTCCCAAGGCGTCTGGAACTGGCCCATGACCTCCCAGCGCCCGGTCAGCGCGTCCCTGTCCAGGCAACGCAGGACGTAGGTGCGGATGTGGAATGGCTCGTCCGCATCGCCCGCGGCGAAGTACATGTGCCAGCGGCCGTCGATCTCGTGCAGCTCGGGGGCCCAGATATAGCCGCCCAGCTTGCCGCTCGCGGGCCGTCGCCAGATCACCGCCTCCTCGGCCGTGGACAGACCCGCCAGGGTCGGCGCGCGGCGGACGGCCAGGCGGTCGTATTCCGGCGCGGACGCGGTCATGTAGTACTGGCCGTCCCGGTGCTTGAAGATCTGGGCGTCGGCCCGCTGGCGCACCAGCGGGTTCGCCGGGACCGACGCGGCCGAGCGTGTCGCGGCGATAGAACCGCTCGCCAGCGCCAACGGAGCGGCGAGCGCCCCGGCGCCGGCAAGCAGGGCCCGGCGCGACGGCGCGAGATCGAAAGTCATGGTGCTGTTCCCGTACGCTGTCCGTGCGATCTCGACGCCGCGAGTCGTCGCAACCGCCGCGCAGACTGCATCGACCGCGCGCGCGAGAAAAGTTCTTTTGTCAGACAATTGACCCCACGCGAACTCGACTTAAAGCAGGATGATCCCCCGGCGATGGGCCACAGTGACCGCCTGGGTGCGGTCGGCGACGTCCAGCTTGGCGAAGATGCTGCGCATGTGGCTCTTCACCGTATCCTCGGACAAGGACAGGGTCCTGGCGATTTCCTTGTTGGCCCGCCCCATGGACACGTTCTTCAGCACGTCGATCTCGCGGTCCGTCAGCGGCTCGCCGATGGCGTTCAGCGCGATGTCGTGGGCCACCTGCGGATGGAGATAGCGCCGGCCGCCATGAATGGCGCGGATGGTGTCGATCAGCTCGCGCCGCAAACCACTCTTCAAGAGGTAGCCGCTGGCGCCAGCCTTCAGCGCTCGCAGGGCGCGGACGTCGCCGGCATAGGTGGTCAGGACGATGATCCTGGCGTCGGGCGCGGCGGCGCGGATCTCGCCGATGGCGTCGACCCCATCCATGCCGGGCATCTGGAGGTCCATCAGTACGACGTCGGGAGACAGGCGGGTAAACGCCTCGACCGCTTCGCCCCCGTCCTTGGCCTCGCCGACGACCTGGATGTCCGGTTCGGCTTCCAGCACGGCCGCGACTCCCTCGCGCAGCAGCGGGTGGTCGTCGACGATCAGGACCGAGATGATGTCGTCGCTCACGCCTTCGCCTCCCGAATGGTTGGCCACGGTCGCCAACTCAGCCAAGCCCAAAGACTCTCCGGGCGCGTCGCATAGGCCACATTGCCGGGCGCGACCAGCTCGACTTCGGTTCCCTGCCCGGGCGCGCTGCGAATGGTCAGCACGCCACACACCTTGCGGGCCCGCTCGCGCATGCCGGCCAGGCCGAAGTGCCCTTCCCGCCCGCCGGCCTCCAGGATAGCCGGATCGACGCCGTCGCCGTCATCGTGCACGCTGACCCGCAACCGCCGACGCTCGAAGGCCACGACCACGTCGATCCGTGTGGCCCGCGCATGGCGATGGGCGTTGAACAGCGCCTCGACGACCACCCGTTCAATCTCGTCGGCGACCAACGGGTGCAGGTCGGTCGCCCGGCCCTGGGCGGCGACCACCGTCTCGGCCGAACCCGGCGAACGCATGGTCTCGGCCACCTCCGTCAGGGTGGCGACCAGATCGCCGGCCGCGTCGGTCCTGAGGCTGCGCACGCGATCGCGCGCCTCCACCACCACGTCCTCGGCGCGATCCAGCGCCCGCTCTAGTTGGTCTCGGGCCGGCAGCTCGGGCGGCACCTGGCGGGTCGCGGACTGGAACTTCAGGATCAGGCCCTGGACGCCCTGCAGCAGGGTGTCGTGCAGCTCGCGGGCGATCCGCTCGCGTTCGGCCATCCGCTCGCGCAGCCCCGCCTGCAGACGCTGGCTCAGGCGGCGCATCCGCCAGTGATAGGCTACGGCCAGCAGGCACGCCGCCGCGCCAGCGCACAGCAGCAGGAAGAGACGGCTCTGGAACAGGGTCGGCGGCAGGTCCAGGGCGAGGCTGGCGCCCTGCTCGTTCCAGGCGCCGTCGTTGTTGGCCGCCCGCACGCGAAACACGTACTTGCCGGGCTTGAGGTTCGTATAGAACGCCTGCCGCCGCGCCCCGGCTTCGACCCAATCGGCGTCCACCCCCTCCAGGCGATAGCGGAAGCGCACCCGCTCGGGGATGGCCAGGCTGAGTGCGGCGTAGTCGATCTCGACGGTCTTCGCGCCCTTGGGCAGGACGAGCGACGCCGGACTCTCGATCCTGACGCCATCAACCACGATCCCGCGGATCACGACCGGCGGCGGAGCGGCATTGACGGGCAGGCGCGCCGGATCCAGCCAGGCGATCCCGGTCGTTGTCGCGATCCAGACCCGGCCGTCGCCGCCAATGGCGAGGTCGGCGCGGTACTTGTAGGACGCGGGTCCCGGAAGCCCGTCCTTAAGGTCGAAGATCCGCGCGGGCAAAGCCACCTTGGGATCCTGGAAGGCGCGCTCCAGATCGGCGTTCCGCATCCTGACAAGACCCGCCGCGCCCAACAGCCAAGTTTCGCGCTCGCTCTGGGCCAAACCATGGCTCAGTCCGATGAAGGGAAACCGGTCTCGCGAAATGAACTGGGTCCGATCGCCCTGGAAGCGGGTCAGCCCGCGATCGCTGCCGGACAGCACGCCCAGCGGCCCGTTGGCCATCGGCATGGTGCCGCCCCGCATCGGACGCGGCGGCGTCGTGATCGTCCGGATGTCCGCGCCGTCGACCAGCACCGCGCCGCGCCCCCCGTCGGCGACGATTCGGCCGCGCCCGTCCGCCGCCAGGGCCGTGATCGCCAGGCCCAACGGCTTGGGCAAAGAGGCGCTCCAGGCCCGGCCGTCATAGCGCAGCAGGCCAGCCATGAAGCCGGCCGCCCAAAGCGCGCCATGAGCGTCGCGCGTGCAGGCCGAGACGTACAGGTTCGGGAAGTGAGGGCGTGGCGCGGGCCTGAGCCTGCCATCCTTGATCTGGACGAACCGATCGCCGAGCCCCACCCAGATCCCACCGTCCGGCGCATCGCACATCGTGCTGACGGGCCCCAGACCGCGAACAAACGTCTTCAGGGGCTCGCCAGGAAGCGCCCGGTAAAGCGTCGTGGAATCGCTGACATAGACGACGCCCCGCGGATCCGCGAACACCACGTAGCCATAGGGCGAGCTGATCGGGACAGTGGGTTCGGGAACCAGGCTGGCGGGCCGAAACCGGTCCAACCCGCGGATCGTCGCCACCCATAGATTGCCCTCGCGATCCTCGAGCACCGCGTAGGCCATGGCCGAGCTCAAGCCCTGCTCCGCCGAGAACGCCTCGATCGCGGGCCCCGTCGTGCGATCCGCCTCGCCCGTCCGGATACGGAACACGCCGTCCGGATGCTGGGCGCCCCAGAGGTTCTGATCCCGATCGATCACGATCCGCGTCACGCGGCTCCGGCTGGCGTATCGGTATTCACTATTCGGCGAAGACGAGCCGTCGATGACCCGCGTTCCCCGCGCGTCCGAGGCCCAGATCCGCCCCTGACCGTCCTGGGCCAGGCCGACGCCCTCGCCCAGGTCCGATCGGACCATCTTGAAGCGCGTCTCCCCCGGCGGCAGGCGCGCGACGATGTGATCGGTGGCCGCCCAGACGGTTCCGTCACGGGCGACCAGCAGGTCGCTCAGATCCTGGTCGGGCAGTCCGCTGAGGTCGTCGACCGATCGCCATGCGCCCTTGGAGAATCGCGCCAGATGGGCCTTGGGATTGGTCGTCGCCGCCCAGATCGTCCCGTCCCGGCCTTCGGCCATCCGGATCGTCACGGCCCGGAAGATCTTCGGATCATGGACAAGGCGGAAGCGTCCGCGCTCGTACACCGCGATGCCGCCGGACTCGTAGCCCGCCCATAAGGCCCCCGAACGGGTGACCATCAGGCTGACCACGCGATCGGCCATGCTGTAGGCGGGACGCGGCGGTCGCATCGGCTCGAAGCTCACCCCGTCGAAACGATAAAGCCCCAGCGGCGTACCCAGCCACAGATAGCCGTCCGGCGTCTGGGCCAGCGCCTCTATGCTGCTGGGCGCGCCGTCCTCGACGGTCCAGCGGGTATGCTTGTACTGGCTGATGGCGCGCTGAGGATCGAGCGCCTGGGCAGGGCCCGCCAGCAACGCGCCGACCAGCAAAGCCGCGCAGCCGATCCTTGCAAAGCCAGTCGCCATGGGGGCCCTTCGATCTGGACGCCTGGCTACAGGCGGGCGTCCGAGCGCCTCAATATCGAGCGGATTAGGCCAGGCCCACTCCTTTGGGCGCCGCCAGCGCCTTTCAGGTGTGGATTGGCCGCCCATCAGTGTCAGCCGCGCCTAACCCGCCCGAGATTTACGCGCCCACAGGACCGGGCAAGGCTCCGCGCCAACCAAGACCGAACGCCGACAGGACCTTCGCGACGCGCCGCGCGCGTCGTCCCCTGAGCACGGCGTCACCGCATCGTTCAAGATTTCCAATCTCTCCGGGGCTTCAAAGGTGACAGATCACAACCCTATCGGCGCGCGCGCGACAAGGCGCGGCGTTCTCGTCGCCGGCGCGAGCGCGGCGACCCTGGCGGCTCTGCCGTCCGTTTCCCTGGCGCTGGCCAAGCCGGCGCCGTCCACCCAAGGCAAAGGACTTCACGACATGAGCAGCGGCTTCGTCACCACCCAGGACGGCGTGCAGATCTACTACAAGGACTGGGGTCCCAAGGACGCCCAGCCGATCGTGTTCCATCACGGCTGGCCGCTGTCGGCCGACGACTGGGACAACCAGATGATGTTCTTCCTGCTGAAGGGCTATCGCGTCGTCGCCCATGACCGCCGCGGCCACGGCCGCTCGACCCAGACCGACACCGGCAACGAGATGGACACCTACGCCGCCGACGTCATCGCCCTGGCCGACCACCTCGACCTGAAGAACGCCTTCCACGTCGGCCATTCCACTGGCGGGGGCGAGGTCGCTCACTATGTCGCGCGCGCCAAGCCGGGCCGCGTGGCCAAGGCCGTGCTGATCGGCGCCGTCACGCCGCTCATGCTGAAGACCCCGGCCAACCCAATCGGCCTGCCGATGGAGGTCTTCGACGGCTTCCGTGACGGAACGGCGTTCAATCGCGCGCAGTTCTTCCGCGACGTCGCCGCCGGTCCATTCTACGGCTTCAATCGTCCAGGCGCTAAGGTCTCCGAAGGGATCATCGACAACTGGTGGCGCCAGGGCATGCAGGCCGGCATGAAGCCGCTCTACGACTGCGTGAAGGCGTTCTCGGAAACCGACTTCACTGAAGATCTCAAGAAGATCGATGTGCCCGTCTTGGTGCTGCACGGCGAGGACGACCAGGTCGTGCCGATCGAGGCCTCGGCGCGCCAGGCGATCAAGCTGCTCAAGCACGGCAAGCTGATCACCTATCCCAGCTTCCCCCATGGCATGGCGACGACCGAGGCCCAGACGATCAACGCCGACCTGCTGGCCTTCTTCAAAGCCTAAGACGAGCGCAGAAATGGAAACAATGAATTTCCATCATTTCCATTTCTGACGCGCCTGATCCAAGTCAAATTCAACTCATCGGATCAAACGCGGCGGCCGAAACGGCTCGTCACTCTTAAGAAAAATGGAGCTAAGTCATGACCTTGCAAGCCAAGGCCGTCCCCGGCGCGCGCCTGCTCACCCCCACTGACCACACCCTGATCATGATCGATTTCCAGTCGCAGATGGCGTTCGCAACCAAGTCTATCGACGCCAGCCTGCTGCGCACCAACGCCGCCCTGGTCGCCAACGCCGCCGCGGGCTTCGGGGTCTCGACCATCCTGACCACCGTGGCCGAGAAGAGCTTTTCAGGGCCGATGTTCTCGGAAGTCACCGCCCCCTTCCCCGGCAAGACCCTGCTGGACCGCACCTCGATGAACACCTGGGAAGACGAGGCGGTGATCGCCGAGGTCAACGCCGTCGGCAAGCCACGCATCGTGCTGGCGGGTCTGTGGACCTCGGTCTGCATCGTCGGCCCGGCCCTGTCGGCCATTGATCAAGGCTTCGAGGTCTTCGTGATCACCGACGCCTGCGGCGACATCTCGATCGAGGCGCACGAACGCGCCGTGACCCGCATGGTCCAGGCCGGCGCTCAGCCGATCACCTCGCTGCAATACCTGCTGGAGATGCAGCGCGACTGGGCTCGGGGCGAGACCTACGAGATGACCACCGGCGTGGCCAGGCAGTTCGGCGGCGCCTACGGCCTGGGCATCACCTACGCCAAGACGATGTTCGGCGCGTCGGAAGGCCACTGACCCTCAGGGGCGAGGCGTCCGCGCCTCGCCCGCCCTCTTCCCGGAGCGTGGTGATGAAACCCTATCTACTGTCCATCGGCGTCGGTCTCCTGGTCGGGGTGATCTATTCCCTGCTCGGCGTGCGCTCCCCCGCCCCGCCCGCCATCGCCCTCCTAGGACTGCTCGGCATGCTGCTGGGCGAGCAGGCGGTCCCAATCGCCAAGCGCCTGCTGACCAGGGCCCCGGTCGTCGCCTACCTCAAGACGCCCGAATGCGCCGGCCAGGTGCTGGGCCCGCAGGCCCTGACCAAGACGCCGGAAGACCAGGCATGAGCCCTCTCAACCGCCGGCAAGCCCTCGTCATGGGCGCCGCCCTGCTGCCAAATTCCCTTCTCGCTGATCCCCGGAGGCCCGGCCCCATGTCCGTCCAAGCCGACCTGCTGCTCGTCAATGGCAAGTTCACCACCCTCGATCGGAGCAACCCGCGCGCCGACGCCGCCCTGATCCGCGACGGCAAGTTTGCCGCGGTGGGTCAGGAGCGCGAGGTCCGCGCCGCCGCCGGTCCGAACCCGACAATCATCGACCTGAAGGGCCGCCGGGTGATCCCCGGCCTGATCGACAGTCACATGCACATCATCCGCGGCGGGCTGAACTACAACATGGAGCTGCGCTGGGACGGCGTCCCGACCCTGGCCGACGCCATGGCCATGCTGAAGAAGCAGGCCGCCAACACCCCGCCGCCGCAGTGGGTGCGCGTCGTGGGCGGCTTCACCGAGCACCAGTTCGTCGAAAAGCGCCTGCCGACCCTGGACGAGATCAACGCCGCCGCCCCCGAGACGCCGGTGTTCATCCTCCACCTCTACGACCGCGCCCTCCTGAACCGCGCCGCCCTGCGCGCCGTCGGCTACACCAAGGACACGCCCAATCCGCCCGGCGGCGAGATCCAGCGCGACGCCTCGGGCGAGCCCACGGGCCTGCTGCTGGCCCAACCCAACGCGACGATCCTCTACGCCACCCTGGCCAAAGGCCCCAAGCTGCCGGAAGAATACCAGCTGAACTCGACCCGCCACTTCATGCGCGAGATGAACCGCCTGGGCGTGACCGGCGTGATCGACGCCGGCGGCGGCTTCCAGAACTATCCCGACGACTACGCGATCATCGAGAAGCTGCACGCCAACGACCAGCTGACCCTGCGCATCAGCTACAACCTCTTCACCCAGAAGCCGAAGGCCGAGCTCTCGGACTTCCAGACCTGGTCCAAGCAGGTCAAGCCGGGCCAGGGCGACGACAAGTATCGCCACAACGGCGCGGGCGAGATGCTGGTCTACAGCGCCGCCGACTTCGAGGACTTCCGGGTCGAGCGTCCCGAGATGCCGGTCAACATGGAGAGCGACCTGGAGCCGGTGATCCGCCACCTGGTCGAGAACCGCTGGCCCTGGCGGCTGCACGCCACCTATGACGAGACGATCACGCGCGCGCTCGACGTCTACGAGAAGGTCAACCGCGACATGCCCTTCGAGGGCCTGCACTGGTTCTTCGATCACGCCGAGACGATCAGCGATCGCAACATCGACCGCATCGCGGCCCTGGGCGGCGGCATCGCCGTGCAGCACCGCATGGCCTATCAAGGCGAGTACTTCATGGACCGCTATGGCGCCAAGGCCGCCGAGGCGACGCCGCCGATCGGCAAGATGCTGAAGGCCGGGATCCCCGTGGGCGCCGGCACCGACGCCACCCGCGTGGCCAGCTATAATCCGTGGGTGTCGCTGAACTGGCTGGTGACCGGCAAGACTGTCGGCGGCGCGCGCCTCTATCCGCCGGCCAACCGCGTCGACCGCGAGGAGGCCCTGCGCCTGTGGACCACCGCCAACACCTGGTTCTCGAACGAGGAAGGCAAGAAGGGCCAGATCGCTGTCGGGCAGCTGGCCGATTTGGCGGTGCTCAGCGACGATTACCTGACCGTGGCCGAGGACGAGATCCCGCACCTGTCGGCGGTGCTGACCCTTCTGGGCGGCAAGGTCGTCCATGGCGAAGGCGACTTCGGTAAGCTGGCGCCGGTCCTGCCGCCGCCCATGCCCGACTGGTCCCCGGTGCGGACCTTCGGCGGCTACCAGGACCGCTCGCGAGGTCATGCCCGAGCGCTCGCCAGCGCATGCGGCTGCGCCAGCCGCTGCAACGTCCACGGCCACGACCACGCGGCCGCCTTGGGGACGCAGGCCCCGACCGCCGACGCACGCTCGTTCTGGGGCGTGATGGGCTGCGGCTGCTGGGCGGTGTGACATGAGCACGCCCGTCCCCATCGCCGCGCTGCTGCGCGCGCCCGCCTTCGGACCGGTCGCCCGCACGGTCCTCACCCTGCCCTACTGGTTCGCCGGCCTCTACAAGCTGACTCACCTGCCGGACGCCCTGGGCGAGGCCACGCACTTCGGACTGAAGCCCGCCGGCGTGGTCGTCGCCGCCACGGTGGTCGTCCAGCTGGGCGCCTCGCTGCTGCTGATCCTGGGTCGGCTGGGCTGGCTGGCCGCCGGCGCCTTGGGAGTCTTCACGGCGCTGGCGACCCTGATCGCCCATCCCTACTGGACGGTCGTCGACCCGATCGAGCGCTTCCACGCGCTGAACACCTTCCTTGAGCACATCGGCCTGATCGGCGGCTTCATGCTCGCCGCCATTCTGGTCGAGAAGGAGCGCGCCGCATGAGCCCGCGTCCTGTCCGCCTGGCCGGCGCCACCGGCATGGGCATGGCCTTCGTCGGCGGCTATGTCGACGTGATCGGCTTCGTGCTGCTGTTCGGCCTGTTCGTCGCCCACGCCACCGGCAACATCGTCATGCTGGGCGTCGGCCTCGCGGGCGACGCCGGCGGCCTGGCGACCAAGCTGCTGGCCCTGCCGGTCTTCATCGGCGCGGCCGCCGCCACCTACGCCCTGATCCGCTGGCGCAACGCGCGGGGGCAGCCCTGCGAGGTGCTGGTCCTGGCGCTGCAGGCCACCCTGCTGCTGGTGTTCATGCTGTTGACCGCCCGCGCCCTGCCCGCAGCCAACGCCAGCGAGCCCGCCGTGATGCTGGCCGGCCTGGTGGGGGTGGTCGCCATGGCGGTGCAGAATGTCGGCGCGCGCGCCGTGTTCACGCACCTGGCCCCGACCACCATGATGACCGGCAACGTCACCCAGCTTGCGATCGACATCGTCGACATCGCCATCGCCCAGGGCCGGCCCGACGAGGCGCTGAAAGCCCGGATCCTCAAGACCTGGCCGCCGGTCCTCGCCTTCGCCTTCGGAGCGGTCGGCGGCGCGATCGGGGTGCTGGTCGCCGGAGCCTGGAGCCTCACACTGGGCGCGATCGTGGTCGCCGGGCTGGCCGTGCTTCACGCATGGCGTGGGGAGCGCTCGTGAAGCTGGCCGCCCCCCTGCTATTGACCATCTTGGCCAGCGCCAGCGTCGCCCAGGCGTCTGAGCCGCCGACCTTCAAGCCGGTGCGTTCGGACGAGGACTATGGCTATCTGCGCACGGTCGAGGATCGGACCGGCCTGGACCCGCTGCGCTACGTCCCGCTGGGCAGTGACGCCCATCTCAGCCTGGGCGGCGAGGCGCGTCTGCGAGTCGACGCGATCGACGCCCCGCGCTTCGGGCTGGGCAGCGAGCGGCCGGACACCTTCGCGCTGGGTCGCCTGCTGCTTAGCGCCGACCTGCATCTGACGTCCGCGCTGCGCGTTTATGGCGAGCTGGGCCTGCACCGCGATATCGGCAAGCGCGATCCGGCCACGCCTCTCGATCGCGATGGCGTCGACGCCCAGGTGCTGTTCGTCGACCTCGCGCCCGCCGCAGGCTGGCGCCTGCGGCTGGGCCGCCAGGAGCTGCAGTTGAACCCAACCCAGCGCTTCATCGCCGTGCGCGAGGCGCCGAACATCCGCCAGAGCTTCGACGGCGCGCGCATCACCCGCACGGCCGGCCAACTGAAGCTTGACGCCTTCTACCTGCAGCCCGTCGCCGTTTCGCCCGGCGCTTTCGATGACACGCGCAGCCGCACCCAGCGCTTCTACGGTCTCTACGCCTCGACGAAGCTATCGCCGCGCCAGACGCTGGACGTCTACGCCCTGGGCTTGGAGCGCGACCGCGCGCGGTTCGGGACCCTCACCGGCGACGAACGCCGCACGGGCTTCGGCGCGCGCTTGGCTGGCGCGGCGCAAGCCTTCGACTACGAGGCCGAGGGCATGGTCCAAGGCGGACGCTTCGCTGGCCACAGAATCCGCGCTTTCGCCGCCTCTGCGGGCGGCGGCTACACGCTGGATCAGCCGTGGAAGCCGCGCCTGGGGCTGCGCCTGGACATCGGCTCGGGCGACAAGGATCCGACGGACGGACGGCTCGAGACGTTCAACCCGATGTTTCCCAAGGGCGGCTATTTCAATGAGGTCGGGCTGTTCAGCTGGGGCAACCTGGTCTCGATCCGGCCCAGCCTGGGCGTAACGCCGCGCAAGGGCGTCAGCCTGGAGGCCAGCTACATGACCCATGGTCGCTGGACCGGCGCGGACGCGATCTACCTCCAGCCCCTGGTCCCGCTGGCGCCGGTCGGCAGCGATCACACCAAGGACATCGGCGACGCCGTGCAGCTGGATGGAAGCTGGCAGGTCAGTCGCAACCTGAAACTCCAGGCGCAGCTGGCGCGCCAGGAGGCCGGACCGACGATCCGCGCGCTGGGCGGAAAGCCGGTGACCCTGGCGGTGCTGTTCACCCAGTTCCGCTTCTAGTCGCGGAGCAGGGTCACCGGACCGATCAGGCCCGACGGCGACAGCGGATCGTCCGCCTTGAACGGCTGGATCGGTGCGAAGGTCAGGCGCTTGGCCCCAGGCTGCAGGTCGCCGATCATCCGGTTGGCCCAGAAATTGACGACGCGGATGCGAAGGGTGTTCTTTCCCGACTTCAGCGCCCGTGTGACGTCCACCGCATAGGGCGGCTTCCACTGCACCGGCAGGGTCTCGCCGTTCAGGGTGACGGTGGCGAACTCGTGGACAGCGCCGAGGTCGAGGCTCAGCCGGCCCTTGCCCTTCAGCCAGACGCGCGGAACCTCCAGAGTCTTCTCGTAGGTCGCCGCGCCGGAGTAGTAGCGCACGCCCGGATCGGCGCTCTCGGTCCACGAGCCCAGCTTCTCGAACGTCGCCGAAGTCGGCGCATCCCACCCGGGCTCGAACTTCACGCTCCAGGGACCATCCAGCGTCTTCAGCACCGTCGGCGTCGCGGCCGCTGCGACAGGCGAAGGTCCCGCGGGCGCGCGGAACATCACGAACAGGGCGTCGTAGGGAGCCAGCGTCAGCGGAACCTCGGTGCGGCCGTCGCGCTGGACATAGGGTGTCGGCGCGCCCTCGCCGGTGTCGGCGCGCCAAAGTTCAGGCGCCTTGCCGGCGATGCGGAACGACGGCGTGACGTCCAGCGGCTTGGCGCTGATGTTGGCCAGGAAATAGACCTCGCCGTCTTCGAGCACGCGACGGGTCCAGACGAGGTCCGTTCCCTGTCCCGTAATCGCCGGCGGCGTGCGCTCAGCCAAGATGGCTTCGACAGCGCCGGTGCGGACCGCACCGTTCCACAGCTTGTCGGCCAGCGCCCTCCATTCGGCGTCGGCCGCCGCGCCACCCGTCAGGGACAGCGAACCCTTGGGTCGCTCGCCAATCACCAGACCGCCCGCCGCGACCAGGGCGTCGAGCTTGCGCAGGGTCAGCAAGCTCATCCGCTGGACCCGCGTCGGGATGACCAAGGCCGCGTAGCTGACCCCTGAGGGCAGGACCATGCGGCCGTTCTTGACCGCAAGGCGCTGGATCAGGCTCTCGGCGTCCAGGTAGTCGAAGTCCCAGCCCGCCGGCAGTTCCGGCTTGCCGCCTTCGATGTAGGCCAGACCCGTCGCAGCGTCCTCGCCCTGGAAATAGGCGATGTCGGCTCCAGGCCGGCCCTGGCGCAGCATCCAGCCGCTGCGGGCCAGATAGTCGGTCCAGGCCCGCATCTCGCCCCCGGCCCAGGTCTCGTTGCGCGAGAGGTGCTGGCCGTACTGGCGCAGGGTCATGCCCGGCTTGCGGTCGATGAACGGCTGATGCGCCGAGGTATGCAGGACGAAGTGATTGATCCCCTCGGCCATGTAGCGATCGACGATCCGCTTGTGCTGCCAGGGACCGGTGCGCCACGGATCCTCGCCCATGGTGGTCAGGGCCTCCGCGCCTACCAGAGGCTTACCGTAGACGTGGGCGGCCGAGGCGGCTTCGCGGACATCGGCCAGGTGCGCGCCGGGCGGCGGCTTGTCGGCCGGATAGACCCAGAACTCCCCCATCGGGATGTCGACCCGGCCCTTGGCCTGCAGGCCGTCGGCGATGGTCGGCAGATCAACGCCCGGCGCCTCGGCGTCGTAGCGCATCCCCTCGGCGTGGAGGATCTTCGTGATCTCGGCGAAGTGGCGCTCGGTGAGCAGGTCGGCGATGGTGCGGCGATAGTCCGCCAGGAACCGGTCGGAAGCCTCGGCGCTCTCGACCACTCGACCGGCCAGCACTGGCAGCCATGGGACCAGCGAGTAACCGCGCCGAGCCTGGAATTCGGCGGCCATGGCCTCGGTCCAGTTCTGCTGGCCTACCTCCCAGCTATCGGTGATGACAAAGCCGAGGCCATCCTTGCCGTAGAGATCGCCCAGCTCGGCCTTCAGCGGCTCCAGGAGACCCCGCATGTGGGCGCGGACGTGGTCGGCGTTCAGCTTGTCAACCTCCAGGCCCAGGCTCTCGGCGGAGGCCGGAGTGTCGCGACGACCGGTCAACGACCAGCCGTAACGTATGATCCGCCAGCGTCCGGCGGCGGGCGGAGTCCAGTCCAAGGTTCCGTCGGGCTTCAAGCGGCCCGTCAGATCCAGCACCTGGCTCGGCGCGATGGCCGCATCCGTCGCCGGGGTCGACGAAGCCCAGTTGTCGGTCAGCACGCCCCAGCCGGCCTTCTCCTGGAAGCGGTCGACACGAGCGTCCGTGTGGATCGCGAACTCGGTCAGGGCCGCCGGCTTGGCGTCGGCCGCCAAACGCAGACGGAACATTCGGGCGCGGGTCTTGTCGAAGGCGAAAGTGCGGACCGGCAGGCCCTGGCGGACCTCGCCCGGCAAGGTCGCCAGCACGTGGAAGACCTGACCATCGTCGCTGGCCTCGACCAGGCCGTTCGGCATCAGGCCATCGACCGCCACGGTCACGGCTCGGGCGTCCACCGGGGCGGCGTAGCGCAGTAGCACCCAGCCGTCGCCGGCCAACTTATCGACCGCTGGCGCGGCATAGGCGCCGTCGGCCAGACGCGCGGCCTGGATCGCGCCGACGCTGGCGGTCGCCTCGACCGGCGCGACCGCCGCGTCCTCGCGCCAGGCGACGACGGCGACATCGCGATAAAGTCTCGGTTCGGCGAAGCGGGCGGCGATCGGCAGATCCTGGAACGGTCCGCTGACACCCGGCGGTGACGCCAGCCTGATCGGGCCCTTGCCGGAAACGACGCTCTCGCTCCAGACCAGTTTCTTCATCGCCTCTTCGGGCTTGACCCACGGCCCGCCGGTCTCGCTCCAGCCGCCGCCGGCCTGCATGCCGAACTGAAGGCCCAGCCGCCGGGATTCGGCCGCCGCGTAGCGCACCGCCGCCTTCCACTCCGGCGAGCCGTAACCGACGCGCTTGTCGACATATTGCGGGATCGGCGGCGAGCCGAAGCCGATGTCGAACAGGATGGAGCCGCCCAGGCCGGCGCGCTTCATCCACTCCAGATCCAAGTGGATGCCCTCCTGGGTGACGTTGCCGTTGATCCACTGCCAGAAGACCTGCGGCCGCGCCTCGACCGGCGGGGTCTTGAAGCCGTCGCGCAGGGCGTCGGCGGCCAAGGCCAAGTGACTGGCGCCCAGCGCCAGCACCAGGCCCAGTGCGATCGAGCGCCCCTTCATGCGAGGCTCAGTACGACGAGAACAATGCGGCGCGGGCCAGGCGCTGGGCCTCCAGGGCGTCCTGGCGATCCTGAGCGGCCTGCATGGCGTCGAAGTCCAGCTTGTCCAGCGCCCGGTCGATGACCTTCAGGAAGTCGATGGCCAGCTTGGCGGCCGTGACGCTGTCCTCGCGGAACGGGAACTGGTCCAGCTGCCAGACGCCTTCCCACTTGTTCTTGCGCAGGACGTAGAAGAACTCGAATAGTTCGATCGGGTGGACCGAGCCGGCGACCATGTCGTCGTCCCAGGCGCGCAGGTTGTCGTTGACGTCCATGCCGAACAGGCGGCCGTGGTCGATGGCCAGCTGGGCCGCGTCGGCCGGCGACTCCCCGCCGTACAGCGAATGGCCAAAGTCGAGCAGGATGCCGATGTTGGGCAGGCCGATCTTCTCGATGCCCAGCAGGGTGCGGGCCACCGAGTCGAAGCTCATGTGGTTGCGCGGCTCGCGCGGCTTGTACTCGATGACGAACTTCAAGTCGGGGTTCTGGCTGGCCAGCTCGCCGACGCCCTCCATCGACATGCGCCAGAGCTTCTGGTGGTCGACCTGAAAGGGATAGTCCCAACCATCCTGGCCCGGCCACAGCTTGACGTAGTCGGCCCCGAAGCGGCGCACGACATTGGCCGCGTCGTTGCACATTTCGTTGGCCAGCCGGCGCACGCCCGGGTCGGGATTGGTGAAGGCGCCCTTGGAGAACTGGCGAGTGTAGATCTCGGGCGTAATGCCGATGACGCCGAGGTTGTTGCGCTTCAGGGCGACCTCGACCTCGTCCAGGCTGAGCTTGGGATCGACGAACGGATAGTTCAGATCGACCACCGACAGGTCGCCGACCTGGCCGGCCTTGTCGATGGCCTCGATCAGACTGACGGGCGCGCCGTAGCCGTCGGTGGCGTAGCGGTCGACATAGGTGGCGAAGTGCCAGATGCCGGCTCCGAACCTCAGCTTGCTCATGGGCGCGTACTCCAGACTTTAGCGACGGGTGAGATTGAAATTATCGAGGTCCCGCGCGTTGGCCGCGGTGACCAGGAAGCAGTCCATCAGTTGCTTTTCCGGCTGGCCGGTCTTGCCGGTCTTCAGATAGCGGTCGGCCAGTTCGACGGCGTACTGGGCTTGGCGGAAGGCCGGCTGCAGAACGGTGGCCTTCAGCTTCCCGGCCAGGATCGCATCGCGAGCGTCGTTGCTGCCGTCGAAGCCGACCACCACCACGTCGCCGCGCCCGGCGCTCTCCAGGGCCGCCACGGCGCCCATGGCCATGGTGTCGTTGCCGGCGATGATCCCTTTCACCTCGGGATGGGCCTGGAGGATCGACTGGGTCTTGGCGAAGGCCTCGGACTGGCTCCAGTTGGCCGACTGGCGGCCGATCATTTTCAGCTCGGGATACTGGTCGATCACCTCGTGAAAACCGCGCGAGCGGATGGCGGCGTTGGTGTCGCTCTCCTTGCCGACCAGTTCGACATAAGCTCCCTTTTCGCCCATGGCCTGGACGAACGCCTCGGCGCCCAGGGCCGCGCCCTGGAAGTTGTTGGAGACGATCTGGGCGGTGGCCAGGCCGCGGACGTTGATCTCGCGGTCGATCAGGAACACTGGGACGCCGGCGGCCTTGGCCTTGCCGATCGCCGCGGCGCTGGCGTCGGCGCCGGCGTTGTCGAGAATGATGGCGGCCGCGTTGCGAGCGATCGCCGTGTCGATCAGCTGGCTCTGCTTGAAGGCGTCATCGTCATGCGAGAACTTCAGGGTCTCGTAGCCCAGGGCCTTCGCGCGCGCTTCGGCCCCCATCGCCTCCTGGCCGAAGAACGGATTATCCATCGACGGCGTGATGATGACGATCAGGTTCGAGCGGCTCTTGGGCGCCAGCCACGCGATCCCCAGGACGACCGCGACGACGGCGGCGATCGCGATGATCAGGTGGCGACGCTTCATGGGAGTCCTTAGGCGGTCAGGACGCGGATGCCGCGCGCCTCGAAGGCCTTGCGGTCCTCGTCGCGGATGCCGTCGTCGGTGATCAGGGTCTGGATGACCTCGACCCCGCCGCCCAGCGACGAGAACGAGGTGCGGCCGATCTTGGTGGAGTCGGCGACCAGGCAGACGTGCGAGGCGGCCGCGATCATCGCCTTCTTGATCGGCAGGTCGGCCAGGGACGGATAGGTCAACCCCGCTTCCAGCGAGATCGCCGCCGTCGCCAGGAAACAGGTCTCGGCGTACAGGCCCTCGAAATAGGCCGCCGACCGCTCACCGCTCAGCGACAGAGTCGGCGCCTTGAACTGCCCGCCGGGCATATGCACCGTGCAAGAGGGCAGCGCGCCCAGGGTCAGGGCGATGTTCAGGGCGTTGGTGACGACGTTAAGGTTCTGACGCTCCAGGAGGTTCAGCGCCACCTCGGTGGTGGTTGAGCCGGAATCGAGGATCAGAGTCTGGCCGTCGGTGACCAGCGAGGCGGCCAGACGGCCGATCCGGCGCTTGGCCTCCATGTTGACCCGATGCTGCAGGGCCATGTCGCGCACCTGCTGGGGCACCGACCGCAGGAAGGCCCCGCCGTGCTCGCGTACGATGTGGCCTTCGGTCTCCAGCTTCTCCAGGTCCTGGCGGATGGTCGGTTCGGAGACCCCGAAGGCTTCGGACAGCTCGCGCACGCGGGCGCTGCCTTCTTCCTGCAGCCACTCCAGAATCTTCATGCGCCGGGGTTCGGCCAGCAGGCCGGAGCCGGCCGAGGCGATGGCGCGCTGGCGGGCCGAGCTTGGCTTGGGACTGTCGGACGCGATTGCGCCCTTCTGGCCGGACTTGGCCATGGCTCTCTTGCTCCTCTGCGTGACGGCGCTCGAGACCACGGTCAGGCCTTGCCCGCCGCAGAAAGACGCCCTTGCAGTTGGTCGAGCACGACAGCAGCGATGATCACAAGTCCTTTGATGACCATCTGCCAAAACTCGCTGACGCCCATCATGACGAGGCCATCACCGAGGACCCCGATCACGCAGGCGCCGATCAGCGCGCCGCCGACCGTCCCGCGCCCGCCGGACAGGGACGCGCCGCCCAGCACGACGGCGGCGATGGCCGACAGTTCGAAGGTCTCGCCGCTGGCTGGATGCGCGGCCACCAGCTCCGAGGAGACGATCAGCCCGACCAGGGCCGCGCAGACGCCGGAGATGACGTAGACGGCGATCTTCATCCGCTCGACACGGACTCCCGACAGCAGGGCCGCGCGCTCGTTGCCGCCGATGGCGTAGACCCAGCGGCCGAACGGCGTGTCCTTGGCGACGAAGGCGGCGATCGCGGCGATGGCCGCGAGAAGGATCACCGTCACCGGCAAGCCCAGCACCGACGCCGAGCCCAGCAGCGGGAAGCCCTCGTTGCCCAGGTCTGGACGGCCGACCAGGTTCGGGAAAGTCGCGCCGTTCGACAGCAGCATGGCCGCGCCGCGCGCCACGTACAGCACGCCCAGGGTGGCGATGAACGGCGCGATCCGAAAGCGCGCCACCAGGACGCCGTTGAACAGGCCGGCCACGCCGCCCAGCAGCAGCACGATAGCGATGACCACCGGCACGCTGGGATAAACGACGACACCCAGCGGCCGCAGCGTCACGCCGTTCAGGATCAGCGCGCCGGCGACCATGCCCGCTAGGCCCGCGATCGACCCTACCGACAGATCTATGCCCCCGGTCAGGATCACGTAGGTCATGCCGATCGCCAGGATCGCCGTGATCGCCACATGCTTGAACATGATCAGGAAGTTGGACGCCGACAGGAAGTTCGGAGCCATCACCGAGAAGAAGGCGACGACCGCAGCCAGCGCGATCAGGGCGCGCAGCTTCAGCAGCAGGGCCAGCACGCTGACGCCCTTTGACGGCGAGGCCGGCTGGACGGCCGTGCCGGCGGAGGTTTCAGTCGCCATCACGCGGCGGTCTCCATGAGCTCGGAAGCGTTTGACGCGGTCACCAGGGCGGCCTCCGTCGCCTCATCGATCGTCAGGTCGGCGGTCAGGCGGCCGCCCGCCAGCACCAGCACCCGATCGGCCACGGCCTGGGCCTCGAGCAGGTCCGAGGTGGCGAAGACCACGGCCAGCCCCTGATCGGCCAGGGCGCGCATGGTGTCGAATAGCTCGCCGCGCGCACCGATGTCGACGCCTCGGCTGGGCTCGTCCAGCAGCATGACCAGCGGCCCGGTCATCAGGCCGCGCCCGATCACAACCTTCTGCTGGTTGCCGCCCGACAGCGAGCCGACCGCCGCCTCGGGGCCGGCCGCCTTGACGCCTAGGCGCGCCATCATGTCGGCGATCGCCGAGCGCTCGCGCCCAGCGCCGATCACGCCGCCGGTGACGTAGGCCAGGAGGCTGGAAAGACCCAGGTTTCCCCCGACCGAGAGATTGTGGAACAGCCCGTCGCGCTGGCGATCCTCGGGCACGAAGCGCAGGCGGCGACGGCACCGTTCGGCGACGCTCAAGGCGGAGACGTCCTCACTGTTCAGGATCACCGTCCCGCCGGCCTTGCGCGCGCCGCACAAGCTTTCCAGCAGCTCGGTGCGGCCCGACCCCAGCAGGCCGTAGATCGCCGTGACCTCTCCGGCCCGAAAATCGGCGCTGACGCCGTCCACCAGCCGGCCGCCGCCGGGACGCGGCAGGGAAACGTCCCTGGCCGACAGCACGACCTGGCCGGCCGTGCGCGTCGCGCCGCGAGGCCGTTGGCGCGCCTTGTCGCCCAGCATCCGTGCGATGATCCAGGCGACGGAAACCTCGGACGCAGGCTTTGAGGCCACCAGGCGGCCGTCGCGCAGCACGGTGACGAAATCGCCGATGCGCATCAGCTCTTCCAGCCGGTGGGAGATGTAGATCACCGCCACGCCAGCCTGCCTGAGCTCGCCGATCACTCCGAACAGCACCTTGACCTCGGCGGCGCTGAGCGCCGAGGTCGGCTCGTCCAGGATCAGCACGCGAGCGTCCTCGACCAGGGCCTTGGCGATCTCGACGATCTGCTGCTCTCCGACCCGCAGGTCACCGACGCGAGCATCGGGGTCGATGCCGTGGGCCAGGCGCGCCAGCACCTCGCGGGCGCGGGTCTTCTCAGCGGCGTGATCGGTCGCGCCCGCCCGGCTCAACTCGCGACCCAGGAAAATGTTTTCTGTCACCGTCAGGTTCGGGCACAGGTTCAGTTCCTGGAAGACGATGCCGACGCCGGCCTTGGCGGCCTCACGCACGGAGGCGAAGCGCACGGGTTCGCCGTCCAGCAACAGGCGACCCGAGGTCGGCTGCTCCACCCCGGCCAGGATCTTCATCAGGGTCGACTTGCCTGCGCCGTTCTCGCCGATCAGCACGTTGACCGCCCCAGCCCGGACGTCGAAGTCGACGCCGTCCAGCGCCACGACCCCGCCGTAGGTCTTGCCGATCCGCTCCGCCCGCAACACGGCCACGGCTCAGGCCCCGACCCGTTCGAGGCGCACCGGCGTCACGACGACCGGATCGCCACCCTTGCCGACCTGGAACACGCCCAGGAAGCGCACGTTGTCGCCGGGCTTGAGGCCGTCGGCCACCGGCCGCACCTGGCGCAGGGCGCGCCTGGTCAAGGCCCCGCCGACCTCGGCGAAGGCGATCTGATTGGAGAAGTCGTTGAAGGTCACGAACGGCAGGCTGTCGCGCAGCGCCGAACCCGACACGACGGGCCCGACAAGCACATCGACCGGCTTGCCGCCGACATCGATTGTCACGGCGCCCGCGCGGACCTGTGTCTTCACCGAAATTACGCGGCCTTCGGCTTGCGTAACGAAGGTCCAGGGCGAGCCGTCGCCAGCCTTTCGCCCCTCGGCAGCGCCGACGACGTCCAAGTCCTTGTCGATCCGGGTGGAGAGCTGGTCTAGCGGCTTGGCGTGCTTGTTCCAGTATGGCGCGGCCTGGGCTATCCAGATCGCCTCGACATAGCGCGCGGCGTCGAAGCTGCCCGCCTGACGCTCACGGGCGGCGCGATCGGCCGCGATCGGCACAACCTTGCAGGCGCTGACCGCAGGAAGCAGAGCCGCCGCAACAAGGACAACACAGGCTCGCCGCACGCCAAAACCGCGATCTCGATCGCCCGCCTGCCGCAACGCTCACCTCTCCCCGTTCACGTGCGCCCGTTTCGGCGTCACTTTCGAATGATTTCGAATTCGGCCGAAACCTGTCATGACAGGAAAACGGTGTCAATCGACCCTCGTCGCGGAGACGCTAGACGACAGAGGGGCAAGAAGGTTCCCCAGGCTTCTCAAGACCTTGCACCGAATGCCATTTAACCCTCACAGCCCGCGCGCGTCTCTTACACCCCCAGAAACGAAGAAAATCGAAAACAAACGGCACATTTCGGCATTGCACCCACAAACGACGCCGCCTAGTTTGCGCGTCGAGGGAGGCCTGAAGCCAGGCAGAATCGAGCGCGGCCCGAGAGCCGGCGCGGCTCTTCCACGGCCGCACCCGCCCTCGACCATGCCGCGACGACCAGCGAGAACGTCGAAGATGAACCAAGTTCGCCGCCAGAGCCCCGACGACCTCCACCGCCGCGCCACCCATGTGGCCGAACGCGCGAACTGGATTCGTCGCAGCGCCCTGAAGATGATTTTCGAGGCCACGCAGGGCCATCCGGGCGGCGATCTGTCGGCGGCGGACATCCTGGCGACGCTGTATTTCGCGGTCATGCGCTACGACGCGACCATGCCGAACGATCCGGGCCGCGACCGCTTCGTGATGAGCAAGGGCCACTGCACCGGCGCCTTCTATTCCGTATTGGCCGCCGCGGGCTTCTTCCCCGAGGAGGAGCTGACAACCTACCTCCAGCCCCTCTCGCGCCTGAACGGTCACCCCAGCCGCACCTACCTGCCCGGCGTGGAGACCAATACCGGTCCGCTGGGCCACGGGCTGCCCGTCGCGGTCGGCGCGGCGATCGCCGGACAGATCGACAAGGCCGACTACCGCGTCTTCGTACTGACCGGCGACGGCGAACTGCAGGAAGGCAGCTGCTGGGAAGCGGCGATGACCGCCGGCCACCGCAAGCTTTCCAACCTGACCGTCATCGTCGACCGCAATCGACTGCAGCAGGGCGCGCCGACCGAGGAGACGGTCGGACTGGAGCCGCTGGCCGACAAATGGCGCGCCTTCGGCTGGGACGTCGTCGAGATCGATGGCCATGACGCCGAGGCCCTGATCCCCGCCCTGGAAAATCCGGGCGGCAAGCCGCTGTGCGTGATCGCCTCGACCATCAAGGGCAAGGGCGTCTCGTACATGGAAAACCAGGCCGGCTGGCACCACGGCTGCCCGGACGCCGAACAGTATGCTCAAGCCCTGCGGGAGCTCTCCGCGTGAACGACCTCGTAAAGACCGGCGGCCTGTTCGACTGCCGCGAAGCCTATGTCGCCGCGCTGGAAGCCCTGGCCGAGGCCGACGAACGCATCGTCGCCGTCGTCAATGACAGCGTCGGCTCAAGCAAGCTGGGCAGGTTCCGGAAGGCGTTTCCGGACCGTCTTATCAATGTCGGCATCGCCGAGCAGGCGATGGTCGGCGTCGGCGCGGGCCTGGCCAATGGCGGCAAGATCCCCTTCGTCAGCGGCGCGGCGTGCTTTCTGACCGGCCGCGCCCTGGAGCAGATCAAGGCCGACGTCGCCTATTCCCAGGCGAACGTGAAGCTGTGCGGCATCTCCAGCGGCGTGGCCTATGGCGAGCTCGGCCCTACGCACCACTCGATCGAGGACCTGGCCTGGCTGCGGCCGATGGCCAATCTGACCGTCATCGTGCCGTCGGATCCCTGGGAAACCGGTGAGGCGATCAAGGCCGCCGCCGCCGTGGACGGTCCGGTGTTCGTCCGCATCAGCCGCATGCCGGTGCCGGCGCTCACCCACACCGCCAAGACCTTCGAGATCGGCAAGGCCGAGACCCTGCGCGAGGGGGGCGATGTCGCCATCATCGCCAATGGCGTGATGGTTCATCGCGCCGTGGCCGCCGCCGAAGTCTTGGCCGCCGAGGGCGTCGAGGCCAAGGTGATCAACATGGCTACCCTGACCCCGCTGGACGAAGCCGCCATCCTCGACGCCGCCGCGACCGGCGCGGTGATCACGGTCGAGGAGCACTCGGTGAAGGGCGGCCTGGGCGGGGCGGTGGCCGAGGTCATCGCGACACAGGCCCCCTGCCCCATGCGCATCCTGGGTTTCCCAGGCTTCCTGCCGACCGGCTCGGCCGAGTTCCTGATGGCGCGCTATGGCCTGACCGCCGACGGCGTCGCCGACGCAGCGCGCGACCTGCTGGCCAGGCGCGCCGCCTGATGGCGACGGCTTCCAAGGCGATTTTGGCGATCGACCAGGGCACCACCAACACCAAGGCGGTGCTGGTCGGCCCCGAGGGCGAGATCCTGGCCCAGGCCTCACGGCCGACGAAGGTCTCCTACCCCCGCCCCGGCTGGGCCGAGTCGTCGGCCGACGACATCTGGACCAGCGTCGCGGGCGTGATCGAGGAGATCGTCGGCAAGGGTTTTCAGATCGCCGCGATCGGCCTCTCCAACCAGCGCGAGTCTGCGGTGCTGTGGGAGGCCGCCAGCGGCCGTCCGGTTGGCCCCTGCGTGATCTGGCAATGCGGCCGCTCGGCCCCGCGTTGCGAGGCGCTGAAGGCCGATGGCTACGAACCCGACGCCATCGCCCGCACCGGCCTGACGCTGAACCCGATGTTCTCGGCCGGGAAGCTGGCCTGGCTGCTGGACCACGCCCCCGATGGCCGCGCCCGCGCCGCGCGGGGCGAGCTGAAGGCCGGCACGGTCGACACCTGGCTGCTATGGAACCTGACCGGCGGCGCGCGCCACGCCACCGACCACAGCAACGCCTCCCGCACTCAGCTGATGAACCTGGCCACCCTGGCCTGGGACCCGGAAATGGCGCGGCTGTTCGACATCCCCCTCGAGGCGCTGCCCCAGATCCTGCCGTCGGACGCCCTGTTCGGCGAGACCGCTCTGGGTGCGACCGCCCTGCCCGCCGGCGTTCCGCTCCACGCGGCCTTGGGCGATTCTCACGCCGCCCTCTACGGCCATGGCCTGGACGGCCCTGGCCGGATCAAGGCCACTTGCGGCACCGGCTCGTCGCTGATGAGCGTGACCAGAGAGCGGATCTGGTCGGCCCACGGCCTTTCCAGCACCATCGCCTGGAGCCGCGCCAGCGGGGCGCTGCACGCCCTGGAAGGCAACATCTCGGTCTCGGGCCACACGGTCGCCTTCGCGACCAGGCTGCTGGGCCTGAGGGACGAGCGCGCTCTCACGGAGTTGGCCCTCACCGTACCCGACACCGGCGGCGTCGCCCTAGCGCCGGCCTTGGCCGGCCTGGGCGCCCCGCATTGGCGCGACGAGGCTCGAGGCTTGGTCAGCGGCATGAATCTGGGAACGACGCCCGCCCATCTGGCCCGCGCGGCTCTAGAGGCGGTAGCCCTGCAGATCCACGACGTCTTCATCGCCATGCAGGCGGACCTGCACGCGGATCTCCCCGCCTTGAACGTGGACGGCGGCGCTTCGCGCAACGACGTGTTGATGCAGCTGCTAGCCGATCTGATCGACCGTCCGGTCATCCGTTCCGACGCCGCCGAGCTCAGCGCCCTGGGCGCAGCGCGACTGGCCGCCGAGGGCCTGGGCCTTCCCGCTCCAACGCTGCGCCCCGCTGAGCGAACCTTCACGCCGAATATGGCCGCCGAGACGCGCGGCGAAACCGTCGCGCGCTGGCAGGACGCCCTGCGGCGGGCGATGCTCTAGAACGCCACCTCAAGCGGCCGGCCATCATAGCGCACCGTCTTCGCTCGCTCACGATCGCCGTCGATCAGCACCACCTTGAACGTCCGCTCACGGATCAATCCCGGAAAGTGGCCCTGGCGCGCGGCGATCGTCAGCTTGCGGCTGCCGTCGCTCCAAGCCAGAGGCGTCACCGCACGCTCGCCGCGCTCGTAGGCGTAGCTGTCGCCGGCGTCGTCATAGAGCTCGAACTTGCCGTCAGCGCCCGCATAGACACGCAGCTCCAGCGGGCCTTGCGGATCCTGGTCGGCATATTCGACCGCTCCGCCCAACGGCAGGATCGCCCCGGCCCGCGCGAACAGCGGGACCCGCTCCAGCGGCGCGGCGGCGTCCAGCCACTGGCCGCCGGCCAGCCTTCTGCCCGTCCAGAAGTCGTACCAGGGCGCGGCGCCCGGCAGGAACACCTGCCGCGAGCGCTGGCCGGCGTTCAGCACCGGCGCGACCATCAGGGCCGGGCCGAACAGGAACTGGTCGCCGATGTTCCAGGTCCGCTCATCGGCCCGCCAGTCCATGACCAGCGGGCGCATGATGGTGTCGGCCTTGTCGGTCACTCGCCAGGCCAGGCCGTAGATATAGGGCATTAGCCGATAGCGCAGCCGGTCGTAGTCCGCCAGGATCGGCACCTTGTCGCCATAGGCGAACAGGTCGTTGCGGTTGTTCTCGCGCTTGCCGTGGGTGCGGAACAGCGGGCTGAAGACACCGAACTGCCACCAGCGGACGTACAGCTCCTGGAACGCCGGGTCGGTGGTGGCCGGCCCCATCGGCGGGTTGTCCAGCACGCCGCCATAGTAGCCGCCGATGTCTGTGGTCCAGTACGGCATGCCCGACAGCGCGAAGTTCAGCCCGCCCTGCATCTGACGCTGGAAGACTGGAAAGCCGTTGAGAATGTCGCCCGACCACGAGGCCGCGCCATAGCGCTGGACGCCGGCGAATGACGAGCGCGACAGGATGAAGACCCGCTTGTCCTCACGCTGCTTGCGCCAGCGATCCGACACCGCCGCCACATGCGCCAGCGGGAAGACATTGCCGTACAGCTCGCCCGGTCCGATCGCCAGTTTGCGGCCGCTCAGCGTGCGGTCGGTCTCGGCCATGGTCGGCAGGTGCAGCTCGGGTTCGGAGCCGTCCAGCCAGAACGAGTCCCAGCCCTGGTCGAGCAGCCTGGAGCCCAGATGCGACCAGTAGAGATCGGCGGCCTCTGGATTGGTCGGGTCGTAGAGGGCCGTGCCGGGGATCAGCCAGTCGCGCTCGGCCATCTGCTTGTAGAGCTCGGAGGACTTGCTGAGCAGCGGCCACATGCTGATCAGGGTGCGGACATGGCGCTCGCGCAACGTCTTCAAAAGCGTCGGTACGTCGGGATAGCCGTCTGGACGGAACTCCGGATCGCCCATCCGGCTCCACCAGCGCCAGTCCTGGACGATCACGTCGACCGGAGCCTTGGCGTCGCGATAACGGCCTGTGACATCGAGCAGCTCCTGGCCGCTGGCATAGCGGTCCATCGACTGGAACAGGCCGTAGGCCCAACGGGGGAACAGCGGCGCAGCGCCGGTCATGTCGCGATAGGCCGCGACGACCTGGTCGAACTCGGGCCCGTAGATGAAGACATAGTCGATCGCATGGCCGGCGTCGGCCTCGAGCGTCAACTCGGTCGGGAACCGATTGTCCACGGTCGAGGCCGCGGCGGTGTTCCACAAGAGGCCGAAGCCCTCGGTGGACATCATCAGCGGCACGGCGATGTCGGTATTGGCCTGGGCCAGGCGCACCGTCGCGCCCTGGTAATTGAACTGGCCGGCCTGGCGCTGGCCCAGGCCGTACAGCCCCTGGCGCAGAGCCGGATGGAAGCGCTCGGTGACCTTGTAAGCTCGCGCACCGTCCGAAAGGGTCAGGGGCGCATAGATCCGCGGTCGCTCGCCCATCTCTTGCAGCAGGATGCGGTCGTCGGGCCCGAGGAAGGTCAGGGTTCCATCCGACAGCGAGATCGATACCCGCAGGTCGCCGGTCTTCAGCACCTTCGCCGCGGCCTTGGCCGCGCCGCCGCCCAGGACGGTGTTGACGCCCGTGCCGATGGCGCCGGCGTCGGTCAAGGTCACGGGCCTGGCGATACAGGGCTTGGAGAACCACGGCTGCTTCGGCGACGCGCCTGTCGCCTGTCCGTCCGGACTGGCCACGATCCGCACCACGCCGTCGGCGCAGACCGACAGCCGCATGACGTCGGTCCCGTTGCGGACCTCCACGACCTCACCGAACTGGGTGACCACGACGTCAGCCAGCGCGGCGGCGGGCGCGGCCGACATCGCCAGAACCGCCAGTCGAAGCGCCATACGCACGGCCATGCTCCACTCCATCGTCAAAACACAAGGGCGGCGCCGGTCGGAGGAGACCGGCGCCGCGGTGCGCTTGCGCGGGCGGCGCGCACCGACCCGGAAGGTCCGCCGGAGGCTAGAAGGTGTAGCGGGCGCCCACGTAGAACTGGCGGCCGCCGACACGGTAGTTCTCGAAGCGCTGGGTCGTGGAGTCGATGTACGAGATGTCCTTCTCGTTGGTCAGGTTCAGCGCGTCGATGCTGACCGAGAACTGGTCGTTGACCTTGTACGAGGCCGACCCGTCCAGGAACGTGGTCGACACCGCGCCCTGGACATCCTGGTTGTAGCGCCCCGGGACGGCGGTCAGGTACTTGTCGCGATAGTTCACCGACACGCGGGCCTGCACCTTGCCGCGCTCGTAGTAGAGCGTGGCGTTGGCGGCGTTCTTGGACAGGTTCAGCAGCGGAGCGCTGATGGTCGCGGCCCCGGCCGCCGTGGTGGCGAAATAGTCGATGTTGGAGTCGACATAGGTGTAGTTGGCCAGGACGCCGAAGCCCTTGAACATGTCGGGCAGGAAGTCCAGCGGCTGCTGGTAGTTCAGCTCGAAACCCTTCAGCGGCCCGCCGGGCGTATTGATGACGTTGGTGATGCTGAAGTCGTCGTTGGCGTTGACGCCCGTGCCTTCCAGCAGCGAGACCGGCAGGCCCGTCGACGAATAGGGGGCGATGGTCGTGATGGTCTGCACGTAGGTGCTGATCTTCTTGTAGAAGAGACCCGCCGACAGGATCGCGCCCGCGCGGGGGTACCATTCGATCGAGACGTCGGCGCTCTTGGCCCGGTATGGATCGAGGTTGGCGTTGCCGGTCGAGACCGAACGCGAGCCGCCGGCCACCGAGACGCTGGTCGCCGCCGCCAGGTTGCCCAGGGCCGGACGCGCCATGACCTTGGCCGCCGAGAAGCGCAGCAGCAGCCTGTCGTTCGGCTCCAGCACCAGATTCAGCGAAGGCAGGGTGTCGTCATAGGTGCGCTTGACCGTGGTCAGCACGAAGCCGGCGGCGTTCACCGAGGTCGGGACATTGGTGTAGAAGTTCGAGGTCTGGTTGGTCTCGACATAGCGGACGCCCAGGTCGCCGCGAACTCGCCAGCCGCCCAAGTCCTGGTCGAAGTTGACCACGGCGTAGGCGGTCTTGTCCTCTTCCTTCACCGAGCGGTTCTCGCCGCGCACGCTGGCCACGGTCTGGGACAGGGCCGTGCGGCCGGCGCCGCCGTAGATGTTGTAGGCGGCCTGATAGGCCTCGATGCTGGGCGTCGTCCAGCAGGTGGGAGTTGGGCTGGGGACCTTCAGATTGGCCAGGCCGCAGAACTGCTCGGTCAGGCTCTGGATGGTGTAGCCCGACGGGATCGCCGGGAAGTTCGCCTCGCCCAGGGCGTAGCGATAGGACTGGGCGACGAAGTCGTACTTCTTCCAGTTGGCGCCGGCCCGCACAATGAGGCCGTCGCTCATCGCGTACCTACCGTTGATCTGGACGGTCTTGTACTTGTTGTCGGTGTAGTTGGGGCGGAGGCGGATCTCGGGGCCGGTCGGCCCCGTGCCGCCCGGCTGGGTCACGGTCGGACCGAAGTACCACAGCGACGGGTTGGTGACGTCGAACCCGTAGTTGATCGCCGGCAGATACTGGCCCTTGGGCCGGATGTCGATGGAGTAGCCGTCGACATTGAAGCGGTCGATCTGGGTTGAGATGTCGTTGAAATTGTCGAAGTCCGAGTACGAGTAGCCAACGACGCCATCCAGGCTGAACTTGTCGCTGAACTTGTGCTCGGCGCTCAGCGTCCATTGGCCAAAGTCGGTCGAGAACGCGTCGCGGTTATGCTCCGAGCGCATGTCGACATTGTCGAACAGGCCGTAAAGCATGGTGTTCTTGCCGTCGAGGATCATATCCCGGACCAGCATCTCGGGCTTGCCGCCCTGCGAGGCGCCGCGGCTGAAGCCGATGGCTTCCAGCGGCCAGTCATCGCGGCTGACCTTGTAGCGCGAGAACAGGCCGTCCAGCGTAACCTTGGTGTCGTCGGTCGGCGCCCATTGCAGCGAGCCGGTGAGGCCCAGGCGCTCGGTCTTACCCAGCCCCTGCACATAACGCATGAAGCGCGGATAGTAGGTCGTTGGCGAACTGGCCAGGTTGTAGATCTGGGTCGCCTTGGCGAAGTCGGCGGCGGCCACGTCGCAGATGCCGCCCGTCCCCGTGGTCGGTCGGCACCAGCCGCCGTCGCCATTGCCCTGGTTCCACAGGCCCGAGCTGGACTGTTGGAAATTCACCGCCGTCTTCGAGTAGGCGATCGAGAACAGCGCGCCCAGCTTGTCGTCGGCGAAGGTGTTGCTGACCAGCAGCGCCAGACGCGGCCGGGCCTTCTCGGTCTGGGTGTTGTAGCCGGCCTGAGCCGAGGCGGCGAGCTTGAAGCCCTTGTAGTCGAACGGATGACCGGTCACGAGATCAACCGTCGCGCCCAGCGAGCCCTCCTCCACATCGGCCGACGGCGTCTTGCGCACATCGATGCGGTTGAAGAGTTCCGAGGCGAAGATGTTGAAGTCGAAACCGCGGCCGCGATTGGCGCCATTGTAGCCGTCGGTCGAGGCCTGAGCCTCCATGCCGTTGATGCGTACGCGGGTGAAGTCGGGACCCAGGCCCCGCACCGACAGCGTCCGCCCCTCGCCCTGGTCGCGGCTAATGGCGACGCCGGGGATCCGCTGGATGGATTCGGCCAGGTTGTTGTCGGGAAACTTGGCGATGTCCTCGGCCAGGATCGAGTCGACCACGCCGGTATTGGTGCGTTTCAGTTCCAGGGCCTTGGCGAGGCTGCTGCGAAAGCCGGTCACCACGACCTCGGTCACGGCGGTGTCATCGGCCTGGGCCGCAGCGTCCTGCAGCGCCGTCGCGCCCATGGCGGCGGGGGCGGCCGCGCTGCTGGCCGTCGCGATGGCGTCCTCGGCGTGAGCGGCTCCGCCCAGCGCCAGCACCAGAGCCAGACCTGAAGCGCCACCCGCCAATTGTTTTTGGAACCTGTCGATCATTCCCGTTTCCCCTTCGCCGCGCGCCGCTGGCGCGGTCGTTTGCGTTTCCTCGCGACGCTTCTGTCGAGCGCCTACTGTTCTTGACGTCCGAAGCCCCGGAAACACGCTCCGGGTGGAAAGCGGCGACGTCGGCCGGAAAGGAAGCCGACGCCGCCTTAGACACGGCCCCAACCCCGAGAGGAGGCCTGGGATGGCGCCGCATTCGCTGCTCCGGACAAAAGCGTTACCAAAAGAGATCAATCGAAATCAATCGAAAACGTTCAGCAGGCAAAATATGTGGCGGGCGCATGGGCCTCGAAGCCATTCCGGGGGCCCGCGATACCCCCACCTCGGCGGTTCCAGCGAGGCACTGCGGGCCAAAGCCCCCCCTCCTAGATGATGGGAAGAGGGATTTTCGTTTTTCTTCCTTTTCGATTGAACCGTGTGAAATCCGCGTTGACCCTCACCTTGGTCGCCGGTACCTGTTGCCCCAGATAGGCGCATGAACGCCAGAGGAGGACCCAGATCCCGGAACGCCGGGACAGCCAGGGTCTGAACGGGGAAAGGATCCGCGCATGGCTGGACTTGCTTCGCTGGCCAAGGGGCTTCGCACGGGCGCCAGCCTGGCGCTGATCGTGGCCCTGACGACCTCGCCGGTCGTGGCGGCCCAAGCGCCGGCCAGCCCCATCGCGTCGCAATCGCCGCAGAAGGGCGCCCGCGAGAAGCCGCGCCTGTTCGTACTGACCGACATCGGCGGCGATCCGGACGACCAGGAGTCGATGGTCCGGCTGATGGCCTATTCCAACCAGGTCGATATTGAGGGCCTGGTCGCCACGACGGTGAAGGGCGCGGTCAATCCGCAGCTGATCACCGAGATCGTCGACACCTACGGCAAGGTCCGCGGCAACCTCGAGCAGCACGAGCGTGGCTTTCCCGCGCCCGAAGCGCTGAAGGCGGTTGTCTCCCAGGCCCTCGTGCCTGACGGCCAGGCCGCCATCGGCGCGGGCAAGGACTCGCCCGGCTCCGACCTGCTGATCAAGGCCGTGGATCGCGACGATCCCCGTCCCGTCTGGGTGACCGTCTGGGGTGGTCCCACCGTGCTGGGCCAGGCTCTATGGAAGGTGCGTCAGACGCGATCCAAGGCGGCGTTGGCCAAGTTCGTCTCGAAGCTGCGCGTCTATGCGATCTCGGACCAGGACGACAGTGGGCCGTGGATTCGTCGCGAGTTCCCGGATCTGTTCTACATCGTCAGTCCCGGCGTCTCGTTTCACATGTCGACTTGGATCGGCATTGGCGGCGACAACTTCCATGGCCGTTTCGGCGGGGCGGACGAATACCTCGTCAGCAACGAGTGGCTGAACCAGAACATCCGCGCCAAGGGCTCGCTGGGGGCGGCCTATCCCAATTGGAAATTCCAGATGGAGGGCGACACCCCGTCGTTCATGAACCTGATCGACAACGGCCTGTCCGATCCCGAACACCCCGAATGGGGCGGCTGGGGCGGGCGCTACGAGCTCTACACGCCGCGCAAGGAGCGCTGGTTCCTGGAGCCCGAGACCCGACCGATCTGGACCAACGTCATGGATGAGGTGTTCGGTCGCGACGGCGAGTGGCACACCACCAACCACGCCACGATCTGGCGCTGGCGCGAGGCCTTCCAGAATGACTTCGCCGCCCGCATGGACTGGACAATCAAGCCCTACAAGGAGGCCAACCACCCGCCCGTTCCTAAGCTGGAAACGCCCGAATACATCGTGGCCAAGCCCGGCGACCGCGTTGACCTCAGCGCGGTCGGCTCCAGCGATCCGGACGGCGACGCCCTGTCCTACGCGTGGTTCTGCTACGAGGAGGCCGGCACGCGCGGCATGACCAGCTCGGCCTCGGGCGTGAAGCTGGACATCAATAACGCCGACCAGCCCAAGGCCTGGCTGACGGTGAAGACCGCTCGCGTCGTGCCGCCGGGCGCGGGGACCATGCACATCATCCTGGCCGTCACCGACCACGGCGCGCCGCGGCTGACACGCTACAAGCGCGTGATCATCGACGTGAAGCCCTGATGAGCGAGGGCGCGATCAGGCGCCCTTTTCCTCGATCCTCGTGGGACGACGCTTGCGCCAGGACGTCTCGATGTGGTCGCGCATGGCATGGGCGGCCCCCTCGGAGTCGCCGGCCACGATCGCGTCATAGATCCGCTTGTGCGCCTCGTGCGTGGCCCGGACGTGCTCGACGTTCAGGCGGCCGCTGTAGCCGTAAGTCTTCACGGCCTTGCTCTGGATGCTGTCGATGATCGCCTTGCTGAGACGGTCGCCCGACAGGCGCATGATGATATCGTGGAAGGCAACGTCCTCATGGACATAGCCGGCCGGCGTGTCGATCAGCCCCTCTAGCCGCTCCATTTGTCGGCCCAGTTGGGCGGCGGCTTCCGGCGTGATGTTGCGCGCGGCCTTGGCGGCCATGCTGGCCTCCAGCGAAGCGCGGATCTCCGAGAGATTGTCCAGATAGCTCAGCCCGTCCTCGCGCCGGAACAGGGCGCTGAGGATCATCGGATCCAGCAGGTTCCAGGACGAGGCGTCCTGGATGATCGTGCCCCGCCCCTGCTGCGAAACGACCAGGCCCTTTTCCGTCAGCGCGGTCGTGGCCTCGCGTACGACGGTGCGGCTGACGGCGTACATGTCGCACAGCACATTCTCCGGCGGCAGCACCGTTCCAGATGGATAGATCTCGGTGACGATGGCGTTGACGAGATCTTCGACCACCGCCACCGCCAGCCGGGGACGACGCGCGGCGGCCGCTCGCGGACCCGCGACATTGATGGAAGCTGTCATGGCCTGGCGCTCATCTGATTGTGCAAGCGTTCTATCCGACGCCCTAGTCGTATCACAATACGAGATTCTTCCGGCGCCCATGGATGGAAAGCCGGATCGCGCCGCCTTCATGCGAGAGGCTTGCCAAGCAAAAATTCGTCATACATATTATCTCATCCAGGGCAGACGCTCCCATATTCTGGATCAAAGACCGACCCCATGCGGATTACCGGCTATCGCAGCCTAACGACCATCCACGACTGGAAGCGCCCCGTGGGGGATGTGAACGGCGTTGTCGAAGCGGGGATCACCGAGGCGCCGATCCTGCTGCTGGAGACCGACGGCGGCCTCACCGGGGTGGGCCTGGGACAGCACGCCGACATCGCCCGCGTCTTCCCCGCCGTCGAGGGAGAGGACCCCCGCGCCGTTTCCGCGCTGTACGACCGCATGCTGGCCCACGTGTTTAAGAGCGGCCATGCCGGCGCCACCTACGGCGCGATCGCCGCGGTCGACATGGCCCTGTGGGACCTGAAGGCCAAGATGGCCGGCGAGCCGCTTTGGCGGACCTTGGGCGCTCGCGACCGCTTCGTGCCCGGCTACGCCTCGGGCCTATGCTATGGCCTGACCGATGAAGCCTTCGAGGCGCATTACGCGCTGTGGGCTGAGCGCGGCTTCACCGCCGCCAAGATCAAGGGCGGCCGCGATGTCGAGCGTGACATCCGTCGACTGACCGTCGCTGGCGACCTCCTGCGCCGCAACACCGATCGCCCAGCCCTGATGCTGGACGTCAACGAGTGCTGGAGCCGCAAGCAGGCCGTGCGCCACACCAGCGAGATCGAGGCTCGCGTCGACCTGACCTGGATCGAGGAACCGCTGCGCCGCTGGGACGCCGAGGGCCACGCCATCGTCAGCCGCGCGATCAAGGCCGCCGTCGCCACCGGCGAGAACCTGACGGGCCTGGACCAGTTCACCCCCCTGTTCGAGGCCAAGGCCGTCGACGTGGTCCAGACCGGCAGCGTCTGGGGGATCACCCACTTCAACCGTGTCGCCCTGGCGGCTCACGCCCACAACCTGCCGGTCTCGCCGGTCGGTTATGACGCCAATCCGGTCGCCCATGCGGCCGCGGCCGTTCCCAATATGGTCGGCATCGAGATCCAGGACTTCAACTTCCCGCTGGGCCTGGATGTCGATCAGCAGATCGTCGATGGCGGCCTGGTTTTGGGCGACCGCCCCGGCCTGGGCATCGAGGTCGATGAAGCCGCGATCGCCGCCAACCGACTCAGCGGAACATGGTCGAAGTCCGGCGGCCCGCACATCCGGTCCCGACGAGCTGGACTGGGCCTTGTTCCCAACCGGCGCGCCGCCGCCGAACGATAAGACGTCCCGAAGGACGCGGGCAGGAAACGACAGGATGATCAACAGCAGCGGCGCTCGACTCCCGCCCGTAGCCCTCGGCGGGGCCTCCCTGGGCGGTGTCTATCATGCCGTGTCTCAGCCTCAGGCCAACGCCATGGTCTCGGCCGCGCTGGAGGCCGGCGTCAATCTGATCGATGTTGCGCCCTATTACGGTCTGACGCGAGCCGAAGCAGCGCTCGGGGCGGCGTTGCGCGGCGTTCCGCGCGACGCCTACACGTTGATGACCAAGGTCGGGCGCTACGGCGATAAGACCTGGGACTTCTCGCGTGACGCCACCCTGCGCAGCCTGGACGAAAGCCTCGCGCGCCTGAACGTCGAGCGGATCGACGTCCTGCAATGCCACGACATCGAGCACGGCGACCGCCGCCAGCTGCTGGACGAGGCCCTGCCGACGCTGCGCGAACTCAAGGCCCAGGGCGCCATCCGCTACATCGGGATCACCGGCTACGACCTTGCCCTGCTTGAGGAAGTCGCCGTGACCGAACAGGTCGACACGGTGATGGCCTACTGCACCTACACGCTGCAGGACCAGCGCCTGGCCCCGATCGCCAGACGCCTGGCCAAGCGGGGCGTCACGGTGTTCAACGCCTCACCCCTGGGCATGGGCCTGCTGACAGCCGGCGGACCGCCGGATTGGCACCCGGCCCACGACAGCGTCCTTGACGCCGCGGCCGAGGCCGCGCGGCGTTGCGTCGAGCTTGGCGCGGACCTCTCGTTTGTCGCCTTGCAATTCGCCCTGCAAACCGCAGCGAACGCTGGTGTCGCATCCACCGTCATCGGCATGTCGAAGCCCGAGAACCTGCGCCGCAACCTCGACGCCCTGACGACGGCGCTGGATCCTGCTGTGCTGGCTGCCGTCGAGAACGCTCTGGCGCCGGTGCGCGACATCGGCTGGGACCTCCGCCCCGGCAACGGCGGCAAGGCGGGCGCATGATCGACGCGCACCTGCACCTCTGGGACCCTGACCGGCTCGACTACGACTGGCTGACGCACGCGCCGACCATCGCAAGTCGGCACGGTCCGGAGCAATGGGCGGCGCTGAAGACGGGTCCGGGGCGAGCCGTATTCGTCCAGGCCGACTGCGCTCCGGAGCAAGCCCTGGCCGAGGTCGATTGGGTCGCCGGCCTTTCCCATCCCGACCTGGAGATTCTGGGCGCCGTCGCCTTCGCGCCGCTGGAGCTGGGCGAGGCGGTCGGCGGCCATCTGGACGCCCTGCTCCAGCGCCCCTTGGTGCGCGGTGTCCGACGCTCGGTGCAGAACGAGTCAGACGCCTTCATCATGGAACCGCGCCACGTGGAAGGCCTGATCGCCGCGGCCCAGCGCGCCCTTACAATCGACGTCTGCGCCCGCGACCATCAGCTGCCGCTGGTGATCCAGGTCCTGGACGCGCTGTTCGACCGCGTCCCCGATGCTCGCGTTGTGCTGGATCACCTGGGAAAGCCGGATATCGCCGCCCATGTCGGCGACATCCAGGGGGCAAACTGGGCGTCCAGCCTGCGCCGCCTGGCTGCCTACCCCAACGTCTTCGCCAAACTGTCAGGCCTGACCACCCAGGACCACTGGACCGAAGGCCGCGACGAGATCCTGGTCCCGTACATTCGCCACGCCCTGACGTGCTTCGGGCCGGAGCGCCTGATGTTCGGCGGCGACTGGCCCGTCGTGGACCTGGCCGGCGGCTACGCCCGCTGGCTGACGCTGTTCCAAACCGCCACGACCGCCCTGCCCCCGCGCGACCGCCTCAGGATCGAGGCCGGGACCGCGACCAAGTTCTACGACCTGGCGCCGGAGACGCTTGCATGACCATCGACGCCCTCCCCGCAGCGCCCTCAATATCGTCCCAGGCCAGCGCCGCACGCATGCGCCTGCAGCTGTCGCTGATGGTCAACTTCTTCCTGCTGATGGCGCTGTACAGCGGTGTGCTGGGCGTGCTGCTGCCCAACCAGATCGCGACGCTGAACCCGGGCGAAAAGGCCAACAACCTGGCCCTTCTGTTCGCGATCACCTCGGTGTTCTCGACCCTGACGACGCCGATCGCTGGCGCCCTGTCCGATCGTACCCGCACGCGCTGGGGCCGCCGCTCGCCCTGGATCGCCATTGCCTCGCTGATCGGCTCGATGGCGCTGTTCGGGGTGTCGTGGCAGACCAGCTTCTGGTCGCTGATGGTGCTGTGGGTCATGGCCACCGTGGCCTACAACTCCATGCAGCCGGCCATGACCACGGTGATCGCCGACCGCTTCGCGCCGGAGACGCGTGGCGCGGTGTCGGGCATCGTCGGCGCGGGCATGACCGCCGGCCTGACCGCCGGCACGGTCGTGGCCGGCTACCTGGCCGGCGCCCAGGTGCTGGCCTACGGCCTGTTCGCGGCGGCTATCGCCATCTCGTGCGTGGCGTTCGTGCTGATCAACCGCGAGCCTTCCAGCGCCGAGACGCCGGCCCGGCCGTTCTCATGGAGGGCCTTCGCGGCCAGTTTCTGGATCAGTCCCAAGGAACACCCCGACTTCGCCTGGGCCTTCGCCGGACGGTTCACGGTCTATATGGGCTACCAGGCCGTGGCGGCCTATCTGCTGTACATTCTGCGCGACTATATCGGCCTGTCGGACGCGGCCTCGAACACGACCATCGCCAACCTGGCGATCCTGACCCTGGTCTGCTTGATCGTCTCGTCCCTGGCTTCGGGCTTTCTGTCCGACCGCCTGCAACGCCGCAAGCCGTTCGTCATCGCCTCCAGCCTGATCATGGGCTGCGCCATGGTCGCGCCGCTGGCGCTGCCCAACCTGACCGGCATGTGGATCTATGCGGGCGTCATCGGCGTCGGCTATGGCATGTTCATGTCGATCGACATGGCCCTGATGACCCAGGTGCTTCCCAAAAGCGCGGTCGGCGACGAAGGCAAGGACCTGGGCGTGCTGACCACAGCCGTGAACATCCCGCAGATCATCAGCCCCGTCATGGCGGCCGTACTCCTGCACCTATTCGACAACAACTACGCGGCCATCTTCGTAGCGGCGATCGTGTTCGTCTTCGGCTCGGCCTTGTGTGTCGCGCCCATCAAAGGCGTACGCTAAAGCTAAAAATTCGTATGACGTATTATGATAATTTGACATACGTCTTATCTCGTCGTAAAGGTTCTCGCTAAGGCCGGGAAACGGCCAAAGGGGTTGAAACGACAGGATCCAAGCATGTCCACGAAGACGACTTTGATGGCCGCAACCGCTCTCGGGCTTCTGGGAGCTTGGGCGGCTCCTTCGACGGTCCTGGCGCAAGACGCCTCCACGACCGCCGTCGAGGAGATCGTCGTCACGGGCATCCGCGCCAGCCAGCAGCAATCGATCGACATCAAGCGCAACGCGGTCGGCGTCGTGGATTCGATCGCTTCGGAAGACCTGGGCAAACTGCCCGACCAGAACGTCGCGGAGTCGCTGCAACGCATCGCCGGCGTGACCATCGAGCGTAACCGCGGCGAAGGCCGCTACGTCTCGGTCCGGGGCTTCGGTCCCAAGTTCAACGCCGTCACCGTCAATGGCCGCACCCTGGCCACCGACAACAATGGCCGTGAGTTCTCGTTCGACGTCCTGCCCTCGGAGATCATCTCGGGCGCCGACGTCTACAAGTCGCCGCAGGCCAACATCAACGGCGCCTCGATCGGCGCGACGATCGACGTGCGCACCCTGCGTCCGCTGGAACAGCGCCAGGCCTTCAGCGCCGCCGGTTCGGTCAGCGGCATGTGGTCCGAGCTTCGCGACAAGTACAATCCGGAAGCCTCGGGCGTCTTGAGCTGGCGTAATGCCGACCGCACTCTGGGCGTGGCCGTGTCCGCCTCGTACACCGACCAGAAGGTCCGCGACGACGAGTTCACGATCGGCGCTGGCCACGTTTACCGCTCCAGCACGGACTCCTACTACAACGCCGGCGGCGTCGCCGGGGCCCGCATCGGCCCGGGCGTGGCGGCGTTCAGCGGCGTCTCGATGCCCTCGAACCTGTCGCCGTTCTTCTTCGAGCGCGACAAGACCATGCTGGGCCTGAATGGCACGGTTCAATACAAGCCGACCGACCGCCTGACCGTCACCCTGGACACGCTGTACGCCAAGGCCGACATCAAGGAACAGCAGACCGGCCTGGCCTACGACTTCGCGGGCGGCGTGCTGGTCGAGCAGATCGTCCAGGGCAAGGAAGCGGTCTACCAGCGCTACCAGGGCGGCTTCGTCGACCAGATCATCCAGTACGATCACCGCAAGGTCACGACCGACCAGATCGGCCTGAACCTCAAGTGGAACGCCACCGACGACCTGACCCTGACTTTCGACGCCTCGACCTCGAAGGCCGAGCGTCGCGGCAAGGAAGACAACGACTTCACGACCATCCGCCGCAAGAACGTCGACACCTGGTTCGACCGTCGCGGCGGCAGCCCGATGTACTCGTATGGCTTCACCAGCCCCAGCTACGCCAACGCCGCGACGAACCCCCAGGGCGTGACGGCCCACTACTATATCTGGGGCGGCGGCTCGGACGTCGACGACGAGATCAACGAGTTCGCCTTCGAAGCCAACTGGAAGCCGGAAGGCATGGTGTCGCTGCGCGCGGGCCTGGCCTCGCAGAGCCGCAAGAAGACCATCACCGCCGCCGAGATGCCGTTCGGCGAGCAGTGCGCCTACTGCGACTCCAACCAGGTGCTGCCGACGACGCTGTTCCAGAACACCAACCGCAACTTCTTCGGCGGCGACTTCGGCGACAGTATCCTGCACGACTGGCTGATCTATGATCCCCGCCAGCTGATCCTGCAGGTCAAGGAATACGCCACGCGCGACGGCAAGGCCTTCAACCAGGCGGTCTTCTCGCCGTCGGGCTCGTCTGTGGTCGATGAGAAGGTGCTGCTGGGCTACCTGATGACCGACATCAAGGCCGACCTGGGTTCGATGCCCCTGGCCGTCAATGTCGGCGTCCGGATCGAGGACACCGATTACACCTCGTCCGGCGCCTCGCGCACGGTGACCAGCGCCAAGCCGAACGGCGCCGGCCAGAACATCATCACCGTCTCGCCGGTCGTGCCCGTCAGCTTCAAGGGTCACTACACGGACATCCTGCCGTCGTTCAACGCCCGCCTGAACGCCACAGACGACCTGATCTTCCGCCTGGCCGCTTCGCGCGTCATGACCCGCCCGACCTTGTCGGACCTGTCGCCGCGCCAGACCATCCAGACCAACCCGGGCAATGAAACGATCCGTCGCGGCAACCCGGATCTGCAGCCCTTCCGCGCCACCCAGGTCGAAGGCGGCGTCGAATGGTACTTCGGCGAGATGTCGCTGCTGTCGGCCGCGGCCTTCTACAAGAACATCGACTCGTTCGTGACCCTGGTCACCACCCCGCAGAAGGTCGACCAGGTCACCTTCCAGGTCACCGTGCCCAGCAACGGCAAGGGCGCGGTCGTGAAGGGCTTCGAGCTGGGCTATCGCCAGGTGTTCAACCACCTGCCCGCGCCGTTCGACGGTCTGGGCGTGCAGACCAGCTTCACCTATGCGGAGTCGAACGCCAACTACACCAACACCGTCGCCAACGTATCCTACGGCCTGGAAGGCCTCTCCAAGTACTCGTACAGTCTGGTCGGCTTCTACGAGAAGGGACCGATCCAGGCTCGCGTAGCCTACACCTGGCGCGATAAGTTTCTGCAGGTCGCTTCGGGCCGCAACGGCGAGCCGGAGTACTTCGACAGCTACGGCCAGCTGGACGTCGGCGCCTCGTACAACGTCAACGACCATTTCACGCTGTTCGTCGACGGCCTGAACCTGACCGACGAGGAAGAGTTCATCTACTCGGTCACGCCCAACCGCACGAAGGAGTTCCGGACCACGGGTCGCCGCATCGCCGGCGGCGTCCGGATGCGCTTCTAAGCCTTTCCCCCTCCTACCATTTTGGTGGGCCGCGCCACGCTCGTCGTGGCGCGGCTTTTTCTTTTCCGCGACGACCCGGGACCGCCTTGACGGGCCTCATCATCGCCCTTAACAAACATCATACATCTTATGTTTGAGGCGTCTGATGAGACTGGTTGGCAAAACGGCCCTGGTGACGGCGGCGGCGCAGGGGATCGGCCGCGCGACGGTTGAGGCCTTCCAGCGCGAGGGCGCGACCGTGATCGCCGCCGACATCCGCACCGACGCGCTGGAGGGAGTCGAAGGCCTGATCGTCCGCCAGCTGGACGTCACCGACCGCGAGGCCGTGAAGGCGATCTCCGAGGAGTTCCCGGACGTCGATGTGCTCTACAACTGCGCGGGCTTCGTCCACGCCGGGACGATCCTGGACTGTGACGAGGACGCCTGGGATTTCTCGAACGCCCTGAACGTCACGGCCCAGTATCGGATGATCCGCGCCTTCCTGCCGCGCATGATCGCCAACGGCGGCGCGTCGATCATCAACATGTCGTCGGTGTGCTCCAGCATCAAGGCAGTGCCCAATCGCTTCGCTTACGGCGCCACCAAGGCCGCTGTGATCGGCCTGACCAAGTCGGTGGCCGCCGACTTCGTGGCCAAGGGAATCCGCTGCAACGCCATCTGCCCCGGCACGGTCGAGACGCCCTCGCTGCTGCAGCGCCTGCGCGACACCGGCGACTTCGACAAGGCCTATGCCGAATTCACGGCGCGCCAGGCGATGGGACGCTTCGGACGGGTTGAGGAACTGGCCGCGCTTGCGGTTTACCTAGCGTCAGACGAGTCGGCCTTCACGACCGGGACGATCAACGTGATCGACGGCGGCTGGGTCAACTGAGCGTCCACGAGGGATAGAACATGAAACTGCTCCGTTTCGGCCCGGTCGGCCAGGAAAAGCCCGGCGTCCTGGACGCTCAGAACCGGATCCGCGACCTGAGCGGCGTCGTGGCGGACATCGGCGGCGACACGCTTTCGGACGAAGGCCTGGCCAAGCTGCGCGCCCTTGACCTGGAAAGCCTGCCGCTGGCGCCCGAGGGCGTCCGCTACGGTCCCTGCGTGGCCGGGGTGAGCAAGTTCCTGTGCATCGGCCTGAACTACGCCGACCACGCCGCCGAGAGCGGTCTGCCGATCCCGGAGGAGCCGGTGCTGTTCTCGAAGTTCACCTCGGCCATCGTTGGCCCGAACGACGAGGTCCTGAAGCCCCGCAACTCGACCAAGCTGGACTGGGAAGTCGAGCTGGGCATCGTGATCGGCAAGACCGCCAGCTACATCGATGAGAAGGACGCCGACGCCCATATCGCCGGCTACTGCGTGATCAATGACGTCTCCGAGCGCGCCTTCCAGATCGAGCGCGGCGGCACCTGGGACAAGGGCAAGGGCTGCGACACCTTCGGCCCGATCGGCCCCTGGCTGGTCACCCGCGACGAGGTGCCGGATCCAGCGAACCTGAAGATGTGGCTGACTGTCAACGGCAAGACGTTCCAGGACGGCTCGACCCAGACGATGATCTTCAAGCCGGCCTTCATCGTCGCCTATCTCTCGCAGTTCATGACCCTGCTGCCGGGCGACGTCATCTCGACCGGCACCCCGCCCGGTGTGGGCCTGGGCCAGAAGCCGCCGCTCTATCTGGAAGTCGGCGACGTCATGGAGCTGGGCATCGAAGGCCTGGGCCAGCAACGTCAGGTGGTCGGCCAGGCCTGACCCCGCCCGGCGGCCCTCCCTCGAAGGCGGGCCGCCCAACCAACAAGAGACTTAGGGAGTTCGCGATGGTCAAAACCTTCCTCGCCCGCGGCGCCGCGGCGACCATGGCGGCTGGCGCTGTCCTGGCGTGGGCGGCCATCGCGAACGCTCAAGCCGTGACGCTGCATGTCTCGCCCCAGGGCGACGACCGCAACCCGGGCACGGCCGAGCGCCCGGTCCGAACCCTCCCTCGCGCCCAGGCGCTGGTGCGGGCCAGCAACGCCAAGGCCGACGTCACGGTCGAGGTGGCCGCCGGCGAGTACCGGCTGGATAAGCCCCTGGTCTTCACGGCGGCCGACGGCGGCCAGGCCGGCCATCGCGTCACCTGGCGCGGCCAGGCCGGCGCACGGCCGCTGATCTCGGGCGGCTTCAATGTCACGGGTTTCGCGGTGTTCGACGCCGAGCGCCGGATTTATGTCGCCGACATCCCAAAAGGCCTCGACACCCGCCAGGTCTGGGTCGACGACACCCTGGCCGAACGCCCGTGGATGGAGATCCGCGCCTCTGACGTGATCTTCAACGCCACCGGCTTCGAGATCACCAACCCCAAGCTGGCCTTCCTGTCTGACCTGAAGCATCCGTCGCGGCTGGAGGTCGAGGCCACCGGCTTCTTCACCGACCGGGTCTCGCCGGTGCAGGCGATCGAGGGGACCAAGGTGACGATGCGCCAGCCGGCCTGGGACAACAACACCTGGGGCTACGACACCCTGTCGAAGCCGATCTTCCCGGAGGACTCGCGGCTCTTCCTGGTCAACGCCCTGGAACTGGTCGGCAAGGCCAACGACTGGCACGCCAAGCCCTATCAATGGTTCGTCGATCCGAGCGCCGGAAAGCTATATCTGCGCATCGCCGAGGACGACGACATCAAGAAACTCCGGGTGACCGTCCCCGCCTTGCCAGCCCTGGTTTCGATCGGCGGCTCGGCCAAGTCGCCGGTGCGCGCCATGACCTTCGAGGGCCTGCGCTTTTCGTACACCTCGTGGATGGGTCCGTCGGAGCCGACCGGCTACGCCAACCAGCAGAGCGGCGCCTTCCTGAAGGAGACCTCGCCCCTGCGCCCCGCCGACGCCTGGACGGCGTGCGGCTGGGGTTGCCCCGAGTTCGAGTCCATGCGCCAGAAGTGGAGCCAGATCCCCGCCGCCGTGCAGATCGCCGCCGCCCAGGACATCGTCTTCACCCGCAACCAGTTCTCGCAGCTGGGCCAGATCGGCCTGGGAATCGGCAACGACGCCAACGCCAACCTCTCGGGCCAGGGCCTCGCCACGAAGGGCGTCCGGGTCAGCCGCAACCTGTTCGCCGTGCTGTCGGGCAGCGCCATCATGGCCGGCGGCGTGCGCGAGGACGCCCACCACCCGTCCGCGCCAGAGCTCGTCAACGCCGACCTCGAGATCGCCGACAACACGATCGCCACGGTCAGCCAGGACTACAAGGACAACGCCGCCATCCTGACGACCTACATCGACGGCGCGCGCATCCTGCACAACGAGATCTCGGACGCGCCCTATGACGGCGTCGCGGTCGGCTGGGGCTGGGGCTACAACGACGCCGGCGGCAATCCGAACTACGATGAGAACCAGAAGGGCTATCGCTACAACACCCGGTACGCGACGCCGACGACGCTGCGGAACACCCTGGTCGAGGGCAACCGCATCCATGGCGTGAAGACCTGGTACATGGACGGCGGCGCCATCTACAACCTGTCGGCCAATCCGGGCTCGGTGATCCGGGGCAACCACATCTTCGACATCGGCGGCAAGATCGCGATCTATCTGGACGAGGGCTCCAAGCACTTCCAGGTGACCGGCAACGTGGTCGACACCCAGGGCAAATGGCTGAACATCAACACCGCCGGCAAGATGTTCCACCGCAAGATTTCGACCGACAACATCGCCACCGGCAATTGGCACAACTCCCTGCGCACCGGCGGCCGCTGGCTGGCCGAGATCGGCAATGTCGCCGAGAACAACATCCTGGTTCCCACCCGTGACTGGCCGGTCGACGCCAAGGCTGTGATCAACCAGGCTGGTCCGCGTCCTGCTTTGGAGGCGAATCGATGAGCGTTTCCCGTCGTGGTCTGATGATGGGCGCCGGGCTAGCCGGCGTCGCCGCGGCCGCCCCCGCCCTGGCCGCCCAGGCGCTGGAGGGACCCGGCCTGGAGGTCGTCGACCTGAAGGCCGGCTCGGTCGTCGCCCCGATCGGGGTCGAGGACCAGGCCGTGCGCCTGTCCTGGCGGCTGGTCAGCCCCGACCCGGACGTCAAGCAAACCCGCTATGAGATCCAGGCCGCCAGCACGCGCGAGAAGCTGGAGGCCGGCGAGGCCGACCTCTGGAACGCCGGCGAGGTGCTGACCGACCAGAGCATGGACGTCTCCTGGCTGGGGGCGCCGCTGAAGTCGCGCCAGATCGTCTGGTGGCGCGTGCTGGTGCGCGACAACAAGGGCCGCAAGGCGACCAGCGCCATCGCCAGCTTCGAGACCGGCCTGCTGGCCCCATCCGATTGGACCGCCAAGTGGATGGCGGCTGAGACCGAACTGTCGCGCGACGATCGCCAGGCTGGACTGCTCTGGATGAAGGGCGACCGCCCCGCCGACCGCTCGCCTCGCTATTTCCGCCTGGCCTTCGACCTGCCGACGGCCGCGAAAGTCACCCTGTTCTCGGTCGCCAACTACAAGTCCGAGATCTGGCTGGACGGCCAGCCGGTCCAGCGCCCGCCGCACTCGCCGATCGCCTATGGCGAAGCCCCGATCGCCGAGACCCAGCATAGGCTGGCCGCCGGCCGTCACGTGATCGCCGTCCGGGTCGAGGACCCGAGAGGCTTCAGCGAACCCAAGCTGCACGAGATCGCCACCGCCGTGATGGTCCGCGCCGAGCCGCCCGGGGGCAAGACGCTGCGGATCACCTCGCGCGGCATGAAGACCACCCTGCACGCCCCCGACGGCTGGATGCGCCCGGGCTTCTCCGACGCAGGCTGGGCCAGGGCCGAGACCTCGAAGAACCAGCCGCAGGCCTGGCCGGGCTATGGCGCCTTCATGCTGCGCAAGGACTTCAAAGTCGCCCGACCGGTCGCCCGCGCCCGGCTCTACGCCACGGCCCTGGGCGCCTACGAGGCCCAAATCAACGGCAAGCGAGTCAGCGACGCCTTGCTGACGCCTGAGACCAGCGACTTCCGCAAGACCGCCCTCTATCGCGCCTACGACGTCACCAACCTGCTGGTCGCCGGCGACAACGCCATAGGGGCGATGGTGGGTGATGGGTGGTACGGCAGCTATCTTGCTCCCGCCGGGCGCTATGCCTTCGGCGACGCGCCGCTGCGCTTTCTGGCCCAGCTGGAAATCCTCTATGCCGACGGCGGGCGCGAGACGGTCGTCAGCGATGAGACCTGGCGCATCGCCCGCGCTCCCGTCACGCGCGGTGAAATCTATTATGGCGAGGACTACGACGCGCGTCTGGAACAGCCCGGCTGGGCGACCGCCGGCTTCACCGGTCAAGGCTGGCGCGCCGTCGACATCGCGCCCACGCCGCCCTGCGCCCTGAAAGCCCAGATCAGTCCGCCGATCCGCCGGATCGCTACGCTGAAGGCTCGAACGATCAAGGCGGTCGGCGCGCGCCACGTCTTCGACTTCGGCCAGAACTTCGCAGGGTGGGCCCGGCTGAAGGTGCGCGGCAAGGCCGGCCAGGTGGTCACTCTGCGCTTTGGCGAGGTGCTCACCGCCGATGGCCGCGTCGACCAGTCGAACCTGCGCGCCGCCCGCGCGGCCGTGGTCTACACCCTGAAGGGCGACCTGGCCGGCGAGACCTACGAGCCGCGCTTCACCTATTTCGGCTTCCGCTATGTCGAGATCGAAGGCTTGGCCGAGGCGCTGGGCCGCGCGCCGACGGCCGAGGATGTCGAGGGCATCGTCGTCTCCTCGAACCTGCCCGAGACAGGCCACCTGCGCATCGCCAACCCTGTGATCCAGCAGCTTTGGCGCAACAGCCTGTGGAGCCAGCGTTCGAACTTCATGGGCGTGCCGACGGACTGTCCGCAACGCGACGAGCGCCTGGGCTGGACCGGCGACGCCAATGTGTTCTGGGACGCCGCGGCCTTCAACATGGACGTAGCCGCCTTCACCGAGCGGTTCGGCGGCGACCTTCGCGACGCCCAGGGCCCGCGCGGCGAGTTCCCGGACTTCGCGCCGGCCGGCTTCGCGGATCTGGGCCTGGGCGCCTCGCCTGGCTGGGCCGACGCGGGGGTCATGCTGCCGTGGACGGTGTGGAAGCGCTACAATGACACCGCCATCGTCGACCAGAACTGGGCGGCCATGACCCGCTACCTGGCCTTCATCCGGAGCAACAACCCGGACCTGATCTGGCGCAAGGAACGCGGCTACGATTTCGGCGACTGGGTGGCCCTGGACGCCAAGAGTCCCGGCGATGAGACCACGCCCAAGGCCCTGATCGCCACGGCCTGGTGGAAGCGTTCGGTCGAGGCCATGGCCGACATGGCCTATGGCTCCGGCCGCAAGCCCGACGCCGTTCGCTATCGCGACCTCGCCAACCAGATCACCGCGGCCTTCCAGCGCGAATTCGTGCGGCCGGACGGGTCGATGGGCAATGGCTCGCAGGCCGGCTACATCCTGGCCCTGCGCTTCGGTCTCGTGCCGGAGGCCCTGCGGGCGGCCGCCACGGCGCACCTCGTGGCCGACATCCGCCGGCGCGGCACGCTGCTGTCGACCGGCTTCCTGGGCACGCCGTTCAGCCTGGACGCCCTGGCCGACAACGACCAGGACAGCTTGGTCTACGACCTCCTGCTCCGCACCGACTTCCCCTCGTGGGGCTACATGATCCGCAAGGACGCGACGACCATCTGGGAACGATGGAACGGCGACGTGGGCGACGTGTCCATGAACTCGTTCAACCACTACGCCCTCGGCGCGGTGACCGGTTTCATCTTCCGCCGCATCGCCGGCATCGAGCCGATCCGCCCCGGCTTCCTGTCGTTCCGCTTCGATCCGGTGCTGGACCCGCGCGTGCCCAAGGGCGGCGGCGACTACGACAGCGTACTGGGCCGGATCAGCACCGACTGGGAATTGAAGCCTGACCGCGGCTTCGAGCTACGGCTCTTCGCTCCGACCAACAGCCGCGCCGAGGTGCATGTGCCGGCCAAGAGCGTCGATGCGGTGCGGGTGAACGGCGTCGCGGCCGGCCAGGCGCCGGGCGTGACGGTGCTGGGGTCCAAGCGCGGCCGGGTCGTACTGGAGGTCGGCTCGGGCGAGCATCGGTTCGAGAGCCGAGGCTAAACCAAATTCGTGTCATCCCGGAAGCCTCGTAGAGGCTATCCGGGATCCAGGGGCCAATGGCGGTGCGGTTGCCCCTGTGTCCCGGCTCTCCGCTTCGCTGCGGCCCGGATGACACGCCAGATTACGGATTAGTCCGGTACGTCCACCGCACGCTGTCGCTCAGCATCTTGCCGCCGGCTTCCGTCGTCGCCTCCACCAGGTTCTCGCCCTTGATCAGGTCGATCTCCCACAGCGCCACGTGATCCTCGACCATCACGGTCGCCCACGCGCCGCCGTTCAGGCGCAGACGCACCGAGGGCTGGTTGGAATAGACCTTCACCTTGACCCGTGCGATCCGCTTGTTGACGTCGCGGCGGCTGGTGATGTGCAGCATCGGCGCCTCGGACCAGTTGGCCTGGTACCAATAGTAGGCGTCCTTCCGCACCTTGCGATCCTCGGTGACCAGGCCCTTGTCGTTGATCGCCGGGCGGTCGCCCTCGTTGCGCTTGAACGAAGGGAAGTCGAAGCCGACCCAGATGAAGTTCGACCACAGGAACGGCCGCTTCTTCAGTTCGCGCCAGTGAACCTCGTGGAAGCTGGTCTGCCATTGCTCGGGGTGCCAGTAGCCGTCCGCCACCGGGCGGCGCATCACCGGATCCTCCTGGTGCAGGATGCTGGCCCCGGCGCCATATTCGCTGACTCCGATCGGACGCTTGGGCAGGCGGCCGTGCAGCTCGTCGGCCCACGGGCCGATGTCCTTGGCCTCGGTCCAGTACCAGCCGAAATAGCGATTGTACGAGACCGTGTCGCTGTGCTGGGCGATCGGGTCGTCGTCCTTCAGGCAACAGTGGGCGTAGGTCGTCGGCCGGGTCGGATCCAGGTCCTTGGCCGCCGACTGCAGCGCCGCCAGCAGGCGATTGGCCGCTTCGCCGGAGGTCCGCAGCTCGTTGCCAATGCCCCACAGCGCCACGGACGGGTGGTTGACGTTCTGGGCGATCAGCTCACGCATCTGCTGGACCAGGTTGTCGCGAAACGCGTCGGACGGATCGAGATCGTCGATCAACGGCGCCTCCGTGGTCAGCAGAATGCCTAGACGGTCGGCCTGGTCGTACACCCGTTGCGGATGCTGCATGTGGGCCAGGCGCAGGGCCGTGACGCCCATCTCGGACATGATCTGCATGTCCTCGTCGATTTCGGCGTCGCTGACGACGGGGCCCTTGCCGAAGCGGGTCGGCATCTGGATGTTCGCGCCGTAAAGGGCGTAGGGCTTGCCGTTCAGCAGGAAGCGCCCCTCCCCGTCCAGCCCCACCGTGCGCACGCCCAGCGGAACCTCGGCCGTGTCGACAAGCTTGCCATCCACCCGCACTTCGGTGCGAAGGCGGTAGAGGTAGGGCGAACGCCGACCTTCCCAGAGCTTCGGCTTCTTCAGGATCAGCGCCTGAGAAACCGCCTGGTTCTGGCCGGCCATGACCTTGGTCACGCTCCTGGTCTGCGCCGCCACCGCGCCCTTGGCGTCGAGGATCGCGGTCGTGACCTGGACGCGCGCGGGCGCCTTGCGGTCGTTGCGGACCAGCACCTTGGCGCCGATCCTGGCCTGACCGGCGCTCAGGGCGTCGATGTGGCCGTAGAGGCCCGGGCCGCCCCAGTCGGAGAGATCGACGTGGACGTCCGAGGTCTCGACCAGCTTCACGGCGCGATAAAGGCCACCGAACACATTGAAATCACCGTTCAGCGGCGCGAAGCGGGTGTTGCGGGCGTTATCAACCCGCACCGCCAGCACGTTCCGGCCAGCCCTCAATGTGTCGGTGACGTCGTAGCGGAAAGCCGCATAGCCGCCCTCGTGCGTCCCCAGTTTCGCACCGTTCAGATAGACGTCGGCCTTAAGCGCCGCGCCGTCGAACTGCAGGAAGGAGCGCTGGCCGGCCTTTGGCGCATGATTCAGCGTCAGGCGGTACCAGGCCGGTCCGCGATAGTATGCGCCTTCCGGCTCGCCGCGCGCCTTGGCTCCGCCTATGCCGGAGTCGGCGACGTTGTAGGTGTGAGGCGTCGACACCGTGGCCCAGGCCTTGTCATCGAAGCTCACCGCCTCGGCGCCTGGCGCGTCGCTCCGCACGAAGCGCCAGCCGTCGCTCAGCGGCTTGACCTCGGCGGCCTCGGCCGCGCCGAACGCCAGGACGGCAAGACCAGCCAGCAGGCTGGCGCGGAATGATCGGGGGGTCATGGCGTCTCTCTGCGTTCAAGTAGTCAGGTCAGGCGCTCGACATCGCGCACACGGACATCGCGGCTGCGTACGGCGCGGACGGCCGATCCAGGCGCCAGGCTGGAGCTCAGGCCGTCGATGGTCGCGCCGTGGACGTCGTCCAACACCACGGCCGGGCGAGCGTCCGGCTTGTCGACCGCGAAGCTGACGTCCTTGACGCTGATGTTGCGGGCGTGGCGCACCCAAAGGCCATGGGCTGGAAAGGCGCCCATGAAGCTGGGCTCCAGCGACGACTTGGGACGCTCCTCGATCTGCCGCTCCGCATCCTCGCGCACGCCGCCGCCGGCCGAGCGCACGTGAATGTCGGTCAGGCTGACGTCCTCGATGACCCCGCCCGGGATGCCGACGATTCCACTGGCATAGGGACCGCGCGCGCCCGAGACATTGATCCCCGAGAACCGCACGCGCCGTACCTGGGATGGGCCGTTGCCCTCCGGCGCGCGGTTGCGGGCCGACAGGCGTACGAAGAGCGGATGGTTGACGGGATTGCGCAGCAGGATGTTCGAGAAGGTCACGTCCTCCAGAATCCCGCCATCGATCGCCCCAAGCTGCAAGCCGCGGGTGTTTTCGCAGATGCAGTCGGCGATCATGATGTTGCGAAAGCCGGCGACGCTATCGGTGCCCAGCTTGATCCGCCCCAGCACGCCGATGTCGTCCACCGACATATAGGGCGAGCGATGATAGGTTCCGTCGACCACCGTCCCCAGCAGGTAGCCGCTGGTCTTGCAGCCGATCACGCTGACGTCCTCGCAGAAGCTCGGCTCCTGCAACGCCATGCTGCTCTTCAGCACGATGGCGTCGTCCTTGGGCGCGTTGACGATGCAGTTTGTGACCTTCACGTCGCGACAGGCGTCGATGTCGATGCCGTCGCGGTCGGTGTCGACCGTCAGGCCGTCGATCCGGACATTGGTCGAGCCGACCACGTAGCAGGCGAAATGGCCGCCCTGGAGGATGGTGAAGTCGCGCAGCAGCACGTTGCGGCAGCGGACCAGGCCGATGCCCTTGTTGCCCCGCCCTTCATAGGCCATCTCGCGCGGGATGGCCCTGCGGGCGGCGTCGGGGGTCAGCCCCTGCTCGGCGGGCGACTTCCAGCCGGCGACGCCATGCCAGCGGGGCGCCGGGCCCTCGCGGTCCAGCCCCAAACCGTGGATCAGGCCCTTGCCGATGATGGCGACGTCATTGACCCCGTCGCCATAGATCAGGCTGTTGTGGAAATGGCTGACGCCGTAGTCCTGGAACTGTTCGTCAAAGACGCCTTCGGGCAGATCATAGCGGCCGGCGTGCTTGCGCGGATCGGCGGCCTCGATCACCGAACCGTTGGCCAGCACGATGGTCACGAAGCTCTTCAGGCGAATCGAGAAACACAGATAGTGGCCAGGCGGCACGACGACCGTGCCGCCGCCAGCGGCCGCCGCGGCCTCGATGGCGCGGTTGATCGCGTCAGAGTCAATGGCGATCCCGTCGCCCAAAGCCCCGTAGTCACGCACATCATGGAAGGCCTTCAGGGAGCCCGTCGCCCGCACCATCGACGGGCTAGCCGCCATGGCCGCGCCTAGGCCCATCATCACGAACCGGCGGCTGAATTCCGCCTTCTGGCCAAACGCGTCGTCCGCCATGCCTCCCCATCCTTCTTATGCGAGGCGGCCATGTTGTATGATGTATTACCTTAAGGCAACCCTCGAGAGGCGGCGCCATCGTCTTTCAGACGAGACCCGTGATCTCAGACCCTGAGATGGCGGTTCTCGTCCAGCCGCAGCGTCAGATCCGCATAGTCCGGCATGTCGGACAGGATGTGGCGGGTCAGCCGCTCGTAGTGCTGGATGAAGACGCCGATCTCGTCGTCGCTCATCGTCCGCGCGCCTTCGCCCACGCGGCGGCGCAGGTCGTGTTCCTGCTGGATTCGCCACGCGCGCACGACCTCGAAACCCGGCGCGGCCAGCAGCACCAGCCGGTCGATCCGCTCGAACAGGTCGGCATAGTCCGTGGCCAGCGCCAGGTTCACGAACCGCCGCCAGGTTCTTACCGGATCGCGCTCGGCCTCCAGAGCATTGACCGGGACGGCCAAGGCCGCGTCGCGCTGGGGTCGCGCGCCGACGCACCAGCCCTCGAAGATCAAGACATCCAGACGCCCCTTCACCGCCGTCCAGGCGGCGGCGGGCGCGGGATCGTCCGTGGCCTTGTCGAAGCGCGGCAGCACCACGTCATCGCCGGCCCGAACGGCGTCCAGCAGCTGGACGCCCAGCGCGGTGTCGTGCGTGCCGGGAACGCCGCGGGTGGCGAACAGCGGATGGACAACCTGGGCCAGACCGGCCCTTTTCTCACGGGACAGATAGAGATCGTCCAGCGACAAGGCCGCCGCGCGCAGCCCCCTTCGTGCGAGGCGCTGGATCAGCCCTTCGGCCAATGTCGATTTGCCAGACCCTTGCGCCCCGCAGACGCCGAGAACGAAAGGCCCGTCGCCGCGCCAGGCGTCCAGGGCCTGCTCGATAGCGTCAAGCGACGCGGTCAAGGGGCGGCTTTCCATCGAAGAAGGCGTCAAGATTGTCGGCTGCCCTCATGCCCATGGCCATGCGGGTCTCGAGAGTCGCACTCCCCAGGTGCGGCAGCAGCACGGCATTGGGCGCGTCCAGCAGCACCGGGTTCACCTGCGGCTCGCCCTGGTAGACGTCAAGGCCAGCACCAGCGATCACGCCGTTGGTCAAGGCCTGGGCCAGGTCGGCCTCGTTGACCACCGAGCCGCGCGCGGTGTTGATCAACAGCGCCGTCGGCTTCATCCGCGCCAGCAGGGCCGCGTCGATCAGGTGGTGGGTCTCCGCCCCGCCTGGCGTATGCAGCGACAGCACGTCCGAGACCGCCGCCAGGCTCTCCAGGCTCTCATGATAGGTCGCCCCTGCCTCGTCGGCCGCGCGCCGGCGGCTGTAGTAGGCGATCTCCATGCCCAGGGCGGCTTTGGCGCGCTGGGCGGTGGCGCGCGCGATGCGGCCGTAGCCTACGAGGCCCAAGGTCTTGCCGGCCAGCGACTGGCCCAGCAGATGCGTCGGCCGCCAGCCGGCCCACCGCCCCGCCCGCAGCTCGCGCTCGCCCTCTCCGGCCCGTCGGCTGGTCATCAGCATCAGCAGCAGGGCCAGTTCGGCGGTCGCATCTGTCAGGACGTCAGGGGTGTTCGTCACCACCAGGCCAGCGCTCTTGGCGGCCTCCAGGTCGATATGTTCGAAGCCCGCGCCATAGTTGGCGATGATCTTCACGCGCGCGCCGGGCGTCGCCAGAACCTCGGCCGGCATCTTGTCCGACACCGTCGGACAAAGGGCGTCGTACTCGCCCATGGCCGTCTTCAGCTGCGCGATCGTCATCGGCGCGTCCGTAGCGTTCAAGGCCACCTCGTATCGGGCCCTCAAACGTTCCTGCACGGCTTCCGGCCAGCGTCGGCTTATCAGGATCTTCGGCTTCATTGTCTCGTCTCAGATCAGGCCGCAAGGATGATGCCGCCCCGCCATCCGTCGCGCGGGAAGGAATCCCTGGCCGCTTTCGTAACGGGCCTCGACAGAGACGAACAGCGGGGCGAGCGCGTCGTCAGCAGGATGTTGGAAGGGCGCCGACGCACGACCTACCGGCGACGAAACACGGGCGGGCGCTTTTGAGCGAAGGCCGCGCGGCCCTCGGCGGCGTCCTCGGTGGCGAAACAAATGGTCTGCAGGTCGCGCTCGTACTCCACGGCCTTCTCGTAGGGCATGGCGTGGGCGGCCTTCAGGTTCAGCTTGGCGGTCTCGGCGGCGATCGGCGCGCGCGAGGCGATGGTCTCGGCGAGGGTCCTGGCCCGAGCCAGCAGCTCGTCAGGTGCGGTGACCTCGCTGACCAGGCCCCATTCGCGGGCGCGCTCGGCGTCGACGGGGTCGCCGGTCAGGATCATCAGCGCCGCGTTCGAGGCGCCGATGGAATGGACCAGTCCCGCCGCCATGCCGCCGCCGCCGATCCAGCCCAGCTTGATCTCGGGCGCGGCGAACTTGGCGTTGGTCGAGGCGATACGGATATCGCAGCTCATCGCCGTCTCCAGCCCGCCGCCAAGGGCGTAGCCATTGACCGCCGCGATCGTCGGCTTGCGGCACAGACGGACAGCGTCGCAATAGTCGCCCCGGTTCCGGAAGTCCCAGGGGGTCTCGTACTGGTCCAGGGTGGAGATGTCCGACCCGGCGCAGAAGGCCCTTTCGCCCGCGCCGGTGATGACCACGCAGCGGATGATGTCCGAAGCGTCGACCTGCGCGATCGCCGCCTCGATCGCCTTGGCCATGCCGGGCGTGACCGCATTCAGCTTCTGCGGGCGGTTCAGGGTGATGACGGCGACGTGGCCCGTCACCTCGAACAGCACGTCGGAATCTTGGCTCATCTTCGGGATCCTTTAGGTCTCGGCGCCCGCGGGGCGATGGCGCGCGAACAGCGCCTGCAGGTCGTCCAGCACCCGGTCCGCCGGCTCGGTCGCGTCCAGGCCCATGCGGATGCGTTGCGAGGCCGCCGCTTGGAAGGCGATGGCGCCGTCGTGGCGCGGTCTCAGGCTGGCGCCGTCCAGGGTGGCGTAGGTGTCGGCGTAGAACCCGCCCCAGCGGGCGTTGACGGCGGCGTCGCGCCAGGCGCCGCGCAGCGCCGGCTGGCCCTCGTGCTCGGGGATGAAGCCGCGCTGGACGTCCGGCGACATCAACCAGCGCAAATGATCCAGCAGTTGCGGCGTCACCTTGCACCAGCGCGAGACGCCGACGCCCGTACCGCCCAGGATCGAGCCTACCGGCCCGTCCGCCGTCACGCGTGGCGCATCGGCGAAGCCCACGAGACCGCCGGCCGCGTAGTTCACATAGCCGTAGACCAGCGGGCACACCGCCACGTCATCGTGGCGACTCATGTATTCGAGGAGGCCGATCGGGTTCAGCGGCCGCAGGGCCTCCGGACTCCGTTCCGCCAGCCTCGCCAGCAGGTTCCAGGCCGCGCGGGCGCCAGCGCGCTCCAGGAAGGTCTCGCCATCGGCGGCGGGCCGCGCGCCATGGGCGGCGCAGATCGACTGGAAGGTCAGGGCCGCATGCGGGCCCGACAGCGACAGCACGACGCCGCCGGTCTCCGACAGGCGAACGACGTCGTCCCACGTCACCGGCGGGGCTTCCAGCCGGTCCCGACGCCAGGCCATGACCTGGGTGGCGGCGTCTTGCGGCAGCGCCCAGTGCTGGCCGGCATAGCGATAGCTGGCCAGACTCTTGCCCATGGCCTCGTCGCGCCAGGCGTCGATTTCATCGACCGTAAAGAGATCCTCCAGCGGCCGCAGGCATTGAGCGGCGACGGCCTCGCCGACGTGGGGATGGTCCAGCACAACCAGATCGTAGAGTGCGCACTGCTCGCCGATGGGGCGCTCCTCGAAACCTTCCAGCGGGTGGCGGTCCCAGGTCAGGGAGAAGCCGTCGCGGGCCGGATTCAGCCGAGCAGCGGCGGCCTCCAGGGCCTTGTAGCCGCGCGGATGGTCCCAGGTCAGGCCGCGATATGCGGGCGCGCTCATGCCGAGCGGACCACGCCGGAGCGGATCAAGGTCTCGATGTCCTCGGCAGAGCGGCCGGTTTCGGCCAGGATCTCGCGCGTGTGCTCGCCGACCAGCGGCGCGCCGCGTTCGATGGTCGAGGGCGTCTTGGAGAACCTGATCGGGAAACCCGGCGCCTTCACCCGCCCTTCGGTGGCGTGGTCGTATTCGACGAACGTGCCGTTGTGCTGGACTTGCGGATCCTCGACGAGGTCGGCATAGCCGTAGACTGGGCCGCACCAGATGTCGTGCTCACGGAACAGGGCCAGCCACTCGGCGCTGGTCCGGGCCGGCAGGCGCTTGCGCACGCAGGCGAAGATCTCATCGCGGTGCGTCCAGCTGTCGGTCTCGTCGTCGAGGTCGGCGAAGAAGGGCTCCTCGATCAGTTGACCCAGGGTCCTCAGCGAAGCCATGGCGATCGAGATGTAGCCGTCGGCGGTCTGGTACACGCCGTAGGGCGCGCGGATATAGGCGTGGGCGTGCGGCTCGGCCGAGCGGGTCTGCGGCTTGCCGCCGACCGTGAACACCGACAGCTCCTGCATCTGGATCGTGGTGATCGCGTCCAGCATGTTGATCTGGACAAGCTGCCCCTCGCCTGTCCGCTCACGGTGAAACAGGGCCGCCAGCGCGCCCTCGAAGGCCGTATAGGCGGTGATGGCGTCGACAAGGTACTGCCCAGCCGGCTGCGGCGGCTGGTCGGCCGAGCCTGAGGACATCATCGCCCCCGACATGGCCTGCAGCAGTAGGTCCTGGCCGGGATAGTTCTTGTACGGACCATCCTCGCCATAGCCCGACATCGACACATAGATCAGGCGTGGATTGATCTTCGACAGGGTCTCGTAATCCACGCCCAGGCGCTGGGCGACGCCCGGCCTGTAATTCTGCAGGAAGACGTCGGCGGTCTTGACCATCTCCAGCAGCAGGGCCTTGCCCTCGGCGCTCTTCAGGTCGACAGCGAGGGAGCGCTTGTTGCGGTTCAGGGACAGGAACGAGACGTTGATCTGGTTGCCGCGCGCCCCGCCGGCCGAGACGTGGCGCTGCCACTCGCCAGTGGTCGGCTCGACCTTGATGACATCGGCGCCCATGTCGCCCATGCGCTGGGCGGCGAACGGGCCGGCCATGGCGATCGAACAGTCGAGAACGCGAATTCCGCTGAGGATACCCATTTCAGAACAAACCCTTGACTGGATCAGCTCATCACCCAGCCGCCGTTCACGTGCAGCGTCTGGCCGGTGATGAAGCCCGCCTCGTCGGCGGCGAAGAAGGCGATGGCGTGGGCGATGTCCCCGACATGGCCGCGGCGCTTGATGGCCTGGCTGTCGAGGACGTGGCGGGTGTAGCCGTCCGGATCCGGATGGATCTTCTCGGCGTCCGTCGGAAAGGCTCCAGGGGCGATGGCGTTGACGGTGATCCCGTGCGGACCGAACTCGCGCGCCCAGGCCCGCGTCAGGCCGATCAGGGCGCCCTTGGAGGCCACATAGGGCGACAGGTTGGCCCACTCGCCGGAGACGGTGATGCTGGAGATATTGATGATGCGGCCGAAGCCCTTGGCGCGCATGGCCGGCAGGGCCTCCTGCACCGCCACGATCGCCGCGTCGACATTGACCCGCTGAACCGCCTGATGGTCCTCGATCGTGTAGTCCTCGAACGGCCGCGACGGATAGATGGCGGCGTTGTTGATCACCACGTCGAAGCCGCCGACCTTGGCCAGCAGAATCCGCAGCGCGGCGCGGAAGCCGTCCAGCTCCGAGAGGTCCGAGGTCGAGAGGATCAGGCGGCCGCGCTCGACGTCGGCGGCGGCCGCTTCCAGGGCTGCGACCTTGGCCGGGTCGTTGTCGACGGCCACGACGGTCGCGCCCCGCGCCATCAGCTTCAGCGTGGTCTGCAGGCCGAGCCCGCCAGCCGCGCCGGTGTAGAGGACGACCTTGCCGTCCAGGTCCTGGGGCGAGGCCATCTCAGCGTCCCCCGATCGCCGGAAAGACGCCGGAGGCCTCGGGATAGTCCTCGGCGGGCTGGCGGGCGACGCTTTCGATGCGCTCCACCGCCTCCGATACGGCCGCCGCGTCGGGCAGGATCCGGAAGACGCTGTCGTAGCGACGCTCCTCGCCGTGCTCCAGCTCGATCAGCTCGCCGCGGTCGCGAGCGAAGTCCTTGCCCAGAACGTGGTTGGTCGAGGGTTCGATGCCGAAGGCGTAGTGGCCGGTGTGCAGGTTCTGCCACTCGTACATGGCGGGGAATTGCGACTTCAGGGTCCGGACCTCGAAGCCGAAGCCCAGGGCCTCGTTGACCAGGGCGACATTGACCTTGCCCTCCGCGTCGGGGGCCATGTCGTGCTGCCAGACCTGCTCGTGGAAGTTGCGGATCGGCGCGGAAAGGGTGCGATAGCCCACGCCCTGCTTGCGATAGTCCTCGCCGGCATGGGCCGCCCAGACCACGTCGCGGATCGGGGCCACGTAGCGCGAGCCCTCGGCCAGCACAGGATAGCCGACATTGACGTGGTAGCAGTACATGTGCGGCGTCCGGTAGAAGCCGTGATTGACCACCCGGTCGTGCAGGCGGATCTCGTCGGAACCGACCGTCGCCTCGATGCGGCGGATCAGGTGCAGATCCTCGCCGAACACCGTCGACTGCTGGACGACCCCCTCGGCCCAGAGGATGCAATCCTCGCCCTCCCAACGCTCGCCATAGCCGGTCAGCCGGGCCGGGATCGTGCCGACGCGGCCGTGCAGCGACGAACTCACGGTCTTCCTTGGGCCGTAGACGTAATGGCCGGCTGGGTCATCGTGCATGAACAGCACATGGTCCAGACCGCAGGTGACCATCAGGCCCGAGAACGACCGGAACCACGAAAGACCGCCTTCCCCCTCGTACTCATGCAAGCCTGGGTGGCGAAAGCCCGACGGCGAGTGCCAGCCGACCGCCCGGCCGTTGTGCTCGCACTCGGCGATGTCCATGGCCCGATCGACGAGGACGGTGAAGCGCAGGCCCGTGCCGGTGCGGAACTCCAGCTGCCGAACGCCGCGCTCGACGCCGTCGGCCAGGGTCGACAGACGCACGCCCGCGAACTGCGAAAGCGCGCCGGTGTGTTCGGCCAGCGCGCGGCGGCTCAGACTCCGTCCATACAGTTCCGGCACGCCTTGCCTCCCGCAGAGCGACTGCATAAGATAATATGTATGATGTTTATAGGCGTGACGATCATTCCGTCAACGGCCTTGTCGAGGACGATATGCGCAAGACAATCAGGCGGTGCTTCGCGGTCGATTTGTACGACGACCCCGCCCTTATCGCCCGCTACCGCGCCTGGCACGAAGCCGGAGGGCCGCCCGCCGCCGTGACAGCCGCCATCCGCGCCGACGATGTCCGTGAGCTGGAGATCTGGTTGGTCGGCGATCGGATGTTCATGATCCTGGAACAGGGCGATCAGTACGACCCGCAGGCCAAGGCCGCTCGCGACGCGGCCAATCCCGATGTCCAGGCCTGGGACGCCCTGATGCGGACCTTCCAGAAGCCCCTGCCCTTCGCCCCGGACCAGACCTGGGTGGAAATGGAGCGAATCTACGCCTTGTCGGAGCAACCGCGGCCCTAGGCGGGCGCGACCAAGGCTTGAACGACCTCCTGCGGGTGGGTCATCGCCAGGAAACGCCCGGCGGCGGCGACGCGCTGAAAGCGGCTGTCCGGCAGCACGTCGCGCCAATAGCGTTCGACACGGTCCGGGTCGTGCATGGTGTCGTAGTCGCCGATCAGCACCGACCAGCGAGTCAGCCCCGGCAGCGGCTCGGACCGCGCCCCGCGCGCCATGGCCACCTGCTCATTGACGTATCCCTCGATCCGCCCCGTGGCGAACATGCGCACCGAGCGCCAATAGTCCTCGGCGAAGCGGGGATCGGCGACGGCGGCCTCATCCGGCGGACTGCCGCGCATCGACTGCTGGACCATGCGGTGCAGACGCTCGCGGGTCAGGCTGCCGCCGATCAGACGCGCGAAGGTTCCGATCAGTTCGGGTCGGCGCTGGTAGGCCTCCTTGAACGCGCCCAGCGGACCATGCCGGCGGTCGTCCGCCGCCGCCGGGGGATCCGGATTGACCAGCACCACCCTGCCGATCCGCTGCGGCGCGCGCTGAGCCATGGCGAGGACGGCTTGGGCGCCACCGCGCGCGACGATGTCGATCGTCGACAGCTTCAGCGCTTCCAACAGCGTGACAAGGTCCTTGGCCGCGGCGTCGAAGGGATCGTGCTCGCCCGCGCGCAGTCCCGCGACAGGGTCGCTCATCCCGAAGCCTGGTCGGTCAACCGCCAGGACACGAAAGCCCGCGGCCTGCAACGCCGTCACCAGACCCGACGGAGCTAACCGCGAAGTCATGCTGGAGTGGACGATCAGCACTGGCCGTCCTCCTGCCGGACCGTAGTCGCTCCAGGCGATGCGCGAGCCGTCCGCGCGGGGCAGCAGGCGCAAAGGCTCGGCCCGCGGATCAGTGAAACCCAGCCGTCCGCGGGTCGCGGCCAGAAGAGCGGCCAGGGCGCTCATGGTCGACACCGTACGCGCAAGCTCGCTAGCCGAACCGACCCGTAGGGCGGCGAAGATCTGCTCCAGGTCCTTGCGCACCACCGCGACCGACAGGCCCAGGGCGCGAGCCGCCTCCTCCCGCGAGGCGCCGCTGGCGACCAGCAGGGTGATCGAGGCCTGTTTCGGCGTCAGCCCCCACACGTCGACCAGCAGCGGCGCGTAGTCGGACTTGGACGGCAGAAGCCCGAAGGCCAGGCCCGACAGCAACCCCACCAGTTCCGGCAAACGACGCGTACCTGTGCGGCGATAAACCTCCGACAGCGCTTCGCGGGCCGTGACGTGCGACAGGCCCAGCGTTGCGGCCGCGGCCTTGATGGTGCCGGCGCGCACGACGGCCTGCACCGTTCGGGTTTGCAGCCCCGTCAGGCCAAAGGCGGCGCAGGCGCGTTCGATGGGTTCGGCGCGGGCCGCCAGGGTTGTCAACACGACCACCTTTCCCGCCGGCGCCTCGACCGCCAGTTCGGGCGGCAGGTGCCAGAGCGGAAAAGCCACCGCGGCAGGGGCGTAGACGAAGATCACCGACTCGGAGCCGACGCCGCTCTCGACCGCGACCGGAACCACCACCGGCCTGCCGGATTTCAGCGCGCGCTCGGCCAGCCCCGGATCGACGTAGCGCGCGCCGCCCTCCTCGACAAACAGGCGCGAAGCGATCCGCACCGCGCCACGCGCGTCCAGCACCGCGGCGGCGATGCTTTGCGGATCGAACAACGGCAGGAACTGCGCCTGCGCGGCGTCGGCCTCGATCAGGCCGTCCAACACTTCGGGCGTCGCCTGCGCCGTCGCCAGCACGGCCTCGGCATTCTCCAGAACCGCCTGCAGGAAAGGAGGCAAACCCGGGTCGTTTTCAACCAAGCCGCGACCTCGACACTCCGAACACCCGCCAAATCTCGATACCGACGCTTCGGGGAGAGCTTGGCGCGGCCCAGGCGGGGCGTCCAGAGGCGAACGCCGACACCCTACAAACGGCGATGCCGCTCCCGGGAAGGTGGACTAACTGAACCCACGCGACGTCTTCGTTCTGGTCGCACCGAGGAGAGCTCCATGGCCACGACGTTTCGGACCCAGGATCTGACATTGACGCTGCGCGGCGGCTTCACCGCGGCTTCGGCGCATGAAATTGCGGTCGCGGATTTCAACGGCGATGGCGAGTTGGACATCGTCCTCTCCTACTTCCTTTATCCCCTTGAGGACCGCGCGGTCCCGATCCGAGTGCTGACTGGCGACGGCGCGGGCAACTTCACCGACGCGACCGCCGCGCTGTTCGGCGGCCAGCCGCTGGTGACGGTGCATGGTCGCCAGATCGTGGTGGCCGACTTCAACAAGGATGGACGCGCCGACGCCTTTTTCGCCGACCACGGCTATGACGCCGCGCCATTTCCCGGCGCGCGCAACGCTCTCTTTCTATCGTCGGGCGGTGCGGGCCTGATCAACGCCACGTCGCGGCTGCCCAGCCTAGCGGACTACAGCCACTCGGCCGCCGCGGGCGACATCGATGGCGACGGCGACGTCGACCTCTATGTCGGCAACTACAATGGCGGTATCGAGGAGGCCTCGTATTTCCTGATCAACGACGGAGCCGCCAACTTCACGCTGAGCCGCGCGGGCCTGCCCGCCGACATCGTCGCGGGCCAGTACAACTCTCCCGCCAGCCTGTTGTTCGACGCGGACGGCGACGGCGATCTCGACCTGCTGCTGACGCCGAACGAGACCCAGACGCAGAGCGCGCGGCTGCTGAAGAACGACGGCAAGGGCGTCTTCACGGCCCTGTCCTCTTTCGCCATGCCTAAGAGCGGGACCACGGAGACGGTGATCGACGCCAAGGCGGCCGACATCAACGGCGACGGTAAGCTCGACCTGGTGATGACCACGGTGGTCGACCTCTTCAAGCCGGGCGTGACCCAGATCTGGATCAATGACGGCCAGGGCGGATTCGCGAACGAGACCGCCAAGCGACTGCCAGTCCAGACGACAGAGGACTGGTACACCCGCACCCAGCTCATCGACCTGAATGGCGACGGCTATGTCGACCTCCTGGCTTCCAACAGCCACAAGCAGGCGGTGTTTCTGAACGACGGCGCCGGGCGCTTCGTCCAGTTGCCCGAGGGCTGGCTGAACATCTCGCAGTACGATCGGCTGCAGGCCGCCGACGTCAACGGCGACGGCCGTACGGACGTGATCGCCTGGCGCGGCGTGTGGGATGGCGCTGAACACATCGCCGTCCACCTGGCGAGCGACGCCGGGGCGACGATCAATGGCGGCGCCTCGGCCGACGCCCTGGTCGGCGATGCTCGCGCCGAGATCCTGAGCGGCCAGGCCGGAAACGACGCGCTGTTCGGCGGCGCCGGCGACGACACGCTGAACGGCGGCGACGGAACCGACATCCTGGTGGGCGGCGCCGGCGCCGACCGGCTCGACGGCGGCTCGGGCGTCGACGAGGCGCGCTACAGCGGTCTGGCGGCGGACTACGCCATCGACGTCGGCGCCTCGGGCTGGATCGTCACGGACGGCCGCGCCAACGCGCGCGATGGCGCCGACACCCTGATCAACGTCGAAAACCTAGTCTTTTCCGACAAGACCCTCAGCTTGGGCGACGCCGTGGTGGGCTTGGCGATCGCCTCGCTGCTGCGGACAAGCGCAGCGGCGGGCGCCGGCGGTGTTCTGACGGCCGACCTCACGGCCAAGATCACCGCCGGCGCCATGACCCAGGCTGGCGCCATCGCCGAAGTCGTCCGGGCCGCCGATCAGACGACATCCGTGGCGACGCTGAGCTATCTGTTCTTCACCGGCAAGATCCCAGGTCAGCCGGGTGTCGACTACCTGATCTCGCCGACCGGCCCCAACGCCAACAACCTCAACAGCGCCTACTATCAGTCCTTCAATCTGGAAAACCGCTACATCAACTTCGCCGTCAACCTGGGCAAGATCGGCGAAGGCAGCGCCAAGTTCGCGACCGACTACGGATCGCTCTCCCTGTTCGACGCGACCAAGAAGGCTTACGCCGCGATCTTTGGCGGCGCCCCCACCGACGGAAAGGTTCATGCCCTGATCGACACCCGCGTCGACTATTTCGCCACCTACGGCGGCGATGGACCCAACGGTCAGGGGACCAAGGCGGCGATGGTCGGTTGGCTGCTGGCCGAGGCCGAGAAGGCCGACCTGGGTGTCATGGCGCGCTCCAACGCTGCCTGGCTGACCGATCTGGCCGACGGATCAGCGCCGTTCGCCATCGATATCCTCGATCCCGCCAAGGGCTACTACAAGGCCGACTTCGTCTTCGGCGGCGGCTAGGTGACGAAGGGAAAGGGCGACAACGACTTGCTGGTCTCCTCGACCAGCAAGGTGCGGTTGATCGGCGCCGCGGCGCGCTGCGGACAGGCCGGACGCTCGCAGATCCGACACGACGGACCAATCTCGACCGCGATCGGCGCGGCGATGTCCAGGCCGCGCGCATGGACCAGCCTGCCGGCGTATTTCAGCTCGCAACCCAGGCCGATGACCAGTTCGTCCTCCAGACCCGAATGCAGCCCCGACACCCGCCGGACGGTGCGCGACAGGGTAAAGTAACGTTCGCCATCCGGAGTCTCGATGACTTGGGTGACGATCCGGCCTGGAGTCTTGAAGCTGTCGTGGACGTTCCAGCGCGGACAGGCGCCGCCGAAGCGCGAGAATGGGAACGGCCCAGCCGCGAAGCGCTTGGAGATGTTGCCCGCCGCGTCCAGCCGCATCATGAAGAACGGCACGCCGCGCGAGCCGCTGCGGCCCAGGGTCGTCAGGCGCTGGGCCGCCTGCTCATAGCTGATGCCGAACCGCGAACGCACCCGCTCGATGTCGTAGCCGCTGGCCTCCATCGCGCTGAGAAACGGTTCGTAAGGCATCATGATCGCGGCGGCGAGATAGCTGTCCAGGAACACCTTGAGCAGCTGGCGGCTGGCGCGGTCGGGGGCCTGAAAGCGGTCGGTCAGGTCCGACAGCACCTCTCCGCCCTCCATCAGGCCCAATTGGTAGCACATGCCGAAGGTGCGGCTGGCGTGGGCCAGGGTTTCCGATAGCATCAGGCGCTTACGGTGATGATCATAGCGTCGCAGCGAACCGGTCATCACCTCGACCGGCATGATGCGGGTCTGGATATTGAAGCGGCTCTGCAGGCGTTCGCGCACGGCGGGCCCCAGGTCCTGCGGATCGGCCTTCAGCTGGGCGACGATCTTCTCGGCCAGAACCTCCAGCTCGGCGAAGTGGTTGCGCTGGGCGCCAACTAGGTCGCGCACCCAGTCGGTCGGCGACTGCTCGGTGGCCACGCCGACGCCATCCGGACGCTCGAAGGCGCCCAGGTCGATCAGCCGGCCGCGATCCAGATAGGCGCGATAGAGCCGCGCCATGGCCTCGGCCAGGCCCGGCGACAGCTCGGCCACCTCCGCCGCCTCGTGCCGAGAGACGCCCAGGTCGGCGAACATCTTGTCGGCCAGCACCTCTTCCAGTCCCGCGCCGCCGCCCGGGTCGTCGGCCGACAGGCTGCGCAGATCCAGGTCGTAGGCGTCGGCCAGGCGCAGCAGGATCTGCGCCGTCACGGGCCGCTGATTGCGCTCCAGAAGGTTCAGATAGCTGGGCGACACGCCCAGCTCCTCGGCCATCCGCGCCTGGGTCACGCCCAGGTCGCGGCGCAGCCGTTTCAGCCGCCCTCCGAGGAATAGCTTCTTGTCGCCGGACTTCTTTTCGAGCGTCGCCATTCGGTCAATTTGTCATGAATTTACAAGTTTTACAAAGTCTATCTTTGACAAATTGCCTTCAATAGGTTCGACGCCCGCCGGCGCGCGGCGTTAGCTCACCACGACGAGTTTTCCTTGGCCCGCAAGGCAACGCCCCGGGCCCCGTAGTGGGATCGAACGACGATGACGCAGCGCAAAACCTATGCCGACCACCGCGACGCCCTGCTGGCGCGCTATCCTCAGGGTGTGACGCCCGGCGGCGTCGACATCGACGACATCATCCAGCTGAAGCTGCAGAACACCTTCAACACCCACTTGGACATCGCCCGCGCCATGGCCCCGGTCATGCGCGCCGACATGGCCGCCTACGATGCCGACAGCAGCAAATTCACCCAGTCGCTGGGCTGCTGGTCGGGGTTCCATGCCCAGCAGATGATCAAGGCGGTCAAGCGCCTGCGCGGCACGACCAAGGGCGCCTATGTCTACCTCTCGGGCTGGATGGTCGCGGGTCTCCGCAACCGCTTCGGCCACCTGCCCGACCAGTCGATGCATGAAAAGACCTCGGTCGTCGACCTGATCGAGGAGATCTACGTCTCGCTGCGCCAGGCTGACGAAGTCGCGATCAACGATCTCTTCAAGACCCTGCGCGCCGCCCGCGCCGCCGGTGACCAGGTCGCCGAGCAGGCCGCGATCAAGGCGATCGACAACTTCGAGACCCACGTGGTGCCGATCATCGCCGACATCGACGCCGGCTTCGGCAATGAGCACGCGACCTATCTGCTGGCCAAGGAGATGATCAAGGCTGGCGCCTGCTGTCTGCAGATCGAAAATCAAGTCAGCGACGCCAAGCAGTGCGGCCACCAGGACGGCAAGGTCACCGTGCCGCGCGAGGATTTCATCGAGAAGCTGCGCGCCTGCCGCCTGGCCTTCGAGGAACTGGGCGTCGACGACGGCGTCATCGTCGCCCGCACGGACAGCCTGGGCGCCGGCCTAACCCAGAAGATCCCGGTCAGCACCGGCGAGGGCGACCTGGCCGCCGACTACATCAAGTGGCTGAAGACCGAACCGATCACGGCCGAGAACCCGCTGCGCGACGGCGAGCTGGCGATCATGAGGGACGGCGCGTTCGTCAAGCCGGTGCGGATGCCCAATGGCCTCTTCGCCTTCCAGGACGGCACGGGCCGCCAGCGCGTCATCGAGGACTGCATCGCCAACCTGACGCAAGGCGGCGCGGACCTGCTGTGGATCGAGACCGACACACCCAATGTCGACGAGATTGCCTCGATGGTGGCCGAGATCCGCAAGGTCGTGCCGAACGCCAAGCTGACCTACAACAACTCGCCGTCGTTCAACTGGACCCTGAACCTTCGCAAGCAGGTCCGCGACCAGTGGATCGCCGAGGGCAAGATCCACAAGGACAGCTACCCGGAAGGAAACGCGCTGATGTCGGCCGAGTACGACAAGAGCGACCTGGGCCGTGAGGCCGACGAGCGCCTCGCCCGCTTCCAGGTCGACATCGCCGCCCGCGCCGGGGTGTTCCACAATCTGATCACCCTGCCGACCTTCCACCTGACGGCCAAGAGCGTCGACGAGCTGTCGCGCGGCTACTTCGGTGAGGATCGCATGCAGGCCTACGTCAACACAGTGCAGCGCGAGGAGATTCGCCGTGGTGTGTCGGCCGTGAAGCACCAGCACGAGGTCGGCTCCGACCTGGGCGACACCTTCAAGGAGATGGTCGCCGGCGAGCGCGCCCTGAAGGCCGGCGGCCACGCCAACACCATGAACCAGTTCGCGGCCGAATAGGACGCGAACACCCCTTTCCTTTCGACCGAGGAGCAAAGCCATGACCGCTACGCAATTCGCCCCCGCCGCCATGCCGGACACCGACTCCCAAAAACGAGCGGTGGATCGGGTGGCGGAGGCCGCTCACCGCCTCAACGACGCCGTGCAGCGGGCTATCGCCGCCGGCTACTCAGTGGAACTGGTGCGCACCTCGCGCCACCATGACGGAACGGGGAACTGGGGCGACCAGATCGTCCCGACCGTCCGCCCCAACGGCGCCGCCAAGAGCGCCTAGTTACAAGAACCGACCAGAGTCCAAAGACGGCTCCCCGGTCTCCCGGGGAGCCGTTCCCACCGCCACGGCCCATCGCCACGGAAAGCTTCCCATGCCGCTCGACATCGCCGCCAACATCCAAGTCACGGGTCCCGTTGAGGGGCGCGCGGTAGAGGTGCTCACCCCCGAGGCGCTGGATTTCGTGGCCGACTTGCACCGCCGCTTCGACGCCCGTCGCCGGGCGCTGCTGGCCGCTCGCCAGGCGCGGCAGGCCCGCTTTAACGCCGGCGATCTGCCCGATTTCCTGGCCGAGACCGCCGACATCCGCGCCGCAGACTGGCGCGTCGCCCCGGTCCCGGCCGACCTGCTGGATCGCCGTGTCGAGATCACCGGCCCGGTCGATCGCAAGATGATCATCAACGCCCTGAACTGCGGGGCGAAGGTGTTCATGGCCGATTTCGAGGACGCCACCGCCCCCACCTGGGAAAACGTCGTCGAGGGTCAGGTCAATCTGAAGGACCGCTGGCAGGGGGAGCTGACCTACGTCGATCCCAAGTCCGGCAAGTCCTATGCGCTGGGACCCAATCCGGCCGTTCTGAAGGTTCGTCCGCGGGGTTGGCACCTGCCGGAGCGCAACCTCGAGGTCGACGGCGCGCCGGTCGCCGGCGCGCTGTTCGACTTTGGCCTCTACGTCTTCCACAACGCCAAGGCGGCGATCGCTCAGGGCTCTGGCCCCTACTTCTACCTGCCCAAGCTGGAGAGCCATCTTGAGGCCCGCCTCTGGAACGACGTCTTCATCCGCGCTCAGGAGGCCCTAGGCCTGCCTGTCGGCACGTTCAAGGCCACGGTGCTGATCGAGACGATCCCGGCCGCCTTCGAGATGGACGAGATCCTGTTCGAGCTGAAGGACCACATTGTCGGCCTGAACTGCGGCCGCTGGGACTACATCTTCTCGTTCATCAAGCGCCTGGGCCGGCGGCCTGAGTTCCTCACCCCGGACCGATCGGCCATGGTCATGGGAAAGGCTTTCCTGGGCGCCTACTCGCTGAAGCTGATCCAGACCTGCCATCGCCGGGGCGCCTTCGCCATGGGCGGCATGGCCGCCCAGATCCCGGTCAAGGGCGACGACGCCGCCAACCAGGCCGCCTTCGCCAAGGTCAAGGCCGACAAGGAACGCGAGGCCGGCGCCGGCCACGACGGCACCTGGGTGGCTCACCCGGACCTGGTGCCGGTGGCCATGGAGGTGTTCGACCGCCTGATGCCGACGCCGAACCAGCGCGACAAGATGCTGGCCGACCTCGTCATCACCCAGCCTCAGATGCTGGAACTGCACGAGGGCGCCCGCACAGAGGCCGGGGTGCGCGAGAACATCCGTGTCGGCGTCCGCTACACTCAGGCCTGGCTGGAAGGCCGCGGGGCCGTGCCGCTGTACAACCTGATGGAGGACGCCGCGACCGCCGAAATCTGCCGCACGCAGCTGTGGCAGTGGGTGCGCCTGGGCGCGGCGCTGGATGACGGACGGGTGCTGAGTTCGGAGCTGTTCGTCAGCCTGTTCTCGCAAGAGATGGCCGACCTGCGCCGCGACTTCGGCTCGTCGCGCCTGGAGGAGGCCGCGCACCTCTTCACGCGGATGGTGCTGGCCGATGACCTGGAAGAGTTCCTGACCCTGCCGGCCTACGAACTGATCTGAACCGGCGGGCGGCCCTGGAGCCGCCCGCAACGAACCGCCTAGAGCACTTTCTGATAGGTGTGAAACGGCTATCGGATCGAAGATGCTCTAAGCTTTTGGATGAGAGCCCTTATCCGATCTTATTGATGCAATCAGATCGGATAAGGGCTCTGGCGCGACGTGGTCAGGCGACGACGACCTCGGCCTGGGAGAAGGCGTCCTGGAACGCCGGCGTCAGGGGGGCGTCGGTCACCAGGATGTCCACGTCCTCGAGCGCGGCGGTGTGGACCAGGCCGATCCGGCCGAACTTGCCCTGGTCGACCGCCAGCAGCACGCGGCTGGCCGTAGCGTAGGCGATGCGGCTCATGATCGCCTCGCCGGGCGAATGGTCCATCAGGCCGTGCTCGAGGCTGACTGCGCCGACGGTCAGGATCGACAGGCGGGGCCGGAAGCCCGCCAGGAAGTCCTGGGCGTGACGGTCCGAGAAGGCCTGATAGCCCGTGTTCAGCTCGCCGCCGGCGAGAAACAGGGTGTGCCCCCGGTCCTTGCGGACCGCCTGGGCCACGGCCAGCGAATTGGTGATGATCTTCAGCTGCCGGTGCTCGCCCAAGGCCTTGGCCACGAAGCACGAGGTCGAGCCGCTGTCGAGGAACAGGGTGTCGCCGTCGGCGATGAACTTGACGACCGCCTCGGCGATACGGGTCTTGGCAGCGACGTTCTTCTGCATGCGCAGGTCGAACGGCCCCTCGATCTCCTGCGGCGGCAGGCGGACCGCGCCGTGCAGCCGCACGATCGACCCGGCCTCCTCCATGACCCGCAGTTCGCGCCGGATCGTCTCTTCCGAGACCGACAGCGCCTTGGCGATGTCGGCGATGGCGCGCGTCTGATTGGGCTCCAGCAGGTTCAGGATGTCGCGCTGACGATCGTGGCGTTTGAGCATTCTTTGTCCGTCTCCGTCGGCGGCGACTCGCCGACCAAGTTTGCGGAACACTATCGCTTGCGTTCCGGCGCATGAAGAGCGCCCCCGGCCGGCGGGGGATGGGGAGGAACCGGCCGGGGACGAGCGGTCGCTAGAAGGCGACGCGCAGCTGGATCCGCGCGTAGCGCGGGGTCTGGTGCTCGACCGGCTTGCGGTAGTTGGTGTCCGCCACGCCGCTGCCGCCGACGTCGCCGAACTCGTGGTAGGCGGTCACCGCGTGCGAGTTGAACAGGTTGAAGACGTCCAGCCGCAGCGAGGTGTCGAACCGGTCGCCCGGCGTCGGGATGGTCACCACCGCCGAAGCATTGAACTGGGTCACCCAGTCGCCCTCGAAGGCCGAGCCGCGGTCGACGACCTTGCCCTGGCAGTAGAAGCCGTAGCCCTGATAGCCGTAGGCGGTCGGGTCGACGTCCTTGGGCACGATGCCGATGCAGCTGTACTTGCGCGGCGACTGCACCAAGCCGTTGCCGCCCAAGGTCAGCCAGTCGTTGACCTTGTAGCTGCCATAGGCCTTGAAGGTGTGGCGGCGGTGGTTGGGCAGGTAGCCGTCGGCGCCGTTCAGAAAGCCCGGCGAGTCGAAGTCGGCCGTGGTGTTGATCGCCAGTTGGCCGTTCTCCGACCGCACCCCGCCCTCGTAGTTCCCCTTCAGGCTGGCCCAGGTGTACGAGCCCGACACCGACCACTTGCCGTCAAAGGCCCGATCGAAGGTGGCCGTCAGGGCGTTGTAGTCGCGCTTGGGCTTGGGATAGGTCAAGTCCGCGGCCGACAGGGTGACAACCGGCTTGGAGCCGTCCGGCAGGCTGTTGAGGCGGATGGTGACGTCCTCGCCCGGATTGACGATCACCCACTGGCGGCCGCCGCCGAAGCTGGACTGACACTGGGCCGCGGAGAAACCGGCCTTCACGCAATAGGCGCGCGCGCCGGTGTCGATGGCGACGTCCTCGATGATGCTGTTCAGCTCGCGGTGCGTGAAATAGGCGCCGACCTTGATCAGGTCGCCGAAGCGGCGCTCGTAGCCGACCACGAACTCGTCGGCCGACTGCGGCTTGAGGTTATGGGCGATGGACTCGGCGGTGTCGGCCACCAGCCCTGAGGCCGAGACCAGGCAGTTCGAGACCTTGGTGTCCGGGCAGGTCGTGACGCCGTTGGCCGTGGTGATCGCCGCACCGATGAGCGGATCGCCGTTGGCGCCGACGCCGTCCAGCCGATTGTAACGCGTGTAGGTGACCAGCGAGCCGGCGAACTTCAAGGAGAGATCGCTGGGCAGCGGCAGGTAATAACGGCCGAAGAAGCCGTAAAGTTTGGACTTGCCGTCGCCGAAGGGGTCGCCCGACACCGACAGGCGCGGCGCCCACTGGTCACCCGGATCGTAGAAGGTGGAGCCGTCGGCGTTGCGGTTGTCGAAGCGGTCGTTGCGCACGCCGGCCTCGACCTGCAGTCGATCGTTGAACAGAGACCACTGGTCCTGAGCGTAGAATGCTTGGTTGACGGTGCCGAACGAACCGCTGTTCCGGTAGACGCGGGTGGTCACGTAGTCGACACCGGCAGGTAAGTTGCTTTGGTCGGCGCCGTTCGAGCGGAACAGCTTCAGGAAACCCCTGCCAATCGTCTCGAAGTTTTGCGTCGCGGTGTTCTTCTCGTGGTCGTAGCCGACCCGCAGGTGGTGGGCGCCGAACAGCTCGAAGTTGAAGTCTGCGTCTGCGCGATAGAAGGTCCGCTTGTCGTCATTGAACGACGTGGCGTCGGTCACCCTGTTCAGTCCGATGTCGACGCCGCTCGAATTGGTTCGGTAGTCCAGCACCCGCTCGTGCGTCGTGTCCAGCGGCAGCTGGCCGTCGCGGAACTTGTTGACGCCATAGGCGGCCGACAGGGTGAACCAGGGCGTGAAGGTGCCGGTGTAGCGGCCGATATAGTTCTCGCCGCCCGAGCGCTGGTTGGTCCCGCCCGTCTCCGCCCCGACCGTCTTGGTCGCCGGATCGTAGTTCAGGCTGCGGTTCCGGACATCCTTGGTGGTGTCGAAATAGGTGAACTCCAGGTGCTGCTTGGAGGTCAGCCAGCCGTCCAGCTTGCCGCCCCAGAACGGCGCGTCGTCGGTGACGCGGGTGGCGTTGGCGCCGGTGGCCTGGGGTGTGAAGGTCTTCAGCTTGCGCTGGTTGTAGAGGCCGTAGAAGAACAGGCGGTCCTTGATGATCGGTCCGCCCAGCTCGGCCACCCACTCCTCGCGCTCGGCTGTGGCGTCCTCATAGTTGTTGCGGAAGGTGTTGGGCGCGCTGTCGCGCAGGTCGCCCGGCTCCCAGGTCGCCGTCACGCCGCCGTGAAAGCTGTTTGAGCCCGACTTGGTGATGGCGTTGACGAAACCGCCGGTCGAGCGACCGAACTCGGCAGGATAGCCGCCGGTCTTCACCTCCACCGACTTGTAGAAGTCGAACGGCACTTCCACCGGCAAGAGGCCCATGCGGAAGTTGGTGATGTTCAGGCCGTTCACGAAGAAGGCGTTCTCGATGAAGCTGGCGCCCGAGATCGAGATCTGGTTGGCGAAGGTCCCGTTGGCCGAGGACGAGCCCTGGACCACGCCCGGCGACATCAGGGCGATGTCGCGGAGCGAGCGGCCAACCGGCACGCGTTCGGCCAGTTCGCCGATCTCGATGGCCGCGCCGGTGGTGGTGATCTCGAAGTCCGGCGTACGCATGCGGCCGGCCTTTACGACCACCGCCTCGACCGAACCCACCGGGGCCAGGGTGAACAGGTTCGAGCCGCCCGAGCGGTTGATCAGCACGCCGGCCTCGGCATAGGTGTCGTAGCCGTCTGCGCTCACCGATACGGCGTAGGCGCCCGGCGCCAGTTGCGGCGCGACATAGGCGCCGCTGGCGTTGGTGACGGCCGAGCGCTTGACGCCCAGCGCCTCCGAGGTCAGTTGCACCACCGCTCCGGCGATCGGCTTGCCGTCGGCCGACTGCACGCGGCCCGAGGCCTGGACGTTGGTATAGTCCTCGGCGAAGGCCGGCGCCGCCATCAGCGCGACCGCCGGTATGCTCACGCTGGCCAAGGCCAGCGCCCGTAGCGCCACGATGCCGCTCAGGCGCCATCCGGCTCGAGTTTCATGCCTCACGACCGACTCTCCCAAAGAGAAATTTGTGCCCGACGAGCGTCGCGGACCGTCCCTCACGGCCACCACCCCCTCGCCACGGTCTCTCTTAGGCGCACTTTGTGGATGTGATGTGACATTTGTTGATTTCATGTTCATGTCACGAGAGATTGCTTGCACTTCGTGAGCATTTTGGCCAGAAAATCCGCGAAACCCACACAGAAGTCCAATTCTCGGGCTTCATCAGGGTGTGTCAGACGTCCGCCACAGAGGGGCGTCTTCAGCCGAGGGACCCGAAGTGACCAAGATTTCCCCGCTGATCGCCCTGTCGTGGGCGACGATCATCGGCGGCTGCGCTGGCGCCGCCCTGGCCGCGCCGACCGCTCCATACTTCGCCGACATCGATGTGCGCCATGACGCGCGCGCGGACGAGACGTCGATCGCCGGCGTGGTGTTCGACGACGCCAACCACAACGGCCGTCTGGATTCCGGCGAGCACGGCGTGGCGGGCGTAAAGGTGTCCAACAGCCGCGAGGTGGTGCTGACCGACAAGGCCGGCCGCTACATCCTCCCGGCCCGTCCGGACATGGCGGTGTTCGTCATCCAGCCCAGCGGCTGGCGCGTGCCGACCGACGAACGTTGGGTCCCACGCTTCGCATACCAGCACAAACCGGCCGGCTCGCCCAAGGCGCTGCGCTATGGCGGCCTGCCACCGACCGGTCCCCTGCCCTCGGCCATCAACTTTCCGATCATTCCCGCGGGCGTTCCCACAAAAACCGGTCAAAGCTTCGCCAACCAACGCTTCGACTGCGCGGTGCTGGGCGACGTGCAGCCGGCGTCGAACATCGAGGTCGGCTACGTCCGCGACTCCCTGGTCCGCGAAATGCTCAACGCGCCGACCAAACCCGGCTGCCTGCTGGCGCTGGGCGACATCGTCAGCGACGACCTTCACCTGATCCCGCGGACGGCCGAGGTGATGGGCGCGATTGGCGTCCCGCAGTGGTGGGTGCAGGGCAATCACGACTACGACCACGACGCCGACCACGACATCGACAGCTCCGACACCTGGCGGCGGCTGTATGGCCCCAACAACTATGCCTTCGAGATCGGCCAGGCGGTGTTCATCGTCCTGGACAACGTCTCGTTCCCCTGCGGCGAGGACCCGCGCGAGGCGCGCGAGCGGCCGTTCTGCAAGCAGTACTGGAAGACCTATGCCGGTCGCCTGCTGCCCGACCAGATGACCTTCATCGCGAACGTGCTGAAGGCGACCGATCCGAAGAAGTTGGTCGTCTTCGCCGCCCACATCCCCTTTGTCGGCTTCGACAACAACGAGTCCCAGCCGCACCAGACCGCCCATCTCGACGAGCTCTACGCCCTGGTGAAGGGCCGGCCGGCGCTCTCGCTGACCGGCCACAGCCATACGCTGGAGAACATGGCTCCTGGCGACTCGATGGGCGGCTGGAAGGATACGGTCGGGGTCTCGACGATCCCGTTCCGCCATCTGGTGGCCGGGGCCGTGGCCGGCGACTGGTGGGGCGGCGACTACGACGTCGACGGCACGCCGATGAGCATCCAAGGCGACGGCTCGCCGCGCGGCTATGTCGATTTCGCCGTGAAAGGCACGGACTACACGCTCGACTACCGCGCCAGCGGCCTGCCGCGCGATCGGGCCATGTGGCTGTCGGTCAGCACCCCGGCCTTCCGCGCCTGGGCCGACAAGATCTTCGCCTGGCGCGACGCGCCGGAAGACGGCCGCGACGCCGTCCCGCCGCTCAGCGTCCAGGACCTGCCGGACGTGAAGCTGCTGACCCCCGCGGATCTCCAGGGCGAGAGCTGGCTGACCGCCGACGTGTGGATGGGCGACTCGACGACCAAGGTCATGGTCGCCATCGACGGCGCCGCCGCGGCGCCCATGACCCGTACCCAGGAGATGCGCGGCGAAGGCGTCCGCTCGGGCTCGGCCTATTCCGATCCCTTCGCCCTGCAGCGCCAGCTGACCATGGCCCGCACGGCGATCCAGAGCCGCTCCGGCGATCCGGAGACGCAAGGCTATGTCCAGGGCCGTCAGAAGCGCCTGCCACCCATGCCGCCGCAGCCACGCGGATCCCGCGCCGATCACTCCCCGCATATCTGGCGCTACGATCTGCCCGAGGACCTGGCCGAAGGGATGCATACGGCGGTCGTCACCGTCACCCGCGACCAGGGCGCCCCCTCGCGTGACACCCTCGTCTTCGAGGTCCGCCCCACGCGCCCCAAGCCGACCTTCGACTTCCAGCATTGGGACAGGTTCAAGAACCAGTAGGCGTAGGAGGGCGGGCCACCGACCCGATCGATCAGACGGTCGGCACGGTCCCACCATCAATGACGAATTCGGCGCCGTGGATGGCGGCGGCGCGATCCGAGGCCAGGTAGGCGATGAGGTCGGCGACCTCATGAGGTTCAGCCGCGCGTCCGATCGAGATGCCGCCCAAGCTGTCCAGGACGAGTTGCCGCGCCTCGTCGATCGTGCCGCCGTTGGCGGCCTGTATGCGCCCCAGAAAATCCACGGACGCCTCGGTCATGATCCAGCCGGGCGAGACGACGTTTACCCGCACGCCCTTTGGGCCCAGCTCCTTGGAGAGGGACTTGCTGTACGTCCGGAGCGCGGCCTTGGCGGCGGCGTAGGCTGTGGTCGCTTCGGGGAGCGGCAGGACCGACTGGATGGAGGTGACGTGCACCACCGCGCCTGCGCCCCGCTCGATCATCTGGGGGACCAGGAGGCGATCGAGGCGGACGGCGGCCAGCAGGTTCAAGCTAAGTTCGGCGAGCCAGTGATCGTCGGTCAGAGCGAGGAAACCTCCGCCGGGCGCGGCCGAACCGCCGAGCACGTGGGCGAGGATGTCGACGCCGCCCAGGCGCTGGAGCGCCGCCTTGGCCAGGGCTTCCACGCCCTCGGCCGTTGTCAGGTCCGCCTGGATAAACTCGACCCCGTCGATCGGCTCCCGGTCTCCGCGAGCGGCGGTGATCACCCGGGCGCCGCCGGCCAGGAAGCGGTCGACGGTGGCGCGGCCTAAACCCTTGGTGCCGCCGCTGATGAGTACGCGCTTACCCGCAAACTCGGTCGCATCAGCCTTGATGGTCATGCCGTGATCTCCAGGACCTTGATGGCGTCGTTTTCGAGCGTGAAGCGGTAGGTGAAGCGGATCGGGCTGCCCTTGAAGTCGCCATGGGCGGGGCCTTCGACGACGACCTGGCCGCCCTCATTGCGGGCCGTATCGGGCGTGAAGATCGCCTTCACAGGGATCACCGCCTCTTCGAACAAGGACCTGATTTCAGCGCGCCCCCGAAGAACAGCGCCATTGTCGCGAACGACGGCGTCGGCAGCGAAGGGTTCAAGCATGCCGTCGGCGTCCAGGCGGGCGTTCGCGGCCACATACGTGGCGATCGGGAATGGAAGGTCGAGAGACATCGCTTTTTGTCCTGCTTGCTGCGGTTGTAGCCGGCGTGGCTGCATTGCGCTCGCCAACCAAGGTAGCGATGGACAGCCGCGTGATAATCAGGACAATCCGGGATGCTTCATCACAGAATGCGGGACAATGGCGCTCAATAGCCTGACGGAATTGGACGCCGTTCTCATGGTCGCCCGGCGGGGCAAGTTCCGCACGGCTGCGCTTGAGCTCGGGATCTCAACAACGGCGCTTAGTAACGCAGTCGGAAAGCTGGAGCGCACGCTTGGCGTGCGGCTCTTCAACCGGACGACGCGAAGCGTCTCCCTCACCGAGGCAGGCCAGCGGTTCGTGGCGCAGGTCGCTCCTGCCGTTCGGGACATACATGAGGCGATGGAGGTTGCGCGCTCTCAACAGGCCACGCCATCGGGCACGTTGCGCATCAACGCCTTCCCGACGGCGGCGCGGGAAATTTTCTCCTGGCTCGTCCTGCCGTTCCTGCGCCTACACCCTCAGGTCCACATCGATATCGTCACGGAGGGCCGGCTGGTGGACATCGTCGCGGGCGGCTTCGACCTCGGCGTCCGGAGCGCGGACCTTGTGCCGGCCGACATGATCGCGCTCCCGCTGGGAAGCGGACGGCGCAATGTCGTGGTGGCCACGCCGAGCTATCTGGAAGCGCACGGGACGCCTATGATTCCCGAGGACCTTGCAGAACATTCCTGTCTCCGCGTCCGGCTTCCCAATGGCGCGATCTACCGCTGGCCCTTCGAGAAGGATGGACAATCGGTCCATGTGGACGTCGAGGGCGCCATCACCCTGGACGAAGCCAGCCTGGCGCGCGCGGCCGCCCTGGATTCCATCGGCCTCACCCTGGCGATGGAGTCCGACGTGCGCGACGACATCGAGGCAGGGCGCTTAGTGTGCGTGCTCGAGGATTGGACGCCTACCCTGTCGCCATTGAGCCTCTACTATCCCAGCCGGCGCAACCCGACCGCCGCGTTCAAGGCGTTCATCGAGTTCGCGCGGCGGCACAGTAGCGCCAGCGCCCCCCTGAGGCGTCGATAGGTCGAGATGCGCCATAGGCATCATGGCTCGGTGCTGCGCATCTCGTCGGCATGCGTCAAGGCCCAGGCGCACAGGGCCTCGAACGGCTCTCGGAGCGAATGACCGAGGGGCGTGATCGCGTACTCCACTCCGATCGGCGCGGTCGGCAGCACCGTGCGGGTCACCAGACCATTGCGCTCGAGTCGCTTGAGCGCGTCGGCCAACGCCTTGTGGGTGATGCCGTCCAGCCGCCGCTTGATCTCGTTGAAGCGTGACGGCCGAGGGCAGAGGACGGTCAGGATCATGATCGTCCACTTGTCAGCGATCTTCTCCAGCACCGGCCGCACCTGCGCCATGTCCTGGCGGGCGCGCTCGGGCAGTCGATCCAGATCGGTTTCGTCGGGGATATCTAGGCTACTCATGGTGCGTTCTTGATAGCAGATATATTGCGTATATTTAAGCCGCCGTCATTGCATGAGGAGCAACATGATGGCTCGACTGAATAACGACATCGCCCTGGTGGTCGGCGGCGCCAAGGGCATCGGCTTGGCCATCGCTGAACGGCTGGCCGCCGACGGCGCGCGGGTCTACCTCACCGGCCGAAACGCGGCCGAGGTCGAGACGGCGGCAAGGCAGGTGGGAGTCAACGCTGTCGGGCTGGTCGCCGACGCCACTGATGCGAGCGACCTAGCCAGGGTGGTGGACACCGTGAAGACCCGTGACGGCCGTATCGATGTCCTGGTGCTGAACGCCGGCCTTGCCGAGCCGGCCTCACTGAACGACGCGACCGTCGAGCATTTCGATCGCCACTTCGCCGTGAATGTCCGGGGCGCGATGCTGGCGCTGCAAGCCAGCCTGGCGATCCTGCCGGAGGGCGCGGCCGTGGTGCTGATCGGTTCGATCGCCGATGCGATCGGGGTGCCCAACTACGGCGACTACGCGGCCACGAAGGCGGCGATCCGCTCCTACGCCCGCACCTGGGCGGCGGAGCTGGCGCCGCGCCGCATCCGGGTGAACGTGGTGAGCCCCGGCCCCACGGACACCGCGATGATGGCGGCGACGCCCGACGCTATGCGTGCGGCGCTCATCGGCCAAATCCCACTCGGTCGCCTGGCGCGGCCCAACGAGGTGGCGGCGGCGGCGGCCTTCTTGGTCAGCGACGACGCCAGCTTTATCAACGGCGCCGAACTCTGCGTCGACGGCGGCATGACCCAGGTCTAAGAGGCGGAGCTCCGGTGATCGATTCAACGCCGGAGCCGGACTTCTGCGCTCGTGAAGCCTGACGGCTTCTGGAGGTCCGATCGGTTCCAGGGCTCGGCGCCGCGCCAGTTTTTCGGCACGACCGGGTTCGAGTTCTGGGGCCTCGATCCACTCGGCCCTTCCAGGCCGCACGGACCTGGAAGGGCTTTGGCGGACGTCGAAACCGCTCGCATTTTCGGCTGCCGCAACCTAGGTCAGATAGGCGGCGCGCAACTTGGCGATCTTCGCGTCCGTCAGGCCGAAGCGCGCCTTCGTCAGGGCCACCGGTCCGCCGAACTTGGCGTCGATGGTCGCCAACGCTCGACGCATGACCTCAGGGTTCGAGCCCATGATCACCTGCAGCACCTCCGGCGGGAGCTTGGACAGCGCCCGCATCTGCTGGGCCGTGACGCTGCCGTTGGCCGCACCGCTTTGGGCCATCTTCGCGTAGTAGGATGGCGGGGTGTAGACCTCGGTCAGGCCGTAGTCCTCCAGCACCGTCTCGCGCGGCGCCCCAAGCACCGACAGGATCAGGACCGAGGCCATGCCCGTGCGGTCCTTGCCGGCGCTGCAGTTGAAGGCCAACGGCCCTTCGTCGGCCACGAGACGCGCGAACATGTCCGTGTAGTGCGGTGCCAGCATGTCCAGGAAGCTGACATAGGCGTCAGCGAAGCCCTGAAGGGCGTCCTCGCGGGTCTTCATCGTCATGAGGATGGCCATCGACGCGCTCATGTCGTAGTCGGTCGCCACGATCTTCGGCGCGCCGGGCTGCCCCATGAAGGGGTTGGGCTCGGACGCTCGTTCCTCCGAGCTGCGCAGGTCGCAGATGGCGGTGATCCCCAGCTTCGACAGATAGGCGAAATCGTTCATGGTCAGGCCGGCCATCACGCCCGAGCGATAGATCTTGCCCCACTTAACCTGGCGGCCGTCGGCGACGCGCCAGCCGCCGAGGTCGCGAAAGTTACGGCCGCCCTGCAGCGGCAGCAGGCGCTCGGCCACGCGGGTTTGGCGCCCGTCGGCCGCCTTCACCAGGAAATACGGACGCGGCGAGACCGGGGCGTCCACGCTGGCCGAGGTCCCGGCCGCCGTCGTCAGGGGGCGCATGGCCCCCATCTTGGCGGCGGGATCAGCCGAGACCAGAACGGACACGGCCTGGGCGCCGCTCCAGTCCAGGCGGACGGCGCCAGGTGCGGTGCGTTCGGCCTTGGCGTCCAGCGAGGTCGCGGCGCGGGCGGCGGGGGCCAGCGCCAGAGCGCCAGCCGCCGTGAGGAACAGACGGCGATCCATGTGCTTGGGGTCCATTTGAGTTCCCATCCCTAGAACTTCACATTGGCTTCGACGCCGAAGGTGCGCGGCTCGTTGTAGATCGCGTACGTACCCAGGGCGGCGTTGGTGTTGCGCAGGAAGGCGTAGGACTTGTTGGTCAGGTTGCGCGACCAGACCGACAGCTGCAGGGCCGGAGCGCCCTCGGCCAGTTTGATGTCGGCCAGGGCCAGCCGGCCGTTCACCGTGAGCGACTTGTCGCTCAGGGTCGGGTCCGTGGTGCTGGTCATCTGGGCGTCGGCGAAGTTGGCGTCCAGGTGGGCCTTGAACGTCGCGCCGAAGGCCGGGCGGACATAGTCCGCGGCCACGCTGCCGGCGTTCTTGGGGCTGTACAGCGGATAGATGGTCGACTGGGCGTTGGTGAACGGGTTGAACGCCTTGGACAGTTTGATGTCGGTATAGGCGTAGGCGCCCGACAGGGTCAGGCCCTCGACCGGAACCAGGGCAAAGTCCAGCTCGAAGCCCCTGGTCTTGCCCGTGGCGGCGTTGGTGGTCTCCAGCGTGCCGCGGTTGTTGTTGAGGATCAGGACGTTGAAGTCGACCTGGGCGTCCTTGATGTCGCCGGTGAAGGCCGCCACGTTCAGGCGGGCGCGACGGTTCCAGAACTCGGTCTTGGCCCCGACCTCGAACATCTCGACCTTTTCCGGATCATAGGCGCGGTAGGTCAGCGAGCGCGAGTTGGCGCCGCCGGCCTTGTAGCCGGTGGCCCAGCGGCCATAGAGGTTGACGTCAGGGGTCAGCTCGTAGGCGACGCTGACCATCGGGTCGAAGTGGCTCCAGGACTCGTCGAGCGGGACCCGGCCGACGACCGTGTTCTTGTTGCCGTCGACATAGCTGGGCAAGGCGCCGTTGACGACGTCCAGCGAGCCCTTCTTGGCGTCCCTGGTGTACCGGCCGCCGGCCGTGACATGCAGCTTGTCGTTCAGGATCGCCGGGGTCCAGGCGGCCTGGCCGAAGGCGCCGTAGCTGGTCGTCTCCACGTGGCTGGCCCGATCCAGCGAGATCGCCCTGAAGTCCAGCGACAGGGTCGTATAGGCCGTTCCCGTCGCGTTCCACTGCAGCGAGTTCGGGGTCTGAGCATTGTCGCTGACCTTCTCGCGGAAATAGAAGACGCCGCCGACATACTCCACGCGGTCGGTCTTGCCGACCAGCTGGAGCTCCTGGCTATACTGATCCTGCCAGACGCGGGCGACGCTGTAGCGGGCGAAGGCGCCGTTCGGCGAGAACACCGAGAGCGCCACCGCGCCGTTATCGAACTGGGTCTGGGTCAACTTGCGATACGAGCTGATCGACTTCAGGTCCAGATTGTCGGCCAGCGTCCAGGTCAGGTTCAGGCGATGACCCCAGGTGTCGCCCTCGCTCATCTGCAGCGGCACGCCAACGCTGGCGCTGCTTGCGCGATCGGGCTGGACCGGCGTCAGCGGGGCCAGCGCCAGGGCGCCCTTCTTCTCGAGTTGCACGTAGTACGGGGTCGAGCCGTCATACGAGAGGTCGTAGGCGTAATTGGCGGCGAAGTTTGCCGACGGACGCCAGGCGAACTCCAGGTTCACGCCGCGCTTGTCGTAGCTGTTGAAGTCGGGCTGGCCCGAGGTGGTCGGATTGGTCGTCGTGCCGTCGCGCTTGCTGAGCAGGGCGTCGATCTTGACGCTGACGCCCTTGAACTCCGGCAGGTCGATATGCGTCTCGAGCTTGTAGGCGTTGTAGTTGCCGTAACCAAGCGTGGTGTTCATGCCAAATACGCCCGCCGGGGCCTTGGTGACGATGCTGACCGCGCCGCCCTCGGTGTTGCGGCCAAACAGCGTGCCCTGCGGGCCTTTCAGGACTTCGATGCGCTCGACGTCATACAGCGCCGAGCCCAGGCCCTGGGCGCGGCCCAGATAGACGCCGTTGACATAGACGCCGACGGCTTGGTCGCGGGCCGGCTGGTTGGCGTCGCCCAAGGCGCCGATGCCGCGCATGCCGATGGTCAAGGCCGACTTGCGGGCGAAAAACGGCGCCACGCGCAGCGACGGGATCGAGCCGTCGCCCAGGTCTTCCACCGACTGGACGTGCCGCGCCTTCAGGGCCTCGCTGTCCATGGCCGAGATGGCGATCGGTGTGTCCTGCAGGTTGGTCTCGCGCTTCTGGGCTGTGACCACGACCGCCTCGAGGCCAATCGCACCTTCGCTGGCGGCCGCCGGAGCATCGGCCAAGGCGATGGCCGAAGCCGGGATGTCGGCGGCGTTCGCCGCGCCGCCCAGGGCCAGGACCGTCGCGCCCGCCAGCAGGCCGGCGCGCCGCGCCGACGTCTCGAAACACCGTTTCATTGTGAATCCCCTTTGCGTCCCGACTGATCGCCGGGATGGGGGCGCATCTAGGCGCATCACGTGACTTTAGAACGAATGTTATGTTGCAGTTCTACGAAGGTCGCGGTTCGATAGGCCCGGGACTTGCGCCGCTCTTCCGGGCAGGGAATATGGCTCATGGCTGCTCGCCCGCCCCTTGCCACAACCTCCGCATCACGCGCGTCCCTCCGCGACCCGGAACCGCAGGACAACACACGTCAGCGCTTGATCGCCGCCGCCGGAGCCCTGGTCGCCGAAGAGGGAATCGCCGCCGCCTCGGCGCGCGCCATCGCCGCCCAGGCCGGCGCCTCGGCCAGCGCGATCAACTATAACTTCGGCAACTTAGAACGTTTGTTACTAGCGGTGTTCGAGCAGGGCGTGGAAGAGACTCGCGCCTGGCAGGAAGATCGGGCGCGGGAGATCGCCGCCCTGCCCCGCTCGCCAGACGGCGCGGCCGTGGCGCTGCTGCACATGATCCGGGCCTGGACGGGCGACGGCCGCCGCCTGGCGCTGACCTACCAGGAAGCCGTCACCGCCACGCCGGGACAGGGGGTCGCGGCGGCCTGGACGGGTCTTTGGCGAGACTTCTGGATCGCGACCGCCGAGCACTTCGGCCTTCCGCCGATCGATGGGCGCATTCTGCACGCCTTCTTCGAGCACGAGGCGCTCTACAGTCTGTCGGCCTGGTCTCCAGCGCTTGAAAGCGCCGCCCTCACCGAGATGGCGGAGCATTTCGCCACTCTTTGGCTCGGAGCCCCGAGCCGCCCGATGCGGGGCGCGACGCCGTTGGCCGAGCGTACGGCCGGAACCCGGCCCTTCGGCTCCCTGCAGCCGGCGGCCATGCGCATCGCGCAGGCCGCCGCCGAGATCGTCGAGGATAAGGGTCTTCCGGGCCTGACCCATCGCGCGGTGGCCGCGCGCGCCAGCGTGACCACAGGCTCGGTCACCCACCATTTCCGTTCCATCGAGGACCTCGTCGCCGGCGCCATCCGCGGCCAGGTCCAGACGATGACCGATGAAGCCGCCGCTCTGAATGACGGCCCGCCTCCCGTCGATGACATCCAGACTCCCAAAGGGCTGTTCACAGCCTTGCGCCTGCATGTCACCGCCGAGCTGCCCTCGCCGGCCGTCATTCGCCGCCGCCGCCTATTCTTGGCGACCGTGCGCCGTCGCGAGCTTGCCGCGGCCGGCGGGGTCATCCGGTTTTCGTATGGCGGCACGCTGCGCGACAGCCTTGGCCGGGTGTTCGGCCTTTCCGGCGACAATCTAGTTTTGCACGCCAGCGTGCTGGCGCGCCTTCTGGCGGCGGTCTGGTCTAGCTGTGCGGGCGACAAGAATCCCCACGCCGCGCGGTCGGCGTTGTTCGAGCGGGTTGAGGCCAAGTTCCTGGCCTGGACGGCGCCAGGGACTCGTGAGACGCGCTGACGATCAGCGCCCCCGCACGACATCTTTTGCCTAACATTGAGCCAGGACGTCATACGGATTGCCTGGCTGCCCGTGGCGACGTCCCGCAGAAGCGGTTTCACTTGGCGACCGCCGGGAAAGTCAGGATCACCCGGAGCCCGCCGAGCGGCGCGATGTCCAGCGCCACGCGCCCCTCGTAGAGCCCAACCAGATCTCGGACGATCGACAGTCCTAGGCCATGTCCAGGGGTGCGCTCGTCCAGCCGTTCGCCAAGGCCGAAGACGTGCTCATAGCTCTCAGGCGGGAGGCCCGGTCCGTCATCGTCGATGACGATCTCGGCGGAGTCGCCCCGGCGCCGAACCAGGACCTCTGTCCGCGAACGGGCCCACTTGCCGGCGTTGTCGAGCACGTTGCCGAGGATCTCGCTCAGGTCCTGAGAGTCCACCGCGACGATCGGATGAGCCTCATAGGTCGCGACGAAGGACACGTCCCGGCGCGCGTAGAGGCGCGACAGCGCCTCGACGATAGGGTCCAGGCTTGCCCGCACGTCAGCGGCCACGCCGGGCGCGCGTTTTAGCGCCGCCGCGCGGGCGCGAGCGATCTGGTAGTCGATCTGGCGCCGCATCCGTTCGCACTGCAGGACGATCACCTCGGCGGCTTCGACCTGGCCTGACGCCCGCATGCGCTCGGCCTCGTCGGTCAGAATGGCGAGGGGCGTCTTGAGCGCATGGGCCAGGTTGCCGGCCTGGGTGCGGGCTCTCCGCAGCATCTCCAGATTGCCCTCAAGCAGCGCGTTGAGGTCTATCGCCAGGGGACGCACTTCGCTCGGAAGGTCCTCGGGAAGTCGGCTGGCCTGGCCCATCCGAACGGCCGAGAGCGCATGGCGCATGCGGGTCAGCGGGCGAAGGCCAAACCAGACCTGCAGCATCGCCGCGGCGATCAGACCGGACGCGACGATCGTCAGCGACAGAAAGAGTGTCCAGTTGAACCGTCCCAGCACCTCGTCCAGGAGCCGCTGATCGACGCCAATGCCCAGATGCAACGGCGGACCATTCGGGGTGGCGACCGAGCGTTCGACCAGGCGCAACTGTCCCGAGGGCCCGTCGACAAAGACGTGCTGCTCGGCCCCGGAAGGCGGAAAGGGTCCGGGCAACGGCAGGGCGCGTCCCGCCAGCGATGGTGACGTGATCGCTTGACCGCTCTGAGCCTCGACCCGCCAGTAGAAGCCGGAGTTCCTGGGCAGGAACCGGGGGTCGCTGAGACGCCGATGCAAGACGAGCTTACCGCCTGGCGTGAGCTCGATCAGCGCCGCCAGCTCGGCGGCGTGACCGTGCAGCTCGTCATCGAACTGTTGGGTCACGTGAGCTTTGAACAGTTCCGACAGCAGAAAGCCGCTGACGGCCAGGCCCGCGATGATCCAGACGGCGGCGCCGACGATCAGGCGGGTGCGGAAACTGGTCCACAGTTGGCGCATCAGGCGAACTTGTATCCCAGGCCTCGGATCGTGCGGATGGCGTCCTTGCCCAATTTCTTGCGCAGGCGCGCCACATAGACCTCGATCGTGTTCGACTCCCGCGTCTCGTCCAGGCTGTAGACGTGGTCGATCAGTTCGCCCTGCGAGACCACGCGACCAGCCCGGTGCATCAGATAGGCCAGAACCTTCAGCTCGCGAGCGGTGAGCTCCACGGCTTCGTCGCCGCGCTGGACGGTCCCGGCCTCCGGGTCTAGCACGATGTCGCCGCGTCGCATCACCGGCGAAGAGCGCCCCGCCGAGCGGCGCGTCAGCGCCCGTAAACGCGCCACCACCTCGGCGTTCTGGAAAGGCTTGCCCAGATAGTCATCGGCGCCGGCGTTGAGGCCATCCACCCGGTCAGTCCAGGCGTCGCGCGCCGTCAGCACCAATACCGGCATATCGCGGCCTTCCCGGCGCCATTGCTTGAGCACCTCCAGGCCCGACAGGCGCGGCAAACCGAGATCCAGAACCACCGCATCGAAATCGTTGGTTCGGCCCAGCAGAAGGCCGGTCTCGCCGTCACCCGCAAGTTCGACCACAAAGCTCGCCTCCGCCAGCGCCGCGGCGAGGCGACGGGCGATCTCTGGATCATCTTCGATGAGCAGGACGCGAATGACGGGCCTCCCTTGGCTGGCGGCCATTCATAACACCAGCGCCTGAAACCAACCTGACTAAGCGCTGTCAGGTTGGTTTCAGCTTCGGTTCAGACAGGCTTCAGGCTGGCGGCGCATCAGAGGCAGGTTCAAGCCCCTCCGAGGAGCCGATGCCCCCTGCTCTCCCCCAAGTCGCCGCCGCGCTGTTAGCGGCGCTCTCGACCACGTCGGCGCTCGCCGCCGCGCCCGTGACCTTGAGCGCGTCGCAAGAGAAGGCGATGGGCATCGTCCTGGCCGTCGCCAAGCCGACCTCGGACTCCCCCGTGGCCGCTGTGCCAGGCGCTGTCACCCCTCCCCTCAACGGTCGCCGCGTGGTGGCCGCGCCATTCGCAGGCACGGTCGTGCGAGTCCATGTGCTCGAAGGGCAAGCGGTGAAAGCCGGCGCGCCCCTGGTCACGCTGTTCAGCCGTGAAGCCCTGTCGGTTTCCTCGGAGCTGGTCCAGAACCAGGCCGAACTAAGGGTCGCGGAGGCTTCGGCGCGCCGCCTGCAACAGCTGGCGAGCGAAGGCGTGATCGCCGGCGCTCGTGCGGAGGAGGCCCAAGCCCGTCTCGCGCAGGCTCGCGCCATGGTCCAAGAGCGTCGCCGCCTGCTGTCCGGCGCCGGCGGCGCGAGCGGCGAATACATTCTGCGGGCGCCCACCGCCGGACGCGTGGCGGCCATCACCGCGCAGCCCGGCGGCGGTCTCGAAGCCATGACGCCCGCCGTGACGCTGGACAGCGCCGACCGCCTCTGGGTCGAGGCGCGCGTCTCGCCCGAGGTCGCCCGCAAGCTAAAGGTCGGCTATCCGGTGCGGGTTGGCGACGCCTCCGGCCGTATCGTCGCCCTGGGCGGCAGTATCGATCCGAAGACCCGATCGCTGCCCCTGCGGGCAGAACTGAACGGCGCCGCCGGGCTCACGCTAGGCCAGACGGTGAATGTCATCCTGATGAGCCCCGCTCCGGCGGGAGCCCAGGCCATCCCACGCGGCGCGCTCGTCCTGAACAAGGCCGGGCCCAGCGTCTTCGTCAGAACCGCTGCTGGCTACGAGGGCCGCTCGGTCACTGTCGTAGGCGTCGCCGGCGCGGAGGCGGCCGTCACTGGCCTTGAAAGCGGCGCTCGCGTCGCGGCCTCGGGCGCCGCGCAGCTGAAGTCGGCGCTGGGACACTAGGATGCGCAAGCTCATCGCCTTCGCGCTGTCTCAGCGCCTGCTGGCCGCCGTGCTGGCAGTCGCCTCGGTGGGCCTCGGCGCCAACGCCTTCCTGAAGCTGCCCGTCGACGCCTTCCCGGATATCTCGCCGACGCAGGTGAAGATCATCCTCAAGGCCCCCGGCATGACCCCCGAGGAGGTCGAGAGCCAGGTCATCACGCCGCTCGAGATGGAACTCCTGGGCATTCCCAAGCAGGCCACGCTGCGCTCGACGGCCAAGTACGCCATCGCCGACCTGACGATCGATTTCGCGCCTGGCACGGATGTCTATTGGGCGAGGCAACAGACCGCCGAACGCTTGTCGAACGCCATGGGCGCCTTGCCAGCCGGAGTCAGCGGCGGCCTGTCGCCGATCTCCACGGCCCTGTCCGACGTCTTCATGTTCACCCTCGATGGCGAGGGTCTCACTCTGGAGCAGAAGCGCACTCTGCTGGACTGGACCATTCGTCCAGCGCTGCGCGGCCTTCCCGGCGTCGCCGATGTGAACGTTCTGGGCGGACGCGCCAAGACGTTCGAGGTCACCCCCGACCCGGCAGCGCTCGCCGCCTCGGGCCTGACCGCTCAGGCGATCGCCGACGCCATACCCGCCTCAAATCGCAACGACGGCTCGGGCCGCCTCAACGAGGGCGAGGAGGCCTTGGTTGTGCGCGTGGCGGGCGCGATCACCACGTTGGATGATCTGCGCGACACAGCCATCTCCCTGCCCGGCGGGGGCGCGGCGCGGCTCGGCGACCTGGCCCAGGTCAGCGAAGGGGCGCTGACCCGTTATGGCGCGGTCACCGAGAACGGCCAGGGCGAAGCCGCCGAGGGCATCGTCATCGCCCTGAGGGGAGCCGACGCTAAGACGGTCGTCAAATCGGTCGAAACCCGCCTGAAGGAAATCCAACCGTCCCTCCCCAAAGGCGTGACCGTCAGCCCGTTCTACAATCGCTCCGACCTGATCGAGCGAGCGACGGGAACGGTCAACGAGGCCCTGATCGAGGCCACCGTCCTGGTCGTGATCCTGCTGCTGCTGTTCCTCGGCGACCTTCGGGCCGCGACCGTGGTGGCGGTGACCCTGCCCCTGGCCGCGCTCACCACCTTCCTCCTGATGCAAGCGTTCGGCTTGTCGGCCAACCTCATGAGCCTGGGCGGGCTGGCGATCGCCATCGGCATGCTGGTCGACGCCGCCGTCGTCGTGGTCGAGAATACGGTGGAGCGACTCGACAACCCCAGCCTTACCGGCTCGCGCCGGCTACATGTCATCTACGAGGCCGTCGCCGAGGTCGCCGCGCCGGTCACCTCGGGCGTGCTGATCATCTGCCTGGTCTTCCTGCCCCTGCTCAGCCTCCAGGGCCTGGAGGGCAAGCTGTTCGCGCCGGTGGCCCTGACGATCGTCTTCGCGCTGGGTTCTTCCCTCCTGCTGTCGTTCACGGTGATCCCGGTCCTGGCCTCGCTGCTCCTGAAGGCCCACCCGCACAAGGAGTCCTGGATCATGCGCAGGATCGGACCGTTCTACGAACGGCAATTGGCCCGCGCCCTCGCCCGTCCAAAGCCGGTCTTCGCGGCAGCCGGCGGCGGCATGGTCCTGGCGGCGATCGCCTATGTCCTGATCGGCAAGAGCTTCATGCCGACCATGGACGAGGGCGCGATCCTGATGCAGCTGGCCAAGCTGCCCTCGATCAACCTCGACGCCAGCGCCAGGCAGGACATGGCCGTGCAGCGCGCGATCCTGGCGCAGGCGCCCGAAGTGAAGCGGATCGTCGCCCGCGTCGGCTCCGACGAGTTGGGCCTCGATCCCATGGGCCTCAACGAGACCGACAGCTTCCTTGTGCTGGCCGACCGCAAGGACTGGCGCAGGAAGGACAAGGCTTGGCTGACCGAGGAAATCCGCAAGGTCGCAGCCCAATTTCCGGGCGTGGAAGCCACCTTCACCCAGCCGATCGAAATGCGGGTCTCGGAAATGTTGACCGGCAGCCGGGGCGACTTGGCGGTGAAGGTTTTCGGCCCCGACCTTCAGACTCTCGGCGACCTCGCCGGGCGGATCGAGGACACCCTGAAGAAGACGCGCGGAGCCTCCGACGTCTACACCGTCGCTGGCGACAGCGTGACCTATCTCCAGCTGGACGTCGATCGCGCCGCGGCCGTTCGCGCTGGCCTGTCGGCGCAGGCGCTGCAGCAGGAACTGCGCACCCAGCTCGAAGGCGCCCCGGCCGGCGTGGTCTTCGAACAAGGCAAGCGCACGCCGATCCTGTTGCGCGGGCCACGGGACCTTCGCGAGGATCCGGCCCTGTTCGAACAGGCCCAGATCGCCACACCGGACGGCGGCCTGCTGCGCGCCGGCGACGTGGCGCGCATCGCGCGCCGTGAGGGACCGGTCAAGATCGATCGCGAGAATGGGTCCCGCTTCGCCGTGATCCAGGCCTATGTCCAGGGCCGCGACCTTGTCGGCTTCGTCAAGGAAGCCCAGGCCAATGTCGCCCGCGACGTCCCGCTCCCCCCAGGCTACCGCATCGCCTGGGGTGGACAGTTCGAGAACCAGAAGCGCGCCGCCGCTCGCCTCGGCGTGGTGGTGCCAATGGCTCTGGGTCTCATCTTCCTGGTCCTGTTCATCAGCTTGAAGTCGACACGGCAGTCGCTTCTGATCCTGGCCAACATCCCGTTCGCCATGATCGGCGGGATCGTGGCGCTGTGGATCTCTGGCGAGTACCTGTCGGTTCCCGCGTCGGTCGGACTAATCGCCCTCCTCGGCATCGCGGTTCTCAACGGGCTCGTGCTGGTTTCGCACTTCAATGAACTGGTCCAGCGCGGCCGCGACGTGGCGACCGCGGTCACGGAGGGCGCGCGCCGCCGGCTCCGGCCCGTCTTGATGACCGCCAGCATCACGGCGCTGGGTCTCGTCCCGCTGTTGACCGCCACCGGCCCCGGCTCCGAGATCCAACGCCCCCTCGCCATCGTCGTGGTGGGAGGCCTCGTGACCTCCACCCTGCTCACCCTGATCCTGCTGCCCATCCTGTATCGCCGTTTCGGCGTCGAGCGCGGGTCGGCGGTGCTGGAGGCTTGACCGTGAAAGCCCTTCTATTCGCCGCCGCAGCCGGACTCGCCCTGGCGTCTCCCGCGGCGGCCACCGACGTCGGCTGGCGGCGGCCGGATTTCCTGCCCAGCGACGCGCTCATTCTGTCAGCGCTGGAAGCTTCGCCCGAGCTGGTCGAGGCCCGAGCCTTGCAGCGCGGCGCCGAGGCCGAACAGCGCGGCCTGGCCGCCGGGGCCTACGAGACGATAATCGGCCTCTCAAGCGACCGCCGCCGGGTCAGGGGCGAAGGCGACTTCGCCGAATGGTCCGTGCAGGCCAGCCGCCCTCTGCGCTCTCCAGGCAAACGCGCGATGGATCTGGCGGCTGGCGCGGCTGGCGCGCTGGCGGCGCGCGACAGCGTGGACGACGCGCGCCACCAAGCCTCGCTGCGTCTCGCCGGCCTCTGGATCGAATGGCTGGAGGCCGAGGCGCGCCTTGCGGTGGACCGCGACGAAATCGCCGTGGACGAAAGGGAGGTCGCGGCGTTGCAGCGGCGCGTCGCGCTCAAGGACGCCTCCCAGCTTGAACTTGAACTGGCCCAGGCGGCGCTGGCGCGAGCGCAGGCGACGCTGGCCGAAATCCAGGGGCGCGCCGAAGCGGCGCGATCGGCGCTGGACATGCTCTACCCTGGCCTGGCCCCAGCCCGAGCGCCGCTCCTCTCCGAACCGGCGGCGCCGACACGCGCCCTGGATGACTGGATCCCCGTGGTCATTGCGCGCAGTCACGAGATCACCATCGCCAAGGCGCTGGCCGACCGTGACAGCGCGCTGGCGCGGCGCGCGAGGCTCGACCAGCGCCCCGATCCGACCGTGGGCCTTCGGATTTTCAATGAGCGCGGCGGGGCCGAGACCGGCGCCGGGGTCACCGTCAGCATTCCGTTTGGAAGCGTGACGCGTTCAGCCACGGCCGAGCGGCTTGCCGCGTCGTCTTCCGCCGCCGAGGCCCGCTATCGCATGGTGGTCCGTAACGTCGAGGCCGAAGGACGCAATGACGTGGCCAAGGCGCGGTCGGGCCTTTCGGCCTGGGCGTGCGCCAAACAGGCCGCCGCCGCGGCGACCCATGCGGCCGCTCGGGTGCAGCGCGCCTACGCCCTTGGCGAGCGAGATCTGACGGATCTTCTGGCGGCCCGCCGCCAGCTCTTCGATGCACGCCGCACCGAGGTTTCGGCTCGCGCCGCCGCGCAGGGCGCCCTGCTCAGGCTGGCCCTGGACGCGCATGAACTTTGGCTTTCCGAAGAGGAGGCGCCCCGATGACAGTCGCCATCACCCTGGCGCTAGCCTTGGCGCTGTCCCATCCCGCGCCTATCGACATCGTTGTCGGCGACATCGGAAGCCGCGCTTTCGTGGTGAAAGGTGTTAGCTTCGAGCGCTCCACCGGCGACAGCCAAGTCATCCGCGCCTGGTTGTGCCGTCGCGCGCCTGGCATGCCGCTTCGCCGTGTCGCTGTCATCGCCGAAGACGCCGCGGGCAACGTGATCTGGAAGGATGTCATCGCGACCCCCGCCTTCGCTCCTAGGCGAAGCAGAGAATGTCGCGTGCTTCGGATCGAGGCGCCGGCCAGTGTCGGATCTGAGGCCACGCTCTGGAGGATGGAACGGCCGTAACGGGCGATGAACGCTCACGCTCCCGTTCCCTCGCCGCGGAGCCGCACAGCGATCGTCGTCCAGCCGCCGCTGACGAACGCCGTCGTCAGGACAACGATCAGAAGCAGCGGGTCCGGAGTCGCCACCTTGAAGACCGCGGCCAGCGGCGGAACGCTGACGATCGTCGCCAGAAGCGCAGCGATCACACCGGCTATGGTCCAGAACACGCGCCGATGCGGCGCCAGCAGCTTGCCCGAGGCCGCGGCGTCGGCCAGGGCCAGGATCAGATTGGCCAGGACGAGGGTTCCGAAGGCCGCGCCTCGGGCCTGCGGCTCAGTATGGCCCTGCAGAGCCCAGACATAGACGCCGAGCACGCCGAGCAACACTCCCAAGCCCTGAAGCAAGGCCTGGCCGATCTGGGCCGGGCCGAACAGCGGCTCGTCGGGACGGCGAGGCGGCCGCTTCATCGCCTGGGCCTCGCTCGGCTCGGCCTCGAAGACGAGCGCGCAGATCGGATCGATAGCCAGCTCCATCAGGACGACGTGCATCGGAAACAGCAGCGGCGGCAGGCCCAGCAGGATCGGCGCGAGCGCCAGGCCGGCGATCGGCACGTGGATGGCGGTGACATAGGTGAGGGCGCGCCGCAGATTGGTGAAGATCCGCCGTCCCAGCCGCACCCCGCCGACGATGGAAGCGAAGCTGTCGTCCAGCAGCACGAGATCGGCGGCCTCGCGCGCGACGTCCGTCCCCTTCTTGCCCATGGCGACGCCGATATGGGCGGCCTCAAGCGCCGGGGCGTCATTCACACCGTCTCCGGTCATGGCGACGACCTCGCCGTCGGCCTTCAGCGCCTCGACCAGACGCAGCTTCTGGGCGGGCGCGACCCTGGCGAACACCCGGACGCTGCGCAAACGCTCGCAGAGCGTGGCGAAGGGCAGGTTCTCGATCTCGGAGCCGAGCAGGACGCCCGCCGAGACGTCCAGTCCCGCCGCCCGGGCCGTCGCCAGGGCCGTCGCCGGGTGATCGCCGGTGATCATGATGACGGCCACGCCCGCCGCCCGGGCCTCGGCCAGGGCCGCCGGGACATCCCGACGCAAGGGATCGACGAAGCCGATCAGCCCCGCGAACACGAAGACCTCGGCCCTGGGATCGTCGGCGAAATCGCCGTCGACCCGGGCCGAGGCGACGCCCAGGACGCGCAGCCCTTGGCGCGCGAAGTCCTCGACCACGGCGTGAAGCCGCACGATGTCGGCCGCAGGCAGCCGGCACAGGTCGAAGATCGCTTCGGGCGCGCCCTTGGCCGCGGCGATCCGCCGTTCGCCGGCGCTGCGCCAGACCTGCACGACGGCGAGCAGATCGGGCCGCAGGGGCCAAGCCCGCTCCGGTTCGACGCCCGTAACCTCTCCGTCCGCGACGGCGTGGACCGAGAGATGGCGGACGGCCCGGTCCATCGGATCGATCGGCCGCACGGCGGAGGCCAGGGCGGCGAGCTCCAGCAACGCTCCGGCGGGGCCGTCGATCGGGCGCCCCTCCTCAACGAGGCTATCGCCGGCTTCGGTCCACAGGCGGGCGACCCGCATCTGGTTCTCGGTCAGGGTCCCGGTCTTGTCGACGCACAGCACCGTGGCGCCGCCCAGGGTCTCGATGACCGCGCTCCGGCGGGTGAGCACCTGGTGGGTAGCGAGCCGCCAGGCGCCGAGCGCCAGAAAGACGGCCAGCACCATGGGAAACTCTTCGGGGATCAACGAGATCGCCACCGTGATACCGGCCAGGACGCCGCCCACCCAGTCGTCGCGCAGCCAGCCATAGGCCGCCGCAACCAAGATGCAGAAGGCTATGGCCAACGCGCCCAGCAGGCCGACAAGGCGGCCGGCGGTCTTCTGCAGCGGCGTGGGTTGATGCTCGATCGCCGCCAGGGAGGCGCCGATCTGGCCGAGCGCCGAACGCGGTCCTGTCCGGGTGATCCGCGCGACGCCCTGGCCGCGGACGACGAGCGTGCCGGCGAACAGGTCCGGCGCGCCATCGACCCCGGGCGTCGGATTTTCCGGGGGCTCGACATCCGTCGCTGGCGGCTTGGTCACCGGGGCCGACTCGCCAGTCAGGGCGGACTCGTCGATGGCGAGAACCTCGCCGGCGATCAGCCGGGCGTCGGCCGGCAGGCGCTCGCCTTCTCCGGTCAGCAGCAGGTCGCCGGGGACCAGATCGCGGGCCGGGATCTGGCGCTCCTCGCCACTCCGGAGCACCCGGGCCAAGGGCTGGGACAGATCGCGCAAGGCGTTCAGCGCATGCTCGCTGCGGGTCTCCTGCATGACAACCAGACCAATCGAGGCCAGGGCCCCGGCGGTCAGGAAAAGCCCCTCGCCCAGGTCGCCAAGCGCCAGGTAGAGGACCGCCGCTCCCACCAGCAGCAGAAACATCGGTTCGCGCAACGTCTCGCCGATGATGCGCAGGACGCCGCGTCTGCGGGCGCGCGGCAGTTCGTTGGGTCCCACGGCGGCGAGGCGCGCGACCGCCTCCGCTTCGTCCAGGCCGCTCAGCAGCTCAACCGTCATGACGCGCCATCCCCGAACGACAGGAGTTCAGTGCGCGAGGAACAGCGGAACCTTGGGATCGTGCAACATGTGTTGCGTGGCTCCGCCCAGAATGAACTCGCGGGCCCGCGATCGACCATAGGCGCCCATTACCAGCAGATCGCAGGCGGTCCGGGCCAGGTAGGCGTCCAGACTTTCGCCGATGGATGCGTCGCGCCCGTCGACCTCGTCGATAGCCGCATCGATGCCGTGAGCCCGCAGGTGGCGCGCGGCCTCGGCGGCGAGACCCGCCACGGCGGCGGGCTTTTCATTGATCACGGTGAGCACGCGAACCGTCTCGGCCCGGGCGAGGATCGGCAGGGCGTCGGCCAAAGCCCGCGCCGCGCACCGGCCGCCATCCCAGGCTATTACCGCTGTATGGAGCTTGGCCGTCGGGAGCCCTCCCGCGCGATACAACAGCACGGGTCGTCCAGAGTCGAAGGCCACGATGGTCGCCACCTCGACCTGGCCATCCATCGGCTTGCCGAGCGGCGCCATGCAGAGGTCGCGCGCGCGGGCGCGCAAAGCCACGTGGTCGGCCACGGCGAAGTATTCAGCCCGCTCCAGCAGAGCCTCGCCGAATACGCCGGCCGCTTCGGCCGCCGCGGTGAAGGCCTCCAGGCTGGCGCGCCCGTTGGCCAGGCTTTGGGCCTGCTCGTCGGCGGCCATGTTGCTGAGGCCGATAAGGCGGTCGGCGATACGGTTGCTGTGGATCGGAAAGCTCACGCCGACGGCGAGACCCGAAACCCTGCCGCCGATCAGTCGCACGAAGCCGACGGCGTCTTCGATCGCTTCGGGCGGCGTCGGATCGGGATAGGTGTCAATCTGAAGCAGGATGTCGCTGAGGTCCATCTGCGAGACGCCTCCTATCGGGTTCGCCGAATTAGCAATGGGCTCGCGTCCATCCGCCTTGATGCCGATCAATCCTAAGCGTTTGAAGCGCCTAGTTCGCTCGAGGCTTGAGGCGGACGCCGTCGACCTGGTCGGACGGGCAAAGGACGACCCGTTCCCACGCGGCCGTTACTCCCACTCGATCGTACCGGGCGGCTTGCTGGTCACGTCATAGACGACCCTGTTCACCCCTCGCACCTCGTTGATGATGCGCGTGGCGGTCTTGCCAAGGATTGGCCAGGGGAACTCGAAGAAGTCGGCGGTCATGCCGTCCGTCGAGGTGACGGCGCGCAGGGCCAGAACGTTCTCGTAGGTGCGGGCGTCCCCCATGACCCCGACCGTCTTCACCGGCAGCAACACAGCGAAAGCCTGCCAGATCTGATCATAGAGGCCGGCGTTGCGGATCTCTTCCAGGTAGATGGCGTCGGCGTCCTGCAGGACCTTGACTTTCTCGGGCGTGATCTCGCCGGGGATGCGAATGGCCAGGCCAGGGCCGGGGAACGGGTGGCGGCCGACGAAGGCCGGCGCCAGGCCCAGCTCGACGCCCAGGGCGCGGACTTCGTCCTTGAACAGTTCACGCAGCGGCTCGACCAGCTTCAGTTTCATGTAGTCCGGCAGGCCGCCGACATTGTGGTGGCTCTTGATCACCGCCGATGGCCCGCCGCGGGCCGAGACGCTCTCGACGACATCGGGGTAGAGGGTTCCTTGCGCCAGGAACTCGGCGCCGTCGATCTTGGCGGCTTCCTTGTCGAAGACGTCGATGAACAGGCGGCCGATGGTCTTGCGCTTGGTCTCGGGGTCACTGACGCCAGCCAACTCGCCCAGGAACAGGTCGCCGGCGTCCACATGAACCAGGGGGATGTTGTAGTGGTCGCGGAACAGGGTCACGACCTGCTCGGCCTCGTTCTTGCGCAGCAGGCCGGTGTCGACGAACACGCAAGTCAGTTGGTCGCCGATGGCCTCGTGGATCAGGACGGCAGCCACCGAGCTGTCAACGCCGCCGGACAGGCCGCAGATCACCTTGCCGGTTCCGACCTGGTCGCGGATCTTCTGGACCATCTCCTGCCGGAACGCCGCCATGGTCCAGTCACCCTTCAGACCAGCGATGTTGAACAGGAAGTTGCGGTAGATCTTCGCGCCGTTGACCGTGTGGATCACCTCCGGATGAAACTGGACGGCATAGATCTTCTTCTCGTCGTTGGCGATCGCGGCGAACGGGGCGCCGGTCGAGGTGGCGATGACTTCGAAACCTTCCGGAATGGCGGTGACGCGGTCGCCGTGGCTCATCCAGACGGTTTCCAGCTCGCCGACGCCGGCCAGGCCCTGAAACAGCGGGCTGACCTTTCCGACGGTCAGCTCGGCGCGACCGAACTCGCCGGCGTGGCCGCCCTCGACCCGGCCGCCCATCACGTCGCACAGCAACTGCTGACCATAGCAGACCGCCATCAGCGGCACGCCCAGCTCGAACAGCTTCTTGCCGATGCGGGGACTGTCGTCTTCCAGCACACTGGCCGGACCGCCCGACAGGATGATGGCCGACGGCTGGTAGGCGTCGACCAGCTCTTCGGCCTTGTCGAACGGATGGATCTCGCAATAGACGCCGGCCTCGCGCACCCGGCGCGCGATCAACTGGGTCACTTGGCTGCCGAAATCGACGATCAGGACGCGCTGGTGGTGGGTTTCGGTGGTCATCGGCAGATCTCCAGCGGTCATGCGTTCAGGGTCAGGGCGTGTAGGACGATCGCTCCAGCACGGCGGCGAAGAAGCCGTCCGTTCCGGCGCGGTAGGGGGTCAGGCGCAGATAGCCCTCGGGCGTGACGTGTGTGACGCCATCGAGCGCAATCGGCTTCACGGTGAACTCGGGGTGACGTTCGAGGAAGCCGGCGACGCGGTCCTCGTTCTCGTCAGTCAGCAGCGAGCAGGTCACATAGACCATGCGGCCGCCGGCCTTCACGAAGGTCGAGGCGTCCTCCAGCACCGAGTCCTGTTCGATCTGGCGCTTGGCCAGCTGGTCGGGCGACAGGCGCCACTTGGCGTCGGGATGGCGGCGCCAGGTGCCCGCGCCGGTGCAGGGCGCGTCGACGAACACGACGTCGATCTTGCCTTCCAGACCCTTGAGCGGCGTGGCCTCGATCGGCGAGCGGATCTGCAGGTTGCGCACCCCTGCCCTCTGGCCGCGGCGGATGGTGTCGGCCAGGCGGCGAGCGTCGGCGTCATGGGCGAAGATTTGACCGGTATTGCCCATGGCGGCGGCCAGGGCCAGCGTCTTGCCGCCTCCGCCGGCGCAGAAGTCCAGCACCTGCTTGCCCTTGACCTCGCCAGCGACGGCGGCGGCGATCTGCGAGCCAAGATCCTGAACCTCGAACCAGCCCCTCGAGAAGGCGGGCACAGCCTCGACGGACGGCGTGCGGTCGGCGGCGGCGGGGGCCGGGATGCGAAAGGCGTTGGGCAATATGCCCGTCGGCGCGGCGTGGATCGGCGCCAGGGCCTTGGCGGCGCGCTCGGCGTCAGTCTTCAAAGTGTTGACCCGCAGGTCAACTGGCGCGCGTTCCGACAGCGCCCGCATTTCGACCGCCCGGTCGGCGCCGAAAGCGCGAGCCAGTCGCGGCTCCAGCCAGTCGGGATAGTCACCGGCGACCGGAGCCGGGGCGGCGTCCAGCGAAACGGGATTTGCCAGGCGCTCACGTTCGAGATCGGTCAAGGCGCCGAAGCCATGCTCCTCGGCGGCGGCCTCGGCGATACGCTCGACCGTCCAGTCCCAGGTGAAGGCCAGCACGCCCAACACGACTCCGCGCGGGCTGGCGTCGCCCGTCATCCAGCCCAGCGAGCGCTTGCGGCGCAGAGCGTCCAGCACCAGGCCCGACACGAAGGCGCGGTCCTTCGAGCCGGCGTAGCGCGCGGCCTCGCTCCAGCGCTTCAGCGCCATCTTCGCTGGAAAATGCCGCGCCTCGATCTCGGTCAGAACCTCGATCGCCGCCGAAACCCGTCCGCCGTCGCGCATCAGACCACCAGGGCCGTGAGCAGCATCAGAATCCCGACCATCGAGACGCCCCAGACCAGACTACGCAGATAGGGCGCGCCCAGCGCGTAGAGCGGAACATAGACGGCGCGAGCGACCACGTAGACCAGCGCGCCGATCGAGGTCAGCGTCCCGAGACGCCCTCCCAGATAGTCAACCACCACCAGGGCCGCGAAGAACGGGAACGTCTCGCGAAAATTGGCGAAGGCGCGTTCCAGGCGTCCCGCGACGCCGGTCAGAACGATCGGTTCGTCGCGGGGGCCGGTATTCCACTTCAAGCCGCGCTGGGGCTGGGCGGCGGCGGCCGCCCACAGCAGGTGGATGATCCCGATGATCACCGCCGCCGCCACCATCTGCAGCTCGAAGGCCATCCGCATCGCCTAGACCGCGCTCGGATAGTTCGGGGCCTCGCGGGTGATCATCACGTCGTGGACGTGGCTCTCCCGCAGGCCAGCGCCCGTGATGCGCACGAACTTGGCGCGCTTCTGCAGCTCAGGAATGGTCGGCGCGCCGACATAGCCCATGGCCGCCCGCAGGCCGCCGACCAGCTGGTGCAGCACCGGCGAGATCGGCCCCTTGAACGGGGTCTGGCCCTCGATGCCCTCCGGCACCAGCTTGAAGCTGTCCGTCACTTCCTTCTGGAAGTAGCGGTCGGCCGAGCCGCGGGCCATCGCGCCCACCGAGCCCATGCCGCGATAGCTCTTGTACGAGCGGCCCTGATACAGGAACACCTCGCCCGGCGCCTCTTCGGTGCCGGCGAACATCGAGCCCATCATGGCGGTCGAGGCCCCGGCGGCGATGGCCTTGGCCAGGTCGCCCGAGTACTTGATGCCGCCATCGGCGATGATCGGGGTGTTGCTCTCGCGCCCCGCGCGCACGGCTTCCATGATCGCGGTCAGCTGCGGCACGCCCACGCCCGCGACGATGCGGGTGGTGCAGATCGAACCCGGCCCGATGCCAACCTTCACCGCGTCGGCGCCGGCGTCGATCAGGGCGCGGGCGGCGTCGTAGGTGGCGATGTTGCCGGCCACGATCTGGACGCGGTTGGCTTCGCGCTTCAGGCGCGAGACGGCTTGCGCGACCTGGCTGGAGTGGCCGTGGGCAGTGTCGATGACGACGACATCGACGCCGGCGTCCACCAAGCCCATCGAACGCTCGAAGCCGGCGTCGCCGACGGTCGAGGCCGCGCCGACCAGGAGACGGCCCTTGTCGTCCTTGGCCGCCAGCGGGTGGGCCTGGGCCTTCTCGATGTCCTTCACCGTGATCAGGCCGACGGCGCGATAGGCGTCGTCGACGACGATTAGCCGTTCGATCTTGTGCTTGCGCAGAAGCTCACGAGCCTCGGCCTGATCGACGCCCTCGCGGACGGTGACCAGGTTCTCGCGGGTCATGATCGCCGAGGCCGGGACGTTGGCGTCGCCCTCGAAGCGCATGTCGCGGTTGGTGACGATACCGACCAGCTTGCCCGAGCCGCGCTCGACCACGGGGAAGCCCGAGATCTTGCGGCGGGCCGTGATCTCGCGAATCTCGGCCAGGGTAGTGTCGGGATGGATGGTCAGCGGATTGATGACCATGCCGCTCTCGTAGCGCTTGACCTCACGGACCTGGTCGGCCTGCTCCTCGTTGGTGAGGTTGCGGTGCAGGATGCCCAGGCCGCCGGCCTGCGCCATGGCGATGGCCAGGCGGCTTTCGGTGACCGTGTCCATGGCGGCGGACACGAGCGGAATGTTCAGACTGATTTCACGCGTGAACCGGGTCTCGGTCGTCACCTGGGTGGGCATGACGTCGGACGGGCCGGGTTCGAGCAAAACGTCGTCGAAGGTGAGCCCTTCGCGAATCTCCATCGGAGTCTCCATTTTGCGGCGCGGATATAGCCGCGAGGCCGGCGGTTGTCGAGGCGGTGGAGAGGCTAAATGGGGATCAATTTTTCGCCGCCAAGCAAAGCCTGGCCCGCATAGCCTGCCGATCACCCGAGAGCCGCCGCGCTTCAGGTCTCGAGGGTTGGAAACCCCAGACGTCCCAGCTTAGAGACGACGGCGACGCCGTCGCCCGCGTGGATCACCTCGTCCGGGCGAGGCGCGTCGATGACCCGGCCGTCGCCCCGGTCGAGCCGGACAACCAGCAACCCGCCGCCGCGCCGCTCAAATTCGCCGACGGTCACCCGCCGGACCGCGAAGGAGGTCGGAGCCGTCACCACGCTGAGATCCAGCCCGAGCGCCGCCAGGTCTTCTTCACGCGCGCCGGCGCCGGACTGGCCTTCGCGCAGATAGCTGGCCAGCTTGGGATAGAGGATGATCTCCGCGATCCGTTCGGCCCCGATATGGGCGGGCATGACGACCTTGTCCGCGCCGGCCTGGATCAGCTTGCGCTCGGTGCTGGGGCGCTCGCCCCGCGCGATGATTTCCAGCTTGGGATTCAGGCTGCGGGCGGACAGGGTGATGTAGACGTTGGCGGCGTCGTCGGGCAGCACGGTCGCCAGGACCTTGGCGCGCTCCACGTGCACGGCCCGCAACACGTCCTCGTCGGTGGCGTCGGCGTGACGGCAGAGGAAGCCGAGCGTCTTCGCCTCCTGGCAGCGCTCCTCCTCGCGCTCGACGATCACGAAGGTCTCGCCTGCGGCGCTCAGTTCGCTGGCCAGCATCAGCCCGATACGGCCAAAGCCGCAGATGACGATGTGACCGTCCAGCTTTTCGATGTCGCGTTCCACGCGCTTTCCAAAGAACTGTTCGAGTTGGGATTGGGTCAGGGCCTGAACCAGAGCGCCGGTGACGATGATGACTCCGGTGCACCCGAACACCATCGTGGCCATGGTGACGCCGTGCAAGTAGTCGGTGTTGATCGGCCTGACCTCGCCATATCCCACGGTGAAGATGGTCAGGGTCACCATGTAGAGGGCGTCGTCGAACGACCAGCCCGCTCGCATGTAGGCCAGGATCGCGCACGCGGCGACGACGAGGACGAAGGCCACCGCCAGACCCAGGTTGCGAAAGGGCCGCGCGATCAGGTTCTGGATCACGCCGTTCTGGCCGCTCACCGCCCCTTGAACCCCGTCGCGACCAGGAACACCTCGGAGCTGTCCTGGCGGCTGGCCTTGGGCTTGAAGTGCTGCACCTTGTCGAAGTGGCGCTTCAGGCGGGCGATCACCTCCGCCGTCTCGCCGCCCTGGAAGGCCTTGGCGACGAAGGCGCCGCCGGGCTTCAGCACGTCTATGGCGAACTCGGCGGCGATCTCGATCAGGCCGACAATGCGCAGGTGGTCGGTCTCGCGGTGCCCCACCGTGTTGGGCGCCATGTCCGACATCACCAGGTCCGGCTCGCCGCCCAGCAACGCCAGGAGCTTTTCCGGCGCCCCCTCGGCGGTGAAGTCCATCTCCAGAATGTGCGCCGGCGCCACCGGATCGACCGGCAGCAGGTCGATGCCCGCGAGACTGGTCACGCCGCGCTCGACGGCGATCTGCAGCCAACCGCCCGGCGCGCAGCCGAGGTCGATGACCTTCGCGCCCTTTCGGAAGAAGTGGAACTTGTCGTCGATCTCGCTGATCTTGAAGGCGGCGCGGCTGCGATAGCCCAGGGTGCGGGCCTTGGCCGAGAACGGGTCGTTGATCTGGCGCTCCAGCCAGGCCTGCTGACTGGGCGTGCGCCCATAGGCGGTCTTCAGGCGCGCGGGCTTGCCGCGGCCGCCTTCATTGCCGCCGGCCGGCGGTTTGACCATGCGCTTGCGGGGCGGCTCTTCGTCGCTCATGCGGCTTCCGGCTTCTTCGAGGCGCCGCCGCGACGGCGCCGGCGCGGGCGCTTCTGCTGGTCGGACATCAGGGACATCAGGAGGCCTTCTCTAAGCCCTCGGTCGGCGACGCGCACGCGAGAACATGGCCACAGCTCCTGTACGGCCTGCAGGATCGCTGCGCCAGCCAGGACGAGGTCCGCGCGATCAGCGCCGATGCAGGGCTCCTGGGCCCGCTCGGCGGAGGTCAGGCCCCGCAGGCGCTCGGCCGCGGCGTCACAGTCGGTTCGGTTCATCCAGAGGCCGTCGACGACGTTGCGATCGTAACGCGGCAAGCCAAGATGCAGGCCGGCCAGGCTGGTGATGGCGCCCGAGGTGCCAACCAGGTGCGCCCTGCCCTGCGCGAAGATCTCGCGCATCGGTTCGGCATGCGGGAAGGTCTCGATCCGCGCCTTAACGTCGTCGACCATCGCTCGGAACCACCCTTCGTCGGCCCGCTCGCCCTCGGGAAAACGCTCGGCCAGCGTGACGACGCCCACGGGGATCGACAGCCAGGCCTTGATCGGCAGCTTCCAGGCGGCGAATTGGCGGGGTTTGGCGTCCAGGCCGCCGCCCTTCAGGTCGACCCATGACAGCTCGGTCGAACCGCCGCCGACATCGACGACCAGGGCCGCGTCCTGCTGACGGTCGAACAGGCTCATGCAGCCAGCCACCGACAGCTGCGCCTCCTCGCGCGGACTGATGATCTGCAGCTTCAGTCCGGTCTCCTCGTGAACTCGCCGCACGAAATCGGGACCATTGGTCGCGCCCCGGCAGGCCTGGGTGGCGACGGCCTTTACCCGGATCGCCTTGCGGCGGCGGATCTTCTCGGCGCAAACCCTCAGCGCCGCCAGCGAGCGGTCCATGGCCGCCTCGGACAGCCGCCCGCTCTGCGACAGCCCCTCACCCAGACGTACGATGCGGGAATAGGCCTCGACGACGCGGAACCCGCGCGGCGACGGCGTGGCCACCAGGAGGCGGCAATTGTTGGTCCCCAGGTCCAGCGCCGCATAGCAAGCGGCCGACTCGTCCTGAGACCGCCGGCGCCGGCCTTGCGAGGCTGCGCCGGGCGCGCGCGGCGCCTCCGACATGGTCTCTACTACCTGTCTCGCAGGCCCCGCGAACGGTTGCGAAGCCTCACTTCGAGTCGACCATAGAGCCTGCGCGTTTCGGAGGGAAGCACGCCCCGGAAGCGCCGCCTTGTCTTCAGCGTTCTGAGGACTACGTTCAGGTTTCAGTCAGGTGCGACTGATATTCTTAACGCCATGAACTCGAGACTCGCCAAATTCGCGATCGGCCAGGTCGTCCGGCACCGCATCTTTCCCTTCCGGGGCGTGGTGTTCGACGTCGACCCGGTGTTCGCCAATACCGAGGAGTGGTGGCAGTCGATCCCCGAGGACATTCGGCCGACCAAGGATCAGCCCTTCTACCACCTCCTGGCCGAGAACGAGGACAACAGCTACGTCGCCTACGTGTCCGAACAGAACCTGCTGCCCGACGACAGCGGCGAGCCGGTCGGTCATCCGCAGACTTCGGTGATCTTCGAGTCGTTCGATCATGGGCTGTACAAGCTTCGCCCCCGGATTTCGCACTAGAGACAACGTTTCTCCGCTGATCCGCCCTTTTGGCGCAAAACGCGAACAGCTTTTGCGAAAATCGGGGCGTAGCGTCGTCGCATGAGCGGAGATGGCTTTAGCAGCGGGCCGCCCCCAGGCGCCCGCCCCGACTGGACGATCGACCAGGGCTGGGAAACCTATTCCCAGGCCGAACACGACGTCTGGATCACCCTGTACGAGCGCCAGGCCGACATGCTGCACGGCCGCGCCTGCGACGAATTCCTGCGCGGCCTGGACGCGCTGGACCTGCACCGCACCGGCATCCCCGACTTCGCCCGCATCAATGAAGAGCTTCAGCGCCTGACCGGCTGGAGCGTGGTGGCCGTACCCGGCCTGGCGCCCGACGACGTCTTCTTCGACCACCTGGCCAACCGCCGCTTTCCCGCCGGCCAGTTCATCCGCAAGCCGCACGAGCTGGACTATCTGCAGGAGCCGGACATCTTCCACGATGTCTTCGGCCATGTGCCGATGCTGACCGATCCGGTCTTCGCCGACTACATGCAAGCCTATGGCCGGGGCGGCCAGCGGGCGCTCTCGCTGGGCCGGCTGGCCAACCTGGCTCGCCTCTACTGGTACACGGTCGAATTCGGCTTGATGAACACGCCCGCAGGCCTGCGCATCTATGGGGCCGGCATCGTCTCGTCGCGCACGGAGTCGATCTTCGCGCTAGACGATCCCTCGCCCAATCGCATCGGCTTCGAGCTGGAACGGGTGATGCGAACGAACTACCGGATCGATGACTTCCAGCAGGTCTACTTCGTGATCGACTCGATCCAGACCCTGCAAGCGGTCACGCTGCGCGATTTTGGCGCCCTGTACCAGCGCCTCGCCGGCGCGACCGACATCGGTGTCGCCGAGATCCTGCCCGGCGACACCGTCATCTCGCGCGGCACCCAGGCCTATGCGAAGGCGGGCGGACGTTTGGCGGACCTCTCGGCGGGCTGACCCCTCAGGCCGAACAGGATCCGCACGCCCGGGATCCGCCGCACGATCTCATACGTCGCGAAGCAGCCGGCGAAGGTCGCCGCGACCAGGATCGCGCCCTCCAGCCCCTGCGGCAGCCCCAGCTTGGCCAGGTGATGGGCCATGACCACGATCAGGGTCTGGTGGACCAAGTAGAACGGAAAGACGCCCATGGTCAGGTAGCGCAAGGCGGGTCCGCCCTTGTTCAGATGCCTGGCGCCGAAGCCCAGGATGGCGACGATGGCGCACCATCCCTCGATCGCGAACACGAAGCGACCGGCCAAGCCGACCAGGGCCGTCGGTTGCGGTAGGCCGTCATGACGCCAGTAGGTCCACACCATCCACGACCAGATCGCCCAGGCCGCGCCAGCCGTGATCAGAGCCGGCCAGCGGACCGCGGCCAGACGATCACGCAGCCGCTCCGACTTGGCCAGACCGAAGCCCAGCGCGAAGGCGGTGAACGAGACCATGTGGACATAAGGATCGTCGACCAGGGCGTGGGTCTCGCCGAACTTGGCGTAGAGGGTGGCGCGCAGCATGCCCAGGAACAGCACCGGCCAAGCGAACAGGCCAACGCCCTTCAGAAGCTGCTCGGCGGCCTTCTGGATGTGATCGCCGGCCTTCTTCCAGACCAGCAGCACGGCGGCCAGAACCATCGTGTAGACAAAGAGATAGGCCACGAACCACATATGGTTCCAGGTCGGGGTGATCAGGCACTGACTGTCCGGCCCGCACCAATGGCCCGAGGCCGTGGCGTAGCGGATCCAGAAGTTGTCGACGGTCAACGGCGTTCCAGGGTGGGCGGCGATGTACTCGACGATCTGGTAGTACGACTGCGGCGGCACGATCACGAACATGGCGAAGATCAGCGGCGGCAACAGGCGCGCGATCCGCGCCGTGGCCAAGGTCCCGACGCTGACCTTGTCGGCCATGAATCGCGTCGCCGCCCCCGAGACCAGAAAGAGCAGGGTCAGCCGCCAGGGATTGGTCAGCAGCATGAAGGGTTCCAGCGCCTCGATCGGGTGCGGCGTCTTCACGTGCCATTCCCACGGCACGTAGAACATGCCGGTGTGGTACAGGATCAGCAGGAAGAACGCGCCGACCCGAATCCAGTCGAGGTCGTAGCGCCGATCGGGGGATGAAGCGGTCGTGGTCATGAAGGGGCGTCCGGCTTGAAAATCGACGCCAAGGACCTGCCTCGCGGCGGCGCCGGCGGCCAAGCGTCCGGGGATCAACGGTCACTGGCTGGGACGACCGGACAACCGCGAGGGACCACCGGCGGTCCATTCGGGATGACCGGCGACGAGCGTCTTTGGCTGGGCCGCGCCTGGTTGCTTGGCGCGGGCCTGATCCTAGCAATTGCTGTGGTCAACGTCCTGACCCTTCAGCACGACGCGCCCAAGCTGGGCGTGATCGCGCCCTCCATCTGGGAAGCCAGCAGCGCGCTGGTCACCCTGTTCATCTTCGCCATTCCGGCGGCCATGGCTTTCTGGATGTCCCGGGCGCGCCCACGTTGGTGGATCGCCGTCCCGACGCACCTGGTGGCCGTCTTTGTCTACTCGGTCATTCACGTCTCGGGCTTCGTCGCGCTTCGCAAGCTGGCCCATGGCGTGATCCTGCACGAGGGCTACACCTTCGGCCCGATCTCCACCGAATTTCCGTACGAGTTCCGCAAGGACATGATGTCCTACGGTCTGGCGACGATCATCTATTGGCTGGCCCTGCGCCGTGGCGCCCAGAAGCCAGAACAGGCGTTCGGCCCCGCGCCGCCCGCCACCTTCGACATCCAGGAGGGCGCGCGGCTGATCCGCGTCCCCTTCGCCGAGATTCTGGCCGTGCGCTCGGCCGGCAACTATGTCGAGTTCGCCTTGGCGGACGGCCGTCGGCCGCTGGTGCGGTCATCGCTGACGGCTGTGCTTGAAGGCTTGGCGTCGCAAGGCTTTGTGCGGACCCACAAGTCCTGGCTCGTCAATAGCGCGCGGGTGACGGGGCTCAAACCCGAGGGCTCCGGCGACTACGCCGTGGAATTGGGTGCGCTGGAGGTTCCGCTCTCGCGACGCTTCCCCGAAGCGCTGGCCGTCCTGCGCGGCTAGAGCAGCAGCCCCATCAGGATATCGTCCTCGAACCGGCCATCTGGCAACCGTCCCCGCGCGACCTGCCGCCCCTCGCGCCGGAAGCCCAGCCGTTCGTAGAGGCGGATCGCCCCTGGGTTGCCGGCGCCCGCCGCCAGTTCGATGCGCAGGATCGGCGGATCCTGGGCACACGCCCAAGCGATCAGCCCCTCGAACAGCTTTGAACCAATTCCCTGTCCTTGCCGCTCGGGATGCACCGCCACCGTCAGGCCGCCCAGGACGTGGGCGAACAGGGCGATCGTCTCGCGCCTGGCGTGGATCTCGCCTGCGATCGTTCCGTCCGCTTCGACCGCGACCAGGCAGACGTCGCTGGCTAGCGCATAGTCGCCATAGGCGGGTGTGACCTCTTCGGGCGCGCGGGCCAGGGCGCCCGGCGTGATGGCGGCCGCCTTATGCAGCGCGACAATCCGGTCGCGATCGATGGAGGTCGCTGGGCGGATCGTGTAGCTCACGCGTCTCTCTGGAACGGATAGAAATCGCCGCCGAGGTCGAGGATCCGGGAGAGCTCGTCCAAGGCCTCGCGGCTCTCGGTCAACAGCAGCGGATCGGCCAGATCGGCTGGCGCCAGGCTGTCGCGATAGCGACGCGTGACCCAATCGGCCAAGATCGCGTGCAGGCCGGGCGTAAAGCGCTGAGCCGGGTTCGTCGCCTCCAGCTCGGCGTCGGTCATCACCACACGCAGGCGCAGACAGGCCGGACCGCCGCCGTTCCTCATACTTTGGCGCACGTCGACATAGTCGACCCGACCGATCGGGCCATTGGAGCTGGCCAGCCCCTCGGCGACCGCGAAGGCCCGAGGATTGTCACGGGTTTCGGCCGGCGCCAGCAGCACCAGGCGGTCCTCTCCAGGAACGACCAGAAGCTGCGAATTGAACAGATAGCTGGCCACCAGGTCGGCCAGCGGCAGGTCGGCTTCGGAGACCTCGACGAACACGGGCTCGAACAGGCCCTCGGCGGCGACGCGAACCTGACGCTCCAGCCCGGCGCGATCCTCGAAGGCGCGCTCGTGGAAGAACAGGCACTCGCGCGTGCCGACGCAGACCACGTCGTTGTGGAACGCCCCGCCGTCGATCGCGGCCCTGCCCTGCCGCGGGAAGACGGCGCGCGCCGCGCCATGGCGACGCTGGATCGCCTCGAACGCCTCGCGGGTCTGGCGGGCCGGGAACCTACCGTCCCAGCGCTCCCAGGCCTCGCGGCCCCAGACGAACAGATTGACGCCCGGCGCCCCGTGCTCGGCGCAGAGGCGGACGTGATTGGCCGCGCCCTCGTCGGCGAAGTGCGGCTGAGCCGGCAGCGGATCATGGACGGCGAACCGTCGCTCGTCCGGGAACAGCCGGCGCAGAGCGCGGGTCGTCTGGGGCCCCTCCAGGCTGCGGTGCAGATTGGTGAGCAAGTTGGCGGGCGTGAAGTGGACCCGGCCATCGGCGGCGTCGACGCCGGGCGTCACCGTGGCGGCGTTGGCGGCCCACATCGGCGAGGCGGAACAGGCCGCGGCGGCCAGGGCCGGAGCGGTCTTCCAGGCCCTTTCGATCACCGCTTCGTCGGAGCCCGAAAAGCCCAGCGACTTCAGAAGGCCTACCGCTGGCCGTTCATGCGGCGGCAGCACGAACTGAGGCACGCCCAAATCCGACAGCCGCCGCATCTTCGAAAGGCCTTCCAGCGCCGCGCCGCGCGGGTTGGAGACCTCGCCGGCGTTCTTGGTGCTGGCCAGGTTGCCGGGCGACAGGCCGACGTAGGAGTGGGTCGGACCGACTAGGCCGTCGCAATTGGCTTCCCAGGCCAGGCTCATCCGCGAAGCCCCTTGATGTCCTTCGTGGTGTCGAGCACCGCCTGGGCCTCGAAGCTCGCCACCGGATAGGCGCAATAGTCGGCGGCGTAATAGGCGCTGGGTCGATGGTTGCCCGACTCGCCAAGTCCGCCGAACGGCATCGAACCGGCCGCGCCGGTGGTGGGCCGGTTCCAGTTGACCACGCCGGCGCGGATCCGGTTCAGGAACTGATCCCAACGTCTGGCCGCGTTCGAGATCAGCCCGGCCGATAGGCCATAGCGGGTGGCGTTGGCGGCCTTCAACGCGTCGTCGAAACTGGCCACGCGACGCACCTGCAGCCACGGGGCGAACAGCTCTTCATCCGGCGTGTCGACGCCGGTGACGTCCACCAGCCCCGGGGTCACGAAGGCCTCGCTCAAGCCGTCGACCGCGCCCAGCGAGCGGATGCGGTCACCGCCCATGGTGTCCGCGATCGCCCGCGCGGCCCCGGCGGCGCGCGCAGAGATCAGCGGCCCCATGAAGGCCTCGACTTCGCCATTCCAGGGACCGATCGCCAGGCGGTCGGCGAAGCCCACCGTCGCCTCGATCACCGCCTTGCCGAACGCATCATCCGGGACGATCAGCCGCCGCGCGCATGAGCAGCGCTGCCCCGTGGTGATGAAGGCCGACTGGACAACCAGGGCCGCCACCGCCTCGGCGTCGTCGGCGTCCCACACCACCAGCGGATTGTTGCCGCCCAGCTCCAGGGCCAGGATCACGTCGGGCCGGTCGGCGAAGTGGCGACGGAAGAAGGTTCCCGCGGCGGCCGAGCCGGTGAACAGCAGACCGTCGATCGGCTGGTTGATCAAAGCCTGGCCAGCTTCACGGCCGCCCTGGACGAGATTGACCACGCCCGCCGGCGCGCCGGCCGACTCCAGGGCCTCGACCATCAGCTGTCCGGCCAGCGGCGTCTCTTCCGATGGCTTGAAGACGACCGTGTCACCCGCCAGCAGCGCCGGTACAATGTGGCCATTGGGCAAGTGGCCCGGGAAATTGAACGGGCCTAGCACCGCCATGACTCCGTGCGGCCGATGGCGCAGCACGGCGCGGCCGAACGGCATGACGTTCTCCGTGACGCCCGTGCGTCCGTCATAGGCCTTGATCGACAGATCCACCTTGCCGGCCATCGAGCCCAGCTCGGCCTTGGTCTCCCACAGCGCCTTGCCGGTCTCACGGCTCAAGGCCTCGGCGAAGGCCGGCGCGCGCTCGATCAGGATCTCCTTGTAGCGGCGCAGGATGGCGATCCGCTCTTCGCGCGGGCGGTCGGCCCAGCTCGGGAAGGCTCGGTGTGCGGCCGCCACGGCCTGGGCGACATCCGCCTCGCTGGCGGTCGCCTCGCGCCAGACGACGTCGCCCGTCGCCGGATCGGTCGAGACCAGTTCCGTCCCCTGCCCCGAACGCCACTTTCCGTCGATGAACAGACCGCTCATGCCTTCACCCGCACCATGTCGCCCTCACGCACGCCCAGGGCCGCGATCGCGTCGCGCCCCAGGACCGCCGCCTCACCGTCGATCAGCACCGGCGCCCTCACGGCCCGGAACTTCGCCACCTCGCCGGTCGAGACCAGAGCTTCCTCACCGAACGCGTCCTCACCGGCCTTGACCCGCAGCCGCCGGGCGTCGCGCACGGTGCGGATGTCGTCGCGCGGACAGGCCACGGTGGGTCCCGCGTCGAACAGGTCGACCAGGCCCTGATAACGAAAGCCCTCGCGCTCCAGCATGGCCCGAGCCGCCTCGCCGTCGCGGTGCACGCGGCCGATCACGTCACGAGCTTCTTCGGGCAACAGCTCGGTGTAGATCGGATGGCGCGGCGCCAGGTCCAGAATGAACTGGCCGTCCGTCGAGGCGCTCATCAGGTCGGCCTGGTCGAAGTCCAGGCGGAAGAACTTGTGCGACACGTGCTCCCAGAAGGGGCAACGGCCGTCCTCGTCGAACCAGCCGCGCAGCTCGGCCAGCACCATCTCGGCGAAACGCTGCGGCTCGATCCCGATCAGCATGTAGCGCGACTGAGCCAACAGACGGCCCGCCCCGCCCTTGCGCTTCTCGGGCTTCAGAAACAGCGAGCCGACTTCGGACCAGCCGGCGCACTCGTTCACCAGCACCAGCGCCTTGTGATCGAAGCGCATCTCCAGGGTCGGCGACGACTGGGCCAGGGTCACGACACGGAACGAAAAGAACGGGCGCTTGAGACCCACGCCGGCCTTCACCCCCGCCACGCCCTCGACCGTGCCGGTCGCCAGGTCTTCCAGCATCAGAGTGTACCAGGCCTCGGGCGGAGCGACCCCCGCCTGAAAGCTGGCCTCGGACAGCGCCAGACGCGCACGCAGGGTGGGCTCGTCCTCCGGAAGACTGGTGAAGCCGCGCCCGGACAGCTCGGCCAGCTCCATCAAGGCCTCGAAGTCGGCGGAGCCGGCGGGACGGACGACGAGCATTCAGTGGGTCTCCCCAGAAACATTCATGGCGTTCCGGATGGCCCGGGCGTCGATTTCGCCGCTGGCCAGCTTCATCAGGATCAGGGCCGAGAGCTGAGCGCGCTCCACGAAGCTCTCGGGCCAGGCGTGCTCGGCCTCGCTGTGGATATCTCCGCCGCGCACCCCCAGGGTGTCGACGTTCGGCAGGCCCGAGGCGAACAGGTTGTTGCCTTCGCAGACCCCGCCGGACGGCTTCCAGGCGATCTCCTGGCCCAGCAGCGCGCCGACGTCCTTCACGGCCCCGAACAGCTGCTGCTGAGCAGCGTTGAAGGGCTTGGCGCCGCGGGTGATCAGTCCGTGCAGGTGAGCGTGCAGATCATCGCCGATCCCGGCCACGATCCGCGCCACTTCGGTCTCGAACCAGGCGGCGGCTTCGGCTTCCGGGAAGCGGACATTGAAGCGGACAACCGCCACGTCCGGCACCATGTTCAGGGGCGCGCCGCCATCGATGCGGGCGACATTGACGGTGACACCGTCGCGTTCACCGTTCAAGGCGTGCAGCTTTTCAGCCACGCGCGCCGCGCCGATCACGGCGTTGCGGCCGGCGGCGAAGTCGCGCCCAGCATGGGCCGCGCGACCGTGAATCACGATGTGGAAGTTCCCGGAGCCTTTCCGCGCCGAGGCCAGCGCCCCGTCAGCCAGAGCCGGTTCGTAGGTAAGCCCGACATGTCCCTGCCGAGCGAATTGGGCCAGCACGGGACCGGAGGCGATCGAGCCGATCTCCTCATCCGGCGACAGCAGCACACGGTAACCCACATTTGCGGCGTCAGAATGCGTCTCGAAGGCCTCCAGCGCCGCCAGCATGACCGAGATCCCGCCCTTCATGTCGGCGATGCCGGGCCCGTGCAGCGCGCCATCGGGACGCGTCCGGACGACCTGGAACGGGCTCGTCTCTGGATAGACGGTGTCGTAGTGGCCGGTCAGCACCACCTGGACCGGCGCCTCGGGGCGGACCACGACGGCCAGGGACGGCGGATGGTGGAGTTCCGTCTCGCGGCCATCGGCGGTGATTTCACGCGACGGCGACAGGGGCGCCTCGATCGGCGCGGCCGGCAGGCGGGAGGTGGCGTCGAGCAGAATCTGCCTCTGGCGCTCCAACCCGGCCAGATGGCGGCTGCCGGAGTTTATCGCGCACCAGCCGACGGCGCGGTCGACGATCTGGCCGCCGTCGCGCGCAATGCGGTCCAGAACCGCGTGATCTTCCGAAGTGAGACGTATCAAGCCTGTCCTCCCTCAGTCACGATAACCAAGGGCCGCGGGCAAATCGTGCTCACCTCGCTTGAGGTAACCGCTATCCCGCGCAACAGCCTTGCCAGAGCTCGCCCATTTTCGATGAGATCGAAAATGGATAAGCGAACCCGTCTAGACATTTGACGTGCGACGGCCGCCGAAACCGGCATCCACTTTCGGCTGTCGCGCGTCCTTAGTAGTCCTTTCGCCAGCGAACGGAAAGCTTCGCGTCATTCTGCCCGCCGATCCGCGAGACCAGAGAGAGCGTTCGCCGGATCCGCCATTCGACCTGGGCCGCCGGCCCTTCGCGGCCGCCGCCGATGATCTCGACATAGACGTCATCAGTCACGTACTTGCCGCCCGAGACCGTCATGCCCGTGGCGCTTTCCGCGAAGGCCAGCCGGTCCAGGCGCGCGAAGCTGCGCAGGTTGCCGATCACGTCGAAACCGCCGCCGCCGGCCAGAGACGCCAGGGCAGAGGCCAGCTGGGCCGCCTCGATCGGCGACAGCTGGGCGGCGGACGATCCGAACAGAACCTGGCTTAGCACCTCGTCGCTGGGCAGCTCGGGCTTGGAGGTCAGGGTGATCTCGGGCTTGGCCGCCGTCCCCAGAATCCGCACGACCGCCGTCAGTGAGGCGTCTTCGCGGGTCGCCGACAGGTCGAGACGGATCCCGTCAAGCCGGCTGGACAGATAGACCGTGCCATCGTCGTCGAACTCGAAACGCTTGCCGGCGAAGTCGTACTCGCCGCGGACCACGCGAGCGACGCCGCTGAGCGCGGGTGCCAGGGACGTGCCGCCGACATGGGCGTTCAGCGACAGCTCGACGTCCAGGCCGCGGCCGCGCACGAACACGCGGCGCGGAGCCTTGAGGTCCAGATCCAGGATCATGCCGCCCGTGGTCGGACGGCGTTGCAGCCCCTGGTCCAGATCCTGCGGTCGGTTACGCTCGATGACGTCCATGGCCACGACGCCGGCGGGGGTCTTGCTCTGGGCCGAGACGTCGGCGCGGTCGATGGTCACCGCGCCGGCAAGCTTGATCTTGCCGTCGGCCGAGCGGTTGACCGTCGCCGAACCGGTCGCCACGGCCGAGGCCAGGTCGTTGTCGATCAAGCGGAAGCCCTTCAGGTCCAGCTTGAAGCTGCCGACGCCGTCGCGGGCCAGACTGATCCGTCCGGCCCCCGAGATCGAACCGCCCTGACCGTCCTCGCCGATCGCCTGACTGACATCGATGGCGTTATCGGCCATGGCCGAGCGCAGGGTGACGTTCTTCAGGCGCAGGCCCGTCTGACCATCCTCGAAACCACCGTTATCCAGGGTCGCCGAACCCAGCAGGCGCGGGTCGGCCAGGGTGCCGCCCAGGCTGGCCTGCAGATTGATGCGGCCTGACAGCGACCGGTCCGCGCCCATCAGCAGATTCCACAACGGCTTGATCTCGCCCTGGGCCGAGAATCGTCCCTGCACGCCGCGCTTCTTGTCGATCATCAGGCGCAGCGGCTTGGCCGAGGCCTCGACCGGCAGAACGAGGTTGGCCTCGGCCTTCAGGCCCTGGCGGTTATCGCCATCGGCCACGATGGTCAGGCGGCTGTCGGTCAGATCGCCGTGAATCTTGGCGTCCAGCGATTGCTCGATCTTGGCCCCTCGCTCGCGGGCGTTGGTCAGGCTCATGTTGAAGTCGCCGGTCAGGGTTTCGCCCTGGCCGCGCAGGTTGAACGAGCCGTCGATGTCGCCGTCGAGGTCCGGGTTGAAGGCGGTGATCGCCACTCCGGCCAGTTGGGCCTTGAGCATCGCCGTGGCGCCGCCCAGGTCGACGTCGATGTCTGCGCGCCCCTTGTCGATGGCCAGCCGTAGCCGGGCTTGGGTCGGGCCGTCGCCGAAATGGACCTTGGCCGTCTCACGCGTCTTGATCTCGGTGCGGCCCATGCGGCCAGACGCATCGAGGGCTAGGTCGTAGGCCTTGCCGCTCTGGGCCAGGGCGCCAGCTGCACCGATGCGCCAGCGGCCGCCGGGCGCCTCGCCACGCGCGTCGATCGACAAAGGCAGGCGCGACAACGGGCCGTCAGCCTTGATCCGCGCCGAGCGCACCTTCCAGGCCCCGAACGCCACCTCTTCCGCCGTCAGGTCCAGCGTCGCGGCAGCCGAACCGCCGCCGGGCGCGTCAACCAGCTTGGCCGAGCCCTTCACCTGCCCTTGCGGCAGGAAGGCGCCCGGCCCGACGGCGACCGTCAGATCGGCCGTGGCCGGGAGGCCGTCGCGCAGGGACATGGCGCCCCTGGCCTTGGCCCCGCCGGCGTCGACATCCAGTTCGGAAAGTTCGATGCCGCCGGGCGAGAAGCGGAAAGCGGTGCGGCCGCGCGCGGGGCCGTATTGAGTGTCGCCCTGCAGCGCCGCGACACCGTCCGTGGCTTTGGGCCCGCGTGCGAAGGTCAGGGTCAGGCGCGCCTTGGTCAGCGGCAGGCGCGGCAGGTCGATGCTGTCGAAGTCGGCGTTCAGCTCGGCCTTGGGCGCGACCAGCGTGCCGCCGATATGGCCGTCGCCCGCCGCCTTGCCGGCGATCTCCATGGGGCCGGCTTTGAACGGGCCCGAGGCGGTCCAGTCCAGCTTGAAATCCAGGCCCAGGGCCTTGGCGACCGTCATTTTGCCTGACGACCTCAAGCTGGCGTTAGCCCCGTCAAGCTTGGCGTCGGCGACCGTCAGGACGCCGGTGTTCCAGCTGGCCTTGCCGTTCAGGCGCGGCGTCGCGCCCAGCAGGCGGTCGACCTCGGCATAGCCGGTCGCAAAGTTGGCCGCGCGGCCGTCGACCGTGAAGCTCCAGGGTCGATTGGCGAAGCTCGAGGCGGTCCATTTGGCGACCACAGAGCCCTTCGCGCCCTGGCGCACTGGTCCCATGCTGGCCACGCGCATCTCGCCGTCGAATGACAGACCGCCCAGCACACCGCGCTCGCCCTTGCCGGTGACGATGAGGTTCGGAGCGTCGATACGGGCCGCCTTGATCAGGAACCGACCGCCCTTGACCCGCGCGCCCTCGAAGGTCGCCTTGGGGCTGGCTCCTAGCAGGGCCAGCAGGCCCGTGCCGCCCCCACCCGAAGTTGCGGCGCTGGCCTTGATCTCAAGCTCGCCCTTGGCCCAGCGGACCATGGCCGGTCCTTTGGCGCGCTTGAGGCGGTAGCCCAGCAGTTCCAGGTCGGCGACATCCGCATCGCCTTCGACCGAGAAGCCGCCGTCCTCTAGGCGGAAAACGCCGTTGGCGAGACCTCGCCCCATCTGCGGGATCGTGACGATCCGCTTCAAGGCGCCGATCTGGGCGCTGAAGGCGATGCCGTTCGGCCCGGTCCGCTTCTCGGCTAGATCGGCCAGGCCATGGCCGCGCAGCGTCAAGTTCTGGGCCGTGATCGTCAGGTTCACGTCCGAAAGACCGTTCTTGCTGGCTTTCTTGCCGTCAATGATGAAGTCCGCCTCGGGCCCGAACATGCGCGCCAGGCGCTGGGTCAGGGTCGAGGCTTCCAGGCTCAGTCGACCGCGCGCGGAGCCGCCCTGCTCGCTCCACGCCCCTTCGGCCTGCAGCGGCGTCGTATCGCCCGAGCGCGCCAGAACGTTGAACGCCGCCCGACTGATCGTGCCGTCGGCCTTGGCCTTAAGGTCGAACGTCCGGTCGGCCGACAAGCCCAGTGCGCCGGCGATGGCGCCGCCATTGGCTTCAACCGCATCGGCCTTCAAGTGCAGCGTCTTGGAACGGCCAAGGTCGAAGTCGAGGTTCAGATGATCGCCGGCATGCAGGCGCGAGGCCACGGCGAGCTTACCCTTCTGCCCGCCCTGCCGCGCCATCTCGTACTCGCCCGAGACGTCGAAGTCGCCGCTCGCGCGGCTGAACTCGGGCCGGGTAAGCAGGCGGAAGGCGAAGGCGTCGAGATCGACCGAGACTGGCGCGGCGCTGGACTTGGGGCCCTTGGGCGCCATGGTCGGGCGGCGCAGGATGATGACGTCGCGGGCGTCGATCCGCTCGGCATGGAAACGGCGCCCGAACAGCTCGGTGGCGCGCCAGGCGACCCGGAGGTCGTGAGCCTCCAACCAGACGCCCTTCTCGTCGGAGATGGTCAGGCGGCGGACGCCGAAATTCTTCCAGATGTCGCCGGACAGGCCCTCGATGTGCAGCTTGCCGATACGGCCCAGCTTCAGGCCCGAGGCCCGGGCTTCTAGGAATAGCCGCCCCTGCGGCGTGATCGGGACATAGCGTAGACCTCCGGCCATGACGATCAGGATGGCGGCCAGGACCGCCGAGGCGATCAGCAGCGCGCCGCCCCAGCCGATCTTCTTAGCGACCTTGACCGCAGCCTCGCTCGTCGCCTCGGCGGCTTGGGCGACGGTCTCCGTCAGGTCAGGCCTCTCCTGTTCCCCGCTCAAAAGCTTTGCCCGATGCTGAGATAGATCTGGAACGCCGGGTCGCCCTTGCGGCGGCCCAGCGGGGCGGCGATGTCGGCGCGGATGGGGCCAAAGCCCAGGTCATAGCGAATGCCGACGCCCGCGCCGGCCCGGAAGTCCTCGCGCCGAGGCGTCTTGTCGGTGCCGATCGCGCCGGCGTCGATGAAGGCCACGCCGCTCCAGCGCTGGGTGATCTTCTGACGCAGCTCGAACGAGGTCTCGACCAGCGACACCCCGCCCTGGGGCGTGTTGTCCGCCAGGCGCGGCCCGATGGCCTGATAGGCATAGCCGCGCACCGAGCCGCCGCCGCCGGCGTAGAACCGTCGGGAGGCCGGCACGTCGGGGATACTGCCGCCCAGCATCGCGCCCAGCTTGAGCCGCGTGGCCAGAACCGTGCTCGCTCCCTTGCCCATCGGCAGATAGACCGAGCCCTGGGTCGTCACCTTGAGATACGGCAGGGTCGTGTCGCCAACGACATAGGTCGGCTCGCCGCGCGCCTCCAGTCGCCAGCCGCGCTTGGGATCCAGAATGTTGTCCGAGAAGTCCCAGGCATAGGCCGCCAGGCCGGCGAAGGTGGCCAGGTTCAGCTTGCGACCGGCGACCAGGCCGTTGCGGCTGACCTGCTCCTTGGTCTGGGACAGGTCCAGCGACACGCCGAACGTGCGATAGGAGGTGGTCTGCCGTCGCTTGGTCAGATCTACGCCGACCGTCGCGCCGGTTTCGTTGTAGGCGTCAGTGTCGTTGCGGAAGATCGAGCTGTTCAGCTTCAGGGTCTGCTGCGGCCGCCGCCAATGAGGCAGCGAGATTTCCGCGCCGAGCCTTTGCTCCAGCTTGGCCAGCCGCAGCGAATAGGTCGTGGTGTCTGCGCGCTTCAGCCGGTTGTAGCGGCTCCAGCGCACATCGACGCCGGCGCCTTCGCTCGTCGAATAGCCAGCGCTGGTTTCGATCGTCCGCGAGCGGCGGTCCGCCAGGGTGACGACGACGGGCCGCAGCCCTTCGGACGTGGCCTTGTCCGGCCCCGCCAGCGAAACCGAAATCGAGTCGTAAACGCTGGTGTCGCGCAGGCGGCGCTCGAGCTCGGCGACATCCTCGGGATCATAGACCTCGCCAGACTTCCAGGGGGCCAGGTGCGAGACCCAGGCGGGATTGGTGCGCCCCTTGGTCACCACTTCGACCCCATCCAGATGGACCAGTTCGCCCGCCGCGATCTTGAAGGCCGGACGCACGGTGTGATCGGCGTGGTCGACGATCACCTCGCGCGGCTCGGCGACGGCGTCTGCATAGCCCAGCTTGGCGACCTGAGCGACGACTCGCCCCTCGGCCCCAACCACGTCGGCCGAGCGGCCCGGCTCGCCAGGGGTCAAGCGCAGAGCGGTGGCGGCGCGCTGGCGAGTCCCTTCGTCGGGCGGCGCGCCGGACCAGTCGATGCGCGGATCAGCCAGGACGAAGACCGGGCCGGGGGTGATCTTGACCACCGCGCGCGGAGGCTCGCCATCCAGAACGTCGGGTTCGACCGTGTAGGCGTAGTAGCCCTCGGCGCGCAGGACGGCGATTGCGTCCTCGCCGGCCTGACGGGCGCGACGGCGAGCCTCCGCGCGGCTCTGGGCCGGGCGCTTGGAATCGGTCAAGGCGCGCTGGATCGCCTCGCGCAGAGCCTTGTCCTCGACGCCTTGAATCTGGGCCATCGGCTCGTCGGCCCAGGCGACCGAGGCCGTCAGCCAGGTCACCGCCGTCAACGCCAGGGAAGTCCGCCCAAGCACCAAATCACGTTCCCCGCGCGAAGCGCCCCCGCCCCTGCTGTAGTCTGGGGTTTCGCCTGTGTCACGACCGGAATTGTAACGAACCCCGTGCAAGCGGCGCTTCTCAAAGCAGGCGATCGGCGCCCAAATGGCAGGCAGCCGTGCGCATCTACGCGGCGAATGTCGAATTGCGCGGGCGAGATCGGCGCGACGCTCTAGAGTCGGAACGACGCGACGCCTTCGGGGACGCGTCCAAAGTGAAGAGAAACGTGGAAAAAAGCGTGGCGGCGAAGACCCAGACCCTCGACGACGCACCGACCCTGCCCATGACGGAGGCGGCGTACCTGCCGGGCATAGCGTATGACGAGATGTTCACGCCCGACGGCGAGGTACGAAAGCACTACGATCCGCTGCACGGGCGAATGTCGACGTTGGGCGCGGAAGAGCTGGCGGGACGCCAGCGCACGCTGGAGCGTTCGTTCCTGCTGCAGGGCATCACCTTCACCGTCTATGGGGCCGAGAACACCACCGAGCGGATTATCCCGACCGACCTCTTTCCTCGCATCATCCCAGCGGCCGAATGGTCGAAGATCGAGGCTGGCCTGACCCAGCGGCTGCAGGCGCTAAACCTGTTCCTCGCCGACATCTACGGCGACCAGCAGATCCTGATGGACGGCGTGGTGCCGCGCGAACTGGTGCTGGGCGCGCCGTCGTATCGCCGCGAGATGCAGCACCTCTACGTTCCGCACAAGGCCTACGCGAACGTCTGCGGCAGCGACCTGATCCGCCAGCAAGACGGAGAATTCGCGGTGCTGGAGGACAATCTGCGCGTCCCGTCCGGCGTCTCGTACATGCTGGCGAACCGGGACGCGGCCAAGCGGACCTTCCCCGGCACCTACCGCGCCGCTGGCGTGCGGCCAGTCGAGCGCTATCCCGACCTGCTGCTGTCGACGCTGAAGAGCATGGCCGCCGACTGGCGCAACGAGCCGCAGGTCGTGGTGCTGACTCCCGGCGTCTACAACAGCGCCTATTACGAGCACGCGTACCTCGCTCGCCTGATGGGCGTGCCGCTGGTCGAGGGCCGCGACCTCGTGGTGCACGAGAACATGGTCTACATGCGCACGACCACGGGCCTGCGCCGGATCGACGTCATCTATCGCCGGGTCGACGACGACTTCATCGACCCCCTCACCTTCCGGCGCGACAGCTCGTTGGGCGCGGCGGGCCTGTTCAACGCCTATCGGGCCGGCAACGTGGTGATCTGCAACGCCCCGGGCACCGGCGTGGCCGACGACAAGGCCGTCTATGCCTACGTCCCGGACATCATCCGCTACTATCTGGGCGAGGAGGCGATCCTGCCCAATATCGAGACCTTCCTGTGCCGGGAGCCCCGGCAGTTGCAGCACGTGCTGAAAAATCTGGACCAATACGTGGTCAAGGCGGTCGGCGCGTCGGGCGGGTACGGCATGCTGGTCGGCCCGCACGCCAGCCAGAAGGAGCGCGACGCCTTCGCCGAGGCGATCAAGGCCGACCCCGAGAACTATATCGCCCAACCGACCATCCAACTGTCGACCGCGCCCTGCCTGGTCGACGGTCGCATTGAGCCGCGCCACGTCGACCTGCGTCCCTTCATTCTGTCGGGCGAGAAAACCATCGTCACCCCCGGCGCCCTCACTCGCGTGGCGCTGAAGCGCGGCTCGCTGGTGGTCAATTCCAGCCAGGGGGGCGGCTCGAAGGACACCTGGGTGCTGGCCGAGGAGAACGGCCACTCCAACGGGCATGGCAACGGGAGCGTTCGCCCATGATGCTGGCTCGGGTCGCCGACAGCCTCTACTGGCTGGGCCGATACATCGAACGCGCCGAGCATCTCTCGCGCCTGTCGTCCGTGATGCTGAACGCCACGCTGGACCAGACAGGCTCCGGCGCCCATGCCGTCTGGATCGCCATGGCCGCCGTTGGCGAACCGGGAGATGGCGAAAGCGTGGGCTCTTTCGAAGCCGCCGAGGCCCTGGTTCTGAATCGCGGCGATCCGAATTCGGTCGTCTCGTCGCTGGCGCGCGCTCGCGAAAACGCCCGTCAGGTTCGCGATCAGATCACGACTGAGACGTGGGAGCGCCTGAACCTCCTGTATCTCAAGGTAACCGACGGGGACGCGGCCAAGGCGTTCGCCGGCGGCTCGGACAACTTTCTTCATGATGTCATCGCCGACCTGCACCTCTTCAAGGGCGCGGCCGACACCACCATGAGCCATGGCGAAAGCTGGCGCTTCATGATGCTGGGCATCTACATGGAACGGGCTCAGCTGGTTTCCCGCCTGCTGGAGGTCTGCTTTGCCGAGTCGCCGGTGCACGGCCAACTGGACGACCACGTCGCTCTGGTCAGCCTGCTGCGGATGGCCTGCGCCCTGGAGCCCTATTTGCGGGTTTACACCGCCGAGATCGAGCCGCGGCACATCCTGGAATTCCTGGTCTTCGACGAGGACTTTCCGCGTTCGATCCGCTTCGCCACCGCCCAGATCGAGCAGCACCTATCGGCCATGGCCCGCGCGATCGGCGGCGAACGGGCCGGGCCAGAACGCTTGGCCGGCCGTCTCAAGGCCCGCCTGCAATTCGCCGATGTCGACGAGTTGGAAGCCGTCGGCGCCGGTCCGTTGCTGACCACCGTTGTCAACGAGTGCGCCCGGATCCACGAAGCAATCTACGAGACCTTCGTGGCCTATCCGCTCGAAACGCGCCTGCCTGCCTAGGATCCGGAGCGCGACAGCCGAAAGTGTCCGCGGTTTCGGCGCCCGTCACGCGACCAAGTAAGGACTCTTCCCATGCTCTTAGAGATCCGCCACGTCACCCAGTACCACTACGAGCGCCCGGTCCGGGAAAGCCTGATGGAGCTGTGGATGCAGCCCCAGAAGAGCGCCCGCCAGCGTCTCGTCAGTTTCGAGCTGGATCTCGAGCCGGCCGCCCAGGTGTTCTCGTACGCCGACAGCTTCGGCAACGCCGTCTATCACTTCGACGTGCCCCAGCCGCACGACAAGCTGACCATCATCGCTCGCTCGGCCGTCGAGACCGAGCCGGTGGGCGAGCGGCCCGACCGCCTGGACATGGGCGAATGGGACCGCCTGCGCAGCGAGTTCGTCCGCGGCGAATGCTTCGACTTTCTGCGTCCGCACGGCTTCGTCCGAACGACCGAAGCCCTGAATACCTTCATCAACGAGCACGACCTTGAGGCGCTCCGGCGCAAGGACCCGCTGACGGCGGTGCGGGCGTTATCGGAGACGATCTACCGGGCCTTCGACTACCAGCCCGGCTTCACGGACGCCGACAGCCCGATCGACCTGGCGCTCAGCGCCGGTCGCGGGGTTTGCCAGGACTTCGCCCACATCATGCTGGCGGTCTGCCGCGAGTGGGCCATCCCGGCCCGCTACGTCTCGGGCTATCTGTTCACCGATCGCGAGGCTGGCGACCGGTCGGACCCCGACGCCACCCACGCCTGGGTCGAGGTGTTCCTGCCCAGCCTGCGCTGGGTGGGCTTGGACCCGACCAACAACATGATGACGTGCGAGCGGCACGTGGCCGTAGCGGTCGGCCGCGACTATGCCGACGTCACACCGTCACGCGGCGTCTACAAGGGCGATGCAGAAAGTCAGCTTGCGGTCGGCGTCACCGTCCGTCGCGCTCGCGCGGCCGTGGCCGAACCGGAGTTCCTGCGCATGGCCCGGCCCAGCTTCGCCGGCGGCCGCCGCCGCCCCGACGCACTGCGCGAGGAGCTGCATCAGCAGCAGCAACAACAACAGCAGTAAGCGATTATTGCAGGACTTCCGGCTTCAGGGTCGCGGCGAAGCGGCGAGCGATGTCCAGGGCCCCTGCCGCGCCGCCGGCCCGCGGGCCGATGCGCTGGGTTTCCACGAACTGGACGCCGGCCTCGGTCCCCGAGCGCCAGACGACATGCGCCAGATGCACCCGGCGGCCGCCCGCGTCGACGAAGACGAACTTATCCGGCGGCGGGGCGATGCCGGCCGTCGACAGACGCGCGCCCTTTTCGGCGATGTCCAGTAGCGAGCACTTCCACGACCGCGGATCATCCACGATGTAGATCTTGCGCGCCGCCGGCATCCTGGGATGGACGCGGCGCTCCGCGCCGGTGGGCTCGACCATGACCATGCGACCTTAGAACTCCCGTCGGGTGAACGAAGACGATGTTAGTGCAACCAGGCGCAATGCGCGCCTGCGTTGAACCGCGTTCGTCCGCGACCAGCTTAACCGGTAAAGTTCCTTAGGCGGCGTAAACGTGAGCCTTGCGGGCGGCGATCTTCACCGTTCCCTGGAAGCGGGCGGCTTCGGCGCGCGAGGCGCTGATCTCGATCGGACGGCCGTCGGCGGCCGTGGCGTTGACCGTCGTCAGGGCGCCCTGTACGTGGGCGCGGTCGACCCGCACCTCGAAGCCGCCGTCATCCAGCACGAAGTCGTGGGGGCGGACGTAGGCCGTGGCCGAGCCCTCGCGGACGCCGCCGGCCGGCAGGCGCAGCGCGCCGGCGTTGAACTCGCCGCCGCCGACCTGCCCCTCGAAGCAGTTGGCCTCGCCCACGAAGCCGCAGACGAAGGCGGTCTCGGGCTGGTCGTGGACCTGGTCAGGCGTGCCGATCTGCTCGACCTGGCCCTTGTTGAGGATGGCCACGCGATCGGCCAGCTCCAAGGCCTCTTCCTGGTCGTGGGTCACGAAGATGGTGGTGACGCCAGTGGCGTCGTGCACCCGACGCAGCTCCTTGCGCAGCGACTTGCGGACCGTGGCGTCCAGGGCGCCGAATGGCTCGTCCAGCAGCAGCACGCTGGGCTGCACCGCCAGGGCCCGCGACAGGGCCACGCGCTGGCGCTGGCCGCCCGACAGCTGCGAAGGATAACGTTTGCCCAGGCCGTCCAGCTCGACCAGGCGCAGCAGATCGTCGACCCTTTTGGCGATCTCGACCTTGGACGGCTTGTCCCTACCCTTCCGCACATCGAGGCCGAACGCGATATTCTTGGCGACGGTCATGTGCTTGAACAGCGCGTACTGCTGGAACACGAAGCCCACGCGGCGGTCGGCCGCGGAGGCGAAGGTCACATCCTGGCCGTCGAACAGCACTTGGCCGGCGTCGGGGAATTCGAGGCCCGCGATCGTGCGCAGCAGCGTGGTCTTGCCCGAGCCCGACGGACCCAGCAGGGCCAGCAGTTCGCCGTCGGCGATCTCGAGGTCGACCTTGTTCAGCGCCGGATAGCGGCCGAACTTCTTCTCGACGGAGCGGATGGAGATGGTCATGGCCGTTAATCCGTTCAGTGTCCGCGGCGCCCGCGCACGCCCGGCTGGATCTCAAGCGCCGTCTTGAGCACCAGGGTCACGACGGCCAGCAGGCACAGCAGGGCCGCGACGGCGAAAGCGCCGACGAAGTCGTACTCGTTGTAGAGGATCTCAACGTGCAGCGGCATGGTGTTGGTCAGGCCGCGGATATGGCCGCTGACCACCGACACGGCGCCGAACTCGCCCATGGCGCGGGCGTTGCACAGCAGCACGCCGTACATCAGGCCCCAGCGCACGTTGGGGGCGGTCACCCGCCAGAAGGTGTAGAGCCCGCCTGCGCCCATAGACACGGCCGCCTCCTCCTCGCTGGTCCCCTGCTCCTGCATCAGCGGGATCAGCTCGCGGGCCACAAACGGGAAGGTCACGAAGATCGTCGCCAGCACGATGCCGGGAACCGCGAAGATGATCTTGATGTCGTTGTCGACCAGATATTCGCCGAACCAGCCCTGCAGGCCGAAGATCAGCACGTAGATCAGGCCCGCCACGACCGGCGAGACCGAGAACGGCAGGTCGATCAGGGTGATCAGCAGCGGCTTGCCGGGAAACTCGTGCTTGGCGATCGCCCAGGCGGCGCACAGGCCGAAGGCGGCGTTGAACGGCACCGAGATCGCCGCGGTGATCAGGGTCAGCTTCACGGCCGCCAGGGCGTCGGCGTTGTTGATCGCGTCCAGCGCCGCGCCGAGGCCCTTGCGCAGGGCTTCGGCGAACACGGCGGCCAGCGGCAGGATCAGCACCAGGGCCAGGAAGACGGCCACAACGCCGATCACCAAGACCTTGGCCCATGCGGGATCGTCGGTGGCGCGGCGACGGGAGACGGTAGCCATCAGTCGAACCTCCGCGCCCAGGCCTGGATGGCGTTGATCACGAACAGCATCGTGAACGACACGGCCAGCATCACGACGGCGATCGTGGCGGCGCGGGCGTACTCGAACTGCTCCAGCTGGATGATGATCAGCAGCGGCGCGATCTCGGACTTGTAGGGCATGTTGCCGGCGATGAAGATCACTGAGCCGTACTCGCCCACGCCCCGCGCGAAAGCCATGGCGAAGCCGGTCAGCCACGCAGGGGCCAGCGCGGGGAGAACAATCCGAAGGATCGTGTCGAGACGGTTCGCCCCCAGGCTGGCGGCGGCCTCCTCGACATCCTCGGCGGCGTCGCGAAGGACAGGCTCGATGGTGCGCACCACGAATGGCAGACCGATGAAGATCAGGGCGATGGTGACGCCGATCGGGTTGTAGGCGGCCTTGATCCCCAGTGGCGTCAGGAACTGTCCCACCCAGCCGTTGGGCGCATAGAGCGTCGCCAGAGCAATGCCGGCCACGGCGGTCGGTAGGGCGAACGGCAGGTCGACCAGGGCGTTGACGATGGTCTTGCCCGGGAAGTCATAGCGGACAAGGGCCCAGGCGGTCAGCACGCCGAAGATCCCGTTGATCACGGCGGCGACGAACGCCGCGCCGAAGCTCAGACGATAGGCGGCCAGCGAGCGCTGCGACGTGGCCACAGCCCAGAATTCGGTCGGCGACTGGTGGGCGGCCTTCAGCACCACCGCGCTCAGGGGGATCAGGACGAGCAGCGACAGCACCGTCAGCGTCACGCCCATCGTCAGTCCAAAGCCCGGAATGGCCGAGCGCCGACGGAATAGCGGTCGCTTCGGCGAGCGCGCCGATGGCTTTCCAGGCGACCGGCGCGGAGCCGTGTCGGCGGTCATCGTCTGATCGTCGTCCAGGGTCCGGGCTCGCCACATAGCTCAAGGCAACGGTTGAACGCGCCGGAACGGATAAGGGTCCCGAGAGCGTCGATGAAACTGAGCCGCTTAAATCTCTACCAGGCTTATCGGGCAAATGAGAAAAGTCAGGTCGGGGGCCTAGAAAAACTGGCTAGCGCCGGCTGCGCCGCGTGCGAGAAGGCTCGCGCCCGGCCGTGCGGCGCGCCCGAGAAGTCACGATGTTCGCCAGGAGGAACCTCTGACGGATCAGAGGCTTGAGTTTGGTAGGCCGGGTGGGGTTCGAACCCACGACCATTCGATTAAAAGTCGAATGCTCTACCACTGAGCTACCGGCCCGCTCACGATCCCGGCGGGGGCCGGTGGAAGCGGCGCGGACCATAGTCGGGGGCCTCGTGCGTCGCAAGCATGGTTTCGCCGTTTTTCGGATGGATGACGGTAAAGCTGTGAGCGGGTTAGGGTGAGACATGCGTGGAACCTTGCTTTTGGCGGTCTTTTGCAGTGCGAGCGTGGTCGGAACGGCCTTCGCCCAGCAGCAGGAGCCGACGCCCTTGGCCGGCGCGCCGGCCTCCGCACATGGGGATTCGCCGGTCCAGCCCAGCGACGAGGGCAGAATCAAATCGACCTCGGAAGCCAATCGCGAGGGGATCACCGGCGCCATGCAGGCCCCCTTGCGCGACGTCAACCTCGTCCGCACCAAGATTCCGCGCGTGCTTCTGGAAGCGATGGACGATCCCTACAAGCGGCCCGAAAAGGCGGATTGCCGTAGCTTGATCGCTCTAGTTCAACCGCTGGACGTGGCCCTGGGCGAGGACATCGACCGCACGCCTCCGGCTGAGAACGAGGACCTGATGGACCGAGGCCGCAAGGCGGCCGGCGGCGCGGCCCTGGGCGCGGTGGCCAGCGCGGCGCAGGACATGATCCCCATGCGCGGCTGGGTGCGGAAGCTGACCGGCGCCGAGCGTCACGACCGCCTGGTGCAGAGCGCCGTCGCCTCGGGCGCGGTGCGGCGGGCCTATCTGAAAGGCCTCGGGGAGGCGCGCGGCTGTAATCCCCCCGCCACGCCACAGCACAAGCCGCCAGCCGCGCCGCCCGTGGTCGAGCCTGGCATGCCGCCGCCGCGCGATCCCTACGGGCCGCGCAAGCCGCGCTTTCCGATCAACAAGGAAGAGGTCCCGACCGTGCCGCAGGGTCCCCGGTACTAGCAGCCTTTATCGGCCGCGCTCAGATGCCGGGCGCGGAAGTCGCGGCGGAACTGCTCGAAGCCCCCCTCGGCGATCGCCGCGCGCATGGCGGCGGTCAGGGCCTGGAAGAAGGCGATGTTGTGCCAGGACAGCAGCACCTGGCCCAGGATCTCTTCGGCCTTGAAGAGGTGCCGCAGATAGGCCTTGGAGTAGTCGCGGCTGGCCGGGCAGTCGCTGGTCGGGTCCAGCGGAGACTCGTCTTCGGCGTATTTGGCGTTCTTCAGATTGATCGGGCCGTCCCAGGTCCAGGCCTGGCCGTGGCGCCCCGAACGGGTGGGCAGCACGCAGTCGAACATGTCGACCCCGCGCGCCACGGCCTCCACCAGGTCGATCGGCTTGCCGACGCCCATCAGATAGCGCGGACGGTCCTCAGGCAGCAGGCCGGGAGCGTAGTCCAGCACCTCGCACATCGCCTCATGCCCCTCGCCCACCGCCAGACCGCCGATGGCGTAGCCGTCGAAGCCGATCTCGCGGAGGCGATCCGAGGATTCCCGACGCAGATTTTCGAAGGTCGAGCCCTGCTGGATGCCGAACAGGGCCTGGCTGTCGCGATCGCCGAAGGCGGTCTTGGACCGCAGCGCCCAGCGGGCCGACAGCTCCATGCCCTTGCGCGCCCTCGCCTCCTCGGCCGGCCAGGCGACGCACTCGTCCAGCTGCATGACGATGTCGCTGCCCAGCAGGTCGGCCTGGATCTCGATCGAGCGCTCGGGGGTCAGGACGTGCTTGGAGCCGTCGACGTGGCTGGAGAAAGTCACGGCCTCCTCGGTCAGCTTGCTGATGCCCGACAGGCTCATGACCTGGAAGCCGCCGCTATCCGTCAGGATCGGCTTGTCCCAGCGCATGAACTTGTGCAGCCCGCCCAGGCGATGCACCCGCTCGGCCGACGGCCGCAGCATCAGGTGATAGGTGTTGCCCAGGATGATGTCGGCGCCGGTGTCCTTGACCTGATCGACGGTCATGGCCTTGACCGTCGCGGCGGTGCCCACTGGCATGAAGGCCGGCGTGCGGATGTCCCCCCTCGGCGTCCGCAGCACCCCGGTGCGGGCCTTGCCTTCCGTGGCTTTGATCTCAAAGGGGAACGCGGCCATCAGGAGGTCTCGTCTTTAAACAGCAGGCTGCCGTCGCCGTAGGAATAGAAGCGATAACCCGCGGATATGGCGTGCGCGTAGGCCGCGCGCATGGACGCCTGTCCGGCGAAGGCGCTGACCAGCATGAACAGGGTCGACTTGGGCAGGTGGAAGTTGGTCATCAGCACGTCGGCGGCGCGGAAGCGGTAGCCGGGCGTGATGAAAATCGCCGTCTCGTCGGCGAACGGACGTACAACGCCATCCTCGGCCGTCGCGCTTTCCAGCAGGCGCAGGGACGTGGTGCCGACGCAGACGATGCGCCCGCCCGCGGCGCGCACCGCGTTCAGGGCGTCGGCGACCTCTCGCGTCACCTCGCCGAACTCGGCGTGCATCCTGTGCTCGGAGACGTCATCGGTCTTGACCGGCAGGAAGGTGCCGGCGCCCACGTGCAGGGTGACAAAGTGCAGCGACACGCCTTTGGCCTTCAGCGCTTCCAGCAGATCGGGCGTGAAATGCAGACCGGCCGTCGGCGCGGCGACCGAGCCGTCCTCGCGGGCATAGACCGTCTGGTAGTCGGCGCGGTCGCGCTCGTCCTCGCCTCGCTTGGCGGCGATATAGGGCGGCAACGGCATGTCGCCATGCCGAGCGATGCCGATATCCAGATCGGGGCCGGACAGGTCGAACGATAGCAGGACCTCGCCGCCCTCGTGCTTCTCGACGATCGTGGCGTCCAGACGATCCAGTTCGCAGGCGCGGTCGTCTCGCGCCCCGAACGTCACGCGATCGCCGACCTTCAGGCGCTTGCCGGGACGCATGAAGGCGCTCCAACGGCTGGGCGCCACGCGACGGTGCAGGGTCGCCTCGACGGCGACGGGCGTGCCGTCGGCCCCGCCGGTGGTGCGGCCTTCGCGCAGGCCGGACAGGCGCGCGGGGATCACGCGGGTGTCGTTGAACACCAGAGCATCGCCGGGACGCAGGAAGTCGGGCAGTTCACGGACCACATGGTCGGCGAGCGGTTGGCCCGGGCGGACCACCAGCAGGCGCGCAGCGTCGCGCGGCTCAGCCGGACGCAGGGCGATGCGGTCCTCGGGTAGGTCGAAATCGAAGTCGGAAAGGCGCATGGGCGGGCTTCAAGCGCACGATGGACCGAGAAGGTCAAGACATACGCCGTCGCGCGAGGCGAGTGGACAGCTGCCCCCAACCTTGGCCATGGTCGTTGTGAACGCCATTCTTCAGGGGGAAGATCGCGATGAAACGCTTGGTCGGTTTCGCGCTCGCGCCGCTTCTGCTGCTTGCCGCCTGCGACGCCAAGCCGAATGCGCCGCCGAACGCGCCGAAGCAGGCCGAGCCGACGCCGGCGCCGGCGCCGTCTGCGACATCAGTTCCCGACGCCGCGGCCGCCAACTTCCAGCACGACGACAAATTGGATGTGTTCGGCTACTACTTCTCCGAACCGACTGTGAAGTCGGGCAATTGGGAGCTGGCGTCGCTCAACATGGGCTCGCCCGAGGACTTCACCGCCTGGGAATCTGGCAAAAGGCCGGACGCCTACGCGCCGATCTTCCTGGAGTTCGAGGACGTCACCAGCCCCACCGCCCAAAACGAGCTCGGTGGGACCTACCATACGATTAGCGTTCGTTTGATGCCCGATAGCTATCGGGTAGATGCTCAGGCCGTCGTATTCCATGGCAAGGACGCGCGGATCGGCGAAGTGTCATTCTCGGGCGCTTTCGACCTGGAGGCCCTGAAAGCCGCCAAGTCCGACGCGGACGAGGACAAGGTGGTGTTGCGAGGAAAGTTGCGCATAGGCGCCGGGCCTGCGCGCGCCGTGGTCTTTACCTACTTCGCCGGTGATTAGTCGCGTCGCCTAACCGCAGAGGCATGCTATGGGCCTGGCATGCGCCTGATCATCCAGCTTCTGAGTCTCCTGGTTCGCGGCACGGCCCTGATGCTGGGCCTGGTCGGCTTCGGCATGACCGCCGCCTGCCTGGGCGGCGCCTGGAGCGACCGCCTGGACGCTTTCACCCACGCCGCGCCGGTGTGGGCGATGATGGGCGTCGGCGCGGTCGTGCTGGGTGGGATCTTCGCGCGAAATGGCGAGCGCTGGGTCATGGTCGGACTCGGCGCGGCGACGCTGCTGGGCGGCGCGGTGCTGATGGGTCCCGATCTCTGGGCCGCCTGGCGTTTCAAGCCCGCCACGCCGGTCGCCAGCGACCTGAAGATCGTGCAGTTCAACGTCTGGCACGAGAACCGCACGCCGGAGAAAAGCCTGGCCTGGATTCTCGCCCAGGACGCCGATGTCGTGATCATCGAGGAAGGCGCGGGCAGCGCCTGGCCTCTCGTGAAGGCCCTGCGCGCCACCTACCCCTTCGCGTCTTGTGAAAAGGGCTCGAGCTGCGAGACCTGGATCTTCTCGCGAAAGAAGATGATCGCCCGCGGCGGCATTCCGATGGATGGCCCCTATCTCTCCGCCGCCTGGGCGACGCTGGCCGATGCAAAGGGCCCCTTTACGGTGACCGGCGTCCACTACACATGGCCCGTGCCGGCCGGTCCGCAGCAGGCCCAAGGCCGCAAGCTGGCGCAGCTGATCGCCAGGTTCGGCGCGAAGAGCACCATTCTCACCGGCGACTTCAACTCCACGCCCTGGTCGTTCACGCTGAAGCGCCAGGACAAGACCTTGGGTCTGCGCCGCTGGACGCGCGCCCTGCCCTCGTGGCCGGCCAGCAAGTTCTCGCGCGTGATGGCCGCCCCGGCCCCGTTCCTGCCGATCGACCACGTCTATGCGGGTTCGGAGTGGCACGCCGTGCGCGTTGAGCGCGGTCCGGCCCTGGGGTCGGATCACCGCCCTGTCGTGGTGACCCTGCGCCGCAAATAGAAACGGCCCCGGACGAAGTCCGAGGCCGTTCCTGAAATCTCGCGCGGCGCGCCTTAGGCGTCGGCGGCGATCTTGGCGCTGACGATCTTGCCCGGCTGGCGCGGCGGCTCGCCCTTGGGCAGAGCGTCGACGTTTTCCATGCCTTCGGTCACCTGGCCCCAGACGGTATACTGCTTATCCAGGAAGGTCGCGTCGTCGAACACGATAAAGAACTGGCTGTTGGCCGAGTCCGGATTCGGCGTGCGAGCCATCGAGCAGACGCCGCGCACATGCGGCTCGTCATTGAACTCGGCCTTCAGGTCCGGCTTGTCCGAGCCGCCGCGGCCGGTGCCCGTCGGGTCGCCGCCCTGGGCCATGAAGCCCGGGATCACGCGATGGAAGACGACGCCGTCATAGAAGCCCTCGCGCACCAGCTCCTTGATGCGGGCCACGTGGCCGGGGGCCAGGTCGGGACGCAGCTTGATCGTGACCGGACCGGTCTCGAGGGTCAGGATCAGGGTGTTTTCGAGGTCAGCCGACATGGTCATCCCTTGGATGGCGAGTGTTGTGACGCGCTTCTAGCGCGGTTCACGCCCCGCTGTGAACCAAGTTGAGCCCGGAAATGGTATTCCGCTCAACGGACCTCGACCGGCAGGTCCATGTCGCAGACCGAGAAATCAGCGCCCTTCAGGGCCCGCAGGCGCTTGGTCTCGGCCGCGAACCACGGTCCCTTAGGGTCGATCACCCGCAACTTGGGACGCTCCCCCTCGGGTATATCGCTCAGCAGGCGGACCTTCTGCATCAGGTCCTGCGGCGCTGGGACCGGCTCGCCGGTCTTGATGGCGCGCACGACATCCAGGCCGCTGATCACTCGGCCGAAGGCGGTGTAGCGCTTGTCCAGCGACGGATAGGGCTGGCGCATCAGGAAGAACTGGCTGTTGGCCGAGTTGTTGTCCTCGTCGCGCGCCATGCCCACGACGCCGGGACAGTAGGTTCCCCAGGCGGCGACCTTCCTGTCGCTGGTCATCTCGCTCCAGCTCCAGGCCTGGCTGACGAGCGGCAGCGACTTCAGATAGCCGACCTCCAGACCCGCCGGCGCAGCCATCGGGACGAAGGCCGTGTCGGCGGCGCGTCGGAAGGTGAACTCGGCCTTCAGGTTCGGCAGTTGCGAACCGCCCTCGCCCGTATTGGTCGGGTCGCCCGTCTGGGCCATGAACCGGTCGATGACGCGGAAGAAGGTCCGACCGTCATAGACCCCCGCCCGGGTCAGGTCCTGCAGCCGCGCGGCGTGGCTGGGCGCGACCTCGGGAACCAGCTCGACCAGCACGCGCCCCTTGTTGGTGTCGATGACCATCACCGTCTCCGGCGCCGGCGTCCGCCAGTCGGCCTCGCTCGGCCTGGCCGGCGCCGTCGCCGCCAGGGCCGGAGCCGAGATCGCCGCCAGGCACAGCCCGACCAGAAGCGCGCGAGAGCGGGTCATGTCATTTCACCTGAACAGGGACATCCACGTCGCAATTGGTGAAGCCGGCGCCCATCTCGCCCTGCCGCTTGGCGACCAGGGCCTTGAAGGCGGCCGAACCGGTGTTCATCACCTGGATGTTCGGACGCTTGTCGGCCGGTAGGTCGGCCAGCAGCTTGACGCTTGTCATCTTGTCCTGCGGATCGGGCACCGGCTCGCCGGTCTTGATGGCGCGCACGACATCAAGGCCCTGAAGGACGCGGCCAAAGGCGGTATAGGTCTTGTCCAGCGAGGCGTTGGCCTGGCGCATGAAGAAGAACTGGCTGTTGGCGCTGTCGGGATCGCCGGCCCGGGCCATGCCCAGCACGCCCGAGCAGAAATTGCCCCAAGTCGCTACCTTGCGGTCGGCGGTCATCACCGCCAGGGCTGAGTTCTGGCTGGTCACCGGCAGGACGCCGATCCAGCCCGCCTCGTTGCTGCCGACCTTGAAGCTCTGAGCCAGCGGCGTGTCGGCGCCACGGCGGAAGGTGAATTCGGCCGCGAGGTTGGGCTGATCCGAACCGCCCATGCCGGTGTTCTGCGGATCGCCCGTCTGGGCCATGAAGTCGCTGATCACCCGGAAGAAGGTCAGGCCGTCGTAGAAGCCGCTCTTCACCAGGCCGCGCACGCGCTCGACATGGTTCGGCGCGGCCTGGGGATAGAGCTCGGCGATGATCCGGCCCTTGTTGGTCTCGACGACGATGACGTTATTCGGGTCGGGCGTCCGCCAGTCGGAGGCGGTTTGAGCCGTAGCCGTCGTAGCGACGAGCGCCAGGGCGGCGGCGGTCATGGCGAGCTTCATCGAAATCCCCGAACAGAACAGTCGCGGCCGGGCGTAGAACGACACGGCCGCTCCGACAAGTGCGTCGACCGTTCAAGCGCAGGATTTCGGCCGGATCGGGGCGGACGCGGCTCCGCCGCCAAGAAGTCTATCGCTGAGCGGTATCAAGCCGCTGCTCGCGCAACACCTTGGGATCGCTGGATAGTCCGTGCAAATAATGGAAGCGCTCTGGAGATCCCTTCTTGTATCCTGAAAGGCGGTTCTCTTGAGCTCGGGTCAGCGCGAACGGGACGTACCCATTGTTCAACAGGCACTCTTCCACGCCGCTGACCATGAAGGCCTGAACCTTGGGAACATTCCCACGGAAGTTGCGATCATAGATCATGGCGTATTCGACGGCGTCACCGCGATCGAGCGCGCTATCCTGGAAGTGCGTGCCGTGGATCACATCCTTGACGGCCTGCTGGCGCTCAAGGTCACGCCCGGCTCCCCCCCGGCCACATTCGATCGAGTTGGCGCGGTACTGCTCGAAGGAAACGCCTTCCTTTCCCCAGGAGACGTAGGGCTTTCGCTCCGCGGCGCCAACGCTGATGGGCAGCATCAACGCAGCCAGCCAAAGCACATGGCGAAGCAGCGACATGATCGCTCTCCTAATCTACGGCAAGTCAACGCCGCTCAGAAACGTGTTCGCAAACGAGGCATCGGCCAAGATATACGCCCGAGACATACCTGCCAGCCTTTAACGTGCCAAAGCACACCTACCGAGGCAAGCTATGTAGCTGTTGTAAGCCGCCGTTAGGCACTGGTTATAACGAGCAGAGTCAGCGATGACTGACATGCAGCCCTGCTGCTCCCTTGCGTAGAAGAATGCGCAGTTATCTTGACAGTTGCCCGTCTGAGCTAGCGACAAGCTCGGCGCAGCCAGGGCAAGCACGAGGAACAGGATTTTACTGGACATAAATACTTCCTCCCTTTCCACAAGTGCCTCTATCGCGCGACAGGGATCACCATTCGATCACCGCCATGAGCGATGTTCCTTCGATCTTGGAGACGGCGTCGATCGGCCGCCTTCAAATGCCCAGAAACATCCTCAATCAAAGATTGTTAAAATGTAATCTAAAGAGTCTTTTTTTCAAATTTGATCTATAGGCTGCATCAGGAATTCCGATGCCGGCAACCGGCCAAGCGCCGCCACCGATGACTAACCCTTCCCCACCTTGGCCAGCAACTGCTGGGCCACGCCCGCCGGCACGAACTTGCCGATGTCGCCGCCCAGGGTGGCGATCTCCTTGACCAGGCGAGAGGCGATGGCCTGGTGACGCGGGTCGGCCATCAGGAAGACGGTCTCGATCTCGCGGTCCAGTTGCTGGTTCATCGCCGTCATCTGGAATTCGTACTCGAAGTCGGCCACGGCCCGCAGGCCGCGCACGATCATCTGGGCGTTCACCTCGCGGGCAAAGTGCATCAGCAGGCTCTCGAACGGCCGCACCTCGATCTGAGCGATCTTGGTCAGGTGCGCCGTCTCGCGTTCGAGGATCTCGACCCGCTCCTCCAGCGAGAAGAGCGGCCCCTTGCCGATGTTCACCGCCACGCCGATCACCAGCTTGTCGACCAGCTTCACGGCCCGCCCGATGATGTCGAGGTGACCGTTGGTGACCGGATCGAAGGTCCCCGGATAAAGCCCAACCCGCATGCAACCCCCTTCGCTAAGGGCCAAAGGGTTACGGGGTCTCGTCCGCCCCGCTGTCCTCGCCCTGGTTGTCATCCCCGCCGGAATCGGCGAGGCGCTCGACGCTGACGACGTGCTCGTCTTGCGCGGTGCGGAAGATGGTTACGCCTTGAGTATTCCGCGCTGCAACACGAATTTGCGCGACGGGCACCCGGATGAGTTGACCAGCGTCGGTGACCAGCAGGATCTGGTCGCTATCCTCGACCGGGAACGAGCCCACCAGACGACCGCCGCGCTTACTGAGGTCTTGCGCCGCGAGGCCTTGGCCGCCACGCCCGGTGCGGCGGAAATCGTAAGCGCTGGTGCGCTTGCCGAAGCCTTCCGACGACACGGTCAGCAGGATTTCCTCGGCCGCGCCCAGTTCGGCGATGCGTTCCGGCGTCAGGGTGGTTTCGTCGCCATCCTCTTCGCCGTCCTCGACGGCCGCGGGAGCCTCGTCGCCCTCCTCGCCGGCGGCGCGCAGCATGGCGCGCTGGTGCTTGAGGTAGGCGGCGCGTTCCGCCGGAGTGGCGTCGACGCTGCGCAGCACGGCCATCGAGATGACGGTGTCCTCGCCCGCCAGCTTCACGCCCCGCACGCCGGTGGAGTCGCGGCTGGCGAACACCCGCACCTCGTCGACCGAGAAGCGGATGCAGCGGCCGGCCGCCGTGGTCAGCAGCACATCCTGGTCGGCGTTGCAGACCGCCACGCCGACGATGCCGTCGCCCTCATCCAGCTTCATGGCGATCTTGCCGTTGCGGCGAACGTCCACGAAATCGCTGAGCTTGTTGCGGCGCACGCTGCCCGAGCGGGTGGCGAACATCACGTCCAGGGCGCCCCAGGTCGCTTCGTCCTCCGGCAGGGCCAGGATCGAGGTGATGGTCTCGCCCGGCTCGATCGGCAGCAGGTTGACGAATGCCTTACCGCGCGAGTTGGCGACGCCCAGCGGCAGGCGCCACACCTTCATCTTGTAGACCTTGCCGCCCGAGGTGAAGAACAGCAGCGGCGCGTGGGTCGAGGCCGAGAACACCCGGGTGACCGCGTCCTCGGTCTTGGTCGCCATGCCCGACTTGCCTTTGCCGCCGCGGTGCTGGGTGCGGTAATTGGCCAGCGGCGTACGCTTGACGTAGCCGCCCATGGTGACGGTGATCACCATGTCCTCGCGGACGATGAGGTCCTCATCCTCCACGTCGGCGTCGCCGTCGACCAGCTGGCTGCGGCGCGGAATGGCGAACTTCTCGCGGACCTCGACCAGCTCCTCGCGAACCACCGCCATGATGTTGGCGCGGTCGGACAGCAGTTCCAGGTAGCCGCGGATGGCGTCGGCCAGGGCGGCTGCCTCGTTGCCGATCTCGTCACGGCCCAGGCCGGTCAGGCGCGACAGGGTCAGGGCCAGGATGGCGCGGGCCTGTTCGTCGGTCAGGCGGATGAAGCCGCCGTCTTCCTGGACGGTGCGCGGGTCGGCGATCAGTTCCACCAGCGGCAGCATGTCGCCGGCCGGCCAAGCCTTGGCCACCAGGCGCTCGCGAGCCTCGGTCGGGTCCTTCGACGAGCGGATGATGTGGATGAACTCGTCGATATTGGCGACGGCGATGGTCAGGCCGACCAGAACGTGGCCACGATCGCGGGCCTTGCCCAGCTCGAACTTGGTTCGCCGGACAACGACTTCCTCACGGAACTCGACGAACAGCGCCAAAAGCTTGTGCAGGCCCATCTGCTCGGGCCGGCCACGATTCAGGGCCAGCATGTTGACGCCGAACGAGGTCTGCAGCGCGGTGAAGCGGTACAGCTGGTTCAGGATCACCTCGCCCGAGGCGTCGCGCTTCAGCTCGACCACGATGCGCATGCCTTCGCGGTTGGACTCGTCGCGGATGTCGGCGACGCCCTCGAGCTTCTTCTCGCGGACCAGTTCGGCGATGTGCTCGACCAGGTTGGCCTTGTTCACCTGATACGGGATCTCGGTGATGATGATGGCTTCGCGCCCGGCGCGGATTTCGTCGACGGCGGCCACGCCGCGCATGACGACGGAACCACGGCCGGTCAGCAGCGCCTGACGCGGCCCCGCGCGACCGATGATCTCACCGCCGGTCGGGAAATCGGGGCCAGGCACCAGGTCCAGCAGCTGGTCGGTCGTCACGTCCGGCTGGTCGATCAGCAGCAGACAGGCGTCGATGACCTCGCCCAGGTTGTGGGGCGGGATGTTGGTGGCCATGCCGACGGCGATGCCGCCGGCGCCGTTGACCAAGAGATTGGGGATCCGCGACGGCAGGACGGTCGGTTCCTGCTCCTTGCCGTCGTAGTTGTCGGCGAAGTCGACCGTGTCCTTATCCAGGTCAGCCAGCAGCGACATGGCTGGCGGAGCCATCCGGCACTCGGTGTAACGCATGGCGGCCGGCATATCGCCGTCGACCGAACCGAAATTGCCCTGGCCATCGATCAGCACCAGGCCCATCGAGAACGACTGGGTCATGCGGACCAGGGTGAAGTAGATCGAGGCGTCGCCGTGCGGGTGGTACTTACCCATCACGTCACCGACCACGCGGGCCGACTTGACGTACGGACGGTCCGGCGTCTGCCCCTGCTCGTGCATCGAAAACAGCACGCGGCGGTGCACGGGCTTGAGACCATCGCGCGCGTCCGGCAGGGCGCGGCTGACGATGACGCTCATCGCATAGTCGAGATAGGAGCGGCGGAGCTCGTCCTCGATGTTGATCGGGGCGATATCCCCGCGAGAACCGTCGCCGGGGATTGTGGTGTGTTCGTCGCTCAAGGGGATTTTTCGCCGTCAGAATCGGACACGGAACAGTCTGAAACTGTTAGCATTGGGATGGAGACGGCGCCACCTTCCCGGCCGTTTCATCCCCTCCTGTTGGCTTGAATCCGAAGGAAAAACGCATGATCCGCCTCCCCGCCCCCGCCGGCGCCGTCCTCGCCGCCCTGATCGCCGCCTCGCCGGCGCTGGCCCAGACCTCCGCGACCGCCGTGGTGAAGACCGGTGACGGCAAGGACGCCGGCGTCGTGACCCTGACCGAGGCCCCGCACGGCGTGCTGCTGAAGGTCGAGCTGAAGAGCCTGACGCCGGGCTGGCACGCGATCCACTTCCACGAAAAGGGCGACTGCGGCGCGCCGGACTTCAAGTCGGCCGGCGCCCACGTCCACACCACCGCCCAGGTGACCCACGGCCTGCTGAACCCAGCCGCCAATGACAGCGGCGACCTGCCGAACGTCTTCGCCAACGCCAACGGTTCGGCCACGGCCGAGATCTATTCGACCCTGGTGTCGCTGAAGGGCGCCGGCGGCCGCCCGGCCCTGCTGGACGCCGACGGCAGCGCGATCGTGGTCCACGCCAACCCCGACGACCACAACAGCCAGCCGATCGGCGGCGCCGGCGCGCGGGCCGCTTGCGGCGTGTTCAAGTAAGATCCTAGGCTCCCGCCACGTTCCTTGGATCGTGGCGGGAGATTCCATGCGCATCTGGCGGCTTTCCCTTATCGCCCTCGCGCTCGTCGCGACGGCCGCCTGCAACGACAAGCGCGACAAGGACGCCAAGCCGGCGACCGCCCCGCCGACGGTGGCCACGTCCCCGCCGACAACTGAATTGGTTTCGCTGGCCTGGACTCCGGCGGACGCCAACCAGAACCTGCAGGCCTTCGAACTCAAGCTGACCGGCGCGGACGTGATCGCGGTCTGCCGCACGCCGCCAGGCTGGATCGTGAAGGCCTCGGGCGCCGAGATCAAAGGCTACGCCACGGTCGGCGCGGGTTTCATCAGCGTCGATCATCTGGAAGATCTCGAGGGCGTGTTCCTGATCCGCCACCACGGCGGCGAGCCGTTCGGGGTCAGCGGCAAGCTTCTGACGGGCGTCTATGCCGACGACGGCGAGCAATCCGAGGTCAAGGCGACGGCGTCCCTGCTGAGCGGCAGGCCGGCCGAGCAATGCCCGCTCCCTAAGGATTAGCCGTCTCGACCACCGCTTCGGCGGCCTTGGCCCGCTTCTCCGTCAGCGCCACCAGGGCGACGCCGACCATGGTCGCGCCGCCACCGATCAGCAGCTGCGGCGTCAGGCGATCGCCCAGGAACAGGATGCCGATCGAACACGACACCAGCGGCGTCAGCAGGAAGTACGGCGTCACCCGCCCAGGCTCACGGCGCTGGACCAACCAGAACAGCAGCGCGCTGGCTCCGACCGTCGAGACCACCCCCGCGAACACCACCGCGCCCCAGGCGATCGGCGGGGCCGCCTGGATCCTGGCGACCTGATCGGTCTCGAAAACAAGCGACATGGCCAGCAAAGCGGGCGCAGCGACCAGGGCCGTCATGCCTTGCATCTTCAGCGGCTTGATCCCCGGCGTCTTGCGCACCAGCACCGTCGCCACCGCCCAACAGGCGCCGCCGATGACGACTAGAATGATCGCCGGCAGATCGCCAGTCGCGTGCGGATCCAGGCTCATCCAGGCCACGCCGATAAAGGCGATGACCAGGCCGACCACCGCCGGCGGCCGCATGGTCTCGCCCAGCATCCGCCAGGCGAAGAGCGCCGTGAACGGGATCCACAGCTGGCTGGCCACCACCAGCGGACTCAGGGCGTCGGCCATGCTGAAGGCCAGATAGATCACGCCGAAGTGGATCGGCCCGGTCAGCAGCATGATGACCAGCAGCTTCCGGAACTCGGGGAACGGCGGCTTGATGAACGGGAACAGGAAGACCAGCGCCGCCACGAACCGCAGGCCGCCCATCAGCATCGGCGGCAGATAGGCTGTCGCCACCTTGGCCGCGGCGTTGTTGATCCCCCAGGTCAGGATGATCCCCAGGATGGCGAGGTACTCAAGGCCGGTCAGGGGGGAGGACTTGGCGGACATGGCCGTGCTTGGACCACCCGAAGCCGCCGGGGTCAATGAAGGTTAGGCGCCCCGGACCACCTTGCGGACGGCGGTTGTCAGCAGGTCGAGATCGACGTCCGGAGTCGTGAAAGCCGGGGTCAGATAGATCAGCTTGCCCATTGGGCGGATCCAGGCGCCCAGATGGGCGAAACGCGCGCAGAGCTCGCCAACCGGCACGGGCGCCTCGAACTCGACGACGCCAATCGCACCCAGGGTCCGGACGTCGACAACGCCCCGCCCAGCGCGACAAGGCTCCAGTCCCTGCGCAAGCGCCGACGAGACCCGCGCCACATCCGCGGCCCAGGTTCCGTCCTCGAACAGATCCAGCGAGGCGTTCGCCGCCGCGCAGGCCAGCGGATTGGCCATGTAGGTTGGGCCATGCATCAGGGCCGCGCCGGCGTCGTCGGACCAGAAGGCCTCGAACACCTTACGCGAAGCGGCCGCCGCCGACAGCGGCAGGGTCCCGCCGGTCAAGGCTTTGGACAAGGTGACGATGTCGGGCTCGATCCCCGCCGCCTGCATGGCGAACAAGGTTCCCGTACGGCCAAAGCCGGTGAAAATCTCGTCGAAGATCAGCAGCACGCCGTGCTTGTCGGCCAAGCGGCGCAGGGCCCGCAGCACTTCCGGCGGGTGCAGCAGCATGCCGCCCGCGCCCTGAACCAGCGGTTCGACCAGGATGGCCGCGATCTCGTGGCCGCGCTCGCCCAGCAGCGCGTCCAGCCCCGCCTCGCCTTCGGCGTCGCGCGGCAGGTTGGCGATCAGCTGGTCGGGCATGACGCCGGCGAACAGGCTGTGCATGCCTTCCTCGGGATCGCAGACCGTCATCGTCGCCAGGGTGTCGCCGTGATAGCCGCCTCGAAAGGCCAGGAACTTGGTTCGCCCGCGCACCCCGCGGTTGATCTGGAACTGCAGCGCCATCTTCATGGCGATCTCGACCGAGACCGATCCGCTCTCGGCGAAGAACACGTGGTCCAGCTCGCCCGGCAGCAGCTTGGCCAGCCGTTCCGCCAGCCGATAGGCCGGTTCGTGCGCCAGACCGCCGAACATCACGTGGGGCATGGTCTGGATCTGCGCCCGCAGCGCCTCTGTGATGTGCGGGTGGTTGTAGCCGTGGCAGGCCGTCCACCACGAGGCCAGACCATCGACCAGTTCCCGCCCGTCGGCCAGCACCAGCCGCGAGCCCCGGGTGGCCACGACCGGCAGAGGCGGCCGCGCGGTCTTCATCTGGCAGTACGGCCGCCAGACGTGCGGCGCGCCTTGGGTCAACCAGGCGGGATCGGACATGACGGCGCTTTCCGTTTGCGGACTCGGGGCGCCTTGCCTATGCCCCCGCTTCGAGCGCCGCAAAGGGAAACGACATGCATAGCCTCGACGCCTTCGCCGGCGAGAAGCTGGCGGCCCTGGAGGCCAGGAGCCTGCGCCGGCGCCTGAAACCCACGCGCCGCTACGACGGCGCGGTCGTGGAACGCGACGGCAAGCGGCTGATCTCGTTCTCGTGCAACGACTATCTGGGCCTGTCGCACCACCCTAGCGTGCGCGCGGCCGCCGCCGAGGCGGCGCTGAACTACGGCGCGGGCGCGGCGGCCTCGCGGCTGGTGACCGGCGACCATCCGCTGCTGTCCGACCTGGAGAAGCGCCTGGCTCGCCTGAAGGGAACCGAGGCGGCCTGCGTGTTCGGTTCGGGCTATCTGGCCAACACCGGCGTCATTCCCACCTTGGTCGGCCCCGGCGACGCAATCTTCGTCGACGCCCTGGCCCATGCCTGCATCTGGGCCGGCGCCCAGCTGTCCGGCGCCAAGATCATCCGCTTCGCCCACAACGACGTCGCCGACCTTGCGGGTCGCCTGGAAGCCGAGCGCCCCCTGGCCCGCCGCGCCCTGGTCGCGACCGACGGTGTCTTCTCAATGGACGGCGACATCGCCCCGCTGGACCGGCTGTCCGAGCTCTGCGAACAACGCGACGCTTGGCTGCTCAGCGATGACGCGCACGGGGTCGGCGTCCTGGCCGAAGGGCGCGGTTCGGCCGCCCTGTTCTCCGACGCCCGGATCCCACTACAGATGGGCACCCTATCCAAGGCGCTGGGCTCGTACGGCGGCTATCTGTGCGGTTCGCAGGTGGTCGTGGACCTGCTGAAGACCCGCGCCCGAACCCTGGTCTACGCCACGGGCCTGCCCCCCGCCTCCGCCGCCGCGGCCCTGGCCTCACTGGACCTGATCGAGGCCGATCCCGCCCTCACGGAGCAGCCGCTGGCCAAGGCCCGCCTTTTCACGCGCCGCCTGGGTCTGCCGGACGCGGCCAGCCCCATCGTGCCGGTGATCATGGGCGGGGCCGACGCCGCCCTCGCCGCCTCGGCCGCGTTGGAGGCGCAAGGTTTTCTAGTAGTGGCCATCCGCCCGCCGACGGTGCCTGAGGGAACCGCCCGCCTGCGCGTGGCTTTCAACGCCGCCCATGCCGACGCCGACGTGATCCGCCTGGCCGACGCGGTCGCGGCCCTTCAGAAGGCCGCCGCATGAAAGCGCTGTTCATCGCCGGAACCGGCACCGACCTCGGCAAGACCCATGTCGCTTGCGCCTTGCTCCGGGCCGCGCGGGCGCACGGGCTGAGCGTCGACGCCTTCAAGCCGGTGGTCAGCGGGTTCGACCCCGCCGCGCCTGGGGCCAGCGATCCTGCCCGCCTGGCCGCCGCCCTGGGTCGCCCGGAGGCCTGGGCCGAAATCTCCCCGCGCCGCTACCGCGCTCCGCTGGCGCCAAACCTCGCCGCCCGGTTGGAGGGCGACACCCTGGCCATGGCCGACCTCGTCGCCGACTGCCGGACCTGGCTGGACACCCGCGACGTCGACCTGGCCCTGGTGGAAGGCGCCGGCGGGGTGATGTCGCCGATGACCGAAGACGCGACGAACCTGGACCTGATGACCGCCCTGGGCCTGCCCGTCCTGCTGGTCGCCGGCAGTTACCTGGGCACGGCCAGCCACCTGCTGACCGCTCTGGAGGTGCTGCGAGCGCGCGGCCTGACGGTCGCCGCAATCGTGGTCAGCGAGAGCCTGGACGCGCCCGATCTGGACCAAACCGTCGAAATGCTGCGCGCGTTCGAGCATCAGGCCCCGATTATCGTGGCGCCGCGCGATCCGGACTGGAACGCTGCGGCGCTGGTCGACCTACTTCTCTAGCCGCGCCATCAGGCTGGAGGTGTCCCAGCGATGGCCGCCCATGGCCTGCACCTCGGCGTAGAACTGGTCGATCAGGGCGGTGGCCGGCAGCTGGGCGCCGTTCGCGCGCGCCTCGTCCAGGGCGATGCCAAGGTCCTTGCGCATCCAGTCAACGGCGAAGCCGAAGTCGAACTTGCCCTCGGCCATGGTCGCCCAGCGGTTCTCCATCTGCCATGACTGGGCCGCGCCTTTGGAGATGGCGGCCAGGACGTCGTCGGTCGGCAGGCCAGCGCGCTTGGCGAAGTGCAGCGCCTCGGCCACGCCTTGCACGACGCCGGCGATGGCGATCTGATTGCACATCTTGGTCAGTTGGCCCGCGCCCACTTCGCCCATGCGGCGGACAGCCTTGGCATAGACCTCGATCACCGGCAGCACGCGGTCGAAATCAGCCTGATCGGCGCCCACCATGATGGTCAGTTGGCCGTTCTCGGCCCCGGCCTGTCCGCCCGAGACGGGCGCGTCCACGAATGCGCGACCGCTCTGGCTCAGCAGCGCCGCGATCTCGCGGGCCACGGTGGCGGAGGTGGTGGTGTGGTCGACGACCACCGCGTTCCTGGAGAGCGCCGGAAGCGCCTGCGCCACGACGTCGCGGACGTCATCATCATTGCCGACGCACAGCAGCACGACCTCAGCGTCCGCAACGGCTTCGGCGATCGTCTCGAAGGCCCGTCCGCCGTGCTGTTTGGCCCATTTGCGGGCCTTTTCTGGGGTGCGGTTGTAGACGGCGACCTCATGGCCGGCGGCCTTCAGATGGCCCGCCATCGGAAAGCCCATCACGCCCAGGCCGATAAACGCCGTCTTCATGCCGCTGCTCCACTCGATGAGCGCCCGGATTACGCGCCCGGCGGGCCCTGCGGCAACCCCATCTTAACGACCTTTAGGCAGGTTGCCGGTTCAAGGTTAAGCAGGCTTAAGCACGATGGCGGTCAACAGCGAACAGCCGATCATCATCAAGAAGGTGAAGAAGGGCGGCGGGCACGGTCACCACGGTGGCGCGTGGAAGGTCGCCTATGCCGACTTCGTGACGGCCATGATGGCCTTCTTCCTCCTGATGTGGCTGCTGAACACGACCAGCCCCGAGCAGAAACAGGGCATCGCCGACTACTTCGCGCCGGCCTCGATCTCGTCCACCACCAGCGGCTCGGGCGGCATCCTGGGCGGCACTTCGCTGGGCGACGACGGCGCCAAGGCGGACGGCAAGATGTCGGTGATCCAGCAGATGGCCCCCGAGGCCCCGGATCACGTCGACAAGGACGGCCAGAGCAGCAACACCCCCGCCAATCTCGACTCGGCCAGCGAACAGGCTCTGCGCGACGCCCTGGCCAAGAAGGAGCAGGACGCCTTCGCCTCGGCCGCGCAGTCCCTGCGTCAGTCGCTGCAGGACATGCCGGAACTGGCCGAGCTGTCGAAGCAGATCATGATCGATCAGACCCCGGAGGGCCTGCGCATCCAGCTGGTCGACCAGGAAGGCCGGTCGATGTTCAAGGAGAACTCGCGCGAGCCAAACGACCGGGCCCGCATCCTGCTGCGCGCCGTCGCCAAGGTCATCAACCAGTTGCCCAACCGCGTGACGATCTCGGGCCACACCAGCGCCAACGCCTACGGCAAAAAGCAGGACGGCGACTGGGCCCTGTCGGCGTCGCGCGCCGACGCCTCGCGCCAGATCCTGCGCGGCGCGGGGGTCGACGACGACCGGATCTACCAGGTTTCGGGCAAGGCCAATTCCGAGCCGCTGTACGCCGATGACCCGACCCTGGCGGGCAACCGCCGGATCTCGATCATCCTGCTGCGTGAAGCGCCGGTCCTGCCGGACAATCTGTAGGGCGCCTGTGACCGTTAGCTGCGCGCTGGGACGACGACGCTCGGTGAAGCTTGCGCAACTGAACGCTATGCCCCCTAATCTCAGGCTCAGGATGAGTTGAAGGGGACAGGGCGACAGTGACGCAGCATTTTCCGACGCGACAGCTTCGGTTCTTTCTGACAGCGCCCACGCCTTGCCCGTACCTACCCGGCCGCGAGGAACGGAAGGTGTTCGCACACCTGCCCTTGTCCGATGGTCCAACGGTCAATGACAGCCTGACCCAGGTCGGCTTCCGCCGCTCCCAGAACATCGCCTATCGGCCGGCCTGCGAGACCTGCCGCGCCTGCCAGTCGGCCCGTGCGCCGGCCGCCGAGTACGTGCTGTCCCGCTCGGAGCGGAAGGTCTTGAACCGTAATGGCGACCTGGAGCGTCATCTGGTCGAGGCCGAGGCGACGCTGGAGCAGTTCGAACTGCTACGCCGCTACCTGCTGGCCCGTCACGCCGACGGCGGCATGGCCGAGATGACCTGGCCCGACTACGTGGCCATGGTCGAGGACACCGCGGTCCGCACCCATCTGATCGAATATCGGCGCAAGTCGCAGGACCGCGGTCCCGGCGACCTGATCGCCTGCGTGCTGGTCGACGTGCTCGCCGATGGCCTGTCGCTGGTCTACAGCTTCTACGATCCGGACCTCGTCAAGCGCAGCCTGGGCTCGTTCATCATCCTGGATCACATCGTCCAGGCCCAGCAGGGCAGTCTGCCGTACGTTTATCTGGGCTACTGGGTCCCGGGCAGCGAGAAAATGGCCTACAAGGCGCGCTTCTCACCGCTCGAAATCCTCAAGCCCGGGGGGTGGTCGCTGATGTCGGCGCGTGAGCGCGGCGCCCGACCGCCCAGCCTTCGCGGCGTCGCCAAAGATCCGTGCGAGCTGCCGCTCAGCGACGCCGAGCCCGCCGAGATCGACGAGCTCGGCTGATCCCGTCAGCGCGCGAAGCTGACCCCGCCATCCACGGTCACCGCGCCGCCCATCACATAGTCCCCGGCGCGTGACGCCAGGTAGATAGCCGCCCCCGCCATGTCCTCCTCCGTACCGATGCGGCCGGCGGGGATCGCCTTGGAGACCGCGTCGGCGTGGTCGCGGGCGACCTTGTTCATGTCCGAAGCGAAGGCTCCGGGCGCGATGCAGCTGACGGCGATGTTGTCGGCCGCGAGACGGAGGGCCATGCGCTTGGTCATGTGCAAAAGCCCCGCCTTGGACGCGCCATAGGGATAGGTCTCGTCCTTGGTCACCGACTGTCCGTCGATCGAGGCGATGTTGATCACCTTGGCGACGCGATCCTTGCCGGCCGCCCGCAGCTCGCCGATCAGGGCCTGGGTCAGGAAAAACGGCGTCTTCATGTTGAGGTCGACGGTCTTGTCCCAGCCGCTCTCGGGGAAGGTGTCGAACTCCGCGCCCCAGGCGGCGCCGGCGTTGTTGACCAGGATGTCGAGCTTGGCCTCGCGTTCCTTGATCCGGTCGGCCAGGCCCTGGATCCCTTCCATCGTCGAGATGTCGCCGGGCAGAGAGACGCATTCGCCATACTGGCTCAGCGCCTCTGCGGCGGCGTCGCAGGCGGCGGCCTTGCGGGCGGTGATATAGACCCGCTTGGCCCCGTAGGTCAGGAAGCCCTTGACGATCATGGCGCCGATGCCGCGCGAGCCGCCGGTCACCAGGGCCACGCGGCCTTCGAGCGAGAACAGGTTCTGCATGTCGTAACTCCTAAAAGCCGCGCGCGGCGGCCAGGGCGCCGAGGCGCCCGGTGATGGCGTGGAACTGGGCGACGGTCTCGTCGACGATCTGCTGGACCGTTTTCACCTCGTCGATCAGGCCGACGGTCTGACCGGCCAGGGCGGGCGCGGCCTCCATGTCGCCGCCGAAATAGACGTCGAGGATGTTCCTCAGCACGTCGGGCGGCATGACGCCCGCGTCGTAGATTTCCTTGGTCAGCTCGGACTTGATGGCCCGGATGCAGGGACTGGCCTTCTTGTTCAGCAACCAGGTGCCGGTCTCCTTGGCCGCGGTGATCGCGGCCTTGTAGTTGGCGTGGACCGGACTTTCGGCCGAGCTGACGAAACGCGTGCCCATCTGGATCGCCTCGGCCCCCAGGGCGAAGGCCGCCGCCATGCCGCGTCCGTCGCAGATGCCGCCAGCGGCGACCAGCGGCACGTCCGTTCTGGCCCGGATCGCCTGCAGCAGGACGAGGGTCGAGACCTCCTCCGGGTTCTTGAAACCGCCGCCTTCCGCGCCCTCGACCACCAGGCCGTCGACGCCCGCCTCAACGCATTTCACGGCGGCGTCGACGGTGGGCACGGCGTGATAGACGACGATGCCGGCGTCCTTCAACGGGCCGATGAACTTGGCCGGACTCCCGGCCGAGGTGGTCACGAACTTGACCCCGCTCTCGCAGACGAAGCGCAGCATGGCGTCGTCGCGCAGGAACAAAATCGGCAGGTTCACTCCGAACGGCAGGCCGCTAGCGGCCATTTTGGTGATCTCGGCCTTGCAATTTTCCGTCTCTCCGGACGAGGTCTCGATAACGCCCAGCCCGCCGGCGCGCGACACCGCCGAGGCTAGTGGATAGCGGGCGATCCAGCCCATCGGGGCCTGGATGATCGGGTATTTTGCGCCAGTGTGCGCCAGAACGCGGTTGCCGCTCATGTTAGTCATGGGGAATCAGCAGCACCCGGCCGACGGCCTGACGACTCTCGATATAAGCGTGGGCGGCGGCGGCCTCGGACAGTGGGAAGGTTCTGTCGATGACGACCTCCAGCTCGCCCTTGGCGGCGCGGTCGATCATCTCCTGGATCATGTCGTGGACACGGTCGGTCATGATCTCCGCGCCCAGGAAGACCCCGGTCAGCGAGCGGTTGCCGCCCATCAGCGACGAGACGTCGACCTTCATCGGCTCACGCCCGGCATTGCCGACCAGCGAGATGCGCCCGCGATAGCCCAAGGCGCCGAGGCTGCCTTGCAGGGTCGCGCCGCCGACGGGGTCTACGACCAGGTCCACGCCCTTGCCGCCGGTCAGCTTCATCACCTGCTCGACCAGGTCGTCGCGGCGGTAGTTGACGCCGTGGTCCATGCCGAACGCCTTCAGCCGCTCGAGTCGCTCGTCACTGGAAGCCGAGGCCAAGACCGTCGCGCCGGCCTGTTTAGCCAGTTGGATGGCCGCAATGCCGACCGCGCCCGCTCCCGCCTGGACCAGCACCGTCTCGCCAGCCTTCAGACGCCCCGCGCCGAACAGGCACTCGTGCGCCGTTCCGAACGGCACCGGAATAGCCGAGGCCTTACGGATGTCGAAGCCGTCCGGGATCGGCCAGGCGTTACGGGCCGGGACCGCGCGCAGCTCAGCGTGCGAGCCGAACGCGTTCACCGTGACCACCTTCTGGCCGACCTTGAGATGCGAGACTTCGGAGCCGACCTCGACGATCTCACCGGCGGCCTGGTAGCCGACGATGTGGGGGCTCCCCGCCATCTGGCCGCCGCCGCGGTTGAGGGTGTCTCCGCCCTCGATGCTGACCGCCTCGACCCGGATGACGACGGCCTGCGGGTGGCACACCGGATCGGCGACGTCTTCGTAGCGAAAGACGTCCGGCGCCCCGGTCTCGTAATAGACGGCAGCTTTCATGGCGTTTCTCCCTGTCGTTCTTGTCGCCCCTGGCGGGCGCTATTTCTTGGGATCGACCAGCGCGTCGTAGACCAGCTTGGCCGAGTCATCGTCGATGTCCCTGATCGCCGGATCGCCCTGCTTGTTCAGGATGTGGATCATGCCCAGGAAGAAGAGGTCGTTCTTGGGATCGATCCAGAACCAGGTGCCGGCCGCGCCGCCCCAGCTGAAGGTCCCCTCGCCCTGCGGCCCGGCCTTGGCGCTGTCCAGCACCACGGCGAAGTCCAGGCCGAAGCCCCGCCCCTTGGCCGTGTTGAACGGCGGCTCTTCGGACGCCATGATCGTGTCGCTGAGCATGTTGGTCCGCATCAGCTTGACGGTTTCGGGCTTCAGGATGCGCTTGCCCTCCAGCTCCCCGCCATTGAGCAGCATCTGGGCGAAGCGGGCGTAGTCGGCGTTGGTCGAGACCAGGCCGCCGCCGCCAGAGGCCACGGCCGGCGGCTTGCTGAGGTCCAGCACCATGAAGCCGTCGGCCGGAACCAGTTTCTGCTGCTTGGGACCCCAGACATACAGCGAGGCCAGGCGATCCTGCTTCTCTGCCGGCAGCCAGAAGCCCGTGTCATTCATCTTCAGCGGCCCGAAGATGCGCTTCTGCATGAAGTCGCCCAGCGACATGCCGGTCAGCTTCTCGATGATCAGTCCCTGCAGGTCGACGGCGACGCTGTATTTCCAGCGCGCGCCCGGTTGGGCCACCAGCGGCAGGGCGGCGACCTTTTGAATGAATTCCTGGCGCGACTTGGACCCCAGCACACCGGTGTCGACATAGGCCTTGTCGATTGGGTTGTCGGGGTTGAGGCCATAGGCGAAGCCGGCCGAGTGACTCATGAGCTCGCGCATGGTCGGCGGGCGGTCGGCCGGGACAGTGTCGAACGAGCCGTCCGGATTGACGCCCTTGAAGACACGCAAGGACGCGAACTCCGGGATGAACTTGCTGACCGGATCGTCCAGCTTCCACTTGCCCTCCTCGTAGAGGATCATCATGGCCACGCCCGTGATCGGCTTGGTCTGGGAATAGATGCGGAAGATCGTGTTCTTGGTCATGGGCGGGCCATCGAAGCCCTTCTTGCCGTGAACCTCGAAGTTCACGACCTTGCCATGACGCACGAGCATCGTGGTGACGCCCGGCAGGTGGCCAGTGTCGACTAGGCCCTGCATGTGAGCGTCCAGCTTCTTCAAGCCCTCGGCCGAGAAGCCGACGCTCCCGGGGGCGGCCGCCGTGATGGCGGGTGCGGCGGCCAGCGTCATCGACGGCGCGCCGCTCAGTGCGGTCGCGGCCAGCACCGCCGCGATCAGTTTCCGAAACGCCAAGCACGCCTCCCCGAACAGATGTTTGAGCCGACCTTAGATGTGGCGTCGGCGCGATGAAACCCGCTTTTTCGATGACCGACGCGGACGCGCTCCGTCTGGGCTCACGTTAAGGTTTTTTCATCGAACGCCGGGTTGATCGAACGCCGTTCATGTATATTTTTAACTGCACGAGGGATTACGAAATAACCTAGGGGAGGCTTTCCTTGGCCACCATCGACAACTTGGTCTCGATCTACCGCAACGTTCACCGGCTGCCAGCCAATTCGGATCTGCCCGCCGACGCCTGGACCCAGCTGACGCTGATGGCGCAGGGCATTGACATCGCGCGGGGCGGTCAGCAGGCGGGCGACCTGTGGACCTATGCGGCCGCCGTCAACTGGATTCAGGACAGCGCCAAGGCGACGACCGAAGTGGCGGTGATGTCGTACGGCTTCCTGACCGACCAGACCCTCGGTACGGCGGGGATCGATTACCTAGTCTCTGAGAAAGGCGGCAATCCCAACAACCTCAATAGCGACTACTACGCCAAGTTTAGCCTGGAGAACCGCTTCATCAACTTCGCCGTCAACCTGGTGAAGCACGGCGAAGCCAAGGACGACTTCGTTGAAGCCTACGGCGAGAATGGAACGGCCTACGCGACGTTTCAGAAGGCCTACCTGAAGCTGTTCGGCGTCGAGAAGGCGATCGACGATGTGATCGCTCTGCTTAACGAGGACATCCCCAATGGCCGCGGCGGGACCTATACGCGCGGCGAATACTTCGTCGAGCTGGGCGGCGACGGCGGCAACGGCCTGGGGACGCGCGCGGCCATGGTCGGCTGGCTGATGGCCGAGGCGGTCAAGAGCGGCCAGGGCCCCTACGCCGAGGCCGTGAAGGCCTATCTCGCCGACATCGGCCTGGACGGCAAGGCGACGCCCCTGAACGTGTTCATCTCGGCCTATGGCGAGGGCGGCGACTACGACGCCGGCGGGCCGTCCGATCCGGGCCTTCCCGGCGAAAAGGCGACGTTCGCCCACGACTGGAACGTCGACGCCTTCAACCGGGAGCCCGACGACAACACCCACGTCCTGGCCAGCGACGGCAACGACGTGATCAAGCCGGTCATCACCGACGGCCCCGGCGGCCTGGACGCCGGCAGGCACATCCGCACCGCCGGCGGCAACGACATCATCCTGGTCGACAACGGCGTCATGCGCGGCGTGATCGACAGCGGGACGGGCAACGATCAGATCTTCCTGGAAAAGTTCGACGGCCGCGTCATTACCGGCGCCGGTTACGACAATGTCGACATCGGCTCCTTCGCCGCCATGCACCTGTCGGGCGGCAAGGCGACCGATATCCCGGTGATCGAGGACTTCCAGAAGGGTTTCGACCTGCTCAGCTTCGCCGGCGCAGTCGGTCCGGGCGACAAGAAGCAGCTCTACTTCATCACCACCGCCACCTTCGATGATGCGCTGACGGCCTATTCGGGGATCACCGCCGCCAACAGCAACACCGTCTTCGAGTGGAACGGCGACACCTATGTCTACCACCAGAACGGCGTCGCCGGCCTCGATGCGGGCGATGGCCTGATCAAGTTGGCTGGCGTCACCGGCCTGACCGTCGGAACGTCCGCCCAGGCGGCCGACATCGTCTTCGCGGCCTAGAACTTCAGCCCTTCCGGGACCGTGATGGAGCTCCCCTCGCCTCGGCGGGGGGAGTTTTCCTTTGCGCGATCACCGGGCCGTGGTCGTCTTCGCCGCGGTCGCCACCCTGGCGGGCGGCTGCCCCGGCGGGACCAACGGCGGCCGCTCGATGGCCTGGTAGACCAGGCCGCGCGACTGGGCGTCCAGGCCAGGGCCAACGCCCCCCAGGCGCTGGATCATGCCGACGAAGAACAGGTCGTTGACGGGGTCGATCCAGAACCAGGTGCCGGCGCTGCCGCCCCAGCTGACCGTTCCCGGTCCCACCGGAGCCCCGGAAGCAGCCGGATCGACGGCCACAGCCAGGTCCAGCCCGTAGCCCATGCCGGCGGCGAACGGGAAAGGCTTGGGTCCCGGCTTCAGGACGCCCGTCGTGCCGTTGGTCGTGACGACGAAGCCAGGCGGCAGGTGGTTCTGGGTCATCAGCGCCACGGACTCGGGCCTGAGGATCCGGATTCCCCCCAGCTCACCCTTGTTCAGGATCATCTGGGCGAAGCGGGCGAAGTCGCCGGCCGTGGAGACCAGGCCGCCCCCGCCCAGCGGCGCGGCCGGCGGCTTGCTGACGTCGCGCCAAGCGCCTTCGACAGCGGGGATCAGCTGGCCGGTGTTCGGGTCGCCGTCATACAGCGCCGCCAGGCGATGCTGCTTCTGCTCGGGCACGTAGAAGGCGGTGTCCTTCATGCCCAGCGGCGCGAAGATGTGCTCTTCCATGAACACCGGCAGGCTCTCGCCCGACAGCTTCTCGACGATATAGCCTTGGATATCGGCGGCGACGCTGTAGCGCCACAGCTGGCCCGGTTCCGAGAACATCGGCAGACCCGAGACCTTCTGAACGAGGTCGGTCAGCGACGCGGACTGCAGCACCCCAGCCCGGTAGTAGGCCTGGTCGGCCAGACTGTTGGGGTCGTCGGCGAGGCCGTAGGCGAAGCCGGCCGTGTGGGTCATCAGCTCGCGCATGGTGGGCGACCGGGCGATCGGCGCCAGGATCGGTTCGCCGGCTGCGTCGACGCCGGTGGCGATGCGCAGGTTGGCGAACTCCGGCACGTATTTGCTGATCGGATCGTCCAGCTTCCACAGACCCTGCTCGTAGAGGATCATCATGGCCACGCCCGTGACCGGCTTGGTCTCCGAGCGGATCCGGAAAATGGCGTCGAACGGCATCGGCTCGCCGCCCAGGGCGCGGCGGCCGAAGGCCTTGGCGTGGACGATGCGGCCGTGACGGGCCAGCAGGGTCACGCCGCCGGCGATCTGGCCGCTCGTGACCATCGCCTGCATGTGATCGTCGAGGCGCTTGAGGCGTTCGGCGTTGAAACCCAGCGCCTCGGGCTTGCCCTTGGGCAGAGCGAGAGCGGGGGTCGCGGCGACGGCCGCGCAGCCGAAGACACTGGCGAGAACGCTCAGCGCGCGGCGACGCAACCCCTTTACGCTCATTTGCCCAGCCTCATTTGGGCTTGAACCGCTTGTTGGTGGCGAAGCCGCGCGGGGCCAGCTTGCCCGCGCCGGCCCGCCGGCCCACCCATTCCTTCCACTCCGGCCAGTCGCGGCGGCGGCCGGCGGTGTCGATCCAGTAGGCCCCGGTCTCGGCGTTGAACGACAGGCCGTCACGCAGCCCGCCCTCACGATAGGCCTGCAGCTTGACGCCCTTACCGCGCGGCATTTCCGGCAGTTCCTCGATCGGGAAGACCAGGATCTTGCCGTTGTCGCCGATCACCGCGAACTGGTCGCCCACCGCCTCCAGGCAGAAGGCGGCGCCAGCGGCGTCGACGGTCAGGACCTGTTTGCCGGCCTTGCGGTTGGCCAGGGCTTCTTCCTCGGGCATCAGGAAGCCGTAACCCAGCTTCGAGGCCAGAATACGCTTACGGCCCGCCTTGAACGGGAAGACGTCGACGATCTTCACCTTGTCGTCCAGCTCGATCATCATGCGCACCGGCTCGCCGTGGCCCCGCGCGCTGGGCAGCTTGTCGCAGCCGATGGTGAAGAAGCGGCCGTCGCTGGAAAAGATCAGCAGCTTGTCGGTGGTCTCGGCCGGGACCAGGAAGCCCAGCTTGTCGCCTTCCTTGAACTTCAGCTCGGATGGATCGTCGATCTTGCCCTTGGCGGCGCGAATCCAGCCGCGTTCCGACAGGATGATCGTGATCGGCTCGCGGACGATCATGGCCTCGATGGCGGCGTCGGCGTCGACGACCGGGGCGTCGGCGAAGATCGAGCGGCCGGCGACGCCGGTCGGGCGGGTCTTGTCCAGCGGGTGCTGGATCTTCAGCAGGGTCGCGCGAACCTCGGCCAGGCCCACGCCCACCAGCTTCCACTGCTTCTCGTCGCTGGCCAGCATGGCCAGAATGCCGTCGCGCTCTTCCACCAGCTCGGCGTGCTCGCGGCGGATCTCCATCTCCTCCAGCTTGGCCAGCTGGCGCAGGCGGGTGTTGAGGATGGCGTCGGCCTGGATGTCCGAGAGTTTGAAGGCCTCGATCAGCTTTTCCTTCGGCTTGTCCTCGTAGCGGACGATCCGAATGACCTCGTCGAGGTTCAGATAGGCGATCAGCAGGCCGTCCAGGATGTGCAGACGGGCTTCGATCTTGGCCAGGCGGTGACGGGCCCGGCGGGTCAGCACCTCGCGGCGGTGGGCCAGGAAGGCCAGCAGCGCCTGCTTGACGCCCATGACGCCCGGGGTGCCCCGCGCATCCAGCACGTTGATGTTGACCGGGAAGCGGCTTTCCAGCGCCGAGAGCTTGAACAGGCTCTCCATCAGCACTTCGGGCTCGACGTTCTTGGACTTCGGCTCGAGCACCAGGCGGATGTCCTCGGCGCTCTCGTCGCGGACGTCGCCCAGCAGGGCGGCCTTCTTGCTGTCGATCAGGTCGGCCAGCTGCTCGACCAGGTCCGACTTCTTCACCTGGTAGGGGATTTCGGTGACGACGATCTGGTACGTGCCCCGACCGGTGTCTTCCTTTTCCCACTTGGCGCGGATGCGCACGCCGCCGCGGCCGGTCTCGTAGGTCTCGAGCAAGGAGGCCCGCGGCTCGACGATGACGCCACCGGTCGGGAAGTCCGGACCCGGAACCTTCTCCAGCAGCTCTTCGGTCGTCGCGTCGGGATTGCTCAGCAAGAGCTGGCAGGCGTCGATCAATTCGGCGGCATTGTGCGGCGGGATCGAGGTGGCCATGCCGACGGCGATGCCGGACGAACCATTGGCCAAGAGGTTCGGGAAGCCCGACGGCAGGACCACCGGCTCTTCGTCCTGACCGTCATAGGTCGGGCGGAAGTCGACCGCGTCCTCGTCGATGCCGTCCAGCAGAAGCGTCGCCGCTTCCGTCATCTTGCACTCGGTGTAGCGCATGGCCGCGGCGTTATCGCCGTCGATATTGCCGAAATTGCCCTGCCCCTCGACCAGCGGGATGCGCTGGGCGAAGTCCTGGGCGAGGCGCACCAGGGCGTCGTAGATCGACTGGTCGCCGTGGGGGTGGAAATTACCCATCACCTCGCCGACCACCTTGGCGCACTTGCGCGCCGCGGCGTCGGGGTTCAGGCGCATGTTGCTCATCGCGTACAGCACGCGGCGGTGCACGGGCTTCAAGCCATCGCGCACGTCGGGCAGCGCCCGCGAACCGATGGTCGAGAGCGCATAGGCCAGATAGCGCCGCGACAGGGCTTCCGTCAGCGGTTCGTCGAGGATGCGGTCGCCGTCGTCGGGACCGCCGGGAGGAAGGACAGGCTTGTTCATCAGGCAGATTCGTTACGCGAGGCAGGTACTCTAGCAGAAGTGCAGCCGAGCATTCGACGGCTGATCCCGTGTTTCCACCGATCGCTCACAGGCGTCCGGCCTCGGCCAGACGGTCCAGCAGCCAGACCCGCGCCGGCGGCAGCGGTCGGTTCAGCGGCCCGAACACGAATTGCTCCAGGAAGTGGCCGGTGATGTCGAGGCCGGCCTTCACGTCGCCCTCGCCCAGGCCGCCCTGCGAGGACAGCATGAACGGCGGTAGCGGCAGCAGCTTGTCGTGATAGGGCTGGCCCGCCGCGCGGCTCACGGCGCGGCCGGTGCGCGGGCTGACATAGACGAGGTCGTCGAAGGTTCCGGTGGCGGCGCATTTCGACAGGTCCAGGCCAAAGCCCAGCTCCTGCAGCAGGCCCGCCTCGTAGCGGACATAGACCGCCGGCCAGATCTCGGGGATCTCCAGCACGCGGATCAGGGCCTCCAGCGCGTGGAAGGCGCCGGGATGAGCCTCGCGCTCCGGCAGGGCGGCCGCCGCCACGGCCGCGGCGGCGGAAAGCCCGGCCAAGGCCAGACGGTCGTCGAACAGGGACGAAGGCCCCTCGCCCATCGGCTCCAGGCTGGCCGAGCCCAGCTGGCCCTCGACCCGGGCGTGATAGCGGGCGATGACCCGCGCGCCGGGCTGGAGGAACGGCTTCATCCGCCGCGAGGCCGCGCCGGCCACGTGGGCGGCGACCTTGCCGCGATCCTGGGTCAGCAGCTCGACGATGGCCCCCGTCTCGCCATGCGAGCGGGCCGAGAGGACAAAGGCTTCGTCCTCCCATTCCAGGCTCAAGCCGGCGTCCCCCATTCGACGACCTTCTCCAGCACCGGCTTCCAGTCAGCCTCGACCGGCAGACCGATCACGTCGCGCAGGGTCGCTTCCAGCGCGTCGACCGAGAGATCGCGCTGCTCGACCACCGCGCCGGTGACGTCGCGATGGGTGAAGCGGTTGTTCTTCAAGGCGTAACGCGCGGTCGGCGTCGTGCGGCCCACCGTCAGGCTCCAGGTGAAGTGCGAGCTGGGGTGGGTGTAGGTGAAGAAGTTGGCCTGCTCGTAGTCGATCTCGGCCCAGGCGCCTTGCGACACCTGGTACAGCGTGGCCCAGCGGCCCGAGAGGTCGGCCTGGACCTGGCGTTCCGCGACGCCGCCCGTCTGGGTGTCGAGGATGCGGAACTTGCCGTGCGGGGTGTCCTGCACCGCGTCGGAGAACAGGCGCAGCGGCGCGGTCAGCACGCAGCCGCCGAAGCCGGCGTCGGCCAGCCAGACTTCGCCGTCGCCATTCTCTCCAGGCAGCGTCACGCCCAGCACCTGGTGCGAGCGCGGACGCGGCGGCGCGCCTTCCGGCGCCATCCACAGGACGCGGGCCATCAAACCCTCGACCTGGAAGCCCAGGGTCTGCAGCACGCGCTTCAGGAGGCCGTTCTGCTCGTAGCAGTAGCCGCCCCGCCGGCCGGCGATCAGCTTGGCGTCGACGTCGGCCGGCGCGATGCTGATCCCGCGGCCCAGCAGGACGTCCAGGTTCTCGAACGGGATGGCGTCCGGATGCCGGACCGTGATGGCCCGCAGCGTCTCCAGGGTCGGCTGGCGCGGGCCGTCGTAGCCGATGCGCTTGAAATAGGCGTCGAGATCGACCGAAGGCGCTACCGGAGCATCAAACATCGAAGTCCAGTCCGATGTCGCTGAACAGACCGCGCTCCTCGGCCCAGTTCTCCTTGACCTTCACGTGAAGGAACAGGTGAACCTTGCGATCGAGGATCTGGCACAGCTCCTCACGTGAGGCTTGGCCGATCCATTTCAAGGTCTGGCCGCCCTTGCCGATGACGATGACCCGCTGGCCTTCGCGCTCCACAAGGATGGTCTGCTCGATGCGCACCGAGCCGTCCTTGCGCTCTTCGAAGGCGGTCGTCTCGACGGTGGCCGCATAGGGCAGCTCCTCGTGGACGCGGAGATAGACCTTCTCGCGGGTGATCTCGGCGGCCAGCAGACGGGCCGGCAGGTCGGCGGTCTGGTCTTCCGGATAGAGCCAGGGCCCCTCCGGCATCATGGTGACCAGCTTGGCGGTCAGGTCCTCGACGCCCGCGCCGGTCGCGGCGCTGATCATGAAGACGTCGGTGTAGACGCCGGTGTCGAAGAAGTCCTTGGCCACGGCCAGCAGGGTGTCGCGCTTGATCCCGTCGATCTTGTTCAGGGCCAGGATGACCTTGCGGTTGGCCGCCTTCAGGCCCTCGATGATGGTCTGGACGTCCTGGGCCGAGCGGTATTCGCCCGGCGTGGCCTTGTCGGCGCGGCTGGCCAGCTCGGCCTGCACGTCGACCAGGTGGACGGTGGCCTCGGCCTCTTCCGAGCCGGCCCAGGCCGAGCGGACCATGGCGCGGTCCAGGCGGCGGCGCGGACTGAAGATGCCGGGCGTGTCGACGAGGACGATCTGGGTGTCGCCCTCGATGGCGACGCCGCGCACGGGGAAGCGGGTGGTCTGGACCTTCTGGGTCACGATCGAGACCTTGGCCCCGACCATGCGGTTGACCAGGGTGGACTTGCCCGCGTTCGGCGCGCCGATGATGGCGACGAAACCGGCGCGGGTCTGATGAGGCGTTTTGGAGGTGGTGTCAGTCATTGCGCGTGCGTGTAGCACCGATGGCGGATTTTCGCGATGGGCGCGCGTCGGCCGCTTCACGCGGCTGGCCGCTGAAGGCGTGTGGGAAGGCGACTGACGAATTCCGAGGATCCAGGCGCTCCAATCCCCATACTCGCCCCCTCCGCGCCTGGCGGCGCTCCCTCCCCCGGAGGGGGAAGACAGATCACCTTCCGCCCTTCGGGGGCGGACGACCTCGCGGAGCGGGGTCAGGTGGGGGCCCGCGGCGTCGGCCGGCTACCCCGCCCCTTCGCGCTCCAGCAGGGCCTTGGCCGCCGCCTTCTCGGCCTCTTGCCGCGACTTGCCCTTGGCGATGGCGGGATCGACGCCGACCACGGTCGCCTCGACCGTGAACACCGGCGCGTGGTCCGGGCCGGCGCGGTCCAGCACGCGATAGGTCGGCAGCGGTCGCCCCTTGCCTTGCGCCCATTCCTGCAAGGCGGTCTTGGGATCGCGCGGACGGCCCTCGCCGGCCCGGTCGAACTCGTCGGCCCACAGGCTCAGGAACACGTCCCGGGCCACGCCCAGTCCGCCGTCCTGGTAGAGAGCCGCCATCAGGGCTTCGGTGGCGCCGGCCAGGATCGAATCGGTCTCGCGGCCGCCGATCTTGCTGGACGAGGCCGACAGGCGCAGGGCTGGTCCCAGCTCGGCCTTGCGGGCCACGCGGGCGCAGGTCTCGCGGCTGACCAGGGCGTTCAGGCGCGGGGCCAGCTCGCCTTCCTTGGCCTTGGGGAACCGCTGGGCCAGGGCCTCGGCCGCCAACAGGCCTAGGACGCGGTCGCCGATGAACTCCAGCACCTCGTTGTCGCGGACCTTCTTGGCCCCGTCACCGACGCTGGCGTGCGTCAGGGCCCGTTCGAGCAGTTCGCGGTCTTCAAACCTATGGCCGATCCGGCGCTCCAGGTCGCCGACGGCGGCGACCCGTCTATCCATTGTTCGAAATCACTTCAGCACGTGGAAGAAGCGGCTGGGACGGGCGTTCAGGAACCACGTCCACGGCTTGAATAGGCTGGCCTCGGCGTTCCACGAGAGCAGGATGATCTGGGCGCGGCCGACCAGGTTCTCGGCGGGCACGAAGCCGACCCCGACCTCGTCGCCGATATACTGGTCCAGTTCGTAGTCCCACTTGCAGGCGCTCTCCTTGAACGGCGAGACGCCCGGATCGAAGCGGCTGTCGGCCGAATTGTCGCGGTTGTCGCCCATGAAGAAGTAGCAGCCGGCCGGCACGGTGTAGACGCCGGTATTGTCACCACGGCTGTCGGGACCGAAGTCCTGGGTGTTGTAGGTGCGGCCTTCCGGATTGGTCTCGGCGAAGCGCTGGACCTGCTGGGCGAAGCCGTAGCCGGTGTCGACCAGGGCCGGGGCCTGCTCCTTGCGCGGCAGGGCCTTGCCGTTGATGTAGACCTGGCCGCCGCGGATCTGAACCTTGTCGCCCGGCAGGCCGATCAGGCGCTTGATGTAGTCGGTGCGGTTGTCGCGCGGCAGCTTGAAGACGATGATGTCGCCCCGGGTCGGCGCGCGACCGAAGATGCGGCCCTTAATGATCGGCGGGCTGAACGGGATCGAGTGCTTGCTCCAGCCGTAGCTGAACTTGGACACGATGATGTAGTCGCCCTGATAGAGGTTGGGCTCCATCGAGGCCGACGGGATCGTGAAGGGCTGGAACAGCAGCACCCGCAGCACCAGGGCGATGCCCAGGGCGTAGGCGACGGTCTTGATGATCTCGATGAACTCGGCGACGGCGCCCTTCTCTTCGGGCGGCGTGAGGTCGTCGGCGGCGTCGGTCATGCGGGCGCGGGGCTCTTCGAGGATGGTTCGGCTTTGCTAGACGGGACTTGCAATAGGGGCAAGTGCGGCGCGTAGACGGGCTTTAAGGCGAAGGTTGGACCAGCGCCCCCTTCGGCAGAGCTTCGATGATCACGAAGGCCTGGGCGTAGGGGTGGTCGTCGGTCAAGGAGAGGTGGATCACCGCCTCCATGCCCTCGGGGATCATGGCCTTCAGCCGCTCCAGCGCGCCGCCGGTCAGCGCCATGGTCGGCTTGCCCGACGGCAGGTTCACGACGCCCATGCCCGCCAGATGCACGCCCCGCTTGAGGCCCGTGCCCAGGGCCTTGGAGCAGGCCTCCTTGGCGGCGAAGCGCTTGGCGTAGCTGGAGGCGCGATCAGGCTTGCGCTCGGACCGCTTGCGCTCAACCTCGGTGAAGACCTTGTTGGTGAACCGCTCGCCGAAGCGCTCGAGGGATTTCTCAATCCGGCGGATGTCGCACAGGTCCGAGCCGATCCCGATGATCACGCGGCCACCTCGAGCCGCGCCGCATCCATGAGCGCCCGCATCCGCTGGATGGCCTGAGGCAGGCCCACGAAGATCGCCTCGCCGATCAGGAAGTGGCCGATGTTCAGCTCGGCGATCTGCGGAATGGCGGCGATCGGCTTGACGGTGGCGTAGTCGATGCCATGGCCGGCGTGGACTTCCAGGCCGAGCTCGGCGGCCAGGGCCGCGCCGATCTTCAGGCGTTCCAGGATGGCCTCGGCGCGGGCGGTCTCGCCGGCGCGGGCGGCGTCGCAATAGGCGCCGGTGTGCAGCTCGACGACCTGGGCGCCGGCCTCGGCGGAAGCGCGGATCTGGGCCGGGTCGGGCTCGATGAACAGCGAGACCCGCGCGCCCACGGTGCGCAGACGGGTGGTGGCGTCGGTGATGCGGGTTTGGCCCTTCACGACGTCGAGGCCGCCCTCGGTGGTCACTTCTTCCCGGCGTTCAGGGACCAGGCAGGCGGCGTGCGGCTTGGCCCCGAGTGCGATGCCGACCATCTCGTCGGTCACGGCCATCTCGAAGTTCAGCGGCTTGCCGCGCTTGTGGCACAGGTCGGTCAGGACGGCGATGTCGGCGTCGCTGATGTGGCGGCGGTCCTCGCGCAGGTGGGCGGTGATGCCGTCGGCCCCAGCGGCCAAGGCCAGCTCCGCGGCCCGGACCGGCTCGGGATAGGAGGAACCGCGCGCGTTCCGGATCGTCGCCACGTGGTCGATGTTGACGCCCAGACGCAGCATGGGATCAGCCCTTCAGACGCCGAGAACCGGGGTCCTCGATCGGGATCGCCGCCAGTTCGGGCGGCAGGGCGTCGGCGGGATAGGCCGGCACCTCGAGACTGGCCAGGGCGATCAGCGGCACGCCGACGTCGGCCTTGCCACCCGAGCGGTCGACGATGCAGGCCGCCGCGACGACGTCGCCGCCGGCGTCCTTGATCGCCTGGATGCACTCGCGCGACGAGAGGCCCGTGGTGACGATGTCCTCGACCATCACGACCTTCTGGCCGGGCTCCAGGTGGAAGCCGCGCCGGAACTTGAAGCCGCCGCCCTCGCGCTCGACATAGATCGAGGGGACGTTCAGGTGGCGAGCGGTCTCGTAGCCGGGAATGATGCCGCCGACGGCGGGCGACACGGCGACGTCGACCTGTCCGACCGTGGCGATGATCTTCTGGGCCAGGGCCTTGCACAGCCGCTCGCAGCGCTCGGGGCGCATGAACACCAGGTTCTTCTGCAGGAACACCGGGCTGTGCAGGCCGCTGGACAGCACGAAGTGGCCTTCGCGCAGGGCGCCGGCGGCGCGGAATTCGTCGAGGACGTCGTCGTTGGTCATGAGCGACGGATATAGAAGCCCGCGCCTGAGTCTTCAAACGCCGGCTTGCCTGACGGCCGCGTTTCGGGCTCTACCCGGCCTCATGAGCGAAGAAGCACCTCGTCCTCGCGTCGGCTGCGGCGCGGCCATCCTCGACAACCAGGGCCGGCTCCTGCTGGTCAGGCGGGTCAAGAACCCCGAGGCCGACCATTGGGGCGTGCCCGGCGGCAAGCTGGACTGGGGCGAGACCGCCCAGGCCTGCGCCGAACGCGAGATCCACGAAGAGCTGGGGATCACCATCAAGGCCGGCCGCGTGCTCTCGGTCACCGACATGGTCGCGCCGGACTATCACTGGGTGGCCGTCACCTACGCGGTCGAAAGCTGGGACGGCGAACCGGCGATCCAGGAAGCCCACGCCCTGCACGACTGGGGCTGGTTCGCCCTGGACGCCCTGCCCTCGCCGCTGACCGCCGGCGGGCGCGACGCGGTGGCGGCGCTCAGGTGCGGGATAGGCGCACGGGCCGGGAGCGGTGGCGGCGAACTTCTGTAAGGGGGTGGTTATGAGCCGCTTTCGGCTCGACGCTCCACGATCAATCTGAACCCTGCGAACCGCTTCGCCAGCACATGGCGAACGACGAAGAAGCTGATGGCGATATTTGCGATCCCACCAGCTACAGCCCCGGCAGCCGCCCCAAAGCGGGCGTAACCAAACGCCGCTAGCAGTGCTCCTGCCAATCCTCCAAGGAGGGCGCCTGCAATGAAGCCAAAGAGGGAATTCCTCCAAATAATTGCCCACCAGACACGGAGATACTCACTGGGCGTGAGCTGAGAAGCGGACGAGGAAGATGGTGGGCTCATAGCTCAACCATAAGCGGAGCTGCATCTTGCGCAAGGGCCGCTTAGGGTGATGGGGTGGACGCCCCCCGACGGCATCTACGTGCCAGAGTGAGGTGTGTTTAGCTCACTCGAGGGAGGCGCCCATGGGCGAGGTTACCATCATCGGGCTGGATATCGCCAAG